>Ga0207731_100008_pt1 | contig 414091 bp, 376 predicted proteins | sample CeladaPassaB1F03_FD_187480 | JGI IMG/M metagenome (GOLD analysis project Ga0207731, IMG submission 187480) | Cellulose-adapted microbial communities from the Joint BioEnergy Institute, USA - Passage B1F03 (SPAdes) (version 2) | ecosystem: Engineered > Bioreactor > Continuous culture >... | reverse complement strand
CGCGACAGGGCCCAATGCACTGGCTTTTGACACACTGTCGAGTTCTCAAGAAACGGGCCCCGGCACCACGACCCGAAACCCCGAAGCCCCGAACCTGGAACCCACCGGGATTTCACGCCCTGGCCCGAAACAGCCCTCCGATTCTCACCAGACCCGAAACCGGTGTCAAACCGACCCAACCGCGGCGGCACTTGACACCAACCCCGACACCGGCAGGAATCAAACGGCCGAACCTCGCCCGAGGCAACCCCTCGACTATAACCACTGGGTGCCGGTCATGCAAACCGATCTTCAGCGGATCTCGAGGGATCATCGGCGGTCGCGTCTCACTGCGGTGATCCGCGCACACCGACCGGCACAGCGTAGCAGAATCCTGAGGTTCCGCCGCGCTCACATGGAGCCTTACCCCCTTATGCACAGCCCATACCTGCGGAAACCCCCGAATTTTTCCCTGTTCGCGTGATCGCGTATGCCGCCGCACCGGCATTGATCTTCGATCATCCACACCGCCCGCTGGAAAAGACAGCGCCGAAGATTGCCGCCATAGACTCGTGCGCGTGAGCGAGAAGCCGCCTGTGGCGAAGAAGGTTCCCGTTGAGCGCACCCACCACGGCGACACCGTCATCGACGAGTACGCCTGGCTGCGCGACAAGAACGATCCGGACACGATCGCGTACCTGGAGGCGGAGAACGCCTACACCGAGAAGATGACGGCCCACCTGGGCGGTCTGCAGGAGACCATCTTCCAGGAGATCAAGGGCCGCACGCTCGAGACGGATCTGTCGGTGCCGGTTCGCAAGGGCGCCTGGTGGTACTACAACCGGACCGAGGAAGGCAAGCAGTACGGCATCCAGTGCCGGGTCGCCGCCGACGGTGACAACCCGCCGGAGCTCCGCCCGGGCGAACCGCTCCCTGGGGAGCAGATCCTGCTCGACGGGAACGAGCTCGCCGGCGACAGCCCGTACTTCTCCATCGGGACGAGCATCGTCAGCCCGGATGGCACGAAGCTCGCCTACTCCACCGACTACACGGGAGACGAGCGCTTCACCCTCCGCTTCAAGGACCTCACCACGGGCGAACTGCTGCCGGACGAGATCCCCGGTGTCTTCTACGGCGGCGCCTGGTCGGCGGACGGCTCGACGTTCTTCTACACGGTCGTGGACGACGCCTGGCGGCCCTACCGCGTCTACCGCCACACCCTCGGCTCAACAGATGAGGACGTTCTCGTCTACGAAGAGGAAGACGAGCGGTTCTGGGTCGGCATCGGGCTCACCCGGAGCCAGCGCTATCTCGTGCTCAGCGCCGGCAGCAAGATCACCAGCGAGATCCGGATCCTGGACGCGGCCGATCCCACCGGTGAGTTCACCGTGGTACGGCCGCGGGAGACGGGCGTCGAGTACTCCCTCGAGCACGCCGGGGACCATTTCCTCATCCTCCACAACGCCGGCGCGCTGAACTTCGCACTCGCCCGGGCACCGCTCGACGATCCGTCCGATTGGACCCCGGTGATCGAGCACCGGGAGGACACCAGGCTCCTCGACGTCGATGCCTTCAAGGACCACATCGCCGTCTACTTCCGCCGCGACGGCCTCACCGGCATCCGCATCCTGCCCCGGGACGGGCGGGAGCCGTACGACATCGAGTTCCCCGAGCCGCTCTACGACGTCGCGCTCTCGGCCAACCCGGAGTACGAGACGAACCGTCTCCGGATCAGCTACACCTCCATGATCACCCCGCCGTCCGTCTACGACTACGACCTGCGGACCGGTGAGCTGATCCTGCTCAAGCAGAAGCCCGTTCTCGGCGGGTACGATCCGGCCGACTACGAGCAGTTCCGCGAGTGGGCCACGGCCGACGACGGCACCAGGGTGCCGATCTCCATCGTGGTCAAAAAGGGCACGAAGCGGCCCGCCCCTACCCTGCTGTACGGCTACGGCAGCTACGAGTCCTCCATCGACCCCTACTTCTCGGTCTCCCGCCTTTCCCTGCTGGACCGGGGCGTCGTCTTCGCGATCGCGCACGTCAGAGGCGGTGGCGAGCTGGGCCGCAGGTGGTACGAGGACGGCAAGCTGCTGAAGAAGAAGAACACCTTCACCGACTTCATCGCCTGTGCGCGGCATCTCAAGGCCACCGGCTGGTCGAGCCGGATCGTCGCGCGCGGGGGATCGGCCGGCGGGTTGCTGATGGGAGCGGTCGCGAACCTCGCCCCCGAGGAGTTCGCCGGCATCGTCGCCGAAGTGCCCTTCGTGGACGCGCTGAACACCATCCTCGACCCGTCGCTGCCGCTCACCGTGATCGAGTGGGACGAGTGGGGCGATCCGCTCCACGACCGCGAGGTCTACGCCTACATGAAGTCCTACTCGCCTTACGAGAACATCGGCCCGGGCCCGTATCCGCCGATCCTCGCGATCACCAGCCTGAACGACACCCGCGTGCTCTTCCACGAGCCGGCCAAGTGGATCGCGCGCCTGCGCGATAAGGCCGGTGGCGGCCCCTTCCTGCTGAAGACCGAGATGGGCGCCGGCCATGGCGGGCGGAGCGGGCGCTATGACGCCTGGCGGGAGGAGGCGTTCGCGCTCTCCTGGATCCTCGACCAGCTCGGCTGCGGCACCGTCTGATCGGACCCACCCCGCACGTACCCGGGTCTACCGGATCGGCGAGTCCAGCCGCCGATCCGGTAGACCAACCGTCTTCCCCCGGCGGTCATCCCGCTGCCGGTCAACCCGGCACCGGAGTTCGATCCACGCGCCCCTGCCCAAGTGCGGTCGGCTCGCCCGAAACCAGCGGACACGCCGGGCCGGCCTTCCGCACAGGAGCACCGGCGATCGGGCCCACCGGCCCTGCAAGGGCGTCCACCGATCGAGTCCGGCTGCCGCACGGGAGCCATCCACCGATTAACTCCACCCACCGCATGGGAGCACCCGGCGACGGGTTCGCCTCGCCTGCCGTACCGGGGCGTTGACCGATCGAGTCCACCTGCTCACGGGAGCCAGCCAGCGATCGGGTCCGCCTTGCCGCACAGGGGAGTCCACCGATCGAGTCCACCCGCCGTACAGGGCGGCCATCGATCCACTTGCCGCACGGGAGCGACCCCGATCGGACCGGGCCCGGAGGGCTCAGAGGTCGTTGTGGCGCTGGAGATAGGTCAACGAGGCCCAACCAGGCAGCGCCGGCAGCCAGAAGGTCATCACCCGGAAGAGCAGGACGGCCGAGGTCGCGATCGTGCCGGGAAGACCGGCCACGGTGAGCCCGAGCGAGAGCGACGCCTCGACCGCGCCGAGACCACCGGGGGTGGGCGCGGCCGAGCCGATCGCGTTGCCGGCGAGGAACACCACGGCGACGGCGGCGAAGCCCACGTCCCCGCCGAAGGCGCGCACACAGGAGTACAGGCAGACCACGAAGGCCAGGGTGAGCAGCAGGGTTCCGCTCACCCCCTCGATGATCTTCCGCGGCGACTGCAGCACATCGAGCAGGCGCGGGATCACCCCGGCGAACATCTCGCGCACCCGCGTGGAGACGAACCGGCGCACCGGCGGCACGGCGAGCACCACCAGAAGCAGCACCGCGATGCTGAGCAGGGTGACGAGCAACCCGCGCGAAGGGTAGAGCGACGGCGCCGCCTGGGTTCCGGTGAGGTAGCCGAAGAGCAGCAGCAACATGATGTGCGAGCCGAGCCCGATGAGCTGCGACGCCCCGACGCACGCCACCGCCACCCCGGGCGGGATGCCCCGCTTCTGCAGGAAACGGGTGTTGATCGCGACCGCGCCGACCGCCGTCGGCGCGACCAGCTTCACGAACGACCCGGCGAACTGCGCCATCACGGTACGGGTCAGCGGCAGGTGCTCCGGCACGAACCCCCGCAGCATGATCGCAGCGGCGACGTAGCTGAAGAACGCGGCGACCGCGGCCACCCCGCCCCACGCCCAGTTGGCGTGGGTCAGGATCGAGGCCAGGTTGACCTGGCTGAGCTGGGTGAGCAGCAGGTACGCCGCGAGCGCGCTCACGATCACCGTGATCAGCGTCTGCGGGCGGAACCGCTCGAGCCGTACCTCCTCGACCTCCACCTGCGGCTTGAGCGCGACGATCTGCTCGCGGATCGCGGAAAGCAGGTCCTTGCGCTTCTTCAGCGCCGTCCTGATCTCCCGGCTGAGCGCGATCGGCTGGAGCATGGGCAGCGCCTGCGCCAACCGATCGGCCCCCAGCACGGCCTCGGCCGACCTGACCGCGCGCTCCGCCCCGACCCGGGTCGCGAGGTACGCGAGCAGCTGGGCGACGTCGAGCATGAGCAGCAGATCACCGGCGGCGATCTCACCGCTGCGGGCGTCGACCAGCACCACCCGGCCCTCCCGGTCGACGTGGATGCTCTCGCCGGTGAGATGCCGGTGCGCGAGCCGGTGCCGGTGGAGCAGCAGCACCTGCTCCCACATCTGCCGCAGCAGCTCGTCGGTGATCTCCGAATCGTCCAGCTTGTCCACCGGCCGGGTGTCGATGTGCTCGTACGCGAGCAGGGCCGCCTCGGTGCCGATCTCACTGGTGCCGAGCAGCCGGGGCAGCCGGGCACCGGCCGCCTGGGCCGCGTAGGCCATCAGCGCCTCACGCTCCAGCTCCGCCCGGAGCGACCGGATCGCCCGCCGCCTGGTCTCGGAGTTGAGCCTGATGCCCCGCCAGAGCCGGTAGAGGATGCCGGCCGCCTGCCGGTCCCGGTCGAGCACGGCCACGTCGAGCCAGCGGCCGTCGGCGAGCCCGACCAGGTAGCGGCGGCTGCCGGAGCTGTCGTCGTCCATCCGCCGGGCGCTCACCGGGACGAACCCCAGCTTGCGCAGCGCGGCGAGCACCGCGGTCCCCGGTGGCCGGGTGTTGGCGCTGCCGATGCCGTACAGCGTGCCGAACCCCACGGCCTGGCCGACCAGGTACGTCAGGATCACGCCGAGGGCGGTCGCCTTGGACGCGGTGAACAGCGCCAGCACGTCCAACCCGAGCGCGGCCCACATCAGCGCCCGCCACCGCGGCCGCCGCCACATCCGCACCGCGGTCGCGTACGCGATCGCCGCGGTCAGCACGGTGTTGAGCGGCTCGATCTCCCGCCCGACGGTGAGGAGCCGCCGCAGCTCATCCGGCCCGGAGGACGAGAGCAGCCACTCGTCGAGGGAGTAGGAGATGACCAGCGCGAGAATCGCGGCGAGCAGCCCCTGGGTCACCCGCATCCCATCGCGGTGGAAGACCCGCTCGACCGCGAACGCCACCGGCACGACGAGCACCGCGGCGTCGCCGACCAGCCCGGCGAGCACCGACAGCACGTCCGGGGTCCGGCCGGTGCCGGCCCGCACGTCGATCTCCAGGCCGGTGAGCGTGCTCTGCATGGCCATGGCCAGCAGCACGACCGCGCCGAGGATCACCAGGGTGAGCAGGAAACGGAGCGCGTCGGCGGGACGGCGGATGCGCTGTGGCAGCAGAGGCTCGGCGACGAGCACGACGTCTTGGCCCGAGGCGGCGGCGTCCCGGCCGGTGACGTCGACTGTCAAGTCCTGCTCCTTGATGCGCTCTCACCACCAGGGGGTTTCCGCGGCGCCGGCCCGCCGCGTCAGTGCCTCATATCGGCCGCATACCGGCGCCGGGCCGCGAACAGCCGCCGCCGAGGACCAGCCGTGGCTTGATGACCACTCTACGGAGCGTCCCCGGCCGGTGAGCGGGCCCAATTTTCCCGCCCGCTGTCACGGGCGAAAGATACCGTGACGGCCTGGCCGGTGACTCGCCGTTTCGCGGAGCCGATGGCCCGGGGCCGCGACCGGGGAACGAGGACCCGACGGTCATGACCGCCCAAGGCGGAGATTTGGAGGATATCGTCGGCCCATGACCTCGACCACTTTCGGCGCGTGCCCGCTCGACTGCCCGGACACCTGCTCCTGGGTGGTGACGGTGCAGGACGGCAAGGCCGTGAGCCTGCGCGGGAACCGTGAGCACCCGTTCACGCGCGGGGCGCTCTGTGTGAAGGTCAACCGGTACCTGGAGCACGCCAGGGCCGCCGACCGGATCCTGTACCCGATGAGGCGGGTCGGGCCGAAGGGTTCCGGGCGGTTCGAGCGGATCAGCTGGGATGAGGCGCTCTCCGAGATCGCCACCAGGCTGCACTCGATCATCGACGAGTACGGCGGGGAGGCGATCTGGCCGTACCAGGGCACCGGCACGCTCGGCTACATCCAGGGGGAGTCCGGCAAGGCCGGGCGGCGGTTCTGGAACGTCCTCGGGGCGTCCAAGCACGACATGAACATCTGCTCCCGGGCCGGCAACGTGGGCCTGCGGTACGTGAACGGCACCCCGGGCGGCATGGATCCGGAGACGTTCGCCCTCTCCAAACTGATCCTCCTCTGGGGGACGAACCCGCTCACCAGCGGCCACCACGTGTGGAAGTTCATCCAGGCGGCGAGGGCCGCCGGGGCGTACGTCGTGGCGATCGACCCGATCCGCACCCGCACCGCCGACCAGGCGGACGAGCACCTGCCGATCCGGCCGGGCACCGACGCCGCGCTCGCCCTCGGCCTGCTCCATGTCGTGCTCGAGGAGGGCGCCGAGGACCGCGACTTCATCGAGCGGTACACGCTCGGCTGGGAGGAGTTCCAGGCCGAGATCAGGAAGTACCCGGTGGACCGGGTCGCGGAGATCACCGGGCTGCCCGCCGAGCGGATCAGGTCCCTCGGGGTACGGCTCGCGCACACCCGGCCCACCGGGATCCGGGTGACGATGGGCATTCAGCGCCACGCCGGGGGCGGTGCGGCGCTCCGGGCGATCGCCTGCATCCCGGGGGTGACCGGTGACTGGCGCTACCCCGGCGGTGGCCTGGTCTACTCGACCAGCGCGCACGCGCGGCTGAACGTGGACGTCCGCGAGGACCTGCTGCCCAAGCCGGTGCGCACCCTCACGATGACCCGGCTCGCCTCGAGCCTCGACGAGACGGTGAAGTGCCTGTGGGTGTACGGCGCAAACCCGGTCGGCTCGTCCCCGGACCAGAACCGGATCCGGGCCGCGCTGCAGCGGGAGGACCTGTTCACGGTGGTGATGGAGCACTTCCCCACCGACACCGTGGACTACGCGGACATCGTGCTGCCCGCCACGATGCAGATCGAGCACATGGACCTGCACGCGGGCTACGGGCACATGTACCTGATCTGGAACGAGCCCGCGGTGGAGCCGCCCGGCGAGTGCCTCTCCACGACCGAGACGTTCCGCAGGCTCGCCCGGCACATGGGGCTCACCGAGCCGTGCCTGTACGACAGCGATCTGGAGATCGCCGAGCAGCTGCTGAGCACGACCGGGATCTCGCTCGAGGAGCTGCGCAAGAAGGGGTGGGCTCGGCTCGACGTGCCGGACCCGTTCCTGCCGTTCGCCGACGGTTTCCCCACGCCGAGCGGCCGGCTGGAGTTCGTCTCCGCCCGGGCCGAGGCGGACGGGCAGCCCCGGGTGCCGGGGTACACCCCGTCGCTCACCGCGGGTACGGCTCCCGCCGACCGCGCCTACCCGCTGACGCTCATCACGCCGGCGCAGCACATGTTCCTCAACACCACGTTCGGCAACAATCCCGAGCTGCTCCGGCGGTCGAAGGGGCCGAAGGTGCTGGTCAACGAGGCCGATGCCAAGCCGCGCGGGCTGGTGGACGGGCAGCTCGCCCGGGTGTTCAACCGCAACGGGGAGTTCACCGCCTACGTGGAGATCACCGACCGGGTGCGGCCGGGGGTGGTGGCCGCGCCCAAGGGCCACTGGCCGAAGCTCAGCCCGGGCGGCGCCAACCCGAACGCCGTGGTGGACGAGCGCGACGCGGACATGGGCAAGGGCGCGGTGTTCCACGACAACTTCGTCGACATCGCACCGGCCGGGTAGCACGGCCGGCCGCCCCGGGGCTCCCCGGCCGGCCGAGCCCCCACGCTCCCCGATGGAACCGGCCGGGTGTACGGCACCGGTACGGCAAGCAGGCCGTTGCGGCCCGCGGTGCCGGGGTGCGCCTCGCTAGGCCCGGTGCCGGGGACGTGTCTCGCCAGGCCGGAGTGCCGGGGATGTGCCGCACCGAGGCCACGGCACGCCGGCCTCACCAGGGGCGGGCCGTACCGGATGGGCTCCGGGGTGGTTCAGGGGCCGGTCAGGGAGTTCCCCGATGGTCCGGTGAGCCGCCGCGGGGCAGCCTGGGAGCATGAAGGAACTGACCCGTGTCGACGAGATGTCCTTGGCCGGGGCGGCCTTGCACGGCGCGCCCTGGCGTACCGCGATCGTCTCCGGCGGGGCGGTCGGAGCGGCGAGCCTGCTCCTCGGCTGGATCCTCCCGGGCCCGGCCGACCTCACTTGGGCGCTCTGCGTGGGCATCGCGGTGTTCGCGCTGGTGGCGGCGATCGGCGCGATCTCCCGGCCCGATGAGGGCGACCGGGTCACCCGGCAGTCCCGGCGCTGGGCGCTGCGGCATCCCTGGAAGTTCGCCCTCTACCCCGGGATGATCTCCGCCGCGCTGATGCTCCCGGTCCAGCTCGTGGTCGACCGCGAAGGGCTGTTCGGCGCGGTCTGGGACGCCGGCTGGGGGGCCGTGTGGGTGTCCCTGCTCACCGCGCTCATCACCCGCGCCATGCGCTACCGGGCCGGTGTCTCCTGAGCGGGCGCGCCGGGACTCCGGCGGAGCACCGCCGGCGGCGCCGCGATCGAACTCCCGCCCCCTGCGCCACCGGTGCGACGTTCCCGGTGGTCAGCTGATCGGCCGCCGGGAACGAGGCGAACAGGGCGCATGCCGAGCGCGCGGACCGGTTGCCGCATGACCGAACCTTTGCCGCGTGGCCAAACCGTTTGCCGCATGACCGGACCGGTCGCCCCCTGAGGTACGGCCGGGCGGGACGAGCCGTCCGGGGAGCGTCCGGCGGGACGCCGTGCACTCACCCGATGGAGTGACGCGGTGCTCGGCTCAGCTCGGCCCCGCGGCCCGTTCGGCATCGCTGCGACAGACGCAGAACTCGTTGCCGTCCGGGTCCAGCAGGACGACCCAGCCGGTGCCGTCGGAGAACCGGTGATCCTCATGGAGTGTGGCGCCGAGCGCGATCAGCCGCTCCACCTCCTCGTCGCGGGTCCGATCGGCCGGGCGCAGATCAAGGTGGAGCCGGTTCTTGACGCTCTTCCCTTCGGGGACTCGCTGAAAGAGCAGATGGGGGCGGCCACCCGGACGTTCGACCAGGATCTCGTCATCCTCCGGCCCGCCCTCGCCCATGGGCCAGCCGAGGGCATCGCTCCACCATCGGGCGATGCGGTACGGATCGTGGCTGTCGAAGGTGACCGTGTGGACCTCAATCATGGGCCAAGACAACCACGGCCCTGAGACGTCCGCACCTGAATTTCCGCGCGCTGTGGATGGCCGGCTCCCCGGTAAGAGGCCCAGGCGCTCCAGCCCGAGCAGACTCGGGCGTACCGGGCGGCCGCCAGGAAGGAACGGCACCGCACGGACCCGAATCGCGCCGCTTGAGAGGGCCATCGAGGCCGGCACGCCGGAGACCGGCCCTGGCGACGCCGCGCTGCCCCGCGGGCCGCTCGCCCTCGGCGAGGTCGGCCTCGCCGGTGAGCTCCGCCCGGCGCGCGACGTCCGGCGGCGGCTCGCACGCGCCGCCACCGGTCAGGCTCACGTGATCCGTACTGCGCCCCGCGGCCGATCCCGCAGGTGAGCCCATCCGAGCGCCCGGCCGTCCCCGTGCGTGACCGGCGGCGGCCCGCCTCCGCGGAAAGCCCATGACCCCGCCCGTCACCCCGGCAGAAGGGGCGGTACCGGCATATCTCCCCGGAGGGGGTGTCCGGCATGGTTACTGGCGGGTAGCATTCCGACTTGAAGGTTACTGGTCAGTACTTTGCCGGGCCTAGGAGCGGTCACACGATGGGTCACTACAAGAGCAACATCCGCGACCTGGAGTTCAACCTCTTCGAGGTGTTCGGGCGCCGGGAGATCCTCGGCACCGGCCCCTTCGCCGACATCGACGAGGAGACGGCGCGCAACATCCTCGACGAGGTGAACCGGCTCGCGACCGGGCCACTCGCCGAATCGTTCGAGGACGCGGACCGGAACCCGCCGGTCTTCGACCCGGCGACGCACAGCGTCAAGATGCCGGAGAGCTTCAAGAAGTCGTTCCAGGCGTGGATGGACGCCGAGTGGTGGCGCCTGGAGCTTCCGCCGGAGCTCGGCGGCACGCCGGCGCCGCGCAGCCTCGTGTGGTCGGTCGCCGAGCTGGTGCTCGGTTCCAACCCCGCGATCTGGATGTACGCGAGCGGCCCGGCCTTCGCACGCCTGCTCTACATGCTCGGCACCCCTGAGCAGAAGCGGTTCGCCGAGCTCGCCGTGGAGCGGCGCTGGGGCTCGACCATGGTGCTGACCGAGCCGGACGCCGGGTCGGACGTCGGCGCCGGGCGGACCAAGGCGATCCCGCAGCCGGACGGCACCTGGCACATCGAGGGCGTCAAGCGCTTCATCACCAGCGCCGAGCACGACATGGCGGAGAACATCTTCCACCTCGTGCTCGCCCGCCCCGAGGGCGCCGGCCCCGGCACCAAGGGCCTGTCGATGTTCCTCGTGCCCAAGTACCTGGTCGACCTGGAGACCGGCGAGCTGCGCGAGCGCAACGGCGTCTACGTCACGAACGTCGAGAAGAAGATGGGGCTCAAGGTCTCCACGACCTGTGAGCTCCGGTTCGGTGAGAAGCACCCGGCGATCGGCTACCTCGTCGGCAACGTGCACGACGGCATCCGGCAGATGTTCCTCGTCATCGAGCACGCCCGGATGATGGTCGGCACCAAGGCCATCGCCACCCTCTCGACGGGCTACCTGAACGCGCTCGAGTTCGCCAAGAACCGGGTGCAGGGCGCGGACATGACCCAGATGGCCGACAAGACCGCGCCGCGGGTCACCATCACCCACCACCCGGACGTGCGCCGTGAGCTGATGCTCCAGAAGGCGTACGCGGAGGGCATGCGGGCGCTGGTGATCTACACGTCCACCTTCCAGGACGCGGTGCAGATCGCCGAGGCCGAGGGCCGGGACGACGCCGACGCCAAGGCCATGAACGACCTGCTCCTCCCGATCGTGAAGGGCATGGGGTCGGAGCGGTCCTACGAGATGCTCGCCCGGTCGCTGCAGACCCTGGGCGGCTCCGGCTTCCTGCAGGACTACCCGATCGAGCAGTACATCCGCGACTCGAAGATCGACTCGCTCTACGAGGGCACCACGGCGATCCAGGGCATGGACCTGTTCTTCCGCAAGATCGTGCGGAACCAGGGCAAGGCGCTGGGTCAGCTCTACTCGGAGATCAAGGCCTTCGCCGCGTCCGACGCCGGGAACGGCCGGCTGAAGGAGGAGCGGAAGCTGCTCGACGAGGCGGCCGACGAGGTCAAGGCGATGGTGGACAAGATGGTCGGCTGGGCCATCGCCTCGGCCGAGACCCCGAAGGAGATCTACAAGGTCGGCCTCAACACCACCCGCCTGCTCATGGCCCTCGGCGACCTGGTCGTGGGCTGGCTGCTGCTGCGCCAGGCCGAGGTCGCGCTGCGGGCGCTGGGCTCGCCGGACGTCTCCGCCGAGGACCGGGCCTTCTACACCGGCAAGGTGGCCGCGGCCCAGTTCTTCGCCCAGACCGTGCTGCCGCGCCTGGCGAGCGAGCGTCGCGTGGTGGAGTCCACCGGCCTCGACCTGATGGAGATGCCCGAGGAGGCCTTCTGACCCGGCCTGCCGTACGGCACGGCCGTCATCGGACGACCGGGTAGGCCACCGGGGCGGTGTGGCCGTCGTCCCGCCCCGGTGGCCCAACCGGCTCCCCGGGCGTACAGGCGATCGGGTGAGCCGGACGGGATGCCCTTCTCGGCGACCGGCTCCCCGGGCGCACCCGGGCGGCCGCGCACGGTTCGGCCGATGATCACGAATTCGGCCGGGCCGCGGGGTCGCCGTCCGGCGGGAGGGCGAACTGCACCGCCGCCCGCTCCGCGAGGATCGGGGCGATGCATTCGTCGATCACCGCTCGGTGGGCGGGGTGGTCCCGGTAGACGAGGTAGTCCTCGGGTGAGTCGAAGTCGGCGACGACCCCGAAGGAGAAGTTCCCCGGATTGATGCCGGCGTCCGGCCCGAACCGGTAGCTCTTCAGCTCCGGGATGAGCCGGGGCAGCTCACCCAGCCGCCGGGCCACCTCCGCCTTCTGCTCTTCGGTGGCGTCCTCGGTCCAGCGCAACAGCACGACGTGGCGGAACATGCTCTTCCTTCCCGGGCGATCGAGACGATCACGGCTGACGCCGAGGACGCATGCTAGCCAGCGCCGCTGCCCCGGCCGTGCGCCCGGTGCCCGGGCCGCCGATGTGATCGGTTGACCTTTCCTTCTGCATCCTCACACCATGGCCCCCGCTCCGGCGGGGGCCTTTCTCATTCAAGAGAGCCGGCCCGTTCTCACTCACCGGCCCGTTCTCACTCAAGGGAACTCGGCCCGATCCGTGCCGATCTGCGTGTTCTTCGCCCGACGCGCGCCGGTGACCGGATCGATCCCGGCGGCAGTGCGTCTCGAGAGACCGGCCGGCAACGGCCTGCGACGGCAACGCGCCCGCCAGCCGAGAGGCCGCGGGCTGCGGCAACGCGGATCTTCTTACGGGACGCCGCACCGAAGCCGAATCGCCTTGCCCAGGCAAGCCGCTCGAGGCCTGGAGCCGATGCGAGACGGCCGGGACGCCCGAGCGGCGGTCGACCGCTGCCACGACCGGCGCGACCGACATCTGAACACGTGCCAACGATCTACATACTATTGATCCGTGTATTGAGTTCACGTAAAAATAGGTGCTCCAAAACCCGGTTGGAGCACTCGATGAAATACCTCTGCTGCATCCTGCTCGCCATGCTCACCGCTGCCTGCGGTACCCAGACGGCAGGCACCGCGGGGCTGATGGCCGGCGGCTCGCCCACGCCGACCAGAACCACGGTGTGCACCAGCCCGAAGGTGCACCAGTTCGTGAGGGCGATGGAGGACTACGCCCTGGAGGGCTACTTCGACCCCAATCCGCTCCGCGCCATCCCCATGGACGAACTCACCGCCTGGCGCGACACGCTGGATCCGCTCGTGCCCTACAGCGAGAACGAGCATGTGGAGCGGGCCCTCAATCTCGTCCTCGGCGGGCTCGACCGCTTGATCAAGTACTACTACCTGTACCGGCCGATCATCGACTCGGCGGGGCGCGCGATCATCCAGGGCATCACCAGCCTGCGCTTGAGGTGCGAGCGGGAAGGCGTCGAGTTCTGACCCCGGGCATGGCGGAGGCCCGCCGAAGCAGGGACCGCGCATTCTCCTGGTTCAGGTGCGGCAGACCTTCAGACCAGCGCCGTGGACGCCGACCGGATGCGGCTCACCACGGCCGCCGCTCCGTAGATCCCGGTATGGGCGGATGCCACGGTCGTGCCGGGCTGGTGATCGGTGGCCCTGGACATGGGTGGAGGGCGGCGCGCGGCCGCCCTCCACGAACGTCCTCGCATCGAGCCGGTGCCTTCCGCACCCGGCGGCGCGGACGGTCCCGGTTCCGGCGCCGCCGGTCACCCGGGTTCCGCGCCGGTGGCGCCGGTACGGCTCGGCCTCGCGGCGAGCGCAGGGCTCAAGGCCGCGAGCACGGAGCTCAGCCGTCCCGGGAGAGGCGGCGGCTCATCCTCGGCGGGCTCGACGCACGGGCTCGGCCCACGGCGGGCACGCGGCCCAGCCGGTGAGCAAAGGGCTCAGCCCCAGGCGAGCATGCGGATGGGGTCCTCCAGCATGGCCCCCACGTCCCGCAGCACCTTCGAGCCGAGCTCGCCGTCGACCACGCGGTGGTCGAACGAGAGCGCGAGCGTGGTGACCTTCCGGACGGCGAGCTGCCCGTCCACCACCCACGGCATGTCCCGGATCTGCCCGAGGGCGAGGATCGCGACCTCGCCGGGGTTGAGGATCGGCGTGCCGGCGTCGACCCCGAACACCCCGACGTTCGTGATCGTGATCGTGCCGCCGGTGAGCTCGGCCGGGGTGCACCGGCCCGCCCGGGCGCGCTCGACCAGCCGGTTGAGCTCGCGGGCGAGTTCGGGGAGCGAGAGCCGGTCGGCGTCCTTGATGTTGGGGACGATGAGCCCGCGCTCGGTGGCCGCGGCGATCCCGAGGTTCACGTAGTGCTTGACGATGATCTCCTCGTCGGTCCACGTCGAGTTGATCATCGGATGGCGCTTCACCGCCGTGATCAGCGCCTTCGCCACCAGTAGCAGGGGCGAGACCCTCACCTCGGCGAACTCGGGGAGCCGGCGCAGCCGCTCCACGGCCGCCATGGTCTCGGTCACGTCGACCTGGAGGAACTCGGTGACGTGCGGGGCGGTGAAGGCGCTCGCGACCATGGCCTGGGCCGTGGCCTTGCGCACCCCCCGGACCGGGATGCGCTCCTCGCGCTCGGGGTGTCCGGCACCGGCGGGCGCGGCCTGGCCGGTGCGGAGCCGCGCGGCGGCCGCCTCCACATCGGCCCGGGTGATGGAGCCGTGCGGGCCCGTGCCGGTGAGCGTCGACAGGTCGATGCCGAGGTCCTTGGCGAGCTTGCGCACCGGCGGCTTGGCGAGCACGCCGGACCGGCCCGGCCGGGACGGCGCGGGCGCGGCCGGGGTGGGCGCGGCCGGGGTGGGTGCCGTGGCCGCGGCGGTGCTCCGGCGGCGGCGCCGGGTCGCGCCCGGCTTGACCCCGTACCCGACGAGCACCGGCTCCCGCTTCTCCGCCGTGCCGTCCTGCTCGGCCTTGACGGCCTGCCCGTTCTGCTCGGCCGGGGCCGCGGGCTCGGGAGCGGCGGGCGCGTCGCCGGTCCGGACCGAGATGATCGGCGTGCCGACCTCGACGGTCTGGCCCTCGGCGACGAGCAGCTCGGCGACCTTGCCCTCGAACGGGCAGGGCAGCTCGACCACGGCCTTGGCGGTCTCGATCTCGACGATCGTCTGGTTGACGGTGACGGTGTCGCCCGGGGCGACGTGCCACTTGACGATCTCGGCCTCGGTGAGGCCCTCACCCACGTCGGGGAGCTTGAACTCACGCAGCATGTGATCCTCCCTCCCCGGTCAGTAGGTGAACGCCCGGTCGACCGCGTCGAGCACCCGGTCCAGGTCGGGGAGGTAGTGCTCCTCGAGCCGGGAGGGCGGGTACGGCGTGGCGAACCCGCCGACCCGCAGCACCGGGGCCTCCAGGTGGTAGAAGCACTGCTCGGTGATCCGTGCGGCGATCTCGGCGCCGAAGCCGCTGAAGACCGGGGCCTCGTGGACGACCACGCACCGGCCGGTCCGCCGGACGGACTCGGTGAGCACACCCATGTCGAGCGGGCTGAGCGAGCGCAGGTCGATGACCTCCAGGTCCCGCCCCTCCTCGGCGGCGGCCGTCGCCGCCTCCAGGCAGGTCTTCACCATCGGCCCGTAGGCGAGGAGCGTCAGGTCGCGGCCGGGCCGTACCACCCGGGCCCGGTCGATCGGCAGGCCCGGCGCGGAGAGGTCGACCTCGGCCTTGTCCCAGTACCGGCGCTTCGGCTCGAAGAAGATCACCGGGTCATCGCACCGGATCGCGTCCTGGATCATCGTGTACGCGTCGGCCGGGTTGGAGCAGGCGACCACGCGGAGCCCGGCGGTGTGGGTGAAGAACACCTCGGGCGACTCCGAGTGGTGCTCGACCGCGCCGATGCCGCCGCCGCACGGGATGCGGATGACGACCGGCAGCTTGATCGCGCCGAGCGACCGGTACCGCATCTTGGCGAGCTGGGTGATGATCTGGTCGGCCGCCGGGAAGACGAAGCCGTCGAACTGGATCTCGCACACCGGGCGGTAACCGCGCAGGGCGAGCCCGATCGCGGTGCCGACGATGCCCGACTCGGCGAGCGGGGTGTCGATGACCCGGTCCTCGCCGAAGTCCTTCTGCAGGCCGTCGGTCACCCGGAAGACGCCGCCGAGCTTGCCGACGTCCTCCCCCATGATGAGGACCTTGGGGTCGTTCTCCATCGCGCGGCGCAGGCCCTCGTTGAGCGCCTTGACCATGGTCAGCGTGCTCATCGCTCGAACCCCCCGAGGTAGGCCATGAACTGCTCGCGCTCCTCCTCGGGCAGGCCATGCCGGGTCGCGTACACGTGCTCGAAGATCGCCTCCGGCCGTGGGTCGGGCATGGCGAGGCACCGCTGGCGCAGGTCCTTGGCGAGGGCGTCGGCCTCAGCGTCGATCGCGGCGAAGAAGTCCTGGTCCGCGAGCCGGTTCTTGTGGAGGTACGCCTTGACCCGCTCGATCGGGTCCTTCAGCTTCCAGGCCTCGAGCTCCGAGGCGAGCCGGTACCGGGTCGGGTCGTCCGAGGTGGTGTGGGCGCCCATCCGGTAGGTGAACGCCTCGATCAGCGTGGGCCCCTGCCCTTCCCGGGCGTGCTGCAGGGCCTTCCTGGTCACGGCGAGGCAGGCGAAGACGTCGTTGCCGTCGACCCGGATGCCGGGGAACCCGAATCCGGACGCCCGCTTGTAGAGGGGGATCCTCGACTGGCGCTCGATGGGCTCGGAGATCGCCCACTGGTTGTTCTGGCAGAAGAACACCACGGGGGCGTTGAAGACCGAGGCCCAGATGAAGGACTCGTTGACGTCGCCCTGCGAGGTGGCGCCATCGCCGAAGTAGACGATGGCCGCGCCCTCGACGCCGTCACGCTGGATCCCCATGGCGTACCCGACCGCGTGCAGGGTCTGGGAGCCGATGACGATCGTGTACAGGTGGAAGTTGTGCTCCTTGGGGTCCCAGCCGCCGTGGCTCACGCCGCGGAACAGGCCGAGCAGGGTCACCGGATCGACCCCGCGGCACCAGGCGACGCCGTGCTCCCGGTAGGTGGGGAAGGCCATGTCGGCATCGGTGAGCGCGCGCCCGGACCCGACCTGTGCGGCCTCCTGTCCGAGCAGCGATGCCCACAGACCGAGCTCGCCCTGCCGCTGCAGGGCGACGGCCTCCTTGTCGATGCGGCGGACCAGGACCAGGTCCCGGTAGAGGGACCGGACCTCCTCCGCGGTCAGCTCGATGTCGTAGTCGGGGTGCTCGACCCGCTCCCCCTCGGGGGTGAGCAGCTGGACGAGCTCAGGGGGGGTGTCATGAGGGGCGTCGGCTGTCACGTGCCTCTCCTGTGCGTCTCGGGCCGGTTACGGGTGGGGTCGCCACCGGTACACCGGTCGGTCAGCCGCGGGCCCCTGGGTCCCGGGGCCACGCGCATTCGCGGAACATCGTGACAGAGGCCATACCCCACTTCCAAGACCCTCCTCGATGTCACCACCCGCGGAGGATCCTCCGGACCTCGTGTCCGGGGACGGGCGATCGATCATCCCGCACGGTACACCACGCGGCCGTCCAGCATGGTGAGCCAAGCGCCGGCCCGCGCCAGGTCGTCCGGATCCGCCGCCTCGATGTCCCGGTCGAGCACCACCAGGTCGGCGAGCTTGCCCGGGGTGAGCGAGCCGATTCGGTCCTCCATGCGGAGCGCGTACGCGGCGTCGATGGTGTGGGCGCGCAGCGCCTCGTCGAGGGTGATGGCCTGGTCGGCCCCGATGGGCCCGCCTTCGCGGGTGCGCCGCCGGATCGCGTTGGCGATGGTCTCCATCGGGCGGAGCGAGGAGACGAACGAGTCGCTGGAGAGCACCGGCCGCAGGCCCGCGTCGATCTCCTCCCGCATCGGCTGCAGGCGGTGCGCCCGCTCGGGCCCGAGCCGGCGGATGAGGTCGGTGCCGCTGTCGTAGAGGAAGTTGGGCTGGTTGACCGGGATCACGCCGAGCGCGGTGAACTCGCGGATCTGCTCCTGGGTCGGGTAGCCGCAGTGCTCGATGCGGGGCCGGGCGTCGTCCCCGCTGACCGCGACCGCGGCCTTGATCGCGTCCAGGGCGTAGGACATGGCGAGGTCGCCCTGGGTGTGGATGCCGACCTGCCAGCCGGCCCGGGCGGCCCGCCGGACCAGCTCGGTCAGCCGCTCGGGCGCGTGGTAGGTGTACCCGGTGAACTGCCCGTGCTCGCCGTACGGCTCGCGGAACAGGGCGGTGCCGCCGAGCAGGGTGCCGTCGGCGTAGAACTTCATCGCCCCGAAGCGGAGCCGGTCGTCGCCGAACGGCCCGGCGAGGCCGATCGCGGCGAGGTCGTCGAGCATGTGGGAGAGCGGCATGCAGACCGTGCGCACCGGGAGCGTGCCGGCCGCGTGCGCGGCCCGGTAGATGGTGAGCTCGCGCCGGGAGACCTGCGGGTCGCAGACCGTGGTCACCCCGGCGGACAGGTAGGTCTCCCCGGCCGCGGCGAGCCAGGCGAGGAGCTGCTCGGCCGGGAGGTCGGTGTGGAAGTTCGGGCCATGGCAGCCGATGTCCACCGCGAGCGGCAGCAGCAGCTCCATGGCCGAGTCGAGCACCATGCCGGTGAGCCGCCCGCCCTCGTCGCGGACGAACTTCCCACCGGGCGGGTCGATGACGTCGTCGGTGATGCCCCGCAGGGCGAACGCGGCGGAGTTGACCACCGCCTGGTGGCCGGAGACGTGGTACACGATCACCGGGTGGTCGGTGGTCGCCTCGTCGAGCCGCCGCATGGTCGGGCGGCCCTCGGGATACTTGGCGTCGTCCATGCCGAACGCCCGGATCCACTGGCCGGGCGGGGTGACCGCGGCCTCGGCCGCGATCACCTCGACGAGGTCGGCGACGCTCGCGACCCGGGGGTAACGGGCGTCGACCGAGGCCAGGGACTCGGCGGTGGACAGCAGGTGGTTGTGCGGGTCGATGAATCCGGGGACCACGGTGCGCCCGCCGGCATCGATCACCTCGGCGTCCGGGCCGGCCGCGGCCCGGACCTCGTCGGCGCGGCCCACGGCGAGCACCCGCCCGTCCCGTACGGCGACGGCCTCCGCGGTGGGCGTGGCGGGGTCCATGGTGCGGACCCGGGCGTTGGTGACGACGATCGACGGCAAGGTCTCCTCCTCGGAACGGTCGCGTGCCAAAGGCGGTCGAGGGCGGGCGGGCGGGCAGGCCGGTGCGGGCCTGGTGCCGGTCAGGACAGGGCGTGCCCGGGCACCGCCGGTTGCGGTACGGCGTCGCGGTGGCGCGGCGCGAAGGCCAGGCAGACCAGGCTCAGCACGCACATGGCGATGAGCAGCAGGATCGCGGGGACCGGTCCGCCGCCTCCGGCCTTGACCAGCGCGGTGGCCGCGAGCGGGGAGAGCCCGCCGAAGACCGCTCCGGCGACCTGGTAGGCGAGGGACATCGCCGTGTACCGCACCTTCGGGGCGTACATCTCCGCCAGCAGGGTGGCGATCGGGCCGTAGGTCGCGGACATGGCGAGCCGCATCGCGCCGAGCATCAGGAAGATGAGGAACGCGTTGCCCGATCCCATGACCATGAACTGCGGGAACGCGAGCAGCGCCACGGCGGCGAGGCCGATCGCCATGACCCGGCGGGTGCCGAACCGGTCGCCCAGCCAGGAGACGCCCAGGGTGGCGACGAGCTCGACGAACGAGGCGAAGCTGAGGCCGTTGAGCACGAGCTGCTCGGACGCGCCGACCTCGGGGCCGGTGGAGTAGGCGAGCAGGAACGTGGTGGCGATGTAGTAGCCGCCGATGGCCACGGGGAGCGTGCCGATGCCGAGGAGGATGGTCCGCCACGAGGTGCGGAGCGCCTCCTTGATCGGCAGGGCGACGGGCTTCTCGGCGAGCACCTGCCGGAAGACGGGCGACTCCTCGACGCGGAGCCGGATGAACAGGCCGACGAGCACGAGCACGGCCGAGGCGAGGAACGGGATCCGCCAGCCCCAGGTACGGAGCACGTCGTCCCCGGCGGCGGTGACGAGGCTGAACGCCCCGGTGGCGAGGAGGGCTCCGGCGGGGTTGCCGAGCTGGGCGAAGCCGCCGAAGAAGGTCCGGTTCTTCTCCGGGGCGTGCTCGACCGCCATGAGCACGGCGCCGCCCCACTCGCCGCCCACGGCGAGCCCTTGCACGACGCGGAGGGTCACCAGGGCGATGGGCGCGAGCACGCCGATCGTCTCGTAGGTGGGGAGCAGCCCGACGAGGAACGTCGCCACGCCCATCATGAGCAGGGTGACCACGAGCGCCGACTTGCGGCCCACCCGGTCGCCGAAGTGGCCGAAGACGATCCCGCCGAGGGGGCGGGCGAAGAACCCGACGGCGTAGGTGGCGAACGACGCCATGAGGGCGACCAGCGGGTCCGTGGACTCGGGGAAGAACAGGTCGCCGAAGATCAGCGCGGCCGCGGTCGCGTAGACGTAGAAGTCGTACCACTCGATCGTGGTGCCGACGAACGCTGCGATGGCGGCGCGTCTGGGCGCGCCGGCGGAGTGGGGGGTGCGTCCGTCCATATGGTCCGTCCTCCGGTCAGCTTGGTTGCTGCGACCTTAAGACGGAACAAACCACCGTTATCATGTACAAATCGCCCTGCCGTTCTGTTATCAGAGTGCGGTTTGCACCGGGCGCGCCACCCCCGGGGAACGCCATGCCGCTGACCGTCGCCGACGTGCTCGCCATGCCGAACCTGGAGCTCCGGCTGCTCGCGGGACGGGACGGCCTCACCAACCAGGTGCGGTGGGCGCACGTGACCGAGCTGGCCGACCCGGTCCCCTGGCTGCGCGGCGGTGCGCTGGTGATGACCGTCGGCCTCGGCCTCTCCGCGGACCCCGGGGAACAGGTCGCGTACGTCGGCCGGCTGGCCCAGGCCGGGTGCGCCGGCCTCGCCTTCGCCCTGGACGAGCGGCTCTCGGCCGTACCCCCGGCGGTGCTGGAGGAGGCGGACCGCCGCGCCTTCCCCGTGCTGGAGGTCACCGGAACCACCCCGTTCATCGCGGTGGCGGAGGCCGTGGCCCAGTGGCACGCGGACGAGCGGATCCGCGGCGAGCGGCGCACGGTCGCCGCGCAGGAGGCGATGGCCCGCGCCGCGGTCCGGGGCGGGGCGCCCGGCATCCTCGGCGCGCTCGCCGCGCACACCGGCGGCGAGACCCTCCTCCTCGATCCCCGCGGCCGGGTGCGCGCCGCCCGCCCCGACCTGGACCGGGACTGGCACGCCACCGCGATCGCGGCCGTGGCCGGCGGTACGGCCGACCGGCGGCGGGCCATCGCGATCGACCAAGGCGAATGGGTGCTGTCGCTGCAGAGTCTCGGCTTCTCCGGCCCGCCGCGCGGCTGGCTGGCGCTGTGGTGCCGGGGCCCGCTCGAGTGGCACGTGCGCATGCTCGCCAACCAGGCGGCCTGCCTGCTCGCGATCGAGCTGATCGGCGCGCACCGCACCCGCGCCCGGGCCCACGCGCAGCGGGCCGCGCTGCTCGCCAGCGTGCTCGACGCCGATCCCGCGTCCCGGGCCTCGGCCGCCGAGCGGCTGGCCGCGGTCTGCCCGGTGGTGGCGCCGCCGTACGAGGTGATGGTGGTCCGGGCCCGGGACGGCGCGCACGCCGCGCTGGCGGACGCGGCGCTCGACGCGCTCGCCGACGTGCTCGGCGACCCGGCCACCGAGGAGCTGACCTTCGTCTGCCCGCGCCCGGACGGGCTGGTGCTCGTGGTCCCCGAGTCGTCGCCCCGCCACGGCCCCGCCCTCTACGACCGGATCGCGGCGGTGGCCGGCCGGGAGGTCGCCGCGGGGGCGTGCCGGGCGAGCGGGCTGGCCGAGATCGCCACCGCGGTCACTCACGCGGCCGCGATCGCGGCCCGCGGCCGGGGGTACGGCCACGTGGACGACCTCGAGCCGTGGGCGCTGCTGCGCGACGCGCTCGACCCCGCGGGCGCGAGCCGGTTCGCCGAGGCGGTGCTCCAGCCGCTGCGCGAGCACGACGCCCAGCACGGCACCGCCCTGGTCTCTACGGTGCACACGTTCCTCGACTGCGGCCAGAACCTGGAGCGCGCGGCCCGGCGGCTGCGGATCCACCGCAACACGCTCCGCGGCCGGCTGCGGACCGCGGAGCGGGTTTCCGGCAGGTCCCTCGACGACCCGCGGCACCGGCTGGAGCTGTGGCTCGCGCTGTCTCTGGGCGAGCTGGTCCCACCGGGGCGGCAAGGCTGACCCGGGCGGCCGGATACCCTGGCTGCGACACCGGAAACCGCTACGGGAGGACCACAGTGGCGCGCGTCATCGTGGACGTCATGCTGAAGCCCGAGATCCTGGACCCGCAGGGCCAGGCGATCGCCCGGGCGCTGCCCCGGCTCGGCTTCACCGGCGTCACCGACGTACGGCAGGGCAAGCGGTTCGAGCTCCAGCTCGACGGCCCGGCGGACGAGGCCGCCCTCGCGCAGGTCCGGAAGATGGCGGAGACCCTGCTCGCCAACACCGTGATCGAGGACTTCGCGATCCGCGTCGAAGACTGACCCCGGCCCCACCTGCCCCGGCATTTCCCTAGATATGGATCTATCGCCCGTAACCGGGGTGATTCCGTGTGCAGGGCGAATCCTGGCGGGATCCTTACCGGGACGCGGATGCTCGGCGATTAGCACGGAACCACCGGGGAAGCCTAGGTGAAGGCTCGTTTCCGGGGGGGTTCCGTTTGAACATCGAATTCTCGCTCGTCATGCCGCGGGACGCCATGGGCATTCCCATGGTCCGGCGCATAGTCCGGAGCCTGCTCCGCGCGCTCGGCGTCGCCGAGGAGTGCGCCTCCGACATCCTGATCGCCACCTCGGAGGCCTGCACCAACGCGGTACGGCATGGCGATCCGGCCACCCGGTACGAGGTGACCGCCAGGATCCACGACGAGCGCTGCGAACTGCACGTCGCCGTGGAGGACCGTGGGCCCGGGCTGCCCGCGCTTCCCCGGAGGCAGCCGCCCGCCGACGTGGAGAACGGCCGGGGCATGCTCATCATGCGCACCGTCATGGACGACGTGTCGTACGAGGTGGCGCCCGGCCGGAGCACCGCCGTACGGCTGAGCAAGCGGCTCGCGTGGGAGAAGGACGCGCTCGCCCCGCACCTGGCCCGCCTCTGCTGCCGCTGCCGGGACGGCGAGCGCTGCGCCGCGGTCTGACCGCGCGCCCCGATCCACGCCCAGGCCGGCACCGCGGCCTGACCGTGCCGCGCCCGCCACGCCCAGTGGGCGTCTGACGAACCCGACGCGCCCCGAATCCATGGCCGGATGAGCACCGCGGCCTGAGCGCGCCGCGGCCCCGGTCCGCGGCCGGCGGGCTGGTTCCCCGGCTCGGATAGTCTGAGGTGTGCCGCCACACACCGCCGCCGGCGCAGGCCGCCGGTGGCGTGCGCTGCGAGGAGAGGCCGAGGAGAGTTCGTGAAGGGGAGAGCCTCATGAGTGCGCGGGTAGGCGTCGTCACCTTCCCCGGCACACTCGACGATCAGGACGCCGCGCGAGCCCTGCGGCTGGCCGGCGCCGAAGTGGTGCCCCTGTGGCACGCCGAACGCGACCTCAAGGGAGTCGACGCGGTCTTCCTCCCCGGAGGCTTCTCCTACGGGGACTACCTCCGCTGCGGGGCGATCGCCCGGTTCGCCCCGATCATGGAGGAGCTGATCCCGGCGGCGAAGAGCGGGTTGCCCGTGCTCGGCACCTGCAACGGCTTCCAGATCCTGTGCGAGGCGCACCTGCTCCCCGGTGCGCTCACCCGCAACCAGAACCTGCACTACATCTGCCGCGATCAGCGCATCCGGGTGGAGAACACCCGCACCGCGTGGACCTGCGACTTCGAGCCCGGCCAGGAGCTGCTGCTCCCGATCAAGCACGGTGAGGGGCGGTACGTCGCCGACGAGGAGACGCTCGCCGAGCTCGAGCGCGAGGGCCGGGTCGTCTTCCGGTACGCCGGGGGCAACCCGAACGGCTCGCTCAACGACATCGCCGGCATCACCAACGAGGCCGGCAACATCGTGGGCCTCATGCCCCACCCCGAGCACGCGGTGGAGGAGCTCACCGGAGCGCCGAGCGTGGACGGGCGAGGCTTTTTCACCTCGATTCTGAAGAGGCTGGTGAACGCGTGACCCTCGACACGGTCGAGCGTGCGGCGCAGACCCCGGACGAGCCGCAGCCGTACGCCGAGCTCGGCATGAAGGACGACGAGTACCAGCGGGTCCGCGAGATCCTCGGCCGGCGGCCGACCAGCGCGGAGCTGGCGATCTACTCGGTGATGTGGAGCGAGCACTGCTCCTACAAGTCGTCCAAGGTGCACCTCCGGCAGTTCGCCACGAAGGCCCCGAAGTGCGACGCGCTGCTCGTCGGCATGGGGGAGAACGCCGGGGTGGTCGACATCGGCGACGGCTGGGCCGTCACCTTCAAGATCGAGTCGCACAACCACCCCTCGTACGTGGAGCCGCACCAGGGCGCGGCCACCGGGGTCGGCGGCATCGTCCGCGACATCCTCTCCATGGGCGCCCGCCCGATCGCGGTGATGGACTCCCTGCGGTTCGGCGGGGCCGACCAGCCGGACACCAAGCGCGTGCTGCCCGGGGTCGTCGAGGGCATCAGCTCGTACGGCAACTGCCTCGGCCTGCCGAACATCGGCGGCGAGGTGGTCTTCGACCCCTGCTACATCGGCAACCCGCTCGTCAACGCGCTCTGCGTCGGCCTGCTCCGCAAGGACCAGATCAAGCTCGCCACCGCGCCCGGCCCCGGCAACAAGGTGGTGCTGTTCGGGGCGCGGACCGGGGCGGACGGCATCGGCGGCGCCTCGGTGCTCGCGTCGGCCACGTTCGACGAGGAGTCGCAGGCCAAGCGCCCCGCGGTGCAGGTCGGCGACCCGTTCATGGAGAAGCTGCTCATCGAGTGCTGCCTGGAGCTGTTCCAGGCCGGCGTCGTGGTGGGCATCCAGGACCTCGGCGCGGCCGGGATCTCGTGCGCCACGACCGAGATGGCCGCCAAGGGCGCGGGCGGCATGCGGATCGACCTCAACCTCGTCCCGCTGCGCGACCCCACGCTGCGGCCCGAGGAGATCCTGATGAGCGAGTCCCAGGAGCGCATGATGGCGATCGTCGCCCCGGACGACGTCCCGGCGTTCCTGGCGATCTGCGAGAAGTGGGACGTGCCGGCGACCGTGATCGGCGAGGTCACCGACACCGGCCGGCTGGTGATGACCTGGGACGGCGAGGTCATCGTCGACATCCCGCCCGGCACGGCCGCGAACGAGGGCCCGGTCTACGAGCGCCCGCTCCGCGAGCCCGCCGGCCAGGCGGCGCTCAACGCCGACGGGCCGGAACGGCTGCCGCGCCCGGCCGACCTGCGCGAGACCCTGCTCACCCTGCTCGGCTCGCCGAACCTTGCCTCCAAGGAGTGGGTCACCTCCCAGTACGACCGGTACGTGCGGGGCAACACCGTGCTCGCCCAGCCGGCCGACGCCGGGGTGCTCCGCATCGCCGAGGCGCTGCCGGGCGCCGAGCCGACCACCCGGGGGATCGCGCTCGCGGTCGACGGCAACGGCCGGTACGCGAAGCTCGACCCCTACGCCGGGGCGCAGCTCGCGCTCTCCGAGGCGTACCGGAACGTCGCGGTGACCGGGGCGCGGCCGCTCGCCGTCACCAACTGCCTCAACTTCGGCTCCCCGGAGGATCCGGAGGTCATGTGGCAGTTCGCCGAGGCGGTGCGCGGGCTCGCCGACGCCTGCCAGACCCTCGGGGTCCCGGTCACGGGCGGCAACGTCTCGTTCTACAACCAGACCGGCTCCACCGCGATCCACCCGACCCCCGTCGTCGGGGTGCTCGGCGTGATCGAGGACGTGAGCAAGCGGATCCGGCACGGCTTCACCGCCCCGGGCCTGCGCGTGGCCCTGCTCGGCGAGACCCGGGAGGAGTTCGGCGGCTCGGAGTGGGCGCACGCCATCCACGGCCACCTCGGCGGCATGCCCCCGCAGGTGAACCTCGCGGCCGAGCGGGCGCTCGCCGAGGTGCTGGTCGCCGCGGCGGCCGCGGGCCTGGCCGAGGGCTCGCACGACCTGTCCGACGGCGGCCTCGGGATCGCGCTCGCCGAGTCCTGCCTCGCCCACGGCATCGGCTGCTCGGTCGAGCTCCCCGGTGGCGACCCGTTCGTCGACCTGTTCAGCGAGTCGGTCGCGCGGGCGCTCGTCTGCGTGCGCCCCGAGGCGCTCGAGGAGTTCACCCGGCTCTGCGCGCGGTACGAGGTGCCCTGCCAGGTGCTGGGCACCACCGGCGGCGGCTCGCTCTCCGTCGAGGGGGTCTTCGAGATCCCGGTCGAGGAGCTGCGCGAGACCCACGGCCGCACCCTCCCGGCCATCTTCGGCTGAGGCTGAGGCCCGCCGCGTACTCCGCGGCCCGCCTGCTCCCATCGGCCGGGCCCTGATGGCGCGCGTGCGGTGCCGCTGACGAACCGGAGCCTCCGGGAGCCGCCGGGCACCCACAGAACAGGCGCTGGAAAGGACGAGGGCCGGAGGACGCTCGCCCTCCGGCCCCGTCCCGGACGCGCGGGTCAGTTGCCGACGCAGATCACGTACATGGTGCCTTCGACGCTCGTGCCCCTGATCTCCCAGCCGACCGGCTTGCCGCCGCTGATGACCGGGGCGCTCGTGGTGACCTCGCCGACGACCGAGGTGCCGGAGAAGCCGCCGCCCGTGGCGTACAGCCCGTTACCGCACTGCAGGGTCTTGGAGCCGCCGGCCAGCCCGAACTTGAACGACGCGGACTTGTAGGTGATGGTGGCGACGCCGTCCCGTCCGGGCGGGCCCTGCGGGCCGGGGTCACCCTTCTCGCCCTTCGGCCCCTGCGGTCCCTGCGGACCCTGAGGACCCTGCGGGCCGCGGTCACCCTTCTCGCCCTTGGGGCCCTGCGGGCCCTGCGGGCCGGGGTCACCCTTCTCGCCCTTCGGCCCCTGCGGTCCCTGCGGACCCTGAGGACCCTGCGGGCCGCGGTCACCCTTCTCGCCCTTGGGGCCCTGCGGGCCCTGCGGGCCGGGATCGCCCTTCTCGCCCTTCGGCCCCTGCGGTCCCTGCGGACCCTGAGGACCCTGCGGACCGCGCGGACCGCGCGGGCCCGGGTCGCCCTTCTCACCCTTGGCGCCGATGCCCGCCGGCCCCTGGGGACCGGTCTTGTTCCAGTAGGTCTTGTACTCGGTCGGCTTGCAGGTCGTGGTCTTCTTGACGATGCGCACGTAGCCCGTCTTCTTGGCCACGCACGCGTAGACGATGTTGCTGGAGCTGGCGGCCGACGACGCCGTGGCCACGCCTCCCACCGTGACCAAGGCTGCGGCGAGCGCGCCCACCGTGACGATCTTGACTGTGCGCCGGCCTCCCGGCGACCTGACGATCACGAGATATCCCTTCCGAGAAGAGAGGCTAGAGAAGAGAGACATGGCCTTGTGGCCAATGTGAAGGACGTTTTCAGGTTTGTTCGGGATTACTCGTGTTATGTCACGGATGTGCATCTTGGCGCTTTGTCAAGCAGCCGGTCAGCTCTCCCAGGGGCGCTCCCGGGCCGCGCTCATCACCGGTGGGCCGTTCTGACCTCTCTCATCCGACGGTGGGCGTCCTGACCCCTCCGGCGGCGCACGGCACCGGCGGGCGGGCCCACGGCCGGTCTGCGCTTCGCCGGTCGCCGCCCGGCCGCGCACCCCGGGCGCCGGTGAGTTCGGCGACAATGGGCGGGTGCCGCCACGGAGGAGAATCGACGCGGAAAGGCTCCGAGAGGCCCTCAACGCCCAGCTCGCCGCGCTCGGCGCGCCACCGTTCGACGGCCCCGACGACGCGGCGGCCGACGCCTGTGCCGAGGCCGTGCTGCGGGCGTACACCGCCGGGCTGACCCCGGTGCGGGACGCGGCCCGCTTCGCCGTACGCCACCTGCTCGACGAGCTCGCCGCCCGGGCCCCGGGGCGGGCGGTGGAGGTCCGGGTGCCGCCGTTCGCCGCGGTGCAGTGCGTGGCGGGGCCCCGCCACACCCGGGGCACCCCGCCCAATGTCGTCGAGACGGACCCGCGGACCTGGCTGGAGCTCGCCACCGGGCGGCTCTCCTGGTCCGCCGCGCTCGCCGAGGGCCGGGTCTCGGCGAGCGGCACGCGGGCCGACCTCTCCGGTCTGCTACCGCTGCGCCAGACCGCTCACTGATGGCGGCTGAGCACGTCCATCACGCAGTCCCGCAGGCGGTCCGGGTCGGACGAGATCGTCTCGTCGAGGAGGCAGGCGTCGAGGCCGGTCGAGGTCAGGTAGTGGTACAGGAACACCGCGAAGGCGACGGCCCCGACGAAGGTGCACACGCTGAGCACCAGGCCGGCCACCGCCTGACCCTTGCCGGAGTTCTTGGCGATCCCCGCGATGCCGAGGATGAAGGCCACGATCGCGAAGAGCACGCCGAGGCCGCACAGCGGCAGCAGGACCAGGCCGCAGATGCCGAAGATCAGGGCCGCCGTGCCGACCCCGGCGCCCGGCTCCGGCGGCCGCGCCGGCGGCATCGGGGGCAGGCCCCCGGTCCCCGGGGCCGGGCCCCCGTACGGCCCCTCGTGCGGCGCCCAGCCGTACGGCTGCTGCGGCCCGGACGGGGGCGGCGGGAACCGGGGATCGTCGGCGGGAGGGGTGTGCTCGGGTGTCGTCACGCAGACCTCCAGGGGAGAACGTCGATGACGCGGGGATCGCCCGGCCCGCTCACCCGGCGGGCCGATGGCCGGTGTACTACGCCGAATGTCCCGGCAAGACCGGGTTCGACCATTTCCATCGCGCAAATAGACTCGGGTACGTGTTGAAGGGCGACGGCCTGCTCGGCCATGACCTCGATCCCGAGGACCGCGCACCGAAGGACGCGTGCGGCGTCTTCGGCGTGTGGGCGCCGGGAGAGGATGTCTCCAAACTGACCTACTACGGCCTGTACGCGCTACAGCATCGCGGCCAGGAATCCGCGGGCATCGCGGTGAGCGAAGGCAGCCGCATCCTCGTCTACAAGGACATGGGGCTCGTGGCCCAGGTCTTCGACGAGCCCATCCTCCGGACGCTCCGCGGCCACCTCGCCATCGGGCACTGCCGCTACTCCACGACCGGGTCGAGCGTGTGGGAGAACGCGCAGCCCACGCTCACCTCGACCGCCCAGGGCGGGATCGCGCTCGCCCACAACGGCAACCTGATCAACACGGCGAGCCTCGCCAAGCGGCTTCCGCCCGGCGCCATCAAGGCGACCACCGACACCGAGGTGCTCACCGCGCTGCTCGCCCAGGACTCGAGCCGGCCGATCGAGGACGTGGCGGCCGAGCTGCTCCCCGAGGTGAAGGGCGCCTACTCCCTCGTCTGGATGGACGAGACCACGCTGTACGCCGCCCGGGACCCCCAGGGCATCCGCCCGCTCGTGCTCGGCAAGCTCGAGCGCGGCTGGGTGATCGCCTCGGAGACCGCCGCCCTCGACATCGTCGGCGCGGTGTTCATCCGCGAGGTCGAACCGGGCGAGCTGATCACCATCGACGAGCGCGGGGTGCGCTCCCGCCGGTTCGCCCTCGCCCGGCCCAAGGGCTGCCTCTTCGAGTACGTCTACCTCGCCCGGCCGGACACCTCGATCGCCGGCCGCGGCGTCTACGCCACCCGGGTCGAGGTGGGCCGCGCGCTCGCCCGCGAGCACCCGGTCGAGGCCGACCTCGTCATCCCCACGCCCGACTCCGGCACCCCGGCCGCCATCGGGTACGCCCAGGAGAGCGGCATCCCGTACGGCCAGGGCCTGGTGAAGAACTCCTACGTCGGCCGCACGTTCATCCAGCCGTCGCAGACCATCCGCCAGCTCGGGATCCGGCTGAAGCTCAACCCGCTGCGCGAGGTGATCAAGGGCAAGCGCCTGGTCGTGGTCGACGACTCGATCGTGCGCGGCAACACCCAGCGGGCCATCGTCGCCATGCTCCGTCAGGCCGGCGCCACCGAGGTCCACGTGCGGATCTCCTCGCCGCCGGTCACCTGGCCCTGCTTCTACGGCATCGACTTCGCCACCCGGGCCGAGCTGATCGCCGGATCGCTCACGGTGGACGAGATCTGCCAGTCCCTCGGCGCCGACTCCCTCGGCTACGTCTCGCTCGAGGCGCTCACCCAGGCGACCACGCTCCCCGCCGACCGGCTCTGCCGGGCCTGCTTCACCGGGGAGTACCCGATCCCGCTGGAGGAAGGGGAGCGGGTGGACAAGCACGTGCTGGAGGCGCAGGCATGACCAGCTACGCCGAGGCCGGGGTCGACATCGCGGCCGGAGAGCGCGCCGTCGAGCTGATGAAGTCCCGGGTGGCCCGTTCCCGGCGGCCCGAGGTGATCGACGACCCCAGCGGCTTCGCCGGGCTCTTCGACGCATCGGCGTTCCTCCGCTACCGCAAGCCGCTCCTCGCCACCTCGACCGACGGGGTCGGCACCAAGGTCATGATCGCCCAGCGGCTGGACAAGCACGACACGATCGGCATCGACCTCGTCGGGATGGTCGTCGACGACCTCGTGGTCTGCGGGGCCGAGCCGCTGTTCATGACCGACTACATCGCCTGCGGCAAGGTCGTGCCCGAGCGCATCGCCGAGATCGTCGGCGGCATCGCCGAAGGCTGCCGGATCGCCGGGTGCGCGCTCATCGGCGGGGAGACGGCCGAGCACCCCGGCGCGATGAAGCCGGACGAGTACGACCTGGCCGGCGCGGGCACCGGGGTGGTGGAGGCGAGCGAGCTCCTCGGCCCGCACCGGGTCGTCCCCGGGGACGTGGTGCTCGGGATGGCGTCGAGCGGCATCCACTCGAACGGGTACTCGCTGGTCCGCCACATCATCGCCACCGCCGGGCTCCGGCTCGACCAGGAGCTGCCCGAGCTCTCCCGGACCCTCGGCGAGGAGCTGCTGGAGCCCACGCGGATCTACGCGCCGCACTGCCTCGCGCTCACCCGCGAGGTCGACGTGCACGCCTTCGCCCACATCACCGGCGGCGGCCTGGCCGCGAACCTCGCCCGGTCGCTGCCCGCCACGGCGGACGCCCTCCTCGACCGCGGCTCGTGGACGCCTCCCGCGATCTTCCAGGTGCTCGCCGGGTACGGCAAGGTGCCGCAGGCGGAGATGGACAGGACGTTCAACCTGGGCGTGGGCATGTGCGCGATCGTCCCGGCCGACCAGGCCGATCGGGCGGTGGAGCTGCTCAACGGGCAGGGCGTCCCCACCTGGGTGCTGGGCGAGGTCGTCCCCGGCTCGGGCGAGGCGCGGTTCCGTTAAGGCGAGCCCGTCGGCGGATCGGTGAGCCCAGGCGCTCCCCGGCCCTTCCGGGCGACCTTGGCCGGCGACATCAACGCGTGGGGGATTCGCCGGCGACGCCGTGCCCGGCCGGTGAGGCCACCCGTTCGCGAGGCCGCATCGCAGCACAGCCCTGCACTCCCCGGTTCCGGACGGCTCCGGGTGACGATGCTCTGCGACGGCTCCCCTTCTGGGTCCGTCGGCGAGGTCGTCCTCGGCCGGGTGAGGCCCGATTCCGCTCGGGCGGGCCCGGTGGTGCACACCGGGGTGGGATCTCCGCAGAACCGGGATCAATGAACGCGCTCGGGGTTCCGCCGGTGGCGTCTCCGCACCACGGGGGACGCCCGGGATTTCCCGCTGCGAGGCCCGTGCCGCGGCGTGTTCGTGCTTCCAGGGGTTCTCGGCTGCTCCAGGGGCTAGATCGGCGTGTGGAACGTCCCGCGGTTCCGCGGGGCCGTCCCGGCAACGGGAGGCCGGCCGGAGCGTGGCCGGCATGGATCCGAGGCACCCGGTGCTCCCCTGGCGCCGCCGAACGCTCTGGGCTGATCTGATCGGCCGGCGGTTCCGCCGACTCCGGGACTCCTCCCGTTATCGCCATTCAGCTCGGCACGGCCGTCTTCGCGGCGCACGCGGCTCGGGCCCGTCCCGCGCCGCCGCGAGGCCCGGTCTCGGTGGGCACACCCGCCGCACCCCTTCGCCCACCGGTACGCCGCAGGGGTCGTGGGCCGCATGGGCCCTGGAGCGTGCACGGTCAGGCCAGGGCGGCTGTGGCTCGGAGGACGCTGATGCTCAGGACAGCCCTGCGGCAGAGGGCGCAAGGCCCGGTGAGGGTGGCGCTGGGAGGGTGGCTCCTGGGAGTTCCATGGATCTCCGCGTGGCGCGGGCGGAGCCGCCCGGTCGCGTGGCCGCGGTCTGGGAGATCACCGCATCGGAGGTGGCCGGGCCCGGAGATCGGCAGGGCTCGGCGGAGCAGAGGAATCAGGAGAAGCGAGCAGAGGGAACGCATGGCCGCGTCCGGGTCCCCGGGACCCGGCGGCCGGGCGGTGCGGGCCGTACCGTGCGGGGGACGGACACCCGCAGAGGGTGCATGGTTGAGCCGGCCACCCGGCGGGACTTGCGTCCCGCCGGGTGGCTCACAGGTCTGTCACCGACGGATCACTAGCGCCCACGCTCCCCGCTGTCGCCGGCTTCGTCGTCGTCCTCATCGTCGACGCCGTAGTCGGCGTAGCGGCGGGCCAGCTCTTCATAAGGGTCATGCTTCTTGCGGCCGGAACCCTCGTCCAACCCGAGTTCGACGCGCAGACGCTCAAGATCCGTGCCGCCGCTGTTGTACTTCAGCTGACGGGCGACCTTGACCTGCTTGGCCTTGGCTCGGCCGCGCCCCATTGGCTCGACCCCCTCATGCGGGGTCGTGCCCGACCCCTCGTCACTTACGCACCGCGCGCTGACGCCCTGACGTCAGGCGTCAGCCCCTTCGTTCCGTCTATTACCGTACCTGGTTTGTGCGCCGCTCGGTACGCCGTACGAGCGGCAACGTCAACTGCGGAGCCAAATGCCCCGAAGTCGACCGACTTCTGACATTCTTCGCTCAGCTAGCCTATCGGCTGCCACGCCCGGAGGCACGCCTTCCTCGGCGGCGAGCTCAAAGATCCTCAGCGTGGTGTCGAAGATCTTGGACGCCTTCGCCCGGGCGCGCGCCATGTCGAAGCCGTGGATCTCGTCCGCCACCTGGATCACGCCGCCGGCGTTCACCACGTAGTCCGGAGCGTAGAGGATGCCGCGCTCCGCGAGTTGCTTCTCCACCCCGGGGTGGGCGAGCTGGTTGTTCGCGGCACCGCAGACGATCTTCGCCCGGAGCCGGGGGGCGGTCTCGTCGTTGAGCGAGCCGCCGAGCGCGCACGGGGCGTAGATGTCGAGGTCCGCGGTGATGAGCTCCGCGGCGTCCCCCACCACCTCGACCGCCGGATGGCGCCGCCGTACCCGATCGATCGCCTGCTCGTTCACATCGCAGATCACCACCTCGGCGCCCTCCTCGATGAGGTGGTCGACGAGACGGGCCCCGACCTTGCCGACGCCCTCGATGCCGACCCGCTTGCCCGCCAGCGAGGTGGTGCCGTAGCGGTGCCGGACGGCCGCGCGCATGCCCTGGAAGACGCCGAACGCGGTGAGGATGGACGAGTCGCCGGCCCCGCCGTACTCCGGGCTCCGGCCGGTGACGTACGCGCACTCCCGCGCGATGACGTCCATGTCCTCGCTGTACGTGCCCACGTCGCAGGCGGTGTAGTACCGGCCGCCCAGGGACTGGACGAACCGGCCGTACGCCCGCAGGAGCGCCTCGGACTTGTCGGTCTCGGGGTCGCCGATGATGACGGCCTTGGCGCCGCCGAGATCGAGCCCGGCGAGGGCGTTCTTGTACGCCATGGCCCGGGAGAGGTTGAGCACGTCGGCGAGGGCGGCCTGCTCGCTCTCATAGGGATAGAAGCGGGTGCCGCCAAGCCCGGGCCCGAGGGCCGTGCTGTAGATCGCGATGATCGCGTAGAGGCCGCTGCGCTCGTCCGAGCAGAACACGACCTGCTCGTGCCGCGGCTGGGTGGAACCGGTGGTGCCTACTGGGCCGGAATCCTTGTGGGGAAGCCCGAAGACGTCGGTCACGGTGGTGACTCCTGATCGCCTCTGCGCCGCCTCGGTGCGGCGGTTCGTCATCAGCTTAACGGCACTCCCCCATAATGATCTTGATATGCCCGCGGTACTGCACACGCCGATGGTCTCGTGGCACGATTCTGGGTGTGCTCCCCTATGCCGCCTATCTCCGCGTGTACGAGCCGCTGAGCGCGTTCCCCCCAGAGGATCGGGTCAGGTGGGCGAGGTATGCCGAGTCGAAGGATCGGCCGCGCCGGGCCCGGGCCTTAGAGGCGGAGCACGCGGAGTCCGTCCGGAGGCTGCTCGCCATTCCCCCGCTGCCGGCACCCGAGCGGGAGAGCCAGGACGCGTATCTGCGGCGGATCGGGGACACCCTCTACGTCTGCCCGTGGCAGGTGCGGCTGCGGTCGTGGCTCGCGTTCGCGGCGTTCCGGAAGAGCACCCCCGCCGAGCTCGCCGACCGGCTGGTACCGAGGGCGATCGCCGAGCAGACCGCGGACGACTTCGACCGGTTCAAGCGCACCGAGCGCTCGCTCCGCGTGCACATCCGGACATCCCGGTGGTACATCCCCACCCCGTGGTTCATCCCCTTCGACTCGGCGGAGCGCTGGCTCGTGCTCGGCTCCGAGCGGACGCCGCAGGGGTGGGACCCCGGCACCCCGACCATGACGGCGCCGCCGCGGAACATGCTCTACGTCACCTCCATGGCACAGGCGCGGCGCCGGGTGGCGAGGGCGTTAGCGATCATCCGGCGGCATGTGGGCCGGGTGAGCGCGCTCACGGAGGTGGAGGAGGTCGGCCGCTGGCTGGAGGAGTTCCACCCCCACTCCCTGGTGGAGCTCGACTACGGGGGCCTCGTCCACCTGATGGACGACCAGACCCTGGAGCGGGACCTCTCCGTCGCCGAGCTCGCCGCCGCCCTGGCCAGTTTGGACAACGGTCAGGAAGAGCTTGCTTACGCGATGTATCGGCGGGTGATTCTCCGCTGGAGAGCGATCCGCGCCCTCGAATCCGCAAACTGAGGGTAGATCACCGCGTCTGACCTGCTGCATCAGGTCACGGGATGTTCGATGTCACATCTACGAACTGACCAGTTTGCCGTTTTCACTGCGATACCACGAAACGTGTCGCTAGAATCACCGAGCGTGACAACAACCCGTGGTCGAGACGTTGTGCCCATAGGGGCTCGCCAATCGCACTGCGTGGTTGTATGGTCACATCAGGTGATGTCATAACTGATCCGGAAACCGCACGCTACGGATCAGGTGGCATCACCCGCCAACGCGCCAGACAAGTCGCAGGATCGCTGTCGCCGGTCCAACGGAGGAGAGGCCGCACAATGTCAGCTCGTACACCCGAGGCCGAGCCACTGCTCACCCCGGCGGAGGTCGCCACGATGTTCCGGGTCGACCCGAAGACCGTCACCCGGTGGGCCAAGGCGGGTAAGTTGACCTCCATCCGCACGCTCGGGGGTCACCGGCGCTACCGGGAGACGGAGGTCCGGGCCCTGCTCGCGGGCATACCGCAGCAACGATCCGAGTAACACCGGCTGCACCGCGTACGGGGGGAGCGACGCGCTCGCGTCGATGATGTGAGCGCGTCGACGCACATCCACGCCGGAGACATGTGCGAATGCGCCACGGCGTGGTGTGGCACGACGTGACGGGGCACGGCGCCGCCCGCCCGGCGCCGTCCGCCTATTCCCGCCGCCTTCATTTCCGCGCTTGCCGTCGCGTCCGTTCGCGCCACGCCCCGGATGGACAGACGCCCCCCGAGCGGTCAATCGCCGGACAGCAGCCGCTCCAGGAGATGCGCCACCTGGCCGTCGTACCGCTCCGCGACCTGGAGCAGGGCGATCATATGGTCGACCAGCATGCGCTCGAGCGCGCCTCGGTCCATGTCCCGGTGCTCCAGCCAGTCGAGGCCGGCCGTCTCCACTGAGGCGATCCATGACCGGAGGGTCACCCGGAGCACCGGACCGGGCGTGCCGATGTGCATCCGGTTCAGGATGAGCCGGAGCAGGCGCTGCCGTACGCCGTCGACGATCTCACCGACCTCGCCCGAACGGTTCGCGGGCCCACCGCGGAGCAGCGCGGCGAAGCCCGCCGCGTGCTCCTCCACGAAATCGAAGTACGACTTCAGGCCGCGCGCCAGTTCATCGAGAGGCCGCAGCCGCACGTCGCCCGGGGGCCTGAGCCGCGCCTCCAGCTCCTCGGCCGCGCTGCGCAGCGCCGCCAGGTAGAGCTCCTGCTTACCCCCGAAATAGTGGTAGACGAGCGCTCGGGAGGCGCCGGCACGCGCCGCCACGTCGTCGATCGATACGTCCTCGGGGTCGCGCGTACCGAAGAGCTCCAAGGCGACCGAGATGAGCTCTTCCCGGCGCCGGTCCACGCTGAGCCTGCGCCGCACCCGCCGTGGCCCGCCATCCGCTTGGCGTGTCGCTTCCACACCTTTGAACACTAGCGGTCCGCTCCCCGCGATCGCCCGTGGCTCGCCCATGCCTCCGGGCCGCGGTGCCCGGCTCCCGGCACGCCCGGCTCCCGGCCCGCGGCCACCGGCGGCCGCCATGGGGTCAGCCGGCACGGGCTCACCCTTGCGGTGACCCGTTCACCGCGGTGGCTCGCTCACCCTCCATCGCCCATCACCCGGTGCCTCACTCAACTCACCGCTCCGTCGCTCACTCACCCCGGTGGCTCGCTCGGCACCGTCGCTCGGCTCGCCCACCCCGCTCGGCTCACTCCCCGCAGCCGGCTCAACCTCCGCGCTCGGCTGGACCCACGGCTCGCGCAACCCGTCCGGCGCGGAACGGCTGCAATTTCTCAACCCTGTCCGCCCTATGCCTCAAACCTGTGACGTTCCCGCGCCAGCCGTACCCTCGGGGCATTTCGTTCGTTTGGTGAGTCAGGTGCACATTACGCATCGTGGGGAGAACCATGACAGGACCGTCCACGCGGACTACGACCCGGAACGTCGGCGGCCCCCGGCCTGAGAGCGGGGCGTCCGATGGGTTCGGCCCACGGCCGCGCCCGACGATCCGCAACGTCGCCGAACGCGCCGGGGTGTCCAAGTCGCTGGTGTCCCTCGTGCTCCGGGGCTCCCCACATGTGAGCGAGCACCGCCGCGAGGCGGTGCTGCAGGCGGCCAAGGAGCTCGGTTATCGCCCCAACGCGGTCGCGCGCAGCCTGGTCGAGGGCCGCACCCACCTGGTCGGCGCGCTCGTGGCCGACCTGCACAACCCGTTCTACGCCGAGTTCCTGGACGGCCTGCAGGAGAGCCTCCACGGCGACGGGCTCCGGTTACTGATCGGAAGCGGCCGCTCGAACTCCGGATTCGAAGGCGACGCGGTCGAGGCGTTCCTCGAGCTGCGCGTCGACGGCCTGGTGCTGCTCGGCGTCGGCCCCGCCACCAGCACCCTCGCCGAGGCGGCCGCCTACACGCCGACCGTCGTGGTCGGGGAGCGCGATGTCGACGTCGAGGGCGTCGACGTGGTCGTCGTCGACGACGAGCAGGGGGCTCGGCTCGCCGTCGACCACCTCGCCGAGCTCGGTCACAAGCGCATCGCCCACATCAGCGGCACGCCGTCCTCGGCGGCCCGGCTCCGCTGCCAGGGCTACCGCGACGCCATGCGCGACCGCGGGCTCGAGCCGTACATCATGATCGAGAAAGGCGAGTTCACCGAAGAGGACGGGCGGCGCGCCGCGCTCGCCCTCCTGCGGCGGCCGGATCGGCCGACCGCCATCTTCGCCGCCAACGACATGGTCGCCCTGGGCGTGCTCAGCGCCGCGAGCGAGCTCGGCCTCCGGGTCCCGGAGGACCTGTCCGTGGTCGGCTACGACAACACCCACCTCGCCGCGATCAACCACATCTCGCTCACCAGCATCGAGCAGCCGCGCCGGCAGATGGGACGGACCGCCGCCGCCCTGCTGAGCGACCGGATCAGCGACCCGCGGAAGCGGGCCCGGATACGGCAGGTGCCACCGCGGCTCGTGGCGCGGCGCAGCACCGGCCCGGCACCAAGCGAGGGCTAAGGCTCCGTCAACCCCGGCCGTGCCCGCCCACCCCCGGGGTTTACTCATGTCCAGACGCCGCTTTCGGCGATCACGGTGGCCTGAGCCGGTGTCGATCCGGCGACGGCCGAGGACACTCGATCGGGGGGATTCATGGGTGATCGGGAGTTGGTCGCCTGTGCCCAGCGCGCGGCCGGCGAGCTCGAGCGGGCCTGGGCGCGCTGGCGGGCGGCCCGCGGGCTGAGCACCGACGACATCGCCGAGTCCGTGGCGAGCTACGTCTCCCACTCCATCGACCACCCCTTGGGACGCGCCCGGGTGGTGCTCGGCCTCGACGCGGAGGACGCGCGAGAGCTCGCCGCACTGCTCCACCGGCACGAGCAGGAGGCGGCCGAGCCGTCCCGCTAGCCTCGGGTCTGACCCCGGTCCCCGCGCCGGTCACCGCGGCGTCCGCGTGCGCGCGGCGGCCACCCGGGACGCTCCGAGCCGGATGACGGTCTGGTCGGCGCTCGATTGCGCATAGGTTGACTAGAGACCGATGGGAAGGGATCCGAGCGTGATCAGACGAGCGCTTGCCGCCGCGGCTCTCGGCCTGGTGACGGCCGGAGCCGTCGCCTGCGGCGGAGAGACGGCCGCCCCGGGCACCGCCGGCGCATTCACCGACGGCGGAAGCACCGCGTCCCCGGCCCCGGAGCGGAGCCGGCTCAGCCCGGCCGCCCCTGCGGCGGGCGCCGCGATCGCCGCGAGCCCGGCGTCGGCCGCGGCCCGACCGCTCGCCGGAAAGGTCATCGTCATCGACCCCGGCCACAACGGGAACAACTGGCGGGCCCCGGAAAAGATCAACAAGAAGGTGAACGCGGTCACCATGTGGAAGCCATGTGACACCACGGGGACCACCACCAACGACGGCTACCCCGAGTCCGCGTTCGCCTGGGACGTCGCCACCCGGCTGGCCAAGCTGCTCCGGGCCCAGGGCGCGACCGTCAAGCTCACCCGCGAGGACAACAAGGGCGTCGGGCCGTGCATCACCGAGCGCGCGGCCATCGCCAACCGCGCCAAGGCCGACGCATCCATCTCCATCCACGCCGACGGCGCCGGGCAGGGCACCCGCGGCTTCCACGTCATCGTGCCCAAGAAGATCAACGGCCCGGTCGACCCGGTGGTGGGCGACTCCCTCCGCCTGGGCGTCGCCATCCGGAACGCGGTCCGCGAGGTCACCGGCCTGCCGTACGCGAACTACATCGGCAAGAACGGCATCGACCGGCGGGGCGACCTCGGCGGGCTCAACCTGTCCACGGTCCCCAAGGTCTTCCTCGAGACCGGCAACATGCGCAACCCCACCGACGCGAGGAAGATGAAGGACCCCGCCTTCCGGCAGCGGCTCGCCGAGGCGCTGGCGAAGGGCCTCCGGGACTACCTGAGCCGGTAGCGCCCCGGGACCGCATCCTCCCAGGCCCGGCGTCTGGCCGGCGGCCACGGGTGTGTCCCGGCGCGACGCCGGATCGGGACGGCCACCGGGTCGCGGGCCGGTATCCACAGGGCCTCGGCTGAGTCCTCATATCGGTGAGCGCGCCCGGGCATCATCGAGCCGTGGAAGACCTGCTGCCCCGACCCCGGGTGGCCGAGCGCGCCCCGGGAACGTTCGGCCTCAGCTCAGGCGCCGCGATCAGCGGCCCCGCCGGCCTCGTCGACGCGGTACGGCTCGCCCTGCCCGTGCTCGACCTGCGCCCCGGAAGCCACGCCGCCATCCAGGTCGCCGAGGACCCTTCGCTCGGCCCCGAGGCGTACGGGATCACCATCACGGCCGCCGAGGTGCGGATCACCGCCGCGGACCGCGCGGGCGCCCACTACGCCGGCCAGACCCTGCGCCAGCTCCTGCCCGCGGAGGCGTTCCGGGCGGCCGCGCTCCCCGGCGTGGCGTGGGCCCTGCCGTGCGGCCGCATCGCGGACGCCCCCGCGTTCCCCTGGCGGGGCGCCCACCTCGACGTGGCCCGGCACTTCTTCCCCAAGCGGGAGGTGCTCCGGCTCATCGACCTGCTCGCCGCGCACAAGCTCAACCGGCTCCACCTTCACCTCTCCGACGATCAAGGCTGGCGGGTGGAGAGCCGGGCGTACCCCCGCCTCCACGAGGTCGGCTCCCACCGGGATCGGACGGTCACCGGTTTCCACGGCGAGGAGCCGGCGTTCGACGGGATCCCGCACGGCGGCCACTACACGCTCCACGACCTTGCGGAGATCGCCGCGTACGCGCGGGCCAGGGCGGTCACCGTCGTCCCGGAGATCGACGTGCCCGGGCACAGCTCGGCGATCCTCGCCGCCTACCCCGAGCTCGGGCCGCTGCCGGAGAAGCGGTACCGGGTGCTCGACCGCTGGGGCATCTCACCGGCGATCCTCTCCCCGCTCCCGGCCACGGTGGACTTCCTCGCCACGGTCTTCGACGAGATCATCGGCGCGCTCGGGCCCACGCCGTACTTCCACATCGGCGGGGACGAGTGCGTGCTCGACGACTGGGCCGCGTCCGAGCGGGTCCGCGCCTACCAGGACGAGCTCGGGCTCGACAGCCCGAGCGAGCTGCACGCCTGGTTCCTCCACCGGCTCGCCGACCTCCTCGCCGAGCGCGGCGTCCGGGCGGTGGTCTGGGACGAGGCCTTCGTGAGCGGGAGGCTCCGGCCGGACACGGTGGTGATGGCGTGGCGCGGGATGGAGGTCGCGCGGCGCGCCGCAGCGGCCGGGCACGAGACCATCGCCGCGCCGGTCTTCCCGATGTACCTCGACTATGCCGAGGCATCCTCCGCCGAGGAGCCGGCCGGGCTCGGGGACGCCACCACCGTGGCCGATGTCGCGGCGTTCGCGCCCGCCCCGGCGGAGTGGACGGCCGAGGAGCGCGCCCGGGTGATCGGCACCCAGTTCCTGCTCTGGAGCGAGTGGATCCCGGACGGCAGGACCCTCGACTACCGGGCCTGGCCGCGTGGCTGCGCCGCCGCCGAGGTCGCCTGGACCGGCCACCCGGCAGATCAGGGGTTCACCGGCAGGCTTGGCGCCCACCTGAAGCGGCTGGATGCGCTGGGCGTGGAGTACCGCCCGCTCACCGGCCCGCGGCCGTGGCAGCGGGGCGGCACCGGGTGGCGGCGCCACCGCCCCGGCCGGGTGCGGGTCACCGAGGTCATGCGCCACCTCGCCGAATCGGCCGCCGCACCCGGGTCGGCCCGGCCGAACCTGTGAGCGCTTGACTGACCCGGGCATCGGCCGGCCGATCATGCCGACCGCCGTCCCGGTCGGCCATGAGACGCCTTGGCGGGCCCGAGCGGCCCGGGTGACCGCTGGGCGCGCCCGGCCGATGCAGCGCGGGTCACCGGTCTTGCCGGGCCTCGCCGGGCACCCGTTCCTGCCGGCAGGCCGCACCGCCCCGGAAGACCCGCTGTCCCCGGCCCTCGCGGCTGATGCCGCACAGCACAGCCTACGTAGGCCTGGCATCCGCGAGGAAACCTCCCGGCCCGGAACCCGGGTCCGTCAAGGGGTGGCCCGGGGCGTCACGGCGCCGTGCGCCGGCTCAGCCCAGGCGATAGCCGGCTTCCTCGACCGCTCGCCGTACCGCCTCGTCGCTGACCCCTTCGCCGGTGACGTCGAGCCGGCCGGTGGCCAGGTCCACCTCCACCCCGGTCACGCCCGGGATCTCCCCGACCTCCTCCTTGACCGAGGCGACGCAGTGACCGCAGGTCATGCCGACGACGGTGTAGGTCTTCACGCTCATCTCGTCCTCCCCGATCTGGCTCTACGGCTCGACATCCCCACAGGATTCCGTGCGGCACCTCAATCAGGCGGGGATTGAAGGGAATCCGCGTGCGGGCATCGATGAGACCACGGCGGAACCTTACTCTCCGCGCGGCGCCGTCCGCCGAGAGACCGTCGCGAAGGGCGTCGTCACCTCACCGCACACGGCCACGACGCGCCCACGCCCGCAAGCGTGCCGGAAGCATCCCGCGGCGCGGTGGAAGCGTGATGATACGGCCGCCGGCCCGCATCGCGAGCGGGACGGGCGTGGAACCAGGGCCGGTGAGCGGACTCCCGCCCCCTACCGGGCCGGGGAACCGCGGCCGGTGCGCGGGCGCCGATCTATCGGGCGCGATCCGGCCGCCGCTCCGGCGGGCGGAGGCGGCGGAGGGTCAGATACGCGATCGCGGCGGCGAGCACGGCCAGCACCCCGCCCAGCCCAGCGGAGATACTCGTCCCGCCAGGCCGTTCGCTCGCCTTCGGAGGCTGCGGCGGAGATTGTGACGGGGCGGATCTCCGGGCGCGTTCGTACTCCTCGTCGGGGATCCGGTAGAAGCGGCGTTCCCGGCGGGTGCTCGCGCTCGTCATCCGGAGCTCCCGGACCTCGCTCCAGTACTTCTGCCCGTACGGGCCGGCGAGCACGGTCTGGGCCACCTCGCGCAGGTGGGGCTCGGTGATGCTGCGCAGCTCCCACATCGTCAGCCAATGGTTGACGATCTGGTTGACGTACATGTGGGCCCGCTGGGCGTCAGGGTCATCGCTGGTGAAGAACGCGCCCCAGCACGCGCGGTACAACGGATCCTCCATGGCCATCCTCATCAGCTCGCCATGCAGGCTCCGCAGCGTCTGTTCGCGGGCGCTCTTCGCCTCCCGGGCCTGGAGGACGAGCGACACGGCCACACCGACCAGGGCGAACATCGCGAGGAGCGCGGACGCCGCACCGTAGGTCTGCCCGACCTCACTCAGCCAGTTCCAATTGGCCGGGCTGTTCTTCCACAGCTCGAGCGCGAGCGGCGAGAACGCGACCAGGGTGGCGCTCACGAGGATGACCAAGCAGATCAAGATGATGGTGAATAACCGGCGACCGCCACGTCCTGGCATGAGATCGGATCGACCACCCCTCGCGTCGCCTCGGTGACGTTCCCCGCCCGCTAAACCGGCGGCAGCGCGCCGAGCTCCCGCTTGAGGGGCGGCGGCAACGCGCTGGGCTCCCGCTTGAGGAAATCGCGGATGCCCTCGGCCTTCTCGTGCAAGTCGCTGATCTCCTTGGCACAGGCGGCGACCCGTTCCCGGTCCTCAATCCTCCTGGCGCCGCGCAATGTGCCGCTTTGATCGTAGAGGACCTGGTACATGACCTCTTCTCCGAGAACGACCAGCTCTGGAAGCATACGGTCGTGTTCCAGGTGCCTGATCTTGTCGGCGTCGAGGACGCGGATATCCTCCCCGGCTAGCGCCCGTAGCCGAATGTAGTACAGCTCCCACCGCAAATACGGTGAATACGGACGTTCGACGATACGCAGCCGATGCATCGATACGTGCCGGGCCGCCTCTTCGACCGGACGCTTGATCTCTTCGGTCCGTTGATCGATGAGGGCGATCGCGCGTCGCCAATCACCCTGGTCGAGGGCGACCCAGCTCGGCTCCTCTGGCTCGCGGAAGGTCTGCCCGCGCTCCAGCTTCCAGAAATCTCCCTTCAAGCGCTGGAAGCAGCGCCAGAAGTCGGCGAGATAGTCTTCACGGTTCAGCTCAATGGCGGGCAGTGTAGGAACATCACTGATCATTTGGAATGTCCGGTTTCGCGGCGATGAGCATCCGGCGTGGGATGACCACGAGCCGCTCGTCGTGATTGATGTACACGCCTGGTGGCAGGCGGTCGCGATAGGCCTCGGTGAGGTCGCGACCGATCACGGCGATATCGCCGTTAGAGAGCTCCCAGATGTCCGGGCACGACGGGCTCGCGGTGGTCTCACCCAGCTCGAGAGCGGACTTGCCCAGACGTCTCTTGAAGTCCGCGGTCGGATCGGCCTCCCAAGGGCGTAACACACTCACCTCCCGGGTGAAGGCGCTTCACCTCCTCTATTTCCTTCATTCTCTCCGCACGAACATTCTCCTACAATAAGCGAAAATACAATTTCGCCAACCCGGTCACGGAAACCCGGAATACGGCGATTCTACTACCGATAAGAGACGACCTGAAATATAGGAAAAAGCCACCCATATATCACTCGAAGGATCGAGTCTCTCACTTCTTCCAGCCGGCTCGGACGATGGTCGCGGGCAGGATGAGCCGGCACGTGCCCGGCCGATCCGATACGTCCCACCACCGAGGAGGGGCGGGGAGCCGGCCAGGATCCGGTTCGCGGCCCGGTCCGGCCGCGAACCGCGGCATCGGCCGTGATCTGCGCCGGGAAAAGAAACGTGCTCACCGGCCGTGGGTGGCCGCATCTCAGCAGGAGCGCAAAGCGGCTCCAGCGAAACGACCACAGGCTTCTCCGGTGAGGCGTGAAACGGGGTAGACCCTGGCCTAACGAAGACGGCGGTGCCCGGGAATACCGACGGGCCGAGGCGGCGAGAACCCTCTTGATCGTGTCCTGGCCGGTAGTGCGGCTTGGGAACTTGCGCTTCTCGTGTCGCCTGCCCCGGCCCGCGTAGGGCTCACCGAGGCGGTCGCGTGCGTGCCGTACCGGGCGGCTCAGGCGGTCCGGCCGATGACCTCGGTGATGGACGCGTAACCGTGGCGGCGCAGCCGGCGCGACAGCCCTCGGTGGATCCGCCACGCCCACAGCGGGCCGCCGTAGACGAACCCCGTGTAGCCCTGCACGAGCGTGGCCCCGGCGAGCAGCCGCTCCCACACGTCGTCGAGGTCCTCGACCCCGCCCACGGACACGAGCGTCAGCCGGTCCCCCACCTTCCGGCGAAGCCGGCGCAGCACCTCGAGCGATCTCGCCTTGAGCGGCCGCCCGGACAGGCCTCCCGCCTCCTTGCTGGGCACGCCCTCCCGGCTGATCGTGGTGTTCGTCGCGATGATCCCGGCGAGGCCCAGCTCCAGGGCGAGGTCGGCCACCGCGTCGATGTCCTCGTCCGCGAGGTCGGGCGCGATCTTGACGAGGAGGGGCGTCCGCCCGGCCGCCTCCTGCACCGCGGTCAGCAGCGGCCGCAGCCGCTCCACCGCCTGAAGGTCGCGCAGGCCCGGAGTGTTCGGCGAGCTGACGTTGACCACGAGGTAGTCGGCGTACGGCGCGACCTGCTTCGCGCTCGCCACGTAGTCGGCCACCGCCCCGGACTCGGGCACCACCTTGGTCTTGCCGATGTTGGCCCCGACCACCACCGGGATGCCCCGGGTACGGCGCAGCCGGCGCGCCGCCGCGGTGGCACCCTCGTTGTTGAACCCCATGCGGTTGATGAGCGCCCGGCACTCCGGCACGCGGAACAGGCGGGGACGGGGATTGCCGGGCTGCGGCCGCGCGGTGACCGTGCCGACCTCCACGAAACCGAAGCCCATGGCGCCGAGGGCCTCGTAGCACCGGGCGTCCTTGTCGAACCCGGCGGCGAGCCCGAACGGCGACGGGAAGTGGACCCCGAACGCCTTCACCCGCAATGCGTCATCGTGCGGCGCGAGCAGCCGGAACAGCAGCCGCTTGCCCACCGGCAGCACCGAGAGCAGGCTCAGCGCCCTGATCGTCAGATTGTGCGTGGTCTCCGCGTCGAACCGGCTCAGGACCTGCGTGAACAAGAAGCGATACATCACCGCCAGCCTAGCGGGGCCCGTCCGGAGCACCGCGGGCGCGTCGCCCGGCACGGGCCGGCCGTACCGGGCCGGGGATGTCCGGCCGCGGACCGGCACGGCGGATCGGCGCGGATCACCGGCGGCGGGCGTGGTCATGCGACCGCCCCGGAGCCATGGCCGCTCCGGGGCGGTCGGAGATCACGGCTCGGCCGGGCCGTGCTCAGTCCTTGACCTTCTTGCCCTCCGGGGTCACCGCGTACCACTCGCCGTCGAAGTCGTCGACGTCGTGGCCGGTGAGGTCACCGGGCTGCTGGTCCTTGGCGTAGTAGTAGAGCGGGTGCTTGTTGTAGGTGACCTGCGTGGTGCCGTCCGGGCGCTGGACCGTGCCGAGCAGGTCCGCCTTGACCCCCGGCCCCGCCTGGGGCTGGCCGAGGGTGAGCACCGGCGGCCAGGCGGCCGCGCAGGCGTCGACGCACGTCGGCTGGCCGTTCTTGTCCTTCGTGAACATGTAGACGGTCCGGCCGCCCTCGCCCACGAGGACCGGGCCGAAGCGGGTCTGCGCCACGTCGATCTTGGCGGGCCCGGTCGGGGTCGCCTGAGCCGGCGACGCTGGAGACATCGGAGACGGGGAGATCTCGGGCGACATCTCCGTGGCCGTCGGCGACAGTTCTCCCGGCGACGTCTGGTTCACCTCGTTGGCGGCGACAGGGGTCGACTTCTGCTCGGCACCGCCGCAGCCTGACACGAGCAGGCCGGCGGCGATGGCGCCGACGAACAGCAGCTTCCTCATCCTTCGAGCCTCCAGGGAAGTAAGCGCGAGCACCGTTCCCAGGAGACACGCGACACCGGGCGCCATGCCGCCCCGACACGAAGATCCGGAACAGGCCTTTGCCATCTCTTCGGCCGGTGATGACCTTCCGGTACGGCTCAGCTCGCCGCCTGCTTGAACTCCCCCGGAAGCTGGGCGAGCGCCCTTTCGAAGACCTCCTTGGGCACCGTGTCGCGCAGCGTGGTCAGCACCGCGCTGACCCCTCCCCTGACCTCCTCCGCGGTGAGCCCGGTGCGCCTGCTGACCCGCCTGACGAGATCGCGCAGGCCGATCCGCTCGATCCGCTCCGGTACGTGCAGCGAGTCGCGCAGCTGCGGGGGCAGGCACTCCGCCAGGCTCCGGGCCGCCCCCGAGCTGAGCCGGTTGCTGAGCGTCTCGACGACCGCGCGGGCCAGGTCGGCGGCCTCCTCCCGCGACACCGCCGCCCGGTCCGCCACCGTCCGCACGAATTCCCGGTAGTCCATCCCAAATGCTTTCCCCGGAAAGTCCGAATTGTGCCCCAGGCGGAGCCGATCCCGGGCGGACAGGCCCGGTTGCCGGCCGGCACCGCCGTACGGCCGACACGAACCGGCGAGCGGGCACGCCTCCCCGTGCCTCGGCGGACGCGGTGCCATGCTAAGAAGCCGACCCGACGCCGGATCCGTCCGAGCACCCCCCGCGATCGACCGGTCGCCCGCGGTGTGATAGATCCGGACAGTGCGCATGAAAAGGAGCGTCTTAATGCACGAGCACGCCATCCGGGAAACCGCTCGCATCCCAGCGCGTGCCGTTCCCATCGGCGCTTCCCTGAACGGCGCCCACGGGGAAGATGCAGTGTGCCGGTGCCGCCCCGAGCGCCGTGGGCCGGCCCGATGAGCACGGCACCCGGCACGGCACCGGGAAACGACGAGAACGACCCGCTCACCCCACCCGACCCCGGAGGGCTGGAGGCGTGGATCCGGCAGGTCCTCCGGCTCGCCGGGCCCGGGGCCTCCGCATTCCCGCCGCCACCGCTGCCGCCGTCCGCTCCCGAAGGACCGGCGCCTGATGACGGGGACACCGGATGAGCATCCGGCGGCCCGGCGGTGCTGCGGCCGCGGTGAGTCAGGCCGCCCGGCCCACCCGCTGGGCCAGCCGGTCGAGGCTGTACATCATGATCGACTCGACCACCTCGGCCGGGGGTGTGTGCGCCTCATCACCGAAGCTGAGGTGGACGGTGACGTCGCTGTTCCCGTCGTCGACGCTCGCCACCTGAAGCCATCCGTGGTAGGCGCCGTTGCCGGGCGTGCCCCACTCCATGCGCAGCCGCTCCGGCTCGGTCCTGATCTGCGCGAGGGTGTCCTCCCCGGTGAAGTCGTCGTGCACGCTCACCACCGGAGCGCGCTCTTCGCGCACGTGCAGCTCGCGGGGTATCCAGTTCTCCAGGTGGCTGACGTCGCAGGCCTCTTCGAACACCCGCTCGGCCGGCGCCGCCATGCGGCGAGACCGCTCGAACTCGGTCATCGGCCATCACCTCCCCCTCGGACACGGGCCTACCCCGCGTGCGCGCACTCTCACCTTCACCGCCTCGGGCGTGGCCGCCCGGTTCTCAGCAGCGAAATGACGCGATGGTGTGCCGGCCTCTTGGCTCAGTCAAGGAGATCGGCGACAGCAGGAAAACACCTGCGCTACGCGCCCACCGGGGGTAGGCTCATCGGGGAAGATGCCGTAAAGCGTGAGCGGTTCTTTTCTTCTCCCGCCGCTATCGCTTCTCCTGATTTTCATCATCGCCCGCCCGGGCACGCGCTCGGCTCCCGCCCGGTGTGCGGCGCCGCCCGGCACGTACGGCGCTCACGCTGACCTGCAGTTTTCCATCACTCAGTTCCCCCGGAAATTCCTCCGCACCAATCTTTGAAGGGGGAACAAATAAATTCCTTCTTATTGGCGAGGCCATTCCTCTCCCCCGGTACGCATGCTTCCGGGTCTGCGCCAGCCACTGGGCGGCGCGAACCGGAACGTGGACCGGCGAGAATTCACCCGCTGCCGGCGCCGATCGGCACGACCCTCATCATGCCGGTGCTCGATCTCGCAGAGAAGGTCCGGGGGATTCACAAGGCGTGCCCCATTGGATCTGGCTGACGCTGAACATTTGTGGACCGTCACACCCCTGCTCCTCGCCTTCGCGGAATCTCGGCACCCGCGGTCGACCGGTTACCGGCTCCGGAGCGGATCGGAACCGGTGCCCCTTGATGCGTTGCACCGATGACCCGCCACACGGCAACCGGCCCAGAGGTGGCCGTTCCGGCGATCGCCGTGGATCCACCGAGGCGACCGCGCGATGCGCCGTGGACCCGCCGGGTGACCGCCTCGGGCTCTCAGCGCTTGGGAGGAGCGGATCAGGAGGTAGACCGCGATCGAAGAGAAATAGGGCCGGCGATCGCCGGCCCTCTCGGTGAGGTGGTGGCTCCCATCGCGCGGCAGCGGCGAACCTCGCGCAGCCGATGAGCTCAGGGAATCTCCGGACGTCCGCTACCCGAGCCAGCCCTCATCACGGCGCACTGGAATGAGCTCGAGCGATCGTGTGGCAACCCGGCTCGAATGGACGCCGCTGAACCGCGTCGCCGAGAAAAACAAAAACGCCCCGACCACGACCTGCTCGGGTGTCTTTGCTGAAGAGATGTGGTGGTCAGGGGCGGGGTCGAACCGCCGACCTTCCGCTTTTCAGGCGGACGCTCGTACCAACTGAGCTACCTGACCGTACCTGGTCACGTCTCTCGCGGTCCTGACGGGACTTGAACCCGCGACCTCCACCTTGACAGGGTGGCGAGCACTCCGACCTGCTCTACAGGACCTTATGACCCGGAAGATTCCCTTCCGCGTTATTCGGCGCGACCTAGCTTACCAGCTTTCCGGGGGTGTTGCGCCCCGGAGCCCCGGTGTGCCGGTCCACCGGTGCCCCCAACGGGATTCGAACCCGTGCCGCCGCCTTGAAAGGGCGGTGTCCTAGACCGCTAGACGATGGGGGCCAGGGACCCTGCCCTGTCACCACGGCGTCCTCCGTCGGAGACCCCCGCCAGCATAGGGGACTTCCGCCACCGATGCCAAAGTGGATTACTCAGGCGGGGCAGTGTTCGTACCCGTTGGGGTCGGGGTCTTGTCCGACTCGGGGAGCATTCTAGGGTCCGGTTGCCCTTCAATATGACGTTCGCACTGGATCCAGTGTTCCCCGAGGCCGCCGACGGTGATGTCGTCCCAGGCCACCAGCCGGCGGGTGGCCTTGCTGAAGTAGAGCACCGACGCCGTGAGCGGGGTGGGCTCCTCGTGCTCGAGCCCGCGCAGGCCGGCGCCGCCGGTGGAGCCCTGGACCATGAGCCGGGTGCCGGTGTCGAGCACCTCGGTGGAGCGCCGGTGGGCGTGGCCGGAGAGCACGAGCGGCACGCGCCCGGAGAAGGCGCGGCCCATGGTCGGGTCGTGGACCGCCACGATGTCGACGGTGATCTTCCCCTGCTCCTCGGACTCCTGCGGCGGCGCGGGCGACGGCGAGGCCGAGGCCGCCGGCGATGGCGAGCCCGATGCCGACGGCGACGGGGACGGCGCCGGCGGCGCGGGCGGGGCGAGCCGGAGCGCGTGCCGGCGGCCGAGGTCGACGAGCGCCTGATCGGTGACGCCCTGGAGCGACTTGTCCGGGGTGAACCGCGGGTCGCCCACCCCGTAGATCCGCAGCCCCTTGACCGTGGCGGCCTGCCCGTCGAGCACGATCGCGTTCTTCTGCTTCTCGATCGCCCGCTGGGTGGTCTTGGAGTCGTGGTTGCCCCGGACGTACACGTACGGCACGCCGAGCCGGCCGATCTCCTTGATGTACTCGTTCTCCGCCTTGGTGCCGTGGTCGCTGATGTCTCCGGTGTCGATGATGAAGTCGACCTTGAACTGGTCCTTCAGCGACTTGATGACGTTCCAGCCGAGCGGGTTGATGTGCAGGTCGGAGACGTGGAGCACCCGGATCGTGTCCGGGTCCGGGTCGAAGATCGGCAGGTTCGCCCCGGCCTCGTAGAGCTGGGAGACGTTGGTCACCAGCTTGGCGAGCTGGTCCCGGTACATCGAGAACCGATTCATGATCGTCTCGACGCTGCCGATCAGGGACGGCACGCCGGTGAGCAGCCCGGTGTACCGGGGCTCGGCGATCGACCGCGGGTTGAAGGTGAGCGCCGAGGTCACGCCGAGCACGGCGACCATGGCGAGCGAGCCGGCGCTCGTCCAGGCGGCCCGGGAGAGCCTGCGGAAGAGCAGCAGCCCGGTGAGGAACCCCGCGGCGACCGCGCCGATCGCGCCGCGGATCGCCAGCCGGCGCACCCCGTCGGTGATCTCCTTCTCGATGGTCGCCGGGAGCCGGTCGCTCCACTCGCGGTCCTCGAGCATCTTCTCGGCCACGTCGGGGTGGACCGCCTCGATCGAGAGGTTGAGCCGTACCGGGCTGCGGTGGCTGTCGAACGCGAGCGTGCCCAGCGGCCGGACGTCGAGCACGGTCTCCCCGCGCCAGGCGGGGTCGAGGGACATCGCGATGTCCGCGGGACCGACCGAGGTCTGCACGGTCGCGCCGACGGAGAGGCCGAGCCAGCCGCCGAGCACCGCGGCGACGACGATGGCGATGATCCGGGCGGGGCGGCCACCCACGAACCTCCGGGCGAAGTGCTTGAACCGCAAGATCCGCATCTTCCTTCTTATTACTGATTCCCCCGAGATGATCTGCCCGGACGCGGCACGTGCTGTGAGATGGGAGACAACGGGCTGAACGATGGCCGGCCGCTGCGCCATCGCATCGGTCCGGCAGGCCGGAATCCGGCCCCGCCGGCCAGTATGCGGCCGTGGGCGAACCGCTCGACGTGGCCGCCCGGCCACGGTTTCCTGTCCGGCGCGCGGGCCGGACGCGGCGGGGCGGGCCGGTCCGCTGCGCGCGGGTGTGCCGGCCGCCCGCCGAGACGGTGCCGACCTATGACGCTACCCCATGGCCGGATCAGGGTGACACCATAGAAAAGTGATCGACATCCCGCGGGCGAGGTTCGAGCAGCTCGTCTCCGAGGCGCTGGACACGATCCCACCCGATCTCGCCGAGCTCATGGACAACGTGGTGGTGGTCGTGGTCGACGATCCCCCCGAACCGGGGCTGCTCGGCCTCTACACGGGCGTCCCCCTCACCGAGCGCGGCGCCTGGTACTCGGGCGTGCTCCCCGACCGGATCGAGATCTACCGCAAGCCCACGCTGGAGATCTGCGAGACCGAGGAGGACGTGATCGAAGAGGTGCGGATCACGGTCGTCCACGAGATCGCGCACCACTTCGGCATCGACGACGAGCGCCTGCACGAGCTGGGCTACTGACCATACCGGTTGCCAACCGGGCCGGGTCAGTGCACTGTAAGTAGCATGGTCAACACGCTCTGTCGGCACTCCATGGCTCGGACCACGGCCTCCTCCCCGGAGCACGGCGGCACAGCGGAGTGACATGGCCGTCACGAGGTCCGGCAGGCCGGCAGGACGGCACCGCCGTACCCCCTCGCGCATGACCTACCGCGAGGTCATCGCGGTCGAGGAGTTCCGGTGGCTGTGGCTCGGGCAGGGCCTCTCGCTGCTCGGGGACCAGTTCGCGCAGGTCGCGCTGGCCGTTCTCGTCTACAGCCGCACCGAGTCCGCGCTCGCCACCGCCGCCGTCTACGCGCTCACCTACCTGCCGCCCATCATCGGGGGCCCGCTGCTCGCCGGGCTCGCGGACCGCTACCCCCGGCGGCGGGTCATGCTCTGGTGCGACGTGCTCCGGGCGATGCTCGTCGCGGTGATGGCCGTGCCCGGCATGCCGCTCCCCGCGCTGTGCGCGCTGGTCTTCGGCGTGGTGCTCCTCGGCGCGCCGTTCTCGGCGGCCCGGGCGGCGCTGCTGCCCGAGATCCTCTCCGGTGACCGGTACGTGGTCGGCTCCGCCCTGCAGAACGTGACCAACCAGGCCGTCCAGATGCTCGGGTTCGCCATCGGCGGCGCGGTGATCGCGACGCTGGGGCCGTACCGGGCGCTCGCCCTCGACGCGGCCACCTTCCTCGCCTCGGCGCTGGCGATCGTGGGCAAGGTACGGCACCGCCCCGCGCCGGCCCGCGCGGACGGGCGGCGCCCCGCCATGGGGTCGTCGGTCAGGACCGGGCTGCGGCTGGTCTTCGGTGACCGGCGGCTGCGGACCCTGGTGCTCTTCGCCTGGCTCTGCGGGTTCTACGTGGTGCCGGAGGGGATCGCGGCGCCGTACGCCGCGGCGCTGGACCACGAGACGCTCCCGGTCTCGCTGGTCACCGGGCTGCTGATGGCCGCGATGCCGACCGGGACGCTGATCGGCGCCCTGCTGTACGGGCGGTTCGCCAGCCCGGCCGGCCGGCTCAAGAGCATGGGCTGGCTGGCGATGCTGAGCTGCGCGCCGCTGATCGTGTGCGCGGCCCGGCCGCCGCTCGAGGTCGTGCTCGCCCTGTGGGCGCTATCGGGGGTCGGGGGTGTCTACCAGATCGCGGCGAACGCCGCGTTCGTGCAGTGCGTCCCGCCCGCCGAGCGCGGGCAGGCGTTCGGGATCGCGCAGTCGGGGCTGCTCGCCGCGCAAGGGCTCGGCATCCTGGCCGCCGGGGCGCTCGCCCAGCGGTTCGGCCCAGAGCCGGTCGTCGCGATAGCGGGAGCCGCCGGGCTGAGCTGCGCCGCCGCGCTGACCATGCTCTGGACCGAGTCCCGTGCCGAGATCATCGCGAAGGTTCACGCGGCCACCGGTCACCCGCGAGGACCCTCGGAGCCGTCCGCGCCGGTCCGGGTGTAGGTGGCCTGCTGGCCGTCCGGCCGGCCCGGCTGGGAGAAGTTGCGCTGGAAGCCCTCGAACTTGAGCCTCATGTCGTGCCAGAGGTGGGAGTCCTTCTGCTTCTCGAGGATGTTCTGGGCGATCGAGGTGGGGGCGCCCTCCTCGGGGATGAGGATCCAGGCCACGGCGTACGCGCCGATGCCCAGCCCGCCGAAGAAGGTGGCGATGGCGAAGGCGAGGCGGAGGATGTTCGGGTCGATGCCCACGTACTCCCCGATGCCGGAGCACACCCCGGCGAGCATCCTGCCGTTCCTGGTCCGCTGAAGCCGCTTGCCGCCGTAGACGTTCATCTCGCTCATGTCTTCAGCGTGCCGCCCGGCCGGCCGCCCGGGGATCGGGATTCCCCCTGGTCTTCCCCTGAGAAGGCCCGGATACGCTGGTTCCATGGAAGACCTGCTCGAGCTCGATGATCAGCTGACCCCCGAGCACCGGATGATCCGGGACACGGTCCGGCGCTTCGTCTCCGAACGAGTGCTCCCCCACGTGGGCGAGTGGTTCGAGCGGGGCGTCTTCCCGGGCCGCGAGCTCGCCCCTGAACTGGGCTCGCTCGGCCTGCTCGGCATGCACCTCGAGGGGTACGGCTGCGCCGGGCTCGACGCCATCTCCTACGGGGTGGCCTGCCGGGAGCTCGAGGCCGGGGACTCCGGGTTGCGCTCGTTCGTCTCGGTTCAGGGTTCCCTGGCCATGTTCCCGATCTGGAAGTACGGGTCGGAGGAGCAGAAGCAGGAGTGGCTGCCCCGGCTCGCCTCAGGGGAGGCCATCGGGTGCTTCGGCCTGACCGAGCCGGACCACGGCTCGGACCCGGGCAGCATGCGGACCTACGCAAAGCAGGACCCGTCCGGTGACTGGATCCTCAACGGATCCAAGATGTGGATCACCAACGGGTCGATCGCGGACGTGGCCGTGGTGTGGGCGCAGACCGACTCGGGCATCCGGGGATTCATCGTCCCCGCCTCCACCCCCGGCTTCTCGGCGCAGGAGATCCACCGCAAGCTGTCGCTGCGCGCCTCGGTGACCTCGTCCCTGCACTTCGACGACGTGCGGCTGCCCGCCTCCGCCGTGCTGCCCGGGGTGACCGGGCTGAAGGGCCCGCTCTCCTGCCTCACCGAGGCGCGGTACGGGATCCTGTGGGGCGTGGTCGGCGCCGCCCGCGCCTGCCTGGAGGCGGCCGTCGACTACGCCAGGACGCGGATCCAGTTCGGCAAGCCGATCGGCGCGTTCCAGCTCACCCAGCGGAAGCTCGCCTGGATGGCGGTGGCGCTCGGGCAGGCCGGGCTCACCGCGCTCCACCTCGGCCGGCTGAAGGAGGCCGGCAGACTGAAGCCCCGGCAGGTCAGCTTCGGCAAGCTGGCGAACGTGCGGGCCGCGCTGGACATCGCGCGCGAGGCCCGCTCGATCCTCGGGGCGAACGGGATCACGCTCGAGTACCCGGTGATCCGGCACATGACCAACCTGGAGTCGGTGCTCACCTACGAGGGCACCGAGGAGGTCCACACCCTCGTGCTCGGGGAGGCCCTCACCGGGGTGGCGGCCTACCGCTGAGGCCGCCGGCCGTACCCGAAGATCCGTCCGGAGCACCGCGGAGATCATCGGAAGAGCATGGCACCTCGCCGAGTACATGGGATTCTCTGTACCCTTGGCTTGGGGTGCTAGCTCAACGGCAGAGCTGCGGACTTTTAATCCGTAGGTTCAGGGTTCGAATCCCTGGCGCCCCACGCCGACGCACTGGGCAGACCTCCGGCTCCGATCACGCGGTGAGGTCTGCCCGGTCGCCGTTTTGGGGCGGGTTCCGCGGCTCCGGTCCGGCGGGCCCGGTACGCGGTGCGTCCGCGCCCCGGTCCGCCTGGCCCCGCCGCCGCTCGCGCGCCACCGTGAGCAGGAGCGGGGAACGGACGCCGAGCCGGGCGGCGGTGTCGGCGATCACCTCGGCGAGCCACCCGGCCGCGTCGCACGACCACTCGGCGAGCTCGCCGTGGAGCACCACGCCGTTGCCGGGCGGGCCGTTCCAGAAGGCGTCGTGGAACGGCGGGGGGAGCCGGTCATCCGGGCCGCCGGCCCGGTGGGACCGGTACGCGAACACGTCCTGATCCAGCTCGGCGAGGCGCTCGGCGAGCCGCTCCGCGACCTCGGGGATCACCGGGTCCCGGCCGCCGTCCACGCCGACCTCCACCGCGGTCCGCGCGCCCGGGTCCAGGTCGGCGAACCAGTGGACCGTCCGCAGCGACGGCACGGGCGCCCGCGGTGGGCGACCGCCGAGGCACTGCACCGGCAGGAGGAGCTGTACGGCGGTCAGGTGCGGCGTGCCGGCGCGCGCCATGGTGTCCGCGGCGCACCGCAGGAACGGCTGGACGGGGAGCGGCCGGTCACCGGCCGGTGCGCGCACCTCCACCTGGAACCAGGCGATGAGCCCGGCCCCGGGCGCGGCCAGGGGGTGGTCCCACCCGGCGTCGTTCATCGCCCACAGGCCGGTGGCGCCGTACGGCAGGCCCGCCTGGTCCGCGCTCGCCTCGTCGAGCCAGCCCATGGCGAGCGACCGCTGGTGGAAGAGCTGATAGGCGTCGTGCTCGGGGTCGTGCCACGGGTGCCGGACCAGCCGGCCGTAGCAGGCGGCGAACATGGTGCCCCCGGGCGGCCGATCCTCGAGCGCTCCGGGCTCTGCGGGGACGTCGCGCACCGGCATGCCGGGTTCTCCGTTGTCTGGTGGTTGCGAGAACCCTCCATTAGTACCCGCGGTGGCCGACGCGGGCCTCGGCGATCGGCCTCCGTGGCGTGCCGAGCTCACCGAGCGCGCCGACGTGCCGCGCCACGGCGCGGTGCCGGCACCGCATCGGGTACGGAGCGGCATGCCCGCCGGCGGCCGGGTATCCGGCGGCCGTGGCCGGCCGGAGTCCACCACGGTGACATGACCGGATCCCTGACAGCACTTGACCGCGCCCCACCCCTGATTGATTATATTTCCCACGCATAAAGCAGGAAATGTAGAGAAGGACGCGCGGTGCGATCACTCATCGTTCTCGGCCTGGTCGGCTTCGCCGCCCAGCTCGTCGACGGCAGCCTCGGAATGGCCTACGGGGTGACCTCCACCACACTGCTGCTGGCGGCCGGCACCAACGCCGCGGCGGCATCGGCCACCGTCCACCTGGCCGAGATCGGCACCACGCTCGCCTCGGGGATCTCCCACTGGCGGTTCGGCAACATCGACTGGAAGGTCGTCGGCAGGATCGCCGTCCCCGGCGCGATCGGCGCGTTCGCCGGCGCGACCTTCCTGTCGAGCCTGTCGACCGAGGTCGCCGCCCCGATCATGTCGATCATCCTGCTCACGCTGGGCGTCTACATCCTGGTCCGGTTCACCGCCTACGGCCTGCCCCGCCACAACCTGGGCAAGCCGCTGCGCTCCCGCTTCCTCGCCCCGCTCGGCCTGTTCGCCGGGTTCGTGGACGCCACGGGCGGTGGCGGCTGGGGGCCGATCGGCACCCCGGCCATCCTCGCCAGCGGCCGCCTCGCGCCGCGCAAGGTGATCGGCTCGATCGACGCCAGCGAGTCGCTGATCGCGCTCGCGGCCAGCGCCGGCTTCCTGGTCGGCCTCGGCTCGGAGAACATCGACTTCGCCTGGGTGGGGGTGCTGCTGCTCGGCGGTGTGATCGCCGCGCCGATCGCGGCCTGGCTGGTCCGCCACATCCCGCCGCGCATCCTCGGCTCCGCCGTGGGCGGCCTGATCATCCTCACCAACACCCGCACCCTGCTGCGCAGCGACTGGATCGGCGCCCCGGGTGACGTGCAGGCCACCGTCTACATCGCCATCGCGCTCGTCTGGGCCGCGGCCATCGCGTACTCGGTGCGCGAGTACCGCCGCAACAAGGAGCACGAGTCCGTGGAGGCGGTGGAGGCAGTGGAGACCGAGCTGCGCCGGCCCCGCGCCGAGGAGGAGCCCACCCCGGCCTGAGCCACCTCACGGGTCCGCACCGGCGGCCGGACCGTCGGGCGCGCGGTGCGCGGGGTGGCCCACCGCCCGCCGCGGGCCGGGAGGGTCCCCCGCCGCGCCACGCGCGCCGTACGGCCGGCCGCCCCGCACCCGGGCAGGCCCGCGCGCGGCGTGGGCGGGTCCCGGCGCCCCTTCACCCGGGACCGGCCGCCGCCGCGACGAGGCGGGAGGCGAGCTCCGGGTAGGCCGCCCAGTGGAGGTGCAGGTAGGAGGCGGCGATGAGCGGGCCGCCGAAGCCGTCGGCCCCGCCCGGCCAGCGGAACAGCGGCGGTGCCGCGTGGCGCGGCTCGGTGACCGTGCGGTGGAACTCGTGGCCGCGGTACCGCTCCCCCTCCCGGGTGACCACCGATGCGGACGCCACCGCGTCCCGGTAGCCGATGGCGAGCCGGTCGGTCATCCGCGCGGTGATGCCGAGCCGGCCGCACATGGGGTGGCCGTCGAGCTCGCGCCCCAGGTAGAGCAGGCCGGCGCACTCGGCGACGATCGGCCCGCGGAAGGCGGCCAGCTCGGCGCGGAGCGGCTCGTTGGCCGACAGCTCCGCGGCGTACACCTCGGGGAATCCCCCGCCGATCACCACCGCACCCGTGCCCTCGGGGAGGCGTTCGTCCCGGAGGGGGTCGAAGGTCACCACCTGCGCGCCCGCCGCGGAGAGCAGCTCGGCCTGCTCGGGGTAGCCGAAGGTGAACGCCGGGCCACCGGCCACCGCCACCACCGGGCCCGGGCGCGGGTCCGGCACCCCGGCCTCCGGCGTCCACGGCGCGGCGGTGAGCGGCGGCGCCGACCGGGCCACCGCCAGCAGGGCGCCGAGGTCACAGGAGCGCGCGATCAGCTCGGCCATGCGGTCCACCGCGGCCACCGCCTCCGCCCGGCGCTCCGCCGCGGGGATCAGCCCCAGGTGCCGGGAGGGGGTGACCACGCCGTCCACCCGCTGGATCACGCCGAGGGTGGGGATGCCGATCTCGTCCAGCACGGTACGGCACAGCTCCCCGTGCCCGGGGGAGCCGACCTTGTTGAGGATCACCCCGGCGACCCGTACCCGCTCATCGAAGGAGGCGAAGCCCCGCACGAGGGCGGCGACGGAGCGGGCCTGGCGCTCGGCGTCCACCACGAGGACCACCGGGGCGCCGAGGAGCCGGGCGATGTGCGCGGTGGAGCCGAAGTCATCGGTGCCCGCGCCGTCGTACATGCCCATGACGCCCTCGACCACGGCGACGTCGGCGTTCCGGGCGCCGTGGAGGAAGAGCGGCACGATCGACTCCTCGCCGGTGAGCCAGGGGTCGAGATTGCGGCCCGGCCGCCCGGTGGCGAGCGCGTGGTAGCCGGGGTCGATGTAGTCGGGCCCCACCTTGTGCGGGGAGACGCGCAGCCCCCGGGCGCGCAGCGCGGCCATCAGGCCGGTCGCCACCGTGGTCTTGCCGCTGTCCGAGGCGGGTGCGGCGATCACCAGCCGGGGCACCGAGGACCGGGATCGGGCTGCGGTCGCCCGGTCCTCGGCTTGGGCGCCCAGGCGGTCGCCGGGCCGACGGTCCTCTGCCTGGGCCGCCAGGCGGTCGCCGGGCCGGTGACCCTGCCCGGTCGCGGGCGGGCGCCTCCGCGCTCCGGCGGCCGGCCGGCGTTCCGGATGCCGGGCCGTACGGCCGGGGTGCTGCTCGCTCACGTCCCCCATGGTGTCATCCGCGGAGCGGGCGCCCCGGCGGGCGGCGCCGCACCGGATCCCCGTGGGCCGGCGGGCCCGGGAGCGCGGGGCGGCGTCACCGGGGGTCGGTGTTCCACCCGGTCGCGGCCGTGGCGGCGCCGGACCGCGCCCGCTCCTCGATGCCCGACCGCAGCCGGGTGAGGCCCGCGCGCAGCTCGCGGGCGGGATCCGTGCCGAAGAGCGACGCGATGGCCCGGCCGACCGCGCCGGCCGCCGGGAGGTAGGAGATCCTGACCTGGATCCGGCTGCGCCCGGGGTCCACGGGAATGAGCTGCACCATGGCGGTGTTGGCGGCGCGCCGCCCGATGACCCGCAGGGAGAGGGTGCGCCCCTCCACCCGCTCGGTCTCGATGGCGGTGAAGCGGACGGGCACCCCGCCCGGCCCCTGCAGCACCCAGTCCGACGTGCCGTCCGGATGGCGGCGGACCTCCAAGATCCGCGGAATGAACTCGGTGAACCGCTCGTAGTCGCTGACGACCGGCCAGACCTCGTCGACCGGGGCCGCCACGCAGATCTCGTCCTGGATCAGGAAGGCGTCCCGCCCGCCGGCCGGGAAACCGATGAGCTGCCGCAGCGGGAGGTTGGCCGCGGCCCGGGCCAGCAGGGCCACGCAGCCGACGCGCACGGCCGCCTGGATCGGCCCGTGCAGCCGCCTGGAGACCACCCAGGCGGCGAGCGCGGCCGAGCCGGTCACGAACCGCGCGGTCGGGGACCAGTGCCGCTGCCGGAGCTCGAACAACGGCTCCCGGGGTTTGCCGCCCTGAAGCTGGGGCACCCCCGCCGGGTCGACGTGGACCCGCCAGAGCGCGCGGACGGCCTTCACCCCGGGGATCCGCGCCACCGCGCGGCGCGCCCGGCCGCTCTCCTTCTCCAGCACGTCACCGGAGAGCACCACGAACCCGTCGGCGACCTCGACGTCCACCGCGTGGGGATGGCTGACGTGCCGCCCGAGCTCGGCGCGGATCCGCTCGTGGAGCACCCGGTCGTCGGCGTGGCGGCCGTGGAAGCGGTAGCGCACGCGCGCGACGGCCCCGCGGGCGCGGTTGGTGAGATCACGCCTGAGGACCCCGGCCCCGCCCTGGACGCGCCGGGTGAGACGCCGGGCCTTGTCGGAGACCCGAGCCCGGCGGCTCCGGCCGCAGACGGGGTCGAGGAAGTATTCGATCGCCGCCCCGGCACAGGCGCCGAGCGCGGCCGCCCGCACCCTGCTCGACAGCGAGGGCTCGGGCCGTGCGATCACGGTGAGGCATCGCTCCCACGGTGCCGGATCGGCGTTCGTGACCATGGCATCCACCCCCGTTCGCACCTGCGACGGCTCTACCCGGTGGGCGGCCAACGATTCCGTTGCCCCGCATGGGATTCCATTGCCTGGCCGTGGCGATCGCTCGCGACCGGAGCCGGCCGGACCGCGCGGGCGGGCCCGGCGGTCGCGGACCGCCCGCACGGCGCGCCGCAGCACCGGGCCGTGCGCTCCGGGGCACCGGCTCCCGCAGGCGCACGGCGGTCCTCCGGAGCGTGCGGTCGGCAGGGCGGCGGGTGTGACGCGCATGGCGGTGCACTCGTTGCCGGCGCGGCCGGGATACGGCGTCGCCGAACGCCGATCGCGAATCCCGATCATTTCCGGGCGCGCACCGGACGCGATTTCGGAATCCGGTCAACGACCCGCGATTCCGCATTCCGGAATAAGGGGAAATGCAGCTTTCGAACCATCAGACGCCATCGATCGACCGTGCATCGCCACGACCACCGTGCCACGGCTTTCCCATCGGTCGCATCGGCCTTGCCGGATGGCCGTATCAGCCGCCCGATTTACGCCGAACATAGCAAGACATTTCACATTGCTTACAAACTTTACAGGCAGACAAGGGTAGCTTCGAGGCAAGACGGAATTTTCTTAGACGATGGCTGACGTGGATCATCCCGGGCCAAGGGGTGCGTCCGCCTCGGGCACCGTCCCGACCAACGGGAGGATCTCCGCCGACACGCGCGCCGGCCACCGGCCGAGACAAGGACGAACGACCATGGGGCGAGCAGTACATCCGCTGCCACAGGGCTTGTGGCCCGGCGACGACGGTGCCGGGTCCGGGGACCGTGGCTCCCAGGCCGAGCGGGACCGGTCTCCGGCCGGCCATCACGGCATCCCCCGCGAGGTCCCCGCGCCACGCCGGGCCACCGGGACACCGAGGCTCGCCACGCTGCTCTGGTGCGCGGTGCGGCTCGCCGCGGCACTCCTGGTCCTCACCGTCCTGCCCGCGGCCGCACCGGCGGCCGCGGACGCGACCGGCGCGGCCACCGCCGCTCTCGCCGGCCTCGGTGAGCCGCTCGGTCCGCTCGCCGAGCTCGGCGGCGGACTCGCGGCCGGCCGCCCGGATGCAGACCCCCGCGACGCCGGCGGCCACGCCACCGCGCTCGGCGTCGCCACCGGGCCGGCGACCACGGTGCCGGCCGTGCTCGCCCTCGGCGGTGCCGTACTGCTCATCGGCCTCGGCGCGTACCTCGGCCGCAGGTTCGCCGCCCCGACGGCCAGGTCGGTGCGCGCGCTCAGCGAGGTGCTCGACCGGATCGACGAGCGGTCCCCGACCGGCCGGGTCCCGTTGCCGCGGCGCAACGGCGAGCTGCGCCGGCTCGCCCTGAGCATCAATCGCACCCTGGGCCGGATGCAGGCCGCCCTCGAGCACCAGCAGCGGTTCACCTCCGACGCCTCCCACGACCTGCGTTCGCCGATCACCGCGATACGGGCCGAGGTCGAGGACGCCCTGCTCGCCCCGGACGACCGGAGCGTCACCGAACTGGCCCGCACCATCCTGGGCGGCATCGACCGGCTGCAGGCGACCGTGAACGACCTGCTCATGATCGCGCAGCTCGACGCCCGGGTCGGGGGCGCGGCAACCCGCGTCGACCTCGGCGAACTCGTCGGCGAGGAGCTGGCCATCCGGCGCAGGAGCGCATCGGACGCGGCCACGACGATCGAGTACTCCCACGTCCCCGGGCTCGTGGTCCAGGCCGACCCGGTGCGGCTGCGGCGTCTGATCACCAACCTCCTCGACAACGCCGAACGCCACGCCGCCTCGATGGTCTCCGTGAGGGTGTGGTACGAGCCCGCGATCAATGCGCGCTCCAGCGGATTCGCCATGCTCGAGGTGCTCGACGACGGGCCCGGTATCGCGCCGGACCAGCGCGAGCTGGTGTTCCAGCGGTTCATCCGGCTCGATGCGGCGCGCGCCAAGGACAGCGCGGGCACCGGGCTGGGCCTGGCCATCGCCCGGCAGATCGCCGAGGAAGCGGGCGGCTCCCTGCGGATCCTGGGCAGCCCACGAGGGGCGCGCTTCGTGCTCGCCCTGCCCGCGGTCCACGGCGCGGCCGGGCCTCCCGTCGAACCCGGCGCACCCGGCCTCGCGGCACCCGGCACCCCGGCGTGACGGCATCCGGTCCCCGGCGTGACGGCATCCGGTCCCCCGGCGACGGCATCCGATGCTCCCGCGTGACGGCCGCCCCGCCGGCGGACCGGTGGCCCGCGCGTTCCCCGGCCCGTCCGGCCGCCGGTGTGCCCGGGCCGCCCGGCCGGCACGGCGATCCCACCGGCTCGGCCACTGGCCCACGCCTTCCGGAGCGCGTGGTAGGGCGGGCCCGCATCGGTGGCCCGGGTACGGCGGGGCCCGCGTCCCGCGTTCGCCGCCCCGCCGGACGGGCAAGAATCCATGACCAGGGAAGTGACGCCCCAGCGGGCGGGAGATCGGGCTCCTGGGGCGTGATCGGATGGGAGCGGGGGTGAGCCCATGCCCGTCACGGCACGCCGTGTGTACGACGAGCCCACATCGGACGACGGCGTCCGGGTCCTGGTGGACCGCATCTGGCCGCGCGGCCTGACCAAGGAGGCAGCCCGGCTGGACGAGTGGATCAAGGATGTGGCGCCCTCGGCCGAGCTGCGGGTCTGGTACGGGCACGTCCCCGAGCGCTTCCCGGAGTTCCGCAGCCGCTACCTCGCCGAGCTCGCCGAGCCGCGCCGCCAGGCCGCGCTCCAGCACCTCCGCGACCTGTCGAAGCAGGGCAGGCTGACCCTGCTCACCGCCACCAAGGACGTCGAGCACAGCAACGCGGCCGTCCTCGCCGAGGTGCTGTCGGACTCCTGAGCCGCCGCCGGGGCGACGGTCCACCCTGCCGGCGCCGCCCACGCGACCCGGCCGAACGCCAGAGCAGCCCGCGGTGGCCCGCCAACGTCGATGGCGCATGTGGAGCGGAACCGGTCGCCGTCCGCCGGCCGGGGTCGGTGCCGCCGCTCATCGCCGGGCGGGATCATGTGACGGCCGGCGGGCGCGCCTGGAGGCCGGCCGCGTCGCCTCGGGGCATGGGCCGGCCCTGCCGGCTCAGTGGATCTCCCGGGTGTGGTCGCCGGGCACGAGGCGCAGCCGTACGGTCGCCGGGAGCCGGTCCAGCCCGAGCGAGGAGCGCAGCGCGGGTACGGCCTCGGTGCTGAGCCGCCCGACCAGGCCGGCGAGATCGGCCGAGTCCCGGGTGGTGACGTTCACCGCGAGCCGGGGCTCCTCGGGGGTGCCCCGCAGCACGGCATGGGCCCGCCGTACCGCCGGATAGCCGCGCACCTGGTCGGCCAGGGCCCGGCTCGCCGGAGCGCCGCGGATCTCGGTCACCCCGGACGGGCCCCCTTCCAGGCGCAGCCGCCGGAGCCGGGTGGGCCGGACCAGGGCGAGCAGCCAGTCGAGCCCAATGGCCCCGATGATCAGCCCGAGGGCGGCCACGACCGGCCAGAACCACCCGGAGGTGCGGGCGAAGCCGGCGACCCTCTCGTCGAGCAAGGGTCCCCGGGCCGCCTCCGCCCCGAACAGGCCGAGGCCCCGGGCGAGTGCGAGCCCACCGGCGGCGAGCAGCACGAGCCCCACGACGGTGAGGCCGATGCGGTTGGCCGCTCCCCGGTTCATGGTCATCCTCCTTCCGCCCGCCGCGCCCGGCACTGGTTGCCGGGCGGGGGTCACCGGGCGCGTCAGGCCGGCCCGCCGATCACCGGCCGGGCCGGTCAGGCCGGGCCTCGCACCCGGACGTGCACCCGTGGCCGCTGGAGCGGGGCGAGCCGCTCCAGCTCTCCGTCCACGGCCTGGCGCACGCGCTCGGAGACCGTCGCCGTGTCCCGCAGGTCCGTGCGCGCCCGCACGTCGACCTGGGAACCGCGGATCCGCGCCCTGGCCCGCCGCACGCCGGGCGCCTCCCGGGCCACCCGGGAGAGCCGCCCCGCCAGCGCGCGGCGCGGCATCGCGATCACCAGATCGGGATCCCCGGTGCGCAGCGCGACCATCCGGCCGCGGCCCGGCACCAGGGCGATCAGCAGGAGCAGCAGGCCGAGCAGGGCGAGCGCGCCCGCCACCGCCATCGCCCGCGTGTCGTTCCAGGGCGTGCTCCGCGCCCATCCCGCCACCGTGTCGTACGGCACGAGCCGGAGCGGGCGGCCGAGCAACGCCGAGATCACCTCGATCGCGGTCACCACGCCGGCGACGAGCAGCACCAGGGCGGTGAGGAACGCGGGAACCGCGCGGGTCGGCCGGAGCGCGGAGCGTGCGGCCCGGCGCGCGACCCGCCCGTCCGGAGACCGGCCGCCCCCGTCGCGCTCCGCACCGGGGCCGGGTGCGGTCATGTCAGCCGGTGCGGTCAGGCGCTCGGGCCGCGGCCCGGGCTCCGGAGCCGGGTGGCCTGCGTTCACCGCGAATCACCCCCCACGGGCACGAGCCGGACGACGTCGATGTCGACGTTCACCACCGGCACCCCGGTGAGGCGGGACACCCGGTGCCGCAGCCGCTCCCGGAGATCTCCCGCGACACTCGGTACCGGTGCCGGGTAGCGGACCTCCAGGTCGACGTGGACGACGGCGGCGCCGCCGGCGAGCTCCGCGGTGACCCGCGGGGTGCCGGCGAGCCGCTCGTCCTCGGCCGCGACCCGCTCGGCGATCTTGACGAAGGCGCGGCCCGACACGGTCGTGGCGCCGCCTACCTGAGCGCTCATTGCCGCCGCAGGTGGACGCTCGGCATCTGAACGCCGCCCTCCATCATGAGGCCGACGAAGAAGCCGATCACGCCGAGGATGAGAACGAGCAGGAGCGCGCCCGCACCCCCGAAGGCGCCCACGATCCCCAGGACCGTGCCGAACGCGAGCCCGGCCAGGGCCCATACCGGGAAATCACTCATGACTGTTGTCCTTTCGCCGGCCCCCGGCCGGCGTCCTCGATGACCACGTCGTCGATCACGACGTGCACCTGCCTGCCCCCGGCGAGATCGCCGACGGCGTCACGCACCGACCTGGCGAGCTCGGGGAGCCGCGTGCCGTACCGGGCGGCCACATGGATCTCGATCTCGTCGCCGTGCACCGCGACGCCCTGGACGGTGTGCCCGGGCAGTGGGGTCGCCACCGTGCCCAGGCGGCCGCCGGAGAGACCGGCGACGCCGGGGCAGGCCGCCACCCGTTCCGCGATCTCCCTCACGGAGGCCTTTCCTCCACGGTGTCCGGTGGCGGTCATTGGACCCGCTGCCCCGTTCCGGCGCCGACCGGCTCTTCGTCCGGGAGGTGCACGTCGTCGACGGTGACGTTGACCTCGGTGACCTCCAGGCCGCACATCTGCTCGACCGCGTCGGCCACGTTGTCCCGCACCGCCTCGGCCAGCTCCGGAATGGAGGTGCCGTACTCGACCACGAGGTGGATGTCGGCCGCGGCCTGCCGCTCACCGACCTCCACCGCGATGCCGCGCGTGACGCTCTCCTCGCCGCCGAGCCTGCCCTTCAGCGCGCCGAACGCCCGGGCCGCGACCGTGCCGAAGTCGTAGACCCCCTTGATCTGCCGCGCCGCCATTCCTGCGATCTTGGCGACGACCTGGCTGGCGATGCTCGTCCGGCCCCGTTCCGTCGCGAGGCGCCCGGTGTCCGGGCCGTGGGCGCCGCGCTCGGCGGGCGTGCTGCTCTCGGTCATCAGACTTCCCCCGATTTGACCTCCGCGAGGACCACCTCGCGAATTCGTCCGCGTAATACCCGATCCATCCCGATTCATCGGGGGCGCCGGGGCGAGGTTGGGTCATGGAAAACCCCCGAGTGCGCCAAGCGTGTCGGGATCGCGAGATCTCCGCCGGCGACGGGGCCGGCCCTTGAACGCGACTTCGCGGGCCATGCACGCATCCCGCGTCCGTGGACGCATCCCACGGCCATGGACCGTCACCGCCCGGGCGCGGGTCTCCGGTGGTGGGCCAGTCCGGGTGCCGGAGTGGGCCGGAGTAAGTGGGTCACGTCCGGGTGCCGGACGCGGGCGGCCCCCGGGCACGGCCGACCGGCGAGCCGTGTGACCGCGCCGCCCGGCCGTGCCGTACGGCAAGCCGTGCCGTGCGGCAAGGGGAACCCGCGCGCGCCCGTGGCAGGGGAGTCCGCGGTGTGGGGGATCACCGCACGACCGGCCGCCGTGCCGCACAACGCATCCCGCCACGGACCCGCCGTGCCGCACAACGACTCCGGCCGCGGACCCGCCGTGCCGCGCGACGCTCCGCGGCCATGGCTTCACCGTCTTGACCCGCCGCGGAACCTCCCAAGGCGGGGATCACCCGTCGCATCCGGCCCCGGGCGAGCGCGATGCGGCGAATTTACCGGCTCTGTACGGCCCGCAGGTTTCACCGCTGAGCCGGGGGCATGGCGTGGATTGAGGCATATCCCGCGCGGCCACACGCCGGGCGACACGGAGCCGGAGGGGCGAATGAAAGAGGAACTCAAGACGGGGTCGGCCATTCTCGTGGGCTACTACCTCGGCAAGCACAACAAGTTCCGCACGGCCGCCGCTCTGGCGCTGATGCTCCTCGCCGGCCGGCTGCGCGGCGAGGCCGGGCTCGGCGGCCTGCTCGACCAGGCCGGCAAGCTCCTCGGCGGCACCGCCCCGGACCTGGGCAAGGTCACCGGATCGGTCGCCGAGCGGGTGCGCGGCGACCTCGTCGAGGCCGGGAAGAGCGCGGCCAAGGCCGCGGCGAGCCGGCGGATCGACGCGCTGAGCGACCGGCTCCACCGCCGGGCCGAGGCCCTGCGCCACCCGGAGGAAGCACCCGCCGAGGCCGAAGAGGCCGGAGCGGAGAGCGCGCAGGAGGAGGCCCCGGCGCCGGAGCCCAGGATCAAGGTTCCGCGTCCCCGGACCCACCGGGCCCCTGAGCCCGAGCCCGAGGACCTCGCCGAGGAAGAGCTCTACGAGGAGGAGCCGGAGGAGTACGAGGCCGAGGAGCGGCCGGCGCCGCCCCGCCGTACCTCCAAGCCCGTCACCCGCCGGAGGTAGCCACGATGGCCGAGGAAGCACAGCGCGCACAGCAGGCGCCCGAGGAACAGGTCGCACCGACGGCGCGGCTCGCCGCGGAGGCGAAGAACCTCGCCACGGCGCTGGCGGAACGGTCGCTGTCCACCGTGACCCACAAGGTGGATGAGATGGTCGGCCGGCTCACCGACTACGCCGAGCACGGCGGCGCGAGCCTCGCCGGTGCGAGCGGCGGCAAGAAGCTCGGCGCGCTCGCCCTGAAGCTCGGGGAGAAGCTGCCCGGGGTCGGCGGCATGCTCGAGGGCCTCACCGAGGGCGACGGCCGGCATCCCGTCCGCTCGGCCCTCATGACCTACGCCAAGGAGAAGGTCAAGGGCTTCTTCGGCGGCGGGGGCAAGGGAAAGGGCCGCAAGGGCAAGAAGCAGAAGGTCGTCAACATCGTCGAGTCCATCGACATCGGCGCCCCGCGGCGGATCGTCTACGACCAGTGGACGCGGTTCGAGGACTTCCCGAGCTTCATGAAGAAGGTCGAGACCGTCGAGCAGAAGTCCGACGAGAAGCTGAGCTGGAAGGCACAGGTCTTCTGGTCGCACCGCACCTGGGAGTCGACGATCCTCGAGCAGATCCCCGACCAGCGGATCATCTGGCGGTCGCAGGGGCCGAAGGGCTACGTGGACGGCGCGGTGACCTTCCATGAGCTCGGCCCGGACCTCACCCGGGTCCTGCTCGTCCTCGAGTACCACCCGCAGGGCCTGTTCGAGCGCACCGGCAACATCTGGCGCGCCCAGGGACGGCGGGTGCGCCTGGAGCTCAAGCACTTCCGCCGGCACGTCATGACGAACGTGCTGCTCCACCCGGACGACCTGCAGGGCTGGCGGGGCGAGATCCGCGACAGCAAGGTCGTGAAGGACCAGGAGACCGCGCTCCGCGAGGAACGGGAGCGCGCGGGGACGGCAGCCGGGCCCGCGGCCGGGGAGGCCGGGGAGGAGGCCCAGGCGGAGACCGGAGAGCCCGCGGCCGAGGAGGGCCGCGAGGAGATCGAGGAGCCGGCGGCCGAGGAAGGCCGGGAGGAGGAGGCCCTCGAGGAGGGCGCCGAAGAAGCCGAAGAGGCCGAAGAAGAGGAAGAGCCCGAGTACGCGACGGCCTCGGCCGCACCGGGCAGGCGGGCGAGGGCGGCCGGCAGGCCGGCCACGCCGCGGGCCCGGGGCGCCGAACCGCCGCCGTACGAGGCAGCGGAAGAGGAACGTCCGGTACGGCGTCGCCGCCCGCAGGCGCACTAGGTCCCGGGCAGCAGCCCGCGGCCGGTCGCCACCCGGCGTCGGCGCCGCCGTCCCGAGGGACTGCCGGCGCGAACACGCCACACGAGAAGAGAGAGAAGCAATGACCGTAACCGTTCCACCGGCGGGTGGCGCACCGGCCGGCGGAGGCGCGACCGGGTCCGGCCTCGCCGACGTGATCGACACGATCCTCGACAAGGGCCTGGTGATCGACGCCTACGTCCGGGTCTCGCTCGTCGGCATCGAGGTGCTGACCATCGACGCGCGCGTCGTGGTGGCGAGCGTGGACACCTACCTCCGTTTCGCCTCCGCGGTGAACCGGCTGGACCTCACCGAGACGCAGGACGGGCTCCCCGAGCTGGTCGGCGGCCTCACCGAGGGGGTCGCGCACGGCAAGTCCAAGGGGGTGGCCAAGGGCGTGATCGAGGCCGCCGGGGACAAGCTGCGCGAGTTCGCCGCGTCCGAGGAAGACCGCCGCGCCGTGCGACGGCGGCGGGGGGAGTGACATGTCGGGTTCCACCCATACGACGGAACGCGGGACCGGCCGGGCGGCCGAGGCCGCGCCCCCGGCGACGGACCGGTTCGCCTGCTACGTGTACGGCATCGTGCCGGAGGACGTGGAGGTCTCCCCCGGCACCGTGGGCGTGGGCGAGCCGGCCGGCCAGGTCACGCTGGTCCGGCACGGCGAGATCGCCGCGCTCGTCAGCCCGGTGGACGTGGACCGGCCCCTGGGCCGGGCCTCGGACCTGGTCGCGCACGAGCGGCTGCTCGACGGCGCGGCCGCCGAGGTGCCCGTGCTGCCGTTCCGGTTCGGCGCGGTGCTGACCAGCCCTGAGGCGGTGGTCGAGGAGCTGCTCGCCCCGCACCACGACCAGTTCGCGGCCGCGCTGCGGCAGCTCGAGGGCAAGGCGCAGCACGTGCTCAAGGCGCGCTACGCCGAGCGGCCGGTGCTCCTGGAGATCCTCCGGGAGAACGCCGAGGCGAGGCGGCTCCGGGACCGGATCCGCGACCTTCCGGAGGACGCCACCCGCACGGAGCGGATCCGGCTGGGCGAGCTGATCACGCAGGCGATCGAGGCGAAGCGGGAGGCCGACACCCAGGCGGTGCTCGACCGGTTCGCGTCCTGCACGGTGGCCGCGAACGTGCGCGACCCCAGCCACGAGCGGGACGCCGCACACGTCGCCTTCCTGGTGGAACACGCCAAGGCGGACGAGTTCGCCGAGGCGGTCGAGGAGCTCAGCGACGAGTGGGCGGACCGGGTCGAGGTTCGCGTGCTCGGCCCGATGGCGCCGTACGACTTCGTGGTGGCCGAGGGCTGACCCATGCGCGGGAAGGAGGGCCGGGCGTGATGTTCGGGTGGCTCATCGGCTTGCCGCTCGCCCCGGTCCGCCTGGTGATCAGGATGGGCCAGCTCATCCAGGAACAGGCCGAGCACGAGCTGCGGGATCCGGCCGCGGTACGCCGCCGCCTCGAGGCGATCGAGGAGGCGCGGAGCGCGGGTGAGATCTCCGCGGAAGAGGAGGAGCAGGCGATCGACGAGGTGCTCCGGCTGATGTCCGGGACGCGGGGAGGGTGATGATCCGTGCCTCCCGAACGACGACGGCCCCGCTATGCGGAGGAGCCCGAGCCGCAGGAGGCGGTGGGCGAGTCCGCGGATGAGGCCTACGACGACGTTTACGACGAGGAGCCGGCGTACGACGAGGAGGCGGCGTACGAGGAGCCGCGGGCGCGCCGGCCCCGACGCCCGCTCACCGCGGCGGCGGCCGCCCAGGCCGGCCTGCGCCACATCGCCCAGCTCACCAGCCGGGACCCGGAGGCCGTGACGCTGGTCGCGCCGCGGGAGCACGGCTGGGTGGTGGACGTGGAGGTGCTCGAGGACCACCGCATCCCGTCGTCGAGCGACATCCTCGCCATCTACGAGATCGAGATGGACGACGAGGGCGACCTGCTCTCCTACCGGCGGACCCGGCGCTACCGCCGCGGACCCGTGGAGTTCACCGAAGGATCGTCATGAGCGACCCCGCCCGCTACCGCCAGCAGTACCCCTCGCCCGCCTCGGCGGGCGGTGGCGGCACCAACCTCGGCGACATCCTCGAACGGGTGCTCGACCGCGGGGTGGTGATCGCGGGCGACATCCGGGTCAACCTGCTCGACATCGAACTGCTGACCATCAAGCTGCGCCTGCTGATCGCATCGGTCGACACCGCCCGCGAGCTCGGCATCGACTGGTGGGAGCACGACCCCTGGCTCACCGGGAAGAGCCGCGAGCTGGTCGATGAGAACCGGCGGCTGCGGGAACGCCTCGCCGCCGTGGAGGAGCGCCTCGCGGAGACCCGGCCGGTCGAGGGCCACGTGGTGGAGGACGAGCCGATCGAGCGGCGGGCCACGCGCAGAGCGGAGCGGCGCCGTGACTGACACCGGTGTCTACCTGTACGCGATCACCCCGGAGACGGTCCGCGGGGACGGCCTCACCGGCATCGGCCAGGCCCCGGTCTACGCGATCACGCATCGCGGGCTCGCCGCCCACGCCAGCGCCGTACCGCTGGACCGGTTCGGCGAGGAGCCGCTGCGCCGCAACCTGGAGGACCTCGACTGGGTGGAGGAGGTGGCCCGCGCCCACCACCGGGTGGTGTCCGCGCTCGCCGCCGAGGGCGCCACCGCCCCGGTCCGGCTCGTCGTCGTGTACACCGGCGACGAGCAGATCCGCGACCTGCTCGACCGCCGGCACGACGCGTTCGCGGAGGTCCTGGAGCTCGTCGACGGCCGGCAGGAGTGGGGCGTCAAGGCGTACGCCACCCCGGTGCCGTCCGGCGGCGGGAGCGGTGAGGGCCGCGTCCCGGCGGGCCGCGGCGGGAGCGGCGGCGCCAAGGGCGGCGGTGCCGGGCTGGCCTACCTGCAGCGGCGCAAGGCGGCGCTGCGCAGCCGTGACGACCTGTGGCGCCGCGGGGCCGCGCAGGCGGAGCGCCTCCACGCGGCCCTGTCGGCGATCGCCGTGGCCGGCCGGCGGCACCGCCCGCAGGATCCGCGCCTGTCCGGCCGGAGCGACTGCATGGTGCTCAACGGCGCGTACCTCCTCGACCCCGATCGGCTGCCGCGGTTCACCGCCGTCCTCGACGCGTTCCAGGGCCAAGGGCTGGACATCGAGCTCACCGGGCCCTGGGCGCCCTACTCGTTCACCACGCTCGAGCTCGATCCGCCCGGTGGCGCGGAGCCCGCCGGCGACACCGGGGAAGGAGCGGACCGCAGGTGACCCTGGAGACCATCACCGGAACGGCCGGCACCACCCGGGGCGAGGCGCTCGCCGCGGAGGGCCGGCTGCCGTCCGAGCGCGTGGCGCTCGTCGACCTGCTCGACCGGCTCCTCGCGGGCGGGGTGGTGATCGTGGGCGACCTCGTGCTCTCCATCGCCGACATCGATCTGGTGCGGATCTCCCTGCGGGCGATCATCGCGTCGATCGAGGGCGACGAGCCGGACGAGCCGCTGCGCGGCGAGCTCCGGGAGGGGCCATGAACGAGCCCGGCCGGTGGCGCTTCACCGCCGACCCGGAGGAGGTCGAGCGCGACCTGAGCAGGCTGGTGCTCACCGTGGTCGAGCTGCTCCGGCAGCTCATCGAGCGCCAGTGCCTGCGGCGGATGGACCGGGGCGACCTCACCGACGAGCAGATCGAGATGCTCGGCCTCACCCTCATGCGCCTCGAGGAGGCCATGGAGGAGCTGTGCGAGCACTTCGATCTCACGCTCAGCGACCTCAACCTCGACCTGGGGCCGCTCGGCACCCTGCTGCCGACCGATCGCTGAGCCTTCCGCGGGATGACCCCGGACCGCGGCGCCGTGCCGTACGGGCCGGCGGGCCGCCCACCGGGCCGGCGGTCATGGGCGGCGGACGGCGCGCTCGCACCCCGCCGCGCGGGCCCTCGCCCCTGCCGCGCGCCGGGCGCGGTCCCACCCGGTCGCCGGGCCGTGAGGCCGGGTGCGGTCATGCCGGCCGGGCTCAGGGCTCGACCAGCCCGGCCCGGATGGCGTACCGGGTGAGCTCCAGCCGGTCCCGCATGCCCAGCTTGGCGAGCACGTTGGCGCGGTGCCGGTCCACGGTCTTGACGCTGATCTGCAGGGTCTCGGCGATCTCCTTGGAGGAGTAACCCTCGGCGATCAGCTTGACGATCTCCTCCTCGCGCGGGGTGAGCACGCTGTCGGGCACCCGCTCCCCCCGCCGGGCGCGGGCGAGGTAGTCGCGGATCAGCGCGGTGACCGCGCCGGGGTACAGGAACGGCTCGCCGCGCATCGCCGCCCGGCAGGCCTCCAGCAGGTCGCGGTCGGCCACCGACTTCAGCACGTACCCGGAGGCCCCGGCCTTCAGCGACTCGAAGAAGTACTGCTCGTTGTCGTACATCGAGAGCATGAGGATGCGGATCCCCGGGGCCCGGCGGGAGATCTCCCGGGCGGCCTGGATCCCGGTCATCCGGGGCATGGCGATGTCGAGGATCGCCAGGTCCACCTCGCCCTCCCGGGCCGCGGCCACGGCCTCGGCGCCGTCGGCCGCCTCGGCCACCACGGTCAGATCCGGCTCGGCGTCCAGGATCAGCCGCAGGCCGCGGCGCACCAGGGCGTGGTCGTCCGCCAGCAGGATCCGCGTCACCGTCCGCTGGGCGTCCCGGGTGCCCGTCATCTTCCGATCCACCTCTCCTCCCACAGCGCACCCTCACCCGCCTCGTTCCGCCGTACGGCCGGCGAGCGGCACCTCCAGCAGCACCTCGGTGCCCTCGCCCGGTGGGGAGTCGATCGACAGGCGGGCGCCGATCAGCAGCGCCCGCTCGCGCATGCCGCGGATACCGGCGCCCTCCCGGTCCACCCCGCCGCGCCCGTCGTCGGTGATGCGGAGCCGTACCATGCCGCGTTCGGCGGTGAGCGTCAGCCACACCCGGCTCGCCTTGGCGTGGCGGGAGATGTTCGTCAGGCTCTCCTGCGCGATCCGGTAGATCACCAGTTCCGCTTCGCTGCTCAGCTCGGGTAGGTCGGGGTCGCACCTGCGCTCCACCGGCACGCCGCTGGCGCGGGAGAACTCCGCCGCGAGCGCGCTGAGCGCACTGAGCAGTCCCAGGTCCTCCAGCACCCCGGGGCGCAGCCGGCGGGCCACCTGCCGCACCTCGTCCAGCGACGAGCGCACCGTCTCCTGCACCGCCTGCAGCTCCTCGCGGAGGTTCCGCGGGGCGCGGTCCACCACGCGCTTGAGCTCCAGCAGCGCCACGGTCAGCGTCTGCCCGATCTCGTCGTGCAGCTCCTGGGCGATGCGCTGCCGTTCGGCCTCCTGGGCGGCGAGGACGTGGGCGGTGCTGAAGCTGCGCTCGGCCTCCAGCCGGTCGAGCATCGCGTTGAAGCTCTCGATCAGGTCGGCCAGGTCGCCGTTGCCGCGGTCGGTGAGGCGGGCGCTGCTGCCCATCAGGTCGACGCGGCGCATCAGCGCGGTGAGCGCCTCCAGGGGCGCCAGGCTCTTGCGCAGCAGGATCGCGTTGACCGCGAGGATCACCCCGAGGCCCACGATCAGCACCGGCACCTCGGCCGGCAGCACCGGCGCCGAGACCGTGACCGGGGAGACCGCCAGCACCAGCGTGCCGGCGGTGAACACCAGCCCGTTGGAGAGGAACAGCCGGCGGAACAGCGCCTGGGCGGGCGAGAGCCGCGCGCCCCGCCGGCGGATCTGGCGCGGGCCGGTGCCCGTGGGGGCTCCGGAGGGTCCGGCCCCGTCGCCGGCCGCGGGCCGGGTCACCGCCACCGCGCCCTCGGCCGATCCGCGGCCACGCTCCTCCGCTCGCCGATCGGTCCGCACCTCGGCACGCCGTTCCTCCGGGCGGCCACCGCGTTCACCCCGGTCCGTCATCCTGTGGTTCACCCCGTGCGCCGCGCGCCCGTGCGCACCGGCCTACCGTCCACCCTGCCATAGATGGCGGGAGGTTCCGGTATGCGAGCGTGCCCTGGTCCCCCGTCTGGTCCCAGAAACCTCCCATTGCCCGGCTTTTACACATCTCACCCCCGCCGAGATGGGTGGTAGGCCTGATTTCCTGATGAACGTCTGGGTAAGAAAATGGAAATGGGAGACGGAACGCAGGAGGAGTGCGCATGACGGTGACCGCGAGCGATCCCACGCCCGCGGCCGCTTTCGCATGCCCTGACGCCGCACCCCTCGGCGTCCCGCCGGGTCGGCCCCACAGCACGCCGACGGTCTTCCGGCGGCGGACTCCGTCCCCGTACCCTCCGCATCGCCTGCGCCGTGCACGCCGGGGTAAACGCACGCGGCAGATCCGGCGCGGGGTAGACGACGACCGATCCGCATGCCCGCCCGGAACACCGGGTCCGCCGCCCACCCCGTCGCGGCCTCACAGCCGCCCCATCGCCGCGGCGCAGCGCTCTTGATCCTCCGCTGAGCCGCATCGCGGCGTCCACGCCATCTCAGACTTCGGCGGTGTGCGGCGGGGACGCGCTCCGGCCGTCCCATCCCCCTGGGCACTCCCCACGGCCTGCCGGCCCGTGTGCCCGGCCGGATCGCCCTGCCGTCACCGCACGTGATCGACCATGCCCGTTCGGTGTGCCCGCGTGGCGCACCCCAGATGAAAGGTGACCGCACCATGACCGGTATCCGGACGACACGGAATGCCGGGCCGCGCGTCCCGGCGTTCCCGGCCGCCACGGCTGATTCGGCGATATCGGCGGCCACCGCGACCTCGCTCCGTCACGGACCCCCGGGGCGTGGTCGATGAGCGCGATCCTCGCTCTCACGATCTTCGTGGTGGCGTTCGGGTTCATCGCCACCGAGAAGGTCGACAAGGTCAAGGTGGTGCTCATCGCCGCCGGCCTGATGGCCCTCACCGGGCTCATCCCCGGCGACGAGGTGTTCTTCTCCGAGCACGCCGGCATCGACTGGAACGTCATCTTCCTGCTGCTCGGCATGATGATCATCGTCGGGATCATCATGCAGACCGGCGTGTTCGACTACCTGGCCATCTGGGCGGCCAAGCGCTCCCGCGGCCGGCCGTACCGGCTGATGCTGATGCTGATGGCCATCACGGCGATCGCCTCGCCGTTCCTCGACAACGTCACCACCATCATGCTCGTCGCGCCGGTCACCCTGGTGGTGTGCGACCGGCTGCGGATCTCGCCCAAGCCCTACCTGATCGCGGAGGTGCTCGCCTCCAACATCGGCGGCGCCTCCACCCTCATCGGCGACCCGCCCAACATCATCATCGGCAGCCGGGCCGGGCTGAGCTTCAACGACTTCCTCCTGCACATGACGCCGGCCGTCATCATCACGATGGCGGTCTTCCTCCCGCTGTGCTGGCTGATGTTCCGCCGGTCCTTCCAGTACAACCCCGAGCACGTCGCGGAGGTCATGGAGCTGCAGGAGGGGCGGGCCATCAAGGACAGCCGCCTGCTGGTCCGCTGCCTGATCGTGCTCGGCCTGGTGATCATCGGCTTCGGCCTGCACGCGGTGGTGCACGTCGAGCCGTCCATCGTCGCCCTGCTCGGGGCCGGGGCGATGATCCTGGTGTCCGGTGTCGACGTCCACGACGTCCTGCGCCGGGTCGAATGGCCCACGCTGGTGTTCTTCATGGGCCTGTTCGTCATGGTCGCGGGGCTGTCGCACACCGGCGTCATCGAGACCGCCGGCCGGTGGGTCGTCGAGCTGGTGGGGGACAACTACTTCGCCGCGGCCAGCTCGCTGCTGTACGGCTCGGCCGTCCTCGGCGCGTTCTTCGACAACATCCCCTACACCGCCACCATGGCGCCGATCGTGGAGGCGCTCGCCGACCAGGTGACCGATCCGCAGATCGCGCAGGCGCTGTGGTGGGCGTTCGCCCTGGGCGCCGACTACAGCGGCAACGGCACCGCGGTCGCCGCGAGCGCCAACGTGGTGGCCATCGGCCTGGCCGCGCGCAGCGGCCAGCACATCTCCTTCTGGGAGTTCACCCGGTACGGCCTGCTGGTCACCTTCGTGAGCACCGTGGTGGCCTGGCTGTACGTGACGCTGCGCTACTTCGTCTGATCCCGGCCGTCCGGGCCCACGGCGGCCGACCGGACCGGGGCGCGAGCCCGCGCGCCCGGCACCGGCGCGGGGACCCTGGGCGGGCCCGCCCGGCCTGGCGGCCGGACGGAGCGCCGGGGTCAGGCGGATCGTCGCGCCGCCTCGCCGACCGGCGGCGGGTCCCCCGGTGAGCGGCCCGCCGCCGGTCAGCTGAAGTCGAGCTCGCCGGTGCGGGTCCGCTTCAGCTCGAAGAAGTACGGGTAGCTCGCGAGCGCGACGGTCGCGTCGAACATCCGGACGGCCTCCTCACCGCGGGGGATCTTGGTGAGCACCGGCCCGAAGAACGCCACCCCGTTGACGTGGATGGTCGGCGTCCCCACGTCGAGGCCGACCGGGTCCATGCCCTCGTGGTGGCTCTTGCGCAGCGCCTCGTCGTACTCCGTGCTGTTCGCGGCCTCGGCCAGCTCGAGGGGGAGGCCGATCTCGGCGAGGGACTCCTTGACGACGGCGTCGAAGTCCTTGTTGTTCTGGTTGTGGATGCGGGTGCCGAGCGCCGTGTAGAGGTCGCGGAGCACGGCCTCGCCGTGATGCACGGCGGCCGCCGCGCAGACCCGCACCGGTCCCCAGGCGCGCTGGAGCAGCTCACGGTACTCCTCGGGGACGTCCCTGCCCTCGTTGAGCACCGACAGGCTCATGACCCGGAAACGCAGGTCGATGTCGCGGTGCTTCTCCACCTCCAGGATCCAGCGGGAGGTGATCCAGGCGAAGGGGCACACCGGATCGAAGTAGAAGTCGACCTTGGTGCGTCCGTCCTGGCCGGTTGCCGTCACTGAAGAGGCCTCCTGTCCGAAAGGATGGTCGTTTTCCTGGCCTCGGCGGCGTCTGCGGGGGCAGGGCCGCGAAACCGTTTCGGTGAACCCCGCCCCGCGGCCCCGTATTCCGGGGCGGACGGTCGCGGGTTCACCGCAGGCGCGCCGCCGGGCCGCGCCCTCCCGAAGGGGGCGGTGCTCCGGCGGGGTGCCGGCTCCGGGCGCGCACGAGCGGCCCGGTCCGGCCGGGCATCGGCTCCGGCGCGGGGCGAACGGCCGGTCGGGGCGGCCGCACCGGCCGGAGTGAGCGGGCCCCGGTGGGCTCCGGCGAGGCGCCGTCAGGCGGGCGGGCCGGTGGGCTGCCGGGGCGGATCGGTTCACGCGAGCTCCTCCCGGGCGCCGTGGGGTGGCCACGGGCCGCCGCGCCCGGCGGACTTCAAGATCGACTCCGTTTGATGATCATCGAATGTCGGCCTAAGGTGACCGGCATGGAGCCAGCTGACTTACTGGAGCAAGCCCGGTCACGCTCGGCCGATCCGGCGAACCCGCTGGAGAACCTGGCCGCGGCGATCGCGATCGGCCGGGAGCTCGGTGCCGAGGCCGACCCCATGCTCGACCTCGCCCTCCGCGAGGCCAGGGAGGCCGGCATCTCGTGGGCCGCGATCCTGGAGCGGCTCGCGCCCGCTCCGCGCTCGGTCAGACGGCGCCTCCTGGCCCGGCCGTTCACCCGCCGCCGCCTGGCGAACCGCCGCCGCAAGCTCGAGACGGCGTGCTCCTTCTGCCGGCGGCAGCCGGGGCCCCGGGTGTTCATGGTGTACGGGGAGGGCGGCCGGATCTGCCACCACTGCGTGGCGCTCGCCAGCGACATCGTGGCCGACCTCGCCAAGCGGCGCTGACCCTCCCCGGCCCGCCGTACGGCCCGCCCGCTCAGGTGACGGTGAGCCGCTGCCGGTACCGCTCGTCCCGCCACGGCTCGCTCTCGATCACCTCGGCGAGCGCGGTCGCGGCGTCGTAGACGTCGACGTGGCGGAGGTAGAGCGCGGCGAAGCCGAACCGGACCAGCTCGGGCTCCCGGTAGTCGGCGATGACCCCGCGGTCGGCGAGCGCGCGGACGATCGGGTAGCCCTCCGGGTGGCGGTAGCTCACCTGGCTGCCGCGCCGCTCCGGGTCGCGCGGGGTGACCAGGGTGAGCCCGCTGCGGGAGGCGGGGGCGAGCTCGTCGACGAGCTCGATGAACAGCGAGGTCAGCGCCAGGCTCTTCTCCCGCAGCCGCTCCAGGTCCACCCGCTCCCAGATGTCGAGCGACGCGTTGAGCGCGGCGTAGGCGAGCACGGGCGGGCTGCCCGTGGCGAACCGCCGCACCCCGGCCGCGGGCCGGTAGTACGGCTCGAAGGCGAACGGCGCGGCGTGCCCGTGCCAGCCGCAGATCGCGTTCTGCACGACCTCCTGGTGGCGGGGGGCGACGTAGAGGTACGCGGGCGCGCCGGGGCCGCCGTTGAGGTACTTGTAGGTGCAGCCGACCGCGAAGTCCGCCTCCCCCACGTCGACGGGCATCGCCCCGGCGGAGTGGCACAGGTCCCAGATCATGATCGCGCCGGCCGCGTGGACCCGGGCGGTGACCGAGGCCATGTCGTGCCGCGCGCCCGTGCGGTAGTCCACGTGGGAGAGGAGCACGCAGGCGACGTCGTCGCCGAGCGCCTCGTCGAGGCCGGGAGCGCCCTCGCCCCAGCCGATCTCCCGGACCTCGTACCCCATGGTCTTGGCGATGCCCTCGACCACGTACCGGTCCGTGGAGAAGTTGTCGAGATCGGAGACGATGACGCGGCGGCCGGGGCGCAGCGGCAGCGCGGCGGAGACGGCCTTGAAGATGTTCACCGAGGTGGAGTCGCCCGCGATCACCTGCCCCGGGCCCGCGCCGATCAGCGGGGCGATCCGGTCACCGGTGGTCTGCGGCAGGTCCCACCAGCCCGCCTTGTTCCAGCTCGCGGTGAGGTCCCGGCCCCACTCGGTCTCCACGGTATGGGCGACCCGTTCCGGGGTCCGCTTGGGGAGCGCCCCCAAGGAGTTGCCGAGCAGGTAGACGACGCCCGGCGGAAGCCGGAACTCATCCCGGAAGGCCCGCAAGGGGTCCTTGTCATCCAAGGACTCGCATTCGGCGCGAGTGATCATTTATCGCCTCCTTTTAGGCGATGCATTATGTCCCCTTTTTGGGTTTTCTGCACGCATACCCTTTCTGATCCGCCGCCGGACCGCGCGCATGACCCCGGGACCAGGCGACGGCGCGCGCCGCACGGGCGCCGGGCAGAACCGGAAATTCACCCCTTGACCACCCCGCAGCACGGTGCGAACAGGGACGGTACGGGGCAAGTTCTCTGTGACACCAATCCCCCGTTGGTGACAGAGGGTGATCGAACGTGACGGAGTCCCCCGTGCATCACGAGTCCCCGATCTATCGCCGCATCGCCGATCGGCTGCGCGAGCAGATCCTGTCCGGCGCGCTCGGCGATGGTGATCGGCTCCCGGGCGAGAACGCGCTCATGAACGAGTACGGCGTCGCCAGGGCGACCGCCCGGCAGGCGCTCGCCGTGCTCATCAACGAGGGCTTGGCCGTACCACGACGGGGATCGGGCGTGTACGTCCGGCTGTTTCGGCCCATCCGGCGGCACGGGCCGCGGCGGCTCTCCCGCGAGCAGTGGGGTGACGGCCGGGCGATCTGGGACCACGACACCATGGGCCGGCCGTACACGGTGGACGAGCTGCGCGTCACGCGGGAGAAGGCCGGCGGACGGGTGGCCGAGGTGCTCGGCACCGACGAGGTGTGGGTGCGCCGCCGTCGCTATTCCGTGGAAGGGCGGCCCGTGCAGCTCGCGGCCTCGCACTACCCGGCCGCCATCGTTGGGGGGACGCCGATCACCGAGGCCGACACCGGCCCGGGAGGGGTCTACGCCAGGCTCGGGGAGCTCGGTCACGCTCCGGCGCGGTTCACCGAGGAGGTCCGGGCACGGATGCCGCTGCCGAACGAGGCCAAGCTGCTGGAGATGCCCGCGGGCACCCCGCTCATCGTCATCGACCGGATCGCCTACACCGCCGCGGGCGTTGCCGTCGAGTACAACGAGATGCTCCTCGACTCGGCCTCATACGTCCTGCAGTACGACTTCGACGCCTAGGCGTCCCCCGGAGCGTCCGCGACCGCGCGGATCCGTCACCCGCTTCCGACCGACCTCCCGCCGGCCCCGGCGGGCACCGCGGCCGCGCCCACGGCCCCGCTCCCACGCCTCGCCGCCGGCCGGCGACGACGGCCGCGGCCTGGCGAACCCACTCTGCCCGGCGGCACCGCCGGCGGCCCCACGCGCCTCGCGGATGCGCCCCGCCGCCGTGCCCGCTGACCCCACCCCGCGCCGCCGGAGATGCCGTACGGCGCCGGATCCGACCCCCAGGTCCGCCGATAGGGTGACCTGACCGTATTGCGCATTGATTTCTCTAGAGAAGTCGCGCACCGTGAAAGCAGCCACCCGAACGAGTGGGCGACCGCGGCGAGGGGCGAGGGACAGGTGTCCGTGGGGCAGCACCTCGGCAACGTCGCCCGCCCGTTCCCCGGATGGCGGAGTGGCGTTGGCCGGCGGTGGGCGACCTGGCAGCACCCGCCCACCCCGGCCGGCCACCGGCCGGGCGGTGACTGTCGGCAACGGCGCGGCTATCCCGAGGGGCCGCGCGGCCGGTCGGCCACGCACGCGCCACCCCGCCGATTCGTGCACGGAAGCCCCTGACCCGATCGGGGGCGGGGGCTTCCACCGCGAAACCTTCCGGTGCCGGCCTTCCGTCAACCGGCCTTCCGGCGTCAGCCCTGGGCGGCGCCGGAAGGCCGGGTGGCCCGCCGGCACCCCGATCCGGGAGGCCCGGGCGCATCGGCCCCGCTCGGCGCCCGCCGGCGGCCAGGCCGCGAGGCCCGGGCACCGCTCATCATGCCCGCGAACCCGGCAAGGGCTACTGCGGCAGCCGCTCCTGCTGCTCGATCCGGTCGAGCGTCACGTCCGTGTCCTCCTTCGCCTCTGGGTCGGAGGCCGGGCGCCGCTCCTCCGCGATCACCCGGACGTCCTCGTCGTCCACCCCGGGGGTGTCGCTCGGTTCGCGTTCCTGGGTGTGGTCGGCGACCACGACCGGATCCTCCGCGTGGGTGTAGCCCGGCTCCTGCCCGGCCGGCGTCTCCGGCAGGAAGGGCTGCTGGATCATCGGCGGGGGCGGCAGCACCGAGGCCTCGTCGATCAGCGGGCCGGCGGCGGCCTCCCGGTGGAGCAGGTCGTTGACCATCGCCCCGATCTCGTTGAGCCGGCGCATGACCTCCCGGTGCGAGTCGGTGAGGAACGCGACCCGGCGGCCGGTGTGCTCGTCCAGCATGGTCGCCCGCTGCTGCGCCGCCGTGACGATGGACTCCGCCTGGGCGCGCGCCTCCCCGACGAGCCGCTCCGCCTCCATCCGCGCGCTGGTGACGAGCCGCTCCGCCTCGGACTGCGCGCTGCGGCGGGTCTCCTCCGCCTCGGCGCGCGCGCTCCCCAGGGTCTCCTCGGCCTCGGCGGTCGCCTGCGACACGAGCCGCTCGGCCGTGGCCGTGGCCTCGGCGATCCGGCGCTCGGCCTCGTCCTGCGCGGCCGACCTGATCGCGTCCGCCTGCTCCCGCGCCGATGCGACCATCCGCTCGGCCTCCGCCCGCGCGTTCTCCCGGAGCCGCGCCGCCTCCTCCTCGGAGGCCTGCCGGTTGGCCGCGGCCTCCTCCTGGGCCAGCCGGAGGATCTGGCTCAACCGCTCCCCCAGCTCCTCGGGGTTCTGCGGCGAGGCCGCCATCTTGCGCCGCGCCTCGGCGAGCTCGACCCGGGCCTGCTCGGCCTGCTCGATGGCGCGCGCGAGCCGCTCCTCCAGGTCACGGATCTGGTTCCGGGTCCGGATCATGTACTCGTGGACCTGGCGGCGGCTATAGCCGCGCATGACGACTTCGAAGGACTCCTCGTTCGCGAGGTCGGGGAAGTTATCGGTCTGATTGGTCATCACAAGTCCTGCGGATCGGGGGTTAGACGGTAGGCACGTCAGATTCTCGACTTTCCTGCGATCAACCGGCTATCGCAACCCGAACGCCGAAGCCGGTAGGGAATCACACCCGATCCGGCCCGGCACCGGCCCGCGGCCGGGAACCGGCGGCGTGGAATCATGACGGCATGCCATACATCGCGGAACTGGACGGCGGCGCCACCCCGGACATCCACCCGGAGGCGTGGATCGCGCCCGGCGCCGTGGTCGTCGGCAAGGTACGGCTCGGCCGCGCCTCGAACGTCTGGTACGGCTCGGTCCTCCGCGGGGACGACGAATGGATCGAGGTCGGCGCCGAGTGCAACATCCAGGACCTGTGCTGCCTCCACGCCGACCCGGGCGAGCCCGCGATCCTCGAGGACCGGGTGAGCCTCGGCCACCGCGCCATGGTCCACGGGGCGCGCGTCGAGCAGGGGGCGCTGATCGGCATCGGCGCGGTCGTGCTCGGCGGGGCGGTGATCGGCGCGGGCTCCCTGATCGCGGCGGGCGCCGTGGTCACCCCGGGCACGAAGATCCCCGCCGGCGTGCTGGTCGCCGGCGTGCCCGGGAGGATCATCCGGGAGCTCACCGACGCGGACCGGGCGTCGTTCGCCAAGACCCCCGACCGGTACGTGGCGAAGGCGCGCCGGCACGCCGCGGCCAACCGGCTGCGCTGATCCGGCCTGCGCCCGCCGGAGCACACCCGGCGGCGTGCGCCGACCCGGTCCGTGCCTACCAGGACGCGCCTGACGGCGTGCGCCGACCCGGTCCGCGCCCACCAGGACGCACTTGACGGCGTGCGCTGAACCGGTCCGCGCCGGCAGGGCGCACCCCCGCCCCGACGGCCCCGGCCGCCCCGGTGCTCCAGGCCCGCGGGCCGGTCACCGCCGGCAGCCGAGCGTCCCGGTGAGCGGCCGGTGGTCGGAGAGCTCCGGCTTCACGGAGATCACCTCGGCGCCGTCCGGCAGGAAGTCGTCCTCGGTCGCGAAGATGTAGTCGATCTTCCTGCCGCCCCTGGTCGTGGGGGCGCCGCCCCGCCGCGGCACGCCGTCCGGCGCGGCGTCCACCTCCGTGTACTCCCCCTCGCCGAGGCCCATGCCGTACAGGCAGGACAGCTCCCGGTCCCCGGGCTTCCGGTTGAAGTCGCCGGTGAGGATCACCGGGTCGCCGGCGGCGTACTCCGCGACGAGCTCGGCGACCTGGCGCGGGGACTCGGTCGCGGAGATGTGGGTGACGCAGCCGACCGCCCGCCGCCGGCCGAGCACGCCCCGGGCGCAGAGCAGGCCGCGGGGGTGGATCCGGGCGTCCGGGCGGTCGGGGGGCAGGTCGGCCCGGAGCCGGCGCCGCAGCGGCGGGCCGATGGTGCGGCCCCGGATCGCCAGCGCCATGCCGAAGGACTTCCCGTCGGGCGGGACCGCCCGGCCGGCGAGCCCGCCCCAGAGGCGCCGGCACCGGTCGGGGCCGCGCCGGCCGCCCGGCCGGTCGATCCCGTACCAGACGAACCGGTAGCCGGGCAGCTCCCGCCGGAGCAGGCTCACCTGGGCATAGCACATCTCCGTGAAGGAGGCCATCTCGATGCCCCGGCGCTTGATCAGCCCGGCCACGGTCTTGGCCCAGACCTTGCGGCGCGCCGGCTTGAGGGTGTCCACGCAGGTGCCGTCGCGGTTCCCGGCCGCGCACACGTTGTAGGTCAGCACGTCGATGCGCTCCATCGCGGGGCCGGCGGCGCCGCCGGCCCGGTCCGCCGCGGCCCGGCCGTCCTCCGCCGGCGCGGCGCGCACCGCCGCGCCCTCCGCGGCCCCGGTCTCAACGGGCCCGGAGGTCACCGGACCGGAACCGGGGGCGCCGGGAGCGGCCACCGGGGACCGGGCGCCGCCGGCCTGGGGCTCCGCCGGGCCGGTGGCCGGGGTGCCGGCGCCCGTGCCGGGGTCCCCAGCCCGCGGGCCGGCCACCAGGCGCGCGGCCGGCGGCAGCAGGACGATGGGGAGGGCCACCACCATCGCCACCATCGCGGGCATCGCCGGCCGGCGTCCTTCCTCGGCTCGCCGCACGCGCCGCACCTCCCGGGTCCTGAGCGGTGACGTGGTCACGGTGGGCGGGCCGCCGCGGCGGACGGCTCACCCCTGTCGCCGACGGTAGGCGACCACAGGTCATCCCACCCAGGCACCAGTGGTGAAATTTCCGACATTGATTGCCATGACCGGTGCGGCGACCGAGAGATAGGCCATGAAGACCCAGGGGCGCCGGGAGCCGGTGAGCCCGACGGAGAGGTAGAGCGGCCACCACAGCAGCGAGGCGCGGCCGACCGACATGTAGAACGAGGACATGACGAGCAGCGCCACGGCCTGCGGCGCGAGGTAGGCGACGTCGGGCCAGTCGCGGCGCACGACCCGCCACGCGATCAGCGCCACCAGCACGCCGGCCGCGATCATCTCCTCCCGGTAGGAGGTGCGCAGCACCTCCTCGTTCACCGACCGCTCCCAGGTGTTGAGGAACACCTGCCACGGCCACTCCGCGTACCGGCCCCAGTACTGCGCCTGAGCGTGCTGCCAGGCGAACAGGTCGCCGGTGCGCGCCCACAGGTAGCCCATGAAGAGGGCGACCGGTACGGCCGGCAGCACGAGCCAGGGGGCCGAGCGCCATCCGCGCTCCCGCAGCCCGTTCTCGGCCACCAGGAACCGCACCGCGAGGCCGAAGGCGAGGAAGAGGCCGGTGATCCGGATGGTCGAGGCCAAGGCGGCGCAGATCGCGGCCGCCTCCCACCGGCCCCTCCGGGCGAGCAGCCACGCCGGGAGCGCGAGGGCGAGGAAGGGGGCCTCGGAGTACCCGGCGAGCATGAACACCGCGAACGGGCTGAGGAAGAACGCGACCACGGTCCAGGTGCCGGTGCCCTCGCGGTACGACTCGCTCAGCCGGGCCAGCGCCACCGCGACCACCGCGCTCGCGACGAACGAGACGAGCACGATGGCGAGGTCGTAGTCGGGGATCACCGTGCTCAGCACGCGGAGCAGGAGCGGGAGCCCGGGGAAGAACGCCACCAGCTTCGGCGCGTCCGGCATGTCCGGCGGGCCGTCGTAGCCGTACTGGGCGATGGCGATGAAGTTCTCCGAATCCCACGGCGTGAGCCGGTCGAGGATCGGTGCGTCGGTGCGGCCAGGGGCCGCGAGCATCATGTAGATGTACGCGGCGACCTGCCAGAAGGCCCAGATCAGCAGGGCGTTCCCGTCCGCCGGGTGGACGAGCGGGCGTCCCGCGGCGCGTGCGCCCCGCCCCGCCTCGGGACCGCGATCCCCCGCGGTCTGCGGTTCACCGGTCCGAGGCGGCGATCCGGACATGTCAGGACGTTCTCCGGCCGAGGTTCGCTGGGTTTCGGTCACGAGCACCGATCAAATACCCAAAGAGCGGACGAGCCAAGCGAGGATCAACTTCTGGAACGAATTAGCCACAATCCTGGACAGTCTGCCACAGGAATGAGATGAAATTTCACACCATATCCGTCTAGATCGGCTGTGCCCGAGCTTGGGAATTACCATTGCCGCGTGCACTGGGACGGGTTCACGGCGATCGAACAGGATGTGCGCGCCATGGTCGCCGACCCGCGCTGGGCACCGCTCCCACCGGCGACGAAGGCGCACGCCATTGCCGAGCGGGTCCTGGCCGCCCGGGACGGGTCCCGCTGGCTGTTCGGCGCGCACGCGCGGTGGTACCGCCTTGACAAGGTCGATGGCCGCTGGCATCTGTCCGCGCCCCCGCTCAACCCGGGCTTCCGCGCCGCCACCCGGCCGATGCCGCCGGGTGTGGTGATCCCGCCCGAGCTGATCCCGGCCGGCGCCGACTTCGCCGCCGACCGCGGCTCGACCCTCGCCTTCGTCGGCCCGGACGTGCCCCGGCACATCACCGATCGCGTCCGGGAGGTGCTGGCCGTCCACCGCAAGGTGCACCGCCCCGACTTCCCGCTCACCGAGCCCCGCTTCCGCGCGGTGTTCGCCTCGGACGTGCTGAGCACGGTGGCCGCGGTGTGGGGCACGATCATGTGGTGCGCCTACGCGCCCGCCTTCGACGGCAACGAGGTGCTGCTCTCGATGTTCGGCGAGTTCCTCGCCCGGCCGCTCCCCGGCGACGACTGGGTGCGCTGGCTGCCGATGGGCTCGCTCGACGCGCTCGCCTCGCTCTACGCGGAGCGCATGCGGGCCGGGGCGCACGAGGCGGGTCTCCGGCTCGCCCAGGCGATGGCCGACACCGCCGCGGTGCTCCGCGCCGACGCCCGGTTCCGGCCGCGCGCCGACGCCCTGCTCGCCATGGTCGAGCCGCTGCTCGCCCAGCCCTGGCTCGATCAGCACGCCCTGGACGGCGACGCGGTACGGCGCGCCTGGCTGTCCCGGTGCCCGCCCACGCTCGCGTGGGCGACGCTGTCGGAGCTCTCCCTCGGGGAGCACTTCCGGCACCGCCTCTACGACCTCGCCGAGTCCCTCGCCTACACGGCGCCGCGCGGGTTCGAGCCTCGGCTGGTCGCGGTCGCCCTGCTCGCCGCCGACCTGCACGAGCTGTTCGCCGCGGCCGAGCCGCAGCGGGGGGCCGACGCGGTGACCACGATCTACGCCTGGATCGACGACGAGCTCCGGCAGGCGCTCTACCTCGCGCTCACCGATGAGTCGTATCCGCTGCGCGCGTGCTGGCCCCGGAGCGGGGAGCTGCCCGCGGCGCTGGTGCCGCCGGACCGGGACACCGCGGCCGCGCTGCTGGGCGCCGCGTACGCCACCGGCCTGGCCTGGTGCGCGCTGACCGGCACGCCGTCGCCGGAGCGGGGGTTCGCGGTCTCCTCGGCCGTCACGCGCTGCCTGATCCATCAGCGGGACGACCCGCCGGTCGAGCCGGGCCCGGCCTCCGGCTGGGGCCTCCACCCGCCGCTCACCCCGCCGCACGCGGGCGCGCCGGGGCTCGACCGGCCCTGAGCGGGCGTGCTCCGGGGCCGGCCCGCGCAGACGGTTACGGCTGGGACCGGTCAGCCGGTGGAGATCGGTGAAGATCGGTGGAGACGGCCGGGGCGCCCGGTGACGGCCGTTGATCTTCCGGGCCTCGCCGGGGCCCGATGGAGGGCATGAGAGAAGAACGGTCCTCGGCCACAAGTAAACCCCGAAGACCGATATTTCCCCCTTACTCGTGCTTTAGCAATCTCTTCCCTTATTCACCACTGGTTTCACCGAATCGTGACTGGCTTCGCCGGGAAATGATCCATATGGGACCACCGATGCGGCGCTGAATGACCCTGTTGGGCCATGTCGCCGCAAGGTACTCAGACGTAACCTCGTGGTTGGGTGTGGGCTGCAGAAGGAAGGACGGCGCGGTGGGACACGACGATCTCGACTCTCGGGTCCACGACCGTGTCGCGTTGGACGAGATCGCGCTCTACGCCGAGGTACTGGCAGCCGTCAACGTCGCGGGTGACCGGCTGACCTTGGAAGAGCTGGACAACGCGCTCGGGTTGCGGACTTCGGCGAAACACTGACAGCACGCGGAACATCGAGCCGCGGGCGGACACCCCGATCCCGGGCTCTCGTCCGGGGCCCGGGATCGGGTGCCGGCCCGGGACCCACGCGACCGGAGAGGCCGGGACGCCCAGGCCTGACGCCCCGCGCGAGACGGGCCGGAACGCTCAGCCGGCGAGAACGCCGCTCACGACCGGACGAGCCGGGCGATGGCCGCCGCGGCCTCCTTCACCTTCTCCTCGGCCTGCGGGCCGCCCTTGCTGATCGCCTCGGCCACGCAGTGCCCGATGTGATCCTCGAGCAGGCCGAGGGCCACCGACTGGAGCGCACGGGTCACCGCGGAGACCTGGGTGAGGATGTCGATGCAGTAGGCGTCCTGTTCGACCATCCGCTGAAGCCCTCGGACCTGCCCCTCGATCCGGCGCAGGCGCACGAGATAGGCCTGCTTGTCCGCGCTGTACCCGTGCATGCTTCCAACGCTACCTTGCCCGGTCTCCGCCCGGTCGCGGCCGCGAGAAGCCGGTTTCACGGCCTCACGCCGTAAGGGCGCCCATGAGCTCCCGCCAGCGCCCCGCCACGACCGGGGCCGCGTGCGCGGCGGCGGACCGCAGCGCGCCGGCCGCGAGCGACATGCGGCGCCGCTCGTCGTCGATGAGCGTGAGGATCGCGGCGGCGTACCCCTCGATCTCGTTCTCGCCCTCCGGGACCAGCAGGCTGTCCTCCCCGGGGCGGAGGAACCCGGCCGGGCCGCGCGGCCCGTCGAACCCGACCACGGGGACCCCGCAGCTCAGCGCCTCGAGCACGGCCATGCCGAGCACCTCCTGCTTGGACGGCACGGCGACGATCGACGCCTTGGCGAACTCCCCGGGCAGGTCGGGGGTGGTGCCCATGAAGTACACGTGGTTGTGCAGGCCGAGGTCGCAGACGAGCGCGCGGAGCCTCCGCTCCTCCGGGCCGGTGCCGTACAGCCGGAGCCGCCAGTCGGGCCGCTTGTCGGCGACGATCGCGAACGCGCGGACCAGCCGGTCGTACGCCTTGCCCGGGACCAGGCGCCCGCCCGAGCTCACGATCCGGTTGTCCATGCGCGAGCGCGGCCACGGCGCCGGCGGGAGCGGATCGGGGATCACGTGGAGGGGCGCGTCGCGGCCGAGCACCGCCGCCCACTCGTCCCGGCACCGCTCGGTGTGCGTGACCACGGCGTCGAGCCGCGGGTAGTAGCGGCGGACCGGCCCCGGCACGCTCGGCCGGCTCCACTCCCGGGCGATGCGGATGACGCCCTTCGGCGCGTACCGGGCCGCCTGCACGCTCAGCGCGGGCCGCACGGTGATGAGCACGTCGGCGCGGAGCCGGCGGAGCATCCGCCAGACCGCCACCTCGGCGCGGACCTGCTCGCCCGGCAGCAGGCTCCGGCGGGCGCCTGGAGTGGCGTCCACCAGCCACCGCATGGTCACCCGGGGGTCCACCGGGAAGAACGGGCTCTGCCTGGTCCGCTTCACGCTCACGACCTCGACCTCGTGGTGGTCGGCGAGCTGCCCGGCGAGGTTGAGCGTGGCGCGGACGTCGCCCCGCATGCCGTACGCCGAGGGGACCAGAAAGGTGATCTTCATGGACCCACCCTGAGCCGCAGCTCGTCGTCCTCGGTGAAGTACGGCCGGACCGGCACCCCGTCGACGTGCGCGACCGGGTAGTGGACCCGGCGGTTCTTGCCTTCGACGTCGTCGAGGCGGCTGGTGAGCGCCAGCGGGCCGTCGACCCCCTCGACCTCGAGGGCGGGCGTCCACTCACCCTGGGCGTCGGGGGTGGCGTCGAGCACGTCGCAGAGGGAGAGCGCGGCGAAGAAGCGGACGCCGTACACGGTGGCCGTGCCGGTCACGGTCGCCGCGCCCCCGCCGTGGAGGGTGATCCGCGCCGCGCGCTTCTCGTCGTCGTCGTGGAGCCCGGTGTAGGCGAGCACCCCGGTGGCCTCGAACCTGCCCTCGCGGAGCCAGACCGCCCGGACGTCGGCGACCGGCTCGGCCGGGTCCACCTTGACCGCGAGGTATCCGTTCCGGGTGCGGTACGCGCGGTAGGCCATGGTGCGGCGCTCCAGCGCGTAGGCGTCGAGCCGGTCGAGCGAGAAGCCCGGGTCGGTGCAGGGTAATCGGGTCCGGCCGCCGTCCTGCTCGAGGTAGGCGTCCCAGCGTCCGGGGGTGAGCCCGAGCGGGGCGAGGGGCACGGCGATGCCGGCCGATCGGCCCTCCCGCACCGGCCTGCCGAGCGCCACGCTCCGTTTGACGCCGGTGCCGCGGTGTTTGAGGACGAGCCGCGCCCCCTCGGTCAGCGGCTTCTCCATGGCCAATCGCAGGGAGAGGACGTCGGTCAGTGCGACCTCCGCGTCCGTGACGATCACACTCACCGTTTCGTCCCCTCCCCGTCGATTGAACCAACGTTGAGGTTACCGTGATTCGCCCGTTATGTGGAGAAAGAGGTTCTTACTCCGGTAAACGATCTACCGAATTGCATCTGACGGTTAAATCTCACAAACCGTACGGATTTCCGGTAAGAACCTTTACCCCTTGACCGACTTGATGAGGAGCGTGGCGACGTCCACGACCTCCAGCGACTCCTTGGCCTGGCCGGCGTTCTTCTTCTCGTTGATGGCGTCGCCGAGCATGACCAAGCAGAACGGGCAGGCCGTGGAAACGGTGTCCGGATCCGTGGTGAGCGCCTCGTCCACCCGCTCGGTGTTGATCCGCTTGCCGATGCGCTCCTCCATCCACATGCGCGCGCCACCGGCGCCGCAGCAGAATCCGCGGTCCTTGCACCGGTGCATTTCCTGGGCCTTGACCCCGGGCACCTTCGACATGATGTCCCGCGGCTGCGTGTACACCTTGTTGTGCCGGCCGAGGAAGCACGGGTCGTGGTAGGTGATCTTCTGCTCGATCGGGGTGATCGGGGTGAGCCGGCCCTCCTCGACCAGCTTGGCGAGGAGCTGGGTGTGGTGGATCACCTCGTAGTGGCCGCCGAACTGCGGGTACTCCCGGGCGAGCGTGTTGAAGCAGTGCGGGCAGGTGGCCACGATCTTCTTGACCCCGGCCTCGTTCAGGGTCTCGATGTTCTGCTGGGCGAGCATGGCGAAGAGGAACTCCATGCCCAGGCGGCGGGCGGGGTCACCGGTGCACGCCTCCATGGGCCCCAGCACGGCGAACTTGACCCCGGCGATGTGCAGGAGCTCGGCGACCGCCTTGGTGGTCTTCTTCGCCCGGTCCTCCAGGGCGCCGGCGCACCCGACCCAGAACAGGTACTCCACGTCCTCGGGCATCTTGTCCTCGACGACGGGCACCTCGAAGTCGAGCTCCTCGAGCCACTCGGCCCGCTTCATCTCGGACATGCCCCACGGGTTGCCCTTGTTCTCGAGGTTCTTGAGCATGACGCCCGCCTCGGACGGGAACGCCGACTCGATCATGACCTGGTAGCGGCGCATGTCGAGGATGTGGTCGATGTGCTCGATGTCGACCGGGCACTGCTCGACGCAGGCGCCGCAGTTGGTGCACGACCACAGCACGTCCGGGTGGATGACCCCGTCCTCGCCGACCAGCGGCTTCTCCACCAGGGTGAGCACGTCCTGGGGGAGCCTCTCCCGCTCCTTCTCCCCGGCGAGCAGGTACGGCGCGACCTTGAAGGCGTGGTCGCGCTGCTCGAGGATGAGCATCTTCGGCGAGAGCGGCTTGCCGGTGTTCCAGGCCGGGCACTGCGACTGGCAGCGGCCGCACTCGGTGCAGCTGTAGAAGTCGAGGAAGCCCTTCCAGGTGATGTCCTGGATCTTGCCCCGGCCGAAGACGTCGGTCTCGGGGTCGGCCTCTTCGAAGTCGAGGACCTTGCCGTTGCTGCGCATCGGCTGCGCCGGGCCGAGGCCGTCCGGGCGGCGGGCGAACAGCACGTTGAGCGGCGCGGTGAAGATGTGCAGGTGCTTGCTGTTCACCACGATGATGAGGAAGACCAGCATGAAGCCGATGTGCAGCAGGAGCCCGATCTGCTCCAGCAGCTCGCTCTTCGGCAGGATCTTGGCCACGGCCTCGGAGGCGAAGGCGCCCGACGCGTAGGGGAAGTTGCCCGTGTTGATCGCGGCGCCGCGGGCGAGGAACAGCGTCCAGATGATGTTGAAGATCATGAACAGGACGAGCCACGCCCCGCCGAGGTGGGAGCCGGCGAACCGGGACTGGCGGCCCAGCCGCTTCGGCGAGTTCTTCACCCGGATCACCGCGAACACGATCAGGCCGAGCAGGCAGGCGACCGCGATGAAGTCCTGCAGGAAGCCGAGAACCGGCCAGGTGCCGATGATCGGGATGTGGAAGTCGGCGTGCCCGGTGATGGCGCCCTGGATGATGGCGCCGTAGGCCTCGATGTACACCGTCAGGAGGATGAAGAACGCCCACATGACGAAGAAGTGGGCGACTCCCGACGGGGTCCACTTCAGCAGCTTCCGCTGCCCGAACACCTCGACGAGCTGCGCCTTGATCTCAGCACCGATGTTCGCCTTGGCGTACTCCAGGCGCTCCGGGGCGGGCTGTCCGCTGGTGGCGAGCCGATAGAGGAACAGCACACGGCGAGCGGCGACGCCGAACGCCACCACCGTCCCGATGAGCGCGATGATCGCTACCCAGAGCACGGGTCCTCCCCTGAACGCGGGACTAGGTGCACTGAATGATACCGGCGAGTAACTTAGCCCCCTAGGCCGGAACGCCAGCGCACCCGATGTCCCGCTTCCGAGCTAGATACCAGGATTGCTCGATGCTAGAACAAGGCGAATTCCGCCAACGGCTAACCCCCCAGGTACCGCTGGATCGTGGGCGCGAGCAGGTCCACCAGCTCGTCCACCTGGGCGGATGCCATCGGCTCCACGCGGAGTATATGCCGGATTAGCACGATTCCTACTATTTGCGAAATCGCCGCCTCCAGGCGGAGCGGCGGGATGCCGAGCGCGCTCGCCACCTCACCGGCGACCACCTCCGAGAAGAACTCGTGAATCGCCGCGAGCACCTGGTCGTTGCTCATCGCGGAGCGCAGCAGCCCCACGATCCGCTCCTCGGTCTCCGGCTCGGCGATGAGCCCGAGCACGCACCGCACCAGGCGCTCCCCGACCTCCTCCCGCGGCCCGGCCAGCACCGTGGCGGCCACCTCGCGCGGGTCCACCGGAAGCCGCATGGCGGTGGCGAACAGCTCGGCCTTGGTGCCGAAGTAGTGGTGCACCAGCGCCGGGTCGACCCCCGCCTCCCGGGCGATGCCCCGGATGGTCGCGTTGTCGACCCGGATGGTCGCGTTGTCGAAGCCCTTCTCCGCGAAGGCGCGCCGTGCCGCGGCGAGGATCGCGGTACGGGTGTCCGCCCCGTCCGGATGCCCGCCCGGGCGGATTCCCTGCCCCCGCAGGCCCGCGTCGCCACAGGCCGTCCGATCCGCCACCGCGTCACTCCCCCGAGCCGCCGCGTCAGCCCTCCGGGCCCTTCCGTCCGGTCGCCAGGTAGACCCGCATCGGCACGGTGAGCCGGCCGTCCGGGAACACCCGCACCAGCTCCGCGCGCTCCCGGGCGAGCAGCTCCGCCACGGCCCGGTCGTCCAGCGCCGCGACGTACGAGAGCGAGCGCAGGTGGGTGAGGAAGCCCTCCAGGCTCACCGAACGGGTCCACTCGACCCAGGTCTGCGCCACCAGCAGCCCGGCCTCCGCCATCGCCTCCGCGATCGGCGGCATGCTCCACCCCGGCAGGGCCGGCCCCACGTACGCCGGGCACGCCTCGGCGAGCCGCACCTCCAGGGCGGCGAGCCAGTCGGCCTTGTCCGCGTCCTCGATGTTCCACCAGCCCGCGACCGCGCCGCCCGGCCGGAGCACCCGGACCGCCTCCGCGATCGACGCCCGCCGGTCCAGCCAGTGCCACGCCTGGGCGTAGACCACCAGGTCGGCCACGCCGTCGCGGAACGGCAGCGCGTTGCCGTCCCCCAGTACGGCACGGCACTGCAGGTCCAGGGCCGTCCGGCCGCGGAGCACGGCCAGCATGCGCTCCCCGCGGTCGAGGGCGACCACCCTCGCCCCCCGGTCGAGCAGGCCACGGGTGGCGATCCCCGTCCCCGCGCCCACGTCGAGCACGAGCGCGCCCTTGAGCCGGACGCCGGACAGCTCCTCTAACGCCTGGTACAGCGTCTCCGGATAGTGCGGCCGCGCCGCGTCGTACTCCTCCGCGACCCGGTTGAACACGCGGTGGCCGCCGGTGATCCGCTCGCTCATGAGGCGGGGGTCGACGCGGCGGCGAAGTGCGTCCGGGCGAACGCCAGCCCTTCGGCGAGGTCCTTGATCCGCTCGCTACGGCTCGCCGCCTTACGGGTGTTGATCTCCAGGACGATGAGGCCGGTGTACCCGGTGCTCGCCAGGCGCTCCAGGACCTGCGCGCACGGCTGGGCGCCCCGCCCCGGCACCAGGTGCTCGTCCTTGTTGGTGGTGCCGACCCCGTCCGCGAGGTGCAGGTGCGCCAGCCGGTCCCCCAGCTTCGCCGCCATCTCGAGCGCGTCGACGCCGGCGACCGCGGTGTGCGACAGGTCGAGCGTCACGTGCGGGTAGTCGTAGTCGACCGGGTTCCAGCCCGGCGCGTACGGCACGACCTCGCTGCCCCGCGCCCGGAGCGGGAACATGTTCTCCACCGCGAAGACGACGTCGGTCTCCTCGCGCATCCGGGCGAGCCCCGCCTCGAACTCCCTGGCGTACTCGCGCTGCCAGCGGAACGGCGGGTGCACCACCACGGTGGACGCCCCCAGGCGCTCGGCCGCCTCCCGCGCCCGGCGCAGCTTGACCCAGGGATCGCGGCCCCACACCCGCTGGGTGACCAGGAGGCAGGGCGCGTGCACCGCGAGGACCGGCACCTCGTAGTGGTCGCTGAGCCGCCGGAGCACCTCCACGTCCTGGCTCACCGGGTCCTGGCCGACCATGACCTCCACGCCGTCGTACCCCAGGCGCGCGGCCAGCTCGAAGGCGTCAGGTGTCCGCTCCGGGTACACCGAGGCGGTCGACAGCGCCACCTTGGCGCCGGGCACCCGGACATCGCTCATGACGTGCGCCTCCTCCGGCGGTTCCACGGGCACGTTCCAGTTCCCCCGCCATCGCGACCCGTTCGCTTGCGCCCGTTCACGGCTCCAGCCTAAATCGGAGCACGCGCTGGTGACGCCTATCGTGTGCGCATGGCGCGGATCCTGCACGGGGCCATTCCCAGCCCGAACATCTGGAACTCTCCCCACACTTACGAGCTTGAGAACCAGGCGGTCGATCCCGACGGGATCGCCGATGCGGCCATGCGCGCCATCCGGGCGTGGCGCGGGGTGACCGTGCTCGACATCGGCTGCGGCACCGGGTTCCACCTGCCCGCCCTCGCCGCGGACGCCGCCCAGGTGGTGGGCGTCGAGCCGCACACCGGCCTCGCCGCCATGGCCGCGGCCCGCTGCGCCGCGCTGCGCAACGTCAGCGTGCGGCCCGGCACCGCCCAGAACCTGCCGGTCGCCGACGCCTCCGTGGACGTCGCCATCGCCCGCTGGGCGTACTTCTTCGGCCCCGGGTGCGAGCCGGGCCTGCGGGAGCTCGCCCGGGTGATGCGCCGGGGCGGCGCCGCCTTCGTCATCGACATCGACGCCTCCCGCGGCGCCTTCGGCCGCTGGTTCCGCGCCTCCCTGCCGTCGTACTCGCCCGAGGCGGTCGAGCGGTTCTGGGCGCGGCACGGCTGGCAGCGCCGCGAGCTCGACCTGCGCATGGTGTTCTCCAGCCGGGAGGACCTCGCCGCCGTGCTCCGCATCGAGTTCACCCCCGAGGTGGCCGAGGCGGCGCTTGCCGAGATCGACGGCCTGGAGATCCCCTACCCCAACGTGCTCCGCTGGCGCTTCTTCTGACCCGGGCCCCGCCGGCGTCGCGCTGAGCGCACCGCCTTGACGCCTCTTGGCCCGCGCCGGTGCGCTGCTCGAACCCGCACGGCCACGGGTGGGCCACGGCCCGGCGGGCACCGGGCCCGCCCACCGCCATCCGCCGTACGGCCGTGCCGTACCGGCTCGGCGAACGTCGGCGCGGGCGGCTAGCCTCCCGATCGTGGGAAAGGCAGCGAGACCGGCGTATCGATGCGCCGAGTGCGGCTGGACGACCGTCAAGTGGGTCGGCCGGTGCGGCGAGTGCCAGGCATGGGGCACGGTGGAGGAGGTGGGCGCCCGGCCCGCCACCACGGCGGTCAAGCCCGGCGCGGTGAGCGCGCCGGCCCGGCCCATCGGCGAGGTGGCCGCGGACACCGCCCAGGCGTCCCCCACCGGGATCTCCGAGCTCGACCGGGTGCTCGGCGGCGGCCTGGTGCCGGGCGCGGTCGTGCTCATCGCCGGTGAGCCCGGCATCGGCAAGTCCACGCTCCTGCTCGACGCGGCCGCGCACGTGGCGCGGCGCGAGACCGTGCTCTACGTGACCGGTGAGGAGTCGGCCGGGCAGGTGCGGATGCGGGCCGACCGGATCGGCGCGATCGAGGACCGGCTCTACCTCGCGGCCGAGACCGATCTCGCCGCCGTGCTCACCCACATCGAGAAGGTCCAGCCGAGCCTGCTCATCATCGACTCGGTGCAGACGATCGCCTCGGCCGAGGCCACCGGCGTCCCCGGGGGCGTCACCCAGGTGCGCGAGGTGGCGGCCACCATGGTCCGCGTCGCCAAGGAGCGGAGCATGGCCACGGTGCTCGTCGGCCACGTCACCAAGGACGGCACGATCGCCGGTCCGCGCGTGCTCGAGCACCTCGTCGACGTGGTGCTGCACTTCGAGGGGGACCGGAACTCCCGGCTGCGGATGGTGCGGGCGGTGAAGAACCGGTTCGGCCCGGTCGACGAGGTCGGCTGCTTCGACCTGCACGAGCACGGGATCACCGGGATCGCCGACCCGAGCGGGCTGTTCGTCTCCCGGCACGCCGAACCCGTGCCCGGGACCTGCATCACGGTCACGATCGAGGGCACCCGGCCGATCCTCGCCGAGGTGCAGGCGCTCGTCGGCCCCACCGAGGCCCCGCAGCCCCGCCGCACCTCCTCCGGGCTCGACGCGTACCGGGTGGCGATGGTGCTCGCGGTGATCGAGCGCCGGCTGCAGTCCCGGCTCAGCAGGCTCGACGTGTTCACCGCGACGGTGGGCGGCATCCGGCTGACCGACCCGGCCGTGGACCTGGCGCTCCTGTTCGCCGTGGTGAGCGCGGCCGGCAACGCCGCGCTGCCCCGCGGGCTGGTCGCCCTCGGCGAGGTCGGCCTCGCCGGTGAGCTCCGCCCGGTGCGCGACGTCCGGCGGCGGCTCGCCGAGGCGGCCCGGCTCGGGTTCACCCAGGCGGTGGTGCCCGCCGGGTCGCTGGAGGACGGCGTCCCCCGGCTCGAGCGGCCCCCGGCGAAGGGCGGCGCCGTCGCGCTGCGGCGGACCGCCCCGCAGACCGCGCCCTTCGCCCCCGGCCTCAAGGTGCTGGAGGCGGAGAACATCTGGGAGGCCCTCTCGCACATCGGCTAGGCCGGAAGGCCCCCGGCGCCCGCGGCGGGTCAGCGCAGCCGGAACACGACCCGGGAGCTCTTGAGCTCGCCGGCGTAGGCGGTCGCGACGTAGGTGCCGGCGGTGGCGCGCGGGCGCTTGCTCTTGCAGTCGGTCCCGGACCGGTGCCGGTCCCACTTGATGATCCGGATGTACGGGACGCCCCGCTCCAGGGTCTGCCGTTCGACCCCGGGGCCCGCCACGCAGTCCGCGGTCGACCAGATCCGCTCGCCGCTCGAGGTGACCCGCATCTCCAGGGCGCGCGGCCCCACGTCGACCGTGCACTCGGTCCGCGCGGTGTTCACCACGGTGAGCAGGAAGGTCGGGGTGGCGTCCTTGCCGTACACCTCCTGGCCGCTCTGCAACGCGATCACGAGGTCCTTGGCGTCGCACGGATCGCCGGGGCGGCGGGTCCGCGACGGCTTGGGCGTCGGCGACGCGGACGGCGCCGCCGAGGCCTGTGCCCCCGGCGCGTCGCTCTTGGGCGCCCCCGACGGCAGCGTGACGACCAGCGAACCGGACGGCGTCACCGTGACGGCGGCATGTTCGCCCTTGTCCGGCCCCCGGGTACAGGCCCAGGCCACGACCGCCACCACGACGAGCACGCCGGTGAGCACGGCGATCCGGCGCCGCAGGTAGACGTCGGCCGGCTCCATACCGAGATCACTACGGAACGTGTCCGGATCCATACCCACAGTATGGTGAGCCGTGGCACTGGAGGGGAATCGGCGCGCCGCCGTAGGTACGAGCTGACGTTTCTCCTGGTCGGAGCCGCCCGGCCCTTTGCCCCGCCGAAGGGTGATGCACGGCGATAAGGTCGGACGGTGGCCGTTTCACTCCGTCGACCGATCCTCGACTGGTATGAGGCGCACCGCCGGGACCTGCCGTGGCGGCGGCCGGACGCCACCCCCTGGGGCATTCTGGTGAGCGAGATCATGCTCCAGCAGACCCCGGTGGTGCGGGTGCTGCCGGCGTGGACCGAATGGATGGCCCGCTGGCCCACGCCCGAGGCGCTCGCCAAGGAGCCGCCGGGCGAGGCGGTGCGGCAGTGGGGGCGGCTGGGGTACCCGCGGCGCGCGCTCAACCTGCACGCCTGCGCCAAGGTCATCACCGCCGAGCACGGCGGGCGGGTGCCATCGACCTACGCGGAGCTGCGCGCGCTCCCCGGCGTGGGCGATTACACGGCCGCGGCGGTGGCGAGCTTCGCCTTCGGCGGCCGGCACGCCGTGCTCGACACGAACGTGCGCCGGGTGCTCGCCCGGGCGATCCGGGGCGAGGAGCACCCGCCGCGGGCGACGACCGCGGCCGAGCGGAGGCTCGCCGAGTCCCTCGTCCCCGAGGTGGGGGCGCCGCGCTGGGCGGTCGCGGTGATGGAGCTCGGCGCGCTGGTGTGCACGGCCCGCGCGCCCCGGTGCGAGGCCTGCCCGATCGCCGGACAGTGCGCCTGGCGGCTCGCGGGCCGTCCCGCGGGCCCGGTACGGCGCGGCCAGCGCTACGCGGGGACCGACCGCCAGTGCCGGGGGCGGCTGCTCGCCGTCCTGCGGGAGGCGGACGGCCCGGTGCCGAAGTCGGCCCTGGACGCGGTCTGGCCGGATCAGGCGCAGCGGGAGCGGGCGCTCGACAGCCTGCTCGATGACGGGCTCGCCGAGGTGCTGCCGGACGGCACGTACCGGCTCCCGGCCGGCTGAGCCGGCGGCGGGCTGCCGGGACGCACGGTCGCCGCGCGCCGTCGCCCGCGTTCCCGGCGGCCTCCCGGTGGCGGCGGGCTCGAGGCCTACCGGTGGCGGCGGCTCGGGGGCCGCGGCGGAGGCCTGCACCGCGCGAGCCGGGCGGCGCCGGGTACGGCGGTGCCCCGCAAGCGCGTGCACGGCTCGGCGGCTCGCCTCGCCGCCCCGGCTCGCCGGAGTGCGAGCCGGGATCGATCGGCGAGCGGCTCAGGCGGCGAGCCGGAGGCCCATCGCGGTGAGGTTGCGTCGGGTCCAGTCGAGCTCGGCGGCGAGCCGGTTCACCAGCGCGGACGGGCCCTTGGCCTTGGGCGTCATGGCCTCGTGCGCCTCGACCTCCACATGGGCCGGGCCGCCCACCGCGCCGGACAGCACCGCGTTGAGGGTCTCCTGGATGACCGGCTGGGTGCTGGGGATGCCGCTGCCGTGGTCGTGCACCCGGCCGATCTTCACCACCGGGGTGCGGGCGAGGGCGATGCCGCGGAGCGCGGCGTCCCGCTCCTCCGTTCCGCTGGAGAGGTGGCAGACGTCGAGGCAGACGCCGAGGTGCTCCGAATCGATGCCGCCGACGCTCTCCACCGCCTGCTCGGTGGTCTCGAGCACGCAGCCCGGGGCGGGCTCGAAGCCGACCCGGATGATCTTCCCGGTGACGCCGTAGAGGCCGCGCAGCTCCCGCGCGAGCCGTTCGATCCGGCGCATCGCGATCGCGTGCAGCTCGACCGGCCAGTCCCGGCACCAGCCGATGGGGATGGTGGAGACGCTGCCGACCTGGACGTCCTCCGGCAGCAGGAACGCGAGGATCTTGGCGAGCGCCATCGTGTACCGGTAGCGCTCGGGCTTGGCCCAGTCCGGGCCGGGGGACTCCTGGCGCTTGCCGCCGCCCGTGCCGTTGAGGCTGACCACCTCGAGCCCGCGCTCGTCGAGCGCCCGGCGCAGGCGGACCAGCTCGATGCGGTCGGAGATCAGGTGGTCGGCCACGGCGGGGGCGAGCCACAGGCAGATGCCCAGCCGCTCGACGCCCAGCTTCTTGCGCACCGGCACCGCGTAGCGGGTGAGGTGAGCGATCAGGTTCTCGAGGTCCTCAGCGGGGTGGACCCCTGCGTTGTACGCCAAGTGAACGAGCGTCCCGTTGTGGTGCAACAGGCGCATCTGGTGCCTCCCAGCGTCGTGCGCTCGCGGACCCCGCCGCTCACGCTCTCCTCCCGACCCGCGCGGCACCGGTCCGGCCATCAGCCCGGCTCGACCGGCCCTCGCCGCCGGGGCTCGGGCCGGCGCGCCCGTCCCGGGCGGGCCGTCGCCGGACCGCCGGGAGGGGACGCCTGTCGCGTCCGGAGCGTGGCACTCCGTCATGCCACGCGAGCAAGTCTCTACGAAGTGTAGTACTACAAGTCGTGGCGCAAAAATGTCCTGGTCAACCGGGCTGTGAAAACGTCGAGGGGCGCCCCCGACCGTCGGGGGCGCCCCTCGGGCGTCGTTGGTTCAGCTCAGGTCAGCGCTGCACGGATGCGGCGATCGAGGCCGCCGAGTCCGGAACCTCCGGGGGCTTGGGCTCGCCGGTGAAGACGAACTTCGCGTTCTCGCCCTCGCCCTCGACGTCGACCTTCACGATGTGGCCCGGACGGAGCTCGCCGTAGAGGATCTTCTCCGACAGCGTGTCCTCGATCTCCCGCTGGATCGTCCGGCGCAGCGGCCGGGCGCCCATGACCGGGTCGTAGCCGCGCTCCGCGAGCAGCTTCTTCGCGGCGTCGGTGAGCACCAGGCCCATGTCGCGGTCCTTCAGCCGCTCGTCCACCCGGGCGATCATCAGGTCGACGATCTGGATGATCTCCTTCTGCGTGAGCTGGTGGAAGACCACGATGTCGTCGACCCGGTTGAGGAACTCCGGCCGGAAGTGCTGCTTGAGCTCCTCCTGGACCTTCGCCTTCATCCGGTCGTAGGTCGTCTCGGTGTCGTCGGACTTCGCGAAGCCGACCCCGATGCCCTTGGAGATGTCCCGGGTACCGAGGTTGGTGGTCATGATGATGACCGTGTTCTTGAAGTCCACGACCCGGCCCTGGGCGTCGGTCAGACGGCCGTCCTCCAGGATCTGCAGGAGCGAGTTGAAGATGTCCGGGTGGGCCTTCTCGATCTCGTCGAAGAGGACCACGGAGAAGGGCTTGCGCCGCACCTTCTCGGTCAGCTGACCGCCCTCCTCGTACCCGACGTAGCCGGGCGGAGAGCCGAACAGCCGCGAGACGGTGTGCTTCTCCATGTACTCGGACATGTCCAGCATGATCAGCGCGTCCTCGTCCCCGAACAGGAACTCGGCGAGCGCCTTGGACAGCTCCGTCTTACCGACACCGGACGGTCCGGCGAAGATGAACGAGCCGCCGGGCCGCCGCGGGTCCTTCAGACCGGCCCGGGTACGGCGGATCGCCCGCGACAGCGCCTTGATCGCGTCGTCCTGGCCGATGATCCGCTTGTGCAGCTCCTCCTCCATGCGGAGCAGCCGCTGCGACTCCTCCTCGGTGAGCTTGAACACCGGGATGCCGGTGGCCGTGGCGAGGACCTCGGCGATGAGCTCCTCCGTGACCTCGGCCACGTGGTCCATGTCGCCGGCCTTCCACTCCTTCTCGCGGCGCTCCCGCTTGAGCTGGAGCTGCTTCTCCTGGTCGCGGAGGGCCGCGGCGCGCTCGAAGTCCTGCGCGTCGATCGCGGACTCCTTCTCGCGCCGGATCTTGGCGATCTGCTCGTCGTACTCCCGCAGGTCCGGCGGGGCGGTCATGCGGCGGATCCGCATGCGGGACCCGGCCTCGTCGATGAGGTCGATCGCCTTGTCCGGCAGGTACCGGTCGCTGATGTAGCGGTCGGCCAGCGTGGCCGCGGCGACCAGCGCGCCGTCGGTGATGGAGACCCGGTGGTGCGCCTCGTAGCGGTCCCGCAGGCCCTTGAGGATCTCGATCGTGTGCGCGATGCTCGGCTCCGCGACCTGAATCGGCTGGAACCTCCGCTCGAGCGCGGCGTCCTTCTCCAGGTGCTTGCGGTACTCGTCGAGGGTCGTCGCACCGATCGTCTGCAGCTCGCCACGGGCCAGCATCGGCTTGAGGATGCTCGCCGCGTCGATCGCCCCCTCGGCCGCGCCGGCGCCGACGAGCGTGTGCAGCTCGTCGATGAACAGGATGATGTCGCCGCGGGTACGGATCTCCTTCAGCACCTTGCGCAGGCGCTCCTCGAAGTCACCGCGGTACCGCGAACCGGCGACCAGCGCACCGAGGTCGAGGGTGTAAAGCTGCTTGTCCTTGAGCGTCTCGGGCACCTCGCCCTTGACGATCTTCTGAGCCAGGCCCTCCACGACCGCGGTCTTGCCGACGCCGGGCTCCCCGACCAGGACCGGGTTGTTCTTGGTCCGGCGGGAGAGGACCTGCATCACCCGCTCGATCTCCTTCTCCCGGCCGATGACCGGGTCGAGCTTGCCCTCCCGCGCGGCCTGGGTCAGGTTGCGGCCGAACTGGTCGAGCACCAGCGACGTCGACGGCGTGGACTCCTGCGTGGCGCCCGCGGCCGCCGGCTCCTTGCCCTGGTAGCCGTGGAGGAGCTGGATCACCTGCTGGCGCACCCGGTTGAGGTCGGCGCCCAGCTTCACCAGCACCTGGGCGGCGACGCCCTCACCCTCGCGGATCAGGCCCAGCAGGATGTGCTCCGTGCCGATGTAGTTGTGACCGAGCTGCAGGGCCTCACGGAGCGACAGCTCAAGGACCTTCTTGGCACGCGGAGTGAACGGGATGTGTCCCGAAGGCGCCGACTGGCCCTGGCCGATGATCTCCTCGACCTGCTGGCGCACACCCTCAAGGCTGATACCGAGGCTTTCCAGGGCCTTGGCGGCGACCCCCTCGCCCTCGTGTATCAAACCAAGAAGAATGTGCTCAGTGCCGATGTAGTTGTGGTTGAGCATCCGGGCCTCTTCCTGGGCCAGGACGACAACCCGCCGCGCACGGTCGGTGAACCTCTCGAACATCTCGTCGCTCCTCACAGCGCGGTCAGGCGAGTGCGGAGGATCCGCCTCGTCGTTCCGCATGGTAGCCCCGACCCAGCGACCGCTCCTATCTATGAGGGGTTCCCCGAGAGCAGGGCGTTCACGCTCTATCCAACCTTCTACGGCGCCCGACATGTTCCCCGTACGCCGCCAGCGAACGAGGTTTTACGGGAGCGCGAACGCGATCGTGCGGCTATCCCGGCCGTCGAGGAGCCGGAGTGGCCGACGGCCGGCATAACCGCACGATCAACGGGTGATGATCGGCGCGCGCTCAGTGCGCCGCCTCATAAGCCTCCAGGATCTCCCGGGATATACGGCCACGGTCGCTCACCCGGTGCCCGTGCGCCTTCGCCCAGGCCCGGATCTCGGCGCTCTTCTCCCGGCTCAAAGTGCTCGACCGCTGGCTGGAACGCCGGCGACGGCTCTGACCGGTGTCCGCGCGCCGCGCGCATTTGACGAACGGCTGCAGCGCGTCACGCAGCTTCTTGGCGTTTTCGTCGCTCAGATCAATCTCATATGTCGTGCCGTCAAGCGCGAAGGTGACCGTCTGACTGGCCTCGCTGCCATCGAGATCGTCGATGAGAATCACCTGCGTATGCTTGGCCATCCGGCAATCCTTTCGCCCCTAAGTTAGATTCTTCAGCCAAACATATACCCGGTTACGCCGACTGACAATTCACCGAAGGGATTGTCCGCGCTCCTCGGCCGGGCGACTTCTCGGTGTGGGTCCCGTCACTGATCGCATGCCGCCGCTCTCGGAACGTGCCGACTTAACGATCTCTCATGGGCCCCTCTCGGCGATGATCGGAGAAGGGGCGCCATCACCATTACCCCTGACATTCTGTCCCGCCGTCCGGCCCGGCACACCTTATCCAGGTCGGAGGTATTTCCCAGGAGGGGCAAGGGGATCCGCCGCCTTCCCGGCCAGGGCGCCCCTGGTCCGGCGTTAGCGTCGCTGGCGACCGCCCGGATCTCCAGGGCGATCCCAGTACACAATGGTAATCCCCTTCTGTACAGCCGTCTTACCGGATGTGCTTGAAATCGTACCCATAATGCCGAGTACCGGGGTCGCCGGTGGCAATCACCGTGCTCTTTCGGCGTCCGGTACGGGGGACGGCCCCGGACGGGGGGCGGGCGCCTGACCCGGGGCGGGCGGCGAAGCCGCAGGTCAGACGGCGTGTCCGGGCTGGCGGGAAATCCGATCACGCGGCCAGGGCGGGCGTGGGGCCGGAAACCCGGTTACCGCCGGCCGCCTCCGGGAAAGCATAAGGACCCTTCACCGGGTGAGCGCAATCCGCATCCTTCCTCCGGCCCGGACAAGGAGATCTTCATAAGCCCGCAGGCAGGCGGGGTCGCCCCCTTGCCCGAGACCGTGGCGGATATGCACGGCTCACCATCGGGACCGGCCGGGAAAGGCCCCGCAGATCTCACCGGGCGGGGCGTTTACCCATGTGCGAATCGCCCCGGCATGACCAGGAAGATCGCCGACGGTGGCGGGGTAAACGATCCAGAAGATGCACGGATGACGTTGCGGTTCCCTTTGCGCCGGAGCGGCCGCCGGGAAGCCGCTTCCATTGGCGAGCCCGGCGGCCATATGGGGCGGAAGTTATCCCGCACGGCCCGCGCTCCATAAGGATTGGCGCGGGCGATTGCCGCCGGCGGGGGACATTCGGCCGCGGCCGTGCCCCGGCGTCCCGCCCGGTCCGGGGTGGTACCGTCGCTTCCGGATTTTTCCCGCTTGCGCGATCACCGGGGCATTGAAAAAGCGGGACCGTGATCCATGCACCATCGGCCCCGCTTCCACACCGCTAACCCTCGGCCCTGACCACCACCGTCCGGGCCACTTTGTCGTGCAGCGTCTGGTGGTACGGCCGGTCCCAGGTCAGCCAGAGGTAGTTGACCAGTGCGAACGCGAAGAACGCCAGGCCGAGATACGGGATCCAGGTGAAGAACACGGCGCCTATGTAGACCAGGGTGCGCTTGAGCACCACGTCCGTCCCGAGGCCGCCCTGCGGGTGGCCGTTGAGCTGCGCCACCCGGATGCGCAGCGCCATCTTCCCGACGGTCTGGCCCCGGCTGCTCAGCATCAGGTACTCGTAGGCGACGAGGATCACGCCGACCGCGACGTTGACCAGCGCCTGCGCGAGGTAGAAGTTCTCGGCCTCGACCCGACCGGTCTGCCAGTCGATGCGGATCTCGACCAGGGCATCTTTGATCACCGAATTGATGATCAATACCGGGACCAGGAAGATCAGGCCGTCGATGAACCTGGCGAGCAGGCGGCGCCACCACTCGGCGAGCGGGGCGGGCACCCCGGGCGGCGGTGTCCCCGCCCCCGGGTACGGCTGGCCGTACCCCGGCTGCGCGTAGGCGGGCTGCTGACTATAAGCGGCGTACGGCTGCTGCTGGTCGTAGCCCTGCTGGGCGTACTGCTGCTGGTCGTAGCCGGGCTGCTGCCCGTACGCCGGCTGACCGTAGCCGTACTGGGCGTAGCCCTGCTGACCGTACTGCTGGGCGTACTGCTGCGGGTCGTAGGCGGGCTGCTGCCCGTACCCGGGCTGCGGGCCGTACGCGCCCTGCGCGTACTGCTCACCATGCGGGCCGTACTGCTGCTGCGCTGGGTCGTACTGCGGCCCTCCGGCACCGTACGGCTGTGCCGCGGCGCCGTACTGCTCCTGACCGTGACCCCCCGGGTAGGGCTGTGCCCCGTACGGCTGCTGCCCGTACGGCTGGCCCGGCTGGCCGTAGCCCGGAGGCCAGCCCGGCTGCTGCCCGTAGGGAGCCGTGCCGCCGTGGCCGCCGTAACCGCCGGGGGTGGGGGTCTGAGGCGGAACGAAATCCGGCGCCTGCCCCGAGTGCGGTTTCTGCACGATCGTCGCGTCGGGGTCGAAGGCTCTTTCGGAAGCGTCCGCGTTGGGCCCGCGATCCGAGGGCGGCGGTGGATTGCCGTCGGAATCGTCGCGCGGGTACGGCGGCTGTCCGGTGCTCACCGTGTCACCTCGTTTCACTCCGGCATGCGCGGCATATGGCACGCGAGTTGCACCCTAGCCAAAGTAGCGACACGGGCCACAATAGTCACATCAGACACAGAAGTTACCAAGGATCCGGTTTGCGGTCAGGACTCCGAATCCCCATTGAGGTATAGCAGCATTCGCGTGTTGCCCAAGGTGTTGGGCTTCACGTGTTCGAGATCAAGAAACTCGGCGACGCCTTCGTCATACGAGGCGAGCAGCTCGGCATAGACCTCGGGAGATACCGGCGTGCCCTGGATCGGCCGGAAGCCGTGCTTGGCGAAGAAGTCGACCGCGAAGGTGAGACAGAAAACCCGCTCTACGCCGAGCTCCCGGGCGGTCTCGATGAGCGCGCTGACGATGCGGTGCCCGATGCCCCTGCCCTGCATGGCCGGGTCGACGGCGACCGTGCGGATCTCGGCGAGGTCCTCCCAGAGCACGTGCAGCGCGCCGCATCCCACGACCTCGCCCGCGACCTCGGCGACCCAGAACTCCTGCACGTCTTCATAGAGCGTGACCGTGCTCTTCTTCAGCAGGCGCGGACCGGGCCCGGAGTACAGATCGACGAGACGGCGGATCGCGCGGACATCCGGCGTCCGGGCCCGGCGCACGATCACTTCCGGCATTTCCTCAGGCCTGGCTTTCGCGGACGTCTGCTGCGCGGCCTGCTCCATGGTTCGTCAGCCTAATCCGCCCCCGCCGGGCACCGGGCCGGTACGGCGGCAGCGGCGGGTGGCACGCGGCGGGCCGGCTGCTCCGATGATCGTTACAAATCAGATGTTATTAGGCCCGATTAATAACAAAGGCGAATCTTCACAGCTCATCGGGGCTGAAGATCACGAAGATCGTGACCCAACCGTGATCGTTCGGTTGTGAAAGCTAGATGAGATACGGTGTTCCAGTTGAGCCAGTGCCCAGTGGTGCACTAGTGTCCAGCGGAGATACCGGCCGGTTCATGCCGGCCGGGCCGCCGAGTCTTCGCCGCATCCGGTGCGGAGAGGGCCGGAGAGCCGACCCGCGGAGCGAGTGAACGGCCCGGGCGGGCCGCGCTCGGCTCGGTGCACGGTGGATCGGAACAGGTGCGGCTCCGGGCCCGAACCCGTCGCGAACCGGCAGGCGTCCTGGAGTGCCGTAGGACATGACCCGGAGCCGCAGCAGGCCGGGGTGTCCGCCACGTACGGCACGCGGAGGAGAGGAGCTTGGTGCGCATGCGTGGAGGACGGCCCACGGGCGACGATGCCCGAGGCCGGAAATCCGCTTCCGGCAGACCTGGAATCTTCCGCCGGTTGGCCTTACTCGGCATCACCACCGCGTTACTCGTGCTCGGCGCCCCCGTCGGAGCGATGGCCGAGCCGAGGCCCGACCTCAAGAAACTCGCCGCCGAGGTCGAACGCCTCCATAACGAGATCGAGATACTCACCGAGCAGTACAACGGCGAGCGGGTCCGCCTCGCCACCGCCCAACGCGCCGCGAAGATCGCGAAACAGAACCTCGCCAAGGCCCAGGCCGAGCTCGCCGAGCGCCGGAAGAAGGCGAGCGCCCTGGCGCAGAACTCGTACATGACCGGCGGTCTCGGCACCGCCCTCGCCCTCATCGACGGCACCGATCCCAAGTCGTACCTCAACCAGGCGGCCACCACGTACGCGCTGGAGATGCAGCAGAGCCAGGAGGTGGCGGCCGTCGCCGCGGCCATGAAGGCCGCCCAGCGCGCCAAGGAGGCGGCGAACGCCCGCCAGGCCGAGGTGGAGAAGCTGCTCAAGAGCCTCGAGGCGCGCCGCGTCAAGATCCAGAAGCTGGTCAAGAAGGCCGAGAGCGACCTCTACCGCCGGGTGGCCATCAGCATCGACGGCCCGGCCAAGAAGATGTGGTTCCCCATCATCGGGAAGGGCAAGGCGGCCGAGGCGGCCCGGTGGGCGCTCACCCAGCAGCTCAAGCCGTACATCTGGGGCGGCGCGGGCCCGCACGGCTACGACTGCTCCGGCCTGGTGATGGCGGCCTACCAGCGGGTGGGCATCAGCCTGCCGCACTACACCGGCGACCTGTGGCGGGCGGGCACCCACATCTCCCGGGACCAGCTGCGCCCCGGTGACCTGGTCTTCTTCTACAACGACCTGCACCACGTCGGCATCTACATCGGCGGCGGCTACATGATCCACGCGCCGCGCACCGGCGACGTGGTGCGCATCGCCAAGATCTCCGGCCGGCCGTACGCCGGGGCGGTGCGGATCGCCGACTGAGCGGCGCCCGCCCGCGAACCTCCGCGTGGCCCGGCCGCTCCCGCGGCCATGCGGACGGCCGCTTCCGTGGCCGGGCGGCCGGTGACGCCACGACCGCGAGCAGATGAGAAATCCGCCGGTCCCGCACGGGACCGGCCTTTTTTCTGCGCCGCGGTACGGAACTTCTTCTGCGCCGCGGCACGGAACCCGGCTCCGGCCCATGGTCCCGGCGCCCGTCCGGTGGTGCCGGAGCGCGGTACGCCGGCGCACCCGGCTGACGCCTGCCGCCGGTGAACGCCGCTCCACGGGCCGATCCGGCTCCGCTCGGGCGGATCAAGAGCACCGGCCGGAACCGGGCCGCCCGGCCGGAACGACGGGCTCCGGGGCGGCGCCCGGATGTGGCGGCGCGCCCGACGAGGTCATGACGCCGCGCCGGCGGCGGGCATCCCGGCGCGGCCGGCTGAGCCCGGGCTCGGGGAACAGGTCACCGTTCCTCGGCGGGATTCCGGACCGTCGCGGCTGAGCCCAGGCCCGGGGGGACGGGGGAAGGCCTCAGATCAGCCGGCGGCGGGCCGCCCAGGCCACCGCCTCGATCGCCGTGGACACGCCGATCCGATCGCAGATGGCGCGCAGCCGCCGCCGCACCGTCCGGCCGCTCACGTCGAGGCTGCGCCCGACCCGGTCCGCGGTGTTGCCCTGGGCCAGCTGCGAGAGGATCAGCAGCTCGTCATCGGTGAGGCCGACACGTTCGATGTCCTCGGCGAAGTCGCCATCTTTGGAGACGACGTCGGGGACCTTCATCGTCCTGCCCCTCCCCCACGACGATATTGATCCAGTGCTATTTCAAGGGGTAAATAAACACTTCACATGAAAGGCGTCAAGAGTGAATGAAATCACAAGACCGGGGCGTCCGCACATTCTTTGGCTTCATCACCGTCCGATATAGATGGCACGGCTCGGCCATAAATCCCCAGGTCTCGCCGGGTCGATCAAGATCAATCACACAAAACAACCCTTGGGCGGCTTTGTGCGGTCCGCGCAATCTCCGGCGCTTCTCGTCCGGAATGGCGTGCTGAACCCGTGCGCACCGAGGGCGTTCGCCGGCGCCCGCCCGCACACGGGACGGCCGGGATGGCGCACCGGGGCGTGCCCGGCCCCGGGCTCGCCGCCCGTTCCCGGCGGTACGGCACGGCAGGAAACCCCGGCCGGCAGGTTTCGGGCGTGCCGGATACCGATAAAGGTCATCCGGAGCAGGGGCGATGACCACGCGGTCCCGGGCCGGCGGCCCGGCCCGGGCGACGGCGCGAATCGTTCCGGTGATCCGGTCCCTCGACGTTCCGGTGATCCGGTCCCTCGACGGGGATCGAGCGGGCGGCCGCGGTCCCCTGGCGGCCGCCGGCGCCGCGTCTCAGTCTCAGCTCGTGGGCTTGACCAGCGGGAAGAGGATGGTCTCCCGGATGTTCTTGCCGGTGAAGGCCATGATCATGCGGTCGATGCCGACCCCGACCCCGCCCGTCGGCGGCATGCCGTACTCGAGCGCCTCGAGGAAGTCCTCGTCGAGCTGCATCGCCTCCGGGTCCCCACCGGCCGCGAGCAGCGACTGCTCGGTGAGCCGGCGGCGCTGCTCGATCGGGTCGATCAGCTCCGAGTAGGCGGTGCCGAGCTCGGTGCCGAACCCGATCAGGTCCCACTTCTCGGTGAGCAGCGGGTTGTCCCGGTGCTGCCGGGTGAGCGGCGAGGTCTCCAGCGGGTAGTCGTAGACGAACGTCGGCTGGATCAGCGTGGGCTCGACCAGCTCCTCGAACAGCTCCTGGACCAGCTTCCCCGGGCCCCACTTCGGGTCCCAGCGCAGCCCCACCTTGTCGGCGTGCTTGCGGACCTCCTCGAGCGGGGTCTCGGGCGTGACCTCCTCGCCCAGCGCCTCGGACACCGAGCCGTACAGGGTGATCTTCGGCCACTCCTTCTGCCCGAGGTCGACCTCCTGCCCCTTGTGCACGACGACGGTCGTGCCGAGCGCGGCCTGCACGGCGTGCTGGTACATGCGCTGGGTCAGCACGGCCATGTCGTTGTAGTCGAGGTAGGTGCCGTACGCCTCGAGCATGGTGAACTCGGGGTTGTGCGTGGCGTCGGCACCCTCGTTCCGGAAGTTCCGGTTGACCTCGAAGACCTTCTCGATGCCTCCGACCACGAGCCGCTTGAGGTACAGCTCGATCGCGATCCGGAGGTAGAGGTCCATGTCGTAGGCGTTGATGTGGGTCTTGAACGGCCGGGCCGCCGCGCCGCCGTGGATCGGCTGCAGCATCGGCGTCTCGACCTCGAGGTACCCCTCGTTGTGCCAGAAGTCGCGCACCGCCCGGACCGTGGCGCTGCGGATGTACGCCATCTTCCGGGCCTCGTCGTTGACGATCAGGTCGACGTAGCGGCGGCGGACCCGCGCCTCCGGGTCGGTGAGGCCGATGTGCTTCTCCGGCAGCGGCCGCAGGCACTTGGACGTGATCTGCCAGCGCTCGGCCATGACCGAGAGCTCACCGCGCCGGGAGGTGACGACCTCGCCCTCCACCCCGATGTGATCACCGAGGTCGACGTCGCGCTTCCACGCGGCGAGCGACTCCTCGCCCAGCCGGTCGAGGGACAGCATGACCTGCAGGGACCCGGTGCCGTCCCGGATCGTCGCGAAGCACAGCTTGCCGCCGATCCGGGAGAGCATGACCCGGCCCGTGACGCCCACGCGCACACCGGTGTACGCACCGGGCTCCAGGTGACCGTATTTCTCCCGAACCTCCGCGAGGGTGGCGGTACGCGGGAAATTCACCGGGTAAGGATCGATGCCCTCGGCGCGCAGCCGGGCCAGCTTCTCCCGGCGCACCCGCATCTGCTCCGGCAGGTTGTCGCGATTGGTCAGGTCTTCGGTCACGCCGTACAGGTTAGCGACTTCGCGCGACCGGAATCGGCCTCAGGTGGTGTTGCGCAGGTATACGAGGCGCAGACCGATCAGGGTGAGCCACGGTTCGTGGCGGTCGATGGTCCGGGCCTCGTCGATCACGAACGGCGCGCCGGTCCCGGTGGCCACGACGGTGACGTCGTTGGGGTCGTCCGCCAGCTCCGCGGTCATCCGCTCCACGATGCCGTCGACCAGGCCGGCGAAACCGTAGATGATGCCGGACTGGAGCGCCTCGACCGCGTTCTTCGCGATCACCTGGCGCGGCCGGATCAGCTCGACCTTGTGGAGCTGCGCGCCCGCCATGGCGAGCGCGTCGACCGAGATCTCCACGCCGGGGGCGGTCACCGCGCCGATGTACTCGCCCCTTGCCGAGACCGCGTCGAACGAGGTCGCGGTGCCGAAGTCGACCACCACGCACGGCCCGCCGTACAGGTTGAAGGCGGCGAGCGCGTTCACGATCCGGTCGCTGCCCACCTCTTTGGGGTTGTCCATCCGGACGGGGACGCCGGTCCGCACCCCGGGCTCCACGATCACCGTGGGGACGTCCCCGTAGTAGCGCCGGGACATCTCCCGCATCTCGTTGAGCACCGCCGGCACGGTGGAGCAGATCGCGATCCCGCTGATGTCGGTGGTCTTCAGGATCGGCGACTGATCGAGCAACCCCTGGAGCACCACGGCCAGCTCGTCGGCCGTACGGCGGGAGTCGGTGGCGATCCGCCAGTGCTCGATGATCTCGTCACCCTCGAACAGACCCAGCATCGTGTGGGTGTTGCTGACGTCGATGGTGAGCAGCATTCCCCGATTATCCATCACCCGGCCGCCCCCCGAAGATCCATGCCGATGTCGAGCGCCGGCGCCGAATGGGTGAGCGCCCCGACCGCCAGGTAGTCGACCCCGGTCTCCGCCACCGCCCGGGCGCTTTCGAGGGTCAGGCCTCCGCTCGCCTCTAACCGTGCCCTCCCGCGAACCAGTCGTACGGCTTCCGCGAGCCGTTCCACCGAGAAATTATCGAGCAGGATCTCTTCCGCCCCCGCGGCCAGTGCCGGCTCGATCTGGTCGAGGGAGTCCACCTCGACCTCGATCGGCAGGCCGGGGAAGGCCTCCCGCACCGCGCGGAACGCCTCGGCGACGCCCCCGGCCGCGACGATGTGATTGTCTTTGATCAGCGCCGCGTCGTGAAGCCCCATGCGGTGGTTCACCCCGCCGCCGCAGCGCACCGCGTACTTCTCCAGCGCGCGCAGCCCGGGGAGCGTCTTGCGGCTGTCCCGGATGCGGGCCTTGGTGCCGGCGACCGCGTCCACCCAGCGGCGGGTGAGCGTGGCCACGCCGGAGAGGTGGGTGAGGAAGTTGAGCGCGGTCCGCTCCAGGGTGAGCAGGGTGGCCGTCGGCCCGCGCACGGTCATCAGCACGTCCCCCGGCCGGGCCGGCTCCCCGTCCTTGGCGTGCCGCTCCACCTCGATCTCCGGCCCGGCCTGGCGGAAGACCGCCTCGGTCACCGGAAGGCCGGCGATCACGCCCTCTTTGCGCGCCACCAGGTCGGCCACGGCCCGCTGCCCGGCGGGGATGGTGGCCGCCGAGGTCACGTCCTGCCCGCCGGCCAGATCCTCGTCCAGCGCGGTGCGGATCAGCCGGAGCAGGCCGTCCGGGTCGATGCCGAGCCCGGCGAGCTCGGCCGCCAGCGCCGCCGGCAGCCGGCCGGGCTCCGTCCGCGACCGGTGGGGCGTGTGCTGCATGACGAGTCCCTCCGCGGTGAGACGGATGTCGAGGTGGACGAGCCAGCGGTCGTCGTCGCGCTCCGGGTGGTCCTCACGCCAGTGCGAGCCGCGGGTCTCCTTGCGCTCCGCGGCCGCCGCGACCAGCGCCGAGGCGACGGTGAGCAGGTTCGTCGCCTCCCAGGCCTCGGTGCACGGCTCGACCGCGATCGGGGTCCACCGCGCGTCGGTGAGGGCCCGGGCGACCTCGGCCAGGCTGCGGTCGCTGCGCAGCACGCCGGCCCCGCGGCTCATGTGGCCCTGGATCTTGAGCCGGACCCGCGGGTCGACCAGGCCGGCGGGCCGGTCGTCGGGCGCGGGCTCACCCGGGGTGAGGTCGCGCCCGGCGAGGTCGGCCGCGATCCGCTCGCCGAACACCAGCCCTTCGAGCAGCGAGTTGGAGGCGAGCCGGTTGGCCCCGTGCACCCCGGTGCACGCCACCTCGCCGCAGGCGTACAGGTTCGGCACGCTGGTCCGGCCGTACAGGTCGGTGCGGACGCCGCCGCTCGCGTAGTGCGCGGCGGGCGCGACCGGGATGGGCTCGGTGACCGGGTCGATGCCGTGCGACCGGCAGACCTCGAGGATCGTGGGGAACCGGGCCCGCCACTTGGCCTCCCCGAAGTGGCGGGCGTCGAGGTAGACGTGGTCCGTCCCGGTCTCCCGCATCCGGCGCATGATCGCCTTGGCCACCACGTCGCGCGGCGCGAGCTCGGCGAGCTCGTGCACGCCCGGCATGAACCGCTCCCCCGAGGCGTCGATGAGCACCGCGCCCTCGCCGCGCACCGCCTCGGAGATCAGCGGCTGCTGGCCAGTCGCCCGCGGGCCGAGCCAGAGCACCGTGGGGTGGAACTGGACGAACTCCAGGTCCCGGACCACCGCGCCGGCGCGCAGCGCGAGCGCGATCCCGTCTCCGGTGGAGACCACGGGGTTCGTGGTGGCCGCGTACACCTGGCCCATGCCGCCGCTCGCGAGCACCACGGCGCCGGCGCGCACCGCCCCGACGCCGTCCCGGGCGCCCTCGCCCATGACGTGCAGGGTCACCCCGCAGGCGGCGCCGCGCGCGTCGAGGAGCAGGTCGAGGGCGAGCGCGTGCTCGATCGCCTCGATCCGGGGCTCCGCGCGGACCGCGGCGACGAGCGCCCGCTGGATCTCGGTGCCGGTGGCGTCCCCGCCGGCGTGCGCGATCCGGTCACGGCGATGGCCGCCCTCGCGGGTGAGCTGGAGCCGGCCCGACGGGTCCCGGTCGAACTCGGCCCCGCGGGCCATGAGCCGGCGCACCGCGCCGGGCCCCTCGGTCACCAGGACGCGCACCGCCTCCTCGTCGCAGAGGCCGACCCCGGCGATCAGGGTGTCCCGCATGTGCTCGGCGGGGCTGTCGTCCGGGTCGAGGGCGGCGGCGATCCCGCCCTGGGCCCAGCGGGTGGACCCGGCGGACAGCACGTCCTTGGTGACCACGAGCACCCGCCCGCCGGGCCGCAGCTCGGTGAAGCGGAGCGCCACGGTCAGTCCGGCGATCCCCGACCCGACAACGACCACGTCGGCGTCGGCCGTCCAGCCCGGCTCGGGCGCGAGCAGCCGTCTGGGGATGGCGGCGGGGCTCATGGGCTCGTCTCCTCGTACCGCGACCTGATTTCGTCATGGTGACGATAACTTTCGTCACCATGACGATAACGCGGCGGGCCGGTCACCGGCTCACCCGGTGGTGACATCCCCGCGGAGCTCCCCGCCGCCGGGGACGGGCTCGGCCGGGTCGCCGCCCAGCGCGACGATGCGGTTGGCGCGGTCGACGTGCACGATCCGCGGCCGGAAGTCGCGCGCCTCGGCCTCGTCCATCTGGCCGTAGGTCAGGATGATCACCAGGTCGCCCGGGTGGATGAGCCGCGCGGCCGCGCCGTTGACCCCGATCACCCCCGAGCCGCGCTCCCCGGGGATCGCGTAGGTCACCAGCCGGGCGCCGTTGTCGATGTCCACCACGTGGACCTGCTCCCCGGCGAGGATGCCGGCGGCGTCCATCAGGTCCTCGTCGATCGTCAGCGATCCCACGTAGTGCAGGTCGGCCTGGGTGACGACGGCACGGTGGATCTTGGCCGTGAGCATCGTCCTGAGCATGAAGTCCTCGCCTTCCCTGGTCGCGCCGATCCCGTACGGGCGTGCGCGCCGGCACTGTCCCGGCCCTCAGGGTATCGGCCGCGGCCGGGTCACGGCCCGGTGAGCGTGAGCACCACGTTGTCGATGAGCCGGGTGGTCCCGACGCGGGCGGCGACGGCGAGCACGGCCTCGCCCCGGTGCTCCTCGGAGACCTCGGTGAACGTGGCGGGGTCGACGAGCACGAGGTAGTCGAGGACGAGCGGCGGATCGGCCTGGGCCGCCTCGTCGAGCACGGCGCGGGCCGCGCCGAGGATCTCCTTGGGCGTGCGGTGCCGCGCCCCGGCGAAGAGCGCGCGGGAGAGGGCGAGCGCGGTGGTCCGCTCCTCCGGGGAGAGGTAGCGGTTGCGGCTGGAGAGGGCGAGCCCGTCGGGCTCGCGCACCGTCGGCCCGGCGACGATCTCGATCCCGACGTCGAGGTCCGCGACCATGCGGCGGATCAGCGCGAGCTGCTGGGCGTCCTTCTGGCCGAACACGGCGATGTCCGGCCGGACCAGGTTGAAGAGCTTCAGCACGACCGTGAGCACGCCGTCGAAGTGGCCGGGCCGGAACTCCCCCTCGACGATCGAGCCCATCCGCCCCGCGGACACCGAGACCTGCCGGCCCGGCGGGTACATCTCCTCGACGCTCGGCGCGAACACGATGCTCACGCCCTCGGCGGCGCAGACCTCGAGGTCCGCGTCGAACGTGCGCGGGTAGCGGTCGTAGTCCTCGTTCGGGCCGAACTGCAGCGGGTTGACGAAGATGCTCACGGCCACGTGCTCGGCGCGCTCCCTGGCGATCCGCATCAGCGACCGGTGGCCTTCGTGCAGCGCCCCCATGGTCGGCACCAGGGCCAGCGACCGGCGCCCGGCGGCGCCTGCCCCGCCGGCGGTGAGGCCGAGCCGGGCCCGGGCCTCGGCGAGCTCGTCCCGGGTGCGGGCGACGATCACATCCATATGTTGCCTCCCAGCGCGTCCAGAAGCCGCTCGGCCGCCTCCGGCTTGAGCAACCCGGCGGCGAGCGCCCGATCCGCGGTGAGCCTAGCGAGGGCCACGTAGGCCTCGGCCGCCTCGGGGGCCGCGGAGATCAGCGCCTGGACGTGCTTGCGGACCGTGCCGGCGTCGCCCCGCACGACCGGCCCGGTGAGCCCGTTGATGCCGAGGCGGAGCGCGTTGTCGAGGGCGGCGTTGAGCAGCGGGCCGAGCATCCGCCCCGGATCCTCGACGCCGATCCCCGCCAGCAGCTGCTCGGACTCCGCGACCAGCGTCACCAGGTGGTTCGCCGCGTTCGCCAGCGCGGTGTGGTAGAGCACCCGGTCCTGCTCGGCGATCCAGACCGGCTCGCCGCCCATCTCGATCACCAGGGCCTCGGCGATGGGGCGCAGCGCGTCGGGCGCGGTCACCCCGAACGGGCACCCGTCGAGCTTGGTCAGGTCGTCGTCCCGGCCGGTGAACGTCATCACCGGGTGGAGCGCGAGCGGGAGCGCCCCCGCCCGGGTGGCCGGGTCGAGGACGGCGAGGCCGTACGCGCCGCTCGCGTGGACGAAGATCTTGCCGCGCACCTCGGTGCCGGTGGCGACGAGCCCGGCGACCAGCCCGGGGAGGGCGTCGTCGGGCACCGTGCAGAGCACGAGCTCGGACCGTTGGACCACCTCCTCCGGCCGGCTCGGCTCCACGCCGAGGCGCTCGAGCGCCCGGCGCCGGGACTCCTCGGAGACCCCGCTCGCCGCCACCAGCCGGTGCCCGGCCGCCTTGAGCGCCGCCCCCAGGACGGAGCCCACCCGGCCCGCGCCGATCACGCCCACGGCGAGCCGTGCCGGGCGATCGCATGTGTCCATCGCGCCTCCCTCGGATCAGCGTAGCCCCGGCCGGGCCGCTCCTCCCGGGGTCCGGCGCGCCCGCCCGTCCCTCCGCCGGTACCGTGAACGGACGTGTGGCTCACCTGGCGCGCCGCGATGGAGCGGGCGCTCTACGGCCCCGGCGGCTTCTACCTGCGGGAACGCCCGGCGCGGCACTTCCGCACCTCGGTGGGGGCGTCCCCGGCGTTCGCGGACGCGGTGATCCGCCTCGCCGAACGGGTGGACGAGGAGCTCGGGCACCCGGACGCCTTCGACCTGGTGGACGTCGGCAGCGGCGACGGCAAGCTGCCCGCTCTCGTGCTCCGCGGCGCGCCGCCCCGGCTCGCCGCGCGCCTGCGGATCACCGCGGTCGACCTCGCGCCCCGGCCCGCCGGCCTCGACCCCCGGATCACCTGGGCGGCCGAGCTCCCCGGCCGGATCACCGGGCTCGTGATCGCGAACGAGTGGCTCGACAACGTCCCGGTCGACGTGGTCGAGCAGACCGCCTCCGGGCCGCGCCTGGTGCTGGTCGACCCGGAGACCGGCGAGGAACGGCTCGGCCCGCCCCCGAGCCCGGAGGACCTCGCCTGGCTGGCGCGCTGGTGGCCCCTGGAGGAGCCCGGGCACCGCGCCGAGGTCGGGCGGCCGCGCGACGAGGCCTGGGCCTCGGTGATCGTACGGCTGTCGCGCGGCACCGCGGTCGCGATCGACTACGCGCACCGGGCGGGGGACCGGCCGCCCTTCGGCACCCTCGCCGGCCACCGCGGCGGCGCCCCGGTCCCGCCGGTCCCCGACGGGTCGTGCGACATCACCGCCCACGTGGCGCTCGACGCCTGCGCGGCCGCGGGCGAGCGCGCGGGCGCCACGGCCACCCGGCTCACCACGCAGCGGGAGGCGCTGCGCGCGCTGGGCCTCCGCGGGGCCCGGCCGCCGCTGGAGCTGGCCCGCCGCGACCCCCGCGGGTACGTGCGGGCGCTCGGCCGGGCCACGGAGGAGGCCGAGCTGCTCGACCCGGGCGGCCTCGGCGGGTTCACCTGGCTCACCCAGTCGCGGGGCCTCCGGCCGGCTCCGCGCGGTCGCGGATCCGTCGAGGTGTGAGCTCCCCTGGGCCGCGGCCCCGGCCGGCCGGTCGCCGTCGTCCGCGACCCGGGCGCGAGCGTGGAGATCATCGTGGGGTCGTAAATGCGTTGGGCCGGCGGGGTTCTTGCCGCTATGGTGGGGCCGTCCCGCGGCTGCTGAACCTCGGGGAGTTCGCCCCCGGCCACTTGCCGGGCGGCTCCACGCCATCCGCCTTCCGAACGGATGGCCATCGCATCGTGCCCTGATCCCAGCAGCCGACAGGAAGGTTTCTTTGGCCGGTTCCAAGCGGCGTGATGCCGCGACGATCCACCATGATCCGCGTCTCGTCCGTGTCGATGACGCGTGGCTTCGACTGCCCAACCCGTGGGGCGTTCCGGTCGAGATCTGTGCGGGTCCGGACGTGCCCATCGAGCCCGCCGCCGTCGACGAGATCCTCGATGTGCTGCGGACGGCCGACACACTGGAACGGCTGGGCACGGCCTGCCGTACCGAGGCGGAGATCGACCGGGTGGTGCTCACCCCCCCGACTTTCACAAGGGCGCGGGCATCCCGATCGGCACCGTGCTGCGCACCCGCGGCGCGCTGATCCCGCAGGCGGTCGGCAACGACGTCAACTGCGGCATGCGGCTGGAGGCGACGCCGTACACCGTCGACCAGGTGCGGCCCCGGCTCGACGTGCTGGAGCGCCGGCTGCGGCACCTGTTCTTCGAGGGCGGGCGGCGGATCGCGCTGTCCGGGGTGCAGCGGGAGGCGCTGCTGCGGGACGGCCTGCCGGGGCTGCTCTCGGTGCCGCGGGCGTCCGGTCAGGACGGCGTCTGGGCGATGCTGCGGCCGGAGGACGCCGACGCCGGGCGGGTGCACCAGGCGGTGTATCCGACGGCGACGGCCGAGGAGTTCCGGGGCTGGATCGACAGTGCGGGCGGGACCAGCCACGACGGCGTCATCGGCAGTGTGGGCGGGGGCAATCACTTCGCCGAGGTGCAGTACGTCGCGGCGGTGCACGATCGGCAGGCCGCGTACGCGTGGGGGCTGCGGCTCGGGCAGGTGGTCACGATGGTGCACAGCGGCTCGTTGTCGCTGGGGCACCAGGCGAACGGCACCGGGCTGGAGCTGGCCAGGCGGATGTGGCCGCGCGGGCTGCCCGAGCCCGAGAACAAGATCTTCCCGATGTTGCTGGACGAGCGGTGGGCCGCGGCCTGCCGGCGGTACCTCAACGTGCTCGGCAACGCGGCGAACTTCGCGGTCGGCAACCGGTTCTTCCTGGCGCTCATGTTGCGGACCGGGCTGGCGGACGTGTGCGGGGAGCCCCGCGGCGGCCTGGCGGCCGGGCTGGTGTACGACGCGCCGCACAACCTGCTGTGGCGGATGGGCGACGGCCGCGTCGTGCACCGGAAAGGGGCCACGCCCGCCGGTGGGTACGCCGAGATGGCCGGCGGGCCGTACGCGATGTGGGGCGAACCGGTCATCGTGCCTGGGTCGATGGGGGCGTCGAGCTACCTGCTGCGCGGTCACGGCAGCGAGCGGGCGCTGGGCAGCGCCTGCCACGGCGCCGGGCGGCGCATCCGGCGCGGCACGGCGATCCGGGGCGGCGACGCCGAGCTCGACGCGTTCCTGCGCGAGTTCCGGGTGGTGACCCCGCTGGATCACAAGGACCCGGCCGTCGCCCGGCGCTCCGATGTGATGGCCGCCTGGCGGCGCGACCTCAAGCAGGAGGCGCCCTGGGCGTACAAGGACATCGGGCCGGTCGTCTCCAGCCTGCGCCGGGCCGGTGTCGCCGAGCCGGTCGTGGAGCTCCGCCCGCTGCTGACGGTGAAGGGGTGAGCGGCGGCATGGCCGCCCGATGCTTCGGGTGGCGCAGGGCCGCCGGACCGGGCCGCGACTGAGGGATCGGTGACCCCGGAGCGGAGCCCGCCGGTTCGGCCGGGCGCTCCGGGGGCGCTGATGCCGGCCACCCGCGCCGCTCGTCGGAGCCGTGCGGGCTCGCTTCGCCGGGTGGGGTCACCCCCGCTCGACGGGAGGCGTAGCGGCGGTGGCCGGGTGTCTGGTCAGCGCACCGCGGAACCCGCCTTCTCGAGCAGGCGGAAGAAGCCCGCTTCGAGGTCGCCGTCGACGGCGAGGCCGTGCAGCGCGCCCTCGTACGCGGTCCGCCCGGCCACCAGCACGCCGACGTGATCGCAGATCTGCGCGATCTCCGCCAGCTGGTGGCTGGAGACCATGACGGTGGTGCCGGCCTCGGCCAGTGACCGCAGCGTCGCCCGCATGTCCCGGATGCCGACCGGGTCGAGCCCGTTCATCGGCTCGTCGAGCACGACCAGCCGGGGGCGGCCGAGCAGCGCGATGGCGATGCCGAGCCGCCACCGCATGCCGAGGGAGTACTTCGCGACCTTGCGGGTGCGCACCTCGGTGAGCTTCACCAGCCCCAGCACCTCGTCGATCCGGGTCTGCGGCACCCCGCGCAGCCGGGCGTGGATGCGCAGATGGGTGACCCCGTCGAGGTGGGGCCACAGGCCGGGCGACTCCAGCAGCGCCCCGACCCGGGTGAGCAGCCGCCGGTCGTGCGGCCGGCCGAACAGGCTGATGCGGCCCGAGGTCGCACGCCGCAGCCCGGCGACGATCTTCATCAGGGTGGTCTTGCCCGCGCCGTTCGGGCCGAGCAGGCCGTACAGGGAGCCCTCCGGCACGGTGAGGTTCGCGCCGTCGAGCGCGTGGAAGTCGCCGTAGTGCTTGTGCAGGTCCCTGATCTCCAGCGCCGCCACCTCAGACCTCCTTCCGCGCCATGTGCCGGCCGCCGATGAGCAGCGCCACGATCGTCACCACGGCCGACAGCACGAGGGCCGGCGGGATGACCGACATGTCGCGCAGCGGGCTGTCCGCGGGCAGCGGCAGGCCGTTGGGCTGGATCTCGGCGAGCGGGAGGATGACGCGCATCGGCCACGCGGGCGGCAGGGCGTACCAGAACGACTTGTCGGCGATGAGCGCCCCGGCCAGCATCCCGGCCACGCCCCAGGCGACGCCCGGGCCGAGGCCCCAGACCGTGCTGACGAGGACGGCGATCGCGGTCGCCGCGAGCCCGGCCGCCCACGACAGGTAGGCGCTGCCGAGGATCATCGGGACGGCCTCGGCGAGCTGCCCGGTGAGCAGCGCGCCCCCGGCGAGCATCACGACCAGGATCGTCGCCGAGACCAGCTGCGCGACGGCGAGCGCGGCGACCTTCGCGGCGAAGTAGCGCCACCGGGGGATCGCGTACGACAGCAGGAAGCGCCAGGGCTCGGTGTCGGCCCGGACCGCGAGCGCCGCGGTGAGCCCGGCGGTCATCGGGACCAGCACGCCCCAGAACTCCAGGGTCACGTTGCTGAAGGTGTCCCAGACGCGGCCGGACCGGCCCTCCGGGGAGAAGAGCGACCCGAGGTAGAGCGGGATCGCTATCACGACCGGCGCCAGCGCCGTGTACCAGGCGAGGAAGCCGGTGCGAATCCTGATCAGTTCCGTGGCGACCAGGGTCGCCATCGACGGGTTGTCGGTCGGCTCGGCGACGGGCCGCGCCGCTCGTTCATGGGCGGGGCTGCCGAGCGGGACGCCGGCCGCGCTTGGATCGTTCATGCTCATCACTCCCTCGCGCCGTACGTAGCGGGCGGGGAGTGGGTGGTTCGCGGCCGTTCGGCGCGGGCCGGTACGGCGAAGCACGCGCTGCGCGGCGGCGAGCCGCGGTAGCGTCCCTTCCGATCAAAGGCAGCGCTGACAGACGTCCAGAACGGAGCGCGCACGTGCCGTCACTCCGCAGATTCCTGCGAACCGGACCGGCGGGCGGCGCTACGTACGAACGTGTGCGGCAGTTGCGTGAACCGGAGCTCGCCACGGAGGCGTCCGAGGACGCCGCCCTCCTGCGGCGTGTGGCGGCCGGCGAGGAGGCGGCGCTGCGCGTGCTCTACGAGCGGCACGCCGGCAGCATGCTGCGCCTCATCCGGCGGCTCACCGCGCGACGTGAGGTAGCGGAGGAGATCCTCCAGGAGTCCTGGCTGGCGGTGTGGCGCTCCGCGGGCGCCTATCGGGGCGAGGCTCCGGTGCGGGCCTGGCTGCTCGGGGTGGCCCGGCGGCAGGCGCACAACCGCCTGCGGCGGACCGAGCCGGCCCAAGTGGAGCTGGACGACGCCGTGGAGCTGCCCGCCGCGGAGCCCGCGCTCGAGGACCAGGTGCTGGCCCGGGCCGAACGCCGGGAGCTCGTGGCCGCCGTGCTCGAACTGCCCGAGCACCTGCGTGAGGTGCTCGTGCTCGTGCTCGCGGAGGACCTGCCGTATCCCGAGGTGGCTGCGATACTCGGTGTCCCGCCCGGCACGGTCAAGAGCCGCATGTGGACGGCCCGCCGGCTTCTCGCGGCGACACTGACAAAGGTGACCGAACAGAAAGGGGGGGCGGACTGGTGAACGATGAAGCGCAGGACGCCCTGAGAGCCGCGGTCCGGGAGGCCGACGAGCGACTGCTCGGGCCGGTCGTGGTGCCGTCCTACGACGAGCTGCTGGGCGGGCTGCCGGAGATCGCCGCGGGCCGCGCACGGTCCGCGCCCCGCCCTTCGTTCCGGGCGTCCTTGCGGCTGGCGGCCGGGCTCGTGGTGGCGCAGGCGCGGCTCATGCCCCGGTCCCTCGGCCCGCTGACCGCGGCGGGCCTCGCCGCGGCGGTGCTGCTCGCCCGCCTCGCGCCGACCCCGGGGGCGGTCGTGCAGCTGTTCAGCGCGGTGGTCACGATCGTGCTGCTGCTCGGCGCGGTGACGGCGTGCTCGCACCGGTCCGATCCGCGCCTGGAGCTGCTGTCGGCGATGCCGGTCTCGCCCGCCACGGCGTTCGCCACCAGGCTCGCGCTCGTGCTCGGGATCGACCTCGTGCTCGCGCTGGTGGCCTCGGGCGTCCTCGTGGCGGTGGGCGCGGCGACCGGGCTGGTCACGGTCGTCACCGGCTGGCTCGGGCGTGCCCTGCTGGCGTCGAGCGCGGGCGTGGTCGTCGCGATCTGGCGGTCCCCCGCGTTCGGCACGATGGCGGGAGCGGCGGTCTGGCTGTTCGGCTGGCTGCCCGGGCCCGGCGGTGCCGTACTGACCGGTACCAGCCTGTGGATGCTCGGGTGCGCGGCGGCGCTGCTCGCCCTGGCGGTCTGGCTGGCCCGTCGGCCGCGGCTGTCCGGCGTGGGCGCCTGACCCGGGCGAGCGGCCGCCGGGGCGAGGCGACCGGTGGGCGGTCGCGCTGCCCGGCTCGTCGCCCCGTTCCGGTATGGCGTCACCCGTTCGGTGCGGGTGCGCGTTTCGAGCACCGTCGCCCGTTCGTTCGGTATGGCGTCACCCCTTGCCGCAGAGTCCGAGCGTGGCGCTGAGCAGGGCGCCGAGGCTGATGTATCCGCCGCCGGCGCCCTTGGCGCGCAGCGGGGTGATCGGCGGGTACCCGGCGTCCTCGGCCTGGCGGTTGAGCGCGTAGGTCGTGCCGTCCGGCGCCACGAAGACGGCGACGCTGGGCGGCCGGCATTCGATCGTGCCGTGGTCGACCGTGAGCGGCCACAGGTAGGCGAGGTTCGCCTCGCTGATCTCCTGCCGGCTGCTCGTGGGGCTCGGCAGCGGCACCGGGCTCCGGTGGGCCGGGTCGCTCCGGCCGGCGCCCGCGCAGCCGCTCACCAGCAGGGCCGTGACGAGGAGGCCGGCGAGGACGCCGCCGCGCCGGCATGCTGTGCTCTTAGTCCTCATGCCCGGTACGTAGCGCGCGGCCGGGCGGCGGTTCAGGCGGCTGAACCGTCCAGCTGGAGCAGTGCCGCGTACCCGTCCTCGAGGGTCGGCGGCACGAGGGTGCCCTCGGCCGGCGGCCGCGCGCTGACCACCCGGTATCGGGTGCCCGCCGCGTCCGCGGACGCGTTGACGACCACCGCGTCGGGCGGCGCCGGCGCTCCGGGCGGCAGCAGGTAGGTGCGGCCCTCGGCGATCGCCGCGAGCCCGGCGGTGCTGCCCTGGTAGGCGACGCGCCCCCGGTGCAGCACGATCGCGTCGGGGCAGGTCTGCGCGGCGTCGTCGAGGATGTGGGTGGAGAGCACCACGGTGCGGCGAGCCCCGCCGAGGCTGGCGAGCAGCGAGCGGAACCGCATGCGTTCGGCGGGGTCGAGCCCGGCCGTGGGCTCGTCCATGATGATCAGCTCGGGATCCGCGAGCAGCGCCTGGGCGATGCCGAGCCGCCGCTTCATCCCACCGGAGTAGGTGCCGATCCGCCGGTTCGCGTGCTCGGACAGGCCGGTCAGGTCGAGCATGCGCTCGATCTGGTCGCGGCGGGTCCGCCGGTCGTCGACGCCTTTCAGCAGGGCGATGTAGTCGAGGAACTCGCGGCCGGTCAGGTCGTCGTACATGGCGAGCTCCTGCGGCAGGTAGCCGAGGATGCGCTTGACCGCCCGCCGTCCGGCCGCCGTGGCGAGGTCGTGGCCGCCCACCACGACGCGGCCCTCGTCCGGCCGCAGCACCCCCACGCAGATGCGCATGAGGGTCGTCTTGCCGGCCCCGTTCGCCCCGAGCAGCGCGGTCATCCCACCGTCCACGGTGAGGGTCACCCTGTCCAGGGCGGGCCGGGCGTCACCGCGGCGGTAACGCTTGGTCAGGTCGGTGATGCTGATGGTGATGGTCACCGGTAACGCTCCGTCCATTTCCGGGCCACGGCCAGCAGCACCGCCGTGCATGCCAGCACGACGAGCAGGTTCACCGCGGCGGCGCTCGCGCCGATCTCCTGGCCGTTGAGCACGGCGGCGCGGCGCGGGGCGCCGAGCCACGCCACCGCGGGGTAGCCGCCGCCGGGCGAGAGGATCGTGTACGACACCGTGGGGATCGGCAGCACCCGTGGGTTGAGCACGGTCGCCCACGCCCACACGCCGGCGGCGCCGATCCGGGCGATCGTCACCGGCAGCACGAGCCCGGCGACCGCGGTGAACGTGGTGACGAGCAGGCCGCTGGGGATGAGGATCACGACGACCGCGGCGAGGGCGGTGCCGAACGGGCCGGGCGATCCCGCGGCCACCGCCGTCCCGGCCCCGTACGCGAGCAGCGCGGCCGTCGTCGGCGCCAGCGCGACCGTCGCCGCCCCGATGAGGGTGCCCGCCATGCGCGCGGACGCGCTGCCCGGCGTGGCCGCGAGCAGGTCGCCCAGCCCGGTACGGCGATGCCAGCGAAGCCGGTCGGCCATCGCCATCGTCAGCCCGAACCCGGCGAGCAGGTTCATCATCACGGCCGTGTCCGCCACCCGGCTCGCGGGGGGCAGGCCCGCCCCGCGCGGGGAGGTGAGCGCGAGCAGCAGGCTCAGCGCGGCCAGCGGCGCCACGGCGACCCACAGCATCCGGGACCGCAGCATCATCGTGATCTCCGCTCGCGCGGACGCGGTCAGCGGCACCAGCCATCCGCCGCCTCTCACACCGCCTCACCTCCCGCCCTGATAGAGCCGCGGATCAGCAGCCATACTCCCGCCACGGTGAACGCGGCGGCCACCGCCGCCGACGGCAGCGGGATCCGGTCCAGCACGAGCAGCTTCGCCAGCCAGGCCGTCATCACCAGGGCCGCGGCCGGCCCGGGCTGGGCCCGCCCCGCCGCCGCGTGACCTCCCAGGCCGATCAGCAGCAGCGAGAACGCGGCGGCCGACGCCACCGGGGAGAGCACCGCCCCGGATCCGGCGGTGTCCTGCCCGGCGACGTCCGGCCCGGTCGCGGCACCCGCCGCGGCCGACAGCCCCAGCACCCCGGCCCCCAGGCCCACGGCGATCACGAGCAGCCACAGCCGCCGGCGCACCGTGACCGGGTACGGGGTGGCGAAGGTGCGCTGCAGCTCCGGCATGACCTCGCGGGCCATGACGCCGACCGCGCACACCCCCGCGACCAGCGGCAGCAGCGCGCCCGGCAGCCGGACCGCGAGGAACTCGCGCATGCCGCCACCGGCCATCACCGCCACGAGCGCCGCGCACGACGCCACCGCCACGGGGGTGCCGAGCGCGACCGGACCGCATCGGCGCATCTCATGCCGCCACAGCTCGACCGGGACGATCGTCATATCAGGGCGGTAGCGGCGGGCGGCCGATCGGTTCAGCGCGCCGTGACGATCTTCCGGCTCGCCGGGGCGGCGGGTCGGCCGGCGTTGGTGCCGGCCCGCCGCGGCCCCGCGGGTAGGTGCGGGCGCCCGGCCGGGCCACGGAGGAGGCCGAGCCGCTCGGCCCGGGCGCCCCGGCTGGTTCACCCGGCCCACCCGGTCGCGGGGCCTCCGGCCGGTTCCGCGGCCGCGGACCCGTCGAGGCGTGAGCTCTCCTGGGCCGCGGACTAGATCCTGACCTTGAGCTCCCGCAGGCCGCGGATGATGTACTGCGGCTTCCACTCCGGCTCGGTCACCGGCTCGATCGCCGGCGCGGCGCGGAGCAGGGCGCGGAACGACTCCTGCAGCTCGACCCGGGCGAGCGGCGCGCCGAGGCAGAAGTGGATCCCGGCGCCGAAGGTGAGGTGCGGGTTGGGGTCCCGGCCGAGGTCGAGCCGGTCGGGGTCGTCGAACACCTCCGGGTCCCGGTTCGCCGAGCCGAACAGCAGCGCGACCTCCGAGCCGCGGGGGATCCGCACCCCGTGGACCTCGATGTCCTCGAGCACCCATCGCTCGAACATCTGGGCGGGGGTGTCGAAGCGCAGCAGCTCCTCGATGGCGGTGGGCAGCAGCTCGGGCTCGGCGCGGAGCCGCTCCAGCGTGCCGGGGTTGCGGAAGAGCGCCCACCACGCGCTCCCCGTGGCGTTGACCGTGGCCTCGTGGCCGGCGTTGAGCAGCAGCACGCAGGTGCCGATCAGCTCGTCCTCGGTGAGCCGGTCGCCGTCGTCCGCGATCCGGGCGAGGGTGGAGATCATGTCGCCGCCCGGCCGCTCGCGGCGCTCCCGGGCGAGCTCGCGCAGGTAGTCGGCGAACTCGACGGCCGCCCGCACCGCGGTGTGCTGCGCCTCGAGCGGCGGGTTGAGCTCGTACATCTTGCACATGTCGGCCGACCAGGGCCGGAGCAGGTGCCGGTCGGCCTCGGGGATGCCGAGCATCTCCGCGATCACGGTGACCGGGAGCGGCTCGGCCACCTCGGCGATGAGGTCGCCGCCTCCGCTCTCGGCGAACCGGGTGGCGAGCTCGGTCGCGATCTGCCGGATCCGCGGGCGGAGCGACTCGACCATCCGCGGGGTGAACGCCTTGGACACCAGCCGGCGCAGCCGGGTGTGGACGGGCGGCTCCACGTCGAGCATCCCGGCGCGGACCACCCGCCAGAACGGCTCCTGGAACTCGGGCTCCGGCTGCCGGCCGAACTCCTCGTGCGTGGCCACGTGCAGGTAGGAACGGCCGAGCCGGCGGTGGTCGCGCAGCAGCGCGTTCACGTCGGCGTAGCGGGAGATCAGCCACTGGTTGGTCGGCTCGAAGTAGCTGACCGGCTCCTTCTCCCGCAGCTCGCGATAGACCTCGTACGGGTGCGCGATGAACTCAGGGCTCCACGGATCAAACGCCACAAACCCACCATATGGGTCGGCCGTTACCGGGACCATCAACCGGAGGTCACACCCGGATCACGTGGCGAACACCCGGAACCTCCCGATCCGGTCCCGCCGGCGCACCGCGATCGGCTATAGTGCCGCCCAGGTAACGAGTGCCAGCGTCAAGCCCCGGCTTGCTGGCCGGCAACCCTCCCGTCCGCGGCGGGGTGCCCCGGGTGAGGACCAGGCCCGGCACGAGGTGTGCCGAGGCAAGCGCGGACTCCGGCAACGCCTCGTCGGAGTCCCTGACTCCGAGGAGGTCGGCGTTGTCCGTCGTTCTGTCCACGCGTCCGTTCGCTTCCCGCACGTCCACGGCCACCCCCGGATCCACGGCCCCGGCCGCCGGCGTCCCGGACGCTCCGCCCGCGGCCACCGCGGCCCCGGCCGCGCACCGGCCCGGGGAGCGCCCGATCCCCGCGGTCATCGGCGCCGACCTGCGGGTGCCCGTGCGCGGCGGCGGGCTCGTGCCGTACGCGAACCTCGACTACGCGGCGAGCGCGCCCTGCCTCGAGCCGGTGTACGCGGCGGTCACCGCCGCGCTCCCCGCCTACTCCAGCGTCCACCGGGGCGCCGGGTACGCCTCCCGGCTCACCACCGCCCGCTACGAGCGGGCCAGGGAGACCGTGCGCGCGTTCGCGGGAGCCCGGCCGGACGACGCGGTGGTGTTCACCCGGAACACCACGGACGCGATGAACCTGCTCGCCCGCTGCCTGCCCGAGGGCACCACGGTGGTGGTCTTCGACACCGAGCACCACGCGTCCCTGCTCCCCTGGCCCCGCGCGGTACGGCTCACCCCGCCGGCCTTCCCCGGCGAGGCGGTCCGCATGGCCGACGAGGCGCTCGCCGGGATCGACGGGCCCGCCCTGCTCGTGGTCACCGCCGCCTCCAACGTCACCGGCGAGCTGTGGCCGGTCGCCGCGCTCGCCCACATCGCCCACCGGCACGGCGCGCGGATCGCCGTGGACGCCGCCCAGTTCGCGCCCCACCGGCCGCTCGACATCACCGCCCTCGACCTCGACTACGCCGCCTTCTCCGGGCACAAGCTCTACGCCCCCTTCGGCACCGGCGCCCTCATCGGCCGGCCCGACTGGCTCGCCCAGGCCGAGCCGTACCTGCGGGGCGGCGGCGCGGTGCGGTCCGTGGCCGAGACCGTGGAGTGGAGCGACGACCCCGAGGCCCGGCACGAGGCGGGCACCCCGAACGTGCTCGGCGCGATCGCGCTCGCCGCGGCGTGCGAGGCCCTCGGCGCCACCGGCTGGACGCCGCTGATCCGCGAGGAGGAGCGGCTGCTCGCCCGGCTCCGGGCCGGGCTCGCCGCCATCGACGGGGTGCACGAGCTCTGCCTGTGGGAGCCCGACCACCCGCGGGTCGGCATCGTCTCCTTCGTCGTCGCCGGCCGCCCCGCCCGCGAGGTCGCCGAGGAGCTCGCCACCGGTCACGGCATCGGCGTCCGCGACGGCAGGTTCTGCGCCCACCCGTTCGTGCGGCACCTCATCGCGGCCCGGCTCCCCGGAGCGGCCGCCGCCGGCGGGTGCGGGGACGGCTCGATCGGCGCGGTGCGCGCCTCGATCGGCATCGGCACCACCGACGAGCACATCGACCGCCTCCTCGCCGCGCTCCGGGAGATCGCCCGCGGGTGAGCCGGTGCGGCCGTGACCGGGGAGCCGCCCGGCATGGGAGCATGGCGGTATGAGCGAGGAGGGCGTGCGGCGAGAACGCGTGGTCGGCATCGGCGCCGGCGCCGAAGGGCTGCCGCCGAAGGAGCTGGCCACCGAGGACATGGTCCTGAACATCGGGCCGCAGCATCCGTCGACGCACGGGGTGCTCCGGCTCCGGCTCACCCTTGACGGCGAGCGGATCGTCCAGGCCGAGCCGATCGTCGGCTACATGCACCGCGGGGCCGAGAAGCTCTTCGAGGTCCGCGACTACCGGCAGATCATCGTGCTGGCGAACCGGCACGACTGGCTCTCGGCCTTCGCCAACGAGCTGGGGGTGGTGCTCGCGGTCGAGCGCATGCTCGGCATGGAGGTCCCCCCGCGCGCGGTCTGGGCCCGGACCCTGCTCGCCGAGCTCAACCGGGTGCTCAACCACCTCATGTTCCTCGGCTCCTACCCGCTCGAGCTCGGCGCGATCACCCCGGTCTTCTACGCGTTCCGGGAGCGCGAGACCCTGCAGCGGGTGATGGAGGAGATCTCCGGCGGCCGCATGCACTACATGTTCAACCGGGTGGGCGGGCTCAAGGAGGACCTGCCGCTCGGCTGGCTCGACCGGGTCACCGCGGCCGTCGCCGCGATCCGGCGGCGCCTGCCCGACCTGGAGGAGCTCGTCGCGGGGAACGAGATCTTCCTCGCCCGGACCAAGGGGATCGGCGTCCTCGACCGGGACACGATCCTGCAGTACGGCGTGAGCGGGCCGATCGCCCGGGCCTCCGGGGTCGACTTCGACCTGCGCCGGGACGAGCCCTACCTCGCCTACGGCGAGCTGCCGGTGAAGGTGGTGACCCGCACGGCCGGCGACTGCCTCGCGCGGTTCGAGGTCCTGCTCGAGCAGGTGAAGGTCTCCCTCGACCTCGCCGACGCCTGCGTGGCGCGGCTGCGCGAGCTCCCGCCCGGCCCGATCAACCAGCGGCTGCCCAAGGTGCTGAAGGTGCCCGAGGGCCACACCTACGCCTGGACCGAGAACCCGCTCGGCATCAACGGGTACTACCTGGTCTCCCGCGGGGACAAGACGCCCTGGCGCCTCAAGCTCCGCAGCGCCTCGTTCAACAACGTGCAGGTGCTCCGCGAGGTGCTCCCGGGCAACCTCGTCTCGGACATGATCGCGATCCTCGGCTCGATGTTCTTCGTGGTCGGCGACATCGACAAGTGACGCCGGGCCTCCCGGACCTCCTGCAGGCCGGCCCCGCCGCGGCGGCCCGGGCCGGCGCCGGATCAGCGCGGGCCCTCCGTGGCGCCCGGCGGCCCACCGCCCGCGCCGCCCTCCTCGCCCTCGGGCCTGCGGGGGACGCGGCAGCAGTACTCCAGGAAGAGCGCCGCGCAGATGAGGATCACGCACGAGATGAACGAGCCGCCGCCGATCAGCGCGTCCTGACGCGGCTTGGGCAGGGTGAGCAGGTCGAGCACCCGGAACACGAACCCGGCGAACACCCCGGCGAGCATCGCGGCCGCGTGCGAGGTCGCCTTGGCGAACGCGGCCAGCCGTACCACGGCGAGCGGCTCGACCGGCTTCGTGCCCGGCCGGCGGAGGATCCTCGCCCGGGTGAGCCACCCGGTGTAGGCCTCGCCGAGCGCGAGCAGCAGCGTCGTCGGGATCGCCGTCCACGGCAGCGTCGGCAGCATGGAGTAGCTTCGCTGCAGCACACCCCAGGTGGCCAGCGCGAACACGGTCACCAGACCGACGAGCACCCCGGGATTGCTCGGTCTCACTCGCGCTCCTCGTCAGCCGGGAGGTTGCAGGGACAGATCGGGCCGGAGCCGTACCCCGCTGCGGTCCACCCTGTCGAGCAGGTCACGGATCGGGCCGTGCCCGGGCAGCACCGCGTCCGGCTCGACCTCCGCCCAGGGCACCAGGACGAAGGCCCGCTCGTGCGCCCGCGGGTGCGGCAGGGTGAGCTCGGGGTCATCGGACACGATGTCGCCCACCTTGATCAGGTCGATGTCGAGCGTGCGCGGCCCCCACCGCACCTCCCGGGTACGGCCGAAGGCCTCCTCGATGCTCTGCACCCGCTCGAGCAGGACGCGCGGGGGGTGGGCGGTCTCCACCACGAGCACGGCGTTGAGGTAGGGCCCCTGCTCCGGGCCGCCCACCGGCTCCGTCTCATACACGGACGATATCGCCACGAGCGTGAGCCCGGGGGCGTCGAAGAGCGCGTCCACCGCGCCCTGCAGGTACTCGATCCGGCGGCCCAGGTTGCTGCCGAGCGAGAGAACCGCCCTCATGCCCGACCCCTCCTGATCGTGACCACCACATCGCCGAACGGCACCGGTATCGGCGCCGACGGCTTGTGCACGGACACCTCGGCCGCCTCCACCACCTCGTGGGCGAGGCAGGCGGACGCGAGCCGCTCGGCGAGCGTCTCGATGAGGTTGACCGGCTCGCCCTCGATGATCCGGACCAGCTCCACGGCGAGGGCGCCGTAGTCCACGGTCTTGGTCAGGTCGTCCGTGGCGGCGGCCGGGGCGGTGTCGAGGTGGAGCGTGACGTCGACGACGAACTCCTGGCCGAGCTCCCGCTCGGCGGGAAGGCAGCCGTGCCGCCCCCGGGCCCGCAGGCCGACCAGCCGGATGGTGTCCCGGCCCACCGCGGCCGTGGCCGGCGGGCGGGAGTTCCCGGTCTCCGTCACGCGCGTCCGTCCTCCTCACCCTGGAGCACCGGGGATCCGTGGTAGAGCCAGAGCCGCCACCCGTCCTCGGTGCGCAGGTAGGTGTGGCTCGCCACCACGCGCCCGGCGGCGAAGCCCGGCTCGCCCGCGCCGGGGGCGGTGAGGATGTTCTCCGCGCAGGTGAGCACGGCCACGTCGCCGAAGACGTTCGCCTCCACGTCGGTCAGCACGAACTGGATGTAGGGCGTGTTCGCCATGATCAGCGCCCACGAGCGCAGCACCTCGGACCGCCCGCTCAGCATCGGCCACCCGGGATGCACGCACTTGGGCACCCGGTCGGCGGTGTCCTCGGCCCAGATCTCCGACATCGCCTGGAAGTCGCCGCGCTCGATCGCGTCGTAGAACGCCTGGTGGAGTTCCACGAGCTCCTTCATCGCCGGCTCCCGCTGGGGTGCTTCGCCTCGGTCGCGGCCCAGACGGCCGCGACCCGGACGGCGTCCACGTTCGGGCGGACCGAATGCACCCGGACGCACCAGGCACCGGCGCGCGCGGCGAGCGCGCTGACCGCGACGGTGGCGTCGTCGCACTCGGCGAACGGCCGCGGGGTTCCGTCGGGGCCGGCGAGCAGCCGGCCGAGGAAGCGCTTCCTGGAGGCCCCGATGAGCAGCGGCCGGCCGAGCCGGTGGAGCTCGTCCATGGCGGCGAGCAACGCCCAGTTGTGCTCCGGGCGCTTGGAGAAGCCGAGCCCCGGGTCGAGGATGAGCTGCTCCTCCCGCACCCCCAGGCCGAGCACCGAGTCGACCCGCTTGCGCAGCTCCTCGCAGACCTCGGTGACCACGTCGGCGTAGATCGCGCGGCTGTCCATGTCCGCGCTGTGCCCGCGCCAGTGCATCACCACGTACGGCACGCCCGCCTCGGCCACCACGCGGGGCATGGCGGGATCGGCCAGGCCCCCGCTCACGTCGTTGACGAGCGCGGCCCCGGCCTCCACGGCCGCCTGGGCGACCTCCGCGCGCATGGTGTCCACGCTGACGGTCACGCCCTCCTGGGCGAGGGCGCGGATCACGGGCACGACCCGGCGCAGCTCCTCCTCCAGCGAGACGCGCAAGGCGCCCGGGCGGGTCGACTCGCCACCGACGTCGACGATGTCGGCGCCCTCGGCCACGAGCTCGAGGCCGTGCCGGATCGCGCTGTCGGTGTCGAACCAGCGGCCGCCGTCGGAGAAGGAGTCCGGGGTGACGTTGACGACGCCCATGACCAGACAGCGCCCGGGGTCGGGCAGCCCGGGGACGCTCCATGTGGTCATGGAGCCAAGCCTATGGGGTGAGAGGTCACATTTGGTCCATGAAGGATGTCCCTGTCGATAACGAAGGGAACCGGGATTCCGTCACCTCCGCAGGATGAGCGACATGGCCTCGGCGCGGGTCGCCTCGCAGGTGCGGAAGTCGCCGCGCACCGCCGAGGTGATCGTCTTGGCCCCGGGCTTGCGCACCCCGCGCATGGTCATGCACATGTGCTCGGCCTCGATCACCACGATCACCCCGCGGGGCTCGAGCACCTGCATCAGGCCGTCGGCGATCTGCGAGGTCATCCGCTCCTGGAGCTGAGGGCGGCGGGCGTAGACGTCCACCAGCCTCGCCAGCTTCGACAGGCCCGTGACCTTCCCCTTCTCGTTCGGGGTGTACCCGATGTGCGCCACGCCGTAGAACGGCAGGAGGTGATGCTCGCACATCGACATGACCTCGATGTCCTTGACCAGGACCATCTCGTCGTGGTCCGCGTCGAACATCGTGGTCAGCGCGTCCTCGGGCCGCTGGCCGAGGCCGGAGAACTGCTCGGCGTACGCTCGCGCGACCCGGGCCGGGGTGTCCCGGAGGCCCTCACGGTCGGGATCCTCACCGATCCCGATGAGGATCTCGCGGACGGCCCGCTCGATGCGCGCTCGATCGAAGTTCGGAGGGGGAACCGTCACGGCTAGGCCTCATCCCGCTGCTGTGCACTCTGTTCGCTCGCCGGCCCGCTCGTCGCCGTGCCCGAACCGGCCGCGGAGCCCGCCGCGGTACCGGCCGGCGGCAGCGCGGCGCCGTTGCCGTTGGCCCGCTCCTTCGGCGTGAGCACGGGAGGCCGGTCGGAGGGGAGCCGCTTGCCGTACCCGGCGTACGAGGGGCGCTTCTGCCGCGGCACCACCGGCTTGAAGATCTCGAGGACCTGCTGACGGGAGAGGGTCTCCTTCTCCATCAGCTCGAGGACCAGGTTGTCGAGCACGTCCCGGTACTCGACGAGGATCTCCCAGGCCCGGTCGTGCGCGATCTCGATGAGCCGGCGGACCTCCTCGTCGATCGCCGAGGCGATGCGCTCGGAGTAGTCCCGCTCGTGCCCCATCTCGCGGCCGAGGAACACCTCACCGGTGCCGCTGCCGAACTTCCGCGCGCCCAGCCGCTCGCTCATGCCGTACTCGGTGACCATGCGGCGGGCGAGCTGGGTCGCCTTTTCGATGTCGTTGGCGGCGCCCGTGGTCGGCTCGTGGAAGACCAGCTCCTCGGCGGCCCGGCCACCGAGCAGCATGGCGAGCTGGTCCATCATCTCGGACCTGGTCGCGAGGAACTTGTCCTCCATCGGGAGGGTCATCGTGTACCCGAGCGCGCGGCCCCGCGACAGGATGGTGATCTTGTGCACCGGGTCGGCGTTGGGGAGCGCGTGCGCCACCAGGGCGTGCCCGCCCTCGTGGTACGCGATGATCTTCTTCTCCTCGTCGGACATGACCCGGGACTTCCGCTCGGGCCCGGCCATCACCCGGTCGATGGCCTCCTCGAGGGTGGCCATCGTGATCTGCTTCTGGTCCTGGCGGGCGGTGAGCAGCGCCGCCTCGTTGATCACGTTCGCCAGGTCCGCACCGGTGAAGCCCGGGGTCCGGCGGGCGATCACGTCGAGGTCCACGTCGGGGGCGAACGGCTTGCCCCGGCCGTGCACCCGCAGGATCGCCTTCCGGCCCTCCAGGTCCGGCCGGTCGATCACGATCTGCCGGTCGAAACGGCCGGGACGGAGCAGGGCGGGGTCGAGGATGTCGGGCCGGTTGGTCGCGGCGATGAGGATCACGCCGCCCTTCACGTCGAACCCGTCCATCTCGACCAGGAGCTGGTTCAGGGTCTGCTCGCGCTCGTCGTGGCCACCGCCGAGGCCCGCGCCGCGGTGCCGGCCGACCGCGTCGATCTCGTCGATGAAGATGATCGCGGGGGCGTTCGCCTTGGCCTGCTCGAACAGGTCCCGGACCCGGGACGCGCCGACGCCGACGAACATCTCCACGAAGTCGGAGCCGGAGATCGAGTAGAACGGCACCCCGGCCTCACCGGCCACCGCCCGGGCCAGCAGCGTCTTACCGGTTCCCGGCGGGCCGTACAGCAGGACGCCCTTGGGGATCTTGGCGCCGATCGCCTGGAACTTCGCCGGGTTCTGCAGGAACTCCTTGATCTCCTGGAGCTCCTCGATGGCCTCATCGACGCCCGCCACGTCGGCGAAGGTCGTCTTGGGGGTGTCCTTGGTGATCAGCTTGGCCCGCGACTTGCCGAAGTTCATCACCCGGGAGCCACCGCCCTGCATCTGGTTCATGATGAACAGGAAGATCAGGACGATGATGATGATCGGCAAGAAGCTGACCAGCAGGCTGACGAGGAAGTTCTCCTTGGGCACCTCGACCGTCCAGCCCTTGGCGGGCTTGGCCTCGGCCAGCGCCTGCGTGAGCTGGACCCCCTGACCTTCGACCCAGGAAGCCTGGATGCGGTCCGTGGTCTTCCCCGCGACCTGGATCGGCCGGACCAGCGTGAGCTCGATCCGCTGATCCTTGTCGATCACAGTGGCGTTCTTGACATTGCCCTGCTGAATCTGCTGGACGACCGTGGAGGTGTCGGCCTTGGTGTAGTTGCCCTCCCCGTTGAACATGGTGGAGACCAACAGGAGGAGCAAAACCACGCCCAGGATCCACAGCAGTGGGCCACGTGTAAGTCGCTTGAGATCCATCCGTTGCGGAACCCCGACGGGCCCGTCCCTTTCCTGACCTAGGCCTGTCCCGGAAACCCGGGTCGCGGCATCCTTTACCGCTTCTTCAGAACTACCCAGGGGCGCCGGTCCGGTACCCCTGGGCTATCTGAAGGTACACCCGGCCGCCGTTTCGGGTAAGCGTCCCGAACGGCGCCGCTGCCATTCCAACGTACGTCAGGCTCGGCCGTGTTCCCCCGCCGGGTACGGGAATCCACCCTCCCGGAGGCGATTCGCTCAGGGCTTACTCGCCCTGGTGCTCGTACACATGCGGGGCGAGGGTCCCGATGAAGGGCAGGTTGCGGTAGCGCTCCGCGTAGTCCAGCCCGTACCCGATGACGAACTCGTTCGGGATGTCGAACCCGACGTACCGCACGTCGATCGGCACCTTCACCGCGTCGGGCTTGCGGAGCAGGGTGCAGATCTCCACCGAGGCCGGGCCGCGGGACTTCAGGTTGTTCACCAGCCAGGAGAGGGTGAGCCCGGAGTCGATGATGTCCTCGACGATGAGGACGTGGCGGCCCGCGATGTCGGTGTCGAGATCCTTGAGCACCCGGACCACCCCGGACGACTTGGTGCCCGTGCCGTACGACGACACGGCCATCCAGTCCATCTGCACGGGGAGGTGCATCGCCCGGGCCAGGTCCGCCATGATCATGACCGCACCCTTGAGCACGCCGACGATGAGCAGATCCTTACCGACGTAGTCGGCGTCGATCCGGGCGGCGAGTTCTCTTACCTTGGCCTGGAGCTCTTCTTCCGAGATGAGGACCTTCGCGAGGTCCTTGCCCATGTCGGCAGCGTCCACCTGGGTTGTTCCTTACGCGAGGTTATCGACGAAGTACAGGGTGCCATAGCGCCGGACGACCCGTTTCTTCCCGGGCAGCACGACGCCCTTCTGGCCGTGCCACCCGGTGACGAGCCGCTCGGCCTCCTCGATGTGCACCGCCCCCAGCGCGGAGGCCGGTACCCCGGCGGCGAGGGCCGCCCGGTGGATCACCCGCCGCCGCACGGCGGCCGGCACGCTCTCGAGCACGTCCACGGCGAGCTCGCCCTCGGGGCCGCGCGCCTTGGCGTACACGGCGTCCGCCCACTCGTCGAGCGCGTCCGCGTCGTCCCGGCAGAGCCGGGCGGTGCGCGCGAGGGCCTCGACGACCCCCGGGCCGAGCGCCTCCTCCAGGACCGGGATGACCCGCTTCCGCACCCGCACCCGGGCGTACGCCGGGTCGCTGTTGTGCGGGTCCTCCCAGGGCCGCAGGCCGAGCGCCGCGCACGCCTCCCTGGTCCGGGCCCGGCTGAGCCCGAGGAACGGCCGGCGGTAGATGCCGGACACCGGCGCCATGCCGGCGAGCGACCGGGACCCGCTCCCCCGCGCGAGCCGCAGCAGCACGGTCTCCGCCTGATCGTCGCGGGTGTGCCCGAGCAGCACGGCCACGGCGCCCAGCCGCCGGGCGGCGGCGGAGAGCGCCGCGTACCTGGCGTCCCGGGCCGCGGCCTCCGGGCCGCCCGCCCGGCCGACCACGACGGTGAGCACCTCGGCGGGTTCGAGGCCGAGCTCCGGGGCGAGGGCGGCGACCTCCCGGGCCCGCTGATCCGACCCCTCCTGGAGGCCGTGGTCCACGGTGAGCAGCCCGGCGCGCAGGCCGAGCCGGGGCGCGCAGAACCCGAGCGCCGCCGCGAGCGCGAGCGAGTCCGCGCCGCCGCTGCACGCGGCGAGCACGAGAGACCCCGGGCGCAGGCCGGCCAGCGACAGCCGTACGGCACGGCGGACGTCGGCGACGGCGGGATGCGGGCCCATGCCACCATTCTCCCGCCTCGCCCGGGGAGCGACCCCGCCCGGCCCGCGGCGGCCGAACGGCCGTTCGGATCAAAAGGCGCGGGCGGCGGGGCACGCGCGGGACGTTCCGGGCCGGCCGAGCAGGGAGCGGCGCGTGACCGATCGTCAGGCGGAGGGCGGTCAGGAAAGCGGAGGGCGGCCGGGCAGGCGCAGGGCGGTCAGGACGACGGGCCGCTGCGGGCCATGGGGACGCGTCGCCGGTCAGGAGGCGGAGCCGCCGCCGAGCACCCGCTCCATCCACGCCCGGGGGTTGGCGATCTCCTCGCGGTTCGGCAGGGTCTCCGGCGACGTCCACACCCGGTTGAACGCGTCCATCCCGGCCTCCTCCACGACCGTGCGGACGAACCGGGAGCCCTCGGCGTACTGCTTCATCTTCAGCTCGATGCCGAGCAGCCGCCGGATGAGCTGGTCCATCCGGGAGCCGCCCTCCCGGCGCCGCTGGAACTTCGCGCGGATCTCGGCGACCGACGGGATCACGGACGGCCCGACCGCGTCCATGACGTAGTCACCGTGCCCCTCCACCAGGGTCATCACCGCGGTGACCCGGTCGAGCACGGCCTTCTGCTCCGGGGTCTGGATCGCCTCGAGCAGGTTCACGTCGCCGCCCCGGAACGCTCCGGCGACCGCGTCCGAGGCGGCGCGCAGGCGCTCGAGCAGCGTGGTGAGGGACATCTCCGAGGCGAGGAGGAACTCGGTGACCTGGCTCCGGACGTACTCCCGCAACCAGGGCACCCCGGTGAACTGCACCCGGTGGGTCTCCTCGTGCAGGCAGACCCAGAGGCGGAAGTCGCGGGGGTTCACGCCGAGCTCGCGCTCCGCGTGCACGATGTTCGGCGCGACCAGGGTGAGGCGGCCGACCGGGGTGGCCCCGCTGGGATCGGGCGGGAGGAACAGCTCGTACTGCCCCAGCACCCGGGAGGCGAGGAACGCGAGCACGGCGCCGACCTCGATGCCGGTGATCCGGGATCCGACCGTGCTGATGATCGCGGGCATGGTCGTCGACATGCGCTGGGTGAGCGGCTCGAGCACCGTCCGGAAGCCGTCCACGTTGGCGCGGATCCAGCCCGGGCGGTCGACGATCGTCGCCGGCTCGGGCGGAGCGGAGTCGATCCGGGTGAAGTCGCGGACGTGCTCCTCGGCGTCCCGGGAGAGCCGTCTGAGCTCGGCGACCGCCTGCCGGGCCTCCTCCCGGCTCACCTGCGGCCCGGGGCGCACGAGGCGGACTCCGGTCGCGACAGCCAGATCCCAGTCGATCACCTGCATACCAACCACCGTATGTCGTTCGGTCGGTCGCCGCGTGCCGGAGTCACGGCGGAGGCGTCAGCTCTGCGAGACGATCGTGGCCATCTCGTCGAGCGCGGCGATCGCGCGTTCCGGGTCCGCCACCTGGTCGGCCATGAACGCGAACGTGAGCACCCTCCCGCTGGAGGTGGACGTGATGCCGGCGAGCGTGTTCACGCCGTTAAGCGTGCCCGTCTTGGCCCGGACCAATCCGGCGCCGGGCGCCGACCGGGGCCGGTGGTAGCGGTCGTGGAGCGTGCCGGTGAACCCGGCGACGGGGAGCCCGCTGATGAGCGAGTGCAGGGAGCCGTCGCCCTGGTTCACGGCGATCGCCAGCAGGCGGGCGAGCGCGGCCGGGGTGATGCGGTTCCGCCGGGACAGGCCGCTGCCGTCGCTGAGCTCGATGCCCTGCTCCGCCTTGAGCCGGGTGAGCACGGCGCGGATCGCCTTCGCCGCCCCGGTGAACGTGGGCGGCTGCCCCTCCTTTATCGCGACGTGCCGGGCGAGCGCCTCGGCGAGGACGTTGTCGCTGAGGGTGAGCATCCGCTCGACGAGCGCGTAGACCGGCGGGGACTCCACCCGGGCGATCTCCGCCATGCCGCCGGCCGCCCGCCCGGGCCGGATGTTCTCGGCCACCTTGATCCCCTGCTTCTCCAGCAGGCCGGCGAAGGCGGTGGCGGTCGCCCGCGGCGGGTCGGGGAGCAGCGAGCCGTCCTCGGCCCGGCCCTCGTCCATGGTGAGCCCGGAGATCAGGGCCACGCTCCCCTCGGTGAAGTAGTTCGGCAGCCACCCCGGTGCGGTCGCCGGCCCGCTGAACACCGAGGCGTCGTACGACAGGGTGACCGAGCGGATGTTCGCCGCCTTGAGGGCGGCGGCGGTGCGGGCGGCGAGCTGGGCGAGCGTGGCCGGCTTGGGGTAGGCGTCCCCGGTCCGGCGGCCCGCGCCGGGCCCGGCGAGGGTGGGGTCGCCACCCCCGACCAGCACGATCGCGTTCTTGGCCGGGTCCCGGACGACCTTGGTGACGAGCCGTGCGTCGGGGCCGACCGTGGCGAGCACGGCGGCCGCGGTGACCACCTTGGTGGTCGAGGCCGGGGTCATCGGCTTGCCCGACCGGCCGTCGAAGAGCACGGCGCCGGTCCGCGCGTCCATCACGATCCCCGCCACGCTCGGGCCCAGTCCAGGGGTACCCATAACGCTGGTCAATTTCGCGGCCAAAGTACCCTTGGCTGGGAGATGAGCCTTGTCGTCCGCCGCGGCCAGCACCGGGCCCGCGGTGACGAGGGGGGTCGGTCTCGGCGACGCGATCGGGGCGGGCGCCCTGCCGCCGTCACGGCCGAGCACATAACTCGCCGCGACGACGGCATGGATCTGCAGCAGGGCGAGGGTGGCGATCACCAACCATCGCTCTCGTCGCACCGTGACCTCGTTTCGCGCCAGCCGGAACACGTTTGTGTGACATTACGCCAACCCGGGAGACCCGGGGGTCGAGCGGAGGATGCCAGTGCAGCCAGTGGAGTTCGACGTCGTCGTTGAGATTCCAAAGGGGCAGCGGAACAAGTACGAAATCGACCACAAGACCGGCCGGATCCGACTTGACCGTCTCCTCTTCACGTCGACCCAGTACCCCGCCGACTACGGGTTCATCGAGGACACCCTGGGCGAGGATGGCGATCCGCTCGACGCGCTGGTGCTGCTCCAGGAGCCGACCTTCCCCGGCTGCCTCATCAGGTGCCGGGCGGTGGGCATGTTCCGGATGACGGACGAGAAGGGCCGCGACGACAAGGTGCTCTGCGTGCCCGCCACGGACCCGCGGATGGAGCACATCCGCGACATCCACCACGTGCCCGAGTTCGAGCGGCTGGAGATCCAGCACTTCTTCGAGGTCTACAAGGACCTGGAACCGGGCAAGTCCGTGGAGGGCGCGAACTGGGTCGGCCGGGCCGAGGCGGAAGCGGAGATCGCCGCGTCGTTCAGGCGGTTCCAGGAGCAGCGGCAGGGGGCTTGAGCCGGCCGCTCGCGCGATCGCCGGAGCCGGCTCGGATCACGGTGACCGCCTGGCGCGACGTGCCCGTTCCGCCGGGTCGGACGGGATGAGAGCACCGGAGCGGCCCGGGTGGGATGACGGCTGGTCACGGGATGCCGCAAGGGGTCAGCGCTTCTTGCGCGGCACATCTTTCCAGCTGCCGGGGCGCGTCGCGCCGACCAGGTCGGGACGCCAGATCGATGAGATGCGCACCACGTCCCCCGTCCGGGGGGCGTGGACCATCATGCCCCGGCCGATGTAGATGCCGACGTGGTGGATGGATCGGGGATCGCGGGCGTTCTTTCCGAAGAACACCAGGTCGCCCACGCGGAGTTTGTTCAGCGGGACCCGCTGTCCCGAGGTCCATTGCGAGCCCGTCCAGTGGTCGAGGGAGACGCCCGCTCGCTGCCAGGCCCGCATCGTGAGCCCGGAGCAGTCGAAGCCGGAGGGGCCGGCGCCTGCCCAGACGTAGGGCTTGCCGAGCTGCTTGAGCGCCCATTGGGCGGCGATACCGCCCCGGCCGGATCCCAGCCGGGCGGCCCAGGAGGGGATGCTGAGGCCGTTCCGGCGAACCGTCCGCCGGTTCTTGATCTGCTGCCGGGCGCGTTTGAGCCGGTCCACCCGGGAGCGAGCCGCCTCGAGGCGCTTGGCGAGCTCGGCTTCCCGGCGTTTCAGCCGCTCCAGCTCCTGGATCTGCTTGTCGACGGCCCGTTGCGCGGCCTCCTTGGCGCTCCGTGCCCGTTCCGCGGCCTCGAGCTGCTCGTGGTAGGCCTGCGCCGCGACGGAGTGGAGGATCTGATAGACCCGTCGGGCGTCGAGGAGCCTGCGCAGGGTGGCCTCCTGCTCGCCTCCGATGTGGGCGAGCACGCTCGCCCGTTCGAGGAAGCCGTTGGCGTCTCCCCGGGCCGCGAACAGTGCGGCGAGCTGCGGAGTGAGGGTGAGCCGGCCGCCGCCCTCGGTGGCCTTCGCCACCACGGCCTCCCGGATCGCGTTGTACTGCGCCTCGGCGTGGCGCAGCCGGGCCGCCGCCTGTTCGTACTTCTCCTGGGCCTCCTTGAGCCGGACCCGTTCCCCGTTATAGGCCTCGATGAGCCGTTCCGCCTCGGCGGCGGACTCGCGTTGTCGTTCTCGCGCCGCGGCGATCTCTGCTTTCAGGTTATCGAGCTGATCCGCCCGTTTCTTGACCTGCTGCCGGGCTTTAGCGATTTCCTTGGCCGACGGTCTGGTGTCCGCCACTACCGGAGCACAGAGCGTGAGAATGAGACCGGACCCCAGTCCCGCGATCAACCCCGTGGTTCTGAGGAGTGGCATTTTTTCTCCCCCCTTCCGTGCGTGCCACTCCCCACAGTTCCCCTTGATTACTCTGCGTACACATCGAAGTAGCGGACTGTGATCGGCAAATTCGGCCAATTCCGCCCATTAGTGAATGCGAATTGACCGCGGTAGGGGTATTCCTGTGCGGTACGCAAACGATTCCGGGGGCTTGGCGGCCTCATCTGCGGTGCGGGAACCGCGGCCCGCCGTCCGCCGGCGTGCCCGGATCACCCCCTCTCATCCGCGGTGCGGGAGCCGGCACCGGCTCCGTGTGCGGCCGCGTCCACCTGTGGACATCGGACCGGGCCTCGGGCCGGTGCTCCCGCTGCCGGGACCGCGGCTCCGGGGCCGCATACCGGTGCGCCCGATCCCGGAATCGCGGGTTCCCCGATCCCGGGTGCCGCGGGCGATGGTGCGTGCAGCAGGGGCGGTACCGCGCCCGGTGGTACTTACGGGGAACCGGGGTCTGCCCGTGGTACGGCCCGCGATGGTCCGGCGTGGGGCTCCCGTGGCCGTGGTCGTGATCACGTGAGGGCCTGGGGCGGTGCCAGCGCGGCGGCCGCCACGGACGGCCCGGGGTGACGGTGAAGTCCCCGCTCGGCACGGCCGAAGGGCTCTGGTACGGCACGGAAGGGTGATGGGTCGGCCGGGCCGAGGCGGACGGCCGGCGGGTGCGCCGCGGTTCGCTGGGCCGGGGCGCGGGCGTGGGCCGGGGGACGGGCCGCACCAGCGCCGCGGGCCGGGCCAGGACGGGGGACGGCACCGCGGAGGTCGCGGCGTGGCTGGTCGCGGGCGGCCGGCTCGTGCGTACGTCCACGGCCGTCTCCCTGGGCGTGGCGCTGGACGGGGCGGAGCTCGGTGCGGTGGTGCGCGGTGTGGGCCACTGGCGCGGGGCGGCGCCGACCGTGGGCGACGGCGAGTCCGCGGTGAGCTGGGCGAACAGCAGCACGACCGCCACCACGGCGGCGACCGTGGAGATCGCCCCGGAGATCGCCTGGGCGACGCGGCCCTCGCGCTTGGTGCCCTTCTTGGGGAAGCCGGACGGGTCGAGCGGGCCCACCCGGCGGGCGACGTACCGGCGGTACGGGACGAGCTCGGGGTCGGCGAAGCAGCTCAGCACGCGGACGCGCAGCGTCTCCGGCAACCGGACCGGCGGCACCAGGGTGAAGACCTTCTCCGGCGAGACCTGCCGCATCCGGTGGCGGGAACAGGCCTCGCACCGCGCCAGGTGCTTGACGAGCCGGGCGCGGAGCTGCGGCGTGAGCCCGCCGCGTGTCTCCCCGAGGATCCCGGCGACCGCCTCGCACTCGGGGGACGGGCTCCGGGCGAGGAGCTCCACGGTGATCAGGTCGCGGAGCTGACCCGCGGCCGCCTCGTGCCAGCCCTCGACGTGGCGCCGCCCGGTGCCGAGCATGTGGGCCACGTCCTCGAGGGACAGGCCGTGCCGGGTGGTGAGCTCGAGGATCTCGCGGTTCTCCGGGCTCAGGGCGGCCACCGCGCTGCGCGCCACCGCCTGCAGATCGATGACCTCCCCGGCCTCCTGGGTGGGCGGTCCGGCCGGGCCGTCGCCGGCGGCGGGCGGCTGCACGGTGCCGTCCGCGCCGGTCGTGTCGTCGGCCGCGCGCCCGCCGGGGACCCGCCGGCGCAGGCTCTCCCCGCGGGCGAGCGCGTACAGCCAGGGCCGGAACATCGCGGGATCGGCGAGCGAGCCGATGAGGGCCTCTGCGGCGATGAACGTGTCCCGCAGGGCGACCTGGGCGCTGTCGGGATCGCCGAGCAGCGCGCAGCAATACTGATAAATGGGTTCGGCGTACCTGTCGTAGAGCGCGGCGAGGGCATCCGGATCCCTGGCGCGGAGGGCCTCGGCCATGACGCCATCGTTCATATTACGCAGAGTAAACGCTCAGTCACTCGATAATCCACCGTTTTTCAAATACCGGCACGACTGTTCGCCAATGACGTCACGCCTCGGCTGTCGCCCCACCGGTCAGCGAATACCTTTTTTCGAAGCTATAGGAAATAATTCGGAAATGGCACCAAATGCTGCAAGAGCGGCGTAATCACAGCCGGTCGGCCCCGAAAAGAAGAAAGCCGATTTTTCTGTGCATATCCGCCTGAATCAGGCCAGCCGGCATCCGGGCACGGCGAAGCACCCGGCCGGGCGAGCCCGCACGGCGGAGACCGGATGCCCCGGCGGACCCGCATGGACCATGGGCATCCCAGCCGGATCCGCGGCGGTAGACCGTAGCCCCGCCGAGCCGCGCCAGACCGGACGACGCCGGCCGGACCCCAGGGGGTCGGACGACGCGACCGGCCCACGATGAACGCCCCGCGGCCGCGGTGGACCGGGAACCCGGGCGGGCGGACCCGGGTGGACCAAGAGCGCGCCCCGACCGGCCCGCGGAGGCTCGCACGGCACCCGGGCGGGCCGGCGGATGATCACACGGGGTCCCGCACCACCAGCCCGGCCTCGGCGCACCCCTGGACGAGCGCGTCGAGGCCGAAGGCGTCGACCGGGCCGAGCGCTCCCGTGCCGCTCACCCCGTGGGCGAGCGCGGTGGTCGCCGCCCAGGCGAGGATCCGGGCGGTGAATTCGTACGGGTCTCCCCCGTCGAGCAGGACCGAGGCGAGCGTGTTCCCCTCGGCGTCGACGGCCTCCGCGACGACCTGCGTGGACAGGGTGGAGCCGGCCGGGCCGGCCCCGGGCCGGATCAGCCGGTCGGCGATCGTCTCGATCGCCCGGCGCGCCCCCGGGAGGGCGGCGAGCAGCGGGGCCGCGCGCGCCGCCAGGGCGAGCGGCCGGTTGAGGGCGCCCATCCAGCCGAGGCAGACGGTGACCTCGCGCAGCCCGGGGTGGGCCGGGGGCAGGGTGAAGTGCTCGGAGGCGCCCACGGCCAGGCCGTGCAGCCGCCGGCCGCCGACGGTGAAGGTCCTGGTCCGGCCCTGCTCCCGGACGATGCGGCCGTCGCGGAAGCCGTACATCGGCTCGAAGAACGCGCCGAGGGCGGACCGGAGCGTGCCCGCGCTCGCGCGCCGGGCCACGTTGCCCCGGAGGAAGTAGCCGACCGCCACCCCGGCGGCGTGGCCGCCCGCCTTGCGCAGGGCGAGCGCCGCGGCGAGGTTGCCGGGCACGTAGTCGTATCCGAACGCGGTGAGCAGGGCGGCCCCCCGCGCCGCCGCCATCGGGCCGTGCCGCTGGAAGATCCGCTTGATGAACCGTGGCTCGCCCGTGCTGTCGAGGTAGACGGCACCGGCCTCGGTCGCCGCGATCACCGCCGGCTCCCCCAGGCGGGTGAAGGGGCCGACGGTCGTGATGAGCACATCGCCGGGACGGACGATCCCCTGCACCGACAGCGGCCGGCGCGCGTCCGCGACGATCGTGGGGAGCTCGACCGATAGGGAGGCGGCGAGCTCCTCCAGCCGCGCCCGGTCGCGCCCGGCGAGCACCGGCCTCGCTCCGCGCTGCACCAGCGCCCGGGCGGTGAGCCGCCCGGTGAACCCGGTGGCCCCGAAGAGCACGATCCTGCCGGTGGACATACCGCTACCGTAACGTGCCACTGATTTCATGATCGGCATCAGGTCCGGCGTCACCAGCCGCCCGCCGGATCACGGCCGCTGCTCGTTCCCGACCCGGTATCCGCGGTCCTTGGCGAACGGCTTCGTGGTCGGCGTGACCGTGTGCACCGGGGCCGCGCCGCCCGCCACGAGGTCGAGGTACGGCTTGGCCGTCGTGCCCCAGGTGCCGGCGAACACGTCGGTCTTCGCGACCTTCCCCGTCACGCCCTCCACTGTGATCACGAACCGGCGCTTGCGGTCGTGGCGCATGCCGTCGACGTGCGCGGTCCCGCCGCCGATCAGCCGGCCGGAGGCGTCCCGGAGCAGGGCGGTCACCACCACGTTCCCGGGTTTGCGGAACGGGTGGCCGACGTAGCCGGTGACGAGGTGGGAGCCGTCCGGCAGCCGCTCGGTGACCACGTCGGAGACGGGGAAGCGCAGGAAGGCGGAGGGGATCCGCGGGACCTCGCGCCAGGAGACCTCCCGGCATTCGATCGTGACCCGCACCGGTTTGCCGCGCGCCGGGGCCTGGCCGCTGAACGCGATCTCGCGCCCGGGTGGGACCGCGTCCAGCGGCTGCTCCACGCGGATGACCTCCTTGCCCGCGGCGTCCACCCCGGTCACCACGGCGACGGCGTGCTCCCCGAAGTGCCAGCGGTTCCGGTTGACGAGCAGTCCCGCCCAGTTCACCGCGTAACCGCCGTCGGTCTTGGTGACCGAGTACGCGTGCTCCTGCAACGAGAGCGGCCGGAGCTCCGCCTGCTGATCATCCTTCGCGCACCCGGAGAGCACCGCTGAGGCGCAGGCGAGTGCGATCATCATTCGGCTCGGTCGCGTCACTCCGCCGTGATAACCCCTCAGGGGTACGGCCGAGCCCGGGACACGCGCGGGCCGAACGGTATCTTTACGGCGGCGTTCTGTTCGGCCGAATGTGGCGGATCGTCAGTGTGCGCCACCTGTGGCGGCGCTTTCCGCCCGCAGGGCCTCGTACGTCTCCCGGCGGAAGAAGCACAGCCGCGCCCGCTTGCCCGGCAGGTCGATCTCGGGGCCGAGCTCGAACCCGGTGCGGAGCAGCCGCGTGATCATCTTCTCGTTGCGGACGTCCGGCTCGGCCACGATCCGCTTGCGGCCGGGGTCGGCGAAGACGAACTCGAGCAGCACGGCGCAGAGGGTGCCGGTGAAGCCGGGCTCCCGCCCGCCCTCGGCCGGGCCGACCAGGAAGTGGACGCCGAAGTCGCCCGGCCGCACCTCGTAGCGCTCGCCCACCGGGTCGTGCTCCGGCTCGTAGGTCTGGAAGAGGGCGACCGGCCGGCCGTCCCGGAGCACCAGGTAGGCGTGGTGGGTGCTGAGGCCGTCCAGGTAGCCGTAGATCTCCAGCACCCGGTCGCGGTCTGCGTCGAGCATCCCCCAGAACCGGGCGCGTTCCTGGGTGACCCAGCCGTGGATGAGGCCGGCGTCGGCCTCGGGGACCACGGGCACCAGCCGCACGGTCCCGAAGCCGTCCACCGTCCGCTCGAACACGGCCCGGCGCTGGGCGGGGGAGGCGGCGCGGGGTTCAGTCGTCATATCGCTCCTCGGTCAACCGGTCCCAGTCGGTCAGCACGGGGATCAGCTCGCCGCGGAGCCAGAGCGGGAGCTGATCACGCTGATGGGGGTGCCCGGGCACGCCCGACGCCCCGAACGGGACCACCCACCGGCTGTTCTCCCGCCGGGCGAGGTCCCACACGTACCGGGCGACGGGCCCGCGCGCGCAGGTGTCGGTGACCCCGGGGACGCTCGACGTGCAGAGCACGCACTCGTGGTCGCCGGAGACGCCGGGCCGGTCGCCGGGCTCCGGATCGGGCAGCGCCCGCCAGGGCGCGATGCGGTGCGCCTCGCCCCAGGGCACCGATGGCGAGCCCGCGGCCGCCACCTCCTCGACCGCCGCCCGGACCAGCTCGGCGACGGCGTCCCGGTCCAGCCCGGGCAGCCGGTCGGTGGTGAGCAGGGTCTCCAGCGCGTACCCGATCCTGGCGAGCGGCTCGAGCCAGGGCCGGAAGAGCGGCGGGTACGGCACGGGCTCGCCCAGCCGGGCGAGCGCGGGGTGGGCGGCGAGCCGGCGCACCACGGCGGCCCGGACGGCCGCGTACGCGGTGGCGTCGGTGGAGGCCGCCTCCATCCGCCGGTCCCAGGCGAGCAGCCGGTCCCGGAGGCGGGCCGCGGGTTCGCTGAGCCCCCCGAGCCCGGCGAGCAGGTCGAGCAGCGGCCCGGCCGAGGCGAGGTGGGTGTCCATGTGGACGGCGGCCATGTCCTCGGCCGACCAGGCCACCGGCCGGTCGAGCAGGTACCGGATGCGGTCGGCCCGGTAGCGGGGGGAGAACTCGACGCCGAACGGCTCGGAGATCCCGCGCTCGTTCGCCATCACCGTGATCCCGCGGACCGGGCGGCGGGGCATCGGCGCGTGCCAGCCGGACCACTCGTACCCCCGCTCCCAGGCCGGCACGGGCCACAGCCGGTTCTCGGGGTCGCGGATCGGCACCGCCCCGGCGACGCGGTGGAGCAGCCCGCCCGCGGTGTCGGCGGCGAGCACGACGTTCACCGGCTCGGCCCACCGGTCGAGCGCCCGGTCGACGTCGGCCACGGTGGCCGCCCGCAGCAGGGCGGGGAGCGCGTCGAACCCGAGGTCGTGGCGGACCCGGGGCGGGTAGCGGAGGCTGAGCGCCTCCCCCGGCGGGAGCCCGTCCTGCGCGTCGTCCGGGCCGCCGAGCACGACCGGGCCGCGCTCGGTCTCGATCACCTCGACCTCGATCCGGTCGCCCCCGGCGACCTCGATGATCTCGACGTGCGCCTCGGCCGGCCGCCAGCCGTCAGGGCCGAGCGCCTCGACGCGGCCGGCGCGCCGCCGGAGCTGCTCCCGGTAGAGGTCCTGGTAGTCGGACATCGCGTTGGTGATCGCCCAGGCGACCCGGCCGGTGTGCCCAAAGTGCGGGATGCCGGGCACGCCGGGGACGGCGAAGCCGGCCACGTCGAACTCCGGGCAGGAGAGGCGGATCTGCTGGTAGACGCCCGGCTCCTCGATGAGCCGGTGCGGGTCGCCGGCGATCAGGGCGGCCCCGGTCGCGGTGCGGTCCCCGGGGATGAGCCAGCCGTTGCTGCCCAGGGTGCCCGGTCCGTCGGTGGCGAAGAGCCCGACCGCCTCGGGGCCGATCCGCTCGGCCACCGCCCAGCGCCAGAGCTTCGCCGGGAAGCCGGCGAAGAGGATGTGGTGCGTCAGCCAGATCGCGAGCGGGGTCCAGGGCTCCCACCGCCCGGGGACGAGGCCGGTGGCGGCGAACTCGGGGGCCTGCCGCGCCCCGGCGGCGAGGCCGGCGTTGACCCCGTCGGCGTAGCGGGACACCCACGCCGCGGTCTCCGATCCGAGCCGGGCGAAGCAGCGCTTGGCGGTGTCGGCGAGCCGTACCCGCCGGGCGAACCGGTCCCAGCCGATGGCGTCCGGGCCGAGGAACGCGGCCGTGGTCCCCAGCGCGCGGTGCCGTTCGACCTCGATCTGCCAGGCCCGGTCGCGGGCGGCGTTGCAGCCCTGGGCGAAGGCGAGCTCGTGGGCGCTGTCCGCGCGCAGGTGCGGGATGCCCCACGGGTCTCGGTAGACCGTGATACTCACATCACTCCGGGGTCATCTGTTAGGTAAGGCTTACCTAAGTTATCATGATCGGGCCAAGCGGCGCCCCACCAGACGCGCCCCCCTCGGCCCGTGAGACCCGGCCTTCTCGACCCAACTAAGGTTAGGCTAACCTAAGCTCGATCATGACGCGAGGACGGACCATGACATCTCACGGGCAGACCGCCCCGGCGGACGCCGTACCGGAGGACGCCAGAGCCCACCTGTTCAACGACCGCAACCTGGACCGGTACCGGCGCGCCGTCACCGAGGGGGTCGAGCGCGTCGCCCACCGGGTCTCCCGCACCGACCGGCCGTTCACCGGCGTCCTTCCGGCGCGGCTGGCCGAACGGATCTCCGGGATCGACCTGGACCGGCCGCTCCACGACCCCATCGCCGCCCTCGATGAGCTCGACGAGGTCTACCTGCGCGACGCGGTCTACTTCCACCACCCCCGCTACCTGGCGCACCTCAACTGCCCGGTGGTGATCCCGGCCCTGCTCGGGGAGGCGATCCTCTCGGCGATCAACTCCTCCCTCGACACCTGGGATCAGAGCGCGGGGGGAACCCTCATCGAGCGCCGGCTCATCGAGTGGGCCGCGGGCCGCATCGGGCTGGGCCGCGACGCGGACGGCGTGTTCACCAGCGGCGGCACCCAGTCCAACCTCCAGGCCCTGCTGCTCGCCCGGGAGGAGGCGTGCGCGAAGGCCGTGGCCGGCTCGCCGTCCCTCCCCCGGCACGAGATCCTGCGGCGGCTCCGCGTCATCGCCTCAGCGGACGGCCACTTCAGCGTGACGAAATCCGCCCGGCTGCTCGGCCTCGAGCCGGGCGCGGTGATCCTCGTGGAGACCGATGAGCGGCGGCGGATGCGGCCGGACGCGCTCGCCTGCGAGCTCGACCGCTGCCGCCGGGACGGGCTCCAGGTCATGGCCGTCGTCGCCACCGCCGGCACCACCGACTTCGGCGCCATCGACCCGCTCCCCGAGATCGCCGACCTGTGCGGCCACGCCGACGTGTGGCTGCACGTCGACGCCGCGTACGGCTGCGGCCTGCTCGTCTCCAAGACCCGGCGGCACCTGCTCAGCGGCATCGAGCGCGCCGACTCGGTCACCATCGACTTCCACAAGTCCTTCTTCCAGCCGGTCAGCTCGAGCGCGGTCCTGGTCCGGGATGCCGCCACGCTTCGGCACGCGACCTACCACGCCGACTACCTCAACCCGGCGTACGCGGCCGAGCAGCGGATCCCCAACCAGGTCGACAAGAGCCTCCAGACCACCCGCCGCTTCGACGCGCTCAAGCTCTGGCTCACCCTGCGGATCATGGGGCCGGACGCGATCGGCGAGCTCTTCGACCAGGTCGTCGACCGCGCGGCCCAGGCCTGGGACCTCATCAACGCCGACCCGCGGTTCGAGGTCCTCGCCAAGTCCCAGCTCAGCACCGTCGTCTTCCGCTACCTCCCGCCCGCGGGCCCGGCGCGGAAGCTCACCGACGACGCCAACCTGTACGCGCGCCAGGCCCTCGCCGCCACCGGGGAGGCCATGGTGGCCGGGACCAAGGTCGACGGCCGCCACTACCTCAAGCTCACCCTGCTCAACCCGGAGACCTCACTCGCCGACATCGCGCACGTGATCGGCCTCATCGCCGGGCACGCCGAGCGCTACGTCAGCGAGCGATCGCCGCTCCACTGCGGCACCGCGTGATCCCCGGCAACCCCACCCCAACGACCGGAGAGGACAGCATGACCTCCACGACGTACGACTTCGTCGGAGTCGGGCTCGGCCCCTTCAACCTCGGCCTCGCCTGCCTCACCCATCCGATCAGCGAGCTGAACGGCGTGTTCCTGGAGAGCCGGGCGGAGTTCGACTGGCACCCCGGGATGGTGATCGAGGGGACCACCCTGCAGACGCCGTTCCTCTCCGACCTGGTCACCCTCGCCGACCCGACCTCGCCCTTCTCGTTCCTGCAGTTCCTCAAGGAGACCGGGCGGCTCTACCCGTTCTACATCCGCGAGATCTTCTACCAGCTCCGGAGCGAGTACAACGCGTACTGCCGGTGGGCCGCGGCGAAGCTCGGCAACATCCTCTTCCGCCACGAGGTGACCTCGATCACCTACGACGAGGCCGACGAGGTCTACGTGGTCCGCTCGGTCAGGACCGACACCGGGGAGACCGTCGAGCACCGCGCCCGGCACATCGTGCTCGGCACCGGCACCCGGCCGTACGTCCCCGAGTTCTGCCGGGACCTCGGCGGTGACGCCATCCACAGCGCCGACTACCTCAACGCCAAGGCCGCGCTGCAGGCGAAGAAGAGCATCACCATCATCGGCAGCGGGCAGAGCGCCGCCGAGATCTACCACGACCTGCTCACCGAGATCGACACCCGCGGGTACCGGCTCAACTGGGTGACCCGGTCGCCGCGGTTCTTCCCGCTCGAGTACACCAAGCTCACCCTGGAGATGACGTCCCCGGACTACATCGACTACTTCCACTCCCTGCCGGAGGACGTCCGCTACCGGCTCGAGGCGGAGCAGAAAGGGCTCTACAAGGGCATCAACGCCTCGAAGATCAACGAGATCTTCGACCTGCTCTATGAGAAGTCGGTGAACGGCCCGGTCCCGACCCGGCTGCTCACCAACACCGAGCTGCGCACCGCCGAGTACGACGAGAACACCGGCGAGTACCGGCTCGGCCTCCACCACGTGGAGCAGGGACGGGACTTCACCCTCATCACCGAGGGCCTCATCCTCGCCACCGGCTACCACTACGAGCCCCCGGCGTTCCTGGAGCCGATCCGCCACCGCATCCGCTGGGACAGGCACGGCCGGTTCGACGTCGCGCGGAACTACAGCATCGACGTCACCGGGCGCGGCATCTTCCTGCAGAACGCCGCCACGCACGCGCACAGCATCACCTCGCCCGACCTCGGCATGGGGCCGTACCGCAACTCGTGGATCATCCGCGAGATGCTCGGCCGGGAGTACTACCCGATCGAGAAGTCCTTCTGCTTCCAGGAGTTCGGCGCGCCGGAGGGCGTCATCTCTTGAGCGAGATCATCTTCACCCGCACCGACCCGCTGGGCGAGTTCGCGATCCGCCCGCTCGACCTGGACACCGACGCCGAGCTGCTCCACGGCTGGGTGACCCACCCGAAGGCGGTGTTCTGGATGATGCAGGGCGCGAGCCTCGACCACGTCGTGCGGGAGTACCGCAAGATCATCGAGCACCCGCACCACGACGCGTTCATCGGCCTGTACAACGGGACGCCCGCCTTCCTCATGGAGCGGTACGACCCGGCCGAGGTCGAGCTCGTCGGCCTGTACGAGCCGGAGGAGGGCGACGTCGGCATGCACTTCCTGGTCGCGCCGGCGGACAAGCCGATCCACGGCTTCACCCTGGCCGTGATCACCACGGTGATGGAGATGCTCTTCGCCGACCCGAAGGTCCGGCGCGTGGTGGTCGAGCCCGACGTCCGCAACACGGCCGTGCACCGGCTCAACGCGGCGGTCGGGTTCGAGGTGGCCCGGACCATCCAGAAGCCGGAGAAGACGGCGCTGCTCAGCTTCTGCACCCGGGAGCAGTTCCTCGCCGCCACCCGGAGGACGACCGAGTGAACCCCACCGCAGCCGTCGCCCACCTCACCCCGGGCAACTGGGCCGAAGCCAACCGCTTCCTGGTCAGGAAGGCGCTCGCCGAGTTCGCGCACGAGCGCCTGATCACCCCGGAACGGCTTCCCGACGGCCGGTACCGGGTGCGCAGCGATGACGGGACCGTCGAGTACCGCTTCGCCGCCGACGTGCTCACCCTCGAGCACTGGCGGATCGACCCCGCAGGCATCACCCGGCGCCGCGACGGGGCCGAGCTGCCCCTCGACGCCATCGACCTGTGCGTCGAGCTGCGCCGGACCCTCGGGATCCGGGACGACATGCTCCCCGTGTACCTGGAGGAGATCACCAACACCCTGGCCGGTCTCGCCTACAAGCTCAGCCGGCCGCGCCGTACCGCGGCCGAGCTCGCCGACGCGGACTTCCAGGCGATCGAGAGCGCGATGTTCGAGGGGCACCCGTGCTTCGTCGCCAACAGCGGGCGGGTCGGCTACGGGATCGACGACCACCACCGGTACGCGCCCGAGGCGGCCGCGCCGGTCCGGCTCATCTGGCTGGCGGCCCACCGGGACCACGCCACGTTCACCTGCTGCGCGGACACCGACTACGACCGGTTCATGCGCGAGGAGCTCGGGGAGGAGGTCCTCGGCCGGTTCGCCGCCACCATGGCCGGGCAGGGCCTCGACCTCGCCGACTACCTGCTCATCCCGGTCCACCCCTGGCAGTGGTGGAACAAGATATCGGTGACCTACGCCGCCGAGATCGCCGAGCGGCGGCTCGTCTGCCTCGGGCCGGGGGACGACGAGTACCTCCCCCAGCAGGCGGTCCGCACCTTCTTCAACCGCAGCGCGCCCACGAAGCACTACGTGAAGACGGCGCTGTCCGTGCTGAACATGGGCTTCATGCGGGGCCTGTCGGCCGCGTACATGGCCGGAACCCCGGCGATCAACGACTGGCTGGCGAACCTCATCGCCGGCGACGACGTGCTCCGGGCCACCCGCATGCGGATCATCCGCGAGCGGGCCGCGGCCGGGTACCGGAACCGGCACTACGAGGCCGCCACCGACCGGACCTCGCCGTACCGGAAGATGCTCGCCGCGCTGTGGCGGGAGAGCCCGGTGGCGACGCTGGAGCCGGGCCGGCGCCTCGCCACCATGGCCGCCCTCCTGTACGTCGACCACGAGGGCCGGTCGTTCACCGGGGCGCTGATCGAGCGCTCGGGGCTCACCCCCGAGGTGTGGCTGCGGCGGTACCTCGACGCCTACCTCACCCCGTTGCTCCACTGCTTCTACGCGTACGACCTGGCGTTCATGCCGCACGGCGAGAACGTGATCCTCGTGCTCAACGACGGGGTGGTGGAGCGGGCGATCTTCAAGGACATCGCCGAAGAGATCGTGCTCATGAACGAGGAGACGGAGCTGCCGCCGGAGGTCGAGCGGATCCGCGCCCACGTCCCTGAGCACATGAAGCTGCTCTCGATCTTCACGGACGTCTTCGACTGCTTCTTCCGCTTCCTCAGCGCGATCCTCGCCACCGAGGGGGTCATGGACGAGGAGACGTTCTGGCGGACCGTGGCCGAGTGCGCCGCCGACTACCAGCGCTCCGTCCCCCACCTGGCCGAGCGGTTCAAGCGGTACGACCTGTTCGCCGAGCGGTTCGCGCTGTCCTGCCTCAACCGGCTCCAGCTGCGGAACAACCGGCAGATGGTCGACCTGGCCGACCCGGCGGCCGCGCTGCAGCTCGTCGGGGAGCTGGAGAACCCGCTCGCCCGGTTCGCCGGACGGCCGTGAGCTCCGGGGCGTCGGCGCCGCACCCGGGCGCGGCGCCGATGGCGACGCCGGAATACCGGTGCGCGGCAGAGGCGCCGAGCCTGTAAACTTGTGCCGACTTACGTCGCCGCCTTAGCTCAGTCGGCCAGAGCGACGCACTCGTAATGCGTAGGTCGTGGGTTCGATTCCCACAGGCGGCTCAGGTAAAGGACCTGGTCAGAGCGGCAACACGCTCTGGCCAGGTCTTTCGGCTTTTCGGATCGTGGAGCAAGTCGTGGAGCAAAGTCGCTCCTCGCTTGCCCGCCCGGACGGCCCGGCCAGCCGGGCCGCAACTGCCTGCTGAACGTGGCCGCGTTCAACCTGGGCCAGCTCGTCGCCGCCGGACCGCTGGATGAGGCCGAGATCGTCCAGGCGCTCACCGAGGCCGCGCTGGACGCCAGCCTGGGGGAGGCCGAGACCGCGCGGGCGATCGCATTAGGGCTCACGGCGGCAAGGCCCGGCCCCGGGATCGGGCGCACGTGCGGGAGGCGTCGTGACGCGCCCGAACCTCGACGTCGTTCCCGGCGGCCAGCCACCGGTGGAGGTACTGCTCGACCACCAGCGGTCCTGGCTGCACCTGGACGGGGCGGAGGAACACCTGTGGTTCGCCCTCGCCGTGGCGGTATCGGCCGGGCTGCTCGACGGAGACCCGCTGTGGGGCATGATCATCGGCCCGCCGAGCGGGGGGAAGACCGAGGCGGTCCGCATGTGCGAGGGCGTGTCCCAAGCTGACCGCCCCGCGCTGCTGTCCTGGACCCAGGGCAAGAACCCCCGACCCACCGGGGTACTCACCCGGATCGGGGACCGTGGCCTGGTCACGGTCGCGGACTTCTCCACCGTGCTCGCATTGTCGAACAACGGCTACCGCGACCAGTTGTTCGCGCTGCTGCGACGGGCGTACGACGGGGAGGTCGTCCTAGACCTGGGGAACGCGCCCAGGCCGCTGCGCTGGCAGGGCCGGGTGACCCTGCTCGCCGCCTGCATCCCGGAGATCGACCGGTGCAGTTCCTAGGCCTCCTACGCCGACGCGCTCGGACCCCGCTGGCTGTACCTGCGGCTACCCGAGCAGTCCACGGCCACCAAGCGGGTCACCGCCCGCGCCGCGCGCCGCCTCGCCGACGTGGAAGCCAGACGTCAGCAGGCGCAGCGGCTGGCCGGGGAGGTGATCCGCCGCGCGGTCCCGCGCGCCCGGGGAATCGAGCTGCCTGAGCACCTAGCCGACGCGATCGACGACGTGCGGGCGACGTGCCGGTGGGCACCGATGCGCCAGGCGAGTTCGGAGGCGAGCAGCGGTTCCCCGTGGGCGAGTTCGGCGAGGGCGCGGGCGCGGACCCGGGGCATGGAGTCCAGCGAGGCCTTGTAGACCAGGGCGAGGGTGCGCTGCTCGTCCAGGCCGAGGGCGAGCAGGCAGCGCGCCAGCTTGACCAGCTGGCGGGTGAGCCGCGGGGGTTCCTCGACCACGGCCGGGCCCTCGATCTCCCGCCGGCCGTAGCCGGAGCGCGGTACCGCGCCGCGCCCATAACAGGTCACGATCGCAGTTCTGCCTGGAAGACCTGGCCGCCATCGGGCTCACTGAATGCTTGACCGACGAGGACGACGAGGACGAGGACGGCCGGATCGCTCGACGAACCGCCCGCCGGGGACGGGCGGCTCGCGGCTGTCAAACGCCGCCCGGGGGATCGCCGGGGCGATCCCCCGCCTCGCGGCTCACCGAGCGCCGGCGCCGCGTGACCTTGTCAGGAGAACGCCTGTGAACATTACCCACGTCCCCGGCACCGGCGACCCCGTCCCGTCCGCTCCGTCTGCCTCGTCGGATCAACGCCGGTGATGGCCACCCCGGTTCGTATCCAGCGCCGCCGTACCCGCGGCTGGCATGCCAGCAGGAGCCGTCTACGTCGGCCGGCCCACCACGTGGGGCAACCCGTTCACGGTCCGGGAGGCCATCGCCAACGGCTACGCCGACACGGTCGAGGAAGCCCGCCGAGTCTGCACGCTCGCCTTCCGGGACTGGCTGAACGGCAACACTGATTGGATGGGGGACGCGAGCGAACAGCGCCGGGACGAAATCCTCGCCGCGCTGCCGATGCTGGCCGACCGGGATCTCGTCTGCTGGTGCCCGGTCGACCAGCCGTGCCATGGCGATGTGCTTCTTCTGATCTCGAACCAGCCGGCAGGAGGTGCCGCATGACCGCCCCGGCCGCTTCGGCAGCCGGAGCCATTCCTGAGGAGACGTGCGGGCGCTGCGGAGGAGCCGGCCAGACTATCGTCGACTCCCTCCCCTGTGCGCGAGCCGTGGCAGCCCGGCGACCCCTACGTGCTGCTCAAGCGCGCCTGCCACCTGCCACGGCGCGGCATCCGCCCTACAGGCCAGATCCTCCTCCTGTCGGCCCGAACCCATTCGACCCGCCGTCCCCCTCTGAAGGAACGCGCCGCATAACCACTCCGACCACCGCTGCTGTTAGTGGCGGTCTCGTACCCCGGGGGCTGCAGAACACGGAGCCGATCGCTGTCGCCGATCGGATGAATCCCACAGCTTCTTGCATGAAGAGGTACCGATCGAACGAATATTCGATGAGGATGATATGGCAACGTGGACGATCAACGGCGTCGTTCGCCGTGTTCACCAAGCCAATATCGAGTCAGGCGGCCGGACGCTGACCAGGGCCGATGGCTGCTAGCTGGGGAGATGCCGCGATGAGTGACCGCAGCGCGATCGAGTGGACCGAGGCCACGTGGAACCCGACCACCGGCTGCGATCGCATCTCCGCCGGTTGCGACCACTGCTACGCCCTCACCCTCGCCAAGCGACTGAAGGCCATGGGGGCGGAGAAGTACCAGGTCGACGGTGATCCACGCACCTCCGGGCCGGGGTTCGGCCTGACCCTGCATCCCGATGCGCTGTCCGTGCCGTATCGGTGGCGCACCCCGCGGTTGGTGTTCGTGAACTCCATGAGCGACCTGTTCCACGCCCGGGTTCCGCTGGAGTTCATCCGCGAGGTGTTCCAGGTCATGGCCGACACCCCGCAGCACACCTACCAGGTCCTCACCAAGCGCTCCCGGCGCCTGCGCCGGCTCGCTGGCAAACTGGACTGGCCGCCCAACGTGTGGATGGGCGTCTCGGTCGAGGACCAGACCCACCTGTACCGGGTGGACGACCTGCGTGAGGTGCCCGCGGCGGTGCGGTTCCTGTCGTGTGAACCCCTGCTCGGGCCGCTCACCGGCCTGGACCTCACCGGTATCGACTGGGTGATCGCCGGAGGCGAGAGCGGACCCGGCCATAGGCCGATGGAGGAGGCATGGGTCCTCGAGCTGCGGGACCTGTGCCAGGCCCACGGGGTGCCGTTCTTCTTCAAGCAGTGGGGCGGTCGCACCCCGAAGGCCGGCGGCCGGCTGCTGGAGGGGCGCACCTGGGACCAGATGCCCCTGCGGCATGCTGCCACCGTGTGAACCGAAGCCGTACTGATCAGCTGGAGAAGGTGATTCGGGTACCCGCGGGGAAGCCATGCTTTCCCGGTCGGGATACCTGGATCACCTTTTCCTTTTCCCAAGGTGTCAGCACGTTCTTCCGTAGGTGCGTGGGCAGGTAGGGGGTCTCAACGATGGTGTACCTCTCAATCTCCTCGATGGTGACGGTTCTGCCGGCGAAGGCCTTTAACAGTGCTCGCCGCAGGGGATCCAGATCCAGGTGATCGTCGATGAATAGTGGTACCCAGCCGGCCTTGCGGTCGGAGAACTCGAAGTTGCCCGATGGATCGGCCTTCCACATCGCGGCCTTCATCTTTTCCAGGCCGGTCACGCTCCGCGTGGCGAACACCAAGTCATACAGGATGTTGCCGGTGCGGTTGCGCATGCCGAACGACTGGACGTAGGGGAACCCCGCTACTTTGCGAAGCTGCTCGGCATACAGCCCCCTCAGGAAAGAGATTCGCTCGGCTCCGGTCAGCCCCTCGGCCTGGGTGTAATCCCGGCACCCGTACAGCTCGTCCAGGACAGGGTCGATCTGGTTCGAGGTGGCGAACCGGCTAGCCGGGTTGATCATGAAGTTGACGAACAGTTCGCATCCGGGGTGCTCCAGCAGATCGGCGAGCAGCTTCAGCGGCAGTCCCTTGATCCCGAACGGGTCGATGAACGCGAACGTCGGGTCCATCCGCTTCCCAGTGCCCCGGTAGCGGCCGGCGATCCACTCCGCGGTCTCCACGAACGGACCGGATCGCGTCACGATCTTCACGTTCTCCGGCCACGGTTGATGAGCCTCTTGGAATGCCTTGATCTCCTGTTCCAAGCGGTCGAAGCGATCCTTGCGACTCTCCACGAAGCAGAACACGAACTGGGTTCCCGCCAGTCGACGGAAGTCCTTGCGATCGATCAGCAGGGACAGCATCAACAGAGGCGAGCCTAGTTTGCCGTCGTCATAGCGGCCCGGACCGGCGAACCCATCGATCACGATCACACGCCGAAACCCACGGTGAGCCATGATCGGATACCACGCCTGCAGATAGCCCCGCAGAATCTCATGCTTCACCAGCGTGTGCGGATCCGGCGCCCACAGAGTCCCCTTCGGCTCGGTCATCGTCGCCCCCTCGCCACGAGCCCAACCAACATCACCGTAACTACTAGCGATCAAGAACGCGGGAACTTCGCGAAATCAGCGGCCTTCAACCCCGTCCGCTCCGCCTGAACCAAGGCCTCGGCAACCGCCGGGGCCTTTTGCGTTTTCGGACCTGCTGTCATGTCAGCCAGACCGACAAACGCGATCCATCGCATGGCCGCCGCGTGGTCGCGGTCCAGCAGAGCCGCCGCGCCCAGCCCGAACAGCGCCTGGGCCGGGTAGCCGGCGGCCGTCACGACCAGGTCCCCAAGCCTCCCTCTCCGCCAGGCCGGTTGTGCCAACGCTGCCGGGCCGAACTCATCCGACGCACCGTGACGCCGAAACCAGCGACCTCACGGCCGCCGGCGGAGGAGTGGCAAAGCCACCGACGACACCATCGCCGCCAACTGCACCGCCTTAGCCCGCAGCACCGTGTCGCCCGCGGTGACCTCGTCGGGCGAAAGAATCCGCTGCTGACGCCACCCGGTTTCCACCCTTGTCGGCGTTGCGGGAACGCGGTCATCCAGACTCGCCGGGCCAAAGTCGATGTGCGATGTCTGGTCAGACGGACGAGTCAGAGTGGAGTCTGGAAGCATGTGGTGGTCGTGAACGACGCCGTGCGAGGAGGCTCGGCATGACGGTGACGCGCCGCCTGCTCAAGCCGATCACGCGGCTCAACGCCGTTTATCCCTGGGACCACGATGCTCACTATCACCGCTGGATTCTGCGGCAGCTTCCGGGGCGTGTCGGCACGGCATTGGACGTCGGGTGTGGCAAGGGCGAGCTGGCACTTCCGCCGGCTCCTGGTACCAGGCGGGGTGCTCGTGGTCGTCGGCCTCTATAACCCGAGCACGGTCACCGACTACGCGCTGAGCGCGGCTGCCGTTCCGCTGAACCCCCTCGTGGGCTGGGTCAAGAACAGGGGGCGACGCGCGGCTCAACCCGACCCGTGCAGCGTCAGGGTCAGGCCGCCGACGATGACCTTCCCCGACATCGTTTGCCAAGCCCGCGACCTGCTTCCCGGCGTACGCCTACGCCGCCGCCTGTTCTTCCGCTACACCCTGCTGTGGCGCAAGCGCTGACGCGATGGGCGACGCGGCCATCGGCCGGCGACCCTCACGGCGGGGGCCACAGGAGCAGCGGTGGCCGGATGCCGCCCCCGGACGGGCCTCACCCGGCGGGCCGGCGGTCACAGGCGGCGATACATGATGTGCAGCCCGACATAGCCGAGCCGGGGATGCCGGAAGCCCTCGGGCACGGTGGCGAGGACTTCGAAGCCGAGGGAGCGGTAGAGCGCGACCGCCCGGGTGTTGCTCTCGGCGACCGCGTTGAACTGCATCCCACGGAAGCCCTGTCCCCGTGCCCAGTCCAGGGCGTAGGTGCACAGTGCCCGGCCTACCCCGCGCCCGGAGTGCCGGGGATCGACCATGAAGCTCGCGCTGGCGATGTGCGCGCCGGGCCCGTCGTGGTTGGGGTACATGTTGGCCGTGCCCAGCACGGTCCCGTCGCCGGACACGGCGACGACCGTATGCGCGGGCGGCTCGAGCATCCAGATCGCCCGGCCCTCCTCGAAGGTGAGGCCGGGATCATAGGCGAACGTCTCCCCGGCGGCGACGATCTCGTGGAAGAACGGCCAGATCGCGGGCCAGTCGGCGGGGGTGGCCTCTCTGATGAGCACGGTCCCCGAGCATGGCCGACCGAGCGGCGCACCGCAACGCGTTTTCCGCGGCCCCAACCCGGCGCTCTCCCGTGCTCCGCGGACCGGCGCACGCCGCGAACCCCAGGCCGGAACGCCGGGCCTGCGGACCGCCGCCGGTACGGCCGACGGCTCCGGCGACCGGCCCGTCCGGCGGCGAGCCGGTCACGCCTCGGGGCAGACCTTGCCGTTCTCCGGCACCCGCCGCGAGATCAGGTAGTCGTCGACGATGTCGTCCACGCAGCGCGACCCGGCACGGTAGGCGGTGTGCCCGTCTCCGTCGTACCCGAGCAGGACGCCCGAGGCGAGCGTGGCGGCGAGCCCCTTGGCCCATTCATACGGCGTGGCCGGGTCCCGCGTGGTGCCGATCACGAGGATCGGCGGCGCGCCCACCGCCCTGATCGGGTCCGTCGCCGCCGGCTTCACCGGCCAGTACGCGCACGGCAGCGAGCCCCACATGACATAGGCGCCGAACCGCGGCGCGGCCGCGGCGGCCTTCTCGGCGGCCTTGCGGTACTCGTCCACCTTCGCCGGATACGGGCGGTCCACGCAGTTGATCGCCATGTTCGCTTCGGTCTGGTTGGCGTACGACCCGTCGCGCCGCCGCTCCACCAGGATGTCGGCCAAGCGGAGCAGCTCGGTGCCGTTCCCGGCGAACGCGGACCGCAACGCCTTCCGGAGCCTCGGCCACGCGTCGCGGTCGTAGAGCGGGGTGACGATGCCGAGCACGGCCCATGACTCGGTCACGACGCGGCCGTCAGGCAAGTCGTTGCGAAGCCCGTGTTGGTCCGCCCGCGTCAGCAGCGCGTCGATCTCCGCCAGCGCGCCGCCCACGGTGCGGCTGCGGAAGGGGTTGTCCCGCTGGGTGAGGGCGTCCCTGATGAACGCCCGCAGCGCCACCTCGAACCCCTTGGCCTGCACCTCGTTCGCCTTCAGCGCTGGGACCGCCGGGTCGACGGCGCCGTCGAGGACGAGCGCCCGCACCTGCTTGGGGAAGAGGTCCGCGTACCACGCGCCGAGGAAGGTCCCGTACGACTTGCCGAGGTACGTCAGCCCGGTGTCCCCCAGGACGGCGCGGATCACGTCCATGTCCCGCGCGGCGTACTCCGTGCCGACGTACGGCAGCAGCCGGCGGGAGCGCGCCGCGCAGCGTTCGGCGAACCGCTTCGATCCCTTCTCCAGCGCCACGACCTCGGCCGCCGTGTCCGGGTTGGCGTCGAGGCCGATGAAGGAGTCCAGCTCCTTGCTCGACATGCACCGGATCGGGGTCGACTCGCCGACCCCGCGCGGGTCGAAGCCCACGATGTCGAACCGGGCGCGGATCCGGGCGGTGAACATGGCGCGGGCCGCCCGGGCGTAGGCGATGCCCGAGCCCCCGGGGCCACCCGGGTTGATCAGCAGGGAACCGATGCGGTCGCCAGTGGCCGGCAGGCGGATCACGCTGATCTCGATCCGTTCACCGGACGGCTTCGCGTAGTCGAGGGGCACCTCGATCCGCGCGCACTCGAAGCCGTCGCCGCAGTCACGCCACTCCGGCCGCTGGCTGTAGAACGGCTGCAGCTCGGGGACCGGTGCCTTGATCACCGGACGTTCGTCCATCCGGCCGCCGACGGCGCAACCGGCGACGACGAACACCGCCGCGGCCGTGGCGGCCACGCGGCGGAGCAGGGCGCGGCCACTGCGGGCCGCCTGCGGGCGCGGCCGATCCCCCGCCGTCCGGCCGGGGAGATCACGAAATGCATCGTTCATCGATGCGGAGCGTATCGAAACATCGTCCGGAGAGATCCGCCAACACGGTGAAGTGTGGAAAACCGTGGGCGCAGCGGCCCGCTCACCGATCGTGTCGCTCGCCGTCGGCCTCCACCGGCTCACCCGCCTGATCGCCCGGGGCCCGCGCCGATCCGCCCGGCCGATCGCTCGCCGCCGTCGCCGGCTCGCCCGGCCGATCGCCCACAGCCGCCACGGGCTCGTTCCGCTCCCCGCCCGCGGCCGCCAGGACGCCGTCATGACCGCTCCGGGCCGTCGCCGGCTCACCCGCCGGACCGCTCCCGGCCGGCACCGGCCCCTCCGGATGGCCCGCCGCCGGCGGCTCGTCCCGCGGTACGGCCGGCCCGTTCCGCGGAACGCTCATCGCCTCCGCGGGCTCGGCCTCGCCGTACCGCGCCTCGTACTCCTTGCGGGACGCGCAGACGCTCGCCCGCGGGCAGACGCAGCGGCGGCCGCTCTGGTCCAGCCGGACGACCACCGAGTCGGTGGGCACGTTGTGCCCGACCACCGTGCCCGGCCCCTCGGGCGTGTCCACCGCGGCGCCGACCGGGGGCGCGCTCTCCCGGAACTCCTGGTAGAGCGGGTGCTCGTACTTGAGGCAGCACATGAGCCGGCCGCACGCGCCCGCGATCCGCAGCGGGTTGACCGGCAGGTCCTGGTCCTTGGCCATCCGGACCCAGACCGGTTCGAAGTCCTTGAGGAACGTCGCGCAGCACAGCTCCCGACCGCACGGGCCGATGCCGCCCTGCAGCCGCGCCTCATCCCGGGGCCCGATCTGCCGCAGCTCCACCCTGGCCCGCAGGTTGCGGGCGAGGTCCCGCACCAGCGCCCGGAAGTCGACGCGGTGGGGCGCGGAGAAGTAGACGGTGAAGACGTTCTCGGCGTCCAGGTAGTCGACGGCGACCACCTTCATCGGCAGCCCGTGCCGCTTGATCAGCCGCCGTGACACGCTCTTCGCCTCGGCCCTCCGGCGGCGGTTCGCCTCGTCCCGGGCGAGGTGCTCCTCGGTCGCGAACCCCTGGCAGACCGGCAGCCCTTCGATGTCCTCGCTCACGTACTGCGGCGGCCATACGCACTCGGCCACCTCCGGCCCGTACTCGGTGGGCACCAGCACCTTGTCGCCCACGCGCGGCGAGATTCCACCGGGGTCGAGGTAGTAGAGCCGTCCGTAGCGGGTGAAGCTCACCGCCATGATCATGCCCACGAGCCGGCCTCCTCAGCGCGTACGGCTTCCGCCCGCCCCCACGATATGCCAAGGCGGCGTAAAAGCAGGGCAACCTGGTGAGCCCGCCGGCCGCGATCTGTGGCGCCCGGCGGGGCGACCCCTGAACGTGCGATCCGTGGCCCCGGCCGGGGTGGGCCCTGAACGTGTGAACCGTGACGCCCGGCCCGGGTGAGCCCTGCATATGCGATCTGTGGCGCGGTGCCGCAGTGAGCGCTGAACCGCCGATCGGTGGCGACGCCGTGGGCCGACCTGAACCGGCCGATCCATGGCGCGGCCGGGGTGGCCATGGCAGGCCCGGCGCACGGCACGCGCGGAGTGCCGTTCCGTTGGAGTTGGTCAGGGTACTCGCCGTCGGACGCTCGGAGGGTCCGGCCCCGGGGCGCGCAGCGGCACGCCGCGGCCCTGGTCGACGATCTCGACCCGCGCCACGGCGGGCGGATCGGGATCGCTCAACCGGCCGCGGCCCGTGGGGAGCGGAGGGCGAGGGTCATCGCCTCCACGGCGATCTGCGGGTTGGCGTTCGCGGCCAGGCGCTCCCGGCACTGCATGATCGCGTCGATCCGGCGCAGGGTGTCCTCGGGCGTCGATTCGCGGGCCACGGCCTCCAGGTCGCTCCGGCGGTCCTCGGTGGCCAGCTCCACCCGCGCCCCGAACTGGATGGCGAGCACGTCCCGGTAGAAGGCGGCCAGGTCGAGCAGGGCCTGGTCGAGGGAGTCCCGCTTGATCCGGGTCGCCCGCGACTTCTGCATCGCCTCCAGCTCCTTCAGCGCCCCGGCCGCGCCCCGCACCAGGCCCCGGCCGAGCCCCTTGCCGGAGGAGCCCTCGCCGTACACCTTGCGCAGCTCGGCGGTCTCGGCCTCGTTCAGCGCGGCCGTGGCGGCGTCGGCGTCCTCGGCGGAGACCTTCACCAGCCGCTCGGCCGCGGACACGCACTCGCCGATCCCGGTGAGCGACCGGGGGATGGAGAGCACCTCGTCCCGGCGGCGCCGGGCCTCCTCATCGAGCGCCAGGCGGCGCGCCCGCTCCACGTGCCCCTGGGCGGCCCGGGCGGCGAAGAACGCCATCTCCCGGGGGACTCCGTCGCGGGACATCAGGACCTCGGCGACCGCCTCGGTCGACGGGGCGTGCAGCTTGACCACCCGGCAGCGGGACCGGATCGTGATGATCAGATCGTCCGGCGCGGGGGCGCACAGCAGCCACACGGTGCGCTGCGGCGGCTCCTCGATCGCCTTGAGCAGCGCGTTCGCCGCCTCCTCGGTGAGCCGGTCCGCGTCCTCGAACAGCACGATCCGCCACCGGCCGAGGGTCGGGGCCCCCGCCGCCTTGAGGACCAGGCCGCGGGTCTGCTTGATGCCGTACGACAGGCCCTCGGGGCGCACCCACATCAGGTCGGGGTGCGAGCCGACCTCGACCTGGTGGCAGCTCTCGCAGGCGCCGCACCCTTGGTCGGCGCAGAGCAGCGCGGCGGCGAGCGCCTTGGCGGCCTCCGTCCGCCCGGAGCCGGGCGGCCCGGTGAACAGCCAGGCGTGGGTCATGCCCGCGCCCGCGCCCCCGGCGACGATCTCGGCCGCGGCGGCCGCGGCGGTGCGGAGCACGCCGATCGCCCGCTCCTGCCCCACCAGATCATCGAACACGCCCACGGCCTCAACCTACCGGAGGGAGCCCGCGGGCCGGCGCCGTACGGGGATCAGTCGCGGATGGCGGGCAGCGTGCCGGTCGCCGCCTCGGCCTCCTGCGGCACCGGGTCGGGCAGGATCTCCCGGACCCGGTCCTGGATGATCCGGGTCACCTCTTCCTGCGGCAGCGTCCCGTCGACGACGAGGTACCGCTCGGGCTCGGCGGCGGCGAGCGCCCGCAGCTCGCGGCGGACCCGCTCGTGGAACTCGAGCGGCTCGGCCTCGAGCCGGTCGGCCGGGGAGCCCATGCGCCGGAGCCCCACCGCCGGCGGCACGTCGAGCACCACGGTGAGGTCCGGGACGAGCCCGCCGGTCGCCCACTCGTTGATCCGGGCCACCTCGTCCCGGTCGAGCATCCGCCCGGCGCCCTGGTAGGCGAGGGAGGAGTCCACGTACCGGTCGGAGATCACGGCCGAGCCCCGGCGGAGCGCCGGCCGGATGACCTTCTCCACGTGCTCGGCCCGGTCGGCCGCGTACAGCAGCGCCTCGGACCGGCCGGAGATCCCCTGGTGGGCGGAGTCGAGCAGGATCGCCCGCAGCCGCATGCCGAGCTTGGTGCCCCCGGGCTCGCGGGTCTGCACGACGTCGTACCCCTGATCGCGCAGCCAGATGGCGAGCATCCGCGCCTGCGTGGTCTTTCCGGAGCCCTCACCGCCCTCGAACGCGATGAACAGGCCGCGCCGCTGCTCCTCCTCCTGCTCGGGGACGTACTTCTTCCCGCGGAGCGCGGCGAGCAGGTCGGCGATGATGGGGATGCCGCGCCGGTCGTCCATCTGCCGCAGGGCCACGACGCCGACGGCCACCGCGAGCAGCGCGGCGAGGAGCAGGACCGCGTTCGACCCGTCGAAGCGGTAGCTCAGCCCGGCGAGGGTGAGCGTGTGGCTGCCCACGAACGCGGCCACCGCGGACGCGGCCGCCACCACGAGCAGCAGCACTACCCGGGCGAGCGACTGCAGGAAGGAGAAGGTACGGCCGCGCAGCCCGTCCTCCACCTCCAGGCCGATCACCGTGTACCCGATGATCCAGGCGACGCCCGCGCACGCGCCGAGCAGCACGGTGAGCACCACCACGATCACCAGGTTGTGGATGATCGCGACCGCGGCGAGCGTGATCCCCGCGAGGACGAGGGAGAGCCCGAAGAGGCGGCGCCGGGAGAGCGCGCCGAGCAGGCGGAGGCCGAAGAACATACCGAACGCCATGCCCAGGAAGACGGCGCAGAACACGGCACCGTACCCCGCGTCGCCCCCGCCCAGGGCGCCCACATAGGCGCGGGCGATGCCGACCACCGCGCCGCCGGCGGCGAACGCGCCGACCATGCCGACGACCAGGCCGCGCACCACCGGGTTGACCCCGACGAAGCGCCACCCCTCCACGATCTGCCGGAACACCGACGGCGTGGACACGTGCCGGGTGTGGTTCTTCGGGAACTCCCGCAGCGTGGCGATCAGCCCCGCCGACACCAGGTACGCCAGGGAGTTGACGAAGAGCGCGACCTGCGAGGCGCCCACCGGGCTACCGGAGAGGGCGGCGGAGATCGTCTCCACCACGCCGGAGACCACGGCGAACAGCGCGGCCGCCACGGGCGCCGTGCCGTACGTGACGAGGAGGTTGAGCTGGTTCGCCTCCTCGAGCCGCTCCTTGGGCACCATGTTGGGCACCGTGGCGTCCTTGGCCGGCACCCAGAACAGGTTGGCGCACTCGATCAGCAGCGTCGCGATGATCAGCCACTGGTAGTTCCCCACCAGCGGGATCGACAGCACCACGGCGAACCGGGCGAGGTCGGCCATGACCATCGTCGGCCGGCGGTCGAACCGATCGGCGATCGCTCCGGCGAGCGGGCCGAGCAGGATCGCGGGGAGCATCTTCGCGACGAAGACGCCGCCGATGGCGAGGCTCTGCGTCTGGAAGCCCGCGCCCGCGGTGAGGCTGCCCGCCAGGGCGGTCAGCGCGATGATGTTGAGCCAGTCTCCGAGGCTGCAAACCGCCATCGCCGTCCACAACCTGCGGAACGGCGCATGGGCCAGCACGTGGGAGGTCTTCCGCCGCGCGGCGGCCCGGCCAGGGGTGCTCATGGTGTCAGCGTATCCAGGTGCTCGCTTGGCTACGGAATCTCGAGCGAGCCGGACCCGCCCGCTCGTGGCCGAAGCGTATTACGGGCCGAGGCCCATCCGGGACCGGATCACCCCAATACCGGACCCATGGGGCGGCTCACGGGCGGCCCGGCCGCGGCGGCCCGGCCGGATCGCCCCCGCCGCGTCTCGAACAGGATCACCCCACGCGCGTCCCGATCAGGATCACCCTGCGCGCAGAATCACCCGGCCCGCAGCTCGATCAGGGTGATCTCCGGCGGCGCGCCGACCCGGACCGGCGGGCCCCACGCCCCCGCCCCTCGGGTGACGTACACCTGAGTCCGGCCGCCCCCGGCCCGGGGGAAGGAGGCCAGGCCGGCCACCACCGGCTGCTGCAACGGCACGAGCAGGTTGAACGGGGCGAGCTGCCCGCCGTGGGTGTGGCCGGAGAGCTGGAGGTCCACCCCGTGCGCCGCGGCCTGGTGGACGAGGATCGGCTGGTGGGCGAGGAGCACGACCGGGCGGGACGGGTCCCGGCCGCCGAGCGCCCGCGCAAGGTCGGGGCCGTCCCCGGAGGACCCGCCGGTCACGTCGTTGACCCCGGCGAGGTCGAGCGCGGCCCCCGCGTGGCTGATCTCCACCCGCTCGTTGCGCAGCGGCCGCACCCCGAGCGACCTCAGCTCCTCGATCCACTCCTGCGGGCCCTCGCCGGAGTAGTACTCGTGGTTGCCGGTGACGAAGTACGCCCCGTACCGGGACTCCAGGTGGCGGAGCGGGGCGGCCAGGTGGCCGAGCTCCTGAACCGTGCCGTCGACGAGGTCCCCGACGATCGCGACCACGTCCGCCTCGAGCTCATTGATCATGCGGACGATGCGCCGGGTGTGGCCGATCCCGGTGAGGGGGCCGAGGTGGATGTCGCTCACCGTGGCGATCCGTAAACCGGCGAGCCGCGGATCGAGCCGGTCGAGCCGGATCGGCACGCGCTCGATCACCGGGTCGCCGAGGGCGGTGCGCATGCCGTACCCCACGGTCGCCAGCGCGCCCATGCCGACGAGCGCGGAGGCCGTGCGGGAGAGGAACATCCTGCGGTCGATCCCACCGGCCTCGGGGGCCGGCGGCGCCGGGTCGCGGACCGCGGTCCCGGTGGCCGTGGCCGGACCGGCGGGATTCCCGGCGGCGGCCGCGGACTCCCGCTCGCCCTCGGCCGGCCTGGCGGCCGCGCCCGCCTCGGGCGCGGCCCGGCCGGGTGCGGCCTTCGCGCGGGAGCGCCGGATGAGCACCGCGGCCACCGCCCGCGGGACCTCCAGGGCGAGCGAGAAGACGAACAGGTAGAACATGACCGCCAGCCAGAGGTAGCCCGGCCAGGCGAGGACGCGCTCGGCCTCGATGCCGAGGACCCGCCCGCCGATCATGGTGGCCGGCAGCAGGGCGGTGAGCCCGATCAACGCCCAGGTGAGCAGGCGGCGCGCCCGCGAACCCGGATGGGTGGCCGGTTTGATCAGCCGCCACCAGAGGTACCCCGGAACGGCGAGCAGGACGACCAGCACCAGGATCAGGAACACCGCCGTACGGACTCCTCTCGGCAAGGGGGACGTCGGACCTTCGGCGCCGCCGCCGAGCGGATCGTCACGACGGCTCTGGCGGACGGCTCGGGGTCAGGTGGCGGCCTTCTTCTTGGTCGCCTTCGTCCCGCCGGCCGCGCCGCTCTTCTGGGCGGCCGCCCGTTCACGCCGATCCGCGAGGAGCTCCACCGCGCGCTCGAGCGTGATCTCCTCCACCGTATCGCCCTTGCGCAGGGACGCGTTCGTCTCGCCGTCGGTGACGTACGGCCCGAACCGTCCGTCCTTCACCACGATCGGCCGGTTCGTGTTCGGGTCGACGCCGAGCTCCCGCAGCGGCGCGCTGGCGGCGCGGCCCCGCCCGCGGGTCTTGGGCTGGGCGAACAGCTCCCTGGCCTGCTCGAGCGTGACCGTGAACAGCTCCTCCTCCGAGGCGAGCGAGCGGGACTCGGCGCCCTTCTTCAGGTAAGGGCCGAACCGGCCGTTCTGCGCGGTCACCACCTCGCCGTCGATCTCGCCGAGCACCCGCGGGAGGTTGAGCAGCCTCAGCGCGTCCTCGAGGGTGACCGTCTCGAACGACATCGACTTGAACAGCGAGCTCGTCCGCGGCTTGGGCTGGTCGGCCTTCTTACCCCGCTTCTTGCCCTCGGCGGCGGTCTCCTCCTCGGGGATGATCTCGGTGACGTACGGGCCGAACCGGCCCTCCTTCACCACGATCATCCGGCCGGTCTCCGGGTCGATGCCGAGCTCCCGCTCCCCGCTCGGCCGGGAGAAGAGCTCCTCGGCCTTCTCCGCGGTGAGCTCGTCCGGGGCGAGGTCCTCGGGGATGTTCACCCGGACGTCGCCGCGCTCCAGGTACGGGCCGTACCGGCCGACCCGGACCACGATGTCGCTGCCCTTGATCGGGAACGAGCAGATCTCCTTGGCGTCGATGTCGCCAAGGTCGTTCACCATGCCCTTCAGGCCTTGGTCTTGGTCCTCGCCGAAGTAGAACCGCCTCAGCCACGGGACCCGCTCGGTCTCACCCCGCGCGATCGCGTCGAGGCACTCCTCCATCCGGGCGGTGAACTCGTAGTCGACGAGGTTGCCGAAGTGCTGCTCCAGCAGGTTGACCACGGCGAAGGCGAGGAACGAGGGCACCAGGGCGTTGCCCTTCTTGAACACGTACCCCCGCTCCAGGATCGTTCCGATGATCGTCGCGTAGGTCGACGGCCGGCCGATCTCCCGCTCTTCCAGCTCCTTGACCAGGGACGCCTCGGTGTACCGCGCGGGCGGCTTGGTGGAGTGGCCGAGCGCGTTGAGCTCCTGCGCGGTGAGCCGGTCGCCCTCGTTGAGCACCGGCAGGCGCTTCTCCTGGTCGTCGCGGTCGGTGCCCGGGTCGTCCGCGTCCTCCACGTACGCCTTGAGGAAGCCGTGGAAGGTGATCGTTCGGCCGGTCGCGGTGAACTCCACGGTGACCGGGTCCGCGCCGGCCGAGGTCCCCTCGACCCGCACCGTGACCGACTCGCCCACGGCGTCCTTCATCTGGGACGCCACGGTGCGCTGCCAGATCAGCTCGTAGAGCCGGAACTCGTCCCCGGTCAGGCCGGTCTCGCCCGGGGTGCGGAACTCCTCCCCGGCCGGGCGGATCGCCTCGTGCGCCTCCTGCGCGTTCTTGACCTTGCTCGTGTAGACGCGCGGCTCCTCGGAGACGTACGCCGGGCCGTAGAGCTTGAGCGCCTGGCGGCGGGCGGCGGCGATCGCCGTCTCGGACAGCGTGACGCTGTCGGTGCGCATGTAGGTGATGAAGCCGTTCTCGTAGAGCCGCTGCGCCACCTGCATCGTGTACTTGGCGGAGAAGCCGAGCTTGCGGCTCGCCTCCTGCTGCAGCGTGGTGGTGCGGAACGGCGCGTACGGCTTGCGCGTGTACGGCCGGCGCTCGACCGACTTCACCCGGTAGGTGGCGCCGTCGAGCCGGCGCACCAGGGCGGCGGCCGCGGCCTCATCGAGGTGGAGGACGTCGGTGCTCTTCAGGGTGCCGGACGAGGTGAAGTCGCGCCCCTGGGCGATCCGCCGGCCGTCCACCGTGGTGAGCGCGGCGCTGAACGTGCGGGGCTCGTCGGCCGCCCGGCCGGTGTCGAAGACGGCCTGCAGGTCCCAGTACTCGGCGGGGGTGAACGCCATCCGCTCGCGCTCCCGCTCGACGACCAGGCGGGTCGCGACGGACTGGACCCGGCCGGCGGAGAGCCGCGGCTTGACCTTCTTCCACAGGACCGGGCTCACCTCGTAGCCGTAGAGCCGGTCGAGGATCCGCCGGGTCTCCTGGGCGTCCACGAGGCGCAGGTTGAGATCGCGCGGGTTCGCCACCGCCTCCCGGATGGCGGTGGGCGTGATCTCGTGGAAGACCATCCGGCGCACCGGGATCTTGGGCTTGAGCACCTCGCGCAGGTGCCACGCGATGGCCTCGCCCTCCCGGTCCTCGTCGGTGGCCAGGTAGAGCTCGTCGGCCTCCTTGAGGAGCTGCTTGAGCTTGGTGACCTGCGCCTTCTTGTCAGGGTTCACGACGTAGAGCGGCTCGAAGTCGTGGTCGACGTTCACCCCGAGGCGGGCCCAGGGCTCTCCGCGGTACTTCTCCGGGATGTCCTCGGCCCTCTCCGGCAGGTCACGGATGTGACCGATGCTCGACTCCACGATGTAGCCGCGCCCAAGGTACCCGGCGATCGTCTTCGCCTTCGCCGGCGACTCGACGATCACCAGACGGGTACCGCCGGCCTTGCCGTTGCTGGCTGGCACGCTGCTTCCTACCTCGCTGTCCGCTCTCGTTCCCCGTCCTCCCGGGGTCGCGAACCCCGGATCAGTGCTGCCCTGACCGCTCGGCTTGGCGCCCGCTTCGCATCCTCCCAAACGGCGTGGTCCGTTATATCCGACACAACCGAAGGGCCGAACTTGAAGGTACCTGCCGTCACGGGCCCCTTACCCCCTTGGGCTACCCGGAAATATCCGGGAAGGTAACGCACCTGGACCTGATCTCCACGTGGACGCAGAATAAGGCTCAACAGGTGCCCTGGCACGCCTCGGAGACGAGACCCAGTGCTTGAGTACTCCTACTTGGATCTGTATCTGCCCCGTGGCACCTCCAGGGAGGCGGCGCGACGGGTGCTGACCGAGCACGCCGAGTACGGGGACTGGGAGCTCGAGCGATTGCGGCTGTATCCCGACGGGAGCAGGCGCGTCCGGTTGCGTCGCAAGATCATACGGGTCGTGCGCACGATGTGAGCCGGTACGGCCCCGCATCAATGGTCAAAAGCGCTTTGCCCGTCCCGGGCCGCGCCCCCGGAACGGGCAAAGCTGGGTCGCTCACCCCTCCGCGGGGGTGAGCGTCTAGGTCGCCCGCGCCGGGCACCGCGTGGGCGGTGCCGTCGCTGCTCCGGCGCGGGCGAGGTCTGTCGTCACGCTTGCCACCGATCCCGGACGGGTCTAGCCGGCGTCACCCGGCCGGGACCGATCGCGGTGGAGCCGGTGGCGGCCGGCGGCGGGGTCGCCGTGGGCGAGCCCGCCGCCGGCGCGGACCCCTGGCCTGGAAGCCTCGGGCCCTATCCGGCCGACCGGCTCCCGGTGCTCATCGGAGCAGACCGTCCAGCGGAAGGACGCTCTTGGCGGTGTCGGTCACGTTGCGGAGCACGCCGCCCACCGGCAGGTTGCCGGTCGCCTGCTCCAGGGTGGCGGCGGCACCGGACTCCGGCTTGCGCGCGCTGTCGCTGAGGACGGGCACGTTCGGCAGCGAGGGCAGGCCCTTCAGGTTGGGCAGGTCCCCGATGACCGGGGCGGACGGCAGGGCGGACGCGCTCATCCGCTTGCGCAGGCCGCTCGCCTCCTTCAGGTCGGAGAGCACGGGGAGGGCCGGCACCTCGGAGAGCGCGCCCTCGCGCTTGACGGCGGCGAGGTGGTGGACGCTCTGGGCCCGGCCGCCGACCCGCGCGGTGCCGAAGCACCCGGCGGCCGCGTCGCCGAGGACCGCCACGGAGTTACCGCAGACGTTGATCGGCGCGGTGATCGGGGCGACCACCTGGTTCCCGCCGAGGATGCTCCCGTACCCGGAGGTCCGGTTGCCACCGGCGGAGACCCCGCCGGCGACCGCGGCGCCACCCCGGCAGCCCGCCTTGGCATCGCCGAGGACGCCGATGGCGTTGCCGCAGACGTTGATCGGCGCGGTGATCGGGGCGACCACCTGGTTGCCACCCAGGATGCTCCGGGCGCCCGAGGTGCGGTTGCCACCGGCGGAGACGCCGCCCTTCACCACCGCACCGCCACGGCAGCCGGCGAAGACGTCGCCGAGGACGCCGATGGCGTTGCCGCAGACGTTGATCGGCGCGGTGATCGGGGCGACCACCTGGTTGCCACCCAGGATGCTCCGGGCGCCCGAGGTGCGGTTGCCACCGGCCGAGACGCCCGGCTTGTGCTTGACCGTGGTGATGATCACCTGGCTGCCGCTGCCCGGCGCGTACCGCCGGTCGGTGTCATGCCCCTTGGAGGCCGGGACGTAGCCCTTGTGCCACTTCCACGTGGCGGTCTTGCCCTTGCGCCACCCCTTGCGGTCGCTGCTGGGGAGCCGCCCGCCGCCCTCGCGGTAGCCGTGGTCGATCGTCCGGCCCTTGCCCTTGCCGACCTCGGCGCCGCCCTTGCAGCCGGAGAAGGCGTTGCCGAGCACCGCGATCGACGTGCCGCAGACGTTGATCGGCGCGGTGATCGGGGCGACCACCTGGTTGCCGCCCAGGATGCTCTTGCTCCCGGAGGTGCGGTTGCCACCGGCCGAGACACCCCGGCCGCCCGCACCGGCCGACGCCCCGCCCTTGCACCCGGCGAAGGCGTTGCCGAGCACCGCGATCGACGTGCCGCAGACGTTGATCGGCGCGGTGATCGGGGCGACCACCTGGTTGCCGCCCAGGATGCTCTTGCTCCCGGAGGTGCGGTTGCCACCGGCCGAGACACCCCGGCCGCCCGCACCGGCCGACGCCCCGCCCTTGCACCCGGCGAAGGCGTTGCCGAGCACCGCGATCGACGTGCCGCAGACGTTGATCGGCGCGGTGATCGGGGCGACCACCTGGTTGCCGCCCAGGATGCTCTTGCTCCCGGAGGTGCGGTTGCCACCGGCCGAGACACCCCGGCCGCCCGCACCGGCCGACGCCCCGCCCTTGCAGTCGGCCTCCGCCCGGCCGAGGATCGCGATCGCGGTGCCGCAGGCGTTGACCGCCGCGCTGATCGGGGCGATCACCTGGTTGCCGCCCAGGATGCTCTTGCTCCCGGAGGTGCGGTTGCCACCGGCCGAGGCACCCTGCCCGGACGTGCCGGCCTGGGCCCCGCCCTTGCACCGGGCGTCCGCCTCGCCGAAGAGCGAGATCGCGTTGCCGCAGACGTTGATCGGGGCGGTGATCGGCGCGTTCACCTGGTTGCCGCCCAGGATGCTCTTGCTCCCGGAGGTCCGGTTGCCCGAGCTCCCGCCGCTGCCGACGGTGGCGGACGCGCCGCCGTGGGAGAAGGCCTCCGCGTGGCCGCCGACGCTCACCGCGTTGCCGCTGATGTCGATCGGGAGGTTGATGGGGAGGTTGATCTGGTTGCCGCCACCGATCGAGCCGTCACCGATGGTGTCGGCGTAAGCCGTACCGCTGCCAAGGGCCATGACACCGGCGGCGAGGAAGGCCGCGGAAGCCGAGCCCTTCGCCCACGTTCGCATGATGAATGCTCCTATGTGTGAAAGGGGGTTACCTGACAGCTCGCGACGCATGTCCATGCCTGGGCACAGTGGGGTCATGGACCGTCACGAAGAGTGATGGAGATTCCGCGTCACCCGCCGGCCTGCCTGTGGGAGAGCGTGGTCAGGGCAGGCTCCGGCACCGGTCACCGCGGGATGCGGTACCGGGGCAGTAGGCGGGATTAGTCAGGAGAGAAGGAGGGATCGTCCGCCGCTGTGCGGACCTTCGGGGGACGGATGGCCGCCCATGGGGCGGGCAGCTTGATGAAGTGCGGCTCGACCAGCAAGCCGCCACCGTCCCAGAACATGATCGGACCGCCGTTCCCCTGCGGGACCGCCCCGGAAGCGGCCTGGTCCCCAGGGGTAGGCGGGAAGAGGGGCCTCGACTGGCTGGTGAGGCCGTCAATGGTTCGCCCGGCCATCGCCTCGGCGTCCGCCGAGGCCTTGGTCGCCGTGGGGAAACCGTCGGAGTCCTCCGTAACGGTTCCGCCGACGTCACTGAACGGCGAGCCGGCGGAACGCGTTGCAGAGGAGTGACCGGAGGACACCGACCCGGCGACACCCGGTGAGGAGTGCACGGCCGTCGCTTCGGCGGGCGTTGCGGTGCCGAAGAGACACAGGACCACACCGAGCAGCCACCCGGCGGCGAGCACCGCGCCGGCCATCAGGCGGCGGCCCAGCGGAGAGCCGGCCATGGACCGTGCCAAACGGCCCGCCGAGCGGAGTACGGACGCGGCCGCGGAAGCGCACCGCACAGCCGCGGAGGACTGCGCCTCCCGCTGCTCCCTCGGCGAGTGCGACACGCGACCTCCTGAGTCCGCTGGATCCGCTCGGCACGGAACCGATCCTCAACCGAGAGTTACTGTAGCGGCACCTAACGTGAACGCAACGGGTTTCTCACGAGTAATCGAGGAAACGGTCAAGCACTCGCACCCCAAACCGGAGCGAATCCACCGGAACCCGCTCATCGACTCCGTGGAACATCCCGGCGAAGTCGAGCTCCGGGGGAAGCCGGAGCGGCGTGAAGCCGAACCCCCGGATGCCGAGCCGGCTGAACGCCTTCAGGTCGGTGCCCCCGCTCAGCGTGTACGGCACGGCCCGCGCCGTGGGATCCTCGGCGCGCAGCGCATCCGAGATCGCCTGCACCAGCGGGCCCTCGAACGGCGACTCCACCGCGATGTCGTGGTAGACGAACTCCCGGGTCACGTTGGGCCCGAGCAGCTCGTCGACCGTGGCGAAGAACTCCTCCTCGTGGCCGGGGAGGAATCGCCCGTCCACGTGGGCGGTCGCGGTCTGCGGGATCACGTTCGCCTTGTAACCGGCCTGCAGCATGGTCGGGTTGACCGTGTTGCGCAGGGTCGCCCCGACCATCCGGGCCAGCGGGCCGAGTGAGGCCACCAGCGACTCCGCCTCCTCGGCGGTCACCTCGCGGCCGAACACCTCGGCGAAGAAGGCCCGCACCGTCGGCGTCAGCCGTACCGGCCACTCGTAGCGGCCCAGGCGGGCCACGGCCTCGGCGATCTCCGTCACCGCGTTCTCGTCGTTGAGCATCGACCCGTGCCCGGCGCGGCCCGTGGCGGACAGCCGCATCCAGGCGATGCCCTTCTCGGCCGCCTCGATCAGGTAGAGGCGCTCCCTGCCGTCGATGGTCACGCTGAAGCCGCCGACCTCGCCGATCGCCTCGGTGCAGCCCTCGAACAGCTCAGGGTGCTTGTCGACCAGCCACTGCGCACCGTACCGGCCGCCGGCCTCCTCGTCCGCGGTGAACGCGAGCACCACGTCCCGCGGCGGCCTGCGCCCCTCGCTGAGGCGCTGCCGCACCACGGCGAGGATCATCGCGTCCATGTCCTTCATGTCGACCGCGCCACGGCCCCACACGCACCCCTCGGCGATCTCACCGCTCAGCGGGTGGTACCGCCAGTCCGCGGCGTCGAACGGCACCACGTCCAGGTGGCCGTGGAGCAGCAGCGCGTCCCGGTCGGGGTCGGTTCCCTCGATGCGGGCGATCACGCTGGCCCGCCGGGTGTCGGACTCCAGGATCACCGGCTCGAGGCCGACCTCGGAGAGCTTGGCGGCGACGTACTCGGCGGCCTCCCGCTCCCCCGGTCCCGCGTTGTCACCCGCGTTGGTCGTGTCGATGCGGATCAGGTCCCGGCATAGCTCGACGACCTCCTCCTCCCCGTTGATCGGGGTCATGGCGCCTCCTTCGGTGATAACCGGTTGACGGTCACCGGTCCGCTCGCTCGTCTCCCCACAAGCTTGCCCGTTTCGTACCGGCACGTCCGCCCGGTGCCCACCGCGGTACGGGCACCCCCGCGGCGGCTCTATCATTCGATATGGCCGGGGTTTCGTTCCGGGCACAAAACGAGCCGACGGCTCGTTCTCCGGTATGACGCAGGTGCGCGACAGTGCTAATCTGGAGCAGCCGGCGCAGAACGAAGTCCCGCGCAAGGCATCACGTCCGGGTGGCGGAATAGGCAGACGCGCTAGCTTGAGGTGCTAGTGCCCCGAAAGGGGCTTGGGGGTTCAAGTCCCCCCTCGGACACAGGAAGGCCCTGAGTCCAAGACTCAGGGCCTTGTCGTTTTCCCGGCGTTCGGGTCCATCCGGCGCGTCCGCCCGCGGACGTCGTTCCTCCGCCTCGGCGGCCGCTCCGGGGTCCGCCGCGCGCCGTGCCGCCGGGCGCCGCGGCCGTACGGCACGGCCAGGACTGCGGAGAACGGCGGGCGGGTCCTATGAGGAACGGTGGGCGGGTGCCTGTGAGGGATGGCGCGGCCGCACGGGCCGGTCGGCCGGCCCGCCGGCCGCCCGTACCCGTGCCAGGCGGGATGGAGGGTCAGTTCGCCGGCGCGGTGAGCCGGCCCTCGCGCAGCGCGGCCAGGGGCGAGGCGAACATGGTGGCCTTGATCCTCCCGAGGGTCTTGCGGTCCTTACCGGCCAAGGGCCGCACCAGGGCGTCGGCGGAGGCGATGAGCCGGTCGAGGTCGGCGATGTCGTCGACCAGGCCGAGATCACGGGCCTCGGGGCCGCCGAACCGGCGGCCGGTGGTCATGGAGGCGATGGCGGCGGCGGGGGTGAGCTTGGCCTGGATGAGGGCGGCCATGCCGGGGGTGAAAGGCATGCCGAGATCGACCTCAGGCAGGCAGAAGTAGCCCCGGTCGGCGCGCATGATCCGGTAGTCGTGGGCCAGGGCGAGCATGGCCCCGGCGCCGAAGGCGTGGCCGTTGACCGCGGCGACGGTGGGGACGGGCAGGGACAGCACCCGGGCGAGGAGTTCCTGCACGCGCCCGATGAACGGCTGCACTTCCTGGGGGTGCGCGCCGAGCCAGTCCAGGTCCAGGCCGTTGGAGAAGAACTTGCCGGTCCCGGTGGTGATCAGCGCGGCGGGGCCCGGGCGGCCGGCCACGGTGTCCAGGTGGGCGTTGACCTCGGTGATCCAATCCGGGGAGAAGCGGTTCTCGCCCTGGCCCAGGTCCAAGATGAACACGGGGCCGTCGTTGCGCAGTTCAGGCATGATCAGTCCTTGTTCACGGTGGGACGCCGCCGCCCGGGACGGCCGGGCGGCGGGATGCTCAGCACGGCCCGGACGGCGGCCTCCAGCCGCCGCCGGGTGTCGGTGTCGATCGGGGGAGCCGTGGTCGCCGGATCACCGGCGACCGGGGCGGTGATGGCGCGCCGGAAGGCGGCGGTGGGCAGGTCGACCACGCACAGGGTGATGACGCCGACGGCCGCCGCGTCGGTGCGTCCCCACATTCCGTCGGCCAGGCGCAGCAGTACGCTCAGCAGCCGTTTGTCGAGCCCGAGCAGCTCGTCGGCGAGTTGATCGGGCAGGTCGGGCCCGAGGAGCTGCTCGCGGCGCACGGTCATCAGCATCCGGGCCGCGGCGGGGCGCCGGAGCGCGAAGGCCGCGGGCGCGTCGGCCGCGGCCACCACCGCGTCGGCGGCCGCCGTGGCCGGGGACTCCGCGGCCTCCAGCGCCTGCTCGATCGCGGTCTGCTGCGTCTTCAGGAAGTCGTCGGCGGCCCGCAGCCACAGCCGTCCCAGGAGCGCGGGCAGGGAGCCGAACGTGTGGTAGATGGCCCCGTTCGACACCCCGGCCGCGGCCGCCAGGCGGCGGATGGTGACCCCTTGTGGGCCGGAGGCGGCCACCAGCCGCTCCGCGACATCCAAGATCACTTCAGGGTCGTACGTCCTCGGGCGCGCCACGGCGGCACCATAACAGAGCGCTCGCTCTGTTATCCGGCCGGGTGGCCGTGATCCGGCATCGTCGCCGTGCGTGTCAGCCGTGCCGTACCGGTGCCTCCGCCGGGGGCCGGACATCCGCACGATCTCCTGGCCGGTGACGGGCGTGGGATGGCCCGGCCGGCGGGCGACCGCGCCCCGCGGGGGCGCCGCTCGGCCGCGCCGCCACCCCCGGGTAAAGCTAAGGTCATGGCGGTCTACCGGCACCGCGTCCGCTACCACGAAGCCGACGCGCAAGGGTTCCTGTTCAACAGTCGCTATCTCGAGCTCGCCGACGTGGCCATGACCGAGTTCTTCCGGTCCCTGGGGTGGCCGTACCGCGAGCTCATCGCGTGCGGGGCCGACCCGGCGGTGGTCAGCGCGCACGTCACCTATGTGAAGCCGGCCCGGTTCGATGACGTGCTGGACGTGGACGTGCGGTGCTCCCGGGTGGGCCGCTCCAGTTTCCAGCTCGACATGACCGTGACCCGGGACGCCGACACGATCGCGTTGATGGAGCTCGTCTACGTGAACGTCGACGCCGAGGCGGCGAGATCACGCCCGTTGCCCGAGGCCGTCGCCGAGGTGCTGCGTGAGTGCGCCGCCCGATCGGCGAATGACGGCGAGGACGGCTGACGCGGCGCCATTCGGACTCGCGTTGCGAGTGTTCCCGCGTTCGAAGCCTGGTACCCGGCCGTCCCTCCTTGTGGTGTGCGATGGCGTCCAGGTCGCGGATCGCGCCTGGACGCCTTCACTGGATGGGGAGCGCCGCAGCCGGGCACCGGGACGCGGCCCTTCGCTGCGGCCTACCCCCATGCCGCTTCGGACCGCCGCCATGCCGTACGGCTCGGCGGACGCCGGAAGGTGGCCCTCGCCAGACCCGCTTTCGAGGTGTTCGAGGGTCACGGACGGCGGGCATGGCCCCATGAGCTCCCCGGCGGCGAGTGAGCGGGTGGGCGAGGCGGATCGCCACGCCCGGCGGGAGTGGCGGCAGGTGCTCACAACCCGCCGGCGATCTCCCGCAGCGCCTGCAGATGATGCTCCCAGGCCTTCCGCCCGGCGGGGGTGAGCGCGACGTACGTGCGCGGGAACCGCCCGACGAACGTCTTGCGCAGCGCCACGTAGCCCGCGTCTTTCAGGGTGGTGAGCTGCTTGGAGAGAGCGGAGTCACTCAGCTCGATCGTCTCGGCGAGGGTCTTGAAGTCGGCCTCGTCCACGGCCGCCAGCGCCGCGACGATCGAGAACCGCACCGGCGCATGGATCACCGGGTCAAGCGCCTTGCGCGGGTGACCCACTCCCCTTCACCTCCTGCGACCGGTGGCCGCGTTCACGGCGATGATGATCCAGAAGGGCAGCGTGCTCAGGATGGAGCCGGTGAGCCACCACCACAGCACCTTCGGGAAGAACACCTGCCCCAGCACGACTGTAAGGGTGTACAGCAGCACCCCCAGTGGGGTGACCAGGGAGTACAGGAGCTTGTGGTGGCGCGGGATCACCTTGCGGGAGGCGGTGTAGATCACCAGGCCCATCAGCAGCAGCACGGCCAGCGTGAATCCGGCCGTCTGCAAGGGCGGCGGCAGCGCCATGCCGCTGACCAGGACGGCGGCGAACATGGCGAGGCCGAGCAGCGCGATCAACGGCCTGTGCCAGCGCCCTTGGGCGCGCATCCGCTGCGCCAGGTAGGCGGCCTGATCCAGCGACTCTCGCGCGTCCTTCTCGCCGGTCACGCGTTCCCCCCTTCTCCTTGATCCCACTTGAACCACGCGATCGCCGCACCGATCGCCGCCACGGCGCACCCGGATACCACGGCGGCGGACAGCCAGGCCGGATGCTGGGTGGTCGCGCCCGGCATCTGGGTGAGCATCAAGTCGGCGAAAAAGGTGGTCGGCAGCAGGCTGAGCACCTTCACCACTCCGTCCGGGAGCATGGCGAAGGGTATCGCCAGCCCGGACAGGAACAGGGTGACGAGCTGAACGATCGTGCACAGGTTGGTGGCCGCATCCGGGGAGTCGATCCGTCCGCCGATCAGGTAGCCGAGCCCGCCGAACATGGCCGTCCCGAGCAGGATGATGCCGAACAAGGCCGGGATTCGGGCCGGCTCCAGGTCGGCGGCCACGATCGCGATGGCCAATAGGGCGATCGCCTGGATGACCACCATGGCGATACGGACCACCATGTGGGTCAGCAGCAACCGTCCTCGGCCGACGGGGGTGGTGCCGAGCAACCGGAGGGTGCCTTTGGCGCGCATGGCCGCCAGCGACCCGGAGGTGACCGTGAGCGCGGTGGAGGTGACGGCGAGGAACAGTGCCATCGGGGTAACGAGCGTGGCGAAGTCAGGACCGCCCTCGATCTTCGGCACGAGGGCACCGATGAGCAGGAAGATGCCCATCATGCCGAAGGGGAAGAGCAGGGCGAACCAGAAGTAGCGCCTGTCGCGCATCAGCTCGCGGCGGTGCAGCCCGATGAGCTCGCGGGTCATCGTGGACATCACGCCTCCTCGGTCGTGTCGTCGGCGGCGTCGAAGGAGAAGCCGGTCAGGCGCAGGAACACACCTTCGAGTCCGGCCTCTTTCACCTGAATGTCGCGACCGCCCAGCTGAGCGGTGACCAGACCGAGCAGCGCATCGGCGTCACCGGTGGACAGGCTGATCTCGATGGCGCCGTTGCGCCGGTTCTCGACCAGGTCGGAGACCTTGGGATGGCGCCGGAGCGCGTCCAGGTCCCGGCCGGCGTCCACGGTGAAAATGAGCCGCCGCTCGGGCGCGTGCCGGCGGACCAGCTCAGCGGGGGTGCCGCAGGCCACCACCCGGCCTTTGTGCAGGATCGCCACCCGGTCGCACAGGGTGGCGGCCTCCTCCATCGAATGAGTGGACAGCAGGACGGTCCCCCCATCGGCGATGCGGGATCGGATCGCGTTCCACAGCTCCTGGCGGGCCGCGGGATCGAGGCCGGTGGACGGCTCGTCCAGCACGAGCAGCTTCGGACGTGAGATCAGCGCGGTCGCCACAAGGAGCCGCTGGCGCTGCCCACCGGACAACTTGGCCACGCGCACGTTCCGAGCCTCATCCAGCCCCAGCCGGGTGATGACGTGATCGGGGTGCTCGGGGTCCGGGTAGAACGACGCCCACACGCGCAGCAGCTCGGCGACGGTCTGCTGCTCGAACAGCGCCGCATGCTGCGGCTGGATGGCCAGGACACGGCGCAGCCGGTCTCGTTCGGCCGCCGGGTCCAGACCCAGGACCCGTACGGTGCCGGAGGTCGGCCTGCGCAGCCCGGCGATGATCTCGATGCTGGTGGTCTTCCCGGCGCCGTTGGGACCGAGCAGCCCGAAGATCTCGCCTGGTTCCACGGATAGGTCGGCGTGATCGACGGCGTTGAACGCCCAGCCTTCGCGCTCGTAGCGCTTGACCACCCGGTCGAACACCACCGCCGGTTCGGCATGCGGCATCAGCGCGCCTCCCTCTGTCACATAGGGGCGGTAATCCTCACCGAATGCCATTCGGACAACTACTTTCCAGATTGGCAAGTAGTTATAAGAATGGAAACAGCGGCACGGCGAAGGCGAGCGTAGCCATCAGGAGGTGGAGGCGACGACGCCCAGCGCGAACTCCTCGGCAGGGACGAAGCCCCACCGGTTCATCTCCATGTGCAGGTAGTGCAGGAGCAGCTCCGGCCGCGGTACGGGATTGCGCTCCGCCTCAGCTCGATTCAGGGTGGTCACCATCGTCGCGACGTGCTCGGCAACGCTGCGTGCCAGCCGCGGGGCCGCCTCGGCTCCCCTTGCCGCGCTCGGAGGCGACCGAGGTCATCAGATCCGACAGCTCCTGCTGGGTGCGCACCAGCATGCGGAGATGCCCGCCCCACTGGCGGCGGTGCCGTCCCCAGAAGTCGGACGCGCCGGACGCGGGGAGCGCCGCCCGGACCAGCTCGCGCATGAACATCACGGCCAGGGCGGCCCGGGCGCCCGGCTGGTCCAGGTCGGTCAGCCGGTTCTCCGCGATCCACGAGCTGGAGGCGGTGAACAGCTCCTCCGCCAGTGCCACGCCTCGCTCGCCGCCGTACTTGGCCAGCTCCGGCGCGTAGAGGCAGGCACTGACCCGCCGGACGCCGCCGATTCCGGGAGGGGCCGCGCCCGGCACCAGCCTGCGCCCCTCGCCCTTGGCGGGGAGGCGGCCGAGCATGCCGGTCACGTCGTCGATCCGCGCATGCAACCGATCGGCCGCATCGGCGGGCAGCCGGATCCGCAGCCGCAGGTGGTGGCCGGTCATGTCCCAGTACCGGACGAAGAACCAGCGGTCCGCCCGCTCTCGTTCCGCCACGCCACGCAGCCACGGCAGCAACAGGGCGACGGCCTCATCCATGAGCGTCGCATCGCCCGGGTAAGCGCGGATGTACCACCAGTCCTGGGCGTGAGTCTCGCCGCGCATGGTCTCAGGACTCCTCAGGCCAGATCAGCATGGCCGCATGCTCGGTCGCCCGGCGGCGCCGCTCGGCGTCGAGCTGCGGGTGGGCGTTCCTCGCGGGCAGTGCCTCGGTGATGCGCACGTACTCGACACCCGGCGCCAGCCACCCCTCGAGCACTTGCGCGGATGTCGGTGAAGCCAGCGACACCCACAAGGGCTTACGGTCACCGGCGGTGAAGAAGTCTCCGCCGCCCAGGTGATGGACGAACACCTCCTCCGGCATGCCGTGCGCCCGCCGGAAGGCGTCCATCCGCACCACCAGCTCGGCCGGTGTCTCACCGGATCTCGGCAGCGGCAGCGCTGACGTCGGCGCCAGCCACGACGCTCGGCGGGTGACCACCCGCCCGTGCTGCACGCGCGGCAGCGGCACCACCTGTCCGGGCCGGCACCGCGCCAGCAGCTCAGGAAGCTTGGCCAGGGTGTAGTCCGAATGGGGTGACGCGTTCACCCAGGGATCGGCCAGCACCACGAGCAGCCGCGCATAGGAGCGCACCATGTGCTGGGGGATCAACCCCAGGTACGTCAGGCCGATCGGCTCGCCCCGCCGGTCGACCAGCGACAGGGTGTCCGTTCCCGCGTCGTGGACCAGGCGTGTGTCGTCCAAGGTGATCGCGTCGGGCCTGGTGGGCTCACCGGGCAAGGACAGCGGCGGCAGCAGATTGGCGCACTCGGCCTGTGCGGTGTTGCAGTCGGTCCAGAGCACCAGCTCCCGGCAGGCCACTCCCGGCCGGGTGCTCATGATGTGGCGGACCAGCCGGCTGCGGAAGTCCGCGCCGAGCAGGCGGACGAACCGCGTGAACAGCGCACCGCTGCCCGCGCTGAAGTGGTTCACCACCAGCCGATAGCGGCCTTCGGCCACCTGCGCGTAGTCCTCGGCCTCCAGCTGGAACAGCACGGCGGCGCTCGGCGGTGCGCTGGTCGGCCCGACCGGCAGCCAAGCCCGCTCACCCGGGTTGGCACGCGCCCTCATGTCGTCGGCCATGGCCACGTCCAGCGGCCCGTTGCCGTCGCGCTCCACCGCAAGGCGCATGAAGAAGGCGAGCGGGTCGTCGCAGGTGCCGCCTGCGCCGAAGGCGGCGACGAACTCCTCCAGCATCAGGTCGTAGATGTGGGAGCGGAAGAGGTGGGGCCGCATCAGCTCGCCGAGCGACAACAGGTCGTCCCGAACCGAAGGGATCGCACAGATGTCGGGCAGGACGGCCTCGGTTTCACGATCCTCGTACAGCAGCGCGTCGGGAACCGGCCTGCCGCGCTTGGGATCGGCCCACGACCGGGCGTAACGGCCGAGACCGTCGAACGCGGCCAGCCTGCCCTTGACACGCTCGCGATGCGCCGCATCTCCCAGGGCATGGGCGGTCCGCAGGTCATCCGCGGAGATCGGCGATTCCGGAACGCCGTCGACCAGCTCCGCCAGCCGCTCCAGCGGTGCCTCGCTCAGCCGCCAAGGGAGCACGATCGTCAGCACTCCCGCGTCCAGCAGGCGGATGAACCTGGCGAACGGATCAGCGCCGCCGAGGCGCTCCAGCACCTGGGCGAAGCTGAGATCGTCTTCGCCGAGCCGGTCCAGCCAGCCGATGGCGTGATCTGCCTCCATCACGCTGTCCTGCCGCCAGATCACGCCGCCGGCGATGGCCATCTCCCCATGCAGCAGTAAGGAGCCAGGCGCGTCACCGCCGGCCGGCCGGACCGGCGCTCCCCGGTAGGTCAGCAGATGCGCGGTACGCGGGCTACGCGCGAGCCGGTGCAAGGCGAGCATGGCCATGGCGGCGGCGGCACGGCTGCGCGCACGGCCCCCGCCTTCGTTGCCCGCCACGCCGACCGTGGTCAACCCGGAGAACGGGCTGGTCTTCACGGCGGCGCGGGACACGTACGAATAGAGGGTCTTGACATTGCGCGGGGTCGCCGCACCCAGGTCGGCGTGCCGTACCCATTCGGGCGCGGCGATCGCCATGGACTCCAGCACCCCGGGCCCATCGAGGGCGGCGCGCAAGACCTGTACGGTCTCCGCGCGTTCCCGGCTGAGCTGGTCTTCCAGCTTGGCGAGCGCCGCGGCACGGGCGGCCTGCACGCGCATCCATTCCTCGAGCAGGCCGGCCTCGGCCGGTGTGAGCCGGGCGGTGACGCGATCGAGCGTGTCCTGATCCCAGGGCGGCCTCTTCAGGTTGAACACCGCCCGCTTGCCGCTCAGCACCTTGCGACGCAGCGCGATGTCGTCGTCCAGCCGGGGCACCAGGTTGAACAGGACATCTGTCAGCGGCTCGCTGAGCCGCCTGAGCCGCTCGGTGATGGCCGCAAGTTCGGCGAGCAGCAGCCGGGTGGGATCGGCGACGATGTCCAGCGCGTCCACCGGTATCCCGCCGACCCGGGTCAAGACCGGGCCGGACAGGATTGGGCGCGGCTCACGTGAGGCGTTCATCGGCCCACCGCCATCCGCGCCAAGTCCACCATCACCGGGAGGGCGCGCACCGCCGAGTAGGCCAGGAGGCAGGTGTATGCGATGCAGATCGCCCCATAGACCATGTGGGCCGCCCGGCGCCCCGGGACATGCTCGCCAGGTACGGCGGCAGCGGTCGGCGCAGCACGCGGCACTTGAGCAGGGTGAAGGCGCGGCCTCGGACGTCGATCGAGCCCATGGCGGTCTCCAGCGCCACGAACCCATCGCTGGGCAGCAGCGGATTGAGGTTGATCACCAGGCCGATGAGCTGCATGGCGAGCAGGAACGCCGCCGTGTGCTGCACGAAACCGTGGGTGTTGAGCGCGACAAGGCCGACGATGCCGCACCACCAGCCGTCGCACATGATGCCCGCCAGCGCCAGCGTGATCCGGCCTCCCTTACCTCGCACGCGGTAGGCGTCGGTACGGTCCACGTACGCGACCGGCATGAAGTAGAACAGCAACGCCACGCCCAGACCGCGCACCGGCACGTTCAGCACCTGGGCCACCAGGGCGTGCGACATCTCGTGGAACAGGACGAGCAGCAGCTGCAGCGCGGCGGCCACGAGGAACGGCGGGCCGATGATGTGCATCAGGTTCGGCACGCCGGTGAAGAGGGTGTGGAACCCGAACCCGAACCCGGCCACGGCTCCGGCGGCGGCCACGCCGACCAGTAGCCTGGCGGGGATCTTGCGGAGCACCCGAGCGAGCGGTTCGAGCACGACCGGCAGCGAGCGCGTGATGACCACGCGGGGCATCAGCCGCGAGCTCTTCACCCGCTTGCCCGCCTGCCGGGCCTGTGGTGGGGGCATGGTGCCCTCGAGGAGCCCGCTGGCCTCCAGGCCCGCCAGGAAGCCCTCGATCTGCCTGCGGATCGTCTCGGCACGATCGGCGTTGTGGCTGGTGAACAGCTCGATCAGCTCATCGCGGGAGCGGGTGCCGTCGAGATAGGACAGCACCGCCTCGCCGGCCCGGGTGATGCGGTAGTAGTTGCCGGTGACCGGATCGAAGATGAGCGGGATGTCATCCATTCCCCGGATGACCTCGAGCTCCTGGCGGAGCCGCGGTGTGCTGACGGGCACGGTCGGAACCCCCACAGGCACGGAGTGACGGGGTCAGGCGGAGGCTGCGGTCCCGGGGTCGCCGTGGTATAGGGAAGGAAGGCGACGACCCCGGGAACCGGTTGGCGTTGCCTACGCGGTCAGATCCGGGCAGGAGGATGCCCCTGGAGGTCAGCCCATCTCTGGCACCTCCTGCCCGGGTCGATCAGGCGCTATAGGTGGACGCCGTGCTCAGGCTGGACGCCGAGCTCGCCGGGCAGGACGCACTCGACGCCGAGGTAGCGGTCGCGAAGCAGCCCAGGGCGCTTTCCTCTGGCAGCTCCTCGATCGCGAGGTCGCCCTCCAGGGCGTACAGGTCGAACTGGTGGCCCATCGCTGGTCACCTCCCTTCGCGGACCGTGGACGAGGACGAGTCTGTGGTGGTCAGCCCCAGACGGTGGAGGCGGTGCCCACGGTGGCGGCGGTGCTGCCGGGGCAGGACGCCGTCGACGCCGACGAGGCGCTGAAGAAGCAGTTGGCCAGGGCGGAATCCTCGGGCAGCTGCTCGATCGCCAGATCCTCGTCCAGCGCATAGAGCTCGAGCCGGTGCGACATGTGGCTCACCTCCCTTCCAGGGGTGTGCGATCCCCGTGCGGATCAGCCGAACGTGGAGGCGGTGCCCACGGTGGCGGCGGAACTGCCGGGGCAGGACGCCGTCGACGCCGACGAAGCGCAGAACCAGGAGCCGAGCGCGCTTCCCTCAGGGAGCTCCTCGATCGCCAGCTCCCCGTCCACTGCGTACAGGTCGAGCCTGGCCACGGTCATGCCGTTCACTTCCTTTCGTCGTCTCATCGGGCCGCTCTCAGCCCGCGGAGCTGGCCGTCATGACGCTGCCCGCCGAGCTGACCGGGCAGCTGGCCGTACCGAGCGTCGAGGTCGTGCCGTAGGTACCGAGCGCGACACCCTCGGGAATCTCCTCAAGGAACGGGCCGTCCTCGGGCAGCTCGACCGAGTGAAGGTCGAACGGAGCCATGCCAATCACCTCCCTTCGATGTGCCGTGGTCGTCTGGAGCGGATCACCGGGCCGTACCGCTTCCGGTGATCTCGCTCGGCTTTCGCACCGGCCTCGTGCCTCGCGGTCAGGGTGCGACCCGTGACTGTCCGGCCGATCAGGTGTACGAGGAGAAGCAGCCGAACGACGAGGCGCTGGTGGCCGGGCACGAGGCGCTGGACACCGAGCTGGCGGTCGACACCGAGGCGAGCGCCGCCGCCTCGGGGAGCGACTCCAGCTCCATGGAGTCGCCCGGCGCGTACAGGTCGAGCTTGTCCGCCATGGCGGGTTTCCTCCTTTCAGGTGTCTCGTCGCTGGCGGCGGACACCCCCAGCGACGCCGTTCGCCGCCTCGGCGGGAGTACCGAGCGCCAAGGCGAACAGCTGATGGCGGCTGGAACCGTCGCAGTGCAACGGCAGCCGGATCGAAGAAGGAATGAAGCCGGCGAAGACCGTGCCGGCCAGACCTGAGGCGACCGCATCCAGCCACATGGCGTAGGCCGCCGCTCCGGCACGGCTCATCAGCAGCCGGTAGCCGTGGCCACCGTGCGCCTGAGCGGCGTGCTCCACATCACCGGTGATCATGGTGATCGCAGCCGCGTCACAGAACTCCTCTTGGATGGTGAGCTCCCGCACCGCGTCACCGGATGGGAGAGACGCCACCGCGATGAACGACCGCGTCAGCGGGTCCAGGTGGTAGAAGGCGGGTTCCAGCCCGGTCACCCGGAAGGCCGCCACATCGACCGAGAGCGGGCAGCACCCGTGCTCGGTCTCCCACCATTCGTCGTCGGCCAGGCCTCGCGCGGCGATGTCCGCCAGCAGTGCGGCGGGTATCGGGTCACGCGCGAAGAACCGGATCGAGCGACGGTTCCGCAGCGTGGTGAGCAGACCGCTCCGCGGGCGGGTCTCGGGCGGGAAGCCGATGCCGTCGCCGAGGGCGGGCCGCGGCCGGCTGCCGCGTCGTACCGGTTCCGCAGCGCCGGCCCGAGGATGGTGCGATTCCGCCGGCCCGGCGGGGACGGCGAACGAGCGGATCAGCTCCGATGCCAGATCGAGCGGGCTGCTCACGCCTTGCCTCCGAGGTCGAGAACGGCGGTGATGGGTTCGCTGTCGAGCTGGGTCCCGAGCGCGCGGCTGATCGCCTCGTCGTTCCACGTGAAACGAGGCCGCAAGCGGAGGCCGAGCGCGCGGGCGACGCTGCGGGCCGTGGCCTGAGCACAGCCGGAGTCGAGGAGCACGATCCGCAGTGCGAAGGCGCCGTACTTCTGGGCGACCTTGGGGAAGTCCCCGGTCAGCATGAGGGTGACCGGCGCATCCTCGGGGACCTCCTCGGCGTGCGGCGATAGGCGGGCCAGGCGGTGCTCGGCCAGCGCGTAGCCGTAGATCCCCGGTTCGAAGCCCGCCACGTCGCGGATCACCACGTAGGGGGTGACCGAGCCGATGTTGCCGCCGCTCGCGGTCCACCGGTAGACCCGCTGCTCGGTCCGCTGCTGGATGCCCGCCATCATCATCAGGAGGAGGGACAGCTCCTCGCCGCCCAGCGTGGCGGCTCCCGGGGACGGGGTCTCCAGCCGCTCCAGCGGTGGGCGCGGCAGCGGCACGATCGGCGCGACCGGCCAGGACTTCGACCGCTGCTGCAACGCCATGTTCGACGGCTTGTAGTGGGCTTGATGGGCCTTGACGTCGGCGAACGGCTTCGGCGGCAGGGCGACCGCCGCCTCGTAACGGGCCGCGAGCGAGGCCCGGCCGACCGTGGCCTCTTCCGCGATCGAGCACCGCGGGCATCCGGGACGAGTGGCGGAAGAGTGCTCCGAATAGGCCAGCGTGTCCAGGTCCACCGATCTCCAGCGCACCGGGAGCACCGACGGCACCGCGCGGGAGATGAGCGCGAACACCTCGCGGGCGAACAGCGCCACCGCTAGGGGAGCGTCCCCGGCGACCGGCTCTCGCTCGTCGATCGGATCCTCGGCGGTCAAGCACTCCGCGCACGGGGTGTACGCCGGGTGCACCAGCGGGCCGAGGATGGCCCTCCGACCGGCGAGGCGCAGCCGGAGCAGCGGAATGTTCTTCTCCCAGCAGTGGCCGGCCAGCGCCGCGCCCGGTTCACCGAAACAGATCGCCAGAGTCGTGGCCGGCTGCGGGGTGGAGCCCTCCGCCGCCTGGACGCGCAGTGAGTCGGCGAGCTCACCCTGGAGCATCCGGATGAGCGCCGGATCGCCGAACGCCTCGACGCGCGCGGCCTGCAAACGCGCGGCCGCCTGCTCCCACGCCGGGTTCGCGCCGGTGGAGTCCCCCAGCCGGGAGAGCACGTCCGCGAGGGTGTCGGACCGGCGGCCCCTCCGGGGTTCCCTCTTCGACCACACCGCACGTCCACAACAGGGACAGTGACTTGAACACGATCTCCTCGGGAACCCCGAGCTCCGCCGCTAACGCGGCGTGGTCGCGTTGCCCATCGGAGAGCTCCAGCAGCCTCGGGAGCAGCTCGGTGGCCGACCTGCCCCGGAAGAGCTGCCGTTTGGGGCCGCCCTCCACAATGACCTCACCAGCGCCGACCGTGACGACCAGCCCGCGGCGGACGCGCGGCCGGACCGGCACTCGGAGCTGTGGATCATGTCTTGCGGCCTGGCCGATCTGCTCGGCGGTGATCACGCTCTCGCCCTTCACATCGACTCCTTCCATGCGGCCAGCCGCTGCCACAGGTGTTCGCTGGTGGCCCGCTCCCGGCAGCGGGGGCAGCGGTCGACGGCGAGCACCCCGCTGCGGTTGGTGGCGCCGGTGACCAGGTTGAAGCGGCGCACCGTCCCACCGAGCCGGTCCGGATCCGGGGCACCAAGGGCCTCACCGATCGCCTGGCGGGTCAACGCGGCCGCGATCCCGGCGTGGTGGGCGCCGAACCCCGACGGGTGCTTGCCGGAGGCTGGCGCCGGATGCGTCCGCTGGTGCTGCCGCCGGCGGTTGAGGAAGCACTGGTAGCAGGCGGTGCGGCCGGGAACCACCACCGGTCCCACCCGGAGGTCGGTCGGCTCCAGGCACGCCTCGATCCAGGGCATCCCCCAGGCGAACGCGGATCGGTCAGCCGCCTGAGCGATGGCGGGCCGTTCGTGCGAGAGGGCGAGCACGAGCACATCGGCGCGCGGCCAGAGGCTGGGATGGGTGCCGGAGTCGATGTGCTGCACCGTGACGTGCTGCACGCCCGGCAGGTCGGTGGCCTCGCGCAGGCGATCGGCGACGGCGTGACCGAAGGGCCCGGAGGCCAGGATCAGCGCATGGCGTGTCGCGGCGGGATCGGAGGGCATGAGCGGTCCTTACAGGCGTCAGGCGAACGGCTGCGGGTGCGGGTTGATCTCGGCTTCGGGGTGGACGGGATGCCCCATGGCCGCAGGGGCCTGATACAGGCGCGGATGCCCCAGGTAGCGGGCGCGGTGAGCGAAGGACAGCGGCATGGCCTGCGGCACAAGGACCCGGACCACGTGGGCTCCGGCCTGGCGGGCCTCGTCAGTGGTGAGGTCGGCCACGATCACCTCGCACCCGGCGGCGTGCATGCGATTCAGCAGCCACGCCAGCGCTTCGGTGGTGGAGGCACCCGGCCCGAGGGCGGGTAGGTCGGCCAGGCGACGCGTCGGCCGCTCACCCTCGAGCAGGAAGTCGAAGATGTGCCGCTTGGCGCGCGGCCCGGCGAGCAGAGCCCCACCGACCACGCTCACGATGTCCTCGGGCGCCATGTCCCTGGGCTGGGTCCCCGCCATGGCCCGCAACGCGATCCGGAGCGAGGCGGCCTCCCGGTGCAGTTTCGCCACCGCCTTGCCGGGATCCACGTCACACGTGGCCACGACGATCTGTGCCAGATCCGGGTCATGGTCGGCGAGCTGCAGCCCATAGATCACCGGGATGCCGAAGTCAGTGGTCGCGTCGAACAGCAGCGTGCGGATGTTGTGGCTTCGGCTCCGCTCGACGAACGCCCGGTGCTCGGGCGCCAGGTCATCCGGATCGACATCCAGACGCGGCAGGCGCAGCCGCTGGAGCCAGGTCAGGGCGATCGAGTCGCGCTCGACCACCTCGAGCAGCCCGTTGATCACCGCGGCGATCGGATCGGTATGGGCGGCGCAACCGGTGGAGACCGGATGGGTGTAGCGCTCCGCGGCCGACTCCGGCGGGCATTTGAGGTACACCTGGACGGCCGGCACGTACACCTTCTTGCCGCGCGTCAGCGACCACGCCTCGACCCAGCGCAGCGGGATGCGCGGATCCGGGGGCACCAGGCCGCACTTCGGGTCGGCGTACTCAGCGCTCGAGAGGTTCGGCCAGCTCGTCGGCGGTATCGCGTCCTCACCGAGCTCGTCCGCGGTGGCCCAGATCATCGCATCCGGATGCCACGCGCAGGAGGAGTAGCGCTCCAGGGACTCGGCGATCGCGAGGTGTGCGGCGATCTCCGGGTCCACGCTGCCGCCCGCTCCGTCGAAGTTGCCCGACGAAGGGTCGTGCTCCCAGTCCGGATGGGCCGCCAGCACCGCACCCGGGTTGCCCAGGGAGCCGGTGACGACGGAGTAGAACGGCTCCCCTTCCCGGATGGGCAGCGGGGTGAGCTTCGACACCAGCCCATAGGGCGACACCAGCCTGCCCATGGCGGCCAGGGAGGCGGGAACGCTCCTCGTCCGGGGAGCTTCCGTGAACAGCCTCATGGAGCGTGCTCCCGATCGCACAAGTCCGACATTCAGCACTTTCAGCTTGATCCGGATCACATCGTGCTGATCGAGCGCATGGCGAGCGCATGATCGCGCTGGCGATGCGCTCTGACGTGGACCGGCGCGAGACCTCGGGCCGGCAATCCCCATGCCGGCATGGAATCTGCCGATGCGGGCCGAGCACGTGGTGGTGCGGACCGCCGACGTTCGCCTATAGCGGACTTTTTCGCCATCCCGCGGCGCGCGTTGCAGGCCAGAGGAGACGAGCCATACGGCATTGCCACACTGGGCGCTCGCTGTCATGCACACCGTGCGACAGCCGAGGGCGCGCACCTAGACGGCCCGGCTGATCATTGGAAACGCTGTTTCGATATCAATCCATCACCACACCGCCTGACAATCTCGCACGCGCGGACTATTTAATCTTCATCTATACGTTTCGCCGGGAACAGGTACAATGTGCCGCTTGTTGTCATATGACCTTCACTGCAACTTCGCGTAAAGTGTCAGATCTTGCGACGTCAGGGGTGACTCTCCATACTGGTCAACCGCGTCTCCGCTTTACCGGGCTATTGACAAAGCCAGAACGGGGGAACGATGCTGATCGGACTGTTAGGCCCTGTCGTCATATACGGAGAGGAAGAACGTACGCAACTGTTGGAGCACCGGACGCGCGGCGTCCTCGCGGCGCTGGCAATGCATGCCGGTCAGAAAATCACCCAGGATCAGCTCGCCGCGCTGTTATGGGATGACATTCCCATCGGCGCATCCAACAACATCCGCAGTTACATCAGCCAGCTGCGCAAGCTTTTTCAAAGCACCGATCCCGCTGCGGATGTCTTGAGCTCATTTCGGCGAGGCGGGAATGGCGGAAGCGGGGGTTATCGCCTCAACATTCCACGCAGCAGCGTCGACGCCTACTTGTTCCGGACCCTGGTCAGCCGAGGGCAGACCGCATTACAGGCCGGCGACCTCGACCGGGCCGAAACCGACCTCTCCGACGCCCTCGCGCTATGGCGCGGGACCGCTGGAGGCCCGGACGTGGCGGCGTCCCAAGGGCTGCTCGAGTGGTTGAACGCCCACAACAACCTGCGGGTCGCCGCCCAGGAGGACCTCATCGAAACGCGGCTGAGACGCGGCCAGCACAGCGTCCTCATCCCCGAGATCCGGGAATTGCTGATGCACAACCCGTTCCGGGAGCGATCCTGGGGTCAGCTCGCCCGCGCCTGCTACTTCTCCGGCGATGTCATGGGCGCTCTCGACGCCCTCAACCAGGCACGGCGTATTCTCGCTGACAACCTCGGAATGGAGCCCGGCCATGAACTCCAGTTGATTCAATCCTACATCCTCAACCGGGCCGAACACGAATTGCGTTTCCTACCGCTGATCGACTGCGCCGCCGCCCGTGACGCACGGGTACGTGATCGGTGAGCCGCTGGTCCGTTGCATTCGCTTGACCAGTGTGTTTTCAGCTGCTCCCCCATAAGGAAAACCGATGGCGGATGCACCGCTGCCGCGCCTCAACGCCCCGTCGGCCGGACGTGAAATGCTGCGGGCCACAGATCGGCGCATCCGGAGAATCCGGCGTGCTCGCCACAGGGCACGCACCTGGCTTCGGACCGGTTGACCGCGCGATCCCATTTCAGGCGAGCACGGTTCGCTTTACGCGTACGACTGCCGTCGCCGGTCAGATGAAGCCGAACCCCTGCGGCAGCGGCTCATGCCGGAACAGCTCGAGCGGGACCACGTCGGCGAGGGCCCGGTAACCCGCCGGGCTCAGGTGCAGGTTGTCCCCGCTGTCGTACGCCGGGCGGAGCCGCCGCGGGTCCGCGGGGTCCCTGGCCGCCAGGTCGAAGTCGAGCACGGCGTCGTACCGGCCGCTGGTGCGGATCCACTGGTTGACCCGCTGCCGGGCGGCCTCGCGGTACCCGTCGGGGTCGTCCATCAGATGCCCGCCGAACGGGGTGAGCGTGGCGCCGTACACGCGGATCCCCAGCGCGTGCGCCCGCGTGATGGCCTGGTCGTACGCGGCGATCAGGTCCTCGGCGACCTGCTTCTGCGCGGCCTCGGTGGCCTCGGCCGTGCCGATGTCGTTGACCCCGGCGAAGAGGATCAGCCACTCGACGCCGCTCTGCGCGAACACGTCCCGGTCGAGCCGGGAGAGCACGTTGGGGCCCAGGCCGTCGTTGAGCACGCGGTTGCCGCCGGCCCCCTGGTTGAGGACCGCGATACGCCCGGCGCCGGGGCCGGCCTGCAGCCGGTCGAACAGCCGGTCCGGCCAGCGGTCGTTCCCGTTGGTGGTCGAGCCCCGGCCGTCGGTGAGCGAGTCGCCGACGCAGACGACGGCCGCCGCGTCGCCCGGGGACCACACCTCCAGACCGCTGATGAAGTACCAGTGCTCGACCGGGGTGGCCCCGGGCAGGTCCTCGGCCTCGACGTGGTCCCCGGCGAGCAGGTAGGAGGTGGTCCGGGAGCCGGGGTGGGAGGTGATGTGGTGGGAGTCCTGGCCGGTGGCCAGGTAGAGCGTCAGGGTGAGGTTGGCCCCGGGGGCCACGGGGAGGTCGAGCGGGTCGGAGACCACGTGCGCCCCGACCGGGATGACCACGGACGGCCTGCCGGTGAAGGTCACCGGGCGGGAGGTGCCCGGCTGGATCGCGCTCACCCCGGCGCGCCCGCCTGCGGGGAGCGCCACCGCGGCCCGGGTGATGGGGAGCGCGGTGCCGCCGAAGGCGTTCGAGATGCGCAGCCGGAGCTTCGCGCCGCCGATGGTGACGCGGACGGTCTGGCGGAGGGTGGTGTCGGCGAGCACCCGGCCGGGCCGGGTGAACGGCTCCGGCGGCATGTTCCCCGGCTCGGTGAGCTGCGGCATCGCCGTCCAGGTGGTGACCCAGTGCATGTCCGCCGGGTCACGCCGCATCACGATCACCTCGCAGGTAGCGCACGACCAGGCCACCGGCCGTCCGCCGCAGCCGGGCGCGGTGCTCCGGCGCGGTCCCGTCGCGGCCGGGCGGCCCGTGGCGGGTGGGCCGAGGACGTTCCCGAGCGTTCTCGATCGCGACGAGCGCGACGGAGCCGCGGATCGGCTCGCGCCGGCGCTCGCCGGCGGCGGGCTGCGGGATCACGCGGTCATCTTAGGTCTCATGAGCACATCGTGGCCTCAAGAGCACGCCACGGTGCGGGGGAACGGCCGGGCCGCCGTACGGCGAGCCGGATAGTGAGCATTCCCGGGCCGTGCTCATGCGATGGGTCCACCCGCCCTGGCCGGCGTGCCTGACCGGGCGTGCTGTAACCGGAATGGGCGTGCGTGCCGGACCGGCCGGGTCGTGCCGGCCGTACCGAGGTCCGGCGGTGTCAGCCGCCCCGGCGGTCGAGCACCATCACGTCGAGCAGGTCGGCGTCCGGGACCGGCCGGCACGTGCCGACCACCCGCCACCCCCAGTGCTCGTACATCGCGTGCGCCGGTGCCTGCGGGTGGGACAGCAGCATCGCGTAGGGCTCGCTGCGGCCCGCCAGGAACTCGGCCAGCAGCCGCCTGCCGTACCCCCTCCCCCGGTACGGCTTGCGCAGGATGAGCTCGATGACCGCGACCTTCGGCGCGGTGAGGACCTCGGCCGGCGGGTCGCTCACCTGCCCGGCCCACCAGCTGCCCGGGGGGAAGGTGAGCCCGAAGCAGAACCCGGCCAGCTCACCGGTGGCCGCGTCGATGGCCGAGACCAGCTCGAACCCCTCGCTCCGCACCTGGCGGCGGGTCCGCTCCAGGTACCGGTCGCGCGAGTACAGCGGGCCGCTGTGGTACGGAGGCTCGGCGTAGATCTCGGTGTACGCGTCGGCGTACTCATCGCTGCAGGCGCGTTCGGCCGCCTCACCTGTCGCCCGGACGAATTCGACGTCAGCCATCGGGCCTCCTTCATCGCGGTGGGAGAAGGGCGAGAAGCCCACGCTCCATTGCGCTCAGGGCTCGCGCTCCGTTGCGCGCGATAGGGACGAAGCGCTCGCGCGTCATTGCGCCGGGGGAAGGGCGAGGAGCTCGCGGAACTCCACCACTCCGGGCCGGTGCGCCTCGCTCGGCGGGACCATGGCGAGCACATGCGCCGCGACACCCCTTACGAACATGGTGTGGTGCTCGGCGGGCAGGCGTTCCAGGACGGTGCGGGCGTGGCCGACGCCGGCGGCGACGTCACCGGCCCGGATGGCGCTGATCGCCATGTGCAGCTCGACCTGGGTGATCTGGCGGGTGCGCCAGGCCGGGTAGGCGGCGATCGCCTCCTCGTGCGCGGCCTGCGCCTCCTTGACCGGGCCGACCCGGGCCAGGACGAAGGACTTGGTGTGGAGCAGCCGGGTGCGCGGCCAGCCGAACGCGGTGGTGGTGTCCCGGGTGACGCGGTCCGGCAGCCGTTCGTAGATCTCCTCGACCGTCCGCACCGCCTCCAGGGCGGTGCGCGCGTCCCCGCGGAGCGCGGCGAGCAGGGCGCGGGTGCCCTCCGCCTCGGCGACGCCCCCGTACGCCTTGGCGCCGGCGATCTCGGCCGCCTCGTCGATCCGCTGCAAGATCAGCTTGGTGGGCCGCTTGGCATAGCAGGCCATGGTGGCCTCGTAGCCGCGGACGGCGGTCTGCAGCTCGGGGTCCCCGGCGAGGTCGGCGGCGCGGCGGGCGATCCGCCACCAGTGGCTCGCCTCCCGGACCTGCCCGAGCAGCCCGAGGCAGTCGGCCATCAGGAACGCCATGCGCGCGTTCACCGCCGCCCAGCCGCGCTCGTCGCCCGCCGGGCCCCGCCGGATCACCTGCTGGAGTGCGTACGCGTCGAGGGCGAGGTCGCCGAGCACGGCCGCCGGGGGTTTGACGAGGAGCGCGTGCGCGTACTCCCACGCGGTCTCCTCCCAGTCCTCGAGCCGCTCGCCGCCGACCAGCGTGGTCATGGCCTGGCGGATCTTCTCGATGGCGTCGAGCGGGAGCACACCGGCGGTGCCCATGAGGGCGAACGATTGCAAGAGCTGGCGGCGCGTCTGGTCCATGGCGTAACCATCCTGTGGCGTGGCCTCCGGCCGGGAGCCCGAATTCGCGGTATTGGCCAGTACGAGAGCGTGGAGCGCGGTCAGGAAGCCGTTGGCGTTCAAGACGCGGTCGAGGCGCTGGATGGCGTCGGGCGGAGGTTTTCGGTCACCACGTTCCCATCGGGCGAGTATCGACCAATCCACGTGGGCTTGTTGGCCGATCTCCTCGAGTGAGGCGTGCCGAAGTTCGCGCCAGTGCCGTAAAGCCGCACCGAGCAGATGCCATGGGGAGAGCGAGGGATCGACTGGATCAGCGCGACGGGGCATGACCGCTCCTTGGGGGTGGCCCATTCTGGCCAATGACTTTGGCCAGTATTCAAGCCTTGGCTCGCCTTTGCTGTACCGCGACTATGACACAGCGAAACACGCACCGCACACATCCGATCGCGCAACGTAACGGATCCGCTGATGACCCACGCCCCACCGCTGACCGGCACGCACCGCGCCGCGCCGGCCGCCCGGTCCGGCTCAGGCCCCGAGGAGACGGACGTGTATCACCATTCCGCCACGATGAGGCCACGGATCGAGCCGATGCTCCCGCCGCCCGCCACCCCCTCCGCCGCGTGCGCCCAGCAGCTCCAAGCCCATCTGACCAGGAGCTACGCCATCCCCTCCCAGCTCCAGACCAACGGCGACGTCGCCCTCCTCATCGTCGGCCGCGAATTGCACGTCTGGGTCTACGCTGACCGCATACTGTGGGACAGCGGGAAGATCGACGAGAGAACCCGTACGAAGATCTTCACCGCCCTTCCCGCAGGCCAGCCGGCCCGGGCGGCCGGGCTGGTCGCAGGCCGATACCACCAAATCCGCCGTGAACGAGGGTGACTTCGCCAGCGCTCTGGCGGTCTGCCGCGTCATGCCCGAAACTGACCGGTAGCCGTACGCGCTGAGCACCGGCCGCGGCCCCGCCCAGACCGGTACGGGGCGCCGCCGCACCCCAAGACCCGGCCCTGGGACGCTGAACGAGGCGCGGAGCGTCCCAGGGCCGCCATACTTCCGCCATACATGTCGTGACCACACGTGAGGAGAGCGAGATCAGGAAGGATGCAGCGATGACCGAATCGGTTTCACGGATGCGCGCCGACACCGCATCCCCCACCGGCATTCCCCCGTCACACCTCGCGTGCTGACCTGGCAAGGGGAGACGATGAACGTCCACGTTGCCGGCCTCGCCACCCAGCTGCGCCAGCGACTCGCCACCCGGCTCGCCAGGACCGGCACCCTGCGCGCCCCGCGCTTGCGGGAGGCGGTGGAGACCGTGCCCCGCGAGCTCTTCCTCGGCGACCGCGTCTACCGGCGCGTCTCCGGGGAGGGCGGAACCGGCTGGGAGCCGATCACGCCCGTCGACCCGCAGTGGCTCGATCTGGCCCATGAAGATCGTGATTGGGTGACCTGGCTGGACGACGGCGAAGAGACCGCACCGAACCTGATCACCGGCGGGAGGCCGGTCGCCACCGCGGCCCAGCCCGGACTGACCGTCCACATGCTGGAGAGCCTCCGCGCCGGCGAGGGGCACAAGGTGCTGGAGATCGGCACCGGCATGGGCTACTCCACGGCGCTGCTGTGCGAGCTCGTCGGCTCGCACCTGGTCACCACCGTGGAGGTCGACCCCAACGTGGCCGGCCGGGCCGAGCAGGCGCTCCACCGCGCGGGCTATGAGCCCACCATCCTGGTCAGGGACGGCCTCACCGGCCACGCCGAGGGCGCGCCGTACGACCGGATCCTGGCGAAGTTCCCGGTCCGGCGCATCCCGTCCCTGTGGCTGGAGCAGACCCGGCGTGGCGGGGTCCTCGTGGCCGTCCTCTCGGGGTGGCTCGGCGGTCCCGCGCTCACCCGCATCACCCTCACCGGCCCGGACACGGCCGAGGGTGAGTTCTTCAGCGACGCGCTCCCGTACCTGGCGGCGCGGCCGCAGATCAGCCCGCCGCCGATCGGGGAGCTGCCCTCTCGCGACACCGGGGAGCAGCGCGACGCCCAGTACGGCGCGGAGGTCTTCGACGACCCGATGACGCGCTGGCTCGTCCAGCTCGCCGCCCCCAACGCCCGGCACGTCGCCACGGAGGGCCCGGCGGCCGGCCACTGCCTCGTGGACCAGGAGACCGGGTCGTGGGCGTGGCTGATCCGCGAGGACGACCGGTGGATCGTCCGCCAGGGCGGTGACCAGCGGCTCTGGGATCGGGTGGAGGAGACCCTCACCCTGTGGCGTCGGGCGGGGCGGCCGGGGCAGCACGTGTTCCGGCTGCGGATCACCCGGGGTGAGCAGCTCGTCTTCCTGCCCGGGCTGCCCTCGATGCGCTGGGCTCTCCCGAAGTGACGACCGATCGATGACAGGGCAAGGGCGGTCAGCACCGGTCGATCCACCGATCGCCCGGGTGCGCGCCGGCCGTACGGCGCTCGTATGCGACGCCCGCGGTGCCAGGCCCGCCCTTGCCGATCGTCCCGGCCGCCGGGACGCCGCGGGGGACCCACCCCGCCGCCCGGAGCGGCCGATCGTTCTCACTCTTCCACTGGTTCCGGCTTCGGTTCCGGCTTGCCCGAGTCCCGCTTCGGCTCCCGCCCCGCATGCTTGAGCGCGAGGCGCAGGCAGTACTCGATCTGAGCGTTGACACTGCGCAGATCGTCGGCCGCCCACTTGGCGACCGCCTCGTAGACGGCCGGGTCGAGGCGGAGCAGCAGCTTTTTCCGCTCGGGCATGGTCAGGCATAGAGGCTGCCGGCATTGACGACCGGCTGGGTCGCCCGGTCGCCGCAGAGCACGACCAGCAGATTGGACACCATCTGGGCCTTGCGCTCCTCGTCCAGCTCGACCACTCCTCGCTCGGCCAGGCGGTCCAAGGCAAGGCCCACCATACCCACCGCGCCCTCGACGATCTGGGCGCGCGCGGCGACCACCTGCGCGGCCTGCTGCCGGACCAGCATGACCTGGGCGATCTCCGGTGCGTAGGCCAGGTGGGTGAGCCGGGCCTCCAGCACCTCCACGCCGGCGAGGGCGGTGCGCTCGCGCAGCTCGGCGGTGAGCTCCTCGGCCACGTTCTGGTTGTCGCGCAGGCTCGGCCGGCCCTCGGTGTGCGAGTCGTACGGGTGGCTGGTGGCGAGGTGACGGACGGCGGCCTCGGCCTGGATGGACACGTACTCCTCGTAGTCGTCGACCGCGAACACCGCCTTCGCCGTGTCGGTGACCTTGTACACCACCACCGCGGCGATCTCCACGGGGTTCCCGTCGGCGTCGTTGACCTTGAGCTTGGCGGTCTCGAAGTTCCGCACCCGCAGCGTCACCCGGCTCTTGGTGGTGAGCGGGAGCACCCACCGGAAGCCCGGCTCGCTCACCGAGCCGATGTACCGGCCGAGGAACTGCACCACCTTGGCCTCGTTCGGGTTGATGATCGTGAAGCCGGTGACGGCGACCCCGGCGATCAGCGCCCACACGAGCGTCGCCCCGAGCAGGAACCCGAGGCCGTCCGGCATCCCGCCGTCCGGGGGCGTCTCGAGGTCGGCCCCGAGCCAGGCCGGGATGAACGCCAGGGTGACCACGACCAGCACGAGCAGCACCGCGAAGCCGTTCAACTGCAACGCCCGTCGCTCCATCGACCCTCCTGTGCTATCGATGTGATATCACCACGATAGCGCAGGTCGAGCAAGGGTGTGCGATTCGTGTGGTCGTGGTCAGGTGAGGATCGGGTACGGCTCGCGCAGGTCACGCCGACTTCTCCGGAAGGTCAAACGGGGCACCGGCGTTGGCCGGCGTCACCCGGCAGGGCCGGTCAGGGTCCGGACCGGGCAGGTGCAGCCGCTCAGGAACCGCATGGGCCGATGCACCGATCAGGACCTCGGCGGATCACCGGACGCGGGTGGCCCGGGGGCGCCGGCGGATGCGGACGCGCCGGTGGAAGCGGAAACGGCGGGGCCGGTTCGAGCGGGCGCGGACGGATCCGTGGAAGCCGGCATCGGCGCATCACCGGGCGCGGGCCCGGCGGCCTCCTCCTCGGGGACGAACTCCGCGCGCACGCCGAGCAGCCGCACCGGGCGCCGCTCGGTGAACCGGTCGAGGGCGGCGAGCGCGGCCCGCTCGATCGCCTCGGCCCGGCGGGCCGGCCGTACCAGCCGCTGACCATGGGTCCGGGTGGTGAACGGCGCGTACCGGACCTTCACCACCACGCGTCCGACGGGCCGGTCATCGGCCGCGACCTCGTCCGCGACCTGGCGGGCCAGGGCGCCCACCTCGCGGCGCACCCGGTCCCAGCCGGCGAGGTCCTCCTGGTAGGTGATCTCCCGGCCCCGGGAGCGGGCCCGGTACGGCTCGGCGACCACCGGTGAAGGATCCCGGCCGCGGGCGAGCCGCACCAGCCACGGGCCGATCGTCGGCCCGAACCGGCGGGCGAGCTCACGCGGATCCGCGGCGGCGAGCTGGGCGACGGTGCGGATGCCCAGCTCGCCGAGGCGCTTGGCGGTCTTCGGCCCGATGCCCCACAGCACGTCGGTCGGGCGGTCGCCGAGCACCTCCGGCCACGTCCGATCCGTCAGCCGGAACACACCCGCGGGCTTGCCGAAGGCGGTGGCGAGCTTGGCCTGCAGCTTGTTCTGCCCGATGCCGACCGTGCAGTCCAGGGCGGTCGCCTCGCGCACGCGCCGCTGGATCAGCCGGGCCACCGCCTCCGGGTCGCCGGTGTCGACGGCGAGGAACGCCTCGTCCCAGCCGATCACCTCGACCACGTCGCACAGCTCCCGGAGCGTGGCCATCACCGTGTCCGAGGCCGCCTCGTAGGCGGCACGGTCCACGGGCAGGAACACCGCCTCGGGACAGCGCCGCGCCGCCGTGCGCAGCGGAAGCCCGGAGCGCACCCCGTACCGGCGGGCCTCGTAGGAGGCCGTGCTGACCACGCCGCGCCGGCTCGGGTCGCCCGTGCCGCCCACGACCACCGGCCGGCCGCGCAGCTCCGGACGGCGCAGCAGCTCGACCGCCGCGACGAACTGGTTGAGATCGACGTGCAGCACCCAGCGGGCCACACCGCGTTCCTGCCCGTTCCAGCGGGATCGGCACGTCGCCGGCGGATATCACCGCTGGTGCAGCTCGTGGAAGAGGTTGATCCACTGGTCCGGGTGGACGAAGGAGACCACCGCGTCCAGCGGGATCGCGGCCCGGGCGAACGCCCGCCGTAGCCGCTGCCGCGGGTGGTGGGGGCGCAGGGACGCGTACAGGCTGCCCCCGCGGCCCCGGAAGCCCAGCTCGACCATGGCCCGGTACTCGCGCAGGGCGGAAACGGGAACGAGCGGGGCCGGACGGCGTTCGATCCGCAGGATCGCCGCATCGATCGACGGCATCGGCCGGAAGGCCGACCGGTCGATCCGCCCGGCGATGCGCCAGATGAACCCGGGCCAGGTGCGCACCGTCACCAGGCTCCAGCGGCCGTAACCGCCCGTGCGCTTGCGGGCGTACTCCGCCTGGGTGACCAGGGTGGCCGCCGACAGGGCCGGGGCGCGCAGGCACCAGTCCACGATCGGCGAGGTGAGGTGGTAGGGGATGATGTTCCCGACCACGGCGAACGGCTCCCGCGGTGGCCGGGCCCTAAGGACGTCGCCGGCGACCACGTGAACCGCCGGATCGCCCCGGGTGCGCGCGGCGAGCCGGCCCGCCGCCACGGGGTCGATCTCATAGGCGATCACGCGACGGCAGGTCCGGGCGAGCGCCAGGGTGAGCGCGCCGTACCCTGCCCCGGGCTCGACCACCAGGTCATCGGGGCTCAGGCGGGCCGCGTCGACCACCCGCGGCACGCGGGTCGATCATGAAGTTCTGCGACAGCGCGCGGCGCCGCAGGTTGTGGTTCTTGGAGAGCGCGAAGGCCGGTTTTCCGGCAGGCCAACGGCGATGGTCGGTGATGAACCGCGCCACGGAAGACGCCCTTTCGGCTCCGAGAAACGGACGGGATCTCGGAGGCCCCGGGCACGCGTCATGGGCGCGTCAGCACAGGTGTGGTGAGGCTCCAGCGCGCGAACGCAGTTGAGACACCAGCGAAGGAAAGTGCAGCGGGAAAAGCGCGGCTGAACCTCAGGCAGACCGGAACGCGTCCCAGCGGGCCGGGGCCCGCCGGACGCGCGGACGCGCGGCGATCGACCGCCCGCATCCGAGCAGGGCGGCAAGCGCGGGGACGTTCATGCGGACGACGCTACGACCTCCGCGAACGCGTCCGCAAATGGTTTCCTGGGCCCGTCCCGTGTCGTACGGGCGGCCTGCGCTGGCCGATTACCCAACGCTGATCGCCTGCATGCTCGGCCGGTACGTGTGCTCAACCACTGCAGTGAACCTGTCGTATAAGTACAACTTGCCATAAAGCACGCATATATCCGCATGTCCCGAGATATCGGCACATCCACCGCACCGTCCTGCCACCATACAGAGCATGAAGGCGCACAATACGCTGAAATTCGGACATATTCCGGGTCACCCAGTGGGATCGGTCTACCGCAGCCGAGAGGAGCTGCGGCTAGCCGGTTTACACTCCGCAAATCAGGCCGGTATCTCCGGGAACCCCCGGGAGGGAGCCGACGCCATCGTCGTCTCGGGCGGTTACATCGACGACGAGGACAACGGCGACGTCATCCTCTACACCGGGGAAGGCGGGCGCGACGCCAACACCGGACGGCAAGTAAGGGACCAAGAGATCACCAGCAGGGGCAACGCAGCCCTGGTCCGCAGCCAGCTCGAAGGGCTACCGGTCCGGGTCATCCGTGGCAGGCCTAAGGGCAAGGGCCACGGGTCTCCGCACGCACCGAGCTACGGCTATCGCTACGACGGCCTCTACCGAGTCGAAGATCACTGGGCGACGATTGGGAAAGACGGTTATCGCATTTGGCGGTTTCGCCTGGTCAAACTCGAGGATGACGATATTGCGGAGCCTCCGGAGGTTGCTCCTATTCCTGAGGCACATCGGGTAGGACCGGCTCCGGTAACCGTCTCCACCATTCAACGCATCGTCCGCAACAGTACTGTTGCTCAGCTCATCAAGGACTGGTACGGCCATGAGTGCCAGATTTGCGGCCAAGCCATCCAGGTGAGAAAGAACGAGTATTACAGCGAAGCCGCGCACATCCGACCCCTTGGCCGGCCGCACCAGGGCCCTGACGTGCTCGAAAACCTGTTGTGCCTATGCCCGAACGACCATGTCCGATTTGATAATGGCGCGCTCTATCTCTCCGACCAACTGCAAGTGATCAACACGTTAACTGGCGAGGTGATGGGCCCACTCCGAGTGCACAAGAATCACAAGATCGACCTCAACCATGTCGCCTACCACCGCACCCACGTGGCCGCAGTAACCCAGCCTCGCTGATCGCGAAAGTATGTGTCTACGTATCTGTCGAATGGCATCTCAGCCGTGGGGCGCGGCAGACGTACAGCTATCCCCCGTTCTGGCGTGAGCAGTATCGCTTCAAAAGAGGACGGCCTGGTGTGCGCGGGCACGACACGCTGTCCCGCGCGCGCCAGGCCCGGCTTACGCAAGTTGGCCTGCTAAGCCCTTGAAGTGCCGTGCCCCAACGAAACCGACAGGTATTCCAGTTGGGCGTGCGCTCCATACCGTGTCACAATGATCGCCGAATTCGCGCGGCGGCCCGCGTGCCGCTGCGGAAGCCGTACGGAAGGAGAGCACGGGACGAGTGCGATAACCGTCCGTCGCGTCGGTCCTGACGAGTGGGCCGTGTGGCGGGAGCTCCGGTTGGCCGCCCTCGCCGACGCCCCGGACGCGTTCGGCTCCACGCTCGCCGCCGAGCAGGACTACGACGAGGCCACGTGGCGCGACCTGCTGCACCCCGGACGCGGGCTGCGCGCGGTGGCCTTCGCCCCGGACCCGGTGGGCATCGTCGGGGCGCACCACTCGACCGAGGTCTCGGGCATGGTGAAGCTCACCGGCATGTGGGTGCGCCCCACCGCCAGGGGGACCGGGGTGAGACCGGGACACTGGGTAGCGAACCGGGCACGCTCGGCCACACCCGAGTCACGCTCTAGTCGCCAGAGCCGCTAGAGTCTCGCCAAGCACAGGTATCGCGCCGGTGTGCCACCGGCACACCTTCCCCATGCGGCGCGTTCCTCCGCGGGCACCGTCGCCGGTACGGCCGGCCACCGCGCCAAATCGGAACTATCCGTAAAAGTGGAATCGTTCGCCTTTTACCTAATTGAAAATCTATAACGGAAATGTGAGGTTGGCGGCGAGAGTACCGTCATTCCGACCGCGTGGCATTACCGGCACATGACCCCGCTTGGAGTAGCGTCGTTCTCGACAGGATGCCCCGAAACGGATGAAGGCTCGTATATGACTACGCCACTCGAGATTTCTGTCAGCGAGCACAAGACGGTCACCGTGATCACGCTGGCAGGCGAGCTCGACATCGCGACCGGGGATATGGTCCGCAGTGTCGTCAAGGAGCTCGTCGGCGAGGGCCGCACGAGAGTGGTGATCGATGCGTCCCCGCTGCGGTTCTGCGACGCCTCGGGTCTCGAGGCGCTGCTGGACAGTCGCGCGTACATCCTCAGCGTCGGCGGATCGCTGCGCCTCGCGGGCGTGCACGGGGTCTTGGCGCTGGTGCTCGACGTGACCGGCCTGCGTGACCTGTTCGTCATCAACAAGACCCCCGCCGAGAGCGTGACCGCGCTCTCGGTGACCCGTCAGCTTTCCGTGGTCTGATCGATCAAGCCACTTCGCCGGTGCCGAGCACTCCGGGGACGGCGACGGTCTGCTCGACGAGCATCGCGGCCACATCGGGCACGTGGAGCCTCTGCCAGTACGCGGCCCGCTGCCGCGCGGTCCCCGAACCGCGACGCCGGAGCCTCCTGAGCGCGGGCGCGACGATCGCCCAGTCCCCGCTCTCCTCCAGGCTCGGCCGTACGTGATCCACCAAGCGCCGGACGAGGTGCCACGCCGGGACGCGGCGGTTGGTGAACAGGTCCATGGCCTCGCCCTCCAGGCCGTCCCGGGCCGAGAGCCAGCAGGCGGCGCGCAGCAGCGTGTGATCGATCTGCGGGGCGGGCACGCCGGCCCGCACGTCACGCAACGCGGTCGCCGCCAGCGCCCGCACCAGACCGGCGAACATGGCGGTCTCCTCAACCGTCGCGCAGACGTCGGCGGTGCGGAACTCCAGGGTCGGCAGGTGGTGGGAGAGCCGGACGAGCCAGTAGATCATGCCGTGGTCCATGGCCGCGCCGCTGGTGAGCAGGCCCGCCACCAGGCGGTCGTAGTGCTCGGCGGAGTCGAAGTACGGCGGCGGCTCCGCCGTGGGCCAGCGCGACATGAGGATCGCGCGCCAGCTCGCGTACCCGGTGTCCCCGCCGTCGCTGATCGGGGAGTTGGCGGTGATCGCCTGCAGCACGGGCAGCCAGGGCCGGACGTGGTTGCTGACCTGGATGGCCTCCTCCCGGTCGGGGATCCCGATGTGGACGTGGCAGCCGCACACGCCCTGGCCGCGCATCACGGCCCGGAACTCGTCGTACATCGCCCGGTACCGCCGGCCGTTCACCAGCGGCGGGATGTCGGCGTTGCCGCATAACGCGGTCCCGCAGGCGGCGAGCCTGACCCCGGCGCGCCCGGCCGCCGCCGCGGCGGTCGTCCGGATCTCCAGCAGGTCGCGCTGCAGCCGGGTGAGGTCGGTGTGCACGGCGCTGTTCGCCTCGAGCTGGAACCGGGCCATCTCGAAGACGACCCGCGAGGCCGCCGGGCCCTCCAGCTGGTCGCGGACCGCCTCGGCCGCGGGCACGACGCTCCCGGAGGCGGGATCCAGGAGCAGGAACTCCTCCTCCACGCCGATGGTGAGCGGCTGCGATAACGCCGTTTCCGTCGTACCGGTGAGGTAAAGGTCGCGGGTGAATGCCTCTGACGTCAACTCTTTCATCCGGTCTCGCCGATCAACATTTGGCCAACCCACAGTGTGACAAAAGAAGAATCTCTCCGGCAATATCGGCAATCGCGATTCATCTCGACCGGCGGTGCACGTGCATGCGACATCACCACTTCCCCAGAAACACAGTTTCACCTCTGGCGGCCGCAAGCGCCTCCCATGGCGGCGATCCAGGAGCCCCCCAAGCGCCCACGTCCCGGGGCTTTGGCCATGATTTCGCAGGTCAGCGCCCGGATGCGCCGGCACGCGAGATTGGGCTCGCCCAGCCCATATCCACGGCGCGATTAACAATTCGTGAAATCCCGTAACGGTCGGCCAAAATCTCGTGAAACATTCGGCAACCCAGCCCCGCCCATCAATCTGATACCGAGCCGTGGGCCACACCGGTGAACAGAAGGACGGCGCGCCCGTGTCCCGCACCGCCCGCCGCCCGCGTACGGCATGCCCGGGTACGGCACCGCCACGATGACACGCGGAACGGCGGGGTCTTTCGCGGCGCGGCCGGGCCGGGAAACCGGCGCACGGAATTTCGTTGCACCAAGGGCCTGGCGAATGGCGGCCGGAGAATGACCCCAAGGGATCCCGGCGGAAAATGAGCCGCCGGGCTGGGGTAGCCACCGCCGTTGCCCGGCCGGCGGCGTGAGCCCGGAACATCCCAGGTTCCCGGCCCACAGGTGCCGGATCACGGCACCAGGGTCACGAGTGCCGGACCGGGGCACCGGGGTCATGGCCCCTCGTGGAGCGTCCGGGCCCACTGGGCCCGGCGGGTGGCCGGGTCGAGCAGGACGCAGTCGCCGCACTTGCCCGCGCCGGGGATGCGGTAGTAGAGGCAGCAGCTCGTCCGGGTGAAGAACGGCCGGCCCGGCGCGGGCTCGGTGAAGTGGCCCGTGCCGCGCAGGTGCCCGAGACCGAGGAGCCGGGCACCGAGGGTCAGGGCGTCGGCGGCGTGCTCAGGACGGGCGCGGGCCAGCGCCTGGACGGCACCGCCCAGCGCGGAGGCGGCGTTGCCCCACAACAGCCGCGGCGCGAGCTTGACCTGGCTGAGGACCAGGCCGGCCAGCCGCTCGAGCAGGACGGAGACCGACCGGTAGAGGGGTTCGGCGGCCTGGTCCGGGCCGGAGACCGGCCGGCCCGCGGGCGCGGGCAGCCGCAACGGCAGCGGACCACCCGGGACGTCCTGCACCTCCACGGCGTCGGCCGTCCAGTCCAGAAGCACGCGGTGGACGACGGCCGCGCCGAGCACGGGCGACCAAAGCCGGGCCGCGATGCCGAGGTGGAGCACGGAGGCGGCGACCCTGCGCTCGGCGGTGCCGAGCCGGTCGCAGGCGGCGGAGATGCGCGCGCCGAACGCGGCGGAATCCGCGAGCAGCCGGGAGAGCGGCCGCCACGGGCCGGGCGGGGCGCCGGCACCGTGCAGGTGGAAGTAGCCGCCGATCGCGGACACGTCGGCGATCACGTCATCGAGGTCGCGCTCGGTCATCTCCCTCTCCGGGCCGTCTCATGGATCTGCTCGCCCCGCCGATCCGGCTCCCGGCCTGGTTCACGATGCCCACCCGGCGCACCCTGCCGGCCATGCCCGCCCCGCCGGCATGGCTCACCCTCCCGGTCCGCCGCACCCTGCCGGGCGCGGTCCCGCGCCCACGCGGTGAGGGCCTCGATGTCCGGGAAGCGGTGCCGCTCACCGCGGTGCCCGGCCAAGTAGCCGCCCTCGGTGACGGTGATCTCCAGGTCCGCGGGACCGCTCGCCACGGCCCGCCAGGAGTAGCGGGCCAGGGCCCGCTCAAGCAGGTACCGGTGCGGGTCGCCCGCGGTGACGCGCACGGTCCCGGTCGCCCGGTGGCGCGGGACGAACACCCCGGCGGCGGGGTCGAAGGCCAGGTCGTCGCCGTCGAAGACGGCGCTGAGCGAGCCGTCCATGGTGAGCCGCTCAGGGGTGCCGGTGCGCAGCCGCCCGTCGGCGCCGATCAGCCAGACGTGGTCGGCGATGCGCAGGGCGAGCTCCAGGTCGTGGGTGGAGGCGATGACGGTGAGGGAGCGTTCCCGGGCCAGGCGGCGCAGCAGCCCCATGACGGTGACCCGCGACCCGACGTCGAGGAACGCGGTCGGCTCGTCGAGGACGATCGCTGTGGGCTCCTGGGCGAGGGCCCGGGCGACCATGACGCGCTGGCGCTCCCCGTCGGACAGCTCGGTCGCCTGCCGGTCGGCGAGGTGGAGCGCGCCGGCCGACTCCAGCGCCCAGGCGACCGCGGCCTCGTCGGCCTCGGTGAGACGGCCGGTGAAGCCGGTGTGCTGGTAGCGGCCCAGCCCGGCCACCTCCCAGGCGGTGAGCAGCGGCGGCAGGTCGCGCTCGGTGAGCACGACGGCGAGGCGGCGGGCGCGTTCCGCCGCGGTCAGCGCCCTGATGTCGGTCCCGTCCAGGAGGACCGTGCCCGCGAGCGGCGGCTGCAGTCCGGTGAGGGTCCGCAGCAGGGTGGACTTCCCCGCCCCGTTCGGGCCGATGAGCACGGTCAGGTCGCCTGGGGCGGCCGCGGCGTTGAGCCCGGTCAGCACCCGGTGCTCGGGCCGGCCGCGGCGGGCGGGGTAGCCGACGGTGAGGTCGTGGAGCGCGAATCCGGTGGTACGTCCGGTCATACGGCGACTCCGATCCGGGCGGCGCGGCTGCGGAGCAGCACGGTGATGACCACGGGGGTGCCGATCAGGGTGGTGATGGCGTTGAGCGGCAGGACGGCGCCAGCCCCGGGCGCCTGGGTCGCCACACAGCACAGCAGTGCCGTACCGGAGCCGAGCAGCATGACCGTGGGCATGAGCACGCGGTGGTCGGCGGTGCCGATCAGCAGCCGCGCGATGTGCGGTACGGCCATGCCGAGGAAGGCGATCGGGCCGCAGCAGGCGGTGACCGCCCCGGCGAGCACCGAGGCGACCAGGATGGTGACGGTGCGGGTGCGGCGCACGTTGACGCCCATGGTCCGGGCGTACCGCTCGCCCAGCAGCAGGGCGTTCAAGGGCTTCACCCCGGCGAGCGCGGCGGCGAGCGCCCCGGCGCAGACGGGCACGAAGACCGCCAGGTCGTCCCAGGTGGTGCCGGCGAACGTGCCCAGTCCCCAGGCGAGGTACTGCTGGGCGAGCCGGGGGTCGGTGTAGGTCAGCATCAGGCTGATCAGCGAGACCGTGGCCGCGCCGATCAGCACCCCGATGACCAGGAGGGTGGAGAGCGAGCGGACCCGGCGGGACAGCACCAGGACGAGCACGAGCACCGCCGCCGCGCCCGCGGTGGCGGCGAGCACGATCCCGATCCGCCCGAACCCCGCCACGCCCGCGGTGAACATCCCGCCCGCGCCGCCCACACCGGTGACGACCAGTGCGACGCCCAGGCTCGCGCCGGAGCTCACGCCGAGGATGTACGGCTCGGCGAGCGGGTTGCGGAACAGCGTCTGCATCTGCAGGCCCGCCGCGCTGAGCGCGGCGCCGGCCACGAGCGCGGTGACCGCCCGGGGCAGCCGGACGGTCCACACGATCGTCTGGATGCCGGGATCTCCGTCGCGGGCGACGGCCGCGGCCACCGCGCCGAGGGGCAGCGGGGTCGAGCCGACCGTGACGGCGAGCCCGAGACCCGCCGCGGTGAGGACGGCCAGGGCGATGAGCACGCCCGCCCGGCGGCGGGCGGCCGCGGCCCGGGTGTCCAGCGGGCCGTTCACTTGGTGAGCCGCCGGTAGAACGTGAACTCGTGACCGGGGGCCAGCTCGGGGTGGAGGATCGCGATCAGGTCGGCGAGGATGAGATCGGGCCGGGCCACCCCGCGCTCGTAGTAGTCGTTGCCGCCGCCGGGGCCGAGCACCTTGTTGGCGGACCACACGTTCCCGTCCTGGACCGCGGTGAGCTTCGCGTACCGCGGGTCGGCCTGCTCCACATCGGCGAGGGTCCGCCACGTGTTCTCGATGACCAGCCACGTCGGGGCGTGCCCGGCCTTGGCGAGGACCGTCTCCAGGTCGAGGGAGAGGCTGCCGGTCCCCTCGGTGCCGGCCCAGGCGTAGGTCCCGCCCGCGTCCTTCAGCAGGGTGGCGGCGTAGCTGCCGCCGGCGGGCATGTACCACTGGCCGGAGTACATCGTGCCGAGCAGGACGGTGGCGGGCTTGACCCCCTTGGCCTTCTCGGCCAGCGCGGTGTACTCGCGCTCGACCTTGCCGAAGATCTCGGCGGCCTTCGCCTCGGTCCCGGTGAGCGCGGCGAAGAACTTGATCCATTCGGCGCGGCCCAGCGGGGTGGACTCCAGCCACTCGGCGTTCTCCAGGATCTTGATCCCGGCGTCGCGCAGCGGGCCGTACGCCTGCTTCTCCATGCCGTCGCCGACCAGCACGTCGGGCCGGGCGCCGATCACCTTCTCGACGTCGATCTCCTCACCGGAGGCGTACTCGATGATCGAGCCGGACCGGACCCGCTGCCACACCTCCGGTGAGGTGACGTACCGGACGGTGGGAATGCCCTTCAGCAGGTCGAGCGCGCCGAGGTCGGCGAGGAACGGCAGGTGCGTGGTCGAGGCGGCGAAGAGCGACCGCACCGGTACCTCGACCATGACCGCGCCGGCGAGGTCTCCGGTCGGCCGGGGCGCGGGCGTCCCGCACCGCACCAGCACGTACTTCTCGGGCTTCGCCCCCGGAGAGGGTTGCTTGACGGTGATGACCTGGTAGTTCTTCGCGTAGGTGATCGTGAAGTTCGTCGCGTGCCTCAGCGTCTGCTTCACCGGGAAGTAGTCGGTGTTCGCGTCGTAGTGCGACACGCACCGGCCGGTGTCCGTGGACGCGGCGACCGGGTCGCCGGAACGCTCCGAGCCGCACGCGGCCAGGCCGACGAGCAGGGATACCGCAAAGGACAGGACGAACGTCTTACGAGGGGAACGCATCGTTCTTCTCCCGGGGGTGACGTGCCCGGCGCTCCGCGACACCGGACACGGGACGAAGGGACGGTGATCCCCCGGAGAGAAATGATCTTGGAAAGCGTGAACCGCACGCCGAAGGCCGCGTGCCGCGCGCAGGCGCGCACCGTGAAGCCCAAGGCCGCGACATGGCCGCCACCATCCTCTCTCGGGGAGATCCGCCCCGATTTCCGCGAGGAGGCGAACAGGTGAGTCTCCTGGCTGACGGCTCAAGCGCCTCCCCCGGCCTTCCCACCCGTGTCGGGCAGTGGCGTATTCGGGATCGGCTCGCCGATCACAGTGGCGGGACCGCACCGGATTCACACCGGTTTCCTCGGCCCTGCTCGCCTTTGCGCCTATGATGCCACGCCGTTCTTGCGCCGGGTGGGCGGCCGCGCGCGGCGGGACGGGGACGGCCGGCCGGTCCTGGGCGCTCGGCCGGCGGCCGGGCACGCCGTCCGGATGGGCAGACCGCCCGGAAGGCGGGCGCGCAACGCCTGCGGCTCTTGTGACGCGCCACCGGTTCTCGCCGGTGCGGAGACGGGTCGCCATGCGCCCGCGGCCGGTGGGACGGCCGTGCTCTTCCCGGCCGTCGCGCTCCCTCACCCGGGTCGCGGGATGGCGCCGGGCGGAACCTCGCGCACGCCCGGCCGGCGCGTCGAGCCCGCAGACAGGCGACCGGCACCCGTGATTTCCGGGCACGGTCAATAAATAAGGGGTACGGCCGACGAAACCGGCGAGCGGCGTGCAGCCGTGCGCACGGATTGACCCTCGTTATCGTCCCGATCGCGTAAACCGGGTTCGCCGGGCGCACCGCCTGACATAGTGTGTGGTCGCGGAGTGTTCCGCGACCACAGGTGTGTTGCCAGCATTTACCTGAGGTATGCCCATGACGCGGCGGCGACCGCGATCAGAAGGCAGAGGCGAATGGTCCGGGGGGTGCTGTCCACAACGTCCCGGACCATTCGTGCCACTTCGGCGATCCACGAGCCGAACTCCGGGTCACGGACTTCCTGACGGCGTCCCCCGCGTCCGCGGGGCCTGACGGTTGTCATGGCGGCCCCCTTTTTTTCCATCGCTGCGCTCAGCTCTATGACGCTCCCGGTTCGACCTGCCGGCTGAATTCCGCGCCGTGGCGCGACGCGGAACCCGGAACCGATATGCCGATCTGGCGGGGGATTATTTCGGCCCGGGGCTTCATGGTCACAGGTGCCCGTCACCCACGCAATGTATTCCGGCCGGGATTCTGCAATCCCTACGAAGAGTGACCGCTGAATCACAGCCAGCTATGACAATTGATTCTGATATGTGCCAATAAGGGCGTTTTATTGTCTGAAATGTCCGCTGGCTCTTTCCGAAGATTTTGCCGGGCGCGCGACACGCCGTCATCGTCCCGGCGCGGGGATCACCGCGCCGGTCCCACGGCCGGGCCGTATCCGGGGCCACCTCCGCCGCCGCGCCGTACCCAGGGCCGAGGAGGCGGGTCAGGCCCGCCTGGCGGACGCGCGGGCGATGAGCACCCCGGCCACGATCAGCGCCGCGCCGAAGACGAGGAAGCCGATGTCATGGCCGAGCTGATGGGGGCCCGGGCGGACGTGGTGCACCCCGAGGATCTGGTGGTCGACCAGGCCTTCGACCACGTTGAACAACCCCCACCCGATGATCATCCAGCCGAACAGCTCCCCGAGGCGGTGCGGCGCGGCCCGGGAGAGCATCGCGACGCCGGCGATCACCAGGACGAGGCACAGCGCGTGGAACGCGCCGTCCCCGATCATGTTGAGCCGCAGGTCGTCCGGGTACCAGCCGCTGAGCATGTGGTGCCAGCCCAGCAGCTGGTGCAGCACGATGCCGTCGATGAAGCCGCCGATGCCGAGGCCGAGCACCAGTCCGGCGGGGCGCACGGATGCCATGACGGCTCGTAATCATATCGATACATTCGGTGAGCGCCGCGCATTCCCGCGCCGTCGGCGGCGTCCCGGTCCCGCCGCGCGCCGACGGTCCCGCCGGGCACCGGCGATCCCGCCGCGCCCTGTGGCCACCCGCCACCGGCCCGGCTCGCCGGGTCCGCCGGACCACGAGCCGAAGGGTCAGCCGCAGAAGTCCCGGGCGAGGTGGTCGATCCGCCACATCACCGACTCCACCAGCTCGTCGGTGATCGGGGCGCCGGAGCGGACCTCGGGCAGGTCCCGCCGGCGGACGATCACCAGCCTGCGATGCCGCTCGTCGATGTCGCTCTCGCCGAGCACCACGCACTCGCCCCGGACGAACACGACGGCCGTGTCCGGATCGGGCGACTCCAGCAACCGCCGGACGCAGTCCGGCTCCACCAACGCCACGCTCGGCACCGGTCCCCCTTTCCGGTACGGCACCGCCGGGACCGCCTCCTAGGCCGCCCGGCCACACCGTCTCAGCCGGCACGGCCGGAGACCCTCCGGCTACAGCAGGCGGCTCCCGACGCCGGTCATCAGCCGCTTGATGCGCTCCACCCCGCCCTCCGGGCTGAGCGGCGGCGTCTCCATGCCCGCGCGGCCGCGCAGCCCGTCGAGCACCTCGCGGAGCGCCTCCGTGGCGGAGTACCGGGGCCGCCAGCCCAGCTCGGTCCGGGCCCGGGTGGTGTCCATGATCGGCAGGTGCAGCAGCAGGTCGACCATGCCCGGCGCTGCCGGGATCAGCCGGGCCTGCCAGCCGGCCGCCACCGCGCCCCGGACCAGCCAGGCGGGCATCCGGACCCGCCGCGCCCGGAGCATTTCGGCGAGCACGTCACCGTCGATCACCGGGTCGGCGGCGATGTTGAACGCCCCGGAGACCGGCCGGAGCAGCGCGAGCCGGTAGGCCTCGGCGGCGTCCGCGGTGTGCACCAGCTGGAACCGCATGCCGGGTATGTCCGGTACGATCAAGCCGGGCCGTACCATGCGCTGGGGCATGAGCGGTCCGGCGAACAGCCGCCACTGCTCGGTCGCCGACTCCCGCTTGACGATGAAGGCGGGGCGCATGCGGACCACGCGGATGCCGGGGTGCTCCCGCTCGAAGGAGTCGAGCAGCCGCTCGACGTACGCCTTCTCCCGGGAGTACGCCGCGCCCGGCCAGCCGTGCGTCGGCCAGCTCTCGTCGATGGCCCGGTCCTGTGGCCCGGGTGAGTAGGCGCCGACGGAAGAGGCGCAGATGAGCGTGGAGACACCGGCCTCCGCGGCGGCCCGGAAGACCCGTGTGCTGCCGATCACGTTGGTCTGCCAGGTGGCCGCCGGGTCGTGCGTCGGGCCGAAGATCCACGCCAGGTGCACCACCGCGTCCGCGCCCGAGAACATCGGCACGAGGTCGGCCGTGCGCACGTCGCCCGTGCGCCACTCGACCTTCGCGGGACGCCAGCTCGGCTCCCGCCGCGCGACGCCGACGATCGAGGTGACCTCGGGGTCGCATTCCAGGGCGGAGATGAGACTCGTTCCGACGTTCCCGGTCGCACCGACCACCACGATCCGCATATCTCACGGTTTCCCTCGAGGTACCGTCCCAAACGGGGCATTCGTCGTGTCACTCCTGGCGAACCAGGGAATGAAGTGGTGATGCGGGAAAGCGCTACCTAGGGGGACCAAGTTCTCAATCTGATTGGAGAGGCGGCACAGGCGCATGGCTCAGATCGTCGGCGGTGGACGGCCCGTCAATGACGCCGAACGGCGGGTCATCGCGCACCTGCGCGACCACGCGCCCGACGACTGGCTGCTGCTCCACAACATCGAGGTACCCCGCGGCCCGGACCTGTTCGAGATCGACGTGGCCGTGCTGACCGGCCACTCGCTCTGCGTCATCGACGTCAAGGGGGCCCGCGGCCGGTTCGAGGTGGTGGGCAACCGGTGGTTCCCGCAGCACCGGGAGGCGTTCGGCTCCCCGGTGGCGAAGCTCCGGGGCACCGCCCGGGCGCTCAAAGGGCTGCTCGTCGACCAGCACCGCGAGCTCGAACGGCTCTACGTGGACAACATCGTGGTGCTCACCGCGCCCGGCGCCGTGCTCATCGACCCGACCGGCCGGGACGCCCGCCACGTCACCGACATGGACGGGCTCATCCCGATGCTGAGCGACGTGTCCCGGGTCCGGCACGGGTGCAGCCGGGACGCCCGGCCGTACCGGAAGGCCGTCCTCGAGGCGCTCAACGCCACCGTCCGCCGCTCCACCGCCCCGCCGCGGTTCGGCAACTGGGAGGTGGAGGAGGAGCTCGGCGGGGACAGCCGGGTCACCGAGTACCGGGCGGTCAACGCCACCACCCCGGTGAGCGAGACCGTGCTGCTCCGCGTCTACCGGGCCGACCCGCTCGCCGAGGAGCGGCGCCGGCTCATCGAGCAGCGGCGGATCGCCAACGCCTACCAGGCGCTCGCCAAGATCCCGCCCCACCCGTGCGTGGTCCGCTCCCGCGACTTCTTCGCCATCGACGACGAGAGCCGGTTCGTGCTCGTCCTCGACGACGTGCACGGGCGGGCGCTCCACCTGCACCTGGGCGACCGCCGGATGAGCCTGGAGACCAAGCTCGACATCATCGAGGACATGCTCGCCGGGCTCGCCCACGTCCACGCCAACAAGGTCATCCACCGGGCGCTCACCCCGGCGTCGGTGCTGGTCACCCCGAACGGCCGGGCCATGCTGACCGGGTTCGACTACGCCAAGCCCGGGCCGCGCAAGCACACGGTCGCCAACGAGCTGCCGAACATCCTCGACGTGCACTACGTCGCCCCGGAGTGCCGGACCCGGCCGGATCGGATGACCCCCGCCGCCGACGTCTACGCCGCCGGGGTCATCGCGTTCCAGCTCCTCACCGGGGAGCTGCCCACCCCCGGCGGCGACGGGGAGGCGGTGGCCGACGGCGTCGCCCCGCAGATCATGGATCTGCTCCGGCGGATGCGCGACCCCACCCCGGGCAAGCGCCCCGACGCGGCGACCGCCCTCGCCGAGCTGCGCCAGGCCCGCACCGTTCAGGTACGGCAGAGCCGCGGCGGCCGCTTCATGCGCCGGGTGCGGACGGCGCTGCGCCGGCTGGCCGGCCGCTGACGCCGGCCCGCCGAACACGGCGATGCCTTCGGTGTTGGCCCACGGGCGTTCCCGGCGGCGCGGGCGATGCCGCGCCGCGCCGGCGGCCCGCCCCGCCGGGCGGCGCATCGGTGCCCGCGCCACGGACCCGTCCCGCGCGCCCGCCGCCGGGCCGGCGCGGCGACGCGCGTTCCCCGCGCTCAGTCGTAGGGCCAGGTCCAATCGCGGATCTCCGGCGGGTCCTCGCCGTGATCGCGGGTGTACGCCCGGGCCCGCAGCCGGGCGTCGACCATCGCCTGCCGGAGGTGGCTCGCGGTGGTGCGCAGGCCGGGCACGCGGTCGATCACGTCCATGACCAGGTGGAACCGGTCGATGTCGTTCATCATCGCCATGTCGAAGGGCGTGGTCGTGGTGCCCTCCTCCTTGTAGCCCCGCACGTGCAGGTTGTCGTGGCCGTTCCGCCGGTAGGTGAGCCGGTGGATGAGCCACGGGTAGCCGTGGAAGTTGAAGATGATCGGCTTGTCCGTGGTGAACAGGGCGTCGAACTCGTGGTCGGACAGGCCGTGCGGGTGCTCCGAGGGCGGCTGCAGGCACATCAGGTCGACCACGTTCACCACCCGGACCCGCAGCTCGGGCAGGTGGGCGCGGAGCAGCGCGGCGGCGGCGAGCGTCTCCATCGTCGGGACGTCCCCGGCGCACGCGAGCACCACGTCCGGCTCGGCCCCCTCATCGGTGGAGGCCCAGCGCAGGATGCCGGCGCCCCGGGTGCAGTGGGCGATCGCCTCGTCCATGCTCATCAGGTCGAGCACGGGCTGCTTGCCCACCACGATCACGTTGACGTAGTCCCGCGAGCGCAGGCAGTGGTCGGCGACCGAGAGCAGGGTGTTGGTGTCCGGCGGCAGGTAGACCCGGACCACGTCGGCCTTCTTGTTCACCACCACGTCGAGGAAGCCCGGGTCCTGGTGGCTGAACCCGTTGTGGTCCTGCCGCCACACGTGCGAGGTGAGCAGGTAGTTGAGCGACGCCACCGGCCGCCGCCAGGGGATCTTCTTCGCCGACTCCAGCCACTTGGCGTGCTGGTTGAACATGGCGTCCACGATGTGGATGAACGCCTCGTAGCAGTTGAACAGGCCGTGCCGCCCGGTGAGCAGGTAGCCCTCGAGCCAGCCCTGGCAGAGGTGCTCGCTCAGCACCTCCATCACCCGGCCCTCCCGGGACAGGTGCTCGTCGGTGCCGAGCACGGCGGCGTCCCAGGCCTTGTCGGTCGCCTCGAACACGGCGGAGAGCCGGTTGGACGCGGTCTCGTCCGGGCCCATCAGCCGGAAGTTGCGCGGGTTGGCCGCGATCACGTCCCGCAGGTAGCTCCCCAGCACCCGGGTGGGCTCGCTGCAGGTCACCGCGGGCTCCTTCACCGGCACCGCGTAGTCGCGGAAGTCGGGCAGCACCAGCGGCACGAGCAGCTCGCCGCCGTTGGCGTGCGGGTTCGCGCTCATCCGCCGCTCGCCCTCGGGCACCTCGCCGAGGACCAGCGGGGTGGGCCGTCCCTCGGCGTCGAACAGCTCCTCCGGCCGGTAGGAGCGCATCCACTCCTCCAGCATGCGCAGGTGCTCGGGGCTGGTGCGGACCTGGGCGAGCGGCACCTGGTGGGATCGCCAGGTGCCCTCCACCGGCACCCCGTCCACCTCCCGCGGGCCGGTCCACCCCTTAGGCGTGCGCAGCACGATCATCGGGAGCCGGCGCTCCCGCCCCGCGGTGTACTCGTCGATCTCCGCGAAGACCTCGTCCAGGGTCCGGGCCATCAGCGGGTGCAGCTCCGCCGGGTCGTCCCCGGCGACGATGTGCACCCGGTACCCGTACCCCTCGAGGAGCTTGACCAGCTCCGGCTCCGGGATGCGCGCCAGCACCGTCGGGTTCGCGATCTTGTACCCGTTCAGGTGCAGGATCGGCAGCACCACCCCGTCCCGGCCTGGGGTGAGGAACTTGTTCGAGTGCCAGCTCGCGGCGAGCGGCCCGGTCTCCGCCTCCCCGTCGCCGATGATGCAGGCGACCACCAGCCCGGGGTTGTCGAACGCGGCGCCGTACGCGTGGGCGAGGGAGTAGCCGAGCTCACCGCCCTCGTGAATGGAGCCGGGCGTCTCCGGCGCGGCGTGGCTGGGCACGCCGCCGGGGAAGGAGAACTGCCGGAACAGCAGCCGCATCCCCTTGGCGTCCTGGGTGATGTGCGGGTACCGCTCCGTGTAGGTGCCCTCCAGCCAGGAGTGCGCCACCACGGCCGGCCCGCCGTGCCCGGGACCGCAGATGTAGATCATGTCCTGGTCGCGCCGGCGGATGATCCGGTTGAGGTGGGCGAAGCAGAAGTTGATCCCCGGCACGGTGCCCCAGTGGCCGAGCAGCCGGGGCTTGATGTGCTCGGGCCGCAGCGGCTCGCGGAGCAGCGGGTTGTCGAGCAGGTAGATCTGCCCGACGGACAGGTAGTTCGCCGCTCTCCAGTAGGCATCGATGCTCGCGATTTCCTCCACGTCTTCGAGCGTTCCCCGACTGTGACGGCGCCAGGTAGGGACCTTGGTCACTACCACCACTGACACAGGCCAAGTACGCTCGCAGCATGATTCGAGTGTTCCTCGTGGACGACCATGAGGTGGTACGACGCGGGGTCGCCGCCCTGCTGGAGGCCGAACCCGACATCGAGATCGTCGGTGAGGCGGGGACGGTGGAGTCCGCGCTGGCCAGGGTCCCGGCCCTGAAGCCGGACGTGGCGATCCTCGACGTGCGGCTCCCCGACGGCAGCGGGGTCGATCTCTGCCGCGACCTGCGCTCGAAGCTGCCCAACCTGGCGTGCCTGATGCTCACCTCGTACGCGGACGACGAGGCGCTGTTCAACGCGGTGATGGCCGGCGCGGCGGGTTACGTGCTCAAGCAGATCCACGGCTCCGACCTGGTCGGCGCGGTCCGCACCGTGGCGAGCGGGCAGTCGCTGCTCGACCCCGCCACCACGGCGAGCATGCTGCGGCGCCTGCGCGAGCAGGCGGCGAAGAAGGACCCCCTGGCCGCGCTCTCCGACCAGGAGCGGCAGATCCTCGAGCTGATCGGGGAGGGCCTCACCAACCGGCAGATCGGCGAGCGGCTCTTCCTCGCCGAGAAGACGGTGAAGAACTACGTGTCGACCTTACTGAGCAAGCTCAACATGCAGCGGCGCACCCAGGCCGCCGCCCTGGCGGCCCGGCTCAAGGCCGAACGGTCCTTATGATGTGACCTTCGCCTCTAAAAGTGGTCAGACTGAGCAGACAAGCTTGCCGACATGAAGCTCGACTCGGCAGGGCTGGAGATTCTCACCCGGGAGGAGTGTCTCAAACTTCTCGCGAGCACTCCGATCGGGCGGATCGTATTCACCGATCGCGCACTCCCCGCCGTCCAGCCCGTGAACTTCTGCCTGCATGAGGGACTGATCGTCATCCGGACCACGGCCACCTCACGGCTGGCCATGGCCGCGCGGAACACCATCGTGGCCTTCGAGGGCGATCACTTCGACATCGAGACCCGTACCGGGTGGTCGGTGACCGCGGTCGGGCACGCCCGGGGGGTGACCGACCCGGAGGAGCTGGAACGGCTGTCCAAGCTGCCGCTCATCCCGTGGGCACCCGGGGTCCGGGAGCACTACATCGTCATCAGCCCCGAACAGGTCTCCGGCCGGCGTCTGGTCCGGTGACGGCCGGTCACTCCCGGGTGTCCCCCTCTCCATCCGCAGCACCCCCGTGGTGCATCCGCCGATAGACCCGGTTGCGCAGCCGTAGGATCACCGCCGCGAGCAGCACGGCGGCCACGGAACCGCCCAGCACCGCGATCTTGACATCGCCGGCGCGCGCGGTGTCGAGACCGAAGGCCAGCCCGCCGATGAGCAGCGACACGGTGAAGCCGATCCCGGCGAGCACCGACAGGCCGGTCACGTCCGTCCAGGTGATGCCCTCGTCGAGCTCGGCGTGGGTGTACCGCGCCACCAGCCAGGTCGCGGCCATGATGCCGAGGGGTTTGCCCACGACCAGCCCGGCGGCGATCCCGAGCACCACCGGGTCGGTGAACGCGCGCACCAGGCCGTCCAGGCCGCCGAGCGGCACTCCCGCGGCCAGGAACGCGAAGGTCGGTACGGCGACGCCGGCCGAGAGCGGCCGGAACCGGTGCTCCAGGTGCTCGGCCAGGCCGGTGCCGTCCGCGTCGTCCCCGCGCGCCTCGTCGGCGGCGACCGGCACGGCGAAGGCGAGCAGCACCCCGGCGACGGTGGCGTGGACGCCCGAGGCGTGCACCAGCGCCCAGGTCACCACGGCGAGCGGGAGCAGCAGCCACCAGGAGCTGATCCGCCGCTGCACCAGCACGGCGAAGATCGCGAGCGGCACCAGGGCGGCCGCGAGGAAGGCCACGCTGAGCTTGCTCGTGTAGAAGACGGCGATGATGACGACGGCCAGCAGGTCGTCGACCACGGCCAGGGTGAGCAGGAAGGTGCGCAGCGGGGCGGGCAGGTACCGGCCGATCACCGCGAGCACGGCGAGCGCGAAGGCGATGTCGGTGGCGGTGGGGATCGCCCAGCCGCGGGCCGCGCCCGCGACGTCCCGGGTGACCAGCAGGTAGATCGCGGCGGGGACGATGACGCCGCCGACCGCGGCGGCGACCGGGACCATGGCCTGCCGCAGGTCGCGGAGGTCGCCCGCGACGAACTCGCGTTTGAGCTCCAGCCCGGCCACGAAGAAGAAGATCGCCAGCAGCCCGTCGGCGGCCCAGGTGGCCAGGCTCAGGTGGAGGTGCAGCGCCACGGGTCCGATGGCGAAGGACCGCAGCGCCTCATAGGCGTCCCGCCACGGGGAGTTGGCGAGGATCAGCGCGGCCGTGGCGGCCAGCAGCGCCAGAGCGCCGCCGATGGTCTCCTGGCGGAGGATGTCGGCGATGCGCCGGATCTCCGCCCAGGAACGGCGGAACAGGACCGCGGTGGTGCGCTGGCGGGCAAGGTCGCTCATGTAGTGCTCCGGGTGCCGATATGGGGACGATGGCCACTGCCGACCAGACTTCCCGGCGCACCTCGCCCCATCGTATGCGCCGCGCGCGGCGGCAAGGCGCGCAGGTCCCGGCCGGCGGTCCCCGATCGGGCCGCGGCACGGGTGAGCGGGCACCCGCCCTCGCCGTGCCGGCCCGCGGTGGCACGTGACGGGCGGCGGCACGGGGGTACCGCTCAGGCATGATGCAGGAACCTGAGGCACTGCGCCGGTTCGACCCGTTCGACATCTTCGACACCGAGGCCGAACGGCTCGACCGGTACTTCTCCTCCCTCGACGAGGCGGGCTGGAGCCGGCCGTCGCGGTGCGAGGGATGGAGCGTGCGGGACGTGCTCGCCCACCTCGCCGGAGAGGAGCTGTACAACCAGGCCTGCCTCGACAAGGACCTCGACGGGTTCTACGAGATGCTCGAACGCGAGGGGGTCCAGGGCGGGTTCGACGAGTTCAATCGGTGGTGCGTGCGCAAACGCCGCAGCCTGCCCGTCGATCAGGTGCTCGAAGAGTGGCGGACGCGCAACCGCGACACGCGCCGGCGGATGCGCGAGCTGGGCCGGGACGGCCTGCTCCACACCTCGGTCGGGCCCTACCCGGCGGGGTTGCAGGCCTTCCATTACGCGTCCGAGTACGCCACGCACGCCGACGACGTGGGCGCCCCGGTCGCCGAGGAGGAGTCGGCCCGGCGGCTGGAGTGGCGGGCGGTGTTCGGGCTGGTCGCCCTGGCCGAGCACGGGTCGGCGGCGCGGGTGGAGCGCGCCGATGGCCGGTTCCTGGTCCGCACCGCGGACCGAACCGCGGAGCTGTCCCCGGCGGAGTTCGTGGACGCGACCGTGGCGCGGCTGCCGGCCGGCCACCCGCTCGACCCGGCCCTCCGTTCCGCGCTGCGCTGCCTCGCCTGACCCGGCGACCCCGCTGGCGGCGACCAGCCCGGCGATCACGCATATCGATGGGCTGGGGCCCGCCCCCGGTGGCCGCGCCCGCCACGGGCACCGCCGTGCGGTCGTGCTGCCACCGGAGGCGGGTGGCCCGCCTGAACCGAGGGCCCGGCCGCCGTGGCGGCCGGCTGGGTAATAAGACCGGGCACGCGCCCGGTATCCGGGTGCGCCGGACCGGGTTCCCCCGGGCGAGGGCGCCCGCCACGGCGGGCGCGCCCACCGGGACCGGTCCGGGCGTGATGCGGCGCGCACCGGTCCGTGCCGTCCCGGCCGGACGCCGCGGCAACGGAGCGGCGTGGCCCGCGCTGCCGTACCGCATCGGGCGGGCCTCCCGCCGTGGGCACCCTCCGCGGGCCGGTACGGCGATCCCGCGGACGGCCCTGAGCGGCCGGCCGGGAGAGCGCCGCCCGTACGGACCCCGGCGGGAACGGGGCGTCACCGGCCTGCGCCGGCGCTGCCCCGGCATATCTCCTGGAGCCGGGCGTACCGGCTCGCCAACGCGTTGCAATAACCGCAGCATGCGAATATCCCCACTGATAACGGCTCGTGAGCCGGATTGCCGGGGGGATCCTGACGTGTCGCCCATCCAGCCGTGCAGGCATTTGGAGGCGGCACGTCAACAATGCACCGGGACGGGGCGCAATCGCAATGGGACGCGCCAGTGAACGCTGTTTAGCCTTTGTTAAGCGTTTCTCCAATGAATATGCCCATGAAGGCCGAAGGCCGGTTTATTTGCAAAGCGGAGTCTGCCCAGGTCAAGGCAGCCAATCGACCTTCCCACGCACCAGGCCGTAACCGACGAAGGCGACCACGTCGATGAGCGTGTGCGCGACGACGAGCGGCATTGCCCGCCCCCAGCGCTGATAAAGCCGCCCGAACACCACGCCCATCGCCACATTCCCGAGGAATCCCCCGAGCCCTTGATAAAAGTGGTACGAGCCGCGGAGCACGGCGGACACCGCGACGGCGCGCCACGGATGCCAGCCGCATTGCGCGAGCCGGTGCAGCAGATATCCGGCGACGAGCACCTCCTCCAGCACGCCGTTCTGCGCCGCCTCGGCGAGCAGGACGGGCACCCGCCACCACACGTCGGGCAGGGCGTCCGGCACCACGGTGAGGTTGATCCCGGACCGCACGGCCGCGATGTAGAACACCAGCCCGCTGCCGCCGATGGCCGCGGCGAGCACGGCGCCCCGCGCGAGGTCACGGCCCGGTTCGCGGGCGTCGACCCCGAGGGTCCGCAGCGACTCCCCGGACCGGACGAGCAGGTAGGCGACGAGCCCGACCGGGGCAAGGTTGATCAGGATCGAGGCGACGTGGAGGGCGAGGTCGAGCCACGGGCGGCCGGGCGCGAGCGAACCGACGACCACGGCGCGCTGCCCCGGCAGCTCGTCCGGGGCGGTGAGCGCGCCGATGAACCGGATCAGCGCGATCAGCGCGCTCGCCCCGAGCGAGACGCCGAACACGACGACGAGCTCGGCCGCGATGAGCCGCCGGGTCAGGCCGGCCGGTCCGCCGCCCACCACCGTGGCGGCCGGGCGGGAGGGGTCATCGTTCATGGCCGCAGGTTAACCCGCGCCCCGGGCCCGCCCGGCACGTCAGTACGGCAGGGCCCGGGAGGCGTAGGCGGGCGCGGCGAACGGCGCCTTGAACTTCGGGAAGGCGACCGTGTTCGGGTTGCCGTCCGAGGTGTACCGCTCGCTCGGGTTGGCCTTGAGCCAGTCGAGCCAGGCGGCCGAGCAGAACTGCTTGCAGTCCCCGACCTTCTCCTTCGACCGGATGCGCGGGATCCCCGCGGGGTCGAAGTCCTTGCTGAACGGCGAGGCCGCCGGGGTGTACCCGGCGAGGAAGGCGCCGTACAGCTTGTACTCGCCGGACTTCGCCTTCCCCTGCAGCGCCCACTCCTTCTTGCTCGGCTGGTTGCCGTACGGCAGGGCGAGGGTCACCGGCGGGGTGTTGATCAGCTCGGTTACCATGGCCTGGCCGGCCGCGATCGCCTCGGCCACCTGTTCCCGTGACTTGCCGAGCAGGTTGACGTGGTCCTTGGTGTGGTTCCCGATGTCGAACCCGTGGTCCTTGAGCCACTGCAGGACCTGCATCTGCTCTTCCTTGCGGGTCTTGCCGAAGAGGTCACGGGTGACGAAGAAGGTGGCGACCGGGCGGAAGTGCGGGTACTTCTTGGCGACGTCGAGCAGGATGCCGACCGCGGAGTCCGGCAGCGGGTTGCCCATGCCGTCCAGGGCGACCTGGGACGGCGAGGCGTCGTCGAAGGTGAGCACGACGGGGTGCATCCCGGCCGGGATGTCGATCTTCCCGGTGACGTACTCGGCCGCGGTGATCGGCACGTACTTCTCGGCGGCGAGCCGTTCCAGCTCGGCGCGGAACTGCTCGGGGCTGAGGTCGTCACCCGGGGGCGGGTTCTTCACCACCCGGTGGTACATGATCACCGGGATCTGGCCGAGCTCGTTGGCCTTCACCCGGGCCGCAGCCGCCATAGCCGCCTTGCGCGCGTTGGCCTCGGCGGCCATCTTCTTGGCCTGGACCTGCGGATCCTCCCTCTTGGCCGCGTCGTCTCCCCCGGACGAGCAGGCGGCGGCGAGAGTCAGGCACACCAGCCCCAGGCCGGCAACCCGGATGCGTCCCATGTCCTCCCCCTCGTCGGGCCGCGGTTGACGATGCGTCACTCGTACCCGGACGGCACGGCGTAATCACAGAACGTATGACAAACAACACGCTCGGTGAATCTCCGCGGCCCTTACCGAGGCCAGGACAGGGGTCAGACCTGGGGTTCCACGCAGAACGCGGTTCCGTCCACGGCGATGGTGACGTCGCCGTCGGAGGCGGGGATGAACACCGACTCGCCGGGGCCCAGCTTCAGCTCCGCGGCGTGCGCGGCGCCCACCTCGGCCACCCCCTCGGTGCAGAGCACGATCCGCGGCACGCCGCCGGCGAGCTCCCGGCGCCGGCCGGACGTCACCAGGCGGAGCAGGAACTCGGGGCAGGGCGGGATGAACGCGCCGTCCACCGCGGTGACCGGCAGCGGCTGGGCGTCGGCCCGGGTGACGCGCAGCAGCTCGGGCACGTCGATCCGCTTCCCGGTGAGCCCGGCCCGGAGCACGTTGTCCGAGCAGGCCATGACCTCCACGCCGAAACCGCTCAGGTAGGAGTGGAGCACGCCCGCGCCGAGGAAGAGCGTCTCGCCCGGGGCGAGCTCGTGGCGGCGGAGCAGCAGCGGGGCGAGCACGGCCGGGTCCTCCGGGTACTGCCGGGCGAGCCGCACCACGAGCGCGTAGTCGGGGTGGTGGACCGAGGAGGCGGCCCAGACCACGGCTTCGACCAGCCGCCGCCGCGGCTGGGGCGTCTCGAGCAGCACCCGGAGCGCGCCGATCAGGTCCCCGTCCTCCAGGCGGGCGACGACCGGCCGGAGCTCCGGCACGTGCAACCGGTCGATCATCGTGGCGGCCTGCTCCGGCGAGCGGAACCCGGCGAGCCCGGTGAACGGGGTGAGCGCGTAGATCAGCTCGGGCTTGTGCCACGGGTCGGAGTAGTTCGCGTCCCCCCGCGCGTACCCGGCGGCGGCCTGGCCGGCGTCCGGGTGGACCTGCAGGGAGAGCGGCCGCTCCACCGCGATCAGCTTCATCAGGTACGGCAGGCGCTCCCCGAACCGTTCGATCACCTGGTCGCCGAGCATCCCGGCCGGGTCGGCGGCGACCGCGTCGGCCAGGGTGAGCTCGGTCCCGTCCCGGACCAGCGTCGACGACCCGGACGGGTGGGCGCCGAACCACATCTCGGCCTCGGGTCCGGTGGCCTGTCGCCCGGTGAGCGCCGCGATGGCGGTACGGGAGCCCCAGGGGTAATCCTTGATCGGATTGGTCAGCAGATCCACAGTGTCCTCGCTCCGGCGGGCCGTCGGCTGGACGGCTCGGGGGTCAGGGGCGCGCCTCGTTCACGCACCTCAGCACCGGATACCTGACGAGCGCGTCCGGATCAAGACCGTACCCTGTGACGTGGCAGATCGCCGTCTCTCCCGGCGGCAAGCCCGGAAAGGCCGGCGTGGTGAGCCCGCATCGCCGGTGAGCCCGCATCGCCTCCACCGCCGCGGGCTCGGCGACGTCCGCCCGGAGAGCCTGCTCTGCAGCGGGTCGCCGGGCGGGAACCTGGGGATCATCCGGTCGATCGTGACCGCGGCGACGAGGTGAGCCCGTAGCCGGGCGGCCGCCTGCCGAAGCAGCGACGCGCGATCCGGTCGCCGGGACGCGCCCCTCGGGGTTGATGGCTCAGCCCGCCGCCGGCCGGAGCTCGGTCAGCATGAGGAGGCCGCCCATCTCCATCCAGTCCCGCCACATGCTCGGAGCGTGCTTGGGGGCTCCCATCGCCTCGGACGGCCAGTTCGTCCAGACCGCGCTGGTCATCTGCGCCCACAGCCCGTTGTACCAGAGCGGGATGATCGGCATCTCCCGGAGGTGGATCTCCTGGAGCCGGGAGATGATCCGCTTCATCCCCTCGACGTCGTCGGTCCGGACGCCGTCGAGCTCCCGGACCAGCCGCCAGGCCTGCTTGTTCTCGTACCGGCCGAAGTTCGCCGTGGTCTGCTGCTTGCGCACCGGCAGGCGGAAGATGAAGTCGTAGTACCGCCACGGGGTGCTGGCGAGCTGGCGGTCGTTGTTGAGGACCATGTCGAACTTGCCGGAGTTGCGGGCGTCGACGAGCGCGTTGTAGTCGGGGAACTCCGGCTCGAGGTTGATCCCGGCCCCCTTGGCGCCCTCGCTGATCACCCGGGCGGCCTCCATCCAGTCGGTCCACCCGGCCGGCACGGCGATCTTGAGCGCGATCTTCGCCCCGCTGGGCGACTCCATGAAGCCGTCCCCGTCCCGGTCCCGGTAGCCGGCGTCGATGAGCAGCTCCTTCGCCTTGGCCGGGCTGTAGAAGAAGCCGAGCCGGTTCACCACGTCCTGGTCGATGTACTTGCTCCACTGCGGGAGGAGCCCGGTCGGGTTCGCCGCCTGCACCAGGTTCTGGTACACGCCCTCGACGATCTTCCTGGTGTCGATGGCGTGGGCGAGCGCCCTCCGGAACACCGGGTCGTCCATCGGCTTCTTCTTGGTGTTCATCACCAGCCAGGCCGTGTTCGCGGCGAGCATGTACGGCGGCCGGTTGTAGTAGGTCTGGAGGCCGAAGTCACCGGTGACCAGGTTGGCGACGCCCGGGAGGAAGTTGTTGCTCAGGTCGAGGTGCTTCTGGAGCAGCCAGTCCATCGCCACCTCGTTGCTCGAGTTGACGATGTCCACGATGTACTTGGGCGCGACCCGCTTGCCGATCACCTTGGTCGCCCACCAGCCGTCCCGGCGCACCCAGACCATGCGGTCCTGGTCGTGCGAGTGGTAGGCGTACGGCCCGGTGCCGATGGGGTTCTCGTTGGCGCCGTTCATCACCTCCTCCTCGGACCGGACCTCCCACAGGTGCTTGGGCACGATCGCCCGGCTGTAGAGGTGGGTCGACCACTCCTGGTGGTTGGCCTCGGTGAAGGTGAACCTGACCGTGTGCTGGTCCACCGCCTCGGCCCGCGCCAGCCATTCCCAGAGCTGGTGGTAGGGGACGGTCTCCAGCTTGCCGAGCTCGAAGGTGAAGACCACGTCCTCGGCGGTGAACGGCTCGCCGTCCGCCCAGGTGATGCCCTTCCGGAGCTTGAGGGTGTACTCCTTCTCCCCGGTCCAGGAGCCGCTCTCGGCGAGCCACGGGATGAGCCGGTCGATGCTCGGGTCGTAGAGGAAGAGGGTCTCGTAGACGAGGCCCTTCGTCCCGGTGGCGAAGTCCCATTCCCGGAGCGGGTTCCAGTTCGCCGGTGGCCCCCACTGCGTGCCGCTGGTGTAGAGGGTCTCGTGCCGGGGGAGCGATTCTCCGCCCGGCACCGCGGCGGCCGCCGGTGCCGGGGATCGCGCGGGCGTCTCGGCTCCGCCCGTGCACGCCGTCAGGAGGCCGACCGCGAGGAGCGGTATCAGCAACCGCACTCGGCTCCGCATCCAGACTCTCCTTTCGCACCCGGGAGCCGGTCGTCATAGCGCCAGAACGGACCCCGACGCCGCCGCGGAGCCCGGGGCCGGGCTCCGCCGGCCGGTCCTGCCGCCACACCTCCCGAGATACGGTCGACTCACCGCGCTTTCCGCTGCGCTGAACCGAATAAGTACCGCGAAACGTAAGAGCCGGGGATCTACCTGTCAATACCTCCCGCGGTCCGCTGGGGCCGGCGCAGGATGGCGTGTTAGCGTGTCCGGGAAGATCTTGACCGGTTCAGTCAGGGGGAGCGTGAAAAGGCCGACCATCGCGGACATCGCCCGCCGGGCCGGGGTCTCCAAAGGCGCGGTCTCTTATGCCCTCAACGGGCGGCCGGGGGTATCCGAGGCGACCCGGGCGCGCATCCTCGCCATCGCCAAGGAGCTCGGCTGGCGGCCGAGCCTCGCCGCCCGGGCCCTCACCGGCGCCCGGGCGCACGCGATCGGGCTCGTGCTCTGCCGGCCCGCGCGCGTCCTCGGCATGGAGCCGTTCCTCATGGAGCTGATCAGCGGCATCGAGGCCGAGCTCTCCGCCCGCTCGTACGCGCTGCTCCTCCGGGTGGTCTCCGACCACCGGGCCGAGCTGGCCGTCCACCGCCGCTGGTGGGGGGAGGGACGGGTGGACGGCGCCTTCCTCGTCGACCTGCACGTCGACGACCCGCGGGTGCCGGAGATCGAGATGCTCGGCATGCCGGCCGTGGTGATCGGCCACCCCTCGGCCGCCGGATCCCTCGTGCCGGTCTGGTCCGACGACGGCGCCGCGGTGGAGGAGACCGTGGCCTACCTGGCCGCCCTCGGCCACCGGCGCATCGCCCGGGTCGCCGGCCTGCCCCGGCTCGTGCACACCGTGATCCGCGACCGGGCGTTCGAGGAGACCTGCCGCCGGCTCGGTATGACCGAGCGGTCCATCATCCACACCGACCACACCGGGACCGAGGGCGCGCGGGCCACCCGCCGCCTGCTCAGCTCGCCCGACCGGCCGACCGCAATCGTGTACGACAACGAGATCATGGCGGTGGCCGGGCTCTCGGTCGCCCAGGAGCTGCGGATCGACGTGCCCTCCGAGCTCTCCATCGTCGCCTGGGACGACTCGCCGCTCTCCCAGGTGGTCCGGCCGCCGCTCACCGGGCTCACCCGGGACATCCCCGCGTACGGCGCGCACGCGGCACGGCGGCTGCTCGAGCTCATCGACACCGGGACCGCGGAGCCGTACGAGGACGAGGCCCCCCGGCTCACCCCGCGGGGCAGCACCGCGCCGATCGGCTGATCCGCCCGCGGCCTGGACGGGTCGATACCCGCGCAGGTACGGGCTCGGGCGCGCTCCGCTGGCGGGGTGCGGTGCGGCGGTCGATACGCACGCAGGTACGGGCCGGACGGCGGCGACCACACGCTCACCGGCGGTCGATCCGCGCGCGCAGGTACGCGCGTACCTGCGCGCGCCCGCGTGCATGCCGGGAGCGGCGGGAACCCAGGCCCGGTACCGGGCCACCCGCGCGCCCGGGTGGGCGCCGGCCCCCCTACGGTCAGGGAGAGACGAGGCCACCTGCGCGCGTCCGGGTGCGCGCCGGCCCGGCCGGGCGCCCGACGGACTCGTTCGAGCGCCCCAGTGGGCGCCGGGGACGTCGGGCTGCGAGACGAGTGACGTCTCGCAGTCCGCTGGGCGCCGGTTCCGCCGGCAAGAGCGCGGAACCCGGGATACTGAGGGAAGATCGCTACACTTGCTCCGGTTCACCGCTGCCGGCCATCGCCGGGGTGAACCCCGGCCCGACCCCAGGAGCAGGACACGTGGGTCCCACCGACACCCCGCAGGAATCGTCCGTGGACGACACCGCGCGACCGGCCCGGCCGGTGCCGAAGTGGCGTTCCTGGCTGTACGTGGCGCTCTCGGGCGTCCTCGGGGTGGTCATGGGCGGGGTGACCTTCCTGGTCGGCGGGGTCGCCAAGCTGAGCGGCAACGTCAAGCACGAGGAGGTCGGGGACCTCGGGGCACGCCCAACCAAGATCGGCAAGGCGCTGAACATCCTGATCGTCGGCTCCGATCAGCGCAGGGGCGCGAACGCCAAGTACGGCCGGACCCCCGGCGAGCGCACCGACACCATCCTCCTCGCCCACATCCCGGCGAAACGGGACGGCCTCCTGCTGATCAGCTTCCCGCGGGACTCGCTGGTCCGGCTCCCCGCGTGCCGGGCGACGAAGAACTTCCCCGGCCAGCCCGCGCACGTCGGCATGATCAACGAGTCGTTCAACAACGGCGGCATCACGTGCACGTGGCGGACGATCGAGTCGCTCACCGGCATCCACATCGACCACTTCGTGAAGGTGGACTTCACCGGCTTCAAATCGATGGTGGACGCCCTCGGCGGGGTGGAGGTCTGCCTCCCCACGCCGATCAACGACCCGAAGGCGATGCTCCGCCTCCCGGCCGGCAAGCAGGTCCTCAACGGTGAGCAGGCGCTCGGCTACGTCCGGGCGCGGTACACCCTCGGCGACGGTTCCGACATCGGCCGCATCCAGCGCCAGCAGATGTTCCTCGCCTCGGTGGCGAAGAAGGCGCTCAGCGGCGACATGCTCACCGACCCGGCCACGCTCTACCGGTTCCTCGACGCGGTGACGAAGTCGGTGACCACCGACCCCGGCCTCGACCTCAACGTGATGAAGGACCTCGCGCTGAGCCTCAAGGACATCACCGCGGACCGGATCCGGTTCGTGACCACGCCGTGGCGCTACTCGCTCACCAACCCCGGACGGGTCGAATGGGTGCAGCCGCAGGCGAACCGGCTGTTCCGGATGGTCGCCGAGGACAGGGTCACCGGCCCGATCAAGGGCGGCGAGCAGCGGATCCCGAAGTCGCAGATCCACATCGTGGTGCAGAACGGCACGGGCCGGAGCGGGCTCGCCACCGCGGTGGCCGCCCAGCTCGAGCAGCGCGGCTACCACATCCTCAAGGTCGGGAACGCCGCGGCGCCGTACCAGAAGACCGTGATCAAGTACTCGCCGAACGGGGCGACCCGGGCGCCGCGGCTGTACCGCGAGCTGCAGCAGACGACCACGCGCCTGGTGCGCGGTGCCCGCACCCGGGCGCTGGTGCTGGTCATCGGCGCCGACTGGCAAGGTCTGCGGCCGACCAGGGCCGTGACGGACGTGGAGGGCTTCACCGCCACCCACGACACCTGCACCGCGACCGCGACCTGACCCGGCGGGTCACGCGGCCTGGACGCGGAAGGTCACCGCGGACCGAAAGCGGCAGGGCACCGCGGCCTGAACGCGGCCCGGGCCCGGCCCGGCATGACCGGGATCGGCGCTCACCCGCACCGCGGGCGCCCGGGCGAGCGCGCCGCGGTGCCGGGCCCGGCGGTGCCGGGGTGGAGCGGGTCCTCAGGCGCGCGGCCGGTCAGCGACGGCCGAACAACCAGTCGAAGAGGCCACCGCCGCCACCGCTGGACTTGTCCTCCTCGTTGTCCTGCGGGACCTCGACCGGCTCCTCGGCGGGCTCCTCGATCTGCTCGTCCCCGGTGTGGGCGTCGTCGATCTGCAGCCGCGACGGCTCGGTCCTGCCCTGCTGGGTGGTGGTCGGCCGTGACTCCGGCGACGGCCGGCCGGTGGTGTCCCGGGACGGGACGGGTCTCTCCGTGCGCGGGACCACGGGCGCGGTCGTGGCCGGCGAGGTGAGCGTGGGCTCGGGAGTGGGCTCGGGCTCGGCGGGGAACTCCTCGTCCGGTTCGGGCTCCGGGTCCTCGTCCGCGATCGCGTCCTCCGGGGCGTCCGAGGCCGCCGGGGAGGTCACGGACGACACCTTGTCGGCCGGGCAGTCGTCCGCGCACGCCTCCGGCTGTCCCACGTAGACGATGAGCGCGCCGATCACACCCACGGCCGCGACCAGGATCCCGCCGACCTTGAGGAGCGTCCGGCTGCGCCGGGGCGGCTCCTCGTCCTCGTACTCATCGGGGTCCGAGCGCCAGCCGGAGCCGAGGAAACCCTTCGTGGCATGATCGTCAGAGCCGAGATCGACGCGGGCGGTATCGGCCGGGCGGTGCTCCGGGCTCTGCTCGGTGTGGTCCGCGAGCAGGTCACCGCTGTCGTCGTACGCCTCGGGCGAGTGGTGCGCGCGGGCGTGCCGCGTGCCGTCCGCGGTGGCCGCGCCGGTCTCCCCGTGGTCACCGGCCTCGTCGGAGTACCGCCAGTCGCCGTCGTTCTGAAGGAGGTACCGTCGGACCAGGGGGTCGGCCTCATTTCGGAAATCGTGGCGATCTGAATCGGCCATGGAGGTCCTTCCTCTCGCACCGCGTGGTGCCGGCTGCTTCGGTCCCCCGTCGACTTCCCGAACGCTTCCAGCGCCACGGGGCCGGCGACCATCCCGGCGCATCTCCACAAGTGCTAGTCAACAAGTATCACAACTAACTTAACTCCCATCACACCAGCATCATGCATGACTCCTCTTCGTAACGCCTGCCGAAACACCCGAATCCGGACAGCTCCTTACGGCGACCGCCCGATGGCACGGTCCATCACCGACCGGTGATCGTTTCGGCCGCCGGACGCGGGCCGGCCGGCGGCCGGCGAGCGTGCGCTCAGGGACCGATAACGGTGGCCCAAGTGACCGAAACACGGGCCTGGCGGCCGCCGCCGCCTCATCCGGCCGCGCGGGCGCCGGGACGGCGGCCCCGAAGATCCACGGACCGCATCTGGTTGATGACTGCTTGGGGGACTTTTCACATTCGCCCCAGCAGATATGGAAGACTCCGCTTGCAGGGATAATCGCCCGGCATAAAGGCAGGCGGGATGGGTACTGCGGGGCAGCTCGTCGTCAAGCGGTATCGCCTGGTGCGCGCCCACGGCCACGGTGCCATGGGCATCGTCTGGGAAGGCCATGACACGCTCCTCGACCGGCCGGTCGCGGTGCGGGAGGTCCTCCTCCCGGTCACCCTCGCCGAGTCCAAACGGCTGCTGCTCACCCAGCGCCTCGCCAAGGAGGCCCGGCAGGCCGAGCGGCTGCGCCATCCGAACGCCGCCGCCGTCTACGACGTGGCCGAGGAGGACGGCACCCTCTACGTGGTGATGGAGCCCGTGCAGGCGCGCTCGCTCGAGGGGATCGTCAAGGACGACGGTCCGCTCTCCCCCGAGCGGGCCGCGCAGATCGGCCGGAGGCTCCTCTCCGTGCTCACCCACGCGCACTCCCTCGGGGTACGGCACGGCGACGTGCGGCCGGTCAACGTGCTCATCGGGCACGACGGCCGGGTCGTCCTCACCGACTTCGGCACCGCGCCGCTCGCCGCCGACCCGGCGTTCGCCCCCGGCAACCGGCGGATGCAGGCCTACCTCGCCCCGGAGCGCAAGGACACCGAACCCACGCCCGCGGCGGACCTGTGGTCGCTCGGCGCCACCCTCCACTACGCCGTCACCGGCACTCCCCCGGACCCGGCCGCGCGCTCCCACGACGAGGTGCCCGTTCCCCTCCGCCCGGTGGTGAACGGGCTGCTCGCCCGCGACCCCAAGAAGCGCCTTGACCCGCAGGAGGCGGACCGGTTGCTCGCCGCGCTGGAGCCGGCCCAGCCCGCGCCCGCCCCGCCCCGGCGGGCGGGCCGTACCCGGAGAATCGCCGCCATCGCCGGGATCACCGCGGGGACCGTGGTGGTCGCCGCGGCCGCCGGCTGGGTGCTGGCGTGGCCGTGGTCCAGCGACGCCACGCCGACCGTGGTCGCGGAGAGCAGCCGGCCGGCCGTGAGCCCCTCCCCGGTCCCGTCGCCCACCGGGCCGTCCGCGCTCCGGCTCACCTGGTACCGGTCCCCCGCGGGCTGGCGTGCCGCCGTACCGAGGGGGTGGACCCGCCAGCAGGACGGCGAGTTCGCCATGGTGTGGATCGATCCGAAGGGGCGGGCCAACCTCCGGATCGAGGTCACCGCCCAGCGCGGCACCGACGCCCTCGCCGCGCTCCGCGAGGCCGAGGCGATCCTCGAGCCCACGGTGAAGGGCTACCGGTCGATCCGGCTCACCACGGCGGCGAGCAAGTACGGCGACGCCGCGGACTGGGAGTTCACCTGGACCCAGCGCACGTCCTCTCCGGACTCCCTGCTGAAGCGGGGCGTCGCCTACCACCAGCTCCGGCGGGTGATCTCGACGGCGAACACCACCGGGGTGCTCACCTGGACCACGAAGGCCGAGGAGTGGGAGCGGATGCGCCCCACGCTGACCAAGCTCCTCTCGCTCTTCCGCCCCGCGGCCGAGTGATCGTCTCCGCCGGCCCGCCGGCCTGCCCGGCCGCGGGCTGATTCGGTCCGTCCGCCGGCCGGTCGGGCCGTCAGCCGGTTGGCTCTCCGATCGGGCTGGCCGCCGGCCCGGGCCGGGCCGATCAGGCCGGCCCCACACCGATCAGATTCGCGCCGCCCGATCGGCTCCGCGCCACGCAGCCGTGGTGATCAGGCTCTGGGCGTCCGGCCGCCCATCGGTTCGCCGCTCGCTCGCCCCACCTCCCTCTCGAACGCCCCTCGAAGGCCGGCTCCGGCCCGTGCCATCCACAGATCCCGCGTCTTGCCCGCGCGTGCCGCCGCGTTGTGCCATCATTGGACCAGCGCAAAAATGATAACGGTTTTCATCATCACTCAGGGGGGCGCATGCGGGTAGCGTTCGTCGGCAAGGGAGGGAGCGGCAAGACCACGCTGTCGTCGCTCTTCGCCCGCTACGCGGCCGCGCACGGCCCGGTGGTCGCGATCGACGCCGACATCAACCAGCACCTCGGCCTCGTGCTCGGGGCCCCGGAGACGCCGCCTCCGCTCGGCGGCATGCTCACCGAGATCAAGGAGTACCTCCGCGGCGACAACCCGCGGATCAAGGACGCCGCCTCGATGGTGAAGACGACCCCGCCGGGCCGTGGATCCCGGCTGATCACCATCGACGACCCGTTCTTCCCCTCCTGCCGGGTCGACGGGGTCAGGCTCATGGTCACCGGCCCGTTCGCCGAGGACGACCTGGGCGTGGCCTGCTACCACTCGAAGGTCGGCGCCGTCGAGCTGTACCTCAACCACCTGATCGACGGGCCGGGCGAGTACGTGGTGGTGGACATGACCGCCGGCGCGGACTGCTTCGCCTCGGGGCTGTTCACCCGGTTCGACCTCATCTACCTGGTCGCCGAGCCCACCCTCCAGGGCGTCGGGGTCTACCGCCAGTTCCAGCAGTACGCCGCCGACTACGACGTGGCCATCTCAGTGGTCGGCAACAAGATCCAGTCGCCCGGGGACGTCGAGTTCCTCCGCGCGCACGTCGGCGACGACCTGCTCACCTGGTTCGAGCACTCGGCGGCCATCCGGGCCCTGGAGCAGGGCCGGCCTTTCACCCTCGATGACCTGGAGCCGGGCAACGTCCAGGCGCTCGGCGTGCTCCTCAGCACCCTCGACGCGCGGCCCAAGGACTGGGAGAAGTTCGGCAGGCAGGCGATCGAGTTCCACATCAAGAACGCCAAGGCCTGGGCGAACCGGGCGGTCGGCGCGGACCTCACCGCGCAGATCGACCCCGAGTTCGTGTTCGGTCCCACGCTGTCGGCCGCGGGCTCCGGCCGCTGAGGCCCGGCGCCCGGTAGGAGCGTCCGTCCGCCATCCCATGGCGCACGGACACCCGCCGCCCACGGGGAGTGCGGACATCCCGCCCAGTGGGCGCGAAGACCCACCGCCCTCCGGAAACGCGGACATCCGCCCTGTGGACGCGAAGACCCACCGCCCTCCGGGAACGCGGACATCCGCCGTCCCGATGACATCGGCATCCCTGCCCGAGGAGAGGAGAGTCCTCATGTCGCTGACCGTCCCCAACGACCTGCTGGAGCGGGCCCGCGCCGGTGAGGTCGACGACGAGTCGTTCCTCGCCTGCGTCCGCGACTCCCTGCCGTACGCCTGGGAGACGATCTGCAGGCTGGTCGAGGAGCGGAAGCGGACCGGCGCCCCGTTCGCCGACAACCAGGTCCCCCCGCCGGACGAGACCGCCCGCGGCCAGCTGCTCCGCTGCATGGCGAGCGACGCGATGCGCGGCGCGATCGAGCGTCACTTCGGGGTACGGCTCGCCTTCCAGAACTGCCACCGGGTGGCCGTCTTCGACCCGGCGGCCACCGCCGCCTACGCGGAGTTCACCTCACCGCGGGCCCAGCTGCTCAACCAGAGCCCCGAGCTCGTCGACTGCTAGCGGCCGGCGCGCCTCCCCGCGGAGCGCGCCGGTAGCGGCCCGCCGGGTTCGCGGGCCGGCGCGTGGGCCGGGACTTCGCGGGCCGGCGCATGGGCCGGGACGGCGTACCGGCCGGCCTCCCAGGCCCGCCTTCCGGACGACGGCCGGGCCGGTCGGGGGTTCCGCACCATGCACCCATGGAAAGCCCGATCGCCCGGCGTCGAGAGGCGTGCGCCGGGCGATCGGGTCGCAGACGTGGGGGTCGCTCCGGCGCCGCCCCCCACCCGGCCGCCCACCGGCGGGGCGCACCGCACCGGCCCTGGGTGCGCCCCGCCGGACCGGGCTTACGGCGGTCCGCCAGGGCAGGGCCGGCCCACCACGGCGTGCGGATCGAGGCCGAACGAGAACGGCGGAGGCCGCCGTGGCGAGCCCCGCCCGGGTCAGCGGGCGCCGCCGGTGACGTAGATGGTCTGGCCGGTGACGTAGGAGGCGTCGTCGGAGGCGAGGAAGGCCACCACGGAGGCGATCTCGGAGGGGTCGGCGACCCGGCGCAGCGGGATCAGCTTCGCGGCGGCGGCCTGGTGCTCCTCCGGGGTGGAGCCGACCCGTGCCGCCGTGGCCGCGGTCATCGCCGTGGCGACATAGCCCGGGGCGACCGCGTTCACCCGGATGCCGAACGGCCCGAGCTCGATCGCCACGGTCGCGGTGAAGGCCTGAATCCCCGCCTTGGCCGCCGAGTAGTTCGCCTGGCCGCGATTGCCGAGCGCGGACCGGCTCGACAGGCTCACGATCGCCCCGGACCGCTGCTCGACCATGTGCTTCTGCACGGCCTTCGTCATCAGGAACACGCTCTTGAGGTTGACGTCGAGGACCTGATCCCAGTCCTCCTCGGACATCTTGAAGAGCAGGTTGTCCCGGATGATGCCTGCGTTGTTCACGAGCACGTCGATCCGGCCGAACCGGTCCACCACATCGGCGACCAGCCGCTCCACCTGAGCGCTGTCGGAGACGTCGGCGCCGAAGGCGGCCGCCTGGCCACCGGTGACGGTGATCTCGTCGACGATCGCGGAGCAGCGGTCGGCGGTCAGGTCCACGCAGGCGACCGTGGCGCCCTCGGCCGCGAGACGGCGGGCGGTGGCGGCCCCGATCCCCTGGGCCGCCCCGGTCACGATCGCGTACTTCCCGGCGAACCTCGACATTGCCCTCTCCCTCCCCGAGGATCGTTAGGCGATCTAGCTAACCCACCGCTCAGTATGGCAACCGAAAATACCGACCGGTAGGTATCTCCGCGCATCGCCGAGACGCACCGAGGAGTACGGCACCCCGGCCGTCCTCGATCTGGTGGTCAAGGATCTCGCTCAAGTGGCAGGGCGTGCGGGTGCTGAGGTCAAGCGACTGCTCCGCGGCGAGGGTCTCGACGTCCAGCCCGTGCACCCATAGGGCGCAGAACCCCAGCGACCAGAGGTCCGGGTCGCCCCCATCGTCCTCGGCGAAGATGGCCGACTCCAGCAGGTCGTGTCGTTTCGCACGGCCGTCCCGGTCGCCACGATGCGCACCGGCCCTCACCTGGTTCCGGACGTGGAAACGCTAAGGCGCGAGCCGTCACCGCTCACCGTGCCGGCTCCCGGCGTCCCCGGTGGCCCGATGTACGGCCCCGCCTCCGCGATCGCCGCCCGGAAACACTGAAAGCGGGCCGTACCCTCATCGGGCGCAGCTCCCGTGAGCGGCTGCGACGCCCATCGGCCGGCGCCCGAAACCGGGAATGGACACGCGAAGGCGCGGCCCGCCATGGGCGGACCGCGCCCGGTCACGGAGGATCAGCGCACCCAGCCCTTGCCCGTGTAGATCGTGCGCCACTTGCCGCAGGAGGACGGCCGGCCGCCGGTGGTCCGGACCTGGCAGACGCGGACGTCCACCCGGTCCACGTTGCGCTCGTTGTAGGAGAAGGCCTCGAAGCGGCGGTAGCCGCACTCCCGCACCCGCTTGACGTCGTAGTACCGGTGCGGGCCGAAGCCGCGCCAGTGACGGAAGCGGATCTCGAGGTAGGCGCACTTCCCGCCGCGCCAGTGCGGGCGCCGGTCGAAGTCCCAGAGCTTGCCGGACACCTGCACCCGGTTGGAGTGGCGGCCGGTGGCGGTGACGCGGATCGCACCGCTCGCCTTCGCGAGGCTGTTGGTCGAGGAGTAGACGCCCCAGTGCCGCGAGTAGTGGATCGGCGCGGCGGAGGCTGAGGTCGAGGTGGCCGGAAGACCGATCGCCAGCGCGGCGGCGGTGGCCGCGGCGGTTCCGAGAACGGTACGGAGGGTGCGTGACATGCTCGGCTCCCTGTTTCGGACTGCCCCGGCCTTTCCGGGGTCGCGAATCACTGATAGCCCGGACCGCCTACAGGGGCCTTGCACGCGCCGGCGATCACTTGACGATCACTTAAATCCCGCTTGACGATCTCCCGGAACGTCCCCGGATGCGCCGATCTCCGGCCAGGCGAGCCCTTCCGGCCCATGCTCGGCGGGGGCGCGCGATCGGCTCGAGCCAGAGCGCGATCCGAGCGAGCCGGGCAAAGGGCACCCCGTTCACGCGGTACGCACCGCTCTCACGAGAATCGCCAAGTAAGGTGACCCCTATGGCCGATCAGATCCGCATCGTCTCGGTGCGTACCGGCCAGCTCGTCTCCACCGCTACGGTGCGAGACGACGGCACGGTCGTCTACGAGGGGGGCGAGTCGGCCCGGTCCGCGGTACGCGCCTGGCTGCGCGCCAACCCCGACCGGGCCGAGGCCGACGCCGTCCGCGCCCTCGCAACCGAAGGCTGGTCAAACGGCTACCTGATGGTCGAGCTGGGCTAGCGGCACCAGCCGCCACGCTCGATCAGCTCCACGATTGCCTCCGCGTCGGCCTGCGTGAGCGTCACATCACCGCCCTCAAAACGCAGCCGCGCACCCTCGATGACCTTTTCCCGCGGCATGTCCTGCAGGATCTGCACGCACACGTTTCTGGCCCGGTCAATCGACCTGGCGCGGTCCAGCGCCGGATGAATCCGCCGCAGACCGTACAAGAGGTCCTCGGTCTGCTGCCCGTCCGGCATCGGAATCCCGGTGACGATCCGGGTCGTGCTCGGTGGCACGCTCGCCCGGGCGCTCGGCGAGGCGTTCGCCGTCTCGCCCTCAGTGGGGGAGTCGTCGAGCAGAGCACCGACCACGACCACCACGGCGAACGCCACCGCAACCCATAACGCGATCTTCTTCCGCCTTCCAGGCCCGGATCGCGACCTCTATGCCCGAGCCGGAGAAGCCGACCCCGGTGCGCGGCCGGACGCGCCATGCGGGCCGGACCATGGCGCCGGCCGGCCCACCGAGCGGCGGACGCCCGCCGGGCTCAGCGGTCCGTGACCGCGCAGAAGTAACCGTCGGCGATCAGCGGCCGGAGGATCTCCGGGGCGCGGCGCAGCAGGTTGGCCGGCTTCTCCCCGGTGAGCTCGGCGATCGCGACGAGCAGGGGGCGCGTCGGCAGCTTTCCGTCGCACACCCCGGCGAGCGCCGCCTCGACCGTGCCGACCGTGGTGGCCCGGCGCAGGCCGCGGGTCTGCCGGAGCACGATGCGGGACGGGTCATCGGCCCCCGGCGGCCCGACCCGCTCCTCCACGATCCCCTCGGCGAGCGCGAGCGGTGTGTCGAGCAGCTCCTCGTCGGCGAGCTCGTGCGCCGACCGGACCGCCTCGAGCACCTCCTCGACGTGCGCCCCGACCGGCTGCTCGACCTCCCAGGGGAGCTCCTCCACCCGGACCACGGGCCGGAGCGAGCCGCGGTTGTGCAGGGCGATCCACCCGAATCCGATCCCGGTGACGCCCATCGACTCCAGCCACCCGAGCCACTCGTCGTAGCGCTCCCGGTAGGCCGGGGTGCCCTGCTCCACGGAGTCGCGCAGCCACAGCTCCACGTACTCGGCGGGGTCGCGCACGACGCGCTGGACCGCCCAGCCGTCGCAGCCGGACTCCTCGAGCCAGCCGCCGACCCGGTCCCGCCAGTCCTCGCCCCGGAGGTGGAGCCAGTTGGCGAGGAACCTGGCGTGCCCGCCGGGCTCCAGGTACCGGGGCGCGAGCCGTACCAGGTCGCGGCAGAACTCATCCGCCTGGCGGCCGCTCTCCCGGTACGCGTACCGGGCGGTCGGGGAGATCACGAACGGCGGGTTGGCGACGATCAGGTCGAACCGCTCATCGGCCACCGGGTCGTACATCGACCCCTGCCTGGCGTCGACCTCGCCCACCCCGGAGAGCGCCCAGGTGAGCCGGGCGAGGCAGAGCGCCCGGGGGTTCACATCGGTGGCGACGATCTCGGACGCCCGGCCGGCGAGGTGGAGCACCTGGACCCCGGACCCGGTGCCGAGGTCGAGCGCCCGGCCGACCGGCCCGGTCGTCCACGCCAGGCGCGCCAGGCTCGCGGACGCGCCGCCCGCGCCGACCACGTGGTCGCACCGGAGCGCCGGATCGCCCGGCCGTACCTTGCGATCGGCGACCACCCACGCGGGGCGGCCGGACTCGACCTGCCACGGCCGGATCTCCACGGCCGCCCGGACCAGGTCGCCGTCCGCGACGAGCAGCCCTGCCTCGAGCAGCTCGGGCACGGGCAGATCCAGTGCGGCGGGGTCCACGGAGACGCCGAGCCACCACAGCCGGATGAGCGCGGCGAGCGGGTCGCCGTCGGCCGTGGCGCGGAGCGCCGGCACGATCTCCTCGCGGTCGAGGGCGGCGGCGGCCACCTCACCGAGCCGCTCCCGCACCCCCTCGGCGGTGAACCCGGTCTCGAGGAAGCGCTCCCGGAGCCGTGCGGCCAGTCCGGAGGGAAGGTCCATGCGCTCGCCGCCTCCCGCTCAGGCCGACGGCATCTTCAGGCTGAGCCACGCGGCCTCGCCCAGCGCCCGGATCTCCTCCTGGGTGGGCTGGTGGGCGCCCGCGAACCACAGGCGGCACATCTCCTGGGCCGGCCCGAGCCACAGCACGTAGCACATGGTCGGCTCGACCGGGCGGAGGATCTTCTCCTTCATGAACGGACGCCACCAGGAGGCGACCTGGCGGAAGAACGCCCGCCGCAGCTCGGCGACCTCCGGGCCGCCGGGCTCGTGGCGCCGGGGCGGCCGCTCGGTGATCAGCAGGCGGGCGCGCTCGGGGTGCTCGCCACACCAGGACATGTGCATCGCGACGATCGACTCGATCCCGCTGCGGGCGTCGGTGTGCTTGGACAGCTCGGCGATGAACGCGTCCTGGTACGCCTTGAGGATGTCGGCGTACAGCACGCCGAAGACATGCTCTTTGCTGGAGAAGTGGTGGTAGAAGCTGCCGACGCTGACGCCGCTCTCGGCTCGCAGGCTGGCGAGGGTGGTGGCGGAGACGCCGTCACGGCTGAACCGGCGCAACGCCCCTTCGAGGATGCGCGTCCGGCCGTCACGTCCCGCCTTCGCGTTGGTCACAAGGTCAATGGTGTCCAACCGAACGTAGCTCGGCAAATCCCGGGTCACCCCCGTAAGGAGCACGTCACCGGCTGTCTAGGCTGGTCACGTGTACCGATTCCTCGCCACGCCGCGATGGGTGGGGCTCACCCTGCTCCTGATCGTCCTCATCCCCGCCTTCTACTTCCTCGGCAAGTGGCAGTACTCCCGCTACGAGGCGCGCTCTGCGGCGAGCGAGCGGATCAGCGCCAACCTGAAGGCGGACCCGGTCCCGCTGGAGCGGCTCGACCGGATCGGCGGCTCCGTGCCCAAGGAGAACGCCTACCGCAGGGTGACCGCCACCGGCCGGTACGACCCCGCGCACGAGCTGGTGGTACGGCTGCGCTCGCAGAACGGCCGCCCCGGCTTCTATGTGGTGACCCCGCTGGTCACCGGCGACGGTGCGGTGCTGGTGAACCGCGGCTGGGTGCCCGTGGGCGCCACGGCCGAGACACCGCCGGAGGTCCCCCCGGCCCCCACCGGGGAGGTGACGGTCACCGGATGGCTCCTGCCCTCCGAGACCGAGGAGTCGACCGGCATCAAGAACCGGTCCGGCCTGCCGCCCGGGCAGATCGTCCTCATCAACACCGAGGAGATCGGCAAGGGCCTGCCGTACCGGCTGTACGGGGGGTTCGTGCAGCTCGCCGAGCAGCGGCCCGCGGCCACCCCCGCGCCCGAACCGGTGCCCGAGCCCAGCGTGGGCGGCGGCGGCCTGCTCAACCTCGCTTACTCACTGCAATGGTGGCTGTTCATCGGCATCGCGATCGCCGGGTGGTTCATCCTCGCCCGGCGCGAGGCCCGGGAGCGGCGGCAGGCCGATCCGGCCGTGATCACCGATCGTGATCACGACCGTATCAGCGGGTAACCGAACGGATACCAAGAGGAGACCACCCAGCTTGTTCGGTGTGACCCCTTGGCCCTACCGTTACTACTGTGACGACGCCGGTTCATCCCGACCCAGAACCGAGGCGCCGGGACTACGTGATCATCTCCGTTGATGATCATCTCATCGAGCCGGCCGACCTCTTCAAGGACCGCCTACCGGCGAAGTACAAGGACCAGGCTCCCAAGGTCGTCGAGACCGAGTCGGGTCACCAGGTGTGGCGGTTCGGCGGGGCGACCTACCCGTGCGCCGGGCTCGACGTGGGCGCCGGCCTGCCCAAACGCCAGTGGACTCTCGAACCGGTGCGTTTCGAGGACATGCGGCCGGGCTGCTACGACATCGAGGCCCGGATCGCCGACATGGACCGGGCGGGCATCTGGGCCGCGCTGTGCTTCCCCGGCATGCTGGCCACCCAGGCGGGGGTGATCTTCGCCCGTACCCCCGACCCGGACCTCGGGCTCGCCCTGATGCGGGCGTGGAACGATTGGCACGTGGAGGTGTGGGCGGGCACCTACCCGGAGCGGATCATCGCCCTCCAGCTCCCGTGGCTGCGCGACCCGGAGATCGCGGCCAAGGAGATCAGGGCGAACGCCGCCCGCGGATTCAAGGCGGTGGTGTTCCCCGAGTTCCCCACCCGGTTGCGCCTGCCGTCGATCCACTCGGGTTACTGGGACCCGTTCTTCGCCGCCTGCGAGGAGACCGGCACCGTGGTCTGCCTGCACACCGGCGGCGCCTCCTGGGTACCGGCGCCCTCACCCGACACCCCGATCGAGGCGATCACCACCCTGATCCCGGCGAGCGCGATGTTCGCCTGCGCCGACTGGCTGTGGTCCGGTGTGCCGCTGCGCTTCCCGGGACTGCGCATCCTCATCGTCGAGGGCGGGATCGGCTGGCTGCCGCTGCTCGCCGAACGGGCCGACTACGCCGCCACCCACCCGGTCGCCGGCGAGCCGAGCTGGCAGGGCCCGCTCAAGCCGAGCGACGTGCTGCGGCGCAACTTCTATTTCGGAACGCTCGACGACAGCGCGATCAGCACGGTCCGGCTCGCCGTGGGCATGGACCACGTGCTGCTGGAGAGCGGCTACCCGCGGGCCGAGTCCACCTGGCCCGACACCCAGCGGACGGTCACCCGCAACCTCGGCAACCTCCCGCCCGCCGATATCGCCCGGATCACGTACGGCAACGCCGCCCGGCTCTTCGGTCACCCGCTGCCGTCCCGGGCGTGGCTGCGGATGGAGACGCTCTGAGGGGTGCCGGCGGCCTTCCCGGCCGGCCCGGCCTGCCGCCGCACCCACTCGGCGTACCGCCCGCTCTCCTGCAGCAGCCCGGTCAGCAGCCAGAGCGCCACCCCGAAGTCGTCCACGACCCCGATCCCCACGAGGAAGTCGGGAATGGCGTCGATCGGCGAGATCAGGTAGGCGAGCGCGAGCACCAGCATGGCGAGCCTGCGCTTGCCCATGGCGGGATACTCGCCGCGCAGCGCGGCGCGGAGCATCCCCGGTAGCGCCTTGATCCGGGTGCCCAGGCTCGGTGAGCCGGGCCGGGACAGCTCACGATACGCGTGTAAGGCCGCCAGCGCCCTGTTGCGCGCCTTCGCCTTGCTCATGACCTCCCCCGTTCGTGACGAGCCTGCGCTCTCCGTCAACGTTCGGCGGCCCGCCCGGGTTCCGCGGGCCGGGACGGCCCGCGGTCTCGCGGGCGCCGCAGGCGTCGGGCGGCCCGCCGTCTGCCCGGCGGCGGGTGCCGGCGGGTCCTGGGCCGGCGGGGCGCCCGCGGCCGGGCCGCCGAGCACGCGAACCGGACCGGGAGGCGAGGATCGGCCGGGGTGCGGCCCGGCACGGCGCACGGCTCGGGCGGCGGGCGGCCCGGCACGGCACGCGGTGCGGCCGGGGCGCTCGGCTCCCACCCGGGTGCGGGTGCCCGGTGCCGCCGCGGTCAGCGCTCCGGCGCGAGGTCCCGGACGGCCTGGGCGACCGGCACGTCCGCGCCGAGCAGCGGGGCGAGCACGGGGGTGTCGAGGCCGCTGGCCACGTACTCGCGGATCCTGGCGCGGCAGGTCGCCGGGTCGCCGTGCACGATGAGGTCGTCGACGACCTCGTCGGGGATCGCCTCGACCGCGCCCCGGCGATCGCCCGCCGCCCAGAGCTCCTGCATGCGGCGGAGCGCCTCCCCGCGGCCGAGCCACTCGTGGAAGGCGGCGTACACCGGCACGGTGAGGTAACCGGCGAGCAACCGCCGGCCGATCGCGCGGGCCCGCTCCCGGTCCTCGGTCACCACCACGAAGATCCGGGCGATCAGCTCGGTGTCCGCCCCCACCTCGGCCCGGACCTTCCGTACGTCCTGCGGGGAGAGCATGTTGGTGATCGCCGCGTCCGCCTCGCGGGCGGCGAGCCGGAGCATCCCGGGCCGGAGCGCGGCCAGCGCGATCTTCGGGGGCACGGCCGGTGGGCGCTCCAGGCGGAAGCCGTCCACCTCGAAGGTCTCGTACCGCTGGGTGATCTTCTTGCCCGTGAGGGCGTCCCGCAGGAAGCGCAGCGTGTCCCGCACCCGCGCGTACGGCTTGGCGAACTCGCCGCCGTTCCACCGCTCGACGATCACCTTCGACGAGGTGCCGATGCCGAGCACGAACCGGCCCGGGGCGAGATCGGCGAGGGTGGCCGCGGACATGGCGAGCAGGGCGGGCCCTCGGGTGTACACGGGGACGATCGCGCTCCCGAGCCGGAGCGTGGGCGCCCAGTCGGCGGCGAGAGCCAGCGGGATGAGGCCGTCGGTGCCGTTGACCTCGGCCGACCACGCGTCGGTGTAGCCGAGCTCGGCGAGCTCGCTGATGACCTGCTTCGACTCGAGCGGGGTCTGGCCGGAGAGCGGAATCGTCATGCCCCAGCGGTCCATGCACCACCTCCAGAGGGAACCTCGGTCGCACCGACCATACCAACCGGACGGTATGAACTCGAGGCCCGCCTCCGCCGTGGCGACACCGGGCGTATGGGGCGATCGGCTGGAGCACGCGGACGCCCGGCGGACGCCGTCCGCTCACGCCGGCACGCGGCGGCCCTCTTGGACGGGGCGCCATGGAGGCGTCACGACGCGACCGCCCGCCTCGCGACCGGCCGCCGAGACAGAACGAGAGCCCTGGCCAGGCGAGATGGCCAGGGCTCACGGCACGTTCGAACGCGCGGCCGGTACCGGGGCTCCCCCGGAGCCCGCGGCCCGTCCTCGGCCGGCCGGCACCGGCGAGGGCGCCCGGGATGGGATCAATTGAACTCGGCGGCCACCAGCGCGGCGATCTCGGCCGTGTTGAGGGCCGCGCCCTTGCGGAGGTTGTCGCCGCAGACGAACAGCTCCAGCGTGTTCGGGAAGTCGAGGGCCTGCCGGATCCGGCCGACGTACGTGGGGTCGGTGCCGACCACGTCGGCCGGGGTGGGGAACACCCGGCTCGCCGGGTCGTCGAGCACCACCACGGTCGGCGCCGCCTCGAGCACCTCCCGCGCCCCCTCGACCGTGACCTCCCGCTCGAACGTCGCGTGGATGGCGAGCGAGTGCGTGGTCACCACGGGGACGCGCACGCAGGTCGCCGAGACCTTCAGGTCGGGGATGCCGAGGATCTTCCGGGACTCGTTGCGGACCTTGAGCTCCTCGGACGACCAGCCGTCCTCCTTGAGCGAGCCGGCCCACGGCACGACGTTGAGCGCGAGCGGCGCGGGGAACGGCGAGTCCGCGAGGTCGGGCACGGCCTTGCGCACGTCCCCGGCGACGGTGCCGATCGACCGGTCCCCGGCCACGGCCTGGAGCTCGTCGTACAGGCGCGTGATGCCGGCGGCCCCGGCCCCGGAGGCCGCCTGGTAGGAGGCGACCACGAGCTCGCGCAGGCCGTACTCCCGGTGGAGCGCGCCCATGACGGCCATCATCGACAGGGTCGTGCAGTTGGGGTTGGCGATGATGCCCTTGGGCCGGTTGCGCACCTGCTCGGCGTTGCACTCCGGCACGACGAGCGGGACGTCCGGGTCCATCCGGAAGGCGCCCGAGTTGTCGACGACCACGACCCCGCGGGACGCGGCGATCGGCGCCCACTCGGCCGACACCTCGTCGGGGACGTCGAACATGGCGATGTCCACGCCGTCGAAGACCTCGGGCGCGAGCGCCTGCACCACCACGTCCTCGCCGCGGACGCTGAGCACCTTCCCGGCCGAGCGCGGCGAGGCGACCAGCCGGATCTCCCCGTAGGCGGCCGACAGGTCGGGCCGGTTGGTGAGGATGTCGAGCATGACCGTGCCCACGGCACCGGTCGCGCCGACGACCGCGAGGGTGGGCTTGCGGCTCATCGACCGGTACCTCCGTACACGACCGCCTCGACCTGGTCGGCGTCGAGGTCGAAGGCACGGTGGGCCGCGTTCACGGCGGTGTCCACGTCGTCCTTACGGACGATCACGGAGATCCGGATCTCCGAGGTGGAGATCATCTCGATGTTCACCCCGGCGTCGGCGAGCGCGCCGAAGAACTTTGCGGTCACCCCCGGGTGCGACCGCATCCCGGCGCCGATCAGGGAGACCTTGCCGATCTGGTCGTCGTAGAGCACCTGCTCGAAGCCGACCTGGTCCTGGATCTTCTTGAGCGCCGCCACCGCGGCCTGGGCGTCGCTGGCGGGGAGCGTGAAGGAGATGTCGGTGCGCCCGGTCGCCGCCGCGGACACGTTCTGCACGATCATGTCGATGTTGATCTCGGCGTCGGCGAGCACCCTGAAGATGGCGGCAGCCTCGCCGACCTTGTCGGGCACGCCGACCACCGTGATCTTGGCCTCGCTCCGGTCGTGCGCGACACCGGAGATGATGGGCTGCTCCATCTCGCTTCCCTCTGTCGTTGGGTCGGCTACGACCCACGTGCCTTCCCGGTTGCTGAACGAGCTTCTGACGTGAATCGGCAGGTTGAACCTGCGGGCGTACTCCACGCAGCGCAGGTGGAGGATCTTCGCACCGCAGGCCGCCATCTCCAGGGTCTCCTCGTAGGAGATCCGCGGGATGCGCCGCGCCGTCGGAACGATCCGGGGATCGGCGGTGAAGATGCCGTCCACGTCGGTGTAGATCTCGCAGAGGTCCGCGCCGAGCGCGGCGGCGAGTGCCACGGCCGTGGTGTCCGAACCACCCCGGCCGAGCGTGGTCACGTCCTTGGTGTCCTGCGAGACGCCCTGGAACCCGGCCACGATCGCGATCTGACCGTTGTTGATCGCCTCCCTGATCCGGCCCGGGGTCACGTCGATGATCCGCGCCTTGCCGTGCGTGGAGTCGGTGATCACGCCGGCCTGGGAGCCGGTGAAGCTGCGCGCCTCGTAGCCGAGGTTGGCGATCGCCATCGCGAGCAGCGCCATCGAGATCCGCTCACCCGCGGTGAGCAGCATGTCCAGCTCGCGCGCCGGCGGCAGCGGTGAGATCTGCTTCGCCAGGTCCAGCAGCTCGTCCGTGGTGTCCCCCATCGCGGAGACGACCACCACGACCTCGTTGCCCGCTTTTTTCGTCGCGACGATCCGCTGGGCGACCCGCTTGATGCAGGCCGCGTCGGCCACTGACGAACCACCGTACTTCTGTACAACGAGGGCCACTGGACTCTCCGAACAAATAGGGCGTGGGCTCACAGTTTACTTAGAGCCCCGCAACCTACTCGGTTCCCGACCACTATATGGACGCCGAATCACACGACCGTGGGCTCCTCGGCCACGTCGAGGCGCACGTGCGCGACCAGGGCGTGCAACGCCCGCAGCGCCGCGCCCACGTGATTGCCCCAGGTATTGAAGTAGGAGAACTGCCACCACCACAGGGCCTCGAGCGGCCGGCCCGCGTCGTAGTGGCGCAGGCCGTGCACGAGATCGGCCGCGACCGCGGTCAGGTCGTCCGACAACCGGTACGGCGTGATCTTCGTGTCCTTGTACGGATCGAAGACCTCGGCGTAGTCGTCGACCTCGCCGAGGCGGGCGGCGAGCGCGACCCGGAGCGGGTCGATGTCCGGATCCTCGCCGATCGGCGGCTCGATGTTGGTCTCCAGGATCACGTCCTTGACCGCACCGAGCTGGCTGCCGACGAGGCTGATCTGGGCCACCTCCACCAGCAGCAGCGGGAGGAAGGCGTCTCCGCCCTCACCGTTGGCGAGGCGGGCCAGCCCGTCGAGGTAGTTCCGCACGTGTCCGGCGACCCGGTCGGCCAAGTCCGTCCAGTCGTCAGACATCCAGCAGCCTCCGTCCTTCGAAAGCGCGGCCCAAGGTGACCTCGTCGGCGTACTCGAGGTCACCGCCAACCGGCAGACCGCTGGCCAGTCGCGTCACCTTGATCCCGAGGGGCTTGACCAGCCGCGCCAGGTAGGTGGCCGTCGCCTCCCCCTCGAGGTTCGGGTCGGTCGCGAGGATCAGCTCGTTGACCTGGCCGTCGGCGAGCCGGGCCATCAGCTCGCGGATCCTCAGGTCATCCGGCCCGATGCCGTCGATCGGGCTGATCGCCCCGCCGAGAACGTGGTAGCGGCCGCGGAACTCCCGGGTCCGTTCGATCGCGACGACGTCCTTCGGTTCCTCGACCACGCAGATTACCTGGTCGTCCCGCCGCGGGTCACGGCAGATCAGGCACTCGTCCTCGGTGGCGACGTTCCCGCAGATACGGCAGAAATGAATCTTCTCCTTGACCTCGAGCAGCGCCTGCGCCAGCCGTTTCACGTCCACCGGATCGGCGCCGAGGATGTGGAAGGCGATGCGCTGCGCGCTCTTCGGCCCGATGCCGGGAAGGCGCCCCAGCTCGTCGATCAGGTTCTGCAGAACCCCTTCGTACATCGTGGCTAGAACCCCGGAGCCTGACCGAGCCCACCGAGCCCCTGCGCGAGCGGGCCGAGCTTCTCCGCCTGCAGCTCCGCGGCGGCCCGCATCGCGTCCCGTACCGCGGCGAGGACGAGGTCGGCGATCGTCTCCGCGGTCTCCTCGGGGTCGTCCGGGTCGATCGCGGAGGGACTGATCTCCAGCTCGAGCAGCTCCCCGCTACCGCTCACCGTGGCGACCACGAGGCCGCCTCCGGCGGTCCCCTGGATCTCGGTGTCGCCGAGCTCCTGCTGCGCGCTGATGAGCTGCTGCTGCATGAGCTGCGCCTGCTCCAGCAGCTGCTGGAGGTTGATGTCCCCTGGGTTCACGATCGCGCTCCTCAGCGTCCGGCGACATGTGTCGTCGCGTCGAGCCTATGGCCTCCACCGCCGTCCGGTATACACCCCGCCCGATCTTCGGGCCGCGGATCCGGACGGCCTACCGGCGCGGCCGCGCCACGGCGGACCGCCACCCGCGAGCCTCCGGCCGGCGCGCCCGCGCCACCTCCCATGATTCCGGATTACCCGGGCCATCGGCCGCTCTCTGAATGAACCATACGAATGACCCGCTAATACGGTGATGTCCATAGATTCACTGAAATATTCAGCACATCATTTCTGACCAAAAAAATCGCTGATCCATTGAAGAACGCTCCGGCATGTCAACCCGGGTATCCGCACGCCGGCGAATACCCTCCGAATCCGATCACGGGCCGGGGAGGCGAACCACGATCGCCCGGAACCTCCCGGCCGCGCATTGGACGAGAAAAGGAGGAACAGATGCGTCGGCTCACCCTGCTCATCGCCGGAACGGCGTGCGCGGCGGCGTTCCACGTCCAACCGGCGAACGCGGAGGACACCGTCGTGACGTTCACCGTGACCGCCGGCCCGCTCTCGGTGACGGTCCCCGCCTCCGCCTCCATCGGCGCCGGTGAGCCCGGGACCACCATCTCCGGATCGCTCGGCACGATCACGGTCACCGACTCGCGCGGCGCCAACCCGGCGGAGTGGACCGTCACCGTGTCGTCGACCGACTTCACCGCGGCCGGGGTGCCGGCGATCCCCGCGTCGGCGGCGACCTACACCGCCGGGGCCCCGACGAGCACCGAAGGGGACGGGGTGTTCTCCCCGGGCGCGCCCGGCCCGCTCGGCACGACGCCCATGGTCGCGTTCACCCACACCGGGGGCACCGGAGGCAACTCCGCGAGCTGGGAACCTGCCCTCTCCGTCAACGTGCCGAACACCGCCACGGCGGTCACCTACACGGCCACGGTGACCCACCTGGTGGCATGATCCGAGCCCTCACGGCGCTGCTGATCGCGCTGCTCCTCGCTCCGGGGATGGCCGGGCCCGCGGAGGCCGCGGACGGCCGGGGGCGGTTCGGCATCCGGCTCATGGACGCCCCGGTGAGCCGGCGCAACGACCCGCGGGCGCACTACCAGATCGTCGACCACCTGCGGCCCGGCGCCACCATCCGCCGGCGCATCCAGGTCTCGAACGACTCGGCCGCGCCGCTCCGGATCGCCATGGGGGTGAGCCCGGCCGAGATCAGGGAGAACCGGTTCACCGTGACGGACGGCGCCGCCGCGAACGAGCTGCCGGGCTGGATCTCCTTCGACCCCGGCTCCTTCGAGGTGCCGCCGTACGGCCGGACGGTGGTGCGGGCCACGATCCGGGTGCCGGACAGCGCGCCGGAGGGCGAGCGCTACGGGGTCATCTGGGCGGAGACCGGAGCACCGGCGAGCGGGGCCCACAACGTGGGGGTGGTGGCACGGGTGGGCATCCGCGTCTACCTCGACATCGGCCCCGGCGGCGAACCGCCGTCGGACTTCCGGATCGAGCGGCTCATCCCGGCCCGCACCGACGACGGGCGGCCGCAGGTGCTCGCCCTGGTGCGCAACACCGGTGAGCGGGCGCTGGAGATGAGCGGGAGCCTCACCCTGTCGAACGGCCCGGGCGGGCTGCGCGCCGGGCCCTTCACCGCCGCGCCCGGCACGGCGCTCGCCCCCGGTGACCAGGCTCAGGTGCGCGTCGTGCTCGACCGCCGCCTCCCCGCCGGTCCATGGGAGGTACGGCTGGAGCTCGCCAGCGGGCGGATCCGGCGGACCGCCACGGCCACGCTCACCTTCCCGGACGACCCGGGGAGCATGGGCCGGGCGGTGTCCTTCGAGCGGGGCATGCCGTGGCTCATCCTCGGGGCCCTCGGCCTGCTCATCCTCGGCACCGCCATCTTCATGTTCGCGATGCGGCAGAAGCGCACCGCCCGGTGACCGCGGGCCGGACGGTCAGGCGGAGTGGTCGATCTCCTCGATGACCTGGCCGCCGAGCTCCCGCTGGATCAGCGCGAGACCGGTGAGCTCGTCCACCTCGGCGTCGGCGTCGTTGACCGGGTCGACGTCGTCGATGTCCGAGCCGCCGGGGCCGGGCGGGCTCTCCGGCCACCCCGGCTCCGCGCGCCGGCTCGGTGCGGCCGGCCGCCGGGCGGGTGCGGCGGCGGGCGGTGCCGCCCGGTCGTGGACCGGCTCCGGTTCGCCGGGCTCCGGAGGCGGCGCGTCCGGCCAGGTCTCATCGGTGACCGGGACCGCGGCCGGGCCGGGCGGCTGCGGCGCCGATGCGGCCGGCGCGGCGGGCGTGGGCGGAGCGCCGGCGACCGGGGCGGTGGGAGCGGCCGGGGCGGCCGGGGCGGCCGGGGACGCCACCGGGCCGGCGGCCGGTGCCGGGCCCATCGGGGCGCGCCCGGCCGGGCCGCGCTGCGAGCCGACGACCACCTCGACCCGCCACGCCCCGCCGAACACGTCACCGAACGCGGCCGCGACCACCTCTTCGCGCCGGTTGCGGAGGAAGTTCTGCACGTCGCCCGGCCGGTCGAAGCCGATCGTCACGAGGTCGCCCTCGACGCCCAGCGGCCGGGCCTGGTTGAGCATCATCCACGCGACCCGCTGCCGCCGCTTGACCGCCTCGAGGAGGGCCGGCCACGCCTGCTGCACCTCGGCGAGCGAGCGTCCCCCGGCCGGTGGGGCGGCCGGTGCGGGGGGTGCCGCGGGCGCCGGCGGTGCCGTACGGCGGGCCGCACCGGGGCGGACCGGGGTCGGCCAATCGTCGGCGCGGCCCCGCTGCGCGGACTGCGCCGCAGCGGGGGACGGCGGTGGCGGCACCGGGGCCGAGGCCGGCGGCGGTGCGGAAACCTGGGACGCCGGGGCGTGCGACGCCGGCTGTGGTGCGGGGGCCTGGGACGCCGGGGCGTGCGGGGCGCTCTGCGGTGCGGGGACCTGGGCCGCCGCCGGGGCCGGTGCCGGGCCCGCCGCGGGGGCCGGGTGCCCGCCGGGCGGCATGCCGCGCTCCAGCCGTTCCAGCCGGGCGAGCAGCCCCGTCTCACCGGGATCCACCGCGGGCAGCAGGACGCGCGCGCACATCAGCTCCAGCTGCAGCCGCGGCGACGTGGCGCCGCGCATCTCGGTCAGCCCGGCGTTGAACACCTCCGCGGCCCGGGTCAGCTCCGCCGGGCCCATCGACGCGGCCTGCGCCTTGAGGCGCTCCAGCTCGTCCGCGGGCCGGTCGAGCAGCCCGCGATCGGCCGCGTCGGGCACGTTGGCGAGGATTACCAGGTCGCGGAACCGCTCCAGCAGGTCCGTGGCGAAGCGGCGGGGGTCGTGGCCGCCCTCGATCACCCGGTTCACCGTGTCGAACACCCGGGCGCCGTCGCGCTGGGCGAACGCCTCGACGATCTCGTCGAGCAGCCCGCCGTCGGTGTAGCCGAGCAGGGAGACGGCCCGCTGGTAGGTGATGCCGGACTCATCCGCCCCGGCGAGGAGCTGGTCGAGGATCGAGAGGGTGTCCCGCGCCGATCCGGCGCCGGCCCGGACCACGAGCGGCAGCGCCGCGGGCTCGTACGGCACCCCCTCCTGCTGGAGGATCTCCTCGATGAGCTGCCGGAGGGTGGCCGGGGGCATCAGCCGGAAGGGGTAGTGGTGGGTGCGGGACTTGATCGTCCCGATCACCTTCTCCGGCTCGGTGGTGGCGAAGACGAACTTCAGGTGCGGCGGCGGTTCCTCGACGAGCTTGAGCAGCGCGTTGAAGCCCTCACGGGTCACCATGTGGGCCTCGTCGATGATGTAGATCTTGAACCGCGCCGACACCGGGGCGAAGAACGCCCGCTCACGGAGATCGCGCGCGTCGTCCACCCCGCCGTGGGACGCGGCGTCGATCTCGATGACGTCGATGTGGCCGGGCCCGGTGGGGGCGAGCGCCACACAGGACTCGCACTCGCCGCAGGGATCGGGTGTCGGGCCCTTCTCGCAGTTCAGCGACCGGGCGAGGATGCGGGCGCTGGAGGTCTTCCCGCAGCCGCGCGGGCCGCTGAACAGGTAAGCGTGGTGGATCCGCCCGGTGCGCAGTGCCTGCCGTAACGGCTCGGTGACGTGCTCCTGCCCCTTGACCTCGGCGAACGTGCCGGGCCTGTACTTGCGGTACAGCGCAAGACTCATGCCGTCTCCTCGGGGTCGACCCGGCGGGGCGGTCCAGCAACCGAGAGACCCCTCGCGCACCCGCCAGAGCCCGCTTATCCTTGCTGCCTTCCGGCCCTGGGGAGGTTCGCAGGATGACGCCGCGCGAGGGGTCCACCGGACAGTCTAGTCACAACCACGACCGATCCGGACCGTTAACGGTCACGTCACCGGCGAAAGTCCGCTAAGCTTACCGACGGAGGATTCGCCTAGTTGGCCTAGGGCGCACGCTTGGAAAGCGTGTTGGGGGCAACCCCTCGCGAGTTCGAATCTCGCATCCTCCGCTGAGATCGAGAGGGTGGCCGCCTCGGGCGGCCACCCTCTCGGCGTTTCAGGCTCGGTGTCTCGAGGGTTCCACGACGGCGCCTTTCCGCCGCTCCGGCGGCGCCGTCTCGAGCCCAGCGCGTCCCCGGGGTGCCGTTTCGAGCCCCGCGACTTCCCGGGTGCCGTCTCGAGCCGACGATTTCCCGGCCGGCGCCGTCCTCGAGCCAGCGAGCGTACGGCCACGGCCGGGCGCCTGCCCGGCACCGACGGCGGCCCGGGACACGGCCCGGTCACCCCAGGAACCGGTCCCGGTTCCCCGGCCGTTCCCGGTGTCCCGCCAGGCCGCCCCACCCGTGTCCCGCGCCATCACCCCGGGAACGGCGCGGCCTCGGCTCCCCGGCTCCGCCGTACCGGATGCGTCCGTTCCCTCCTCCCCCCGGCCTCGTCCTCCGGACCCGGTCTCCCGCGGTCTCCGATCGCCGACCGAGGCCGCCGTACCCGCCCGCGGCGCGGATGGCCCAGGATGGAAGGCGAAGATCGCTCAGCTCGAACGCTTCCCGACGGCCAGGATTCACCATGGACTTCGACGACAGAGCCGAACTCGACACCTCGCAGGTCGAGGACGTCGGCAGCGGCGGCGGATCCGGCGGGTTGCTGATCGGCGGCGGCCTCGTGGGCGTGATCGCGCTCGTCGCCGCCGTGGTCTTGGGGGTCGACGTCGACGACGCCAAGAACCTGCTCGATCGGTTCCTCGACGGCCGCGAGGGGAACTCCCAGGTGTCGTCCACCTCCGACCTGAGCAAGGAGTGCAAGACCGGCGCCGACGCCGACCAGTCCGAAAAGTGCCGGGTGGTCGGCGTGGTGAACAGCCTCCAGGCGTACTGGGGGAGCGAGATCTCCGGCTACCGGAAGGCCAAGACCACGCTCTTCTCCTCGAGGGTCAAGACCGCCTGCGGCCTCGCCGACTCCTCGGTCGGGCCGTTCTACTGCCCGGCGGACCGGCACGTCTATCTCGATCTGTCGTTCTTCGACGACCTGCGGACCAAGCTCGGCGCCAAGGGCGGCCCCTTCGCACAGGCCTACGTGATCGCGCACGAGTACGGCCACCACGTGCAGAACCTGCTCGGCACGCTGGCCCGGGCCAGGAACGACCGGGGCGCCACCAGCGACTCGGTGCGGGTCGAGCTGCAGGCGGACTGCTACGCGGGCGTCTGGGCCAAGAACGCCGTGGACACCGGGTTCTTCGCCGAGCCGTTCACCGAAGCGGACATCAAGGAGGCCCTCGACGCCGCCGCCGCGGTGGGGGACGACCGGATCCAGGAGCGCAGCGCGGGCTGGGTCAACCCGGATGAGTTCACGCACGGCACCTCGGCCCAGCGGATGAAGTGGTTCATGCAGGGTTACCGGTCCGGGGACCCGCACCGGTGCGACACGTTCTCCGGGAGCATCTGAGGTTCTTCACGGACGTTGCGGTCCTCCACGGGCGTCTGCGCGGCAGGCCCGGCCCGCCCGGCGGGCGGCGCCGTACCGGCACCCGCACGGCACGGGATGGGACGGCCGGGATGGGCGGCGACGTGTCACCGGAGCGACCGCAACGCGGCGGACCGCAGAGCGGCGAAGACGGGCGATCGCCGGGCGGAGACCGCGGAGCCGGGTGAGAGCAGCGCGGAGACCACGGAGCCGGGAGAGAGCAGCGCCGACACCGCGGAGCAGGGAGAAAGCAACACGGTGAAAGCCGGGAGGAATGCGAAAGAGCCGTCGACCGGTGGAGGTCGGCGGCTCCTTCATCGCTCAGCGGTGGAGGTGGGATTTGAACCCACGGTAGGTTGCCCTACACACGCTTTCGAGGCGTGCGCCCTCGGCCGCTAGGCGACTCCACCGCCCAGCAGCTTACCGGACGAACACCGATTGCCGTACATCGGAATGCCGGGTGCGTTTCATCCGGCGTGTTTCATGCGGCCCGCGCCGTCCGGCGCCGGCCGGTTCAGCCACGGCGGCCGGCGAAGAAGGAGCGCAGCACCGCACCGCACTCCTCGGCGAGCACCCCCAGCACCACCTCGGGCCGGTGGTTGAGGCGCCGGTCGCGCAGCACGTCCCACAGCGACCCCGCCGCGCCCGCCTTCTCGTCGGCCGCGCCGTACACCACCCGGTCGACCCGGGCGAGCACGGCGGCCCCGGCGCACATGGTGCACGGCTCGAGGGTGACGACGAGGGTGCACCCGCTCAGCCGCCACGTGCCGAGCGCACGCGCGGCGGCCCGCAGCGCGAGGACCTCGGCGTGGGCGGTGGGATCCCCGCTCGCCTCCCGGTCGTTGCCGGCCGCGGCGAGCACCGTGCCGTCGGGCCCGAGCACCACCGCGCCGACCGGCACCTCCCCGCGCTCCCCCGCCCGTACGGCCTCCGCGAGCGCGAGGCGCATGGCGGGCTCGTAGTCCTGGGTCATCGCAGCCGGTCGAGCTCGTCGGCGAAGCCGAGACGTTCGGCGATGAGGGAGAGGATGTCCGCCGGGAGCACGCCCTCCTCCATGCTGAGCTCGAGCAGCTCCTCGGCGGTCAGCGAGAGGTCGGCGAGCAGCTCGAGGTCGCCCACCGGCCGGATGCCGAGGTCGGGCGCCTCGCTCACGTCGGACACCCCGGCGAGCTCCAGGAGGATCTCGCCGATCGGGTCGCCCTGGGCGGCGTGCGCGTCCGAGACGAACACCCGCGGGTCGAGGTCGTCCTCGTAGCGGACGATGCCGAACCACTCGTCATCGACCTCGACGCACAGCAGGGCGAGCTCGTCGCCGCCGAGGCCGAGGGCCTCCTGGACGGCATCGCCCAGATCGTCGGCGATCTCGGCGTCGGTGAGGTCGACGCCGGCGCCGGCCCAGCCCTCGCCGGTCTTGACGAAGGCGGCGGAGAACAGGTCGGGTCGCATCCGCGGCTCCCCGGCCTAGCCGATGGCGGCCTCGACCGCGCGTTCGAAGGGCTGCGAGAAGCCGAGCCGCCCGGCGATGCTCGACAGCACCTCATCCGGGAGCAGGTCGAGGTCGCTGGCGAGGGCGCAGAGCTCCATCTCGTCGAGCCCCAGGTCGGCGAAGATCGACAGATCGCCGACCGGGAGGACGGTGTCGAACTCCTCCTCTTCCGGGACGGGGACGTCGAGGTATTCGAGGACCTGCCGGGCCAGGGGCCAATCCCACGCGGCGGTGATATCGGAGAGGAAGACGTTCACCCGTTCGCCGTAGACCCGCAGCACCACGAAGAAGTCATCCCCCACGGCGACCATGCCAATCGTGGGCCCCATGCTCGGGATCTGACGCAGGGCGTGGATCAAACCGTGGAGATCGGAGGTGAGCGCCACGGGAAGCATTTCGGCCTCCCATCGCTCCTCTTCACGGTAGACCACGATGGCGAAGTCGAGAGCGTCCGCGTCTGGCATGGTCAACCCCACCGGCACCGTCCTTACGTCAGGCCATCGTCCCAGACTCGGAGATCCACAGTAGGGCGGTCGTCCTAAATTGTGATCGAGAACATCGGGTCAAGGTGAAGAAAATTTAGCGACACGGTACCTTTGGGTGCCATGGACACGCTCGTCGTTGATCATCCGCTCGTCGCCCACAAACTCACCGCTCTCCGCGATGAGCGGACGGATTCGCCGACGTTCCGTCGGCTCACCGACGAGCTGGTCACCCTGCTGGCCTATGAGGCAACCCGGGACGTGCGCGTCACCGACATCACGGTGAACACCCCGCTCGCGCCGGCCCGGGGGGTACGGCTGGCGCGCCCGTCCCCGCTGGTCGTGCCGATCCTGCGGGCCGGGCTCGGGATGCTCGACGGCATGACCCGGCTGCTGCCGACCGCCGAGGTCGGCTTCCTCGGCATGATCCGGGACGAGTCAACGCTGAAGGCGCAGACCTACGCGACCCGGCTCCCCGACGACCTGTCCGGCCGGCAGTGCTACGTCCTCGACCCCATGCTCGCCACCGGGGGCACCCTGGCCGCCGCGATCAAGTACCTGTTCGAGCGCGGCGCCGACGATGTCACCGCGGTCTGCCTGCTCGCCGCGCCCGAGGGCCTCGCCCGCGTGGAAGAGGAGTTCAAGGGCACCGACCTGCCGATCCGCGTGGTGACCGCCGCGGTCGACGAACGGCTCAACGAGCACGGGTACATCGTCCCCGGGCTCGGCGACGCCGGCGACCGCCTCTACGGCGTGGTCTGACGCCCGTCTGATCGGCCACCACGGCCGATCGATCGAGACGGCCGATCGACCCGCCGCGGCCGGTCGGCTGTCACAGCTGATCGACAGGCCCGGTACCGGCCGCCGCGGCGCTCGTGGTCGGGGCACATGGGCCACCGTCCGAACGCGGCACCGGCCGTCCGCGCGCGACCCGACACCGACATTCACTGCGTGGCCGACGCCGGCCTCCACGGCGTGACCCGACGCCGACGTTCACTGCGCGGCGCGACCTCGTCCTTCGCGGCGCGACCCGACGCCGTCCTTCACTGCGCGGCGCGACCTCGTCCTTCGCGGCGCGACCCGACGCCGTCCTTCACTGCGCGGCGCGACCTCGTCCTTCGCGGCGCGACCTCGTCCTTCGCGGCGTGACCCGACGCGGGTCTTCCTTGCACGGCCCGACACCGACCTACACCGCGCGGTCGGATCTCGACCTTCATTGCGCGGTCCGATGTCGGCCTTCACTGCGCGGCCGCCGGCCTTTCGCACGGGATCCGGCGGTCTGCCCCGTGGTCCCGGCGGGCTTCGCAGACGGTCCGGCCCCTTCGATGCACGGCCTGACGTCTTCGGCGTGCGCTCCGCCGTCCGCCATGGCCTGCGGCCGCAGCTCGATCGGCGGCGTGGGCCGCACGGATGCGACCGACGGTGCCGAGGCCGGGGATGATGGCCCCGAGGCCCGCGAGTGATGGCCGGCCGGCGGGGTGGCCGGGGCGTCACGCCGTACCTGATCGGCACGTCCGGCTGGGCCGCCGATGCTCTCCCCTATCTCCCTCCTCTCTCCGCTTCTCCACACTCCTACTGTTACACTCCGTTATTCATAGGGTACGCACAGTGACGCGACGTCATCGCGTTTCGCCCGAGCAGCGCCACCAGGGGGGAGCCATGAGCCCGCCTCCGGCACGCGTACGGCACGAGCACGCCGAGGCCGCACCGAGGGCCGGCCTCGAGGACCGCCGCCACCCGGCGATCGTGCCGGTCGCTCACCAGGGTGCGCCCGGGGATCGGCGGCCACCAGCCACGCATCCCGGCCGGGTGTCCCGGCACCGCCCGCGGCACCCGCTCGGATAACGCGGCGCGACGACGGCGCAACGGTGGGCGGGGAAAGGCCGGCGATTATTCACGGCCTTTACCGCTTTACCGAAGAAGGCGTCTGGGTAATGTAGTGGTCATGGGAGTGGTGACGGCGGTGCAGGCCAAGAAGGTCCTGAAATGGGCGGCCATAGTACTGGTCGCCTTTTACCTGCTGACAAGGCCGACGGACGCGGCGCACACCGTGCACGGGGCGTTCAACGGTCTGATGCGTGCGGCTGACTCGATGGCTCAGTTCTTTGCCTCGCTGACATGAGACTTGTGGCCCGCGGGGAATCGGCCCCCTCCTCGATCAACCGTTACCTACTCCCTGGCGAAGTCCCCGTCGTCATGGTCCGGCGCCATCCCGCCGTGCTACTCCGTCCGGCGGCAGAGACTTTCGGTGGGCTGATCGTCGCGGGCCTGCTCAGCAAGATGCTGAGCGACAGCGGGGGCGGTGACGCGCTCCCCATCATCTGGTGCGCCTGGCTCCTGCTGCTCGTCCGCCTGCTCTGGCGGGTGGCGGAGTGGGCCGACGATCACTTCATCGTGACCAACAAGCGCATGCTCGTCACCAGCGGGCTGATCACGCGCAAGGTCGCGATGATGCCGCTCAGCCAGGTCACCGACATGAGCTTCAAGCGGTCCCTGCTCGGCCGCCTCATCGGGTACGGGGAGTTCGAGCTCGAGTCGGCGGGTCAGGATCAGGCGTTCCGCGAGGTGAGGTACCTCCCGTACCCCGAAACCCTCTACCTCGAGGTGTGCCAGCTGATCTTCCCCGATAAGGACAACGACGACGATTAGCGACCGGATCAAAACTATTCGCAACCATCCAGGTTGCCTTCAGGGTTCCGTAACCCAACCTACATCGCCGTGATTCTTAACCGAGGGTTACGTGATTCGGTCATCTCATGCCATCATGACAACGCCATTCGTCGTTCTCCCGCCCTGAGAGTCCAGATGCCGAGTCAGGGAACCATCGGCGACCGCGTCCGCGGCCTGCGGCTGAGCAGGCGCATGTCACAGGCCCAGCTCGCGGGGCCGGACCTGTCCGACAGCTATGTCTCACTGATCGAATCGGGTAAGCGGACGCCCACCCCTGCGGTGGCCCGTCTCCTGGCCGAAAGGCTGGGCTGCACCACCGAGTTCCTCCTCCACGGGATCGAGCCGCGGCAGCGCATCGACACCGAGTTAAGCCTGCGCCACGCCGAGCTCGAGCTGCACCACGGCTCCCCCGCCGTGGCCGCCGACCGGTTCAAGGCGATCATGCAGGCGTCCGACGGGGACAACGCCACGCTCGCCACGCGGGCGCATGTCGGGTTCGCCCGCGCTCTGGAGGCTCAGGGGAAGATCGAGCAGGCCGTCGAGGAGTACGAGCGGCTGCGCCGGGAGGCCATGGAGCACCCCGAGCGGCTCTCCGATCTGCCGCTGATCGTCGCCCTCTGCCGGTGCTACCAACGGGCCGGCGACCGGCTACGGGCCCGCGACCTCGGCGCCGAGGCGCAGGCCAAGGCGGAGCGGATCGGCATCGTCTCCGGCGAGGTGGCCATCGACCTCGCGCTCGCCCTGGTGGAGACCGGGACCGGCCTGCCGTACGTGGAACGGGTCCTCGACCTGACCGGGGTGCCCGAGGTGAGGGATCGCACCGCCGAGGTGCAGGCGCTGTGGCGGGCGAGCACGACCGCGGCCGAAGGGGACGACTCGGCCCTCGCCGTCCAGCTCGCCGAGGACGCGCTCGCCGTCGGCCGTCCCGCCCGGACGGCGCTCACGTCCGCCCGGATCGCGAGAGAACTTGCACAGATTCGGGTGATGGATCCCAATTTTGATGATTTGGAGCGCGCCAAGGAACTCGCCGAAGCGGCCCTCCGGGTCTTCACCGGGCTGTCCGCCGACCCGCGGGAGCTCGGGCGCAGCCTCGCCGTGCTGGGCTGGCTCCGCATCCGGACCGGGGACACGGCCTCGGCGATCGAACTGGCCCAGCGGATGCTGGAGCTCTCCCCGGCCACCGGGGGGATCATCGCGGCGACCGCGCACCTGGTCTTGGCGAAGGCCGCTTTGGCACGCTCCGATGACGCCACACTGGCGCTGCGGCGCGCGCATGAGCTGCTCGACGGCGACCCCGAGGCGCATGAACGGGAGGCCGCCAAGACCTGGCGGATGCTCGGTGACCTTTATGGGCAGGCCGGTGACAGACGCTCGCAGGCGACGGCTTATCGTAAGGCGCTGGAGGCCGTAGGCATCCACGTGACCATTCCCGGCGTCGCCGGCGCGGCCATGCTCGCCGGTTAGCCGACCGGCGCTCGGGGTGTGGTCAGAAGGCTCTGGAATAATTGGGAGCCTCATTCCATCATCGGATGATTGGCATCCCAAAGGAGGCTGGCGGCGGTGAGCCTGCGGACCGCGCAGCGGGCGTCTCTTGTGGACCAGGTGATCGATCAGCTCAAAGAGCAGATCACTTCGGGTTACTGGCAGCTCAACGCCAAGATCCCGACTGAGACCGCGCTCGCGGAGCAACTCGGGGTCGGCCGGAACACCGTGCGGGAGGCCGTGCGGGCGCTGACACACGCCGGGCTGCTCGAGTGCCGGCAGGGTGACGGCACATACGTCCGCGCCACGAGCGAGCTGTCCGGGGTGATGGCGCGACGGCTCCGCGCGGCCGAGCAGCTCGAGATCCTCGAGGTCCGCCGGGCGCTCGAGGTGGAAGCGGCCCGCCTCGCCGCGATCCGCCGCACCGATGAGGACATCGCCGCGATGGAGGCCGCCCTCGCCGAACGGGAGAAGGCCTGGGCGGAGGGCGACCCCGAGACGTTCGTCGAGGCCGACCTGAACTTCCACGTGACGGTCGTCGCCGCCACGCACAACCAGGTCCTGATGGACCTCTACCTGGACTTCTCGGCGGCCCTGCGCTCGAGCATCCGCACCGCGGGCGGCTCGCTGAAGGAGAACTACATCCCGCACGACACGATCGTCCGGGCGATCGTCGCCGGTGACGCGGCCGCCGCCGAGCGCGCCGGCCACGCCTGCATGGAGCACATCCTGATCGCCCTCACCGAGAACGCGGGCGACGGCTCCTCCTCGCCGGGCGACGACTGACCCCGCTCTGCCGGGGGTTCGGCGGGTCCGGTCGTGTCCCCGGGCGGCCGAGCGGCCGGCGGTACGGCCCAACCGATACGGCCCAACCGATACGGCTCAATCGGTACTGCTCAGCCGTGCGGGCGGACGGGCATCACCAGGTAGCGGAAGGCCGGGTCGTCGCCCTCTTCGGTGATGAGGGCGGCGCGGGTCGGGGTGGCCATGTGCAGGCGCACCCGCTCGGTCTCCACCCCGGCCAGGCCGTCGAGCAGGAAGTGCGGCTGGAAGGCGATGTCGATGTCCGGCCCGTCGAGCTCGGCCGCCACGATCTCCGTGCTGCGGCCGATACTCCCCCCGCCCGCGCGGATGAGCACCTGGCCGGGCGAGAAGGCGAGCCGTACCGGAGTGTTGGGCTCGGCGACCAGCGTGACCCGCTTCACCGCCTCGACGAACGGGGCGAGGGCGAGGTCGGCGTGGATCGGCCACTGCTCGGACAGCCGGGACCGATAGTCGATGAACTGATCGTCGAGCAGGCGGACGATCACCGTCCGGTCCTGGTTCCGCAGGCCGATGACGTTCTCGCCGAGGCCGATGGAGATCTCGCCCTCGCGGAGCGACCGCGCCGCCTCCACCAGCAGCCGGGCGGGCACCACCACACCGCGCCGCTCGTCCGGGCGCTCGGGGTGCCAGAGGAACTCGCGGGCCGCGATCCGGTAGCGGTCGGTCGCCGCCATGGAGACCCGGACGCCGTCGATGTCGATCCGGACACCGGTGAGCATGGGGAGACTGTCGTCCCGGCTCGCCGCGGCCGCGACCTGACCGGCCGCGGAGGCGAACACACCCCCGCCCACCGCCCCGGCCTTCGGCGGCATGGCGGGCAGGCTGGGGAAGTCCTCGTCCGGGAGCACGAGCAGGTCGTACTCGAGGCTGCCGCAGGTCAGGACGGCCTCACCGCCGTCCCGGTACAGGTCGACCGGCCGATCGGGGAGGCTCTTGGTGATCTCGGCGAGCACCCGGCCGGGGATGAGCACCCGTCCCGGCGCGGCGACATCGGCCTCGATCTGCGCCCAGGCCGACACCTCGTAGTCGAAGACCGAGATGCGCAGATCCGCATCCGCTTCGAGCAGCAGTCCCGAGAGCGCGGGCACGGTGGACCGTCCCGGCAGCAGGCGGGCCGTCCACGCCACCGCATCCGCCAGCACGTCTCGGTTCACCCGGATCTTCACTGCGACCTCCTAGCACCCCCGTTCGGTGAGAAGGTAACCCCCGGGAGCGACAGAACGAGCGGCGAACCAGCGAAACGGTCGATGCGGCCCACCCGGGCTCGGCCGCGTGGTAACACCGGTCCCCGGCGGCGCATGCACCGGACCAGGGGTGGACCCGCCGGTGCCCGCGCCGGGCACCGCGCCGCCGGCCCGCAGCACCCGCCGCCCGCCGCGGGCGTCCCCCGCGCGGTGCCGCCGGGCGCGATGACGGTGACACATACGACATGGTGACCGATCGCAAAACCGCCGCCCGCCTCACCTGCGGTCGAGGAAGGTCAGCACGGCGAGCACCCGGCGGTTGTCGTCGTCGGACGGGGCGAGGCCGAGCTTGGCGAAGATGCCGGCGATGTGCTTGCTGACCGCGCTCTCGCTGAGGTAGAGCCGCTGCCCGATCGCCGCGTTCGACCGCCCCTCGGCCATGAGCTCCAGCACCTCGCGCTCGCGCGGGGTGAGCCTGCTGAGCGGCTCGGGGCGGGCGGCGAGCAGCCGGGCGATGACCTCCGGGTCCATGGCCGTCCCGCCCGTGGCCACCCGCCGCACCGCGTCGGCGAACTGCTCGCCGTTGAACACCCGGTCCTTCAGCAGGTAGCCGACCCCTCCCGACCCGTCGGCCAGCAGCTCCCGGGCGTACAGCCGCTCCACGTGCTGGGAGAGGACGAGGATCGGCAGGCCGGGGACCCGTTCGCGCGCCTCGAGCGCCACGCGGAGCCCTTCATCGGTGTACGTGGGCGGGAGCCGTACGTCGACGACCGCCACGTCCGGGCGCTCCTCGAGGAGCGCCCGGAGGAGCTGCGGCCCGGACTCCACCGCGGCGACCACGTCGAAGCCGTGGGCGCGGAGCAGGTGGATCAGCCCCTCCCGCAGCAGGTGGTGGTCTTCGGCGAGGACGACGCGCATCACCGCACCCCGGCCCGGTGGACCAGCGCCGGCCAGGCGGCGAAGGCGAGCATCCCGGCACCGAGCAGGATCATCCCGCCGATGACCGGCCACTGGAACGGTTCCGCCACGTGCAGCCCGAGGAACCACGACTTCGCGGTCACCCCGGTCAGCTTGAACACCATCGGCACGAACCCCTGCGGGACCAGGGGGATCCAGCCCAGGACGCCGCACGCGACGAGCGCGATCGCCCGCCGGGTGAGCGGCTGCGGCCGCGGCGCGGGCAGCGCCTGCGGCAGCTCGATCACGGCAGTGGTGGGGCCGCCGGCCGGGCTGCTGAGGGTGAGGACGCCGTCGAACGCGCCGATCCGGCGCTCGATGCCGCGCAGCCCGGTGCCGCGCGCGGGATCGGCGCCGCCCCGGCCGTCATCGGTGACCGTGATCCGCAGGGTGGTGCCGTCGTGGCCGATGTCGACCCAGGCCCGGGTCGCGCCGGCGTGCCGTGCCGCGTTGCCGAGGAGCTCGCTGATCGCGAAGTACGCCGCGGACTCGAGCGGCGCCGCGGCCCTGGCCGGCAGGTCGATGGTGACGTGGGTGGGCAGCGGGCAGTCCAGGGCGAGCGCCCGGACCGCGTCGCCGAGCCCGCGTTCGGCGAGCACCGGGGGGTGGATGCCGCGGACGATCCGGCGCAGCTCGTGCAGCGCGTCGGCGGAGGCCTCCCGCGCCTTGGCGAACATGGCCCGGGCGGCGTTCCGGTCGGTGTCCAGCAGCCGCTCGGCCGTGCCGATCATCATGCCGACGGCCACCAGGCGGGCCTGGGCGCCGTCGTGCAGGTCGCGCTCGATCCGGCGCAGCTCGGCCGCCTGCGCGTCCACGACCTCGGTGCGCACCGCGGAGAGCCGGCGCACCTGCCGCGCGAGCGCCAGCCGCCGGCCGAACGGCCGTAGCGCGGCCTTCGACCGGGCCGGCGCCACCGCCGCCGGTCCGTGGCGCCTCGCGCGCGCCGGGGCGACGGCACCGCCCCCGCACCCGGGCACGGCGCTGCCTGCGCACCGGGCCACGGCACCACCTGCTCACCGGGCTCACCGGGCCACGGCACCGCCCCTCGCACCCGGATACGGCACCACCTTTGCCCCCGGGCCACGGCGCCGCCCGCGCACAGAGCCGGGGTGCCGCCCGGCACCGATGCCCGTTCACCGGGCCGATCCCCGAGCCCGGGAACGGCCCACCCGGCCGGGCCACCCGGCACCGGACCGGCCCTTCCGACGCCGCGCCGGGACCGCCCGGCGCCTCCGCTGACCTGGAGCCGCTCATGACGACCCGCCTCCCCCTCGCCCGGCTGATCGCCGTCGAGGCCAGGCTCTTCCTCCGCGAACCCGCCGCGGTGTTCTTCGCCGTCTTCCTCCCCGTGGCCCTGCTGCTGGCCCTCGGCGCCACGATCCCGGGCTTCCGGGAGCCGGTCCCCGCGCTCGGCGGCAACCGGGTGGTGGACGTGCAGCTTCCCGCGATGATGACCCTGCTGACGGTGGTGACGCTCGCGCTCAGCACCCTGCCGACGGCCCTGGTGGTCTACCGGGAGCGGGGCGTGCTGCGCCGGATGTCCACCACCCCGGTACGGCCGGGCACGCTGCTCGCCGCCCAGCTCGTGATCTATTTCGCCGTTTCGGTCGTCTCGGTGGCGCTCATCCTGGTGCTGGGCAACGCGGTCCTCGGCGTGCCCTACCCGCGGGCGCTCGGCGCGTTCGCCGGGAGCTACCTGCTCGGCGCGCTGACCCTGTTCGCCCTGGGGCTGTGGCTCGCCGCGGTGGCGCCGAACTCCCGGGTGGTCCAGGGGGCGGGTTCGGCGGCGATGTTCCCGCTGCTGTTCTTCGCGGGCATGTGGCTGCCCCGGCGGCTCATGCCGGAGGTGCTGCGCCGGATCAGCGATCTCACCCCCACCGGGGCGCTCGGGCAGCTCTTCACGGACGCGTTCGCCGGTCACCCGCCGGAGGCGTTCCACCTCGCCGTGGCGGCCGGTTGGGCCGTGGCCGCCGGTCTCGCCGCGGCGCGCATGTTCCGCTGGGAGTGACGGCGGGCGTGCCGGGATCCCGGTCCCGGCGTGCGGACGCCTCAGGAGTCCAGGACCTTCGCGACACCGGTTCGTGATCGTAAGGCGGCCGGCCGGTTAACGCGCTCTGCCACAATTCGGACCGAGCAAAACCGGATTTTCGGACCGATTTTCGGGGAGGCCCGGTGCCGACGAGGGTGCTGGTCAACACGTTCCATGTCGCCGCGGATCCGAAGGAGGTCTTCGACCACCTCGCCACACCCGAGAGCTACGTGGGGCTGTCTCCCCTGGTGGTGGCCGTCCGGGACGTCGATCGCTCCGACCCGGACGTGGTCCGGTATACCTCGATCGAGCGCTTCGCCTTCGGCCCGTTCCGCTACGACAACCCGATCGCGGTCACCCTGCGCACCGACGGGCTCGCCGTGTACGGGGAGGTGCGCAGCCCGGGCCGCGTCCGGATGCGCTACCGGTTCGACCTGTCGCCTGAGGACGGCGGGACCCGGGTGGAGGATCGGCTGGAGCTGACCGCCCCCTGGTTCCTGACGCGGTTCGCCGCGGGTCAGGCGCGCCGGGTCCAGCTCGCCCGGGCCGGCATCCTCGCCGAGCGGCTGGCCGTCCGGACCGGCTGAGCGCGCTCGTCCTCCCCGTCGCCGCCTCGGCGCCGCCGTCCGGGCAACGGCCCTGCGGCGGTGGTACGGCCGGCGTGCGGCCGCGCTAGGCCGGGGTGGCGGTGGTGCCGGCGGTGGCGTTGCCGTGGACCGTGCGGAGCGCCTGGAGGAGCATCTCGGAGCTCTGCGCGCCCGCGATGCCGTAGGCGTTGTCGAACACGAAGAACGGCACCCCGGTCACGCCGAGCTCCCGGGCCTGCCGGATGTCCTCCTCGACCTCCCGCGTGTACTCGTCACCGGCGAGCACGCGGCGCGCCTCGTCGGCCGGGACGCCGACCTCCGCGGCGAGCTCGGCGAGCGTCTCGGGGTCGTCGAGCACCCTGCCCTCGCAGAGCTGGGCGCGCATGAGCCGCTCGTGCATCTCCGCGCCGAGGCCGTGCGCCTTGGCCAGGTGGGTGAGCCGGTGGGCGGCGAAAGTGTTGACCATGACCGCCCGGTCGAAGTCGTAGGCGAGCCCTTCCTCCGCCGCGAGCGCCTTCACCCGGTCGGTCATCGCGCGGACCTGCTTGAGCGGGAGCCCCATCTTCTTGGCGAGGGACTGGTACACCGGCTCCCGGGTGCCCACGGGGTAGCCCGGATCGAGCTGGAAGCTGCGCCACACCACCTCGACCCGGTCGGCGTGCTCGAACTCGGCCAGCGCCCGCTCCAGCCGCCGTTTGCCGAGGTAGCACCAGGGGCACACGATGTCCGACCATACGTCGATCCGCATCGATCCCTCCGCGCTCACCAGCAGGTCCCGTCCGAGCACACCGGCGCGTCCTCGGTGCCCGGCATCACCAGGCCCGGCGCCGCCGGGTACGGCGTGGCGTGCTCGTCGCGGCCGGTGCCGTCCGGCGTGGACGGCGAGGACCGCTCGGCCGGCTGCCGTGGGGTGTCCATCACGCCTCCTGGTTACTTATTGTGCGTAACAGAACGACACGTAAGTATCCCAGCCCAGTGAAGGGAGGCACCGCGATGCCGGACACGCGGCCGGATCCGCCCGCCGAGGTCGAGGACTGCCCCGTCCGCGAGGTGCTCGACCGGGTGGCCGACAAGTGGAGCGTGCTCGTCATCGTGCTGCTCGGCCGGCGCCCGCACCGGTTCGGCGAGCTGCACCGCGGCATCGAGGGGATCAGCCAGCGCATGCTCACCCTGACGTTGCGGCAGCTCGAACGCGACGGGCTGGTCCGGCGCACCGTGCACGCGAGCGTACCACCCCGGGTCGACTATGAGCTGACACCGCTGGGCCGGACGCTGCTCGCCCCGCTCACCGCGCTGAACGAGTGGGCCATCGCGCACCGCGACGACATCCGGGCCGCGCGGGCGCGCTACGACCGCGCCACCGCCGAGTGATCCGGGGCACCCCATCGGCCGGTCCCCGGGTACGGCCGGCTTCCGGGTGTGCGGCGGGCCCGGTCATCCCGGTGCGTCGCATCCCCGTGACGCGACCGGCACTCCCGCGGACGGTCCTCGGCGGAGGACAGGCCGGCACGACACCGATCTCCCGGCGGTCCGGCGTGCGGACCCGCCGGCGCCGTCCCGGCATGGGCCGCGTCCGTCCCTTCGCGGCGCGCGTTTCCCCGGCGGGCGGAGCCGTACCACCGCTCACCGGCGGCGGGCGCGGTGACCTCCCCGGCCGGTACGGCGGGCCCGGGGACGGCGCGCCGACCTGGCGAGACCCGGCGCGCTAGTGCGCCATGTCGACGAAGCGGCTGTAGTGCCCCTGGAAGGCGACGGTGACGGTGGCGGTCGGGCCGTTGCGGTGCTTGGCGACGATCAGGTCGGCCTCCCCGGCCCGCGGCGACTCCGGCTCGTAGGCGTCCTCCCGGTGGAGCAGGATCACCACGTCCGCGTCCTGCTCGATCGACCCCGACTCCCGCAGGTCGGAGATCTGCGGGCGCTTGTCCTGGCGCTGCTCCGGACCCCGGTTGAGCTGGGAGATCGCGACGACGGGGACCTCGAGCTCCTTGGCGAGGAGCTTGAGCGCCCGGGAGATCTCCGAGACCTCCTGCTGGCGGCTCTCGTGCTTCTTGTTCGAGCTCATCAGCTGGAGGTAGTCGACGATCACGAACCTGAGGTCGTGCCGCTGCTTGAGCCGACGGCACTTGGCCCGGATCTCCATCATCGACATGTTCGGGGAGTCGTCGATGAAGAGCGGGGCGTTGGCGACCTCGCCCATCCGGCGGGCCATGCGGGTCCAGTCCTCGTCGCTCATCATCCCGGAGCGCATGGTGTGGAGCGGCACCCGGGCCTCGGCGGAGAGCAGCCGCATGGTGATCTCGTTGCGGGACATCTCCAGCGAGAAGATCACCGTGGTGAGGCCGTGCTTGATCGCCGCGGACCGGGCGAAGTCCAGCCCCAGCGTGGACTTGCCGATGGCGGGGCGCGCCGCGATGACGATCATCTGCCCGGGGTGGAGCCCGTTGGTGAGGGCGTCGAGGTCCTGGAACCCGGTCGGAACCCCGACGAGCTGGCCGTTGCGGCTGCTGATGGCCTCGATCTCGTCCAGGGCGCCGGGCATGATCTCGGAGAGCGGGAGGTAGTCCTCGCTGGTGCGGCGCTCGGTGACCTTGAACAGCTCGGCCTGGGCCCGGTCGACGAGGTCGTCGACGTCCTCGCCGGTCCCGCCGTACCCGTAGGAGACGATCCGGGTGCCGGCCTCGATCAGCCGCCGGAGGATGGCCTGCTCTTTGACGATCTTCGCGTAGTACCCGGCGTTGGCGGCGGTGGGCACGGTGGCGGTGAGGGTGTGCAGGTAGGCGCCGCCGCCGACCCGGGCGACCTCGCCGCGCTTCTGCAGCTCATCGAAGACCGTGACCGAGTCGGCCGGTTCGCCCCGGCCGTAGAGGTCGATGATCACGTCGTAGATGATCTGGTGGGCGGGCCGGTAGAAGTCCTCCGAGCGGAGCACCTCGATCACGTCGGCGATGGCGTCCTTGGAGAGGAGCATGCCGCCGAGCACCGACTGCTCGGCCTCGATGTTGTGCGGCGGCGTCCGCTCAAAGATCGAGTTCGATCCCCCGGGTCCTGCCGGAAAATCGAGAACGCTCACTCGGCACCCCCTTGCCCAGCAGCACCACCGACCTCAATTCGGAGCGCAAGTTTCGTCTCACACCTCGGTCAGGGCAACTCGATCTGTCGACAGTGCTGTGGATAACGTGTGCAGACGCCGGCCACGACGTGTGGGAAGCCTGGGGACGACCCTGTGGAAAACGCCGGCCTCCACCCCCAGAAGCCCTGCTGAGCTGGGAAAGTTCTGTCCACGTGCTGTGGAACAAATAAAGTTCTCCTCAGCGCCCATGCCGGCCGGGCAGGGCGACGTGAAACAGAAGGGGGCCATGTCACACACGACCGAGACCGGCCGGCGCGACCGTTCGAGCCGGGTCAGCGACCGGGAGATCCTCCGGCTGGCCGTACCCGCCTTCGGCGCCCTGGTCGCCGAGCCGCTCTTCCTGCTCACCGACTCCGTCATCGTCGGCCACCTCCCCGATCCGGCGCTCGGCGCGCTCGGGCTGGCCGGCACGGTGCTCGCCGCGCTGGTCGGCCTCTGCGTCTTCCTCGCGTACGGCACCACCGCGGCCGTGGCGAGGCAGCTCGGCAGCGGGAACCTCGCGCAGGCGATGCGCCGGGGCATCGACGGCCTATGGCTGGCGGCCGTGATCGGCGTCACCATCAGCGCCGTATGCTGGCCGTTGGCGCCATCAATCGTACATGTGTTCGGAGCCGAGGGCACGCTCGCCACGCTGGCCGTCACCTATCTCCGGGTCAGCCTGTTCGGCGTGCCCGCCATGCTGCTGGTGCTCGCCGGCACCGGGGTGCTGCGCGGGCTGCAGGACACCCGCACCCCGCTGGTCATCTCGGTGAGCGCGTTCACGCTCAACGCCCTGCTCAACGCGTGGTTCGTCCTCGGGCTCGGCTGGGGCATCGCCGGGTCGGCCGCGGGCACCGTCATCGCCCAGGTCCTCTCGGCCGCCGTCTACCTCGTCCTGGTGGTCCGCGCCGCCCGGCGGCACGGAACCTCGCTCCGCCCCGACCCCGCGGGGCTGCGCTCCGCGGGCGGCGCCGGCTTCGCCCTGTTCATCCGCACGGTCAGCCTGCAGGCCACGCTGCTCATCACCGCCTCGCTCGCCACGCGGATGGGCGACGCGCAGATCGAGGCGCACACCATCGCGGCGCGGATCTGGACCTTCCTCGCGTTCGCCCACGACTCGATCGCCATCGCCGGGCAGGCGATCATCGGCCGCACGCTCGGCGCCGGTGACACCGCGGCCACCCGCGCCGCCACCACCCGCATGGTGACCTGGGGCATCGGCTGCGGCGTGGTCTTCGGGATCGCCATCGTGCTGCTCCGGCCGGTCATCCCCGGGATCTTCGACGCCGACCAGGCCGTCGCCGCCGAGCTCGCCTCGGTGCTCTGGCTGGTCGCGCTCTTCCAGCCGATCGCGGGCGTGGTCTTCGTGCTCGACGGGGTGCTGATCGGCGCCGGCGACCAGCGCTATCTCGCCTGGGCCCAGCTCGCCGCCACGCTCGCCTTCCTCCCGTTCGCCCTGCTCGCCGGGAGCCTCTTCGCCCTGTGGATCGCCTTCGGCGTGTGGATGGCGGCGCGGGCGCTCACCCTCGGCACCCGGGCGTACGGCACGGCCTGGATGGTAACCGGGGCCGGCACCCCCGCGACGGCCGACCGCGGGTCCGGCGCGTGACCTCCGGCTCCGCGCCGGCTGAGGCGGGCCACCGCGCCATCACCGGCCCGTGCCCGGTGACCTCCGGTGCCGCACCGGCGGAGGCTTCGCGGACCGGGGCGGCACGGCACGGCCGCCGGCCGCGCCGCTCGCCGCCGGGGCGCGGCGCGGTGTTCCTCCCCCGCCCCGGCGGCCGGCGCGAGCGCTCCCGCACGGCCGGCCACGATGCCGCGCGGCCTGACCGGCCGGCGCGATGGGCGGAATCGGGTCGGGCTCCGGTCGCGGCCGGGTCCCCGCCGCGGGCTACAGGCGCCCGGCGTCGACCACCCGCCGGAGGAAGTCCCGGGTGCGGGGGTGCTCCGGCGCGGTGAACATCCGGTCCGGGGAGCCGCGCTCCAGCAGCACCCCGCCGTCGAGGAAGCAGACGGTGTCGGCGATCTCCCGGGCGAAGCCCATCTCATGGGTGGCGATGATCATCGTCATCCCGCTCTCCTTCAGCTCCCGGACGAGGCCGAGCACCTCGGTGACGAGGACGGGGTCGAGCGCGGAGGTGACCTCGTCGAGCAGGAGCAGCCGCGGCTTGGTGGCGATCGCCCGGATGATGGCCACCCGCTGCTGCTGCCCGCCGGAGAGCCGGTCCGGGTACTCGTGCGCCTTGTCCGCGAGCCCGAACCGCGCGAGCAGCTCTCGCGCCTGGTCCTCGGCCTCCCGGCGGGGCACGCCGTGCACCTTCCGCGGGGCCAGCGTGATGTTGGCGAGCACGGTGAGGTGCGGGAAGAGGTTGTACGCCTGGAAGACCATGCCGATCCGGCGGCGTACCGCGTCCGCGTCGACCCGCGGATCGGTGATCTCCTCCCCGTCCAGGTAGATCGCGCCGTCGTCCACGGTCTCGAGCAGGTTGATGCAGCGCAGCAGCGTCGACTTGCCCGAGCCCGACGCGCCGATCAGGCAGACCACCTCGTGCGGGGCGACCTCCAGGTCGATCCCGCGCAGCACGCTGTGGTCCCGGTAGCGCTTCCAGACCCCCTCGATCCGCAGCACGCTCATACCCGGCCGCCTCCCATCTGGCGCCGCGCCGCGCGCTCGGCGAGGTGGTCGGTGAACCGGGCCATGGGCACGGTGAGCACGATGAACAGCAGCGCGGACGCGAGATAGGGCGTGTAGTTGAACATCGACGCGGTGTGGATCTGGGCCTGCCGCAGCGCCTCCAGCGGTCCGAGCACGGCGACGAGCGCGCTGTCCTTCTGCAGGGAGGCGAAGTCGTTGAGGAGCGGGGGGATCACCCGGCGGATCGCCTGCGGCAGCACCACGTGGCGCATGGTCTGCCCGTGGGTGAGCCCGAGCGAGCGCGCGGCCGCCCGCTGGCTCGGGTGGATCGACTCGATGCCCGAGCGGAACACCTCCGCGACGTACGCGCCGTAGGAGAGCACGAGCGCGATGATCCCGAGGGTGACCGGGTCGGTCGGTGCGCCCTGGAGCTGCAGCGCGGGGATGCCGAAGCCCACCAGGTAGACGAGCAGGATCGTCGGGATGCCGCGGAAGATGTCGGTGTACAGCACGGCCACGGCGCGCAACGGGAAGAACACCGGCGAGCGCAGCGACCGCACCAGCGCCACGGCGAGCCCGAGCACGAGGATGAGCGGCTCGGCGATGAGGAAGATCTTGATGTTGAGCAGGAAGCCCCGGAGCACGTCCGGGAAGGCCGCGGCGAAGGCGGCGGGGCTGAAGAACGTCTCCTGGACGCGGGGCCAGCCGGGCGACGCCGTGACGGCCCACACCACGATGATCCCGGCCAGGAGCGTGGAAGCGGTCGCGACGGAGGCCGACCGGCGGGCCTGGCGGCGCCGTTCGGCCTCCCTGCGGAGCTGCCGCTCGCTCTTCACCCACGAGCCGGCGTCGGCCGCCCCCTCGGTCACTTCAGCTCCGGCGCGCCGGCGGCCCCGGTCAGCCAGCGCTGCTCGATGGCGGCGAGCTCACCCGAGGCCTTGAGCTCGCTGAGCGCCTGGTCGACGCAGGGGACGAGCGGGCTGCCCTTCTCGAACAGCAGGCCGAACTCCTCGGGTGCGTCCGAGCTCGACGCGAACTGGCCGACGATCTTCGACCCCTCCACCTGGGCGGCGGTGACGTAAAACGCAGTGGGCAGGTCGACGACGATCACGTCGATCTGCTTGTTCTTCAGCGCGTTGATCGCGTCGATCTGCTGGTTGAACACTCTCGGCTCGGTGTTCGGCTGGATCACCTGCTGGACGGCCTGGAGCGCCGTGGTGCCGGCCTGCACGCCGAACTTGGCGTCCTTGAGGTCGGCGAGGCTGGTCGCCGCGGCGAACTTCGACCCCTCCAGCGCCACCACGGCCTGCTTGACCGTGTAGTAGCCCTGGCTGAAGTCGACCGCCTTCTTCCGCTCCTCGGTGATCGAGATCTGGTTGATGTCGAAGTCGAACTGCTTGGGTCCCGGGGCGAAGGACGAGTCGAACGGCACCACGGTCCAGGTGACCTCGTCCTTGGTGAAGCCGAGCCGCTCGGCGACCGCGTAGGCGACCGCGCTCTCGAACCCCTCACCGTTGGTGGGGTCGTCCTTCTTGAACCACGGCTCGTAGGCGGGCTTGTCGGTGCCGATGGTGAGCTTGCCCGGGTTCTTCACGGGGAGCGCCTCTTTGGCGCAGTTCAGGGAGGCGGTGGCGGAAACGGTGCCTGTGGGGTTCGCGGCCGGGCTTTCCGCCGGGGCGCACGCGGAGGCCGCCAGCGCGAGAGCTCCGAACGCCAGCAGCAAGGGGGGACGGCGCATCACAGCCTCCATCAGGTGAAGCAGTACGAATTTCAAAGAAACAGTGGGAGGATAGCAGCGGTATCCGAATTTATCGGTACAGCGTGGGGGGAATTATCCCAGGCCCCAGCCGCTCGGCCGGCGGGCGAGACAGGCGGCCGGGCGGGCCGCTCCCGCCGCTCCTGCGCGCCCTCGCGTCCCTCGGCGCATCGGGCGCAACGATGCCGATCGGCGTGCTGGTGAGCCGCCGCCACTTCCCGCGCCGCCCGGCTCCTTCCCCCCGCCCACGCGGCCCGCCGCCCGCTCGCCGCCTCCCCTCCGGCCGGCGCGGTACGGACCGTCGCGAACCGGCCCGCGGACACCGAAAGGGCCCCTCCCCGTGGCGGGGAAGGGCCCTCTCAGATGGCCGTCGGGAACGGGCCTCAGGCGGCCACGACCTCGATGTCGAGGCTGGCCGAGACCTCCGGGTGCAGCCGGACGGTGACCCGGTGGGTGCCGAGGCTCTTGATCGGATTCTCGATCATGATGCGGCGCCGGTCGAGCTCGGGACCGCCGGCGGCCTTCACGGCCTCGGCGATGTCACCGGTGGTGACCGAACCGAACAGGCGGCCGGACTCACCCGCACGGGTCCTCAGCTGCACCTTGAGCGAGCCGAGCTGCTGGGCGATCTCCTCGGCGGCCTCCCGGTCGCGGATGGAGCGCAGCTCCCGGGCCCGCTTGATCGCGTCGATCTGGGACTGGGCGCCCTTGCTCCAGCGGATCGCCAGCCCACGGGGCAGCAGGTAGTTGCGGCCGTAACCGTCCTTGACCTCCACCACGTCACCGGGCGCGCCAAGGCCGGAGACCTCAGAGGTGAGAATGAGCTTCATGTCCTGAGTCCTCCTCCCTTAGCGCGAGGTGCTGGTGTACGGCAGCAGGGCCATCTCGCGGGCGTTCTTGATCGCGGTGGCCACGTCACGCTGGTGCTGGGTGCAGTTCCCCGTCACCCGGCGGGCACGGATCTTGCCGCGGTCGGAGATGAACTTGCGCAGCAGCGCGGTGTCCTTGTAGTCGACGTACGAGATCTTCTCGTGACAGAAGAGGCAAACCTTCTTCTTCGGTTTGCGCACTGCCGTCTTCGCCATCGTGGTGCTCCCTTTCAGAGCCCCGCGTACCGCGGGAATGGTCGATCGGTTGAGTGATGCGGAGGATGACCGAAGCGTCGATCACGCGCGTCCCCGGCCCGCCGGACTCGCCCGCCGCCCGAGCACCGGCCGGCGCTCACGCCGGCACGGCCCGGTGCACCCCGGCGGGACGACCGGACCGGGTCAGAACGGGGGCTCGTCGCTGAAGTCGCCGCCGAATCCGCCGTCCTGCGCGCCACCGCCGCCGCCGTACCCATAGCCCGGCGGCGGAGCCGGCGTCGCGGTCGCCCACGGGTCGGCCGCGGGGCCGCTCCCGAAGCCGCCGCTCTGCCGGGTGGTCTTGTTCACCTTGGCGGTGGCGTTGCGCAGCGAGGGGCCGACGTCATCGACCTCGACCTCGTAGACCGTCCGCCTCTCACCTTCCTTGGTCTCATACGACCGCTGACGCAGCCGCCCCTGCACGATCACCCGCATGCCGCGCTGCAGGCTCTCGGCGACGTTCTCCGCCGTCTGCCGCCACACGTTGCAGGTGAGGAACAGAGCCTCGCCGTCCTTCCACTCGTTGGTCTGCCGGTCGAGGTACCGCGGAGTGGACGCGACGCGGAACCGCGCCACGGCCTGCCCCGTGGGGGTGAAGCGCAGCTCCGGGTCGTCGACGAGGTTGCCGACGATGGTTATCTGGGTATCGCCTGCTGCCATCGGTCGCTTCGCCTTTCCTATCCCGTCGGGCCCCGTTCAGCGCCAGAGTACGGCGCTCGCCCGACAATCGCGGCGGGTCAGTGGAGGTCGGGACGGATGACCTTGGTGCGGAGCACGTTCTCGTTGAGGTTGAGCTGACGGTCCAGCTCCCGAACGGTCTCCGGCTTGCAGGTCAGGTCGATGACGGCGTAGATGCCCTCCGACCGCTTGGCGATGTCGTAGGCCAGCTTGCGCCGCCCCCAGACGTCCACCTTCTCCACGGTGCCGCCGTCGTTGCGGACGATGCTGAGGAACTGGTCGAGCGACGGCTCGACGGTGCGCTCATCGAGGGACGGGTCGAGGATGACCATCATCTCGTAACGGCGCATGAGAGATCCGAAACCTCCTTCGGACTTTCGCGGTCACGACACCCTGCCGTGACAGGAGGATCCCTGCGACTGGGGCCGGACTGCTCCCGCCACGGCCCACGTCAGACGCATTCGGTTAACCCTATCAGCACTGTGACGATCGCGTGGACCGGGAAAGGAGAGGGGGTAGGCAGCGGACAAAGGGGGGGATGACGATGCGGCTCGATCCACGGCCGGTGAAGGAGGAACCGCGGTCCCGGCTCGCCGTCAGCCGGCGGCCCCTGCAGAACGCCCTGGCCGGCGTGGTGTTCGTCATCGGCGTCACCGCGTTCGTCCTCGGGTTCATCGTCAGCGCTCACGTGATCGCCTCGGCCCTGGGCGCGATCGGCTTCTTCGCCGGGCTCTTCGCGCAGTACATTTCATCGACGACCGCCCAGCGCACGTTCATCGTCGCCGGCACGGTGGCGGCGTTCGTCGGGGCCGCTCTCGGGATCGCGCACGGCGGCTTCGATCCGAACGTCTGAGGTGGGCGCGGACGGGGTGCGCCGGCCCGCTCCAGCGTGGCACGGCGGCCGCCGGCGGCGCGGTGTGGCCGCCGGGACCCCGCCGGCCACGCCGGGCGGCGCGATGGGAGACGACGGAAGGAGCGGGCATGGACGACGGCCGCGACCGGCTGCGGATCGGAGCCCACGTCGACCAGGATGACCCCCTCGCCCACGCGGCGGAGCTCGACGCCGACGTCGTGCAGTTCTTCCTCGGGGATCCGCAGGGCTGGAAGGGGCCGGTGCTGCCCGCCACGGCCGGCGCGCTGCGGGAGTCCGGCGTCGACGTCTACATCCACGCCCCGTATGTGATCAACGTGGCGTCGGCGAACAACCGGATCCGGATCCCCAGCCGCAAGCTCCTCGAACGCCACCTGGAGGCCGCCGCGGCGCTGGGCGCCAAGGGGCTGGTCGTCCACGGCGGGCATGTGACCGCCGGCGACGACCCGCAGACCGGGTTCGACAACTGGCGCAAGGTCTTCGAGCGCATCGCCTGCCCGATCCCGATCCTGATCGAGAACACCGCGGGCGGCGGCAACGCGATGGCGCGGACGCTCGACCGCATCGCCCGGCTCTGGGACGCGGTGACCGCGGGCGCCCCGGACCCGTCCGTGGTGGGGTTCTGCCTCGACACCTGCCACTTCCACGCGGGCGGTGAGGAGCTGTCCGGCCTCGTCGACCGGGTGAAGGCGATCACCGGCCGGATCGACCTGGTGCACTGCAACGACTCCCGGGACGCCTTCGGCTCGGGCGCCGATCGCCACGCGAACATCGGCGAGGGGCGGATCGACCCCGAGGCCCTGGTCGAGGTCTGCCGCGCGGCCGGCGCCCCGATCGTGGTGGAGACGCCGCCGGCCGGTCAGCGCGACGACATCGCCTTCCTCCGCAAGCGCCTGCTCGCCGCGTCGTGACGGCCCGGGGTCAGGTGCCGATCTCCACGCGCTCCCCCTCGGCCGCGGCGGACGGGGAGGTGCTCCGCCAGAGCCGGGCGCACGACACCACCGCGGCGGCGAGGAGCACGAGGTTCCGGGCGGTGAGGACGAGCGTGCCGGGGAGGGTGCCGGTCCAGCTGTAGTCCTGCTCGAGCCACGGGTACATGATCCCGGTCAGCAGGCCGGCGAGCAGGACGAGCCACGCGGCCGGCCGCTGGCTCGATTCGCCGCGCGGCACCGCGAGGACCACGGCGGCGAGCCCGAGCAGCCAGACCAGGTACTGCGGGGAGAGCACCCTGCTGGTGAGCACGAGCAGCAGCACGACGGTGAACGCGGCGTCGTAGTAGGTCACGGCGGTGGGCCTGGCGCCCACCCACCAGGTGGCGATGAACGTGAGCGCCAGGCAGGTCGAGGCGACGCTCACCGTCGTCGCCGTCTCGATCCCGGGCCCGACCAGCTCCATCGCCCCGTACTGGTAGGTCGTGTAGCCGGGCCACCAGCCGAGCGCCCGGGCGAGGGCGAACGGCGTCGCGGCGAGCGACTCGACCTGCAGCCCGCGCTCCTGCTGGGCGGTGAGCCAGTCGAAGGCGTTCGGCATGAGCAGGGCGGCCGCGCCGCAGACCGCGGCGGTCACGGCGACCGCCGGCCCGGCCGTACGGAGCAGCTCCCATCGGTCGCGCAGCCCGGCGAGCAGGGCGACCGGCCACACCTTGATGGCGAGGCCCACCCCGATGAGCGCGCCGCGCACCGCCGGGCGGGCCGAGACGGTGAGCGCGGCCACGGCGACCAGGGTCACCATGAGGTCGTACCGGGAGATGAGCAGCGGCCCGAGCAGCGCGGCGCCGATCGTCCACGCCCACGTCCCGGTACGGGGACCGCCCTCGAACCGGCGGATGAGCAGCACGATGCCGAGGTCGCAGAGCACCGCGATCAGGTAGAAGCCGGTCCGGTAGTCCACGAAGGGGACGAGGTGCGGGGCGACCAGGGGCAGCGCCGCGAGCGGCGGGTACTGCCACTTCTCGTCGCCGGCCGGGAACTCACCGCCGAGCAGGACCTGCGACCAGCCCTGGTACAGCGTGACGTCGTTCTCGAACGCCCCCTCGTGGCCGACGGGGATCACCTGGAGCGCCGCCAGGAAGAGCGCCGCCCGGGTGAGCACCCAGACGACGCCCAGCCAGGGGAGCCTGCGTCGGACGGTAGCGGCCATGGTTTTGATCATCACAGAGGTCGCCTCACACGCTACCCGCCGCCGCGCGCCGGCCCGGCGAATCCCCTGAATCTCGAGGAAACTTTCACGCGGCTCAGGTCGTCTCCGCGGGCTGCGCGGCGGCGCGCGGGCGGATGCGGAGCGCGAACCGGTCGGGCGCCCGGTCGAACACCCCGCCCGAGCGGTCGTCCACCCCGCCCGTCCGGGTCACGTCGTCCTCGGGCCGGAGGATGTCCCGGACCACCAGCACCATCAGCATGATCACCGTGAGGGCGCGCGCCCAGAGCGCGAGGAAGTACGGCCCGTCGCCGATGCCGAGGTACGCCTCGGGCCCGCCGACCTGGGTGACCAGGTAGCGCCAGATCGCGAAGAAGTACCAGCACTCGGCGAGCTGCCAGATCAGCAGCGGCAGCGGCCTCGGCCGCGCCAGCACGGCGATCGGCACCAGCCAGAGCACGAACTGCGGCGACCACACCTTGTTGGTGATCATGAATGCGGCGAGCGCCAGGAAGCAGACCTGGGCGAGGCGCGGCCGGCGCGGCGCGGCGAGGGTGAGCACGGCCACGCCGAGCAGCAGCACGGCGACCGCGGCCATGGCCATGCCGTTCAGCAGCTCAGGGTCGCCGAGGAAGGCGAGCCACTCCGGCCGGTCGACGCGCTGGAAGAAGAACCACACGCTGCCCCAGTCCGCGCCGCGCTCCCGGCTGAACTCGTAGAACCGCTTCCAGCCGTCGAAGTTGGCGAGCATGACGGGCACGTTCACCGCGAGCCACGTCACCGCGGCGGCCCCGGCGGTCTGCAGGAACGGCCGCCACCTGCCGGTGCGCAGGGTGAGCAGGAAGAGCGCGCCGAAGAACATCAGCGGGTAGAACTTGGTGGCCACGGCGAGCGCGAGCAGCACCCCGGCGAGGTACTGCCGCCGCCTGGCCCAGGCGAGCAGGCCGCCGAGCGCGAGGGCCCCGGCCGCGAGGTCCCAGTTGATGAAGGCGCAGAGGATGACGGCGGGGCCGATGGCGTACCACAGCGCGTCGTGCCACCGGTCCCGGCCGGCGAGGGCGCCGAGCAGCAGCACGCCGGCGACGAGGGCGATCCCCATGAGGACCACGGTGATGTCGTAGAACCTCACCCCGTCGCCGCCGGCGAGGCGCCGGGCGAACTCCATGATCGCGCCGATGCCGACCGGGTACTCGACCGGGTGGTCGAGGTAGGGGATCTTCCCTTCGTTGAGGCGCTCGGCCCAGAACAGCGGATAGATGTCCGTGTAGCAGTAGTGGGTGAACTGGCCGACGCCCGCGTTCCACACCCCGCCGAAGCGGCACGGCCACTTCCACAGGTAGGCGAGCACGGCGCCGAGCCCGGCGATCAGGCCGAGCGGGAGGTACGGCCCGGCCTTCTCGATCTTGGATAACGGGCCTGGGTGCAGGGACCGAGTCGTCATGGACGGTATTGCACCATTGACGGCCCTTCTCCGGCATCCGTCACGGCGTTCCGGCCCGGCGGGCGGCGCCGGGTCCGCCCGTCCGGCGCGGGGATCGCCCGCCCCGGGAGAGGCGCCGGGGGCTCACCGGCGCAACTCCCGCCGAGCGAGATCGCCCGCCCCGGGAGCCGGGCCCTCCCGGGGCGGGCGCGAGCCGTACGATCAGCCGACCGTGGTGCGCCTGACGCCTCCGGTCGGCGCGGAGGCGGGCGGCCCGAGCCCCAGCGGGATCTGCTGGCTGCCGTCGCCGCCGTTCGGCCCGCCGCCGATGTCGAGCTCGTGCCGGCCGGGGTCCTCGACGGGGCCGCAGCCCGGCTCGCCGGGCTGGCACTCCTGCTCATCGTCCCCCTGGACGATGTCCGGGAAGTCCTCGTACGGGAACTCCTCCGTCGGAGTGGGCTTCGGCGTCGGGGTGGGGCTCGGCACGATGTTCTGCGGGGTGCCGATCCCCGCCTTCGGCGGGAACTGCTTCACCGGCTGGCCGGCGAGCGCCTCCATCATGAACGTGCGCCAGATCGTGGTCGGTGGACCGGCGCCTTCGAACCCGAGGGAGACCTCGCGCGCCACCGAGCCCTTCGGGCAGGACCCGGCGAACTTGGGCTGCACGATCTTCCCGCTCTTCGTCCGGCACTGCTCCCGGTACATGCCGACGGCGACGGAGAGCTGCGGCGTGAAGCCGACGAACCAGGCCTCCTTCTCGTCGTTGTTGGTACCGGTCTTGCCGGCCGCCGGGCGGCCGATGCCCTTGCCGGCCGCCGTACCCTCGGTGAGCACCTTCTCCAGGGCGGCGACCGCGTCGGCGGCGGCCTCCGGCGAGATGACCTGCTTGACCTCCTTCTTCTCCTTGAGGACGACCGTGGAGCCCTGCCGTACCTCCCGGATCACGTGGTAGTCGACGTGCTTGCCCTCGTTGGCGAAGATCGAGTAACCCGCGGCCTGCTCGACCGGCGTGACCAGGGCGCTGCCGATGGAGAACTGGTACTTGTGCTCCTTGATGTCGTCCTCCATCCGCTTCGGGTCGAGGCCCGCCTCGATGGCGATGTCCTTCACCGCCTTGAGCTGGCCGATCGTGCCGGCGTCGGCGTCGAGCTTGTAGGCCATCGACGCGAAGGCGGTGTTGACCGAGTCCGCCGTGGCGTGGATGACGTCGATCGCCGCGGGCACCTTGTGGCTGTTGCCGATGGGCAGCGTGCCCGGCAGCGGGTCGGGGACGGTCTTGTCACCCGGCACCCAGCTGTTGAGGCTGTACCCGGCCTCGAGCCAGGCGGCGAGCACGTACGGCTTGAACGCGGACGCCGCCTGCTTCTTGGAGTCGAAGGGCTCGTTCCACGGGTCCTTGATGTAGTCCTCGCCCCCGTAGAAGGCGAGCACGCGGCCGTTGGTCGGGTCGACCGCGGCGAGGCCGGCGTGGAACTCCTTCGACATCGTGCGGGTGGTGGCGAGCACGGCCTTCCGGGCGATCTGCATGAGCCGCTTGTCGAAGGTCGTGTAGATCTTGTAGCCGCCGGTCTCGATCTGCTCCCGGCTGATGCCGCGCTTGGCGAGCTCCTTGATCGCCTCGGTGAGCATGTACCCGCGCAGCCCGCCGAACTGCTCGGAGACCACCTGCGGCCGGGGCTTGGGGAACTTCGCCGTGGCCGTGATGTTCGGGTACTTGGGCTTGCCGTTCTCGTCGGTCATCTCGGCCATGCCCTTGATCACGTACTCGAACCGCTCCCGGGTGGGGGCGAAGTTGTTGTTGGCCTCGTACCGGTCGAAGTTGCCCGGCTGCTGGATCCGGCCGGCGAGGTAGGCGCCCTGGGCGACGGTGAGGTCCTTGGCCGAGACCTTGAAGAACTCGCGGGCCGCCGCCTCGATGCCGTACGTGTTACGGCCGAAGGGGACGGTGTTGAGGTAGTACTCGAGGACCTTGTCCTTGGACCACTCCTTGTCGAGCTTGATCGCGATGAAGATCTCGCGGATCTTCCGCTTGATCGTCTGTTCCTTGGACAGGGCGTTGAAGTAGTTGCGCGCCATCTGCTGGGTGATGGTGGAACCGCCCTGCACCTGCTGGCCGGTCACCGTCATCCAGACGGAGCGCAGGATCGCGGTGAAGTCGATGCCCGAGTCCTCGTAGAAGCTGCGGTTCTCCGCGGCGATCACCGCGTCGCGGACGTGCTGGGGGACCTGCTCGAGCTTGATCGCGATGCGTTTCGTGCCGAGCCGGGCGATCGGGGTGCCGTCCCGGTAGTAGAAGACGCTCCCCTGGGCGGTCGCGCTCTCCTGGGCGTCCTTCTCGGAGGGGAGCGGGGTGTTCATGTAGGCGACCACGATCATGCCGAACATGCCGGCCGCCACGATGGTGAGCCCGGCCACCACGAGCTTCCAGCTCGGCAGGAAGCGCTTCCACCCCGACCGCCGGGGCTTGCCGTCGTCGGCGAAATCCCGCGGATCACGGGGGCCGCGCCCACCGGGACCCTGCGGCCCGCGAGGGCCCGCCGGTCCTCCGGGGGCGCCCCTGCCTTCCCTGGTCACGCCCTCGGCCGGCTGCCGCCTGCGGCGCCGGGGGCCGGTGGCGAGCACCTCGGTCTCCTCGGCCTCCCGCCGCCGGCGGTAGCCCCCGGTCGGCATGCCCATGACCTGCGTGCGCTCCTGACCGGATGCGGCGGCCCGGCCCGGCGCGGCGCCGTACCGGGTCTCCCGGCCTAAGGGCTCGGCGGGACGGCGCGGGGCGGGCCCCGCGGGGCGGTACGGCGGGCCGTCCGGGGCGGGCGGCACCGGGCTCATCGCCGCCGTGTCCTCGAACGCGGCCTCTCTACGGCGTGCCTGGGCGCTGGGCGGGGCTCCGGAGGCCGGGCCCCACCCCGGCCGGCCGCCTCCGGCGGGCACACGGCCTGTGGGGGACTCCCGCGACGAGCGACGGCGGCGCCCAGGGCGAGGTGATCCACCGGGGCCCGGCAGATCCTCGGGCCGGCCGGTCGGCTCCGGTCCGTAGCTGCTGTGGTTCACGGGTCCTCAACTACTGCTCTGGATTTCGTCGGCACCGGCAACGAGCCGGTCGGCGATGCTCTCCTGGTGGCGGTCACCCTGGTGAGGGGCGGTGCGAACGGGTGCGACGGGGTGAGCGAACCCACCAGGCGGTACCTATGACCACGATGGCAGACCGCTCGCGCGACGACCCCGGTTTCGCCGCAGATCCCAGCCATCTCACGGGTGCCTGCCACGTCAGGCGGCGCCGTCACCGGCGCGGGCCGGCCGACGGCCGTCCTCGCGACGGAGCGGAATGTGATCATGTTACGACGGCGCCCGAAAGGGCATGTTCTTTGAAAGCAGGGTGCACAGGTCGCGCGGCGGGAACCCCGTTTCGGTCCGTCCCCCTCGTCGCGGGCCGGCCGGGGTGCGCGCCGTACCGCTGACCACTGTGACCACATGTGCCCCAGATTACGGCTATTGGCCAATTCTTGACGGATCATTCACCATTGCACTTGAGCGGGCTCGCGACGTATCCTGCCGATGTATCGACTCGATACATCGGCTGGAGACAGGGGGTGGTTCCAGTAGCGCGCTCTCGCGGGGAACTGCTGGAGCTGGCCATCCTGGGATCGCTGCACGAAACCCCCTTGCACGGCTATGAACTGCGCAAACGCCTCAACACGCTGCTGGGGACGTTCCGCGCCTTCTCGTACGGCTCGCTCTATCCGTGCCTACGAGACCTGCTCAATCGAGGCCTCATCACCCAAGAAGAACCCCCTCCTGACACCGTCATCGGCCGGCGATCCAAGATCGTTTACAGGCTCACCGCGGAAGGAAAAGAGCGCCTGCAGGAACTGCTGGCCGAAGCCGGTCCGTCCGCATGGGATGACGAGAGCTTCGGGATCCACTTCGCGTTCTTCCGGCACACCGATGCCGACGTACGGCTGAGGATCCTCGAAGGCCGGCGCAGCCGTCTGGAGGAACGGCTCGAGCGGGTCCGCGCGGCTCTCGCCCGGACGCGGGACTGGCTGGACAGTTACACCCTCGAACTCCAGCGCCACGGGTTGGAGTCGGTCGAGCGCGAAGTGCGCTGGCTCAACGAGCTGATCGACTCCGAGCGACGCACCGCGGCCTCCCCCGAAGGGGAAGGGGCCGGCGGCCGCGGGCGACCCGTACCGGAAGACCAGGGGCAGGAACTGCCCAAGGCAGATGAGTGAAGGAGCAAGTGCTATGGGTTCGGTGCGCGTAGCCATCGTCGGGGTGGGCAACTGCGCCGCCTCTCTGGTGCAGGGCGTCCACTACTACAAGGACGCGGATCCGGACAGCCGTGTGCCGGGCCTCATGCACGTTCGGTTCGGGGACTATCACGTCGGCGACATCGAGTTCGTCGCCGCCTTCGACGTCGACGCCAAGAAGGTGGGGCGCGACCTCTCGGAGGCGATCACGGCCTCGGAGAACAACACGATCAAGATCTGCGACGTACCGCCGCTCGGGGTGACCGTCCAGCGCGGCCCGACCCTCGACGGCCTCGGCACCTACTACCGCGAGGTCATCGAGGAGTCCGACGAGGAGCCGGTGGACGTCGTCAAGGTCCTCAAGGAGACCAAGGCCGACGTGCTCGTCTCCTATCTCCCGGTGGGATCCGAGGAGGCCGACCGCTTCTACGCCCAGTGCGCGATCGACGCGAAGGTCGCGTTCGTCAACGCCCTGCCGGTCTTCATCGCGTCCGACCCGGAGTGGGCGGAGAAGTTCACCAAGGCGGGCGTGCCGATCGTCGGTGACGACATCAAGTCGCAGGTGGGCGCGACCATCACCCACCGCGTGCTGGCCAAGCTCTTCGCGGACCGCGGCGTCGAGTTGCAGCGCACCTACCAGCTCAACTTCGGCGGCAACATGGACTTCATGAACATGCTGGAGCGCTCGCGCCTCCAGTCGAAGAAGATCTCCAAGACGCAGGCGGTCACCTCGCAGATCCCGCACGAGATCTCCAAGGCCGACGTGCACATCGGCCCGTCCGACCACGTGCCGTGGCTCGACGACCGCAAGTGGGCGTACATCCGCCTGGAGGGCAAGGCGTTCGGCGACGTTCCGCTCAACCTCGAGTGCAAGCTCGAGGTCTGGGACTCGCCCAACTCCGCCGGCATCATCATCGACGCGATCCGCGCCGCGAAGATCGCCCTGGACCGCGGCATCGGCGGCCCGCTGCTCTCGCCGTCGTCGTACTTCATGAAGTCGCCGCCGGTGCAGTACTCGGACAACGAGGCGCGCGAGCTCGTCGAGAAGTTCATCCGCGGCGAGATCGAGCGCTGATCCGCCCCGGCCGGGCGCCGATACGGTGCCCCGGCCGGATGCCGGCCGTCTGACGCCGGCGACCTGACCGTGCAGTGATCTCAGACGTCGCGAACGCCCCGGTTCCGGCGCGCGCCGAGCCGGGGCGTTCGTGTCTTTCCCGGCTCTCTCCCGGCGGCCGGCGCCCCGCGCCCGTCACGCCTCCCGCGGTGAGCCGGACCCGTGCCGCGCGGGCCCGGCGGGCGTCACCGGGCGAGCGGCCGCGCCACCGGGGGAAGCCGGTCCTCGTCGGCCACCGGCCAGGCGAGCGGGTCCGGGCCGAGCGCGACGAGCAGCGGGATCTGCTCCCTCGCCCATGGGGAGATCGGCATCGCCCCGCTCAGCACCCCCTCGGCGAAGGAGTCCCACGGCAGCCACTTCACCTCCGCGACCTCGTCGGGGTTGGGCCGCGCGTCCACGGAGACCACGGCGCGGTAGACCGGGCAGATCTCGTGCTCCACGGTCCCGTTCTCCATGACCGCGCGGTACGAGAAGTCCGGCAGCAGCAGGTCCACCCGCTCAACCTGGAGCCCGAGCTCGAAGGCGAGCCGGCGGATCACCGCGGCGTGGACCGGCTCGCCGGGGAGGGGGTGCCCGCAGCAGCTGTTGGTCCACACGCCCGGCCACGTGATCTTGTGGAGGGCCCGGCGGGAGACCAGCACCCGGCCGTGCTCGTCGAAGACGTAACACGAGAACGCGAGGTGGAGCGGGGTCTCGGGGCCGTGCACCTGGGCCTTCGGAGCCGTGCCGATCGCGTTCCCCTCGCGGTCGACCAGCACGACCAGTTCTTCGTTGATCATCAATCTCAGCCTACGCGAACCGATATCTGGAGTTCCAGGCGACCTAAAACCGGGGCACCGCCCGGGGCGGCGCGGCCCACCCGTAACCGGACCCCCAAGGATGCGGCCGGTCAGGGAAACGCTCAGGGATCGCCCTGATGCCCGCCCCGATCGTCCCGCGTAGGCTGTCGGCGTGAGCTTCGTCGCGGACCTGCGCACGCTCCTCCAGGGCCGGGACTTCCAGCGGCTGTACGGCACCCGCCTGGCCTCGCAGTTCTCGGACGGCCTCTTCCAGGCGGCGGTGGGGGGCTATGCGTTCTTCAGCCCGGAGCGGCAGGCGACGGCCGTGGCGATCGCCGCCGGGCTCGCCGTGCTGCTCCTGCCGTACAGCTTCCTCGGCCCCTTCGTGGGCGTGTTCATCGACCGCTGGTCGCGACGGCAGATCCTGGTCATCTCCCCGCTGCTGCGCGGGACGCTGCTGCTCATCCTCGCCGCGCTCGTCCTCAGCCACGCCCCGGACTGGCTGTTCTACGGCACCGCGCTCGCCGTGCTCGGCGTGAACCGGTTCTTCCTCGCCGCGCTCGGGGCCTCGCTCCCCCACGTGGTGCCGCCCCACCGGCTCATGGCGGCGAACGCGATCACCCCCACCTCGGGCACGGTCGCCACGTTCCTCGGCGCCGTGGCGGGGTTCCTGCTCCGCTTCGTCGCCGGGCCGGACGCCGCGGGCACCGCCGCCCTGCTCGCGCTCTCCGGGCTCACCTACGGCGCGAGCGCGGCGATCGCGAGGACCATGGAGCGGTCCCTGCTCGGCCCCGCGTACGACCCGGCGCTGCCGCAGGCGCGGGAGGCGCTCCGCAACGTGCTCCGCGGCCTCGCCGACGGCGCCCGGCACGTCGCCCGGCGGCGGGGCGCGGCCGGGGCGCTCGGCGCGATGGCGTCCCACCGCCTGCTGTACGGCATCCTGATCGCGGAGACCTACATCCTGTACCGCTACCACTTCACCGACGACGCGGACGCCGCGCTCGGCGGGATCGCGGTGGTGGTGGCGACCTCGGGCGCCGGCTACTTCCTCGCCGTGGTGGTCACCCCCTGGGCGACCCGCCGGTTCCCCATCGAGACCTGGATCCCGCTGACGCTCGCCGCCTGCGGCGTGCTCGCCTTCGGCCTGTGCGTCACCTTCCACGAGTGGGGCTTCGCCGCCGCCGGGTTCGCCCTCGGCCTCGGCGGGCAGAGCGTGAAGATCTGCACGGACACCGTGGTGCAGCGGGACGTCGAGGACGCCTACCTCGGCCGGGTCTTCTCCATCTACGACATGCTGTTCAACGGCATGACCGTGGCCGGGGCCGCCATCGCGGCCGCGCTCCTGCCCGCCGATGGCAGGTCGGTCACCACGCTGGCGGTCGCGTCCGCCGGCTACCTGCTCAGCGCCGCGGCGTACCGGCTCCTCGTGCCCCGGGCGGACCGGCCGCCGGTGCTCGCCACCGAGGCCGTCCTCCCCCAGCGGCAGCCGCCCTCCTGATCACCGCGATACGCCCCGGCGGCACGGCGCGCCTGAACCGGTGTACGGCCCACGCCGCCGCGGCCACCCGTACCGCATCCCCGGGCCGCCGTCCCGGATGGCCCCCGCCGGCCGTGCCGCTCGCCCTCGGCCGTCCTGCACGCCCCTTACCGCATGCCCTCGGCCGGCCCCGCCGCATGATCGGCCGGCGGTGGATGACCCCGCCGGCGGCACCCGGCCGCATGACCCTCAGGCACCACCCGGCCGCACCGCCGCGCGACCACGGCCGGCCGTACCACGGCATCCCGGCCCGCGGTACGGCGTGCGCCGGCGAGAGCGCTCCGGTGGCCGCCCGGGGTCTCAGCCGCCGGAGCCGGACGGGAGCACGCCGTTGGCGCGCGCCCACTCGAGCAGCGCCTCCTTGGCGGCCTCCTTGCCGATCAGGCCCCGGTCCATCCGCAGGTCGAGCAGGAACTTGTACGCCTTCCCGACCAGCGGCCCCGGCGGGATGCCGAGGATCTCCTGGATCTCGTGGCCGTTCAGCTCGGGCCGGATCTTGGCGAGCTCCTCCTCCTTGGCGAGCCGCGCGATGCGCTCCTCGAGCTGGTCGTACGCGCGGGCGAGCGCGGCCGCCTTCCGCTTGTTCCGCGTGGTGCAGTCGGCCCGGGTGAGCTTGTGCAGCCGCTCCAGCAGGTGCCCGGCGTCCCGGACGTAGCGCCGCACCGCGCTGTCGGTCCACTCGCCCGAGCCGTAGCCGTGGAAGCGCAGGTGCAGCTCGACCAGCCGGGACACGTCGGCCACCACGTCCTTGGGGAACTTGAGCTCGGTGAGCCGCTTGCGGGCCATCTGCGCCCCGACCACCTCGTGGTGGTGGAAGGTGACCCGCCCGTCCGGCTCGAGCCGCCGCGTCTTCGGCTTGCCGATGTCGTGGAGGAGCGCCGCCCAGCGGAGCACCCGGTCCGGGCCGCCCGTCTCCTGGGCGATCGCCTGCTCGAGCACGATCAGCGTGTGCTCGTAGACGTCCTTGTGCCGGTGGTGCTCGTCGATCTCCAGCCGGAGGTTCGGCAGCTCCGGCAGGACGCGCGCGGCGAGCCCGGTGTCGACGAGCAGGGTCAGCCCGGCGCGCGGGTGCGGCGCGCAGATCAGCTTGTCCAGCTCGTCGCGGATCCGCTCCGCCGACACGATGTCGATCCGCCCGGCCATGGCCGTCATCGCCTCGACCACCTCGGGCGCGACCGTGAAGCCGAGCTGCGCCGCGAACCGGGCCGCGCGGAGCATCCGCAGCGGATCGTCGTCGAACGACTGCTCCGGGCTGCCGGGCGTGCGGAGCACCTTGGCGGCGAGGTCACCGAGCCCGCCGAAGGGGTCCACGAACACGTAGCCCGGGAGGCGCACGGCCATCGCGTTCACGGTGAAGTCCCGCCGGGACAGGTCGCCCTCGAGCGAGTCACCGAAGGAGACCTCCGGCTTGCGTGACGACGGGTCGTACGACTCGCTCCGGTAGGTGGTGATCTCGAGCAGCCTGTCGCCCTTGCGGACGCCCACGGTCCCGAACTCGATGCCGATCGTCCAGACGGCGTCCGCCCAGTCCTTGACGATCTCCAGCACCTGCTCGGGGCGCGCGCTGGTGGTCAGGTCGAGATCCTTGCCGAGGCGGCCCAGGAACACGTCGCGCACGCAGCCGCCGACCAGGGCCAGCTCGTGTCCGCGAGCCGCGAAGAGCTCGCCGAGCTCGTCGGCCACCGGGGCGATCCGCCGGAACAGCTCGTTCACGGCCCGCTGCTGTCTGTCGGTCAGATTCGATGCGGACAAGGCTGGGTAGATCCTTCAGCTACGGAGTGGTTTCTCCCCCGGCGTCACGATCTCACCCGGCTCGGCGAGACCCGCGCCCAGGGATCACCAGGCTACGGCCCGTTCGGGGAGGATGGACGATGCAAGGAGCATATTGAGATGAAAGACGCTCTCGCGATCCACCGCTGGCTCCTCGCACACCAGATCCACCATGAGATCGTACGTCTTCCCCGTCCCTTGACGTGCTCGGACGAGCTGCCCCTGGTGCTCGGTGTGGCCCCGGAGACCTGCGTTCACGCCTCCGTCTTCGAGGTCTGGCCCCGGGACGGCCGCGGCCCGGGCGGCGCGGCCGCGGTCCCGGTGGCCGTGATCTGCGCGGTGAGCGCCGCGCTCACCTCGGCGGTGGTCGCGGCGGCCCTGCGGGCGCACCGCGCCCAGCCGGCCTCCCCCTTCCAGGTGAACCTGCTGACCGACTACCCGGACCGGCTGATCTGCCCGCTGCTGCTCCCGGAGGGCCTGCCGGTGCTGGTCGACCGGCGGCTCTTCGACCGGCTCGGGCCGTACGACGTGGTGCACACCCCCACCGGTGAGCGGTTCACCGTGTTGCGGGTGCGAGCGGCGCAGCTCGCGGCCCTGTTACCGGGCCGGCGGGTGGACTTCCTCCCCCGCCACGAAACCGGGCCGGCGGCCGTGGCCGCCCAGTGCACGCGGCACAGGCCCTAGCATTCTGGGCGTGTGCCGTACCCGCCCGCCGGCTCGCTCATGATCCGTAAAGCCGTTCTGCTGACCGTGCTGGCCGCCCTGCTCGCCATGGCGGGGCTGGCCGGTACCGCTGCCGCGGCGCCGGATCGCGCGCGCAGGGCCGCGGACCCGCTCGTCCTCGGGCAGATCACCCCGGCGATCGCGCGATCCCCGTCCGCACCGATCACGATCGCCGGGACGTTCACCGGCACGTCGGCGTCCGTCCATGTGCGCCTCCACTACTCGCCGGGCCGGCCGTTCCGGCTCCGCTCCGAGATGGCGGCGTTCCTCGCCGACCGTGGCTACGTCACCACCAGGTACAGCACCAAGATCCACTTCGCCGCGGTCCAGTCGGGCAGGCTGCCCTTCCAGCTCTCGGTGACCCCCCAGGAGCTGGGCATGTCCCAGTTCGGGGTCTATCCCCTCGCCATCGAGGTGCTCGACGCGAACAGCGGGCAGCGGATCGCGATCAAACGGACGTTCCTCACCTACGCCCCGGAGGACGCGGAGATCCCCCGGATCGGCCTCGCCGTGGCGCTGCCGCTCACCGAGCGCCCGCACCGCGCCGACGACGCCACGTTCATGGACGACGAGCTGCGCGCGTCGATCACCTCCGGCCGCCTCGCGGGCCTGCTCAAGGTGGCCGGCACCGCGGCCGGGAAGCAGGCCACCTGGTTCGTCGACCCCGCGGTGCTCGACGACGTGCACGCCGTCTCGGCCGGCCGGTACACGGTGAAGACCGCCGACGGCGGCCGGCGCATGCCCGCCGACCAGGCGGCGAGCCGGTGGCTCGCCGATCTGCGCACGGCGCTCGCCGACGCCACCGTGTTCGCCCTGCCGTACGCGGATCCGGACCTGACCGCGCTCATCCACAACGGGCTGGAGGCGCCGGCCGTGGCCGCGATCCAGCGGGGTGGGGCGGTCGCGACGGAGCTGCTCGGCAAGCAGGTCCCCACCTCGATCCTCTGGCCCGCCGGTGGGCGGCTGGACCGGGACACGCTCGACGAGCTCGCCGTGTCCGGGGTGCGGACCGTGCTGCTCGACGGGGACACCCTCCCGGAGCGGCAGGCGGCCGGCCAGGAGACCGCCACCCCGGGCACCACCGCGGCCACCCCGCGCGAGCACCCCGAGCCCGCGGTCCGGATCGACACCGTGGCCGACGAGCAGGTGACCGCGCTCCTCGCCGACCCGGTCCTGAGCGGGATCCTCACCGACGACGTCTCCGGGACCGGGGACGCCGCACTCCTCGCCCGGCAGCGGTTCCTCGCCGAGACCGCCCTGCTCGCGTCCCAGCGGCAGGAGCAGAGCCGGTCGCCGGCCGCCGGCACCAGGGCCACCGGCCGTGGCGGCACCAGGGCCGCCGGCCGCGCCACCGAGGTCCAGCTGATCGCGGCCCCGCGGAAGCGGCCGTGGACCCCGAACCCCACGGCGCTGTCCGGGCTGCTCAACGCGGCCGCCGAGGCCCCGTGGCTGCGCATGGTCCCGCTCACCGAAGCCGGCACCGGCAACGCGCCCACCGCCCGCACCGACCTGGTCTACGGCGATCAGGACCGCGACGCCGAGCTCGGCCGCTCCTACCTCGGCACGGTCCGCCGGCTCAGCCAGCAGGCCGACGCCGTGGCGACCATCACCAAGGAGCACACGCCGCTGTTCAACGCGGCGATCCTCCGGATCACCTCGGTCGCCTGGCGGGGCGACCGCAAGCGCACCCGGTTCGCCAAGCAGCTCGACGCGGCGATCGCGAACCGCCTCGGCAAGGTCACGGTGATCGACACGCCGCGGACCATGGCCGGGACCGACGGCCAGGTGCCGGTGAGCGTCGCCAACAACCTCGACAAGGACATCACCGTCAAGATCAGGGTCACCTCGAAGGACGCCTCCCGGCTGGCGATCGACGTGCCCGGCGGGGTCTTCGAGACCGACCTGATCACCGTGCTGCCGGGCCGTACCCAGCTGGTGAACGTCCCGGTGACCGTCCCCGGCGGCGGAGGCGACGCGACCATCGGGATCCAGCTCCTCACCGCGGAGGGCAAGCGGTACGGCAAAGAGGTGCACGTCACCGTGCACGCCACCGACTACACCGGCATCGCCCTCGCCATCGTCGGGGCCGGTTCGGCGATCATGCTGGCCGCCCTCGTGCTCCGCCTGATACGGCGGCGGCGACGGCCCCCCGCGGCCGGGGAGCAGCCCGGACGGGCGCCCGGGCCCGCCCCGCAGACCCCTTCGGCGGAGCCCGCCGGCCCCTCGGCGGAGCCCGCCGGCGAGGCGGCCTCCGATCGGTCGGCGGAGCCCGGGCCGGCCGAGCGGTCCCCGCGGCCCGAGCCCGCGCGGCCGTCCGGGCCGTCCCAGGCGTCCGGGCGATCGCAGCCGTCCGGGCCGCCGGAGCCGGCGGCCCGCGCCCAGGAGCCGGCCGTACCCGCGGACCGGCCTCCGGAGTAGTCGACCCGTGGACGGCCGGGCCACCCACCCGGCCGTCAGGACGTGAAGGAAGACCATGAGCAGGATGCTGCGGGCCAGCGCGATCATGGCGGCCGGCACGATGGTCTCGCGGCTCACCGGCTTCGTCCGCACCGCGTTGCTCGCCGCCGCCGTGGGCACGCTCGCGCTCGGCGACGCGTACAACGCCGCCTACCAGATCCCCTACATCCTGTTCGACCTGCTCCTGCAGGGGGTGCTGAGCAGCGTCATCGTGCCGATGATCGTGCGGGCGCAGCAGCGCGACCCGGACGGCGGGCAGGCCTTCGAGCAGCGGCTGATGACCCTCGCCGTGGTCGGGCTCTCCGCGGTCGCCGTGGTCGGCGTGCTCCTCGCCCGCCCGATCATGGAGCTCTACACCGCGGAGAACTGGTCCGAGCACAAGATCGAGGTCGCCACGACCCTGGCGCGGTTCATGCTGCCGCAGATCGCGTTCTTCGGGGTCGGCGCCATGGCCGGGGCGATCCTCAACACCCGGGACCGGTTCGGCGCCCCCATGTGGGCGCCGGTGGTCAACAACATCGTGGTCATCGGGGTGCTCTGCGCCTACTACGCGATCGGCACCTCGGACATCGAGCGGGTCACCGACCGGGACCTCATGCTGCTCGGCATCGGCACCACGGCCGGCATCGTGGCCCAGGCGATCGTGCTGATCATCGCGCTGCACCGGGTCGGGTTCCGGTTCCGTCCCCGGTTCGACCTGCGCGGCTCCGGTCTCGGCGAGGCGGTCAAGAGCGCGGCCTGGACGTTCGCGTTCGTCGCGATCAACCAGCTCGGCTTCCTCGTCACCACCAAGCTCGCCACCGGCGCCGGTGAGCGGGCCCCGGGCGCGGGCAACAGCGCCTACGCGTACGCGTTCCAGCTCTTCCAGCTCCCGTACGGGATCATCGCGGTCTCCGTGATCACCGCGATGCTGCCCCGGATGAGCCGGCACGTGGCCGACGGCGACCTCGGCTCGGCCCGGGCGGAGTTCGCCTCGGCGGTCCGGCTGGTCTCGTCCGCGATCGTCCCGGCCGGCCTGCTCCTGCTCGTCCTCGGCCCGGCCGTGACCACGGTGATCTTCTCGTACGGCCACATGACCACCGGGAACGCGCTCTACATCGGGCACGTGCTGCAGGTCTTCGGCCTCGCCCTCGTGCCGTTCTCGATCTTCCAGCTCCTGCTGCGGGTCTTCTACAGCTTCGGCGACACCCGGACCCCGGCCGGCCTGGCCGCGATCAACGTCACGCTCAACGCGTCGCTGAGCGTGGTCGCGTACCTCACCCTGCCGCCGCGCTACATCGTGATCGGGCTCGCCTCCTCGTTCCTGATCACCTACTCGGTGGGCGGCGTGATCGCCTGGTCGCTGGCGAGCCGGAAGATCCACGGGCTGGGCGGCCAGGAGGTGCTCGCCGGGCTGTCCCGGATGTTCCTCGCCGCGATCCCGGCAGCGGCGGCCGCGCTCGGCGTGCTCTGGCTCGTCCGCGAGGTGACGGAGATCACCGTGATCACCGCGGGGATCGTGCTCGTGGCCGGCGGCGGGCTGGGCCTCCTGCTCTACGTCGCCATCGCCCACCGGATGCGGGTGCCGGAGATCAACTCCATCATTGGGCTGGTGGCGAGCCGGGTAGGACGGTAAGGGTCGGGAGAGTGAGCGGCAAGCGGCAGGTAACCCGAAAGTCCGATTCGAGCGTCTTCGATCGGGAAGGTGGGAAGCACCCGACGCACTAGCATGGATCCCCTGGGAGTGATCCATACGGACACGACCTGGGTTCGGACCGAACGGAAGCGGGAAGGCGTGGGCGGAAGCACCCGGGATCGGCTCAGGCACGCCGGTGGGCCCCGGACGGGGGCGGCCCTATGAGCATGTCCACGGTGGAGCCCGGCACCTTGCTGGCGGACCGGTTCCGCCTCGAGGACCGGGTGAGCGAGTCCGGCGGTGCCACGCTGTGGAAGGCGGTCGACGAGGTTCTCGCCCGATCGGTCGCCGTCTACACCTTCAGTCCCGAGTTTCCGCGCATCAAGGAGGTCGTCACCGCCGCGCGGCTGGCGAGCCGGGTGAGCGATCCCCGGCTCATCCAGGTGTTCGACGCCTCCGACGAGACCGAGGACGGCACGGCCTACGTGGTGAGCGAGTGGGTCACCGGGGACTCCCTGCTCGACCTGCTCCAGAGTGGACCGATTGAACCGGAGCGCGGCGCGGCCCTGGTCGGGGAGGCGGCCGAGGCGCTCGCCCACGCCTACGAGGTCGGGCTCACGCACCTCAACCTCACCCCCGACCGGCTGATCTGGACCACCGGGAACACGGTCAAGCTGATCGGGGTCGGCCTCGACGCCGCCATCTACGGGCTGAGCGCCGACGACCCCGCCGCCGAGGACGCCAAGGGGCTGGGGCGGCTGCTCTACGCGGCGCTCACCGGCCACTGGCCGGGCGAGGAGGATCACGGGCTCCCGGCCGCGCCGACCGACGACGGCAAGGTCTGCACGCCGCGGCAGGTCACCGCCGGCGTGCCCGGCTACCTCGACGCCATCACCTGCCGCGCCCTCTTCGCCGAGCCGCGGAAGGGGGAGCCGCCGCTCACCACCCCGGCGCAGGTCGCCGAGGCGCTCGCCGACGTGCCGCGCCCCCTCCCGGCTCCCCCGGTGCCCAGCACCCCGCCGGCGGTCAACCTCACCCCGGACGAGCGGAGCCGTCCGGCCCGGCCGCCGCTCGCCACGCCCCGGCAGCCGGTGATCGTGCCGCCGCCGCGGACCGGCGGAGCGCTGAGCCGCGTGCTCCTCTCGGTCATCGTGCTGCTCGTCATGGTGGCCGTGGGCGTCGGCGCGTGGACCGTGGGCAAGAACCTCGGCAACACCCCGACGGTGGTCCAGACGATCATCCAGTCCGCGTCGCCGTCCCAGAAGCTCACCGTGGTCAAGCCGGTGAGCGCGACCGGGTTCGACCCGCTCGGCGACGACAAGACGGAGAACCCCGAGTACGCCGGCCTCGCCATCGACGGCAAGCCCTCCACCGAGTGGCACACCCAGAGCTACACCAGCGCCGACCTCGGCCGGCTCAAGGAGGGCGTCGGCCTCCTCCTCGACATGGGGAAGCCGATCCGGATCGCCGACGTGACCGTGCTGCTCAGCAACTCACCCGGCGCGGACGTGGAGCTGAAGGTGGGCGACGCCGCCCAGCTCTCCTCGCTCAAGACGGTCGCCAAGGCCCGCAACGCCTCCGGGACGGTGAAGCTCACCCCGGAGAAGGAGGCCACGGGTCAGTACGTTGTGATCTGGTTTACCCGAGTTCCGCTCCACGAGGGCAAGTATCGTGGCACCATCTATGAGGTAACGGTGCATTCCCCCGAATCGGCATAGCAGGGCTACGTGAACTCCCCACCAGACAACCGAACGGCCACGTCCCGCACGCGGACGGCGCTGTCCGATGCCGACCTGCTGAACCGCCACCTCAACGGCGATCGATACGCGTTCAGCGAGCTCGTCAGGCGGCACCGGGACCGCATGTGGGCCGTGGCCCTGCGTACGCTCGGCGACCCCGACGAGGCCGCCGACGCCGTGCAGGACGCGTTCGTCTCCGCCTACCGCAAGGCGCACAGCTTCCGCGGTGAGGCGGCGGTCACCACCTGGCTCCACCGGATCGTGGTGAACGCCTGCCTCGACCGGTTGCGCCGCAAGACGGTACGGCCGGTCACCGACGACGAGCTCATGGAGGTCGCCGAACGGGAGTCCCCGGTCACCGATCAGGCCGCGGAGCGCGACATCTCCATGGAGGTCACCGGCGCCCTCGGGCTGCTCCCCGCCGAGCAGCGGGCGGCGCTGGTCCTCGTCGACATGCTGGGCTACTCGGTGGAGGACGCGGCCGCGGTGCTCGGGATCCCCGTCGGCACGGTGAAGAGCCGGTGCGCCCGCGGGCGCGCCAAACTCGTCCCGATCCTTGCGCATTTACGGAACCGTTCAGGCTTCGCTCGCGTCTCATCCGCGAAGGGAGCAGAACTTCGTGACGGGTGACACGCACTACGACCTCGAGGTTCTCGCCGAACTGGCGGAGGGCCTCCTCGATGAGGCCACGGCAGACCAGGTCCGCGAGCACCTTGCGGTCTGTGACTCCTGTGGGGAGAACCTGGCCGACCTGGCCGCGGTTCGCGAGCTCCTCGCCTCCGTCCCGGTGCCCGCCATGCCGCTGGGGGTGGCCAAGCGCATCGACCAGGCCCTCGCCGCGGAGGCGGAGCGGCTGACGCTCGGCGCGCCGTGGGAGGAGATCACGCCTGAGCCGGTTCCGGCCGATGACCGGCCCGCGCCCGCCCCGGCGGAGGCCCCCGCCGACGCCCCGGCGGAGCCGGTACGGCTCGGCGTCGTCGCCGAGGACGGCACGGTCGTCCCGGTCCAGCCGAAGAAGAGGGCCCGGTCGTCGGCGCGGAGGAGGTTCTCCGCCCGGCGCTGGGCGCTGACCGCGGCGGCCGCGGCCGCCGTCGTCATGGGCGGCACCGGGGTGACCGCCGGGCTGCTCGCCGCCGAAGGCGGCGGGTCGCCGGAGCAGACCTACGTGGCGAGTGAGCCGACCGGCACCGCAACGGCCGGGCAGCCGTCGTACACCGTCTACGCGAGCGGCCACAACTACACCAGCGAGGAGCTGAAGGGGCCGGGTACTTCGGCGTCGCGCCGGGTTCCGGCACCGCGGATGACGAGAGCCTCGACACCTGCGTACGGCGGTACGCCGAGCTGCTCGACCGGCCGCCGATCGGGGTGGACAAGGCGTTCTACAACGGCAACGAGGCCACGATCATGGCCTTCTGGGAGGATGCGTCGCTCAACGCGGTCCGGGTGGTCGTCGTCGACGCCAACTGCAAGAGCCTGCGACCGCAGAGCCTCGCAAGCTGGAAGTGACCTTCCGCCGGTCGTGACCGGCGCCTGAACGGAAGCCCTCGCGAGCCCATCGCGAGGGCTTCCCCTTGCCGGCCCGCGGGCCGGCCCTCCCCACCGTCCCCGTGTCAGCCCCGCATGCGAGCCTCGCATGCCGGCCCTGCGCCGCCGCTGCCGAGGGAACCGCTGTCCGGGCCGGGCACCGCTGCCCGGGCCGGGCGGCCGTTGCGCGCCAACGGCATGGGCGACCGCACGATCTTCCATTTCGTACGGTCCTCACATCGGCGCCGCATGCCGTTCCCCTATCGGCCCCGAGCCGATCCCGCATGCCGGATCTCATGTCGTGCCCCATGGCGGCTCCCGGCCGACCCATGACGGTCTCACATGCCGGCTCTTATGCCATCCCCCTGTGGCTCCTCAGCCCGCACTCACGCCGGCCCCGGCATGTCCGATCCTCATGCCGGTCCCGCATACCGGCCCCCTGCCGGCCCCGTACGGCGGCTCCGCGCCGGACGGGAATCCACGCGGCCTAGGATCTGTTGACGCGACTGCAACCACGGCTTCGGGGAAGGCGAGATCGTTGAGCGACGTCCGTAACGTGATCATCATCGGGTCCGGGCCCGCCGGGTACACGGCGGCCCTGTACACCGCGCGCGCCGACCTCAAACCGCTCGTCTTCGAGGGATCGGTCACCGCGGGCGGCGCCCTGATGAACACCACCGAAGTGGAGAACTTTCCCGGGTTCCCCGACGGGATCATGGGCCCGGAGCTCATGGACAACATGCGCAAGCAGGCCGAGCGCTTCGGTGCCGAGCTCGTCGCGGACGACGTGGTCGAGGTGGACCTGCTCGCCGATCCCAAGGTGGTGAAGACCTACACCGCCGCCTACCACGCGAAGGCGGTCATCCTCGCCATGGGCTCGCAGTACCGGGAGCTGGGCCTGGAGAGCGAGAAGCGCCTGTCCGGCCGGGGCGTCTCCTGGTGCGCCACCTGCGACGGGTTCTTCTTCCGCGACCAGGACATCGCGGTCGTCGGCGGCGGCGACTCGGCCATGGAGGAGGCGATCTTCCTCACCCGGTTCGCCAAGTCGGTCACCGTGATCCACCGCCGGGACACCCTCCGGGCCAGCAAGATCATGCAGGACCGGGCGTTCGCCAACGAGAAGATCCGCTTCCTCTGGAACAGCCAGGTCGTCGACATCCTGGGTGAGGACCGGGTCACCGGTGTCCGGGTGCGCAACGTCCACACGGGCGAGGAGACCGAGCTGCAGGTGACCGGCGTGTTCATCGCGATCGGTCACGAGCCGCGCTCCGCACTGGTCAAGGGGCAGGTCGCGCTCGACGAGCAGGGGTACATCATCGTGGACTCGCCCACGACCCGGACCAACATCGAGGGGGTGTTCGCGGCCGGCGACGTCGTGGACCACACCTACCGGCAGGCGATCACCGCGGCCGGCACCGGCTGTGCCGCGGCGCTCGACGCGGAGCGCTGGCTCGCGGAGCGGGCCTGAGGAGCAAGGTCCCCTGATCCACCCACCCACGCGAGACGTAAGGAGAGTTCATCGTGGGCGCCATCAAGGAAGTCACCGACGCCACCTTCCAGGACGAGGTTCTCAAGAGCGATAAGCCGGTCCTCGTCGACTTCTGGGCGCCGTGGTGCGGCCCGTGCCGCCAGATCGCCCCGATCCTGGAGGAGATCGCGAACGAGTACGCCGACAAGCTCACCGTGGTCAAGATGAACATCGACGAGAACATGGAGACCCCGCGGAACTACGGCGTGCTGCAGATCCCGACGCTGAACGTCTACCGGAACGGCGAGGTCGTCCGGCAGATCATCGGCGCCAAGCCGAAGTCGATGCTGCTGCGGGAGCTCGAGGGCATCATCTGAGCCCGAGGGTTCAACGGCGCCGGCGGCGTGAGCCGTACCCGGCCGTGCGGCATCAGTGCCGAAAGCCCCCAAGCACCGCGCTGGGGGCTTTTCGCGTGTCTGAGGGCGCGCGGCTCGGCCCGGGCCGATCGAGTGCCGGACCGGACGATCGCCCTCCGGATGCAGACCGCGCGCGTCAGACCGGGCGCAGCGCGCGCTCCGGGGTCATGGAGCCGAGCAGGCGCTCCAGCGCCACCTCGACGTCCTCCCGCCAGGACAGGGCGGTCTTCAGCTCCAGCCGCAGCCGCGGGAACCGCAGGTGCGGCCGGATGGTCTTGAACCCGACCGCGAGCAGGTACTCGGCGGGCAGCACACAGGCCGGCTTCTCCCACTTCAGATCGCCGAACGCCTCGATGGCCCGCACCCCCCGGCGGGTGAGATCCTTGGCGACCCCCTGCACGAGCATGCGCCCCAGCCCGCCGCCGGAGAACTCCGGGACGATGTGGGCGGTCATCAGCAGCACCGCGTCCGAGCTCACCGGCGAGGTCGGGAACGCGACCGAACGGGGCACGTACAGCGGCGGCGCGTAGAGCACGAAACCCGCCGGCACACCGTCGACGTAGAGGATCTTGCCGCAGCTTCCCCACTCCAGGAGGGTGGCGGAGATCCACGCCTCCTTCTCCAGCGCGGGGTCGCCCGACTCCATCGCACGCTCGCCGCTGACGGGGTCGAGCTCCCAGAACACGCACCGCCTGCACCGGCGCGGCAGGTCATCCAGGTTGTCGAGCGTGACGTTGACCAGCCGACGCGACACGTGATGCCCCAATCCCCGCTCAGGAGTCTCGTCGGAAAGCGCGCGATCGCGGCCTCTCCAGCTGGCATCGTAACTCAGCGATCCCTTCCGGGCCGGGCGCCACGACGACGTATCCCGATTCGCCCTGCTGCTCCGTATCGCGACGGCATGGTCACGTGGCGTGCCCGGTCCGGCCGTGCTCGGGTTAACACCACAGAGCACTGTGGGACACATTTCATGGTCAAAGCCCAGTTGTGATCAGCGTGTCGGGTTACCGTACCCTGGAACTCTCGGCAACGTGATCGGAGGTGGACCGTGGATCACGAACTTGATCGCGGTCGTGGGAACGCTCCCCATGGGTCGCGCATCGACACGTACGTCGACCGGTACGCCGCCCGCGCCGCCGGGATGGTCGCCTCCGAGGTCCGAGCTCTCTTCGCCGTCGCGACGAGGCCCGAGGTGGTCTCGCTCGCCGGCGGCATGCCGTACGTCAGCGCGCTCCCGCTCGAGCAGGTCGGGGACCTCGTCGCCGAGCTGGTCGCCCGGCGGGGCACCGTGGCCCTGCAGTACGGCTCCGGCCAGGGCGATCCCGAGCTGCGCGAGCAGATCTGCGCGGTGATGCGGCTGGAGGGTATCGAGGCGAGCGCCGACGACGTGGTCGTCACGGTCGGGTCCCAGCAGGCCATCGACCTGATCACCCGGATCTTCATCGACCCGGGCGACGTGATCCTCGTCGAGGGCCCGTCGTACGTGGGCGCGCTCAGCACATTCGCCGCGTACCAGGCCAGGGTCGTCCATGTCGCGATGGACGACCACGGGCTCATCCCCGAGGCGCTCGCGCAGACCATCTACGCGCTCCAGGCGGCCGGCAGCCGGATCAAGTTCCTCTACACGGTCCCCACCCACCAGAACCCCACCGGGGTGACGCTGGACGAGGGACGCCGCATCCAGGTGCTGGAGATCTGCCGGCGGGCCGGGGTGCTCGTCGTCGAGGACAACCCGTACGGGCTCCTCGGCTTCGACCGCGAGCCGATGCGCGCCCTCCGCGCCGACGACCCCGAGGGCGTGGTCTACGTCGGCTCGTTCTCCAAGACCCTCGCCCCGGGCTTCCGCGTCGGGTGGGCCCTCGCCCCGCACGCCATCCGCGAGAAGCTCATCCTCGCGATGGAGTCCGCGGTCCTCTCCCACTCGACCTTCAGCCAGCTCGCCGTCGCCCAGTACCTCGCCACCCAGCCGTGGCAGGAGCAGCTCAAGGCGTTCCGCGAGCTCTACCGGGAGCGCCGCGACGCCATGCTCGACGCGCTCGAGGTGTACATGCCGCCCGGCTGCACGTGGACGCGGCCCGGCGGCGGTTTCTTCGTGTGGCTGACCCTGCCCGAAGGGCTGCACTCCAAGGCGATGCTGCCGCGGGCGATCGCCCAGCGGGTCGCCTTCGTCCCCGGCACCGGCTTCTACGCCGACGGCGGCGGCGCCCAGCACGTGCGGCTCTCGTTCTGCTACCCCGAGCCCGACCGCATCCGGGAGGGGGTGCGCCGCCTCGCCGCCGTCATCGAGCAGGAGCTGCGGATGCGGGACACCTTCGGGACCGGGTCCACCCCCGGGCGCACCGGTGTGGACACGCCAAGCCCGGATCTCGCCTGACTTCCGGTACGGCTAGCCTGTTCACGCTGGCCGTACCGGAACTCGAAGCGAGAAAGGCCCTCTCGTGAGCGAGCGAATCAGCACGTGCGTGCGCGAATGGAGTGTGTCGCGCCCTGGTGAACCCACCCTGCCCGGCAGGGAGGAGTCATGAGCGATCTCAGTCACGTGCTCGTCCTCGCCGGAGGGCTCTCCTACGAACGCGAGGTCTCGCTCCGCTCGGGGCGCCGGGTGGCCGAGGTACTGCGGGCCGCCGGGGTGGACGTCGAGGTCCGGGACACCGACGCCGGCCTCGTCCCCGCGGTCCTCGCCGACCCGCCGGAAGCGGCGTTCGTCGCCCTGCACGGCGGAGTGGGCGAGGACGGCGCGATCCGGTCGGTGCTCGAGCTCCTCAACGTGCCGTACGTGGGGGCGACCCCGGACGCCTGCCGCGTCGCGTTCGACAAGCCGACCGCCAAGGCGGTGGTCCGCTCCTGGGGTCTCGCCACCCCCGACTCGGTCGCCCTGCCCAAGGAGACCTTCCACGACCTCGGCGCGAGCGCGGTGCTCGAGCGCATCGTGGACCGGCTCGGCCTGCCCCTGTTCGTGAAGCCGGCCCAGGGCGGGTCCGCACTCGGCGCGTCCATCGTCCGCACCGCCGAGGAGCTCCCGGCCGCGATGGTCGGCTGCTTCGCGTACGGTGACACCGCGCTGATCGAGAAGTACATCGACGGGGTGGAGGTCTCGGTCTCCGTCATCGACCTCGGGGACGGGCCGGTCGCCCTCACCCCGGTCGAGATCGTGCCGGACGGCGGCGTCTACGACTACGCGGCCCGGTACACGGCCGGCCGGACCGAGTTCTTCGCACCGGCCCGGCTCACCGATGAGGAGATCGAGGCGTGCAAGGCGATGGCCGTCACCGCGCACACCGCGCTCGGCCTGCGCGATCTCTCGCGCACCGACATCATCGTGGACCGGTCGGGCCAGCCGTACTTCCTCGAGGTGAACGTCTCCCCGGGGATGACCGAGACCTCGCTCTTCCCCATGGCGGTCGAGACGGCCGGCCGGGATCTGGGCACGGTGTTCCGGGTGTTGCTCGAGCGCGCCGCCCAGCGCGGCTGAGGTCTCCGATCTGCACCGGCATTCCGGCGCGGATCGGTGCCTTTGCGGCCGCTCGAGCGCCTCGCGCCGCGTAGCTCACGACCTCTGGCCGGAGGTGGACGCTGGGCTCCGTGCATCCCTGGGTGGCTGAGGCTCCGTGCATCCCTGGGTGGCTGAGGGCCCACGCATCAGGTGGCTGAATTCGGCGTTGGACTCGGTCCGCAGCGCGGCCGAGGTTTGTTCAGCCGCTCCTTAGCACCGATCTCGCCGCAGGAGTTGATCGTCTAGGCACGGTGGTGACCCACGGGTGGCGTGGTCACCGTGTGCTGACCCGTGGGTCGCCTGAGCACGGTGGCGACCTACGGGTTGCTTGAGCACGGTGGCGACCACGGGTTGCCTGAACAGGGTGGCCCGCAGGTCGCTGAGCATGGTGGGGACCCGCGGATGCCGTTCACGATGATGATCCGCGGGTCACCCGGGCACCCTGGTGACCCGCGGGCCGCAGGCACGGACGCCTCGCTGACCCGGCCGAGGCCACTCCCGGCCTCGCGACCCGGGGTCACCGTGGGTCGATGCCGGAGCGCGTGGGCCGCGGTGTACTCGGCCCGCACGCCTGCAATCGGTCGTACCTGGGGCGCGGTGCCCGGCCGCCGCTTCGCCAGCCGGCCCGCGACCATCGTGACCCACCCGGACGGCCCGCGTAACCGGAGTCCCGCGTAACCGGAGCAGGATGCACCCCTCGTCGTGATCACGGACCTCCGGCCGGAGCAGGTCGGCGTGTCGCTCGGCACCGACCCCGCCTTCACCGTCGCCGTCGCCGGGGCGATGGTCCTCGTCACCGCGGCGATCGCCGTGGCCGAGCGGCTGGGCGTGCGGATCCCCATGTGGGCGCCTGAGGCGGTGGCACCGCCGCGCACGGCGCAGGAGCGGCGCGGCGCCCTCGCCACGGCCGTCGTGGCCGGCGTCATCGAGGAGTTCGCCTTCCGCGGCCTGATCATCGGGTGCCTCGCGTACGCCCTGGGGCTGCCCCTGCCCATCGCCGCCGCGCTCTCCCTCGCCCTCAACGTGCTCTGCCACGTCCTCGCCGTCTACCTGAGCCGCCGCTACCTGAACCGCCGCGTCCACCTCGGCGCGAAGGCCGTGCTCATGGTGGCCCTGGGCGGGGCCGTGCTCACCGCCGCGTACGTGCACACCGGGAGCCTGCTGCTGCCCCTCGTGATGCGCATCCTGCTCGAGGTCCGCGCCCTTCAGGCGCCGCGGGCCCGCGGCGCGAACGACGCCCCGGTGCCCGTGCGAGGATGAGCCCCATGACGGCCGATCGACGCGCGAGCTGGCTCAAAGGAGTGCTCGACCTGCTGGTCCTGGCCAGCCTGAGCGACGGCGAGAGCTACGGCTACCAGATCGCCAAGACCCTCGCCGACGCCGGGCTGGGGCAGATCAAGGGCGGCACCCTCTACCCCGTGCTCAACCGGCTCGAAGAGGCCGGGCTGCTGGCGACCGAGTTCCGCGCCGCCGAGCGCGGGCCCGGCCGCCGCTACTACCGGCTCACCGCTGAGGGCCGTCGCACGCTCGAGGAGGAAGGGGCCCGCTGGCTCGCCTTCGACGAGTCGGTGCGGGCCGTGCTGACCAAGGGACGGTCCCGATGAGCGGCACCTACTTCGATGAGCTGTACTTCGATGAGCTGGCCGTACGGCTGCGCGAGGCGGGGGTGCCGGCCGAGCGCATCGTCGCCACCGTGGACGACCTGCGCGCCTACCTCGCCGACAGCGGCGGCGACCCCGAGGAGGAGTTCGGCCCGGCCGCCGCCTTCGCCGAACACCTGGTCGCGACCACAGACCACGCGGACGGCGGCACCGCCACGGGTGAGCGGTGGACGTGGACCGCCGACATCTTCACCGACCAGCAGCGGCTCAACGAGTTCGGCGAGCAGGGGTGGGAGGTGCAGGGCATCGACCGGCTCGGCCGGTTCGTCTGCACCCGCGACCCCGAACACCCCCAGCGCTGGGAGTACCGCCGCGAGGTGGTCACCCCGACCGGCCGGGACGCGCTCACCCAGCGGCTCGCCCCCGAAGGCTGGGAGCCCTGCGGCACCTGGTTCTGCTACGCCTACTACAAGCGCCCCCACGCCGCGCTCGTCGGCCCCGAGGCGAAGATCGGCGACCCGCCGCCGCGGCCCGGCCGGCGCCTGTTCTTCAGCCCGGCCCTGTACGGCTTCGCCGCCGTCGCCTTCACCGCCGCGGTAGTGCTCGGGCTGTCGAGCCTCGCCGTGCTGGACCGGGCCGGCCTCGATGACGACGACGGCCCCTCCACGCTGCTCGGCATGGCCGTCGGCGCGCTCAGCGCGCTCGTGGTCATCGGCGCGATCGCCGCCATTGCCGAGCTCATCCACCGGCGACGCCGGCGACGCTGAGCCGTACCGGAGCCGCTCTGGTATCGCGGCGGGCAGGCGGCCGGCAGCGGGGTCGTGTCGTGCTCGGCCACCGGGGGCGAGCGGCCCCACCCCAGCGATCGCGAGCACGGCCGCGACCGGCTGCTCTATCTGCACGACAGAAGCGGCCGCCTGGTGTGGCAGCAGCGTTTCAGGTTGATCTACAGCGCCACGGTCGGCCGCGTCCTCACGGTCTACCCCAGGAACGCCATCTGCCGAGCGGTAGCATGCCGCGAAATGGCAGACGGGGGAGTGCTCTTCAGCGGCGTATTCGAAATCCTCAACCGGCGGCATCGAGTGTCCGATCCGGATCCCGATTCCGGGACCTTCAAGCTCCAGGACGACGACCGGACGGTCCGCGTCGTCCTGGAGCCGGAGTTCCTCGCCGCCTACTTCGCGCAGCTCGACGAGCGTGACATCCCTGAGCTCGCCACCACACCACAGGACGCGCAGGACCGGCTCCGCGCCAGGTACCTCGCCATCTGGATCGAAGAGATCTTCGAGTCGGACCTCCAGGAGTCGCTCACGGAGATCCGGCTCACCCGGGCGGCGGACGGCCGGATCTCACTCACCGAGCGGCGCGGCGCCCAGCGCAAGCCGTTCCCGTGGACGCACGCCGAGCCCGGCTATTGGTCCCCTGACCGTCCCGACGTCTGAAGCACGCCCCTGAAAACCGCGTCGCCGGACGCCGACCGGAGGCGAGGAGCGCCACCGACAGGAAACCTCGGAAGGGTGAGTCCGCGGTATGCCCCGATGGGTCGAGGATGAGGATGGCGTCCTTCCGCTCGGTCCGCGCCGGAGGGATGACCGCGTGCTCGACCCGAGCTTCTTCTTGATCAGGCGCACGATCACGACGTCCAGGTGGCCGTCCAGTGCGCTCATGGTGACGCGGAAGGGAATCCGGGCGGCATGGAGCAGCGCCGCCATGAGGCGACTGTCCCGTCCTCCGGCGAGGGCGAGGTTCACCGGCTCCTGGGCGCCGCGCCGCACGGGACGGTGTCCGCGAGGTGTGGTCCACCGCCGGATCGGCCCGGCTCTGGTGTGCACCGTGCTCCCGGATACGCCACTGCGTCCGGCTCGCTGCGCCGCGAGCCGGCTACTAGATCGCCTGGCGCAACCCATGGGCGCCGGCGTGGCAGGCCCCGTCGTGGTTTCACGTGAAACAGAACCTGACTGGTACTTGCTCACGCGTTGGCTGCTGCGTCTCTACCTTCTGCCCGCTCAGAAACGGCATCGCACGACAGCGCTGGTTTCACGTGAAACAGAACCCGACTGGACATCTGCTGAGGCGTTGGCTGCTGCCATTCTGCCTCCGGTCCGCACGGATGCGGCATCGCACGACAGCGCTGGTTTCACGTGAAACAAGCGGTGGCCTGCCAGCGTCGGCCGGCTCGGTCCCCGAGCACCACGTAGTCGGGGTCGATGTCGGTCAGCACGTACCCGATCTCATGCAAGGCGGTGGTGAGCCCGGCCTCGCCGATCACGTACGCGGAGCCCTCCGGGCGCTGGTCGGGTGTGACGGTTGCATGGAGGCGACCACCGGGCACGCGGGGGACATCGGGGCGCATGGCGCAACGGTCCCGGCTCCACCGCCGACCGCAGGCGTCGCCGGGAACGTCCAGGCGCGCACGGCGCGGCATACCGGGTGAGGGATCGGCTCACCGTGAGCTCGGCCGGAAACAATGCGTCAGGGCCGGGAGCAGAAGGGGCCGCTCGCCGCGCTGGTATCCCTGCCTTGGTAGGCTGCTCCGCGCATCCGACGTGTGCGTTCCTTCGTCGGTGTGCGGTGGTGTATGCGGCCCTCCGCCTCCCGCGCGGAGGGCCTTGCTCATCCAGAGCCGGCACCGCGGCCATGTCCGGTGGGCCTACGACACTCAGCACCCGGATAGCAGACCCCAGCGCGAACGCCCCGGCGACCGCGGCCTGCAGCGCAGGGGCGACGTACCGCCCGTGGGACCGTGCCGGGGTGACGGGATCACCCCGCCTCAGCCGCCGACCGCGGCGCGCCCGGTCTTCGCGGTGCTGGGGCATCACCCCAGCCGCTTCGGATGGCATGGCCGCGAGGATCGGCTCGAGGTAGCCGAGTGTGGCGGTCGTGTCGCGCTCACCAGATCAGCACCTCATCGGCCGGCAGAGGCGGCATCTGTTTTCACTGTGCCGGGGCATCGCGCTGGTGGCCTCGGATGCCAAGGTCTCGAGGTCCCCTGCAGGTGGTCGAGCTTAGACGCCGTGCTCGCGAGGTCAGCGCCTCGTCGCCGACGGAGGCGACATCAGTCTTCACCGTGCTGGCGCATCACGCTGGCCGCCTCGGGCGCCATGGTCTCAAGGATCCGCTCGAGGTCGTCGAGCCTAGAGGCCGTGCCTCGTTCACAAGGTCAGCGCCTCGTCGCCGACGGAGGCGACATCAGTCTTCACCGTGCTGGCGCATCACGCTGGCCGCCTCGGGCGCCATGGTCTCAAGGATCCGCTCGAGGTCGTCGAGCGTGGAGAACTCCACCACGATCCGGCCCTTACGGCGCCCGAGATCGACCTTGACCTTGGTCTCGAAGTGATCCGACAACCGGTCGGCGAGGTCGCGGAGCGCCGGGGGCGTCGGCTGCTTGGCGCGCGGCTTTCGCGGCGCGGGACCCGCCGTCGCCTCCCCGAGCGCCACGATCTCTTCGACCGTCCGGACGGAGAGCCCTTCGGCGACGATCCGGTTGGCGAGCCGCTCCTGGGCCTCCTGATCGTCCAGCGCGAGCAGAGCCCGCGCATGCCCGGCGGTGATGGTGCCGGCGGCGAGGCGGAGCTGGACGTTGGGCGGGAGGTTCAGCAGACGCAGGGTGTTGGTGATGTGCGAGCGGGAGCGGCCGACCTTCTTGGCGAGGGCCTCGTGGGTGGCACCGAACTCCTGCAGCAGCTGCTGGTAAGCGGCCGCCTCCTCCAACGGGTTGAGCTGCTCGCGCTGCAGGTTCTCGATGAGCGCCTCGCGCAGCATCTCCACGTCCTGGGTCTTGCGGACGATCGCGGGGATCCGCTCCAGCCCGGCGAGCTGCGCGGCCCGCCACCTCCGCTCGCCCATCACCAGCTCGTAGCGGTCACCCTCGACCGGCCGGACGACCACCGGCTGGAGCAGGCCCACCTCTTTGATCGACGCGGCCAGCTCCTCCAGCCGCTCCTCGTCGAAGACCTCCCGTGGCTGCCGCGGGTTCGGGGAAATGGCGGAGATCGGGATCTCTTGGTAGTGGGCGCCCTCGATCGGCTTCAGCCCGGAGTCTGGGGCGGCTGCCGGTGCGGAATTGGTGGAGTTCGTTCCCGACACCCCGAGGTCGGCGCTCGGCCCCATGGGAATCAGCGCCCCAAGCCCTTTGCCCAATCCCCGACGCTGCTGCACCACCGCTGCTCCTTACAGACCCGCCCAGAGATCAGTGCCCAGCGACACGGCAGCCGCTGGGCACATCACGTTTAACAGCAGAGCGTACCGCTGCGCGATGACCGCCACGCGCGCCGGTGGAAAACCCGGGCCGGCATGACCGCCGACGCCGAAATATCCCGGCATGGCCGAGACCCCTCTGCCGAGGGATGCGGGGTGTCTCTGCGAGAGCCGTACGGAGGGGTCTCGCCGCTGGGAGCACCGGCGATCAGGAGCCGGAGGGCACCGCGCGGTACGCGAGCTCCCGGGCGGCGTCCATGTACGCCATGGCGCCGCTCGACCCGGGGTCGTAGGTCATCACCGACTGGCTGTAGCTCGGCGCCTCGGAGACGCGGACGCTCCGGGGGATGACCGACTTGAGCACCGTGTCGCCGAAGTGCGAGCGCACCTCCTCGGCCACCTGCGACGCGAGCTTGGTGCGCGCGTCGTACATGGTGAGGAGGATCGTCGACACGACCAGCGGCGGGTTGAGGTGCGCGCGCACCAGCTCGACGTTCTGCAGGAGCTGGCTGAGCCCTTCCAGCGCGTAGTACTCGCACTGGATCGGGATGAGCACCTCCTGGGCCGCGGCCAGCGCGTTGACGGTGAGCAGGCCGAGGGACGGCGGGCAGTCGATGAAGATGTAGTCGAGCTCCATCCCGGTGAAGTTGTTCAGTGCCCGCCGGAGCCGGGTCTCCCGGCCCACCATGGGGACCAGCTCGATCTCCGCTCCCGCCAGGTCGAGGGTGGCCGGGGCACAGTACAGGTTCGGCATGCCGGGGACCGGCTTCACGATCGACGCGAGCGGCAGGTCCTCGATCAGCACCTGGTAGACCGAAGGGGTCCCGGAGCGGTGCTCCGTCGCGAGCGCGGTCGACGCGTTCCCCTGCGGATCCAGGTCGATCACCAGGACCCGCTGCCCGTGCATCGACAAGGCGGCGGCGAGGTTGACGGCCGTGGTGGTCTTCCCCACCCCGCCCTTCTGGTTGGCCACGGTCAGCACGCGGCACTTCGGTGGACGGGGCCACTCCCCCTCTTGATTCAGCGAATAACCGATGGACGGCCCAACGGCATTGGGGGTTGCGGCTGTTTCACGTGAAACCACAGCGCTCAACGCCTCTCGTACTAACGGCGATCCAGGGGAATCAGGGGGGACTTGAGTCTGGGCCACACTCGTCGTCCTTTCGACCGGCGGAGTGGAGATAAGGCCAGCCGACCCCCGACGACCGGCCCGCTTCAGTGATCTCCCAGGGTAGGACGACCACCTCATCCGGCCAACCCCAGGCCGGCCGCATCCGGCGCGGAGCTCACCTCTTCCGTCGCCGGCGCTTTCCGTTGCCGGGCGGCCGCCCCGCGACGACGCGGACCAGGGTGGTGGGCGGCTCGACTTTACCCTCCCCTACCGTAACAAGTTCGACCGATCGAGCCCCGGAAGCCTGCAGTTGTCGGCGCGCATTCTCGATCTCCTCGGCGGCCCGCTCCCCCTTCATCGCGAGCAGCTCGCCGCCCTCCCGCAGCAGCGGCAGGCTCCAGGCGACCAGCCGGTCGAGCGGCGCGACCGCGCGAGCCGTCGCCACGTCGAAGACGCGCTTGTACGCGAGCTCCTCCGCCCGCCCGCGCAGCACCTCGACGTTATCGAGCTTCAAGATCTCGGTGATCTCGGAGAGGAACACCGTACGCCGAAGCAGCGGTTCCAGCAGCGTCACCCGGACATCGGGACGTATGATCGCCAGAACCACGCCGGGAAGCCCGGCTCCGGACCCGATGTCCACCAAGGTCGTATTCTCGGGGACCACCTCCGCCACGACCCCGCAGTTCAGCATGTGCCGGTCCCAGATCCGCGGCACCTCGCGGGGACCGAGCAGCCCGCGTTCGACTCCAGGCCCGGCGAGGAGTTCGGCGTAGACCCGCGCCCGGTCCATGGCCTCACCGGGGAACACCTCCCAGGCGATGGCGGGCGGTTCGGGTATCTCGTTGCTCTCCGTCATCACTTCCTCATCGTAGAGCTTGGGGCGTATCGGCCCTGCGGCCGGAACCTGCGCCTCCGCACGGCCCACCACCGGCAACCGCGGACCAGGCGCTTCTCAGGGGATCAAGGTGATCTTCCCGGCTGGGGACCGCGTTACCGGCAATGGGCGCGATCGTCATGCACAAGGCGATGACTGCAATGTGCACAGAGCGAGCATGCGCTGTGGACAACAGGCACCCTATGGCCACAAGGCGGTGCCGGTGCTGTGGACATAGCGGTCACAGTGGCCACACGGTTGGTGCCTTCGCGTCGCCATGGCTTCTGGTGTTCAAAGGGACACCGCACTTCTGGTGTTCAACGAGGGAAACGGCACCGCGAGGCTCACGATGAGGCCGATGAGGCGCACCGAACCCATCAGCAGTGCATCGTGTCCATCGGGTGTGCCTCGCCCCGCCGCCGCGCACCCGCCCACAGCGTCCGCACCCCTCCGCAGCGTGCCGCGCCCATTCTGGGCGGCGCCGCGCCCATGCAGAGCGCCTCGCCCGCGGCCGCGAACGGCGACGGCCGGGCAAGGCAGACGCGTTCCTTCGCGGCACACGGGAGTCCCGGGCGGCCGAGGTGCTGCTGATCAGCGACCTGGCGGACCAGGTGTCGGCTCGATCCATCCACCTGCGGCTCGGGTACCTCGCCCCCACCCGCGAACGTGCGGCGCATCCGTCCCCCGAGCGGAACCGCACCGATGGCCGCACCCATGAGACGTGCCCCTCCGCGACGAGGGCGCCGTACCCAGACCATGAGGCGCTGCCCTTACGGAAGAGGTGCCGGGCCAAACACAAGCCGCCGATTCCGACCGGAACCGGCGGCCGAGTCACGAGCCCGGATGACCTACTCGGGATAGATCACGACGTAGCGGTTCGGCTCCTCGCCCTCGGATTCGCTGTACAGGCCGGCCGCCTTGACCGCGTCGTGGATGCACTTGCGCTCGAAGGGGGTCATCGGCTTGAGCGCCTTAGGCTTCTTGGTCCGCTTGACCTCCTTCGCCAGCGCGGTGCCGTACTTGGTGAGCTCGGCGCGCCGCCGTTCCCGGTAACCGCCCACGTCGAGCATGAGCCTGGACCGTTCGCCCGTCCGCCGGTGCACGGCGAGACGGGTGAGCTCCTGCAACGCCTCGAGGACCTCGCCGCCGCGCCCCACGAGCTCGTCCCCGGTGACGCCGACGATCGAGACCACCGCCCGGTCGCCCACGACGTCCATGTCGATGTCGCCGTCCATGTCGGCGATGTCGAGCAGGCCTTCGAGGTAGTCGGCCGCGATCTCCCCCTCCAGCTCGAGGTGGGCGATGTCAGGAGTCAGCTTGACGCTCTCCTCCGCTCCGGTCACGTCCGGGCTCTCCTTCTCCTACGACTTCTTGCTGCCGGTGCGCTTGCTCCGGGGCAGCCGCCGGGTCTGCTGCCGGCGGATGACCTTCGGCTGCGGCGGCGAGGCGGGCGGTGTCGGGGCTGCCTGTGGTTTGCCCAGCATCTTGCTGAAGATGCCGCGGCGAGGCTCCGGCACGATCACGTTGCCCTTGGCATCGATGATCGGCATGGGGTGGCGGCTGTAGTACCAGTGCTGCTGGCCGAGCGTCCACAGGTTCGTCGTGACCCAGTAGAGGATCAACCCCAGCGGGAAGTTCAGGCTGAAGAGGGCCAGCAGCGGAGAGACGTACATCAAGATCTTCTGCTGCTGCACCATGGGGTTGTCCGGCATCTGCTGGATCGAGCGCCTCACGCTCTGCCGGACGGTGAGGAAGGTTGTGCACGCGCTGATCGCCACGAAGCAGGCGAGCACGATCTTCGTCGTCATCGGGTCGGCGCCGAACTTCTGGATGTCGGCGGCACTGGTGAAGAACGTGGCCGGCAAGGGAGCGCCGATGATGTGCGCCGCCCGGGCGCTGTCCACGAGCGCCTGGCTCATGCCGTAGACGGCGCGATCCTCGGCGATGGCCCGGAGGACGGTGAAGATGGAGATGAAGATCGGGATCTGTGCCAGGATGGGAAGGCAGCCGCCGAGCGGGTTGACCCCCGCCTCCTGGTAGACCCGCATCTGCTCCTCGGCGAGGCGCTGCCGGTCGTGCTTGTACGTCTCGCGCAGCCGCTGCAGCTTGGGGGCGAGCTCCTGCAGCTTCCGCGAGGAGCGCATCTGCTTGACGAAGAGCGGGTAAATGGCGAGACGCATCAGCACGGTGAGCGTGATGATGGTCAACGCCCAGTTCAACCCGCTGTCGGCGGGCAGCACGACGCCGTAGCCCGAGTGGATCTGAGTGATCAGCCAGGCCACCGCCGTATAGAGCCAGTTGAGGAAAGGCAGATCCACCGAGCTAGCTCCCTTGCTTCTCGTCGTGAGTCCGGACTCGGCGCGAAGGCACCGGGTCGACGCCTCCGGGGTGGAACGGGTGACACCGGCCTAGCCGCTTCATGGTGAGCCATGTCCCGCGTAACGGCCCGTGCTGGGAGATGGCCTGGAGTGCGTACGCACTGCACGACGGCCAGAAGCGGCAGTGCGGCCCAAGGAGCGGCCCGATGAACGCCCGGTAGAACCGGATGACCGCGAGGAGCACCCGGGCGACCGGGTCGGCCGGGGTGTGAAGCTCGGTGTCCTGGGGCGCGACCCCTCGCGCCCCGAACTGCTGCTCGGCTGTCATGACGGTCCGTCCGTGGGGGTCCGCCCGGACCCGCGTCGCCGCAGTAAACGTTCGAGCGCGACGTCGAGTTCCGCAGCGAGTCGTTCGCTTCGCATGGACGCGGCCGGTGGATTGGCGCGTACCACCAGCAGGCTACCCCGCGGAAGGCACTGCAGGCGGTCGCGCATGAGGTGTCTCAGCCTGCGTTTGACGCGGTTGCGCACCACGGCCCTCCCAACCGTCTTACCGACGATGAACCCGACCAGCGGTGGAGCGTCGGTATCGCGTCTGCGGAAATGCAAGACCAGGGTGGGACTGCCGACCCGGCGACCCTTACGGATCGCGTCGGCGAAGTCCGCACCCCGTCGCATCCGCGAAGCGGAGGGCAGCACCCTGCCTTCCTTGCTATGTCGGTGGTGAGCCGCCGCCTGTAGACCGGCGGAGATACGGCCGGTGTCAGACCGTCAGCCTGGCGCGCCCCTTCCGGCGGCGCGCGGCCAGAATCGCACGGCCGGCCCGGGTGCGCATGCGCAGCCGGAAGCCGTGGGTCTTCGCGCGGCGGCGGTTGTTCGGCTGGTACGTACGCTTGGTCACGGGTAGGCTCCAGGCTTCGGTTGCGCCCGCAGGGGACTACGGGCGGGACTCTCCTCTACCGACAGGGTGGCGGCTTTCTTCACGCGGGCATGCGAAACTGCCGTCGCGTATAAGCCGACCGGGATACATTACGGGCCGATCGCCGCCGAGGTCAAACCGCACGCGCGCGTCCACAACCGAAGCCGGAGAGATCCACAACGGGTCCACAATCGATCCACAACCGAGCCGGGGGGCGGGCACGGCCCACCCGCTTGTGGATAAAGTCTTGAAGGCGGGCTGCGCGCCCCGCTACTGTCGTTCGGCCCCGGCCTTCTCTTCATCTCAGCGCTCGTCATCGGCGCTGGCGCGCCCGGGTGGCGCGACCTGCGCCGGCGCGTCCGGGAAGCGCCTGGGCAAGGGACGTGCGGGGGCCGCGTACCGCCAGGCGGATCCGGTTGCGGATCCCTCGGGGGCCGCCCGCGAACGGGTGATGGACGGCGAACGGAACGCCGAGAGCGGCGGGACCGCGGTGAAGGGAGGAGGGGCCGAGCCATGGAAGGCGTGGATCTCGACGCTGTATGGGCTCGGGCGCTCAGAACCCTGCTGGACGAGGGCGTGTCCGGGCAGCAGCGCGCGTTCCTCCAGATGACCCAGCCATCCGGGCTGATCAACGACACGATCCTGCTGGCCGCTCCCAATGACTTCGCCAAAGAGGTCATCGAGGTACGGCTCCGGCCGCTGATCGCGCACGCGCTGGCGCAGGAGCTCGGGCGGCCGGTGCGCATCGCCGTCATGGTCGACCCGAGCGCGGTCCCCGACGCCGGTGTGGACCGGCCCGACCGGCAGCCGATGACGCAGCCGGGCCAGACGGGATATCCACAGCACCGCCCGCAGACGCAGCCCGGTTTCTCCACAGGGCTCACCACCGGTTCCCCAGGTCTCGCCACGGGTGGGGAGAGCGCGGCACGGCATGAGGCCGGGCCGTACTCGTCCTCGGTCCCGCGGCCCGGCGGGCTCGCGGGCGAGCCGCGGCCCGAGCCCAGGCCCGAACCGGCGCACCAGCGGTGGGACAGCCGGCCGAGCCGGTCGTCCAGTGAGCCCGCCCGGCTCAACGCGAAGTACACCTTCGAGACCTTCGTCATCGGGGCGAGCAACCGGTTCGCCCACGCCGCGGCCGTGGCGGTCGCCGAGGCGCCGGCGAAGGCGTACAACCCGTTGTTCATCTACGGCGACTCCGGCCTGGGCAAGACGCACCTGCTCCACGCGATCGGCCACTACGCGCAGAGCCTCTACGACGGCGCCCGCGTGCGGTACGTGAGCTCGGAGGAGTTCACCAACGAGTTCATCAACTCGATCCGCGATCACAAGGCGGACGAGTTCCGCGCGCGGTACCGCGCAGTCGACATCCTGCTCGTGGACGACATCCAGTTCCTGGAGGGCAAGGAGCAGACCCAGGAGGAGTTCTTCCACACCTTCAACACCCTCCACAACGCCAGCAAGCAGATCGTCATCTCCAGCGACCGCGCCCCCAAGCAGCTCGTGACGCTGGAGGACCGGCTGCGCAACCGCTTCGAGTGGGGCCTGATCACCGACGTCCAGCCGCCCGAGCTGGAGACCCGCATCGCGATCCTGCGGAAGAAGGCGGTCCAGGAGGGCCTCGCCGCGCCGCCCGAGGTGCTCGAGTACATCGCGAGCCGGATCTCGACGAACATCCGTGAGCTCGAGGGCGCCTTAATCCGGGTCACGGCGTTCGCCAGCCTCAACCGGCAGCCTGTGGACATCGAGCTCGCCGAGATGGTCCTCAAGGACCTGATCAGCGAGGAGTCCAGCCCCGAGATCACCATTTCGCTCATCATGTCGACGACGGCCGAGTACTTCGGCGTCTCGATCGACGACCTGTGCGGCAGCTCCCGCTCGCGGGCCCTCGTCACCGCGCGTCAGATCGCCATGTACCTCGCCCGTGAGCTCACCGACCTGTCCCTCCCCAAGATCGGCCAGCAGTTCGGCGGCCGGGACCACACCACCGTGATGCACGCCGAGCGGAAGATCCGTTCGCTCATGGCGGAGCGGCGCTCGATGTACAACCAGGTCAACGAGCTGACCACCCGCATCAAGCAGCGTGCGCGCAACGGTTGATACACACCCTGTGGATATCTCTGTGGACTGATCCTTCCTGCTGTGATCGCGCCGTTCGCCCGGCTCCCGGCCCGCCCATTACACCCAATCGGCATCCACAGGTGGGGATGGTCCTGGGGAACTCTTGGGGATTGCCTGAGGAAGGCTTGGGGAAGACTCGTGGATGACCTGGGGACGCCCTGTGCGCAGCCGATTCGGCGCCGCGATCTCCCGTCATCCACCCGTGGACAACCGGTGGAAATCCCGTGGATGACTCGTGGACGAGAGGGCGCCGGCCCGGGGATGCGCTGTGGGGACGGCGCGCCGGTACACAGGAAGCCGCGCTCGTCCACCGCTTCCCGCACACCGCCGGTGGACAGAGAACCCGCCGTGAGCTGGGAGGATATCGGCCATCCACATATCCACCGGTCCTACTTAAGATGACGTGCTTTCTCTCTCCCAGATTGAACGAAGAACCATAGAAGGGCTGCCGGAGGCACCGAGGTGCGGGAGAGTGAAGCCTTGACGATGCAGCGACACCCAGGAGGCTGATCCACGTGTTGTTCCGGATCGACCGCGACCAGCTCGCCGAAGCCGTGGCGTGGACGGCGCGCAGTCTTCCCACCCGGCCGTCGATGCCGGTGCTCGCCGGCATGCGGCTGGAGGTCACCGACGACCATCGGCTGAAGCTCTCCGGCTTCGACTACGAGGTGTCCGCGGAGGTCACCCTCGACCTGGAGACCGGGGAGCCCGGTGTGGTGCTCGTCTCCGGCAGGCTCCTGGCCGAGATCACCAGGGCGCTCCCCGCCCAGCCGGTCAACTTCACCCTCGACGGGGCCAAGGCGGTCGTCACCTGCGGCAGCACCCGGTTCACCCTCCTCACCATGCCGGTGGAGGACTATCCGTCGCTCCCGGTCATGCCCCCGGCCGCCGGGCGGGTCGGCAGCGACGTGTTCGCCTCGGCCGTCGCCCAGGTCGCCGTGGCGGTGGGCAAGGACGACACCCTGCCCATGCTCACCGGGGTGCGGATGGAGATCGAGGGCGATCTGATCACGCTCGCCGCCACCGACCGCTACCGGCTCGCCGTGCGCGAGCTGAAGTGGGAGCCGGCGCAGCCCGGCCTCCAGGCGGTCGCCATGATCCCGGGCCGTACGCTCGCCGACATCGCCAAGGCGCTGGGCGGCACCGGCGCCGAGGTGGAGATCGCGCTCAGCTCCGGCGGGACCGGCGAGGGGATGATCGGGTTCTCCAGCGCGGGGCGGCGCACCACCACCCGGCTGCTCGATCCGGAGTTCCCCAAGTACCGCTCGCTCCTGCCCACCGAGTTCAGCGCCCGCGCCGACGTGGCCACGAGCGCGTTCGTCGAGGCGGTCAAGCGCGTCGCGCTCGTCGCCGAGCGGAACACCCCGGTGCGGCTCACCTTCCGCGGCGGCGAGGTGGTGCTGGAGGCGGGCAGCGGCGACGAGGCCCAGGCGGTGGAGGTGCTCCCGGTCGACTTCGAGGGGGACGAGATCACCATCGCCTTCAACCACCAGTACCTGCTGGACGGCCTCGCCGTGCTCGACTCGGATGTGGCGCGGATGCAGTTCACCACGCCCACCAAGCCGGCGATCATCACGGCCGGCAAGCCCGCGGGTGAGGAGGCGGCCAGCGACTACCGCTACCTGATCATGCCGATCCGCCTGTCGAGCTGAGCCTCGCCCGGTGCGCCGCGGCGGGCATGGTCCGGTCCGGTACGGGTACGCGCCCCTTGCGAAGACGTACACAGGTTTTCCCCAAAAACTGTGGATAAAGGGGGCGCGGGATGCAGATCGGCATGGTCGGGCTCGGCAAGATGGGCGGGAACATGGCCGAGCGGCTCCGCCGCGGCGGGCACGAGGTGGTCGGCTACGACCGCAACCCCGCGATCAGCGACGTCGGCAGCCTCCGCGAGCTCGTCGACCGGCTTCAGGCGCCCCGCACCGTCTGGGTGATGGTCCCGGCCGGTGACCCGACCAGGACGACGATCGAGCGCCTCGGCGAGCTGCTCTCGGCCGGCGACCTCGTGGTCGACGGCGGCAACTCGCACTACCGGGACGACCAGGTGCACGCGGACCGGCTCGGCGCCCGCGGGATCGGGTTCGTCGACGTGGGCGTCAGCGGCGGGGTCTGGGGGCTGCGCGAGGGCTACGCGCTCATGGCCGGAGGCGCCCCCGAGCACATCGAGCGCCTCATGCCGATCTTCACGACCCTCAAGCCGCCGGGGGAGGACGGGTTCGTCCACGCGGGCAAGGTGGGCGCGGGCCACTTCGTGAAGATGGTCCACAACGGCATCGAATACGGCATGATGCAGTCCCTCGCCGAGGGGTGGGAGCTGCTCGAGGCGAGCGATCTCGTCACCGACGTCCTCGCCACCTTCCGGAGCTGGCGCAGCGGGACCGTGATCCGCTCCTGGCTGCTGGAGCTGCTCGTCCGCGCGCTCGAGGAGGACCCGCACCTGTCCGAGCTGAAGGGCTACGCGGAGGACTCCGGCGAGGGCAGGTGGACGGTGCAGGCCGCGGTCGAGCACGCGGTGCCCCTCCCGGCCATCACCGCGGCGCTGTACGCCCGGTTCACCTCCCGCCAGGCCGACTCCCCCGCGATGAAGATGATCGCGGCGCTGCGCAACCAGTTCGGCGGTCATCCGGTCGCCTCGGCCGAGGGCCAGACCGGCAAGGGGGCCGACTCCCCCGGCGCGGACGTCATCCCACCGGCCGAGGCCGAGCGCTGAGCCCGCCGGGCCGCGCGGGCGCCGGTTTTCCACAGCCCGCGGGCGGGTGTGCACACATCCCGGGGCCGCGCCGTACGCTCCCGGCATGCCGTGCGCGAGGGTGCCGGAGGGCCCGCACCGGGTAATAGCCTTGCCACGTGTACGTGGCGAGCCTGTCCCTCACCGATTTCCGGTCGTACGCCGGGGTCGAGCTGGAGCTCGAGCCCGGGGTCTCGGCCTTCATCGGGGCGAACGGGCAGGGCAAGACCAACCTGGTCGAGGCGCTGGGGTACGTGGCCACGCACACCAGCCACCGGGTCGCCACCGACGCGCCGCTGGTCCGGCACGGCGCACAGCGGGCGATCGTCCGGGCGGCCGTGGTCCGGGACGGCCGCCGGGCGCTGATCGAGCTGGAGATCAACCCGGGCCGCGCCAACCGCGCCAGGGTGAACCGCGCCCTGATGCCCCGGCCGCGGGACGCGCTGGGGCTGCTGCGGACCGTGCTGTTCGCCCCCGAGGACATCGCCCTGGTCAAGGGGGATCCGGCGGAGCGGCGCCGGTACCTGGACGAGCTCCTCATCGCCCGCGCGCCCCGGTTCGCCGGGGTGCGCGCCGACTACGAGCGGGTGCTGCGGCAGCGCAACGCCCTGCTCCGCTCGGCGGCCGCGGCCCGGAGCGGCCGGCGCGGCGCGCGCCGGGCGGAGGACGAGGCCGCGTTCGCCGCGATCGGCGCCGGTGACGTGCTCGCCACGCTCGACGTCTGGGACGCCCACCTGGTACGGCACGGCGCGGAGCTGACCGCGGCCCGGATGGAGCTGGTCGACGCGCTCCGCTCGCTCACCGCCAAGGCGTACGCCGCGCTCGCCCCGTCCTCCGGAGCGGTGGATCTGGAATACCGGAGCGCGGCTGTGGACGCTGCGGCCGCGGCGCCGTCCACAGGCGGTCCCGGGGGTGGGGATCGCCGCGAGGCCGTGGCCGAACGGCTGCGCGCCGCGCTCGCGCAGGCCCGCCAGGCGGAGCTGGAGCGCGGCGTGACCTTGGTCGGCCCGCACCGGGACGACCTGCTGCTCACCCTCAAGGGCATGCCCGCGCGCGGGTACGCGAGCCACGGCGAGGCGTGGTCGTTCGCGCTCGCCCTCAGGCTCGCCGCCTACGAGCTCCTCCGCGCCGACGGCGGCGACCCGGTGCTGATCCTCGACGACGTCTTCGCCGAGCTCGACCACGACCGGCGCCGGCGGCTCGCGGAGATCGTCGCACCGGCCGAGCAGGTGCTGATCACCGCGGCGGTGCCGGACGACGTTCCGGACGAGCTCAGCGGTGCCCGTTTCGACGTGACCGGGGGGTGCGTGACCCGTGTCCGATGAGACCCCGGAGGTTCCCCGTTCCATCGGCGAGGGACGGCAGTCGCCGGCAGCGGCGGCCGCCCGGGGCGCCGCACTGGCGCGGGCGAAGCTCGCCGAGGCCAAGGCCGACGCGGCGCGGCGGGGGCGGCTCCCCCGGACCGAGCCGCGGCGGGACGGCGGCGCCCGGCCGCAGCCGCGGGGCTCCGGCGATCCGCAGCCGTTCGCCCGGGCGATCCGCGAGCTGCTCGCCGCCCGGGGGTGGGAGCGGCAGGCCGCGATCGGCGGGGTGTTCGGCCGCTGGGCGGAGATCGTCGGCCCCGAGCTCGCCGCGCACACCCGGCCGGTGAGCTTCGCCGACGGCGAGCTGGTGGTGGCCACGGACTCGACCGCGTGGGCCACCCAGGTGCGGCTGCTCGCGGGCACGCTCGTCCGGCGGCTCAACGAGGAACTCGGCGACGGCACGGTCGCCCGGGTCAAGGTGCACGGCCCCGGCACCGGGCCGCGCCCGGCGGGCCCGCTGCGGGTGCGCGGCGGCCGCGGCCCGCGCGACACCTACGGCTGAGCCCACGCCACCTACGGCTGAGCCCGCGCCGCACCGCGGCGGCGCGAGGGCCGGTCTTCGCCTCGACGGTGGCAGTGCCGCTCCCGGGCCCGCACCGCGGCGGCACGGGACCGAGCAGCCGGCGCCGCCCGCCGCCGGGCCGGGCCCGCGCCCGTACCGGTGGGAGCCCCACCCGTACCCGCGGCAGCCGTACCGGGCCCCGAAATCGCGTCTGAGGCCCGGAATGCCGCCCCGCGTAGGGCCTGTCGCATCCGCGTTCTCCATGCGACAGGGGCATCTCAGCCGCTGTCAATGCCCCTTGGGGTCAATCTCAACGGTAGAATGACTATGGACTTAACGAAGACGTCCGGTTTGCGTCACCCGGGCCCGGCGGGCCATGAACTCCCCGATCTCCCTGGGTGAGCGCATCGGGGCACTCACGACGGTGACGGGCACGGCAGAGGTAGCCATTTCAGGGGGCCACCGCCGCGTGTCCGCGGCAGGAGGATTCAGCACTTGTCCTACGACGCTAGCTCTATCACCGTTCTCGAGGGCCTGGAAGCGGTCCGCAAGCGCCCGGGGATGTACATCGGATCTACGGGTGAGCGCGGCCTGCACCACCTGGTGTACGAGATCGTCGACAATGCGGTCGACGAGGCACTCGCAGGGCACAACGACCGCATCGACGTGACCCTGCTCGCCGACGGCGGTGTCCGCGTCGCGGACCGCGGGCGGGGCATCCCGGTCGGCATCGTCCCCTCCGAGGGACGGCCGGCCGTCGAGGTCGTGTTCACCGTGCTCCACGCGGGCGGCAAGTTCGACCGCAAGTCCTACGCCGTCTCCGGCGGCCTGCACGGGGTCGGCGCCTCGGTCGTCAACGCCCTGTCCAAGCGGCTCGAGGTCGAGGTCCGCACCGACGGGCACGTCTGGCGGCAGTCGTACGTCCAGGCGAAGCCGACCGGGCCCCTGCAGAAGGGCGAGCCCACCGACGACCACGGCACGACGGTCACCTTCTGGCCCGACGAGACCATCTTCGAGACCACCACCTGGAACTTCGAGACGCTCTCGCGCCGGTTCCAGGAGATGGCCTTCCTCAACAAGGGTCTGACGATCACCCTCACCGACGAGCGGCCGGAGTACATCAACGGCGAACCCAAGGTGGTGACGTACCACTACGAGGGCGGTCTCGCCGACTTCGTCACCTACCTCAACTCCAAGAAGGAGCCGATCCACGGCTCGGTCATCTACTTCGAGGAGCACGGGGACGGGATCTCGGTCGAGGTCGCCATGCAGTGGAACGCCTCGTACACCGAGTCCGTCTACACGTTCGCCAACACGATCAACACGGCCGAGGGCGGCACCCACGAGGAGGGCTTCCGCGCCGCGCTGACCAGCGTGGTCAACCGGTACGCGCGCGAGCAGCGGTACCTCAAGGAAGGCAAGGACGACAACCTCACCGGCGACGACGTCCGCGAGGGCCTCGCCGCGATCATCTCGGTGAAGCTCGCCAACCCTCAGTTCGAGGGGCAGACCAAGACCAAGCTCGGCAACACCGAGGCGAAGTCGTTCGTCCAGAAGGCCTGCAACGACCACCTGCGCGACTGGTTCGAGCGGAACCCGGGCGAGGCGAAGGAGATCATCAACAAGGCGATCCAGGCCTCCCGCGCCCGGATCGCCGCCCGGCAGGCGCGCGATCTCACCCGGCGGAAGTCGCTGCTGGAGAGCGGCTCCGGGCTGCCCGGCAAGCTCGCCGACTGCCAGTGGTCGGAGCCGGAGAAGTGCGAGCTGTTCATCGTCGAGGGCGACTCGGCCGGCGGCTCGGCCAAGGGCGGCCGCGACCCCCGGTTCCAGGCGATCCTGCCGATCCGGGGGAAGATCCTCAACGTCGAGAAGGCGCGGATCGACAAGGTCCTCCGGAACAACGAGATCCAGGCGCTGATCACGGCGCTCGGCACCGGGGTCCACGACGACTTCGACATCTCGAAGCTCCGGTACCACAAGCTGATCCTGATGGCCGACGCCGACGTCGACGGGCAGCACATCACCACGCTCCTGCTCACCCTGCTGTTCCGCTTCATGCGTCCGCTGATCGAGGCCGGCCACGTCTACCTCGCCCAGCCGCCCCTCTACAAGATCAAGTGGGACCGCAAGGGCGAGGATGCCTCGTACGCCTACTCGGACCGGGAGCGCGACGCGATCATCGAGGCCGGGATCGCGCAGGGCAAGCGGGATCCGCGGCTCCACGACGGCGTGCAGCGCTTCAAGGGTCTCGGTGAGATGAACGCCTCCCAGCTCTGGGAGACCACGATGAACCCGGAGACCCGGATCCTCCGGCAGGTCACCCTCGACGACGCCGCCCAGGCGGACGAGCTGTTCAGCGTCCTCATGGGCGAGGACGTCGAGGCGCGCCGCCAGTTCATCATTCGCAACGCCCGTGACGTCCGCTTCCTTGACGTCTGAGCGAGCCCCTAGGCAGTAAGGACTTTCCGTGACCGAAGTGAACACTCCGCCTGGCCCGCCCGCCGATCGCATCGAAGTGATCGACCTCCAGGCCGAGATGCAGCGTAGCTACATGGACTACGCGATGTCGGTCATCGTGTCCAGGGCGCTGCCGGATGTACGTGACGGCCTCAAGCCCGTGCACCGCCGCGTGCTGTACGCGATGTTCGAGGGCGGGTACCGGCCTGATCGCGGTTACTTCAAGAGCTCGCGCATCGTCGGCGACGTCATGGGCTCCTATCACCCCCACGGCGACGCCTCGATCTACGACACGGTGGTACGGCTCGCGCAGCCGTGGTCGCTGCGTTACCCGCTCGTCGACGGCCAGGGCAACTTCGGCTCCCCGGGCAACGACCCGGCGGCGGCCATGCGGTACACCGAGAGCCGCATGGCGCCGATCGCCATGGAGATGCTCCGGGACATCGACAAGGACACCGTCGACTTCCAGCCGAACTACGACGGGCGGTCCCGGGAGCCGGTGGTCCTGCCGTCCCGCTTCCCCAACCTGCTGGTGAACGGCTCGTCCGGCATCGCGGTCGGCATGGCGACGAACATCCCGCCGCACAACCTCCGCGAGACCGGCGAGGCGGTCCAGTGGGCGCTCGAGCACCCCGAGCTCAGCGACGAGGAGCTCCTCGAAGGGCTGATCGAGCGGATCAAGGGCCCGGACTTCCCCACCGGCGCGCTCATCGTCGGCAGGCGCGGGATCGAGGAGGCCTACCGGACCGGGCGCGGCTCGATCATCATGCGCGCGGTGGTCGAGCTGGAGGAGGACGCCAAGGGGCGGCAGTGCCTGGTCGTCACCGAGCTGCCGTACATGGTCAACCCGGACAACCTCGCGCTCACCATCGCCGAGCTGGTCCGGGAAGGCAAGATCTCCGGCATCGCGGACGTCCGGGACGAGAGCTCCTCGCGCACCGGCCAGCGCCTGGTGATCGTGCTCAAGCGGGACGCGGTGCCGAAGGTCGTCCTGAACAACCTCTACAAGCACACGCAGCTCCAGACGACGTTCGGCGCCAACATGATCGCGCTGGTGGACGGCGTCCCGCGGACGCTGCGGCTGGACCAGTTCGTCCGGCACTACATCCGGCACCAGATCGACGTCGTCGTCCGCCGCACCAGGTTCCTGCTCCGCAAGGCGGAGGAGCGCGCCCACATCCTGCGCGGCCTGCTCAAGGCGCTGGAGCGGATCGACGAGGTCATCGAGCTCATCCGGCGCTCCCCGTCCGCCACGGAGGCGCAGACCGGGCTGATGGCGCTGCTCGAGATCGATGAGGTGCAGGCGCAGGCCATCCTCGACATGCAGCTCCGCAAGCTGGCCGCGCTCGAGCGGCAGCAGATCCAGGACGAGTACGACGGCCTGATGGCGCAGATCGCCGACTACAACGACATCCTCGGCTCGGAGATGCGCCAGCGGCGGCTCGTCTCGGAGGAGCTCGGCGAGATCATCGCCAAGTACGGCGACGAGCGGCGGACGAAGATCACGGCCTACGAGGGCGACATGTCCGAGGAGGACCTGATCGCCGAGGAGGACGTGGTCGTCACCATCACCCGCGGCGGCTACGCCAAGCGCACCAGCATCGACGCGTACCGGGCGCAGCGGCGCGGCGGCAAGGGCGTGCGCGGCGCCCAGCTCCGCCAGGACGACATCGTCGAGCACTTCTTCGTCACCTCGACCCACCACTGGCTGCTCGCCTTCACCAACAAGGGGCGGGTCTACCGGTTCAAGGCGTACGAGCTGCCCGAGGCCGCCCGGGACGCCCGCGGCCAGCACCTGGCGAACCTGCTCGCCATGCAGCCGGACGAGCACGTCATGGAGATCCTCTCGCTGCGGAACTACGACGAGGCGCCGTACCTGGTGCTCGCGACCCGCAGCGGCATGGTGAAGAAGACCCGGCTGGCCGAGTACGACTCGCCGCGCTCCGGCGGCCTGATCGCCATCAACCTGCGCGACGACGACGAGGTGATCGCGGCGCGGCTCGTCTCGGAGGAGGACGACCTGCTGCTCGTCTCCAAGAACGCGCAGGCGATCCGGTTCAAGGCCACCGACGAGGTGCTCCGCCCGATGGGCCGGGCCACCGCGGGCGTGATCGGCATGCGGTTCGCCGAGGGCGACGAGCTGCTCGCCATGGAGGTGATCCGGGACGGCGACGAGGAGGTGCTCGTCGCGACCGAGGGCGGGTACGCCAAGCGCACCCCGGCCGATCAGTACCCGGTTCAGGGCCGTGGCGGTAAGGGAGTGCTGACCGCCAAGATCGTGCAATCGCGTGGCAAGCTCATCGGTGCCATCATGGTGCGTCCCGAGGACGAGGTCTTCGCGATCACGTCCAACGGCGGGGTGATCCGGACCAGGGCGGCCGAGATCAAGCGGTCGGGCCGCCAGACCATGGGGGTGCGGTTGATGCACCTCTCGGAAGGTGACAGTCTTGTCGCCCTCGCCCGGAACGCCGAGTCGTTGAACAACGAGGAGAACGGGGCAGGAGACGGGGTATGAGCGAGCGAAGCCGTGAGCGCGCCGGCCTCCGCGCGCCACGTCGCGCACCATGGACCGGATCCGATCCCGGGCCGCTAGTCGAGGACGAGTCATGAGCGAGACCGGCAAACCGCGGACGCCCGGCGCACCCGTGGAGGGCGCGGCACGCCCGGCGTCGTCGTCGAAGCAGGATGCGGTGAGCGAGGCCAAGGGCGTCACCGGCGCCACGTCGGCCTCCGCCAAGGCGGCACCTGCCGATAAGGCCACCGAGACGGTCCGCGTCCGTCCGCCGGCGGCGGACCGGAAGTGGCAGGGAGAGCCGGCCAGGAACGGCGGCGAGCCTGCGGACGGTGCCAGCGGCACCGAGTCGACCGCGGTCTACCCGAGGCCCTCGTTCGACCGGCCGGTGGCCTCGGGCGGTTCGCCCACGCCCGGCGCACCTCCCGCGGGGCCCGCACCGGCCAGGTCCGGGGCGGACGGCGCGGCGCAGCAGGGTCAGCGCCCGGCCGCCTTCGGCGCCGCCGAGAGCCAGGCGGCGGGCCAGAAGAGCAACCGCACCCCGCGGCGGGCGCACCTCGTGGTGCGCCGGATCGAGCCGTGGTCGGCGATGAAGTTCAGCTTCATCATCTCCCTCGTCGCCTTCGTGGTGCTGTTCGTCGCGGTGGCCGTGCTGTACGGCGTCCTGTCGTCGCTCGGCGTCTTCTCGACGATCATCGACACCGTGACCCAGCTCACCGGCAGCGGGGAGAACGGCCAGCAGCCCGTGTTCGACATCGCGAGCTGGTTCGACCCGGTGCGGATCCTCGGCTACACCGCACTGGTCGGCGCGGTGAACGTCGTGCTCATCACCGCCCTCTCGACGATCGGTGCCGTGATCTACAACCTGTCGGCCGAACTGGTCGGCGGTATCGAGGTCACGCTCACCGAGTCCGAGTGACCCGCGTACGGCTGCCGCGGGAGCGCGGTGGCCGTACGAAACGGGCCGGGAGAGCACGATCAGGTGTCCGGATGCGGTACGCTTTACCCAGTGCGAGGACCGATTCGCCACCGGCGACGGAATACGGTAACGTTCCTACCGCACGGACAGGGGGCTATAGCTCAGTCGGTTAGAGCGCTTCCCTGATAAGGAAGAGGTCTCTGGTTCAAGTCCAGATAGCCCCACTTCGAGGAACGCCCCGGGCGGCACGCCCCGGGGCGTTTCGCTGTTCCGGGCACCTGCGTTCGGGTACGGCAGGCGGGCTCGGGCTCCCCTGGTGGATCCGCCGCCCTGCCGGGCGCTCCCGCCGATCGATGGCCGTCGGCCGTCACGTCCCCGGATGCGCCCCACGTATCCACAGCCGAGGCGCTGCCGGTGGACGGGCGACCGTGCGGGGCCACGGCGTTCTTCGCCGGATCCGGCCGGGGCAGCCGGCCCAACCCCGCTCCGGCCGTTCTCGCGGGCTTTCCGCGGCACGCGGGCGCTGCGGCAGGCCTGCGGTACGCGCGGGGACCCCACCAAGAACCTCGGCCGTTTGGCGGCTCCGGCTAGCCGCGCGGCGCGTACATGATGACCCCGACCCCGAGCAGGCAGATGGCCGCGCCGATCAGGTCCCAGCGGTCCGGGCGGAAGCCGTCCACCACCATCCCCCAGATCAGCGAGCCGGCGACGAACACGCCCCCGTAGGCGGCGAGGATCCGGCCGAAGTGGGGGTCGGGCTGGAAGGTCGCCACCAAGCCGTACAGGCCGAGGACGAGGAAGCCCGCACCGGCCCACCACAGGCCGCGCTGCTCCCGCACTCCCTGCCACACCAGCCAGGCCCCGCCGATCTCGGCGAGCGCGGCGAGCATGAACAGCAGGATGGAACGCGCGATGGTCATGGCCGCGACTCTAGACGGGCCGGACAGGCGTCTCGGCGGGCGGTCGCGGCTTCTCCTACGGCCTGGCGCCTCTCCTACGGCCTGGCCGCCGAAGGGCCTTGCACCGTCCAGCGGGCGGCCGCAGGCGCGTCCTCCCGCGGCCCGCAGGCGGCGCGGCGGGAGCACGGACGTCCACCTCACCGGATCGCCTCGCCCGGAACCGGGAGACCGCGCGGGCCCGGTCCGGCCGCGCTCAGCCCGCGCTCCGCGCCTTGGCGTCGCGGAGCTGCCCGGTGAGCAGCCCGGGCGCCTCGATCAGGGACGGCCCGTACCAGGAGAGGTGCCGGCCGCTGACCAAGGCGGCCGGGATCCCGGGGAAGCACTCGGGCCCGTCGTCCTCGGTGAACCGGTACGGCTCATCCGGCAGGACCACGAGGTCGGGCTCGGTCTCCCGGATCCGGTCGAGCGGCATCTTCGGGTACCGCTCCGGGTGGCCGGAGAAGACGTTGGTGACGCCCAGCCGGGCGAGCACGTCCCCGGTGAAGGTGTCCCGGCCGACGACCATCCACGGCCGCCGCCACACCACGATCGCGGCCCGGCGCGCGGGGGCGAACGCGGGGGCCGGCGCCCGCCAGGCCTCGGCCGCCCGGTCGAGCCAGGCCGGCCGGGGCAGCCGGCAGGCCACGGTGAGCATGCGGTCGAGCGAGCGGAGCGCCTCGTCCACGGTCCGGATGACCGTCGTCCACACCGGGATCCCGGACTCGCGGAGCGCCGCCAGATCGGGCTCCCGGTTCTCCTCGAAGTTGGCGAGCACGATGTCGGGCCGCAGCGACCGGATCAGCTCCAGGTCGGGGTTCTTGGTCCCCCGGACCCTGGGCACGTCGAGGCCGGGCGGGTGCGTGCACCAGTTCGTGGCGCCGGCGAGCAGGCTCTCATCCGTGGCGGCGACGGCCTCGGTGAGGGAGGGAACGAGGGAGACCACGCGGCGGACGGTGTCCGGCACGGGAACGGGCAGGCCAAGGTCGTCGTACTCCACCCGATCACCGTAACCGCTGCACGGCAGGCCCGGCCTGCCCCCTGCCGGCCTTGTGGACACGAGAGGACGATCCTGTCCGGGAATCCCGGTCGGGCACAGGGCGGATGCGGGCTGGGATCCACACGATGCCGACGTCAGGGGCAGCTTGAACGACGCGTGCCGCACTACGTTGACCTCACACGGCCAGAACGCCGACGGGGTGCGATCGAGCTGGGTGTGCATAGCTGCCGCCATGGTGCCCGTGAGGTTTTGAAATCGGTTCGCTCCCGTGGTCATCCATATGCCCGATCTTGCGGGAATCCTTGTCGTGCTCATCTGACTTCCGAGACCGAAAATCGCGAAGGAAGTGCCGCGGCTGGGAGATGGTCTCTAGGGTTACGGTGAGGCGAGGGCGGAGGTGAGGAAGCCATGGGCGCGCTGGATGCCGGAAGATCATCGAATTTTTCGATGACGGTCAGTGTCAGTGGCCCGGTCACCGAAGGCGGCCGGCTGCCGTTGGCTGAACTGGCTCGAATCGCGAGCGGTCTGCAGATGACCTTGGAGCGGCTCGCCCTGGCAAGCACCGGTACGTCCATCAAGCCGGGACGCAGACCACGTGATGTCGTGGACGCCGTGCGGCTGGACTTCACCGGATTTCACGAAGGCTCAGCGGTTCTCGAGGTCTCCAGGCCGCAGGACGAAGCAATGAACGACCTATTGCGTGAATCGCTGCGGATGCTTGGCGAGGGAATAGAATTCCTCCGCCAAGGACATCCGTTGCCGGCATATCTGACGCCTCCCGTGCTGAATGGGCTCCGCGAGCTGGCCGGTGGTATCAGCCCGCACGGCGTGAGCAGAATTCAGTTCCAGCACCCCGGCGGTGGTTTCGTCATCGATTCCGTCTTCCGCGAGGCGTTGCGCCGCACACCCGCGCAGGCAACAGAGCGAGAAGTCACCGTGGTAGGCCGGCTCCACATGGGCGACTTCTCTCCCGCGACCCTGCGGTGCCGGATAGATACCTATGCGGGAAGCATCCTCGCCGACTTCGGAAGTGATCTTCGTGATGTGATTTTGGACGCCATGGACCAATTGGTCATGGCGAGTGGACGGGCTGAGCTTCAGCCCGACGGCGTGACCGTGCGGGTCATGCACCTGGAGACCGTGAAGCGCCTGACAGGTGCGCCTATCACGCCATTGGACAGGCTGGCTCAGGAACAAGGCGTCCGCCCCATTGGCAACGTCGACGAGCTGAGGGGCGATCCGATCGATGACTTGGAGGAGTTCCTCGAAGTCATCACCGCCGCACGTCGAGGAGAAGAATGAGATACGTCTTCGTGGATACCGACGTGTTCTCCTACCTGTGGCAGGGTGTGAATGTCGAGCGATATAGACGCCATCTCGAGGGCGTCATTCCGGCGTTGAGCTTCGCCTCCGTTGGTGAGCTCTACTATGGGGCTGCAAAGAAGGGCTGGGGAGCGAAGAAGCTCCAAAGTCCGGAAGAAGCGATACGTCGCTATCTCATAGCTCCCTATCACGAGGACATCGCCCGTCTGTGGGGCACGCTGCGGGCGAGGGCGGCTGCGCAAGGGCACGCGCTAGGTGCTCCGCAGCAAGCAAACGATCTTTGGGTTTGTGCCACGGCCATCTACTACGACGCGCCCTTACTCACCGGCAACCATCGTCACTTCGCCAATTTTCCTGGGCTCTCACTCTTGGTGTGACGTCAGCCGGATGGCGGCCGCACGGCGGGCGGCGTGAGACACCTCCCCTGAGGATCGCCGCGCAGGCGCGGTCACCGGAAGCGGCGCAGGCGCAGGCTGTTGCTCACCACGAAGAAGCTGGAGAACGCCATCGCCGCCCCGGCGATCATCGGGTTGAGCATGCCGGCCGCGGCGAGCGGCAGCGCCGCCACGTTGTAGGCGAACGCCCAGAACAGGTTCCCCTTGATCGTGCGGAGCGTGCGGCGGGAGAGCCGGATCGCGTCGGCGGCCGCCCGCAGGTCGCCGCGGACCAGGATCAGGTCGGCGGCCTCGATGGCCACGTCGGTCCCGCTGCCCATGGCGAGGCCGAGGTCGGCCTGGGCGAGCGCGGGCGCGTCGTTGACGCCGTCCCCGACCATGGCCACGGTCCGCCCCTCCGCCTGGAGCCGCTTGATCACATCGACCTTGTCGGCGGGGAGCACCTCGGCGATCACCTCGTCGACCCCGATCTCGGCGGCGACCGCCTTGGCGACCGCCTCCCCGTCCCCGGTGAGCAGCACCGGGGTGAGGCCGAGCTCGCGGAGCCGGGCGACGGCCTCGGCACTGGTCGGCTTCACCGTGTCGGCGACCGTGAACAACGCCCGGACCTCGCCGTCCCAGCCGGCGAGCACGGCGGTACGGCCGGCCGCCTCGGCGGCGCGCAGCGCCTCGGCGAGCCCGGCGGGGAGGTGATGCCCCCGCTCGGTGAGGAACGCGGCCCGGCCGACGGTGACCGCCCGGCCGTCCACGACGCCGTGGACGCCCAGGCCTTCGACGTTGCTGAACGCCTCAGGGATGGGAAGCTCGCCCAGCCGTTCGGCGGCGGCGCGGGCGATCGCCTGGGCGATGGGGTGCTCGGAGGCGTGCTCGAGCGCGCCGGCGAGGCGCAGCGCCTCCTCCTCGGTGGTGCCCTCGGCGGTGGTGAGCCCGGTGAGCCGCATCCGCCCCTCGGTGACGGTGCCGGTCTTGTCCAGGACGATGGTGTCGATCCGCCGGGTGGACTCCAGCACCTCCGGCCCCCGGATCAGGATGCCGAGCTGGGCTCCGCGTCCGGTGCCGACGAGCAGCGCGGTCGGGGTGGCGAGGCCGAGCGCGCACGGGCAGGCGATGATGAGCACGGCCACGGCCGCGGTGAAGGCGGCGGTCGCCCCGGCGCCGGTGGCGAGCCAGAAGCCGAGCGTGCCGAGGGCGAGCACGATCACGATCGGCACGAACACCCCGGAGATCCGGTCGGCGAGCCGTTGCACCTCGGCCTTGCGGCTCTGCGCCTCCCCGACCAGCTTCGCCATCTGGGCGAGCTGGGTGTCCGCGCCGACCCGGGTGGCCCGGACCACCAGGCGCCCGCTCGTGTTGACCGTGGCCCCGGTCACCGGGTCGCCCGGCCGTACCTCGACCGGGACGGATTCACCGGTGAGCATGGAGACGTCGACCGCGGAGGCGCCCTCTTCGACGACCCCGTCGGTGGCGATCTTCTCCCCCGGGCGGACCACGAACCGGTCGCCCACCTTGAGGTGGGCCACGGGCAGCCGGACCTCCCGGCCGTTGCGGAGCACGGCCACGTCCTTGGCCCCGAGGTCGAGGAGCGCGCGGAGCGCGGCGCCGGTGCGGCGCCGGGACCGGAGCTCGAAGTACCGTCCGGCGAGGACGAACGCGGTGACCCCGGCGGCGACCTCCAGGTAGATGTCGCCGGTGCCGCCGTCGCGGGAGACGGTGAACTCGAAGCCGTGGGTCATGCCGGGCTCGCCGGCCGTGCCGAAGAAGAGCGCCCACAGCGACCAGCCCAGCGCCGCGATCGTGCCGATGGAGATCAGCGTGTCCATGGTCGTGGCGCGGTGCCGCAGGTTGGCCAGGGCGGCCTTGTGGAACGGCCAGCCGCCGTAGAGCACGACCGGGAGGGTGAGCGCGAGCGACACCCACTGCCAGTAGGGGAACTGGAGCGCCGGGACCATCGCCATCGCGATGACCGGTACGGCGAGCACGACCGAGGTGATCAGGCGGGCCCGGAGCGCGGCGAGACCGTCGGCGTCCTCGTCGCGGGGTCGCTCGGCGGAGGACAGGCGGGCGCCGTATCCGGCCTTCTCCACCTCGGCGACGAGCAGCTCGGGGTCGAAGCCCTCGGGGATGGTGACCGTGGCCTTCTCGGTGGCGTAGTTGACCGTGGCGATCACGCCGTCGAGCTTGTTGAGCTTGCGCTCGATCCGGTTCGCACAGGACGCGCAGGTCATGCCGGTGATCGAGAGTTCCACGGTGGCGCCGGTCGCTCGTGGGTCCCGGTGGGTGAGCGAGGCCATCACCACTCCTTTCTCGGGTCGAGCCCGCGTTGCCGTGGGCCGCCGGCCCCGGTGCGCAGTGGATGCGGTGGACGTTACGTCGCCTGGGCCGGGATCTTGGTGCGGCCGGCCCCGTGCCGGCGCGGTCGATGCGCGTGCCGCCGGGCGGTGGCCCGGTGCCCGGCGGAGGGCTGCCGGCGTGGGCTCGCCGTGCAGCCTACTCGCCCGCCCCGGAGGCGGGCTCGGTCACCACCTGGTATCCGGCCTCTTCGACGGCGGCGACGATCGCGGCGGGGTCGATCGGAGCGTCGCTCTCGACCCGCATGCGGCCGGTCTCCAGGTCGACGTCGACCCGGGTGACGCCGGGGATGGCGCCGACCTCCTCCTTGACCGAGCTGACGCAGTGGCCGCAGGTCATGCCCTTGATCGTGTACGTGGCGGTCATGGCACCTCGGACTATTCCCTCTTCATCCTATATGCCGGGAACATACCCTACCCCTCTAGGGTATATCCAGAGGTGTGCGGGCCGCCGGGCGGTGCCGCTCCGGACGGCCGGCCGGGGCCGCGGTGCGCAGGACGCCACACCGCGCAAGAGGGCTCAGGGTACGGCACGCGGCCGGTGCGGCGACATGCGCGCACTACCGCGGCCGAGGTCGTTCCCGGCGGCACGCGCCGGTTCAGGCGAAGAAGCGGCAGCCTTTCACGCGCCGGGCACGGCGCCCGGCGGCTCCTACCCCGTGCCGGCCGGGGTGGCCGTCAGACCAGGTAGCGCAGCCACAGGTACGGCATGGAGATGGCGATGGTGGCGAAGGCCACCACGGCACCGTACCGGGTGAACTGCCAGAAGCTGATCGGGGACTTGTTCCGCTCGGCGAGCCCCAGGATGACCACGTTGGCCGACGCCCCGATCGCGGTGGCGTTGCCGCCGAGGTCCGCGCCGAGGGCGAGCGCCCACCACAGCACATGCCCGTTGGTGCCGCCCTCGGGCATCTGCTGGACCAGGTGCTCCACGATCGGGCTCATCGCCGCCACGTACGGGATGTTGTCCACGATCGCCGACAGGCCGGCCGATCCCCAGAGCAGGACCATCGAGGTGAGGAACGGGCGGCCCGCGCCGGCGGAGGCGGCGGCCTCGGAGACCGTGCCGATGACACCGGTGTTGACCAGGGCGCCGACCATCACGAAGAGGCCGATGAAGAAGACCAGGGTCGGCCACTCCACGTCGCGGACCACGTCCTCGACCTTGACCTTGGTGATCAGCATCAGCAGCCCGGCGCCGAGGAGCGCGACCACCGACGGTTCGTAGTGGAGCACCGGGTGGAGCACGAACGCGGCCATCACCACGGCGAGCACGCCCAGGCTCTGCTTCAGCAGCACGTGGTCCCTGATGGCCGCCTTCTCATCGAGCTGCATGATCTCCGCCGCGCGCTCCGGGTCGTACGTGAACGCCTTCCGGAACAGCAGGCGGCACAGCCCGAGGAAGGCGACCATCAGCAGCACGACCAGCGGCGCGAGGTGGACGAGGAAGTCGTTGAAGGTCAGCCCGGCCCGGCTGGCGATGATGATGTTCGGCGGGTCGCCGACCAGCGTCGCCGTGCCGCCGATGTTCGACGCCAGCGCCTCCGCGATCAGGTACGGGGCGACGGGCAGGGCGAGCCGCTCGCAGACGAGGAACGTGACCGGTGCGACGAGCAGCACCGTGGTGACGTTGTCGAGCAGGGCCGACGCGCTCGCGGTGATCACTGTGAGCAGGACCATGAGCCGGAAGGGCCGGCCCTGGGCCCGTTTGGCCGCCCAGATCGCCAGGTATTCGAAGACGCCGGTCCGCCGCAGCACCCCGACGATGACCATCATGCCGAGGAGCAGGAAGATGACGTTCCAGTCGACCCCGGAACGTTCCGAGAAGAAGGCGGACTCGGCGTCCGTGGCGTGAATGAGCAGGAGGATCCCCGCGCCGAGCAGGGCGGCCTTGACCCGGTGGATCTTCTCCGTGGCGATGAGGACGTAGACGGCGAGAAAGACGAACGTCGCCAGCCAAGCGGTGATCGTCATGCAGAGAACAGCCTGTTCATGAGGGGGTGGAGGGCGACCGCGCCGAGGAGCCGGCCCTTCTCCACGATCGCCACGAGGGGGCATCGCGTGCGCGCCATGAGCGCGGCGAGCTCGAGGAGGGTGGCGTCGGGATCCGCGATGGGCAGCTCACTGGGCCGGTCCGGGAGTACCTGCCGGACCGTGCGGCGGCTCAGCGCCTCGGCGAACCGGTCCGCGTGCGCCTCGTCGATCACCCGGGCGAGCGCCGGGTCTTCCTGGCAGTACTGGGGAATGGCGAGGCGGAGGACCTGGGTGCCGGAGAGGATCGAGTAGGGCGTCCCGCGCTCGTCCAGCACGATGAGGCCGGGCAGCTTGCTTTCGATCATCAGATTCGCCGCGTCGATGACGGGCGAGTCCAGGCTGACGGCGGGGGACGGAACCATCAGGTCGCGGGCGCGCATCATCTGCTCCTACGGGGTGGGAGGTACCGGAATTCCCTTCCGGTATCACTCAGCAGAACCGCACTCCGCCGACCAGACTTCCCGGCACACCCGGTCCATCCTACAAATCGCCGCGCAACGGGAGCAAGCCTCCAACCTTGGCTTTTCAGGGCTCGAGGCCCGCGGATGTGCCGCGCCGTACGGCGGGCCCGGCCGGTGATCGGCGTACCCGACCCGCCGAAAACCGCCGCTCACCCGGCGGAGCGGATCGATCGCCCTCCCCGGTGCGCGGCCGTAACCGGTCCTGCGGCCGGTTCCGGCCGGGCGCCCGGGCCTGTCGTGCCCCGCAGGGCCGGGAGCGTCCGCCACCCGGCTTCCGCCCATCCGGCTCCGCGCCCGCGCACGGGCTCCCGCGGCGCAGGCCACCGTCGCCACGGCGCGCCGTACCCGGGCACCGGCCGGGGTGGCATAGCGTCGGGAGGGATGGAGGTGTTCACCGTAGGGCACGGCGCGCGGCGGGTCGACGAGTTCCTCGCGGTGCTGCGGGAGGCCGGGGTGACCACCCTGGCCGACGTGCGCCGGTTCCCCGGGTCGCGGCGGCACCCGCACTTCGGGCGCGAGGCGCTCGCCGCCGCGCTCGCCGAGGCGGGCATCCGCTACGAGTGGCACGGCGAGGCCCTGGGCGGGCGCCGGTCCCGGCGGCCGCGGTCCCGGCACACCGCGCTCCGGCACGCCGCGTTCGCCGGGTACGCCGACCACATGGACACGCCGGAGTTCCGTACGGCGGTGCAGGAGCTGGCGGAGCGCGCCCGTGATGAGCGGATCGCGGTGATGTGCGCGGAGACCGTCTGGTGGCACTGCCACCGCATGCTCATCGCCGACGCGCTCGCGATGCGCGGCGTGAGCGTGGTCCACCTGCTCGCCGTCGGCCGGCGTGAGCCGTACCGGCCGCACCCGGCGGTACGGCGCGGGGACGACGGATGGCCGGTGTACGACGTGCCCGACACCCTGCCCGGCCTTTAGGAAGGCAGACCCGGATGGGCGCCGGTGGGCGTCAGGCGAAGTAGACGCCGATGCGGTGGCCGGAGAGCTCGTGCACGTCGATGCCGAGGTCGTAGACCTCGGCGAGGATCTCCGGGGTCATCATCTCGGCGGTCGGACCCTGGGCGATCACCTTGCCGTTCTTCATCGCCACGATCGTGTCGGAGTGGCACGAGGCGAAGTTGATGTCGTGCACCACGATGACCACGGTCTTGCCGTAGTCGTCGGCCATGCGGCGCAGGCGGCGCATCATGTGCACCGAGTGCCGCATGTCGAGGTTGTTGAGCGGCTCGTCGAGCAGCACGTAGTCGGTGTCCTGGCAGAGCACCATCGCGACGAACGCGCGCTGCCGCTGGCCGCCGGAGAGCTGGTCGAGGTGGCGGTCGGCGAGGTCGGTGAGCTCGAAGTAGCGCATCGCCTCGTCGACGAGCCGGTGGTCCTCGGCGGTGAGCCGGCCCTGGGTGTGCGGGAACCGGCCGAAGGCGACGAGCTCCCGCACGGTGAGCCGGACCGGCATGTGGTTGTCCTGGCGGAGGATGGCGAGCCGCCGGGCGAGCCGCTCGGTGGGGGTGGTGGCGACGTCCATGCCGTCAACGGTCACGGTGCCCTCGTCGGCGGGGATCAGGCGGCTGATGATCGACAGCAGGGTGGACTTGCCCGCGCCGTTCGCGCCGATGATCGAGGTCACGCCGCCGCGGGGGATGGTGAGCGACACCCGGTCGACGACGACGTGCTCGCCGTACCGCTTGGTGACGTTCGTTATTTCGATCACCGTCGGGACTCCCGGATGAGCAGGACGATGAAGTAGATGCCGCCGATGAAGTTGACGATCACGGTGAGGGCGGTGTCCATGGTGAAGACCCGCTCAAGGATGAGCTGGCCGCCCACCAGCGTGATCACCGCGATCAGCGCGGCGGCGGGCAGCAGGGCGCCGTGCCGGAAGGTGCCGGTGAGCTGCCGGGCGAGGTTCGCCACCAGCAGGCCGAGGAAGGTGATCGGCCCCACGAGCGCGGTGGCGACCGAGACGAGCACCGCGACGATCACCAGCGCCCGGTTCACCACCGCGGCGTGGTCTACGCCGAGGCTCACCGCGTGGTCCCGGCCGAGGGCGACGACGTCGAGCCGCCGGCACAGGCGGATCGCCCAGATCGCCATCGCGCCGATGAGCAGCGCGGAGAAGCCGAGCAGCCCGGGGTCGACCTGGTTGACGCTGGCGAACAGACTGTCCTGCAGGACGACGAAGTCGTTGGGGTTGATCAGGCGGGCGGCGAGCGAGGAGAGGCTGCCGAACAGGGTGCCGAAGATCACCCCGGCGAGCACCATCACGTACAGGTCCCGCCCGCGGCGGCCGAAGAGCCACCGGTAGAGCAGGACGGCGAAGCCGACCATCGCCACCACCTGACCGGAGAAGAGCAGGCGAGGGTCGGCCGAGGCCAGCGCGAGCGCCCCGAACAGGAACACCAGCACGGTCTGGATCAGCACGAAGAGCTGATCGAAACCCATGATCGACGGGGTGAGGATGCGGTTGCCGGTCACGGTCTGGAACAGCACGCTCGACCAGGCGATCGCGACGCCGACCACGGCCATTGTGGCGATCTTGCGAGACCGGATCGCGAGCGCGAACTCCCAGTTCCCGGCGATGCCGGCGAAGGCGAAGGCGGCGACCGCGCCGAGGGCGAGCAGCGCGAGCACCGCGATCGTGCGCCGCTCGCGCCGCCGGGCCGCCGCGAACGCCTCGCCCGTGGAGCGGGCGGCGGCGCCGGTGCGCGTGGGCGCCACCGTTGATTCGGCCGTCGTGGTCATCGCACCCCCAACCGCCTGCCGCCGCGGAGGAGCAGCACGAGGAAGATCGCGCTGCCGATCACGCCGAGCACGGTGGAGACCGGGATCTCGTACGGGAAGCGGATCACCCGGCCGGCCACGTCGCAGAGCAGCACGAACAGCGCACCGGTGAGCGCGGTCGCCGGAAGGGCGTACCGCAGGTTGTCCCCGAGCGCGAGCGTCACCAGGTTGGGGACGATCAGGCTGACGAACGGGATCTCGCCGACCGTCACCACGACCACGGCGGTGATCACCGAGGCGAGCACCAGCCCGGTGTTCACCACCCGGTCGTACCGCACGCCGAGGTTGATCGCGAAGCTGCGGCCCATGCCGGCCACGGTGAACCGGTCGGCGTACAGGTAGCCGAGGAGGGTCACCGCGCCCGCGATCCACAGCAGTTCGTAGCGGCCGCGCAGCACCGCCGAGAAGTCGCCCGAGGTCCACGCGCCGAGGGTCTGCAGCAGGTCGTACCGGTACGCGACGAACGTGGTGGCGGCGCCGATCACCCCGCCGAACATGATCCCGGCGAGGGGAAAGAGGATCATGTCCCGGAAGGTGAGCCGCCGCAGCAGCGTCATGAAGACGAAGGTCCCGGCCAGCGCGCAGGCCACCGCGAGCGCCATCTTGACGATCACGGCCTCTCCCCCGGCGAACAGCGTCGCCACGAGCACGCCCAAGGTCGCCGACTCGGTGGTGCCCGCGGTGGAGGGGGACACGAAGCGGTTCCCGGTGATGTGCATCATCACCAGGCCGGCCACGCTCATCGCGGTCCCGGCGAGCAGTACGGCGAGCAGCCGCGGCAGCCGGGACTCGACGAGGAGGCGCACGTCCTCCTCCCGCGCGTGCAGCAGCCCGGCCGGGGTCATATCGCCGACGCCGATGAACAGCGAGGTGGCGGCCAGGGCGGCGAGCAGCACCACCCCGGCCGCCAGGTGCCACGCGCGGAGCCGGCCGGCGGACGACGGCTTTCGCATCACGACAGGCTGTCGCCGACCGCCTTCACCATGTTCTCCACCGAGCTCAGGGCGTTCGGCGCGATGTACCAGGTGAAGGGGTCCAGGTAGATGATCTTGTTGTTCTTCGCGGCCTTGGTGCCGTTGACGAGCGCGTTGTCGAGCACCTTCTGGGCGGGCTGGCCCTCCTCCCCGATCGCCGCGTCGCGGTCGATGACGTAGAGCAGGTCGGGGTCGGTCTTGGCGATGAACTCGGCGGTGATCGCCTCACCGTGGGTGTCCACCTTGAGGTTCGGGTCGGCCGGCTTCACCCCGATCACGTCGTGGATGAGGCCGAACCGGGAGCCCGGCCCGAAGGCGCTCATCTTGCCGCCGGTGGTGAGCACGATCAGCCCGGTGCGGTCGCCGGCCTTGGCCTTGGCCTCCTGCACGGCCGCGTCGATCGCGTCGAGCCGCTGCTTGACCTCGGCCTCCTTGCCGAAGATGGCGCCGATCGCCTCCATGCGCTGCCGGAAGCTGCCGAGGAAGTCGGAGAAGTCGATGCTGAGGTCGACGGTGCGGGCGATCTTCGTCAGCTCTCCGTACGCGGCGGCGGACCGGGCGGCGACGATGATCAGGTCAGGGCCGAGCGAGTTGACCTTCTCGTAGTCCGGCTCGAACAGCGAGCCGACCTTGGGGTACTCGTCGCCCGCGTACTTGGCGAGGTTGTCCGGGAGGTTCTCCACCGAGGGCACCCCGGCCACCTTGACGCCGAGCTCGTCGAGGGTGGCGAGCACGCCCACGTCGAACACGATCACCTTCTGCGGGTTCTTGGGCACGCTCGTGCTGCCCTGAGCGTGGGCGACGGTCACCTGCTCCGCGGACTGCTGCGGGGTCGCGGCGGTGTCCCCCGAACCGGAGCGCTCACCGCCGCACGCGGCGAGGACCAGCAGTGCTGGCATCAGCATCAATGCGAACAAACGGCGTACTAGGGGCTGGGAACGCACAGAACCTCCAAGGGCGGACCGAGGTTAGGTAAGGCAAACCTAATATGCGTCCGATCCGCTCTGTCACCCACCCCCACTCTTCACGCCAAGCGCAACCCATGGACCGCGGTGCGCAGAGGTCGTCGTGATGTGGTGCTCCGGGGCGTCCCGCGCCGGCCGGACCCGCAGGCCGCCGTGCCGCCGCGCCGAATGTGCCGGCACGGCTCCGCGGAGACCGGTCGAGGATCGGCAGGAGCGACGGGCGCGCTCCAGGGCCTGTGCTCACGGCTGCCGGGAGCGCGGTGCCGCCGTCGCCCGGACGGTGGAGGAGGGGACACCGAGAGGACGGCGGTCAGGCGGAGCATGGACCAGAGGTCCGGACGCCGGGAATTCGCTGAGACGTGACGGCGCTCGTGGCTCGGCGTGGCGAAGAGGCGTGAGATTTCCGCGGATCACTTTGTGGCCGACCCATTTCGGTTTTCGTCCCCGGTGAATAATGCCCAGGGCATTGTCACGGTCTGTCGATTTGGTCAGTGAATGCTGCCTTGGTCGCGATGATCGGATCCGCTTATCGTCCTTGTAGGGCATTCGTGGCAGACGAGGGGGCGAATAGTGGAAACCGAAGCTTCTTCCGGCCGGGACACGTCATTTTTGAAGAATTTCCTTCGGGTGCTGACCGGCCGCGAACTGCGGGAGCTGCGCGAGGAGAGACGCAGATTCCTCGACGACAAGAACGCGCTGCTGGCCGAGCTCAGGAGCGTCGTCGACGAAGCGAATCGCGTGACAACAGCGCTGAGAGAGACGGCTGATGAGGCCGTGAATGAAATCAAGAAGGCGGTCGAGGAAATCCAGCCGGAAACCGATTCCGCCCCCAGCATGGGCGAGCGCCTCTCTCACGAGCTGCTTCAGCACTGGAAGCAGGAAAGGAACTGGAACACGAGCGTCATCATGAGCCTCGAGGCGCTGGCCGTGAACGGGAAAACGGATCTCGCCCAGTGGGCTGCAGTCGAGCTCCGAAATGGCGGCACGATCAGTCTCGGCAGGGACGCCAAGAAGCGGCTCAGTTTGCTGTCGGAAGGAAAGGTGACCCCCCGACGCAGGGGCAAGACGGTGAGCCCATCGAACGGCCGGACTCCTCCGGCATCGGCCGGCGGAGGCAACGGGACCGGGCTGACGCACGGCCAGCCGCCGGCGTTGGACTCCTCCTCGAACCCGTCTGGGCCGGAGCCCGTGAACCCGGCTGTGTTGCCGGAGTCCTCGAACGGCGTCACGGCACCCTCACCCGAGCACGGGGAGTCACCCGCACCGGCGGTGGAGACCGGGCCGTCGCAGTGAGACCCGACCGGTCCGTCGCCGGGGCCGTGAACGCGACCGATGCACCGTTCCAAGGCGGTGGCGCTGCCCCGAAGACCGCCGCGGTCGGCTGACACATGGACAAGAGGGGCGGCTTTGACTCCGGGTCCGGGGCGGCGGCTCCGGCGGGTTCTGACCCGGCCATGGCGGGGGCGGTGGCGGAGCTCGCCGGTGCATGAGCTGCGGTCCACCCGGCCTGCACTCCGCGCATGGACCGCGGTTCACATCTGCGGAGATTGTGTGTGGAGGGCGCCGCCGCGTTCGCCGGGCGCGGGGCCGTACCCGGCGGCGGGGCTCCGGCGGACGGGGTGATCGGCTTCCCGCGTCCGCCAGAGCCGCTCGCCGCTGAACGGCATCGCCCCCACATCAGAGCCCGACGCGGTCGAGGTCACTTGGGGAACCTGAACGATCTGAGAATGTCGTCGACCTGGGCTCTGCGCTCGGCCGGCAACTCATCGATCAAAATGGTGAGCCGGGTCACCGGAAGCACCAGGATCTCGGTCTCGACCGTCGTGCCGCTCTTGCAATAGCTCTTGGCCTTCCGATAGTAGGCTTTGCGGTCCCCGATACGGTACAGGCCGGACTTGAGCATTCGCCCGGGCCGTGCGAGCGGGTCGGACTCCCCGCACGGGCCATAAGGGTTCCGAGTACCGGTGATCTCGTCTGGGTCGCTGATGTCTTCCAGCCGGAATTCTCCGGCATCGTCCTGCCAGGGCCAGATCGCCATGCCGTATTGATGGCAGAACCAGTACTCGTCGTCCTCCTTGTCTTTAGGACGCAGGCAGAAGGCGTTGATGTCATGCGTGTTGTTAGGGAAGTACATCCAGTCGTCCGGCAGGACGAACGAATAGCCTTGCACCATCGTCACCCTTCGGCCGGCACGCGCAGAGGGCGTCGGGGACGCGGTGACCGGAGAAGCCGGCGTGGTTATCGAGGCCTCCGCAGGGATCGCGGTCGGCTGACCCGCGGCTGCTGGGCTCTGCACGGCACCGGCGACGGGTGATGCCGGGGGTTGCCTGCGCGCGGCCGCCTGCTGATCGGTATCTCGACCGGCTCCGAATACGGTGACCGCACCGATCAACGCCGCGCATGCCACCGTCACGGCGACCGCCAGGCCCAGGCTCCGCCATGGCCGCCGCCGACCGGGAACGATCCAATCCGTCTCCTCCGGCGCGGGCATCACCCAGGTCTGGTCGAGAAGGCGGGTGACCTCCTCCTCCGCACTCCCGGATGCCTCTGCGTCCGGGCGCCAGATCCGGCTCACGGACTCGAGGAGGTGGGCCGCGTCGGGCCGCTCGCCGGGATCCTTCGCCAGCGCCTTCGCCACGAGATCCTTTAGAGGCTCCGGCACTCCTTCGAGGTCGGGAGCGTCGGTCAACACGCGCATGGCGATGACCTCCGGCCGCCCTCTGCCAAAGGCCGTCCGGCCCGTGGCCGCGTACAGCACGAGCAGGCCCCACCCGTAGACATCGGCAGGCGGCCCTACCTCGGCACCGCGATACTCTTCCGGGCTGATCCAGCCGGGTGATCCGACGAGCACTCCAGTACGGGTAAGGCTGGTCTCGTCCACCAGGCGAGCGATGCCCATATCGACGAGACGCGGGCCGCTCGGGGAGAGGATGACGTTGGACGGCTTCAGATCGCGATGCACGACTCCGGCGGCATGCGTCGCCTTTATCGCCTCGGCAAGGCCCGCCGCGAGCGCCAGCAACTGATCGCCGGTGAGCGGCCCCGCCGCTGTGACGTGCTGTTCCAGCGTCGGCCCGGGGACGTACTCCGTCGCGAGCCATGGCCGCTTCGCATCGACGTCCGCGTCGAGCAAGCGCACCGTGCAGGTGCCCGCAACGCGTCGCAGGACCACGACCTCACGGGCGAAGCGGGCGCGGAACTCACTGTCATGCGCCAGCTCGGGGTGCACCAGCTTGACGGCCGCACGGCGGCCACGGGCATCGATACCTGCGTACACGACGCCCATGCCGCCCGCGCCGAGGCGGTGCGTGATGCGGAACGGACCGACGCGACGCGGCAGGTCATCCGCGTCTTGCACTGCGGAGTAAGGACCGACGCCCATGGCTTACGTAACTTCGATTACTTGGCGCTACCGGATTTGTTAATCGTCCCTGGTATTCGTATTTTCTGCCGAATGATCCAACGATGAGGTTCATATCCGATTCGGCGACACGGCGCCCGATGATCAGGCTGTCCAGTGCGCGAATATAGGCGGAATATGCCGTGAATGTTCGATCATTCTTACATATAACCTGGTACTTCCGGAATTCGTATGCGTGGCCAACGTTGTTAAAGCGCAATTCGCGCTGGTCAACGGAGATTCCGTGCATATCAGCACAGTAGGTTCCACCTAATGAAAATCCCAAGGGGAAGGTATGCTCCGGGATATCGAGGTTGATTTCCCGCCCCACCCCGACTCCGTAGGCGATGATCACCCCACGCGCTGCGCAGTCCGGCGAATCCGGTGGGCGAACGCAGGTCTCGCCACCGCTCGCGCCAGCCTCTTTCGTGACCGTCCAGCCGGGTGGGTGCAGGAAGAGCCACCCGTCGGCGCTCCGGGCTCGCACCGCGTACCGCGTGGCATCGCTCGCCGGGGTGGTCCCGCTAGCGGACGCCGTGACGGTCGATGACGGCGTCGACACGGGCGAGGTGGATACCGCCGGTGGGGCGGACAGAGCGGTCCCGCGCACCTGAGGCTGCGCCCGAGGCCCGGCCTCTGTCGCGACCGGCCCACCCGGCAGCCCGGTGACGGCCAAGGCGCCCGCGCCGAGCACGGCCATGCCCAGCATTGCGGCCAGTGCCGGCACCACGAGCCGGCGGCGTGCGGGTGCGGGGACTCGCCATTCCGGTTCGTCCGTCGCGGGCATGACCCACGTGCGTTCCAAGAAACGGGTGACATCCTCGGCCTCCGCTTCCACGGCCCGCCATGCGCGCCGGCACCCCTCCCGGATGGCGGCGAGATCCGGACGGCGCTCCGGTTCCTTGGCCAATGCGCTGCGGACCAGCTCATCCAGAGGGGCGGGAACGCCGCTGACCTCGGGGACCTCGGTGAGCACCCGTGTCGCGAGGACCTCCGGGCGTCCGGTGCCGAAGGGCGGCCGCCCGGTGGCGGCGTACAGCACGAGCAACGCCCAGCCGTACACGTCGGCGGCCGGTCCCACCTCGTCCCCCCGATACTCCTCCGGGCTGATCCAGCCGGGAGAACCGACCACCATCCCGGTGCGGGTGAGGCTCGTCTGGTCCAGCGCCCTGGCTATGCCCAAGTCGATCAGCCGCGGCCCGATGGGCGAGAGGATGAGGTTGGACGGCTTCAGGTCCCGATGCACCACATTGACGTCGTGCAGCGAGCCGATGGCCTCGGCGAGCGCCGCCGCGAAGCCGATCACTTCCTGCTCGCCGAGCGGGCCCTGTTTGGCGATCCGCTGGGTGAGCGTCGGTCCCGGGACGTACTCGGTGGCCAGCCACGGCTCGGCGGCATCGGGGTCCGCGGCGAGCATGCGGGCCACGAACTCGCCCTGCACACGCCCGAGCAGAGCGATCTCCCGCCGGAACCGTTCCCGAAACTCACGATCACGCGCCAGCTCAGGGTGGACCCGCTTGACCGCGACCCGGCGCCCCTGGTCGTCCACCGCCGCGAAAACGGTACCCATGCCGCCGACGCCGAGACGGTGCACGAGCCTGTAGGGGCCGATGACGCGCGGATCGTCCTCACGCAACGGCGTGGGTTCTTGATCAGCCATGGGCACACCCCTACGGCCGACCTGGACAACCGACGCCCATGTCCGCGTTGGTGCAGCGGTAGGCCCAGATGCGGATGTCCGGCCTTCTCCCCAACTTCGCTTGTCGTGATCTAGTGGACTTAGCGTAGCAGCAGCACTCGTGAACTAACAACACACATCTGTTGGGTGCAAACCAGAGTCTCTCGGGTGAGGAGGGGTGAGATCCGGAGTAGGTCGTCGTCCACCGGGCTGAGCGCGATCGGCTCGACATGCTGCGCAGCTACAAGAACAGCACCCCGGCTCGATTACCGGAACGGGGGTGACCATCGGGGCGGCCGACCGCAACCACAACCTGCCGATCGATACCGGCATCTTCCCTACTTCGACGGCGAGACATACGGGTATACCGGCTCGCCGTGAACCCCCTGGTCCGCCCGGCTCGTCTGTAACGGGTGAACCGGGTGGTGGCGCGCGGGCCGGCGGGCTCCGCGCCGTCGTGGCCGGCGGTGGGCCGGCCTCGCGGTGCGTCGGTCGGCCCGCCCGGCCTGGCGGTCGCCGCTCCGGCCCGGGAGGCCGGGGTGAGCCGGACGCTCCGGCGGGCTGCGCGCTCGCAGGGATTCCTTATAAGAAAGCGGTCACGTGCGAGCAGCGGTCACGCGCCGGGTGCCGCCGATGGCTCGGGGACGGTGGCGGTGTTCCGCGGCGTACGGCACGGCACGGCGGCGAGGGGGCCGGCGGTGGGCGACCGGCGGCCGCGGCGACGGGTCCGGCGGGTGGCCGGCCGCTGCGACGGAGGCCGGGTCAGGTGGCGCAGGTGAAGCCGGGCCGGGCGGGGGACACCGTCCGGCGGACGCCACCCGGCGGCATGGGGGCCGGCCTCGCGGGGGCGCCGTAGGCGGGGGCGGAGACCGGTTGGGTGCGTACGACCGCGGGCGGCACCGCGGACTCGGGAGGCGGAGGAGCGGTGAAGCTCGCCCAGACCGCCTTGCCCGTGGGGAGCGGGCTCCACCCCCAGCGTTCGCTGATCCCGGCGACCACCTGCAGGCCCCGGCCGGTCTCGGCGGTGCGGTCGAGCGACCGGGGACGGGGCGGTTCGCTGCTCGGGTCGAGGACCATGCAGAGCAGGGAGCGGGACACCCCGAACATCAGCAGGCGGATCGGGGTCAGGTGGGCGGTATTGCGCAGCCCATGGTTGATCGCGTTGGCCACGAGCTCGCAGACCACGAGCTCGACATCGTCCCGGACGTCCGGCATGTCCCAGCGGCGCAGCACGTCGACGACGAATCGCCGGGCCGTCCGCGGGGCGAGGATGTCGGTGCCGAGCTCGCAAACGGCGACGCGCACGTCGCCCCGTTGGCCGTGCGAGGTCCACGGCCAGGGCGTTTTGCCGGAAAAAACCTGTTTGAGGGTGGTCAGCCAGTGTTTGCGCCCATCGGGGGTTAATTCAGGATTTGAGACATGGGCTGTCCGATCAGCGGTCATGGGGGAGCCCTAAGGACGGTGCGTCGCCGGAAGCAGGGGATGAGAGGGTGCAAGTAAATATTGCTACCGCTGGTACCTCTGTGCAACTTCAGATGCACGTGCAGCTATGCGTGGTCGTTAGTGAAATTTTGACTAAATTGACGGATGGGGCACTTCGGGTGCCTGTGAAGCGGCGAAGATGCTGTTCTGTAGGGTGTTGCGGTGATTAGCCCGTTTTAGCTAGTCCGGCGGCACCGGTGTAATCCGGCCGTACGGCAGGGCGGGCCGCCACCCGGATCACGGCCGGTGAGCGGGGTTCCGCCGGGCCATAACCAGCGGGAAGACGCGTGTCCGAAATCTCATCAAGCGTCACTTCAGCACATCGGATTCCCAGGGTTAACATGGGCGGGACCTGGGCATTCTGTCCTCGGCATGCTGCCGGATGAGCCGGAGATCGCGCCGATGGAGGATGTCGGCAATCGGCGATTCGGCTCGTCCGATATGCCGGCCACCGGAGCCGGACGGGGAAGCCTTGCTAGGCTGCTGAGACGTGAGACTGGGCGCTGTCTCACGAGAGTGAGACCGTCGAGAAGTGGGGTCAGACCGTGAAGAAGCTGCTCGTTCTGGCGTTGGTCGCCCTCGGTGGGCTGCTGATCTGGCGCAAGGTGCAGGCCGACCGTGCCGAGCTCGACCTGTGGACCGAGGCCACCGGCAGCGAGAACTGACCATCAGGGATGGTGCTGGATCGTGGTAAGGGTACGGGGATGGCACCCGTGACACTCGCCTGCCTCGACCTGGCAGGCACCACGATCGGTGACATCGACATGGTGGAGCGGGCGTTCGCCGAGGCGATCGCCACGCAGGGCATCGTTCCCGGGACCAGTGCGTATGCACGGGCCATGGTGCATGTGCACAGGTCCCGGGGCTGTCCCAAGATCGAGGTGTTCCGGGGGATCTTCCCCGGGAACGAGGCCCAGGCGCAGGCGGCGAACCTCGCGTTCGAGCGGTCCTTCGAGAGCGCGCTCGAGCGAACCGGGCTGGTCTCCCTCCCTGGGACGGTCGAGGCGCTCGAGAAGCTCCGCGACAACGGGATCAAGATCGCCCTGATCAGCGGTTTCAGCCGGAACACGCTGAGCCGGGTGCTCAGCAACCTGAGCTGGGCCGACATGCTCGACCTCGCGCTCTGCCCGGAGGACGCCGGACGCGGACGCCCCTACCCCGACATGGTCCTCACCGCCGTTCTCCGGCTCGGTATCGACGACGTACGGCAGGTCGCCGTGGTCGGCGACTCGGAGAGCGACATGCTCTGCGGCCGCCGGGCCGGCGCCTCGCTCGTCGTCGGCGTGCTCACCGGCGTCCACAGCCGGGAGCGTCTCATCAGCGGCGGGGCGACCCACATTCTGGACTCCTTCGCCGACTTCCCCGCGCTGGTGCTCGACAGCGAGCCCGACACCCCGGAGACGGTGACCTCGGCGCGCTGATCCGCCGGCATCCGGATTCGCCGGCCATCGGAGTATCGATTGGCGCCGGGGCACGGGCTGTTGCTACCGTGGAGGCCCGAGGGCTGGCGATCTACGTGTTGCGTGGCAGCGCTCACCCAGGGGCCTTAGCTCAGCTGGCAGAGCGCCTGCTTTGCAAGCAGGAGGTCAGGGGTTCGACTCCCCTAGGCTCCACCGCAGTCAGAGGCCGCTTCCCCGCCGGGAGCGGCCTCTCCGCTTTCAGCGGATGTCGGTATGGCCGCCACCGCTTCCGCAAACGGGTGACGAGCTCTTCTCCGATCGCGGCCGGCCATCCCACATGCCGACGGGGTACGGATCGGACCGGCGGACATGCGAGCGTGCGGCTCGACGGTCGGCCGTTGAAAGCGAAAAGCGCGGTGCCCGCGGGCACCGCGCCTTCCTCTGGGTCAGGTCACGAGGCCGGGCAGGGCGGGGGCGTGAAATCCAGGACCCTGCCACTGACATTGTGAGAGGTGATCATCAGCCTCACCCGCATCAGGTCACGCGCCGTCAAGGGGGAGCTCTCCAAGCGGTGCGAGACGGTGACCGTGCTCGGCCCGGTGGTCTCGAACGACCCGGGCACGGTGAGCTCGCCCTCGTTGAAATCCCATCGGTACTCGACGCGGACCGGACCGTTCACCTGGACGGGAGAGCTGAAGGTGATCGCGGGCCCGTATCCGGGAGTGCCGCAGGCGGACAGATCGATCGACCTCTGGATGTTGAGGATCGTGATCTGCAACGGCTGGCACTCCACCTGCGTCTGCGCCGTGGCGGACACGGCCGGGTTCGGCGAGCTGATCTCGATCCACCGCTGCACCGGGCCGCTGGCGGTCACCTCCACGCTGTGGGAGACGTTCTTGGTCAGCGGGTCGCCCTCGGCGAAGGTCAGCGTCTCGGTCGGTCCCTGAAAGTCCGGGCCCATCCAGCGGTACTGCACGGTGGTGCCGCCGGGCTCGATCCGGTTGACGCTCACGGTGCCGGTGAAGACGCGGGTGATCGGGCAGGCACCCGTGTAGTCCTCCGGCGCCGTCGCCGATGCCGCCGTCTCGACCGGAGGCGCGGGCGGCTCCGGCTCCTCGCACGTCACCTGATAGGCGTTGTGCGCCGAGCGGCCATAGCGCGGGGAGACGATCTCCAAGGCCACCCAGCCCTCTCGTTCGGCTTGAAGGTGTAGGAGATCCTCTTGTCGCGGATGACCTTGACCGTGCCCTTGCCGACGACCCTGCCGTTGTGCACCCACCGGTACTTCACCACGGTCGGGCGGAAGGTCTTGATCAGGCCCTTGGCCGTGACGCCGCGGGACGGCGGGCACACACCGGTGTAGTCGGGCACGTGGACGTACGCCTTGACGAAGTCCGGCTTCTTCCCATGTCCCGGCTTGCCCGGCTTGAGCCGCACAGGGAGCTGGCAGGACACCGCGAAGTACGTCTTCCCGGTGGTCACCTTGCGCGGCGACAACAGCTGGAGCGCCATCCAGCCCAGCATTGCCCGTTTTCAGCAGAAATAGGAGCAGGCCGCCCGGGCAGGGGCGTACGCGCGCCGGTGGACACGGTGGGGCCGGAACACCCGGCGTCTCGTACGGTCGCCCTGATCGGTGGCCGTGGCGGAAAGCGGACAAACGCCGTGCCGGCGAGGATTTCCCGCGAGGGGAATCGTCGGCCCTTCAGAGGGAGGGGATCGTCGCCTCCTCGGTGGTACGCGGGCGAACGTGGCCCGGCCGTCACGAGCGGGGAAGTGAGGCACGCATCCTGTGGATGGCCCGTAAGACGTCATCACGGTTCTTGGCCGACGTCACCCATGCGGGCAGCCGGGCCAGCATGCTCAGCGAACCCGGTACGGCACGCCGCTCCCTCAGCCGTGCCGCGACCCAGGACTCCAGCAGATCCAGGTGCTGGACGTTGTAGGCCCACAGGACATGGCCGCGGCAGCCGGCTTGCAGCCAGAGCGGAAGCCGGAAGAAGGGGTCGACCGGGCCACCGAACAGGAACTCGGAGAAGAACTCGTCCTTGCCGAACCCGCATGCCCGGCAGCGGAGCCGCCGGCGGCCGCTCAAGGCGCTGCTGAGCTCCGGTACGCGATCGGCGGCATCGAGATCCCGTAGCACGAGCGCGCACCCACCGCAGGCGGGGCAACGCACCAGGACGGTGTGGGTCAGCTGCCAGACGTGGATCCGCGGATCCCGGAACCGGCCGCCGGCCTCGCCGCCGACACTCACTCGATCATTATCCGGTGCTCGTGACCGGGAGAGCGGTCTTCCGCATGGATGCGTGCGATCATGCGGCGACGCGACCTGCCGGCATCTCGTGCGCGGCAGATCGTGACGGCTGATCATCCGGCTTTTCCTAGTCGGGCACCGCCTGGCGCCGGACGAGCACCCGAGCGACGGCATGCGCGCCTCAGGTCAGGACGGCCACGGCCGGTCCGAGACGTTGTCCAGCAAAGCGATCCCCGGATTGCAGTCGCCGGCGATGATCCGGCGACCTGCCGGGCCTGTCTCGACCAGGATGAACGCCGTGGTGGGCAGGGACTGCAATGTCGTGGGTTCCACCATGTATTCGTAGACCCGTGACATGGTCCGCCCGACGGTCTCCGAGTCTGCGGTCGCCCACTTGCGGGTTTCCTGCCAGCTCCGTGACCATGATTCGCTGGTCGAATGGTGACCGCCGCCGCTCTTCGTCGTGCCGTCGGGTCCTCTGCTGGTCGACCAGCTGCTGCCCCAGCTCTCCCCTTCTTGATGCTGTACGCCCCACGACTCCGCGCCACCGGTGACGAGCGTGCGACCGACCTGCTCGGTGATCTGGCTGAGCGTGAACCTGAACCCACGCCCGATGTAGTCCGCGGCCGTCGTGGCTTCTTGGTGGTTGCGCAGGCACATCAGGAACGTGGCGCTGTCCGTCCCGCCCATGAGCTGCTGCAGCTCACCCCGGAGATGCTCGATCAGCAGCACTAACCGGACATCGGCCCTGCGGGCGTACTTGGTGATCGCCTCCAAGGTCTGGAGGCCGAGATGGTCGGCGCCGGCGACCACGACGACTCCCTGGGGCTCGCGGTTGGACAGCGCGCGCACGAGCTCCTGTGCCAGCACGTGATCGGTGAACTCCTTGCGGCGTCGGTTGTTGTCGAAGGTGGCCACTATGGTCAGTCCGCGCAGGTTCCACGGCGAGTCGTACCCGGTGCCCGGCTCCGTGCCGTCTGACGCCATCCGCCGCGCCCCGCCGTCCACCGCGAGGAGATGCAGGGTGTTGCTCAAGAAGCGAAGTTCTTTCAGGGTGAATTCCGATTGGCCGAGGGTGCCGGCATAGGCCGACAGCCGTTCGACCTCCGCGCTGTGCAGCGGACCGCCGCCGGAAGGCTCGTAGGCCCCCTGCAGTACGGCCAGGCCGGCGGCGATGCGGGTGAAGGAAAGGGGACCGGACAGTCGCTGGAGCACCGCGTTGAGCAGGTCGGCATGGAGTGCCCGGGCGTCCGCGTGGTTCGTGGACTGCCGCAGGCCGTGCACCGCCTCGGCGAGCAGTTCGGCGCACTCGTCCGTGCTCGCGGTGGCGAGCAGGTCAATGCGGTGCAGTTCGTTCGGTAGCGCGATCCGGTTGACGGGGATTCCCCGTACCGCGGTGAGAGCCGCCAATCCTCCGCCGACGTCGTGCTCGGTGAAATCGAGCAGGACCAAGTCCTGACGGGCGCCGAGCAAGGAACCGCCTGCCGTGGCCAGCAGGCTCGCCCAGCCTTCAGGGGTTCCGCCGAACACGTCGACCCTGGAGGGTGCCGAAACGAGCCGGATGGGATACCAAGAAACGGCGGTCTCCCATCGCCGCCGCTCGGCCTCGTCATACGCCGCAACGGCCTGTTTCCAGTTCTGTACGGCAACCTGGTACTGCGCGAACGCTGCATCACGCACTTTCCGGTATTCGTGCTGCAGCTGGTCGATCCGCTGCTTGTTCAGGTTCGGCCGAATGAACCACTGGAAACCGAACCATGCGGCGACAGGGAGCAGGATGAACATCAGCGGCGGAAGGGTCGCGCACGCGAGCATGGTGATCATGTAGCGGATCCGGTCCTTCCGCTTCGCCTCCGCCTCCTGTTGCGCCTGCAACAGGTCGACCAGCTCCTCGGGCAACGGAGGCTCTTGCCACACCGGCTCTTGGTCAAGGTAAGGGTTTGCCCGGATCGGTTCCGGCTCGCGGAACTCGAACCCCCATCGCTCATCAGGCACGAACAGCCGGTCCGCCAGCTGCATGTTCAACTCAGCCACCTACTCCCGCGGCCCGACGACTCAGCTTCATTCGGTTCCGGACACCTTTTCTGATGAATAAGGACTATCCGCTTTTCTGGGCAGGCTGCGTTTCACCGCTCTCGATTAGTGACTCAGGACGTACGGCAGAAGCCGGCTGTCCTGTCTGGAATGCTTGGTTGACCCCGCTTATCAACTCTTGAAAATACTGACCATTTAGGTTCACGTCTACTGTAAGTGCGCCCGGTGGGGGAGCCGCCTCACATGCGGGAAGTCAGCGGTTCGGCTCCCTTGGCTTCGACTACATATCACCGCTTTTGGCCTTTTTGTCGTCAATCGAGCCATTGCGGGTTTCGAGGGCGAGGCTTCCGGCCGGGCGCGTGTCCGGCTCTGTGGCGCGCTTATCGTTGTCCCTGGATGTGGCCGCGCCACAGGGGTGTGCGCCGGCCGTACCGATCGAGAGCCGAGGAGCCAGGAGAGTGCCTGCCATGAGCGGTGAGCCCTGGCCGGCGCCTGGTGCTCGGTGGCCCTCTCGCCGGCACCCGGTGGACCGGCGCGTGCCGGCGGCCGCCCCGCTGATCGCCGTGCTCCTTTCCCTGATCGCCGTCGTGTTCGGCGCGGTGTCACCGGCGTCCGCGACCGCCGTACCGGCCTCCCCATCGGCCGTTGCTCCGGTGCCGGGACGAGCGCCGGCCGCCGCCGCGGCGACACCGGCCACCGCTCCCCACGCCTCCCCGCCCGCATCCCCGGCACGGGAGCCCGCCGCCGCCGTCTCGCCGCCCGCATCCGCGGCAGGGGAGCCGGCCGTCGCCTCCGTCTCCGTATCCACGGCAGGGGAGCCGGCCGTCGCCTCCGCGCCACCGGCCGCGGCGGCCGCCGCACCCCAACCCCGCGAGGCTCGATCAGGAACGGTCTCCCCCGCCGACCAGGCGCAGCGGGTCGCGGTGATCGGCGTGCCCGGCCTCCGGTGGAGCGACCTCGACCCCGAGCGCACCCCCAACCTCTGGCAGCTCGCCACCGAGGGCGCGGTCGCCTCGCTCTCCACCCGGACCATCCCGCCCGAGGGGACGTCGGTGAACTGCCCGGTCGCCGGGTGGCTGACGGTCTCCGCCGGGCAGCGGGCCGCCGCGCCGGGCCCGGGCTGCCCACCCGCCCCGGAGCCGGTCCGCGCCGCCGACGGGTCGGCCACCGTCCCCGGGTGGTCCGAGCTGGCCGCCCTGCAGCGGTCGAGCGCCTACCAGGCGAGGATCGGCCTGCTCGGCCAGGCGATCACCGCGGCCGGGGGCCGGGTCGCCGCCGTCGGCCCCGGGGCGGCGCTCGCCGCCGCCGACCAGAACGGCCGGGTCGCCACGTACGCGCGCACCCCGGGCGAGCTGCCCGACCTCACCCCGTACGCCGTGGTCTTCGCCGAGGCCGGGGAGATCGCCAGAGCGTGGTGGCGCGCGGGTCAGGGCCGCGCGGTCGAGCTCGACGACGCGGCCCGCGCCACCGCGGTCCGCGCCGCCGACCGGACCGTGGGCGAGCTACTGCGACACCTCCCACCCGAGACCCTCGTCCTCGTCGCCGGCCTCTCCGACGCCGGATCCCTGGCGCACCTCCACGTCGCCATCGCCCTCGGCCCCGGCCGGGGCGAGCCGTACTGGCGGAGCACGCTCACCGCGGCCTCCACCCGCCAGGACGCCCTGGTCACGATCACCGACGTGACCGCGACCGTCACCCACGTGCTCGGCCTCCCCACCCCGGAGGGCGCGGTGGGCCGGCCGTGGCGCCCCGCCGGACCGGCCCCGGAGGACCCGGTCGCCGAGCTCGCCGCCGCCGACCTGGCGGGCCAGGTGCTCCGGGAGATCAGGCCGTCGTTCTACGCCGCCCTCGTGATCGTGCAGCTCGCCTTCTACGGCATCGCCGCGGCCGTGGTCCGCCGGTTCCGGCGGATGCTCACCGCGGTCCAGGTGGTCGCCGTGGTGAGCGGGGCGGTCCCGGTGGCGACGTTCCTCGCCCAGCTCGTGCCGTGGTGGAGCGCCGGGCGCCCGATGCTCGCCCTCAACGCGGTGATCCTCGGCTTCGCCGTCCTGATCGCCGGGCTGGCGTTCGCCGGGCCGTGGCGGCGGCACGTGCTCGGCCCGCTCACCGTGGTCGCCGGGGTGAGCTCGCTCACCCTGCTCATCGACGTGATGACCGGCTCCCACCTGCAGGTGAACGCGGTCACCGGGTACGAACCGGTGACCGGGGGCCGGTTCTACGGGTTCGGCAACATCGCGTTCGCGGTGTTCGCGACCGGCACGATCCTGTTCCTCGCCGGGCTGTGGCGGCTGCGCGGCGGCCTGCTGCGGCCGGTGGTCCTCGGCTACGCCCTCTTCGCGATCGTCGTGGACGGCTGGCCGGGCTGGGGGGCGGACTTCGGCGGGGTGCCGTCGTTCGTGCTCGGCGTGGCCGTGTTCGCCTTGCTGGCCTTCGGGCTGCGGATCTCCCCCGGCCGGCTGGGTCTCATCGCGCTCGGCGGCGCGGTCCTGATCGCCGCGCTCAGCGTCGCGGACTGGCTGCGGCCCGCCGACCGGCGCACCCACCTCGGGGCGTTCGTCGACCGGGTGCTCGCCGGGGAGGGCTGGCCGATCGTCACCCGCAAGCTCTCCGCGATGCTCAACACGCTCGGCAACGTGTGGCTGACCCTGCTCGCCCTGGTCGCGGTCGCGTTCCTCTTCCTCGTGCTCCACAAGCCGTCCCGGTGGGGCGCGTCCGCGCTCTCCCAGGCGTACGGCAGGGCGCCCGAGCTGCGCGCCGGGCTGTTCGGCGCGCTCGCCACCGCGATCTGCGGGTTCGTGCTCAACGACTCGGGGATCGCGATCCCCGCGATGGCCCTGACGGTGGCCGTGCCGCTCACGCTCGCGGCCGCGGTGCGCGCGCTCCGGCTCGGGCCGCCCACCACAGCAGACCGATCGTCAGCGGAATCAGCGCGCACGGCACCGCCCACTCCCTGACCACGCTCACCAGCCAGCCGAGGTCCGCGGGCTGGCCGTGCTGCCGGGCCGGGAGGTACCCGAGCGAGAGCGCGGTGAGGTGGGCGACCAGGAACGCCTCGAGCGCCGAGGCGGGGACGAGCGCGAGCAGCGCGAACGCCAGCCCGGCGTACCAGGGCAGCACGTACGGCGCGGCGAACAGCCAGGCGGCGGTGAGCGCGAGCGCCACCGCCGCGCCCTCCCGGTACGGCACGGCCGCCGGTGTGCCCGCCACCGCCGTGGCCGGCGGGAGCGCGGAGCCTGCGGGGTCACCCGGTCCTTCCGCGCCGGAGCTCCGGTCCACCGGGCGGGAAGGCTCGGCGGCCCCGGCCGCGCCCAGGGGGCCCGCCGCTTCAGCCGCGCCCGATGGGCCCACCGCTCCGGCCGGGCCGGAGGCCCGCGCCGCGCGATCCCGGGCGAGCAGGCGGCGCAGCAGGAGCCCGGCGAGCGACGCGAGCAGCGCCAGGGAGCCTGCTTGGATCCACGGCCGGTAGGCCCCCGGACCGAAGAGGGCCTGCAGGGCCCGCTGCACCAGCTTCCACGGCGTGGCGAGCGAGATCGACCGGCTCGCGTTCAGCACCTGGTCGAGCGCGTGCGGCCCGGCGAGCCGGTAGGCGACCAGCACCGTCGCGGTGGCGGTGACCACCACGAGGGCGAGCCGGGCCGGGCGGCGCCGCAGCTCCCAGGCGAGCCCGGGGGCGACCAGCCCGGCGGTGACCTTCACCGCGACGCCCAGCCCGAGCGGCACGCCCGCGCAGGCGACGAGCCCGGCGACGGCGAACGCGATCGCGAGCGTGTCGAGGTGCATGCCGGCGGCGAGCTGGTAGATGAGCAGCGGGTTGGCGATCCACAGCAGCGCGGCGCGGCGCTGCCGTCCCCGGTCCCCGCGGGTGGCGTGGTGGAGGAACAGCCCGGTGGCGATGAACGCGGCGGCGTTGGCGAGCGCGAGCACGAACACGGTGAGCCGCACCGACTCACCGCCGATGTGGCCGGCGAGGGTCTGCAGGGCGGTCGCCACCGGGCCGTAGACGCTCGGGGTGTTCCGCCACTCCTCGACCGCCCCGGTGACCGGGTCGCCGGGCAGGTCGGCGGGCACGGTCACGTACGGGTCGTGGCCGAGCACGGCGATCCGGCCGTAGGCGGCGTAGTTGAGGTGGTCGGCCGAGCCCGACGGCGGCAGGAACGCGAGCACCGCGGCGGCCGCGCACCCGGCGGCCACCAGGGTGCGCGCCCCGGGCAGCCGCTCGGCCGCGAGCAGCCCGGTGGCGAGGCCGGCCGCGCCGAGGACGATTGCCGCGGCGGCGAGCGCGATGACGAGGTGGCCGTCCGGGGCGAGGCCGAGCGAGTACGGCGGGTGCCAGGCGGGCCCGGGGAGCGCGGGGACCATGGCCGACGGCCCGAGCAGGCCGATGGTGATGGTGCACAGGATGGACAGCCAGGAGGCGGCGACGGCGAACCGCGCCGCCGCCGTGCCGTTCAGAGGCCGGACGCCGGATCGCCCGAACGGCCAGGCCGGCCTCGCCGTCTCCGCAGCCACCCGGAAATTTCACCACATCGCCGGTGCCGCCCGATCCGTCTGACGTCCGGGCCCGGGTCAGCGGCGGAGCGCGCGGATCGTCCGCACGCCCTGCGCGATCACGGGCTCGCGGGCGGCGAGGGCGAGCGCGACGTCACGGAACTGCTTGGCCCGGTGGAGCTGCGACCGCCAGTCGGTGCCGGTCGCCCGGTGGGCCATGTCGACCTCGACCTCGAGGACGCGGAAACCGGCCCGGAGCAGGTCGATGGTCATGCCGGTCTCCACGCCGAACCCGAAGGCGAGGGGCAGCGCCGCCTCGAAGGCGGCGCGGGTGAGGCAGCGCTGGCCGTTGAGCGGCTGCCTCGCCTCCCACCCGGTGAGCCGCTTGATGCCGTCCCGGGCGAGCCGGACCACCATGCCGTGGCCGCCGAGCTTCACCCGGGTGGTGAAGTTCGCGATGGTCATGTCGGCGGCGCCGGAGCGGACCGGGGTGATGAGCGCGTGCGCGGCCGCCGCGGTGTCGCCGAGGTCGGCGTCGAGGAAGAGGAGGTGCCTGGGCTGCTCCCCGTCGAGCAGCCGGACGGCTTCGGCACCGGTCTCCATGGCCGCCGCCTTGCCCCGGTTGCGGCTGTGCCGTACCACGCGGGCCCCGGCCTCCGCGGCCACCCGGGCGGTCTCGTCGGCCGACCCGTCGTCGACGACCACGACGAGATCGACGCCGGGGAGCTTCGCCGCGGCGGTCACGGTGGCGCCGATCCGCTCGGCCTCGTCCTTGGCCGGGATCACTACCGCGGTGTCCGGGGTGATGCGTTCGTTCATGAGCGGTCAGCCCTTGTGCTCGGTGGTGAGCAGGTCGTCCGGCACCGCGTCGTGCACGGTGAAGACCGAGTCCAGGCCGGTGACCTGGAGGATCTTCCGTACCGCGGACCGCGGGGCCGCCACCTCCAGATCGCCACCGCGCTCGCGCAGCCGCTTGAGCGCGGAGAGCAGGACGTTCACGCCGGTGGAGTCGCAGAACTCCACCTCGGACATGTCTATCACCACTCGCTGGGGCGAGGTGCTGATAAGCCGCGCGAATTCCGCTTGTAGCTGAGGCGCGGTATATAGGTCGATTTCGCCGGATACGGCCACTATGGCCGTTCCGCCGCTGGATCGCGTCGCGACTTTGAGCTCCACGAGGCGACACTAGCGCCGCACCGGCTCCCGGGTCACGCTTCGCCGGAGCCCACACAATAGTTGCCGCGTTTCTCCGCGATTCTGTAGGCAAGCGAACGCCGAGTACGCAAAGCTTGACGCTGAGCGATACCGGCCTGGCCGGAAGGAGGGCCCGGAACCTCCGCGTCTTGGCCATCGCTTCACGAAGGAGGGCGGGCGCCGAGCACAATGGGCCCGGAAAAGATGAGCAGCGGCATTCCTGAAGACCCAAGTCGGCAGCGGGTCCGCGAGCACCTGGAGATCATCCAGAGCCGCGGCGCGAAGGCGTCGATCTGGCGCGAGACGATCGAACCGTTGCGTCAGTTGATCAATCGTGAGGGCCACGTCCCGGTCACGACCCGGCTCACCCCCGAGGATCTCGACTTCCTCGCCGAGGCGCGGGATGACGTGCTCACCCTCACCGAACTCGTCCTCCGCCTCCTCGAGCTGCACCAGCCGCGGGACGCGGGCGGCATCACCACCGACCCGTCCCGGCCGATCCTGCGGTGCCGGAGCTGCATGTGGCGGTGGCCCTGCCCCACGTTCCGGGCGATGAGCGAGGCGTTCGCGCCGCGGGAACGGCCGGAGCGGATCAACCGCTACCCGATCGGTACGGCATGGCAGGCGCAGCGCGGCCTGCACCGGGCCGGCGAGGGAGCCGCCGGGCCCCGGGTGCCGGGCATCCCCGAGCCGGCGGGGGGCGGGGAGGCGGCCGGGCACGACGTCCCGGGCGAGCCCTGAGCGGTCGCGCCCTCCGGCCCGGTCGCGTACGGTGGCGGTATGGCCCGTATCGCGCTCACCGTCCTGGGGATCTTCCTCGCCCTGTGGCTCGTGTTCGGCTTCGTGCTGCCGACGCTGTTCGCGATCTTCAAGTTCCTGCTGTTCGCCGCGGTCCTCGCGTTCCTCGGGTTCGTGGCGGTCACCCTCGTCGGCAAGGTGTCCGGCAGATCGTGAACCCGGCACGCCCCGGCGGTCACGTCACCGGCTGAGCCGATCGGTCACGTGACCGCCTGAGCCGATCCATCACGTCAGCGGCCGAGCCGATCCCGGGCGCCCGCCGCACCGGGCGCCCGTACCGGGCCGGACGGGCGGGCGACGATAGGGCCGATTCCGGTCACCGGTTTCCCCGGGTTTCGGTACGGCCCGCCGCGCCCGGCGGGTGCTCGGCCGTGTGCGGCCCGGTCCCGTTCTTCGACTCCCAGGAGGCGGTGATCCGCGCCCAGACCGTGGTCTGCCGGTCCTCGTGACGCACCCCCCACCGCTCCGCCACGTAGTCCACGATGCTCAGCCCGCGGCCGCCGAGCGAGGAGAGCGTCAGGCACCCCGCACGCGGCTCGGTCGCCGCCCCACCGTCGCTCACCTGCACCTCGACGTGGCTCTCGGAGCAGCTCCACGCCACCCGGAGCTTGCCCGAGGGGAGCGGATGGGCATGCCGGAGGGCGTTGCTCAGCAGCTCGCTCAGCACGAGAACGACGTCATCGACCGCGGAGGAGACCAGCCCCGCGGCCTGCAGCTCGGCACTGAGGCGCTGGCGGGCGATGGCGACGCTCGACGGCGCGTACGGCAGCATCACAACGCGCGACGCAATCACCTCCCCGCATCCGTTTCCCGGAGGAAACCAGCCCCCCAGTACGGCCGAAATGCCCCGTGAAGTCACCAGAGAAACCGAAGCATCGATCACAGATTGCTGACATTCGACTATTGATCAGTGGTCATCGGGGCCTTCTGCTTACCCTGCCCCGAATCGGGCACCGCACACGGCAGCACCACCCGCATGCGCGTACCCCCTCCGGGACGGGGGTGGGCCGTCACCTCCCCTCCTTGAGCCCGGGCCAGGCTCCGCACGATGTAGAGGCCGAGGCCCACACCGCCGAACCTGCGCCGGTTGCCGCTGTCCGCTTGTACGAACCGTTCGAAGATACGCTCCCGGTCCGCGGGCGCGATGCCCACCCCCTCATCTTCGACCACGACCACCACGCGGTCGCCCTCGGCCCAGGCCGCGACGCGGATCAGGCCCCCGTCCGGCGAGTACTTGAACGCGTTCTCCAGGAGCTGGCCGAGCAGGATCTCGGTGGCGAGGGCGTCCCCGTGGACCAGCGGGAGGCCGGGCTGGACGTCCACCTCGATCCGGTGCCGGTCGGAGAGCGCCGGCAGGCCGAGCGTGGCCGCGCGGATCCGCTCGCCCAGGTCGAACGGCTCGGTCGTGATGGTGAGCGCGCCCGTGCCGGCCCACGCGCCGAGCAGCAGGTGGTCCATGAGCCGCCCGAGCGCGTTGGCGCGTTCCGCGATCGTGCGCACCGCCGACCGCCGCTCCGCGTCGGAGAGGGCGTCCCACCGGCGGTCGAGCGTGCTGGCGAACCCGCGCACGATCGTGATCGGGGTGCGCAGCTCGTGGCCGGTGACGGCGAGGAACAGGTCCTTGGCCTCCTCCAGCTCCTTCGCCCGGGTCACGTCCCGGAAGTCGACCACGGCCTCGCCGGTCTCCGGGATCTCGTTGCACAGCACGTCGAGCCAGCGGCCGGACGGCAGCCGGAAGGTCAGCTTCTCCCCCGGCGCGGGCAGCGGGAACGGCGGCGGCTTCCCGATCACCTCGGCCGCGGTGAGCCCGGTCAGCTCCGCGGCGGCCGCGTTCCACCGCACCACCCGGGACTCGCCGTCGAGCACCGCGATCCCGTCCGCGCACGCGTCGAAGACGGCGCGCTCGTGCGCGCGCTGCCGTACCGCCTCCTGGTAGGCCATGGCGTTGCCCACCGCGATCCCCGCGTGCCCGGCGAGCAGCTCGAGCAGCTCCAGCTCCACGTGGCTCGCCCGGTGTCTCGCGAACAGGGCGTACAGCGCGCCGTACGGCCGGCCGCCGACCGCGGCGAGGCCCACCGCGATGGTGTGCACCCCGGGGACGTACGCCCGGAGCGGCTCCTCACACCCGTCGCCGACGCCGGTCTCGAGCAGCACCGGCCGGCCGGTGCGGAGCAGCTTGCCGACCAGGCTCGTGGCCAGCTCCGCCGTGCTGCCCCGGGCCTCCTCGGGGAGCCGGTGCAGGCCGACGAGCCGCAGCCGGTCCCCCTCGATCGACGCGAACGCCCCGGCGTCGGCGCCGGTGAGCTCGGTGAGGCTCGCCGCGATGCGGTCGAGCACGATCGGCAGGTCGAGGTCGGCGTTGATGTCCGCGACCACGTCGGTGAGCCGCCGGACCAGCCTGGCCCGGCGGGCCGCCCCGCCCTGGGCGGCGTCGTCGTCCTCGACCGAGTGGTAGACGCTCACGTACCCCAGGAGCGCCCCGGTGGGGGAGCGCAGCGCGCTCGTGTCCACCCGCACGTCGAGGAGCCGGCCGTCCCGGTGGTAGCGCCTGCTGCGCAGGGAGACGCGCCCACCGGTGCGGACCCGTTCGAGCACCGCGTTGTGCTCGGCCATCAGCTCCCTGGGCACGATCGGCGCCCGCTTGCCGACGAGCTCCTCGGCCTGCCAGCCGAAGAGCCGCTCGGCCGCCGCGTTCCAGCTCACCACCGCCAGATCGCGGTCGAAGGCGACGATGGCGTCCGGGGCGCTGGCGACGACCGCGCCGGCGACGCCGTCCGCATCCCCGTCGGTCACCCAGGAGCCGTCCACGTCACCCATCGTACCCGCTATCCACTTTCGATTCCGTGGTTTTCCGCGGGCCGGGCACGCTCCGATACGCTTCCTCCACGCAGTGAGAGGAGAAGTGGCACGCCAATGTCCTCTGGGGACCTCGAAGCTCTCCTCCGGGTGACCGCACCGGGGTACAAGGGCGAGCCCGCTCCGGACATCGCCCTCGGGTCCACCGACGGCCCGGTCGGCCGCCTTGTGCTCGCGGTGACCGCACGCGGTGTGGTGGCGTGCAGCTATGAGGACGAGGACACGGTCTACGCGCGGATCCACAAATCGCTGGGCGGGTCCATCGGTTCCGACCCGCGGCGGATCGACCCGGTGCGGCGGGAGCTCGACGCGTACTTCGAAGGCCGGCTCCGCGCCTTCTCCACCCCGGCCGATCTCCAGCTCGCGGCGCCGTTCGTGCGGACCGTGCTCCAGATGATGCTCTCCGTGCCGTACGGCACGACCACGACCTATCGGGACATCGCGGCGCGCATCGGCCGGCCGCAGGCGGTGCGGGCGGTGAGCAGCGCGCTCAGCGCGAACCCGGTCTGCCTGTTCGTGCCGTGCCACCGGGCGGTGGAGTCCGCCGAGTCGCTGGGCGGGTACGCGGGGGGCGCCGAGGCCAAGGGGTACCTGCTCCGGCTCGAAGGCGCGCTCGCCTGATCCCGCCGGCGTACGGCCCGGCCGATCGATGCCCGCGGTCATGGCCGATGAGCCTGGTCCGGTGGTCACCGGCCGGTGAGCGCCGGGTCCCGCCGCTCCGCCTCGGCCATACGCCGCCGCCGGACGATCGGCCCGGCGAGCAGGGTGCCGGCGGCCGAGATCACGAACGCGGCGAGCGCGGCGTTCAGCCATGGCGGGCTGGTGAACCCGATGGCCGAGCGCGCCGCGGCCCAGATCGCGTCCCACCAGCCGACGGTCGGCGTGGCCGTCACGAGCCAGTAGGCGGCGAAGCCGAGCAGCCACGGCACGAGCATGAGCCAGCGCGCGGGGGCGTCCTCCGCGGTGTTCCAGCGGGACGCGCCGCCGAGCACGAAGTAGTCCACCGCGAGCACCGCGAACATCGGCACGAAGACCGCGCCGATCACGCTGAGGAAGGCGCCGTAGGCGGTCACGTCGGCCACGAGCGCGATGAGGATGGTCACCACCCCGACCGCCACCGAGATCACCCGCCGGTCGAGGCGGGGCCGGAGGTTCTGGATCGACATGGTGGTCGAGTAGACGTTCGCGAACGACTGGTCCACCTCGCGCAGCACCAGGATCCCGAAGAACAGCCCGCCGAGCGGGGCGGCGACGAAGGGGTCCCAGACCCGGTCCGGGTCGTTGCCCACGATGGCGAGCGCGGCGATCCCCAGCGCGAGGCAGGCGACCTGGGCGATCGTGTACCCGCCCACCACCCCGGTGAACGCCGCCGCGCTCGACCGGGAGTGCCGGGTGAAGTCGGCGGCGAGCGGCACCCAGGAGACCGACAGGGCGATCACATAGTCGACGGCCGGGGCGAACGCGTGCCACGACCCTTCGCCGAGCGAGGGCACCCGGGCGAAGAGCACCACCGAGAGCCAGACCATCGACACGATCACGCCCGCCGTCACGTACCGCCGCAGCAGCCGCAGCGAGCCGAGCGGCCGGATGGTGAGCGCGATCGTCACCACCCCGGCGAGCACCACCCACAGCGCGTACGGCGTGCCCGGCCCGAAGATCGCCTGGGCTCCCCGGGCGATCACCCACAGCTCGAACGCCCCCCAGCCGAGCATCTGCACGATGTTGAGCACGGTGGGGACGTAGGAGAGGCGGGTGCCGAACAGGCCCCGGAGCAGCACCATCGCGGGCCGGCCGGTCTGGGTGCCCGGGATCGCCGACACGCCGACCATCGCGGTCCCGATCAGGCTGCCGATGACCGCGGCGAGCAGGGCCGCGGGGAAGGTGAGCGGCTCACCGCCGAGCGGGTCGAGGAGGAACAGCGCGCCGGAGAACCCGAGGAGGCTCACCCCGAGGTTGGCCCAGAACGCCCCCTGGTCGAGCAGGCCGAGGGTCTTGGGCGGCTCTTCGTCGAGGGTGAGCGGGGCTTCGGAACGGTCGGAACCGACGCGGCCAGACGTCATCGCACACTCCCTACGCCGGTATTACCCGGACAGGTTCAGGCGGTCGGCGGCGCCGTGTCAGCCGCCCTCTCAGCCCGGTCAGGCCCGAGCTCCCGCGGTTCGATCGAGTTTTGCCGACGTGATTATGCGCACTGGTCGGTGATTTGTCACGCCCGGTCAAGCCGCGCGGTAAAGAATCCGCAGGCCGCGGCGCGGACCGGGGCAGGCCCGCGCGGTGGAGAACGCCAGGTGGAACGCCGGGCCCCGTCGGCCGCGCCGGGGCCGGCGGCCGGTCCGCGCCGGTGTCAGGCCACGTACGGGGGCATCCCGGTCTCGCTCACCATCGGGCGGCCGGCCGCCGCCCATGACTGCATGCCGCCGCCCACGTTGATCGCCTGCTTGCCGATGTGGTTGAGCCACGCGGCCGCCTGCGCGGACCGGCCGCCCGCCCGGCAGATCACGTAGATCGGCTGGGCGTCGGGCACCTCCCCGATCCGGGACCGCAGGTCGCCCATGGGGATGTGCACCGCCTGCGGCGCGTGCCCGGCCCGCCATTCGTCGAGCTCCCGGACGTCGAGCAGGAAGGCGTTCTCGGGGACCTCGCTCGCGTCCACTTCGTGCACCGTCATGCGTGCCATTCTGCAGGCCGGCGCCGGGTGCTCGCCCCGGCGGGGAGCGGACGCCTGCGCCTGAGCCGGCCCCGCGGGGAGCGGACGCGTGCGGCTGAGCCGCCCTTGCCCCGAGCGGACGCGCTTCCGCGGCCGGCCGCCCTCACCGGAGCAGCCGGGACAGCCGCCGGTCGGCGAGGGGCCTGCCGCCGGTCTGACACGTCGGGCAGTACTGGAGCGCCGAGTCCGCGAACGACACCTCGCGGATCGTGTCGCCGCACGCGTGGCACGCCTCGCCGGTACGGCCGTGCACCCGCATGCGGAGCCGCGGGTGCGGTTCCGGGCGCTCGGCGGCGAGCGCCCGCGCCTCGGCGACCGCCTCGCCGAGGACGGTCACGATCGCCGAGTGGAGCGCGGCCACCTGGTCGTCGGTCAGCGAGTCGGCGAGCTTGAACGGGGAGAGCCGGGCGGCGTGCAGGATCTCGTCGGAGTACGCGTCGCCGATCCCGGAGATCAGCCGCTGATCGCGGAGCAGCCCTTTGACCTGGGTACGGCCGGCCCGGACGATCTCACGGAGCCGGGCCACGGTGAAGCCGTCCGACAGCGGATCGATCCCCAGGCCGGCGATGCCCGGCACCTCGGCCGGGTCGTGCACCACGTAGAGCGCGAGGCGCTTGCGCGGGCCCGCCTCGTGCAGCTCGAACCCCGGCGCCCTGCCCTCGGGGTCCGGCGAGAGCCGTACCCGGGCGGCGAGCGGACCCCGCCCGGACCGGGCGGGCCGGGCGCCGGTGAGGTCGTCGCGCCAGCGCAACCGGCCGCTCCGGCCGAGGTGCGCGACCAGGTGCAGGCCCTCGCACTCCAGGTCGAGGAACTTGCCGTGCCGGTGCACGCCGGTGATCGCCCGCCCCACGAGCGCCGCCGGAGGCGGGTTCACGGTCTTCAACGCCTGGACCGCGACCACGTCGGCCCCGGCGACCGTACGGCCGCCGGCCCGCGCGCGCAGGAAGGCGGCGAGCGCCTCGACCTCGGGCAGCTCCGGCATGCCCTGCAGGTACCCGGCGCCCGCCGCGGCAATCCCGCGGCCGCCGTGGGCCGCCGGATCAGACGGGGACGTCCCAGAAGGCGAGCTCGTGGTTCATGCCCTCGATGAACAGGGCCTTGGCCCGTTCGGGGTCCGGGTTCGCCTCGTCGAGCATCACCGCGATCCGGTCCGCGAGCGCGGCGAAGTTCGGGTCGGCGTAGGTCTCCACCCACCGCCGGTACCGCGGCTCGGCGGGCGGGTTCTTGGCGAGGATCTGGCCGAGGGTGGAGTACCCCCACATGCACGGGTAGAGCGCGGCGAGACCCTCGGCGTAGTTCGCCGCCGCCTCCAGCAGGAACGAGGTGTAGGCGGCGCAGGCCGGCCCCTTCACCGCACCCTCCAGGTCCGCGCCGAACTCGGCGGAGAGCGACCGGTGCAGGTTGAGCTCGTCGTGGAAGGTCGAGTACGCCAGGTCGACCAGGTCGCCGAGGTGCTTGTCCGGCGCCTGCCAGGCGAGGCGGCAGAACACCCGCACGTAGTCGTGGAGGTACAGGTAGTCCTGCTCCAGCCACGACCGGAACACCTCCTCCGGCAGGTCACCGTTGGCGATGCCCCGGACCGTCGGGTGGGCGAGCTGGGCGTCGAGCATCGGCCGCCCAATGGCCTGCAATTCCTGCGAGATACCCATGAAACGCATTCTGCCCGGGGGCCGGGATCGCCGCTTAGGGTGGAACCGTGACGCTGACGATCGCCGAAGAACTCCTGCTGCTCGGCTACCACGACGAGACCGGCCGCCCCCAGGCCGGGAGCGTGGAGCTCGACGCCGCCGTCGCCGGCGCCCTGCTGGCCGAGCTCGCCGTCGCCGGCCGCATCGACCTCCGGGACGACATGGTCGTGGTCACCGACCGCTCCCCGGTCGGTGACGAGGAGCTCGACGCCGTCCTGGCCCGCGTCCACGGCGAGCCCAAGCCGCGCAAGGCGCAGTGGTGGGTGGAGAGACTGCGCTCCGGCGAGCTCCGCAAGCGCCTGCTGCGGCGCCTCGCCGAGCGGGGTGTGCTCAGTGAGGAGACCACCAAGCTGTTCGGCCTCATCCCCCTGCGGCGCTACCCGGAACGGGACCCGTCGGCCGAGCAGGAGATCAGGCGGCGGATCGAGAACGTGCTGACCGGGGCCGACCCGGACCCGCGGACCGCGGTCCTCATCTCGCTGCTCCACGCGGCGAGGCTCGACCGCAAGGCGTTCCCCAAGACCCACCGGAGGCGGATCAAGGAGATCGCCGAGGGAGAGTGGGCCGGCGCCGCCGTGTACCGGGCGATCGTCGCCGTCCAGGCCGCGGTGACCGCCGCGGTCGCCGCCGCGATCGCGGCCACGAGCGCCGCCGCCGGGAGCTGAGCCCTCGCATCGGCGCGGTACGGCCGGCGGCCTCGGGTCTCATCCGCCGGCACCCGCTCCGTGAGGCGACCTGCGCGGCGTGGCGGCCGGTGCCGGGCCGCCCTCCGCCGTCGCGCGGGCCGAGGCGGCTCGGAACGCCCCGGTCACCGCGCTACTTGTTGCTGAGCACGTCCTTCGGGACCGGCCGGTCCTCCTTGAGCGCGTTGAACAGCCGCAGCGCCTTCTCGGTGTCCCACTTCACCACCGCCATCCCGTTGATCGTGGGCAGGGCGCCGATCGGCACCGCGGTGGAGATCGGCTTGTCCCGCATGGCCAGGGCGAGCCGGAGCAGGTCGATCGGCCCGGTGCCCGGGTCCACGGTGACCGCGTCCGCCGCGCTGAGCGCGAGCGGCACCGAGCTGAACGGGTTGAGCAGGGTGCCCGGGCTGGCCGCCTTGCTCACCAGGGCGGCGAGGAACTGGCGCTGGCGCTGGGTGCGCTCGAGGTCGGGGATGGCGCCGGTCGCCCGGGTGCGGACGTAGCCGAGCGCCGTGCCGCCGTCCATGACCTGGCAGCCCTTCTTCAGGTTGATGCCGGCCTTGGGGTCCTTGATGTTCTGCTTCACGCAGATCTCGACCCCGCCGATGGCGTCGACGATGTCGACGAACCCGCCGAAGCCGATCTCCATGTAGTGGTCGATCCGGATCCCCGTGACCTGCTCGACGGTCTTGACCAGCAGCTCCGGGCCGCCGAACGCGTAGGCCGCGTTCAGCTTGTTCCTGCCGTGCCCGTCGATCGGCACGTACGAGTCCCGGGGCAGGCTGACCAGGGTCGGCCGGCCGTCCCGGGGGATGTGGAGCAGCATCACGGTGTCGGTCCGCCGGCCGCCGACCGAACCGGTGGCGAGCCGCTTCCGCTCGGCCGCGGTCAGCCCTTCCCGGCTGTCCGAGCCGACCAGCAGCCAGTCGGTGCCCGGCGTCTCCTCGGGCCGCCCGGGGTAGTCGGAGAACGCCTCGGTCGTGGTGAGCCGGGAGCCGATCCAGAAGTAGCCGCCCACCACGAAGACGAGCAGCAGCACGAGCGCGCAGACGAGGGTGGTGCGGATCACCTTGCCCAGGGACCGCCCACCGCCCATCCCCAGGGCGGGCCGCCCGCCGGACCCCGCACCGCCGTCCCCGCGCCCGGATCGGCGCAGCGGCCGTACCGGCTCTCGCCCGGGACGCGGCCTGCCGTATACCCTCGAGGTGATGCGCGGGATCGTGGTCGATCCGTCCCCGGGAGAGGCGCCCGCACCACGGGGCACGTTCTCACCGGAGGGATCCCTCTGTGCCCCGGCGGGGCGGCGGATCACTCGGGTCGCTTCGTCGTCCTCGGCCACCGTCGTTCCCCCGCTCGTCACTCCAACGCGTGTTCTCACGGTACGCGGGCCCTCGTCAGCTGCGTATAAGCCGCTCGGTCACACATACCGAGCCGGCCGACGGGAAACATCGAGACGAGGTCGACCGTTACCCGTGATTGGACATCCCTAGCGAAAGGATGAGTGTGTCGTCCGCTTCGGACCCATGCAGTACCGGCCCGTGCCTCGGCACGGGACCCCATGATCATATGGCGGGCGCCAGATGAGCGCCGCCATAGGCCTGCTGGCCGTTGTGATCATCACCTTCGCGACCGGCTTCTTCGTCGCCCAGGAATTCGCCTTCGTCGCGGCCAACCGCACCGTGCTGCGCGAGCAGGCGCTGCGCGGTGACCGATCCGCCGAACGCGCCCTCACCGTCACGTCGCGGCTCTCGTTCATGCTCTCGGGCGCCCAGCTCGGCATCACCGTGACCACCCTGCTGGTCGGTTTCATCGCCGAGCCCGCGATCGCCGCGGGCGTCCGCGGCCCGCTGCTCGCCATCGGGGTGCCGGAGGAGATGGTCCCCGGCGTGTCGATCACCCTGGGCATCGCGTTCGCCACCGTACTGCAGATGATCTTCGGTGAGCTGGCGCCGAAGAACCTGGGCATCGCCCGGCCCGAGCCGGTGGCGAGGTTCCTCGCCCGGCCCACGCTCGTCTACCTCAAGGTGGCCGGGCCGGTCATCCGCCTCTTCGACTCGGCGGCCAACCGGCTGATCCGCCTCGCCGGGATGGAGCCGGTCGAGGAGCTCGAGCACGGGGTCACCGCCCGGGAGCTCGCCCGGATCGTGGACGAGTCCGCGGCGGCGGGTGAGCTGCCCCGCCGGCTCGCCGACCTGCTCGACCGGGCGCTGGAGTTCGGCGACCGGACCACCGAGGACGTCATGGTGCCGCGCCCGCGCGTGGTCTCCCTCCGCGCCGACCGGCCCGTCGGCGACCTGCTCGAGGCCCTGCGCAGCCACGGCCACTCGCGGTACCCGGTGCTCGGCGAGGCCCCGGACGACGTGGTCGGCGTCACCGGGCTGACCGAGTACGTGCGGGCCGGATCGCCGCGGACCGGGGTGATCCGCGACATCACCCGGCCGGCCATGCTCGTCCCGGCCACGCTGCCGCTCCACGCGCTGCTGGAGCGGATGACGGCCGCCGGGGAGACGTTCGCCTGCGTGATCGACGAGTACGGCGGGCTCGCCGGCGTGGTCTCCATCGAGGACCTCGCCGAGGAGCTGGTCGGGGAGCTTGTCGACGAGAACGACCCCGAGCCGCTCGGCGTCGTCCGGGTCGGCGACGACGGCTGGAATGTGCCGGGCACGCTCCGGCTCGACGAGGTCGAGCGCGCCACCGGCGTCCGGCTGCCGGAGAGCGAGGACTACGAGACGATCGCCGGCCTGGTGCTCGCCCGCCTCGGCCGCATGGCCGAGGTCGGCGACGAGGTGGCGGTCGCGGTCCTCCCGGACGACGACCTGTTCGCCGAGGAGGAGCAGCGGCACGCCGCGCTCGGCGTGCTGAGCGTGCGCCGCCGGGTGCCCGAGTGGGTACGGCTCACGCTCCGGATGGGGCCGCCGCCCAACCCCGGCGACGACTCCACGGCGGAACCGGACGTGCGGTGGGCCCACGGACGGCGGCTGCCGGTCTCCCCGCCGCAGGGGAGGGGCGCCGGTCGCCCCATGGGCGGGCCGGCCGCGCCGCCTCCGGTGAACGGCGCAGCGGTCCCTGAGGGTGAGCCGGTCTCCCCGCGGGCCGCGTCCGAGGCCGGCTCGAGCGAACCACTGGGCTGGAGGGCGCGATGACCGACCTCGGCGCCATCCTGCTCGGTGTGCTCCTCCTCATCGGCAACGGCCTCTTCGTCGCCGCCGAGTTCGCGGTGGTCTCCGCCCAGCGGCACCGCATGGAGGAGCTGGCGCGCGCCGGTGGGCGGCCGGCCCGGATCGCCGCCCGGGCCGCGGTGCGCAGCAGCCGGGAGCTCTCGCTCATGCTCGCCGGCGCGCAGCTCGGGATCACGCTCTGCTCGCTCGGCCTCGGCATGGTCGCCGAGCCCGCGGTCGAGCACCTCCTCGGGCCGGTGCTCGTCTTCCTGCCCGAAGCCATCCACACCCCGGTGGCGTACCTGGTGGCGCTGGGGCTGGTGACCTTCCTGCACATGGTCGTGGGCGAGATGGCGCCCAAGTCGCTGGCGCTCACCCACCCGGAGCGCGCCGCCCTCGGGCTGGCCCTGCCGTTCCGCGGCTTCGTCTGGATCGTCCGCCCGCTCCTCGCCCTGCTGAACGGGCTGACCAACGCGACCCTCCGGCTCGTCGGGGTCCGGCCGCGGGACGAGCTCGCCGTGGCCAAGACCCCGCGGCAGCTCGCCATGCTGGTCGCCGAGTCGGGCCGGATGGGCATGCTCGACCGGCACAAGCACGACCTGCTGCTGCGCGCGTTCCGCGCCCAGACCCGGCGGGTCGAGGAGCTCATGCTCCCGGTCGACCAGGCGCCGGCCGTCCCCGCCGGGGCGAGCGCCGACCTCATCCGCGCCACGGCCGCCCGTGACGGCGGGCACCGCATGCTCGTGGTCTCACCGGACGGCGTGCTCGGCGTGCTGCACGTCAGGGACGCCCTGATCAACCCGGACCGGCCGCCGGAGACGCTCGCCACCGCGGCGCCGCGGATCCCGGCCGGGACCACCGTCCCCGACGCGGTGACCGTGCTCCAGGAGGCCCGGGCACAGCTCGGGCTGGTCACCGACGAGCGCGGCGCGGTGATCGGTGTGGTCGATCTCACCCGGCTGATCGGGGAGCTGCTCGCCGCCTGACCGCCGGACACGGCCCGGTGCGCGAGCCGCGGGGGCGCCCTCGCGGCCGGCGCGCGCCGGGCCCGGCCCCGTCCCGGGCCCGGTCCCGCCTCGGCGAACCGCGCGGTGGCCGTGCCGTTCTGGCCGACCGGCCGGATCCGGCGATCCGCGGCACCCTCGAACGGATCCCTCACGCCTCCCGCACGCCGACGAGAGATGGCTCCGGGCACCGGGCGGGGCCACCGGGCGTCTCCCCGGTCGGGGCCGTACGGCCAGCCGGGCGGCGGGCCGTACGGGGCAGGCCGGAGCCGGGCCGCGCGGGGCTGCGTGGGCCACGCAGGAGAACTCGCAGGAGAAGACGCGGTAGAGACGCGACGCCGGGAGACGACGCCGGAAACGAAAAACCCGCCGGATCGCTCCAGCGGGTGACCTGGTGGGCAAGGGGGGAGTTGAACCCCCACGTCCGAAGACACACGGACCTGAACCGTGCGCGTCTGCCATTCCGCCACTTGCCCGGGTGGAACTTCGCCGCTTGGCGGCTGCCAGCAAAGGTTAGCACGTATCTGCCCGTACTAGCGAACCCGGATACGATCCTTCTATTGGTGCGGACTTGCTCGGTGCCGTACTGAAGCGGTCGCGACCAACGAGGGAGGAAGGGAGGCATCCGGTGGGAGTCCTCCAGCGCTTCGAGCGCAGGCTCGAAGGCTTGGTTGAAGGGGCCTTTGCGCGGGCGTTCAAATCGGATCTCCAGCCGGTCGAGGTGGCCAGCGCCATCCAGCGGGAGATGGACGAGCGGGCCGCGATCGTCGCGCAGGGCCGCACGCTCGTGCCGAACGACTTCGTGGTCGAGCTGTCGATCACCGATGGTGAGCGCCTGCAGGTGTACGCGGACAGCCTCTGCCAGGAGCTCGCGAACCTCGCCCGGGAGTACGCCAAGGAGCAGGGCTACTCGTTCGTCGGGCCGGTCCGGGTGCGGTTCGAGACCGCCGACGACCTGGCGGTGGGCCTGTTCCGGATCCGGTCGGGGGTGATCCGCGGGGCCACCGTGGAGCAGGACGAGATCCGCCACCCGGTGACCGACATGCCGGTGCGCAAGGGGGTGTTCCGGGGCCGGCCGCGGCTGCTCGTCTCCACCCAGGACGACCCCACCGGCCAGCGCTCGTTCGAGCTCACCACCCCGGTCACCTTGCTCGGCCGCGGCACCGATTGCGATCTTCGGCTCGTGGACCCGGGTGTCTCGCGGCATCATGCTGAGTTAAGGATCGAGGGTGACAAGGTCGTGCTCGTCGATCTGGGCTCGACGAACGGCACCTTCGTCAACGGCCAGCCGGTCCGCAGGATCGAGATGCAGGATGGAACGAGGGTGACCCTGGGCCGGACCACCCTGGTCTTCCGGCGCGACTAAGAGGTAGACGAGCGGTCCATGTCCGAGCTAACGCTGCTGCTCATCCGGATCGCCTTCCTGGCGCTGCTTTGGCTCTTCGTGATAGCGGCGGTGGGCGTGATCCGGACCGACCTGTTCGGCCCGCGTACGGCTCCCGCGCCCGGACGCAGCCCGGCCCGACAGGGAATGGCCCTGCCGAAGCTCAAGCCCAAGCGGGGTCAACCTCGTCAGCTCGTCGTGACCGCAGGTCCCCTCCAGGGCACGGTAATCGACCTCACCGACTCCCCCATCACCATCGGGAGGGCGAGCGACGCCACGCTCGTCCTCAACGACGACTACGCTTCCAGTCGGCATGCCCGGCTCTTCCCGCAGGATGGCCAGTGGATCGTGGAAGATCTCGGCTCGACCAACGGCACATACCTCGAACGCTCTAAAGTGACCCGCCCGACCCCGGTGCCTGTCGGAGTTCCGATCCGCATCGGCAAAACCGTCCTTGAATTGCGCAAATGACCATCGCACTCCGCTACGCCGCTCGCTCTGACGTCGGCCTCCTCCGTGAGGGGAACGAGGACTCGGCGTATGCCAGCGGTCGCCTGCTCGCCGTCGCCGACGGTATGGGCGGGCACGCCCACGGCGAGGTGGCGAGCTCGGTCGCCATCGCAGCCCTGTCCTCCCTCGACAGGGACACGTCCGGCAGTGACCTGGTCAGCGACATCGAGGCGGCCTTCCGGGACGCCAACCATCAGCTCCAGGAGCTGGTCAACCGGGACCCGAGCCTGAAGGGCATGGGCACCACGCTCACCGCGATGCTGTGGAACGGGTTGCGGTTCGCCCTCGCCCATGTCGGCGACTCCCGCGCCTATCTGCTGCGCAACGGTGAGCTCTACCAGATCACGCACGACCACACGCTCGTGCAGTCGCTGGTGGACGACGGGCGCATCACCCAGGAGGAGGCCGCCAACCACCCGCAGCGATCGATCCTGCTCCGCGCCCTGGACGGGACCGCGGAGGTCGACCCGGACCTGCAGGACCGGGAGGCCCAGGTCGGCGACCGGTACCTGCTCTGCTCGGACGGCCTCTCCACGGTGGTCAGCCCGGAGACCCTCCACCACACGCTCACCACGATCGAGGATCCGGAGGAGGTGGTCCGGCAGCTCATCGACCTGGCGAACCGGGGCGGTGGGCCGGACAACATCACCTGCGTGGTCGCCGATGTGATCGAGATCGACGATCCCGAACCGCCGCAGACCAAGGCGGCGATCGTCGGCGCGGCCGGCTCGGGCCGGCTGGAGGCCCTCTCCCGCGATCTCGGGCTGGGGAACGGGCTGGGGAACCGGAGCGCGGTCACCGCCCCCCAGCCGGTGATCACGGATGAGGACCTCGACGACGCGCCGGCCGGCCGGGCGGGGCGGCGGGCGCGCGGGCGCCGCACCTGGCTGCGGGTGCTCGGCGGGATCACCGTCACCGCGGCCGCGCTGGGCGCCGGCGGCTACGGCGCCCAGCAGTGGATCAACAGCCAGTACTATGTCGGTGCGCAAGGCGACCGGCTCGTGGTCTACCAGGGCATCGACGCCGAGCTCGGCCCGCTGTCGTTCAAGAAGGTGGCCTACACCGAGAACGTGCGCCTCTCCTCCCTCCCCGCCGTACAGCAGAGCCAGATCCGCAGCGGGATCCAGGTCGAGGACCTGCAGGACGGCATCGAGACGCTCAAACGGTTCGCCGCCTCGGCGCAGCCGTCGACGGAGACCATCGACACGCTCTCGAGCCCGTCGGGGTCGGGTCAGTGAGCGCCATCCCATCGCCGCAGGTGCCGACGACCGCCAAGCGGCGGGTCGTCCAGCTCGGCATGCTCACCTTCGCCGTGCTGGTGGTGATGGCGGCCTACGCCGGCGTCGGGCTCGGCATCAACGGCCAGGTCCCCTCCGGCATGCTGGGCTACGGCCTCGGCCTCGGCGGCCTGGTCTTCGCGGCCTACCTGGTCCTCGCCAGGTTCGCCCCGTGGGCCGACCCGCTGCTGCTCCCCCTGGTCACCCTGATCAACGGCATCGGCCTGGTGATGATCTACCGGATCGAGCAGGCCGGTCAGCCGGGGGCGAACGCCACCACCCAGCTCATGTGGACCGCGCTGGGCGTGGTGATGTTCGCGGTGACCCTGATCGTGCTGCGGGACCACCGCATCCTGCAGCGCTTCACCTACACCGCCGGGTTCGCCGGCCTGGTGCTGCTCGCCATCCCGGCCATCCTCCCCAGCAGCCTCAGCGAGGTGCAGGGTGCCAAGATCTGGATCCGGATCGGCGGGTTCTCCATCCAGCCCGGCGAGTTCGCCAAGCTCGCCTTAGTCGTCTTCTTCGCGGGCTACCTCGTCGCGAAGAAGGACGTGCTCTCTCTGGCCGGCCGCAGGCTGCTCTTCATCGACCTGCCCCGCGGCCGCGACATGGGGCCCATCCTCATCACCTGGCTGCTCAGCCTCGGCGTGCTCGTCCTGGAGAAGGACCTCGGCACCTCGCTGCTGCTGTTCGGCGCGTTCATCGCGATGCTCTACATCGCGACCCAGCGCACCTCGTGGGTGCTGATCGGGCTGCTGCTCTTCGTCGGCGGCGCCTACCTCGCCGGGCAGATCTTCAGCCACGTGGAGGCCCGGTTCGAAGGCTGGCTGCACGCCGACGACAACGAGATCTACAACCGCACGTTCGGCGGCAGCTACCAGCTCATGCAGGGCCTGTTCGGCATCGGGTCGGGCGGCATCCTCGGCACCGGGCTCGGCCGGGGCCACCCCGAGCTGATCCCGCTGTCGTTCTCGGACTTCATCTTCCCCGCGGTGGGCGAGGAGCTCGGCATCACCGGCCTGATGGCCCTGCTCATGGTGTACATGCTCATCGTCGAGCGGGGCCTGCGCACCGCGCTCGGGGCCCGGGACCCGTTCTCCAAGCTGCTCGCCGGCGGCCTCTCGTTCATCCTCGCCTGGCAGGTGTTCATCATCGTCGGGGGCGTGACCCGGCTCATCCCGCTCACCGGCTTGGTGACACCGTTCATGTCGGCGGGAGGATCCGCACTGCTCGCCAACTGGATGCTCATCGCCATGCTGGTGCGGATGTCGGACGCGGCGCGCAGGCCGCCGCCACAGGCGATCCAGAACGAGGGTGAGACACAGGTGATGCGGCGATGAACAGCACGGTCAAGCGGACCGCCGTCGCCTGCCTGTTCATGTTCCTCCTGCTCATGGGGAACGTGACCTACATCGGCGCGGTGCAGGCGGAAGGGCTGAAGAACGACCCGCGCAACGCGCGCGCCTTCTTCGCCCGGTACAACATCGACCGGGGCTGGATCACCGCCAACAACGGCAAGGTCACCCTCGCCCGGACCAAGGACACCGGCGACGCCACCTTCCGGTTCAAGCGCGAGTACCCGGGCGGGAAGGCGTTCTCGCACGTCGTCGGATACTTCGCCCCGGAGAGCGCGACCGGCATCGAGGCGGCGGCCGGCCGGTACCTCGACGGCACCCACCCTGACCTGGTCGTCCGCCGCGCGATCGACCTGGTCAGCGGCAAGCCGGCCAAGGGCGCCAACGTCGACCTCACCCTCGACGTCCAGGCGCAGCGGGTCGCGTACCGGCTGCTCAACGGCACGGGCAAGCGCGGCGCGGTGGTGGCGCTCGACCCCAAGACCGGGGCGGTGCTCGCCATGGTCTCGTCGCCGTCGTACGACGCCAACCCGCTCGCCCAGCCGAACAAGGCGAAGGTCAACGCGGCCTGGCAGAAGCTCAACAAGGACGACAACAAGCCGCTGATCAACCGGGCGATCGAGCAGACCTACCCGCCGGGTTCGACGTTCAAGGTCGTCACCTCGGCCATGTTCCTCAGCGAGGACACCTCCCGGGACGAGAACACGGTCGTCGACGCCCCGGACGCGCTGCCGCTCCCCGGGGTGGTGCAACCGCTGCGCAACTACCGCGGCGAGTCGTGCGGTGGCCAGGCCACGATGCTGCGGGCGCTCGCCATCTCGTGCAACACGCCCTTCGCCAAGATCGGCATGGACCTCGGCTACGACCGGCTGAAGGAGCAGGCGGAGCGGTTCGGCGTGGGCAAGCCGCTGGAGATCCCGCTCTACGTGCAGCCGAGCGACATCGGCCCGCAGGAGGACAAGGCCGCCCTCGCCCAGACCTCGATCGGGCAGCGGAGCAACCGGATGACCCCGCTGCAGATGGCCATGGTGGCCGCCGGGATCGCGAACAACGGCACGGTCATGAAGCCGTACCTGATCAACAAGATCGTCGCCCCGGACGGCACCGAGCTCGAGGTCACCGAGCCGGAGGAGCTCACCGAGGCGGTGAGCCCGGAGGTCGCGGCCGAGCTGACCAGGATGATGGTCGGCGTGGTGCAGCAGGGCACCGGCCGGGCCGCGCAGGTGCCCGGGATCACGGTGGCGGGCAAGACCGGAACCGCGGAGACCGGTCCGGGCCAGCCCTCGCACGCCTGGTTCATCTGCTTCGCCCCGGCCGAGGATCCCAAGGTCGCGGTCGCCGTCATCGTGGAGTCCGGTAGCGCGGGCAGCGACGCCACCGGTGGCGCGGTGGCGGCCCCGATCGCCCGCGAGGTCATACAGGCGGTGCTGGGACGGTGAACCCCGACACGGTTCTCGGCGGCCGATACCGGCTGATCTCCCGCATCGCGGCCGGCGGGATGGGGGAGGTCTGGCGGGCGCTGGACGAGTCGCTGGGCCGTGAGGTGGCGGTGAAGGTGATGCACAGCCACGTCGCCGCCGACCCGTCGTTCCGCACCCGGTTCCGCACCGAGGCCCGGATCACCGCGGCGCTCACCGACCCGGGGATCGCCCAGGTCTACGACTACGGGGAGTCGGACAGCGTCGCCTACCTGGTCATGGAGCTGGTGCACGGCGAGCCGCTCGCCGCGATCCTCTCCCGGAACGGCGCCCTCGACCCCCAGGTCACGCTCGACATCATCGAGCAGGCCGCCAAGGGCCTGTACGCGGCGCACCGCAACGGGGTCATCCACCGGGACATCAAGCCCGGCAACCTGCTCGTCACCGAGGACGGCCAGGTCAAGATCACCGATTTCGGGATCGCCCGGGCCCTGGAGGCCGCCCGGCTGACCCGGACCGGGACCGTGCTCGGCACCGCGCAGTACGTGAGCCCGGAGCAGGCGTCCGGCAGCGAGCTCACCCCGGCGAGCGACATCTACTCGCTCGGCGTCGTCGCGTACGAGTGCCTCGCCGGCCGCCCGCCGTTCACCGCGGACACCCCGGTCGCGCTGGTCCTCAAGCACATCAACACCCCGCCGCCGCCCCTGCCCGAAACGGTGCCGCAGGCGGTGCGGGATCTCGTCTCCGCCATGCTCGCCAAGGATCCGGCGGCCCGCCCGGCCGACGGCGCCGAGCTCGCCCGCCGGGTGCGCGCGCTGCGCGCCACGCTCACCGGGGAGCCGGCCCGCCGGCTGGGCGCGCTCACCGATCCCAGCGGCTTCCCCGTCGCCCGGACCGCGGGGTTACCCCCGCAGGAGCCGCGGGACCTGCCCACGACGAAACCCGAGCTTCCCGAGACCGCCGCCGGCCCCGGCCCGGGGAGCGGGCGCAGGACCGGCCGCAGGCCGATGATCATCGGGGGCGTGGTGGCGGGCTGTGCCCTCGCCGCGGTCATCGGGGTGCTCGCCCCCCGGTTCACCGAGTCCGCCGTCGAGCCGCCCCGGGAGTGGCCGGCCTCGCCGACCCCGGAGGTCTCCCCCACCCCGGTGCAACCGTCCAGGTCACCAGCGGTCCGGCCGACCCAGAGGGTGGTTCAGGTGCCGTCGGCGACACCTTTTCCTACGCCGTCGGCTACGGTTATCACGTCGGCGCCGGCGACCTGGACGCCTACCCCGTCCGCGTCACCGACCCCTAGTCTTAGTCAAACGCCACCCTCGACTCCGACTCACCAACCCACGGACACCGCGGCTCCGACGGCCTCCCCGACCGAGACGAGCCCTCCGGACGACGAGGGGACCGACGAGAAGGGGGTCGATGATTGACACCGGCGGCACCAGATGAACGGCAAGGGACAGTGCAGAACATGATTCAGCCACGACTTCTCGGCGGACGCTATCAGCTCGAAAGCGTCGTGGGGCGTGGCGGCATGGCGGAGGTGTATCGCGCCCGGGACATCCGGCTCGACCGGATCGTCGCGATCAAGACGCTCCGCTCCGACCTCGCCAGGGACCACACTTTCCAGGCGCGGTTCCGGAGGGAGGCACAGTCCGCCGCTTCACTGAACCACCCTTCGATCATCGCCGTCTACGACACCGGCGAGGACGTGGTGGACGGCACGCCGGTGCCGTACATCGTCATGGAGTACGTGGAGGGCCGGACGCTCCGTGACGTGCTCCGCACCGAGCGCAAGGTGCTGCCGGAACGGGCGCTGGAGCTGACCGACGGCATCCTCCGGGCGCTGGACTACAGCCACCGCGGCGGCATCGTGCACCGGGACATCAAGCCGGCGAACGTCATGCTCACCAACAGCGGTGAGGTCAAGGTCATGGACTTCGGCATCGCCCGGGCGATGGCCGACTCCGCCGCCACCATGACCCAGACCGCCCAGGTGATCGGAACCGCCCAGTACCTGTCCCCCGAGCAGGCCCGCGGTGAGCGCGTCGACGCGCGCAGCGACATCTACTCCACCGGTTGCGTGCTCTACGAGCTGCTGACCGGCCAGCCGCCGTTCACGGGTGACTCGCCCGTCGCCATCGCCTACCAGCACGTCCGAGAGGACCCGATCCCGCCGTCGCACATCGACCCGGAGATCCCCAAGTGGGCCGACGCCATCGTGCTCAAGGCGATGGCCAAGGACCCGTTCCAGCGTTACCAGAGCGCCGCCGAGATGCGGGCCGACATCCAGCGGGTGCTCTCCGGCCTGCCGGTCGACCCGCAGACGATGGCCCTTGCCACCAGCTACCAGCAGTACGGCGGGGCGGCCGACCGCACCCGGACGATGACCGCGACCGACGTCCCGTCGGTGCAGGCGACCCAGGCCATCCCCGACTACGAGTACGGCCCGCCGGAGCGGAACGGCCGGTACGACCGGCGGCGCGGCGGCGGGAACACCGCGCTGAAGACCGCGCTGTGGATCGTGATCCCGCTCCTGATCATCGGTGCGTTCATCGGCATCGGCTACGCGTTCCTCAGCCCCGGGTCGTCGAGCACGACCAAGGTCAAGGTGCCCCAGCTGGTGAACCAGACCAAGGAGGCCGCGGAGAAGGCGCTCACCGACCTGGGGCTCAAGGTCGCCTACGGCCCGGCCGAGTACCACGACGAGGTGCCGAAGAACTCGGTGATCCGCACCGAGCCCGCGGCCGACACCGAGGTCTCGCTGGGGGACACGGTCACGGTCATCCTCTCCAAGGGCCGGGAGCTGGTCTCGATCCCGACCGACATCATCGGCAAGACGCCGGAGGAGGCGAAGGCCGAGCTGGAGGCCCTGGGCCTCAACGTGAGCATCGTGATGAAGACCGCGCCCGGCAAGCCGCAGGGCAAGGTGTACGACACCAACCCGAAGCCCGGCCAGCGGGTGGCGAAGGACACGCTGGTCCGGCTGTACGTGCCGCGGGAGCTCGCCCAGGTGCCGAGCGTGGTCGGCATCCCCGAGGACGAGGCGCGCGCCACCCTGGAGGGGGCCGGCTTCAAGGTGAAGGTGGTCACCCGCAACAGCGACGTCCCCGTGGGGAACGTCATCGACCAGACCCCGGCGCCCGGCACCAAGCTGCAGCCCGGCACCACGGTGACGCTGATCGTGTCGAGCGGCCCGGCGGTGCAGCAGAACCCCGATGACGGTCTGCCCACGGAGCCGCCGATGGACGACCTGCCCACGGACGACGGCGAGGACGACGGCGGCGGCATCGACCTGAACGGCGACCCCTTCGGGTGATCCGGGCCCGGCGGACGGGCCACGGCGGTGACCCCTCCGGGCGCCGCCGGAGCGCCGTCCGCCGCTCGCCGAGCGCTCGCGGCCGCCCTGGTGCGGCCGCGTTTTCATTTCATCGGCCGGCGCCTCCCGGGGCGCGGGGGTGCGGCGGCCGGCGCACGCGGGCGGGCGACGCAAGGGGACGAGACGGATCGCCGGCGGACGCGCCGCCGGGAGAACCGCGTACGGCGGCGCCGGTAGAACCGCGTCTGGCGGATGCGCCTCGCGGACCCGGGCGCGCGAGGCGGCGGGACGGCGGTATGCGCCCGGACATGGGTGAGGGCTTCCGCCACTCGGGGGCAATGGCGGAAGCCCTCACCCGGTACGTCGTTTCAAAGGGGGCGAGTGTTACACATCTCGAGCCAATTTTTCAGAAGCCGATGACCGTGCTCGGAAGCGATCGATTCAGGGTGGAACTGGACGCCCTCGATCGGCGCGGTGCGGTGCCGTACCCCCATAATCACGCCGTCCGGGGTGACCGCGCTCACCTCCAGCTCCGGGGGGACCGTCCCGGGCACGACCGCGAGCGAGTGGTACCGGGTCATGGTCACCGGGGACGGGAGCGAGCGGAACACCCCGCGGCCGTCGTGGAGGATCGGGCTGGTCCGGCCGTGCATGAGCTCGGGCGCCCGGGCCACGGTCGCGCCGTACGCCACCGCGATCGCCTGGTGGCCCAGGCACACGCCGAGCAGCGGAAGCCGGTGCTCCGCGGCGTGCCGGACCAGGGGCACGCTGATCCCGGCCGCCTCCGGGCTGCCCGGCCCCGGGGAGATGAGCACGCCGTCGAAGCCCGCGGTGTCGGTGAGGCCCACCCGGTCGCGCGGCCGTACGTCACAGTGGGCGCCGAGCCGACGGAGGTACTGGACGATCGTGTGGACGAAGCTGTCGTGGTTGTCCACCACGAGCACACGGGTCGCGGTCATACGCCTTCCGGTGGCGGGAGGAGTGCCGGACTCCCCACTATAGGAAGGGAACGCGGGACGCCGTCCCCACCGCGTACCGTCCCTGCCCCGCACCACGCCGGACAGCGGTTACGCTACTGACCGAAGACCGCAGGCCTATCAGGAGAGATCCCGTGCCCAAGTCGAAGGTTCGCAAGAAGGCCGTCTACACGCCGCCGAAGCGGGCGCAGGCGGTGAAGACGAGCCCGCGCTGGCTCGCCCCCCTCATGGTCACCTGCTGGATCGTCGGCATCCTCTGGATCGCGGTCTACTACATCGCGCCGCAGACGCCGGGCATCGAGACGCTGGGCAACTGGAACCTGCTGGTCGGTTTCGGCCTCATCATCCTGGGCGTGATCCTCTCCACGAGGTGGCGCTGAGCCGCCCAAGATGGCGGTTTCCAGAGGCCGGCTTTCCACAGCGATTATCCACAGGCTGTGAATGATCGACAGCCTGGCGTGTCACTCAAGCGGCGGTAAGCGCACGGTCACCGGAAGAGCGCCAGCGGGTACGGCGGGAGCAGCGTGACGGCGCAGATCAGCGCCGCCAGCACCGCCACCGCAACCGCGGACTGGACGAGGGTGCGGTGCCGCTCGGGCGCGTAGACGAGGCCGGCGGCCACGACGGTGCCGGTCACCAGCCCGCCGAGGTGGCCCTGCCAGCTGATGCCCGGGACCACGAACGTGATCAGCACGTTGATCCCGATCAGCCAGAGCACGCCGCGCACGTCGGTGCCGAGCCGCCGGGCGACCACGAACAGCGCGCCGAACAGGCCGTAGATCGCCCCCGAGGCGCCGAGCGCCGCCACGCCGAAGAGGTAGATCGCGACCGACCCGCCGAGGGCGGAGAGCAGGTAGAGCGCGGCGAACCGCGCCGAGCCGAGCAGGCGCTCCAGATCCGGGCCGATCACGTAGAGCGCCCACATGTTGAAGAGGATGTGCCAGAAGGACGGCGGCGGGGCGTGCAGGAACGCGCTGGTGATCAGCCGCCACCACTCGCCCTGGTACACCCCGATGGACCACATCCCGTAGGCGCTGATCACCCGCTCGGGGTCGAGCACCTCGGCCACGTACGCGAGCAGGTTGATCGCGAGCAGGGTCCAGCTCACGCGCGCCGTGGTGACCGGGGCACCGCCGAACACCGTGCGGGCCCGCCGTACCGTGCGGTTGCCCTCCTGGACGCAGTCGAGGCACTGGTAGCCGACGGCCGCCTCGCGCATGCAGTCCGGGCAGATGCTCCGGTCGCAGCGCTGGCAGCGGACGTAGGTCTCGCGATCCGGGTGGCGGTAGCAGGTCGGTACCGCCGCCCCGGGGGGATGCGGTGGGCTCGGCGGTGGCTGGGAGGTCATGGAGTCCTTCCAAGACGGGTCGCTGACGCCAGCCTATAAGCCGATGGCGCCCGGCAGGCGTTCCCTCAGGATCGCTCGATGGTGACCTCTTCGATCACCGCGTCCTGGAGCGGGCGGTCCCGGTGGTCCGTGGGGGTCCGCGCGATCGAGTCGACCACCTCGGTGCCCTCGATCACCTCGCCGAAGATCGTGTGGTTCCGGTCGAGGTGCGGCTGCGGTGCCACGGTGATGAAGAACTGCGAGCCGTTGGTGCCGCGGCCGCGCCACTTCCCGGCGTTCGCCATGGCGACCAGGTACGGCCGGTCGAACCGGTTCTCGTCGTGGATCTCGTCGTCGAACATGTACCCGGGGCCGCCGGTCCCCTGCCCGATCGGGTCCCCGCCCTGGATCATGAACCCGTCGATGACCCGGTGGAAGATCGTCCCGTTGTAGAGCGGGGTGGTCATCCGCTCCCCGGTCGCCGGGTGCCGCCACTCCCGGGTGCCCTCGGCGAGCTCGACGAAATTGCGCACCGTGTTGGGCGCCTTGTCCGGGAAGAGCTTGATGCGGATCGTGCCGTGATTGGTACGCAGATTAGCGATCAGAGTCTCGGCCACGGACGGCGCCCCCTTTGGGTGACTGGCGTTAGTTATCCGTCTCACAGGGTATCGAGCGGTCGCAACCGGAGCCGCGACCATCCAGAGGAGATGGGGGCCGGGCAGGCCCCGTCCGCAAGGGAGGCGATTTCGTCGATGCGCACGTCAATGGGGCGGGGAGGACGCCGGGAGAGCATGCTGAACCCCCAGGACCTGATGGGCCGCGTGCGGAGCGCGGCCAAGAAGGCCGGCGTCCGGATGACGCCGGTGGCCGGTACGGCACGCGATGTCGCGGCACAGCGGATCGAGGACGCGCGGCTGTGGGCGGCGCCCAAGCTCGACCAGGCGGCCCACTCGGTGGAGGAGCAGATCGCCCCGGTGGTGAGCGCGTTCCTCACCGAGCTCGCCAGGCGGCTGGAGAGCACGGCACCGAAGAAGACCCGCCGCTGGCCGCTCGCCGCCCTGTGCACCGGCGCCGCGATCGGCGCCATAGGCGTGGCCATGTACCGCGGCAACGCCAAGCGCTGGGCGGAGTCCGTACGGGACACCGTCCGGGGCGTGGAGCAGCCGACCACCGACTGGTCGCAGGAGCGGACCGGCTCGATGCAGCAGGGCGCGGAGCAGACGCGGAGGCCGTGAGCCGGAGCGCGGTGCCGCGCGGTGGCCTCGGGCTCCGCGCGGCTTTCGCGTGCGGAGCCGGCGCCGCGGGACCCGGTCACCGGGAGACCTGCCTGGGTGGGGCGAAGGCCGCCGGCGTGGGGTGACCGAGGGGTGCGCGTCGCGCCGGTGCGGGTCCCGCTCGCCCGAAGACATGCCGGGCGGACGCGACTGCCGCCGGCGCGGTGCGCCGAGCGGGTACGGCGGTGCGGCCGCCGATGGGCGTGCGGGAACTGCGGGACCGGATGCGGCGCCGCGATTCGCGGCCGGGGACGTGGTCACGCGGTCGCGGGGATCGGGGCCCGGGCCGGCATGACCCGGGCGACGAGCATGCACGTGTCGTCCCGGGGGTTGCTCGGCTCCAGGACGCCCATCACCGCGGCCAGCCGATCGGCGGGCCGGGCGCGCAGCGCGTCGGCGATTGCCGTGCAGAGCACGTCCAGTCCTTCGGCGAGGTCGCGGCCCGGGCGTTCGATGAGCCCGTCGGTGAACATCACCACCAGGTCGTCCGGCTCGAGCCGCACCCGGTCGCAGCAGTAGGTGACCTGCTGGGACACGCCGAGCATCATCCCGGTGTGGAACAGCGGCCTCACCGTGTCCCCGCGGACCAGCAGGATCGGCGGGTGACCGGCGTGGGCCCAGGTGAACGTCCGGTCCGTGCTCCGGTAGTGGGCGACCACGGCCGTGGCGATCACATCGGGCCGCATGCGCTGCAGCAGCCGGTTGAGCACCACGAGGATCTCGCCCGGGTCGTGCTGCGCGAACGCGAGCCCGGTGATGGCGTGGCGGAGCTTGGCCATCGCGGAGGCGGCGGGCAGGCCGTGCCCGGCGACGTCGCCGACGGCGAGCAGCACCTCTTCGTCGCTCACGTGGATCGCCTGGTACCAGTCGCCGCCGAGCGGCTCCATCTGCGCGGGCAGGTAGCGGACCGCCACCTCCAGATCGGCCTCGGGGAACGGCTCGTTCTGGACGGGCATGATGATGTGCTGCAGCTCGGCGGTGAGCTGTGATTCCTCTTCGAGCCGCTGCCGTACGTCGGCGAGCTGGTCGGCGGTGCGCTGCCAGTGGGTGATGTCCTGCAGCACGCCGTGGACCTCGATCGGCCGGCCCCGGATGTCCCGCCGCGCCTCGATGCACGCCCGGATGAGCCGCAGCCCGTCGGGGACGCGGATGCGGACTTCGAACTCGCACGGCCCGTCGGTCTCGGTGAGCATGGCGATCGCCTGGTCGAAGATCACCAGGTCGTCGGGGTGGACGATGGCGCGGTACTCCTGCAGGTCGAGCGGCCCGTCGTCCGGGTCCCGGCCGTGGATGGCGTAGAGCTGGGGCGACCAGATGATCTCGCCGCTGTACAGCCCCCAGTGGACCCAGCCGAGGTTCCCCAGGCGATCGGTGTGCCGCAGCCGCATGGCCAGCCGCTCTTCTTCGTCGAGGCGGGTCCACGAGATCAGCAGGCCGTCGCCGATGCGGGCCACCCGGATCGCGTGGTTGGCGTGGCGGACCACGCCGTCCTCGCTCTCGCTGTGCTCGTAGCGGGCGATCTCCTCGGCCTTCCCGATCTCCATGACCCGGAGCATGCACTCCCAGACCTCGGTGTCGCCGATCTCCGGGTTGTCCTGGCGCATGAGCCGGCCGGGCTGCGCCAGCCCGATCAGCCCGGCGGTGTTCATGGCCGTGGGGCTGGCCGCCCGCAGTTCGAAGTCGACGATCTCCCCGGACTCGTTCCGGACCGGTGTGGCCCAGACGGCGCGGTCGGCGATGGCGTCCAGGAACTCCTGGGCCAGGGTGCCGGCGCTCGTCTCCGCTGAGCGCCCGGGGAAGCCGAAGGTGGGGGCCCATGACCCTTGGGCCGGGCGCCTGGGAACGCGATCACCTGACATGAATGGTCCTACCTCTCCCAAGCGCCATCCGAAAGCACCGCCCACTGTTCGCTCCCATCTGCCGGTGGTGACGTGCTGGGTCACCCGATGAGACCTGATGGGAGAAATGCACCTTCTTTCCGCCGGGAGTCCTATGTCTGCCTCTGGGTCCAGCTTCGTACGGCGAAGCCCGCGGCAAAACCGCGGGACGTACAACCGCAGGTAGATAAACCGCCAGATTTCCGCACACCGCCCCGCAGGCTCGGCGGAGCAGGTGCCCCGCCGATCGCACGGGTCCGGTTCGTCCCGGCGGGTCCGCGCCGTCACGGCGGGTCCGCGCCGTCACGGCGTCCAGTGGACCCGCGCTCCGGACGGCCGCTCCGCGGACCGCCCGTCCCGAGGCCGGAACCCCGCCCGCCGCCCGCGGCTCCAGCCTGCGGAAACGGCGGGCACCCCGCGTTTGGGCCGCCGAAAAATCCGGTGAAGTTTGTCGGTCGCGCTTGTTACGGTGCGATCCGTGTCGCCACGCGTGCCGTACCCCGACGAGGAGAAGCGCCGCACCGGCGTGAACCGCCGCCGCGGTGCGGTGCCCCGCGGGCACGTGCTCCTCGCCGGGCCCCTGGACCGTCCGCCCGGTTGACCCCTCCCGCCGCGGCCGTACGGCCCGCGGCCGGCGCGGGCGCGGCCGGATCCGACCGGCCCGCCGCGCGGACGGCCGCGCCGTGCGGATGACGCGGTGTGCGCCGCATGGATGACCGGGGCGACTCGCGCCGGTGTGCACGAAACCCGACCACGCAACCTGTTGACCGTTCGACCACGCGGGCGATCGACCACGATGAGCAGACGTCTTCTCTCTTGCCTTCGCCGGCGCATGCGGGCACGGAACCGGCGGACGTCCGGCCTCGGCCAGGACCTCGGCATCCTCCGGGACCGGCGCTTCACCCTCATGCTCGCCGCCCGGATGTTCTCCGCGCTCGGCCTCGCGTTCGCGCCGGTGGCCCTGGCGTTCGGCGTGCTCGAGCTGCCGGGCGCGACCGCGGCGACACTGTCCCTCGTCCTCGCCGCCGAGTCGACGCCGATGGTGCTCTTCATGCTCGTCGGCGGGGTGATCGCGGACCGCATGCCTCGCGACCGGGTGATGATGGCCGGCGAGACGTTCAACGCGATCGGGTACTTCTCCCTCGGCGCGATGCTGCTCACCGGGTGGGCCCCGGTCCCGGCCCTGGCGGCGGCTGCCGCGTTCAGCGGGATCGCCAGCGCCATCGTGGTCCCCGCCATGACCGGGATCGTGCCCGACGTCGTCCCCGCCGCCCGGCTGCAGACCGCCAACGCGCTGCTGGGGCTGGTCACCAACGTCTCCCGGATCGCCGGGCTGGTGCTGAGCGGGGCCGCCGTGGCCCTGCTCGGCGGTGGCTGGGCGCTCGTCGCGAGCGGGGCCATGTTCGCCGCCGCGGCCGTGCTGATCGCGCTGCTCCGCCTCACGCCCGCCGAACGCGCGGAGAACGGGTCCGGCTCGATCATCGCTGACCTGCGCCTGGGGTGGCGCGAGTTCGCCTCCCGGCAGTGGCTGTGGGTCGTGGTCGCGCAGTTCTCCATCGTCGTGATGGCGGTGAACGCCGCCCACGGCGTCCTCGGCCCGCTCATCGCCAAGGAGCACCTGGGCGGTGCCCCTGCCTGGTCGGCGTTCCTCACCGGCGAGGCGGTCGGCATGCTCACCGGGGTGCTCATCGCCATGCGGATCCGGCCCCAGCGGCCCGTCTTGATCACCGCGCTGCTCGCCATCCCCAGCGCCCTGCCGTACCTGCTGCTCGGCGGCGGCGCCCCGCTGTGGGCCGTGGTCGCCGGGGCGTTCGTGCTGGGGGTCTCCTTCGACGTCCTCGGCGTGCTGTGGAACACCACCATGCAGCGGGAGATCCCGCCCGAGGCCCTGTCGCGGGTGGGCTCCTACGACGCGCTGGGCTCGCTGATGTTCGGCCCGATCGGGCTGCTCGTGGCCGGACCGGCCGCGCTCATGATCGGCCCACGGCCGGCGCTCATCGGGTGCGCCGTGATCATCGTCGCGGTCTCCCTCGTCGCGGTGCTCTTCCCGGGGGTGCGCGGGCTGCGCGCCCCGGCGCCCGCCCCGGCCGCGGCGGCCGATGGGAGCGTCACCGCACCGGCCCAGTGACCTGCCACCGCGGCGGTCCCCGGATGAAGGACGGCTTAGGCCCAGCCGCCTGCCGTCGGGGTGGTCCCTTGAATGAAGGAGGCTCGGCCGGGCCGGTCCAGCGGCCTGCCGCCGGGGCCGCCCCCGGTGAACGCGGGCTCATCCAGCCCGCACGGCGGCCTGCCGCCGGGGCGGATCCCCGATGAAAAAGAGGGCTCGGCCGGGCCGGACCGGCGGTCTGCCGCAGGAGCGGTCTCCCGGTCGAGGAGGGCTCAAGCGGGGCGGTCCCCTTATGAAGGGAGGGCTCGGCCGGGCCGGCCGGCGGCCAGCGGCCGGGCGATGCCGTAAGGAGGAGGGACCGGGAGGAGGCCCCCGCCCCCGAGGCCTCCGGGCAAACCGGGCGGAACGCGTCGGGTCATCCCATGGGTAGAGTTGCTGCCCGGTACCGGGGAGGTGACATGGCGGGGGTACAGGAGCGGCTGCGACGGGTCGCGCTCGACACCCGCCCGCTGAGCTTCGCGCCCTACCGGCGGCTCCTCGTCGGCCAGGGCGTCTCCTTCATCGGCTTCCAGCTCACCGCGGTCGCGGTGAGCGGCCAGGTGTACGCGATCAGCGGCTCGTCGCTGTGGGTCGGCATGCTCGGCCCGGTGAGCCTCGTCCCGCTGGTCGTGTTCGGCCTCTGGGGCGGCGCGTTCGCCGACGCGATCGAGCGGCGCCGGCTCCTCCTCATCGGGTCGGTGATCTCCTGGTCCGCGACGGTCGCGCTGCTCCTCCACGCCTGGTCCGGGCTGAACAGCGTGCCCGTGGTGCTCGCCGCGGTGGCCGTCCAGTCGATCGGCTTCGCGATCACCTCGGCGACGCGCGGCGCGATCATCCCCCGGCTCCTGCCCACCGAGCGGGTGGCCGCGGCCAACACGCTCAACTTCATGGTGAGCAACTTCGGCACGGTGGTCGGCCCGCTCCTCGCCGGCGCCGTGCTCCACTTCGGCGGGTTCGCCCTCGCCTACCTGCTCGACGCGATCCTCTTCGGCGCCGGTTTCTACGCCGCGGTACGGCTCCCGCGCATCGAACCCCTCGGGGAGATCTCCCGGCCCGGGCTGCGCTCGGTGCTCGACGGGCTCCGGTACATCGCCACCCAGCCGATCGTGCTGATGTCCTTCGTGGTGGACATCATCGCCATGGCGCTCGCCATGCCGCGGGCGCTCTTCCCGGAGATGACCGCGGAGCGGTTCGGCGGCTCCTCCGTGGCCTTCGGCTGGCTCTCCGCCTCGATCGCCATCGGTTCGGTCACGGCCGCGCTGTTCTCCGGCTGGGTCGGCCGGGTCCGCCGCCAGGGGGTCGCGCTCACCCTCGTGATCGCGCTCTGGGGCCTGGCGGTGGCCGCCGCGGCGTTCGCCCGGCCGCTGTGGCTGGTGGTCACCCTGCTCGCCATCGCCGGCGCCGCCGACCTCGCCTCGGCGGTCTGGCGGCAGACCATCCTCCAGACGTACGCGCCCGACGAGCTGCGCGGCCGCATGCAGGGGGTGTTCATGGTCGTGGTGGCCGGCGGCCCGCGGCTCGGCGACCTGCGGGCCGGCGCGATGGCGAGCGCGTACGGGCTGGTGACCGCCTGGGCGCTCGGCGGGCTGCTCTGCACGGTGCTCGTCCTCATCGTCGGGTTCGCGGTCTCCTCGTTCCGGCGGTACGACGCGTTCGCGCGGCGGCAAGAGACCGGGTGAGCGTGGCGGGAGAACGGCCGGCCGTGGTGCAGGGGCGGGGTGAGCCCTCGTAGATCCGGGCCCTCCATCGGGCCGCCCGGGCGGCCGCGCCCTGGGGTGGGGCGACCCGCCGAGCCGGTCGAGCCGCCCGGCCAGGGCGGCCGCGTCACCCGCCACGGCGACGTCCGGCACCGCGGGATGGGAGCGCGCGGCCGGCGTGACCCGCGAATCGCATCACTCTGGTGAGAATGCGGTGAATTCCCGTGAACGGATAGCGCGGTGAACCGGGAGGCGGCAATAATTCCTTCACCAGCCGGTCGCCATCACGGAATCGGGAACTCGCGTTTATGAAAAAAATTCGGAATTTCGGAATCAGTCGATGTGCGTGGAGATCGCTATAGGGATAAAATAGGCATTTCACCCCAGAGGTTCGCGGTTCGCCCGGCCCGGGCGGGGTCCCAGGGAGGGCGAGGCACGTATCACCACCGCATCAGCGGCCCGTCATTCATCATGTGGTGAATATCACAAGCAGATCTGCCGGTCGTGCCAAGCGGTCTATTCGGTAGCGCTCCGGTTCGGATCATGCACCCAACGCATACGATGTCGTTCACTTGCTGTGTCGCAGGTCACAGGGCGTGACCGCCTGATGTGGCGCATCCCACAATCCGGCTTTCCGGATGTATCATGCGTCACACGGGTCGCCGTACGGCATGTGCGCGGTGCACTTTATGCTTCCCCCATCCTTATGAGAGCGGATAGCGCACCCATCTTCGGAGAAGGGCCGTAAGCGCCCGGCAGCGCCTCTGAGACCGGGAGGTGGGCGATGAGCCTCCAAAGAGTGGCCGTCCCCAATGGTGTAGAGCAAAAAGTCGGAGCCGATGAGCTCTTCTTCTCGACCACGGACCGGCAGGGCCGTATTCGCAGCGGGAATTCGGTCTTCGCCCGGATCTCGCAATTCTCGATCGAGGAGCTCGTCGGGTCCCCGCACAACATCGTGCGCCATCCGGAAATGCCGGCCGGTGTTTTCCGGCTGATCTGGGACCGGCTGTACGCCGACCGGCCGGTGGGCACCTATGTGAAGAACCTCGCCAGGGACGGGAGCAGCTACTGGGTCTTCGCCACCGTCACCCCCCTGGGGACGGACGGCTACCTCTCGGTCCGCATGGCGCCGCGCACCCCGCTCTTCACCACCGTGCAGCGGATCTACGAGTACGTGCTCGAGGCCGAGCGGGAGGCGGCCGAGCGCGACGGGCTGAACCGGCGCGAGGTCGCTCGGCTCGGCAAGGAGCGGCTCGAGGAGATGCTGCGCCGGCTCGGGTTCCACTCCCACGATGAGTTCCTCGCCGAGGCGCTCTCCGGTGAGGTCGCCGCCCGCGGCCGCATGGCGTCGGGCACCTACGCCCGGCCCTGGGCCGAAGGGGCCATCGCCGAGGTGCTGAGCAGCTCGGGTGCGCTGGAGGAGATCCTCGCCTCCCTGGTGCAGCGGCTCGACAGCTACCGGACGCTCAGCGAGCGGCTCGAGCGGGCGTCCACCAACGTGCTCGACATCGCCCGCCGCCTCGAGCGCACAGTCGACACCGCCCAGGCCGCGTCGGCCCGCGTGGCCGACACCGCACCGGTGCTCCACAACGTCGCCCGGGTGATGGCCACGCCGGCGCGCACGGCCGTGGCCGAGCTGGAGCAGCTCGGGCCGCGGCTGCGGGAGCTGCGCGGCTACCTCACCGAGCTGCGGTTCCGCATCGCGCTGGCCAGCCTGCACAACGACATGGTCGCCGCCTTCGCCGCCGAGGTGGCCGACGGCGCCGCGCCGGCCAGCTCGCTCAGCGAGGTGCCCCACCTCTGCGACACCATGCACGACAGCGTCCTGGAGATGTCGGCCAAGATGCAGGAGGTCAACCGGACGCTGCACGACGTCGTCGCCGAGGTCAACCTGGCGAGCGAGCGGCTGCAGGACTTCTACCGGTTCCTCGGGCAGTGGCGGATTCTCGTGGTCCGGCGCGGGGCGGAGCGCACGCTCGCCGACCTGGTGCAGCCGATCGACGAGGAGTTCGCCGCGAGCTGGAGCGGCATGGACATGCTGCGCGACCTGGTCCGCGAGTTCCAGGCCGCGATCGCGCGCTTCGACGTGGACGCGGTGGAGGCGCAGCTCACCCGGATCCGGTCGGCGGCCGCCGCGTCGCGCGCGCTGGTCTGATCCCGGCCGGGTGGCCGGACGGCTGCCGGTGCCTTCGGTGGGCCGCCGAGGGCCGGTGCACGGCGTGGCGGCGTGCGCCTAGGCCGGGCCGGCCGCGGAGCGACCGGCGGTGGAGCGGGCAGAGGCGCTTGGCGTCATGGGCGGGCCCGGGGCCCCGCCGGGCAGCGGCGGGAGGCGGGCTGAGCCCGCTGATCAGAAGGGGAACCTCGTCGCTCGCGGCGCATCAGCGGGGAAGGCCGCCCGGCTGCAGCCGGGGCGAGCTCGCCGCGGCCACCGTCTCGAGCAGGCGGGGGGCCAGCGCTGCGGCCTGCGCCCGGATCTCCGGGATCGCCGTGGTCTCGTACCGGAGGCCGCGCAGGGGCGGGCCGAGGGTGAAGATCCGGTCGCTGGGCCGCCCCGTGGCGTCGAGCACCGCGCCGTCCTCATCGGCGTCCACGCCCAGGTGGAGCCGGTCGGGGCGGGCCAGGCCGGCGGCGAACAGCCGGCGGTAGAGCGGGTTCCCGGAGAGCGGGCTGGACGGGCCGCTGGCGTTGACGATCCGGTCCACGACGAGGTCGCGGGTGCGGCCGTTCGCGCCCGTCACCCGGGCGGTCAGCAGCTCACCCTCGGTGGTGACGCCGGTGAGCGTGCCCCGCAGCACGTGGAGCCGGCCGCTGCTCCGGAGCTCGGCGATCCGCGCTGCGGCGGCCGGGGGCAGCCGATGGCGGTGCACCTCCCAGTAGCGCGCCACCGAGCGGAGGAACCGCCGCTGGTCGTCGTGGCCGAGCCGGGCCCACAGCCGGGGGATGTGCGGGCGCAGGCCGTCCACCACCGCCTGCCACTCGCCGCCGTTGTCACGGACCGCGCGGCGTACGGCGCGCACCAGCTCGGCGAGCCGGAGCGGGCCGTCGGGCAGGTCCGTCGGGACCGGCGCCGGCGGGGGACATCGATGCGGCCGGGGCAGCAGGCCGTGCCGGGAGATCGCGTAGACGACCGCGTCGGAGCGGGCCCGGGTGGCGGTGAGCGCGACGTCGATCATGGTCAGCCCGGTGCCGATCACGAGCACCGCGCGGCCGCCGCGGATCCGGCCGAGCGCCCCAGGCTCCCACGGGTCGGCGATGTAGCGGTGCCCCGCCGCCGCGGCCACCGGCCAGTCCGCGGTGGGCAGGTTGCCGGTGGCGAGCACCACCGCGTCGGCGTCGACCCCGGTGCCGTCGGAGAGCGCCACCCGCACCGGCCCGCGCGGCCCCGGCACGTGCAGCTCGGACGCCGTGCCGGTCACCCGGGCCAGCCGCCCGTACGGCCACGCCTCGGCGACCGCGGTGTCGAGGACATGGCACAGGTAGCGGCCGTACACCTGGCGGGGCAGGAAGTCGGAGCCGGCGACCTCCAGCCCGATGGTCCGGGCCCAGCGGAGCAGGTGGCCCGGGTCGTCCGGGAAGGCGCTCATCTTGTCCGCGCACGCGTTGAGCAGGTGCAGGGGGTCATCGGTGGCGTAGGCCTGACCGACCCCGTGCCTGCCGTACCGGTCGATCACCACGACCCGCATCGGGACGCCGTGGGATCGGCTGAGGCGGAGCAGGTGCACCGCCGTCAACGTACCGCTCGCCCCGCCCCCGACGATCGCGATCACGGGGACGTCCGTTTCGCCGCGTAGCTTGGCCACGACTCCACGCTAATCCATAATTCCTACCGTTCATATAGGTAAAGCTGAGAAATCTCCGCGGGCCGGCCGGATCCATCGCCATGGGGCTCGCCGGTGCCATCCGGCCGGCGTGGCCCGGGAGTGGTGCCCGGCCCGGGCGGCCGCAACCCCGCCCACCGGCCGGGACCGTGGCCGGCCCCACGCGCCGGGGGCGGACCTCGGCGGCCAGGGCGGAACACGGACGGCCGGTCGCCCGGGCCGGGGTCCGGCGGGTCAGGTGAGCAGGGCGTGCGCGACGCCGATCAGGGCGCCGCCCGCGATGAGCCAGGCGTGGTGGATCCGGGTCCGCCACAGCAGCCCGAGGGCGGCCACGGCGACGGCGAGCGTGAGCGGGTCCACGACGGCCTGGCGGGCCAGCTCGGCGGAGACCCCGGCCATCAAGGCGAGCGAGGCGGCGTTGACTCCGTCGAGCAGGGCGCCGGTCCAGGCGCGGGACCGCAGCCGGTCCGTGAGCCGGGTGAGCAGCCCGACGAAGACGAACGACGGCAGGAAGATCGCCACCGTGGCGAGGAAGGCCCCGAGCGGGCCGGCGACGAGGTAGCCGACGAAGGTCGCGGTGGTGAACAGCGGGCCCGGGGTGACCTGGCCGATGGCGACGGCGTCGAGCAGCTGCCGCTCGGTGATCCAGCCGAGCCGGTCCACGAAGTCACCGTCGAGGAAGGCGAGCAGCACGTAGCCGCTGCCGTACAGCACCGCGCCGATCTTGAGCATGGTGAGGAAGAGCTGGGCGAGATCGGCGCCGTCGGCGGCGGGGAACCCCGGCCGGGCGGTGAGGAGCAGCGGCGCGCCCACCAGGGCGTGCCGCCCGCCCGGAGACGGCGGATGACGGATCAGATGGGCGAGCCCGGCGACGGCGCCGCCGCCGAACAGCAGCACCAGCTCGTTCACCCCGAGCAGGTAGCCGGCGAGCACGCCGGCCGCCAGCACGCCGAGCCAGACGCCCTTGATGACCGTGCGCACCAGGCCGGCCAGGGCGTGCGCGATGATCGCGACGACCACCGGGGTCACCCCGTACAGCACGCCCGCCACCGCCGGCGTGCCGCCGTACCGGACGTACGCCCAGGCGAGCGCGGTCACGATCAGCGCCGCGGGCAGGATGAAGCACACCCCGGCGGTGATCAGCCCGCGCCAGCGGCCCCGATCGAAGCCGAGGTGGATCGCCAGCTCGGTGGAGTTCGGGCCGGGGATCAGGTTCGTGGCCCCGATGAGGTCGGCGAAGCGCTGGTCGGTGACCCAGCCGCGGCGCCGGACCACCTCGTCGCGCATCATCGCGATGTGCGCGGCCGGCCCGCCGAAGGCGATGGTGCCGAGGCGCAGGAAGACCAGCGCCACTTCCTTGATCGTCCCGTTCCTCCTCCGCATCGCGGCGCGCCGGTGCGCGGGCCGCGGCCGTCTCCGCGGTCCGGCCGTTCGATGGCGGCCGGTCCCCGGGCCGGGTCCGGCTCGCTCACGCCCTCACCGTAGCCCGGCGCGCCGAACCGGGACCGGCGATCGGCCGGATGCGCCGGGCGCGCACCCGTAAAACGCCATGGCGACCGGCACCATGTTCGGTGGTCACCGGCCGACAGCGGCCAGGCGATGCCTTTGCCACCGATCCGGGCCTGGGGCCGGCACCGGCCGTGATGCCTCGTCGCCGCGCTGCGATGCGCCACTCCCCGCCGGTGACGGGGTCACTTGCCGATGCCCGCGGTCAGCCCGCTGAGCAGCTGGCGGCGGCCCACCGCGTACAGGATCAGGATCGGGAGCGTGGTGAGCACCACCGAGGCGAGCACGGCAGGCACGTTCACGCTGTACTGCCCCTGGAACGTCCACAGCGCCAGCGGCAGCGTGCGCTTGTCCGGGCTCTGGGTGAGGATCAGCGGCAGCAGGAACCCGTTCCAGATCGTCAGCGCGTTGTAGATCGTCACCGTCACCACGGCCGGCCGGGTGAGCGGCAGGGCCAGGCGCCAGAGCATCTTCACCTCACCCGCGCCGTCGATCCGCATCGACTCGAACAGCTCCTTGGGCACGTCGCGGATGAAGTTGGAGAGCACCAGCACCGAGAGCGGGATCGCGAAGGCGATCGACGGCAGGATGAGCGCGGTGAGCGAGTCGTACAGCCGCAGCTTGATGATGATCAGATAGATGGGGATGACGGCCGCCTGCAGCGGGATGGCCAGCCCCATGAGGAAGAGCGAGTTCACCAGCCGGAGGAAGCGGCTGGCCGCGCCGGCCCGGACGATCGCGTACGCCGCCATGAACGAGAACGCGACCGCGGGGACCACCGCGCCGACCGCGACGATGACGCTGTTGCGGAAGTAGCGCGGGAAGTCGGACTCGATCACCAGCCGGTAGTTGTCCAGGACCGGCTCGGTGGGCGGCAGCAGCGGGTTGGTCGCGTAGTAGTTGGCCTGCGTCTTGAAGCTGGTGATCACGATCCAGTAGATCGGCACGATCACCACGAGCAGCCACAGCCAGGCGACCGCGCCGCCGATCCAGTTGGGCCGCTCCCCCACGCCCTGGCGGCGCGACCGGGGGCGGGAGGCGGTTCTCGGGGCGGGCTTGCTCGTCGCGATCATGAGGCCCCTTCGAGCTGGCTGGCACCCGGGTCCCGGCCGCCGATCCGGCGCAGCAGCAGCGCCAGGACCAGGCCCAACAGGACGAGGACGACGGCGATCGCGCTGGCCGGCCCCATGAGGTTGGCCTGGAAGCCGCGCTTGTACATCTCCAGGGCGAGCACCCGGGTGGCGTCACCCGGCCCGCCCTCGGTCAGCACGAAGATCAGGTCGAAGAACGTCAGCGAGCCGACGACCATGAGCGTGGACGAGGTGATGATCGTGTACTTGAGCTGCGGCAGCGTGATGCTGAAGAACTTCCGGATCCGGCCCGCCCCGTCGATCTCGGCCGCCTCGTACAGGGAGCGCGGGATCTGCCGCACGCCGCCCTGGTAGATCAGCGCGTGGAACGGGATGAACTGCCAGGACACCGTGAAGATCACCACGCCGAAGGCGAGCACGGGCTCGCCCAGCCAGTCCTGCACGAGCAGGTCGACGCCGAGCCCGGCGCCGAGCCCGAAGTTCGGGTCGAGCAGCGCCTTGTAGGTGATGGCGATCGCCGCCGAGCTGAGCAGCAGCGGGATGAAGTACAGCACGGCCAGCACCTCGCGGTAGCGCTGGTGCCCGGCGAGGAACACCCCGATGAGGATGCTGGCCGGCGTCTGCACCAGCCAGGAGAACGCCATCACCAGGAAGGTCACCCACAGCGCGTGCGGCAGGCCGGGGTCGGTGAGCACCTCCCGCCAGCTCGTCAGCCCCGTCCACCGGATCTCGCCCAGCCCGTCCCAGGACGTGAAGCTGAGCGCCAGGACCCCGATCAGCGGGACCACGCCGAAGGCGACGAACACCGCGAGGGCCGGCAGTGCGAGCCAGCCGAGGCCGCCGCCGGCCGATCCCCGGCCGGCGGCGGCCTGCGGCGTCAGGGTGGAGCGCGCGATCCTGCTCACTTGCCGATGACCGCGTTCATGTTGTCCACGAACTGCTGCGGCGAGATCGACAGCTGGAACAGCTTGGCGATGTTGTCCAGCAGCACCTCGGCCGCGGTGGGGCTGAGCGCCTGGTCCCAGGACTGAGCGAACGACTTGGCGTTGCTCGCGATGCCGTACACGAAGTTGAGGAACTCGGCGTCCTTGGAGTTCGCGAAGAACTTGTCGACGCCCTTGACGATCGGCACGCCGCCGGTCTCGACCCAGCCCTTCTGCTCCTCCTCGTCGAGCACGCCGGTGGCGAAGAACTTCTTGGCGATCTCCTTCTGCTCGGGGGTCGCCGCGGAGGAGATCGACAGGTACTGGCCGGGGTTGCCCACCGTGTTGCTCGGGTCGCCCTTGCCCCCTTCGACCGGCGGGAAGTTCATGAAGCCGAGCGCGCCGCTGGAGACGAAGTCACCGCCTTCGGCCGCCTGGATGCCGTACGACCAGCTCCCGTGGAGCATCATCGCGGCCTTGCCGGTGTACAGCAGCGCCTGGTCGGCGTTGGAGTCCGCGGTGATCGAGGAGAAGCCCTTGACGAACCCGCCCGCCTTGATGAGCTCCTGGATCTTGGTGAGGGCATCGAGAGCCGCCGGGTGCGACCAGGCGTCCTTCTCGCCGTCGAACACCGCCTGGAACACCTCGGGGCCGCCGATCCGGTCGAAGAGGAACTCCAGCCACATCATGCTGGTCCACCGGGACTGCCCGCCGAGGGAGAACGGGGCGATGCCGTGGGCGTTGAACTTCGGCACCAGCGCCATGATGTCGCCCCACGACTGCGGCGGCTCCACGCCGACCTTCTCGAAGACCCGCTTGTTGTAGAAGAGGACGATCGGCTGCACCGTCTCGCACGGCATCGCGTAGATCCGGCCGTCGATCGTCGCCGCGCCGAACGAGGACGGGAAGAGCCGGTCCTTGACCTCGGGGTGCTCCTCGAACCAGGAGGTGAGGTCCTCCACCTGGCCCGCCTGCACGTAGCTGCGGAGCGTCCCGCCGCCCCAGCCCCAGATGATGGTCGGGGCCTGGCCCGCGCCGATGGCCGTCTTGATCTTCGTCTTGTAGGCGTCGTTCTGGAAGGTGGTCGGCTCGATCTGCCCGCCCGGGTTGGCCTTGTTGAACCGCTCGACGGCGCCCATGCGCACGCCCTCCTGCGGCTGGCCCGACAGGAACCAGTAGGTGGCCTTGGCACCGCCCCCTCCGCCACCCGGGCTGCTGCCCGTCCCGGTGGGGCCGGAGGTGCCGCAGGCGGCCAAGGTAGCGCCGAGCGGAAGGCCGATGGAGAGGCCGAGGAACGAACGGCGGGTGAAGGTCCTGGACTCCACGCTGGTCTCCGTACGTGTGTGCCGGGTCCGGTCCGGTGTGGTGCGGCGGAAGTGACCGGCGGTGGCGGCCGCGGCACCTCGCCGCCACCGGCCGATCCTCCGCGGGTCAGCAGGCGAAACATTTCGGCGTGCTGCCGTGTGGCACGCAATCTAGGTAGTGGCGGCAGCGCTGTCAAGGGTCTGCAATCTGTGTCTAGATCCCGGTTTGGGGGCGGGGAAAGCGCTGATCATTCGGTGCTGATCAGGCATTTCGCCATGGGAGAAGCCCTCTGGATGCCGGTCTTGCGGGTCCCGAAAAGCGGCCGAAAATTTTCGCCAGGGACGGCCGTATCCGCGCAGGCCCCGGCCGTACCGGGCCGCGCCCGGACCGTCCGGCCACGGGGCGTGCGCGGCCGGTGGGCCGCCCCGCGAAACCCGGTGAAAGATTCACGGCCCGGCCGCCCGTCCCGCGCCGGCCGCCACGGCGGTAACCTCCCTGCTCGTGACCGACGGCGACAAGACCAGGGCGCGGCCGCCCGCCTGGGCGTGGGCGCTCGCCCTGGTGGTCATCGCGGCGGCGACCGCGCCTCTCATCCACCACTGGCTCACCAACCCCGAGGACCAGCGCCTGGTGGATTTGGAGGTCTACCGCGCGGGCGGTGCCGCGCTCCTGCTCGGCCGGCCGCTCTACGAGGTGATCACCCCGGCGCCGCAGCTGCTGCCGTTCACCTACCCGCCGATCGCGGCCATGCTCGCCATGCCGTTCGCGATGCTGCCCTGGGCGGTCGCCCAGTGGGTGTGGACCCTCGGCATCGTCGCCGTGCTCGCCGTCACCGTCGCGGTTTGCTTCCGGCCCCTGGTCGCCGCCGCGGCCGGCGCGGCCCCGGCCGGGCCCCCGTGGTGGCGCCGGCTCATGCGGGGCGGGGCGGCCGTACCCCTGCTCATCGCGCTGCTCACCGCCGCGTGCGCCTACCTCATGCCGATCCGCGACCAGTTCCGGTTCGGGCAGGTCGGCGTGTTCCTCATGGCGCTGTGCGTGCTCGACTGCACGGTGCGCCGGCCGTGGTGGCCGCGCGGCATGCTCATCGGCCTCGCCACCGCGATCAAGCTCACCCCCGGGGTCTTCCTCATCTACCTCGCGATCACCGGCTTCCCCCGGCGGGACGGCGACCCCGAGCAGCGCCGGGCCCTCTACATGGCGGTGTTCACCGCGGCCCTGCTCACCCTGCTGCCGTTCCTGCTCGTCTTCGACGACGCCCGGGACTACTGGTTCCGCGCCCTGCTCGACTCCGGCCGCGTCGGCGCCAACAACGCCACCACCAACCAGTCGCTGCGCGGCATGCTGCTCCGGCTCTACTGGCCCGCCCCGCTCACCACCGCGCTCTGGCTCGCCGCCGTCGCCGTGATCGGCTGGTACGGCTTCCGCCGGGCCCGCCGCGCCTACCGCGCCGGAGACCCCATGACCGGGATCGCGCTCACCGGGCTCATGGCCGTGCTGCTCTCCCCGGTGGCGTGGATCCACCACCTCGCCTGGCTGGTCGTGGTGCTCGCCGCGCTCGCCGGGACCGGCCGCGACCCGCGCCGGCTGCTCGCCGCCGCGGCCGTCTGGCTCTACTTCACGGTGCCCATCCCCTGGTGGGGCGTGTCGATCAAGGCGCTGGAGATCCCGGTGCTCAGCCCGGTGGTCGGCAAGCTCGTGCAGAACGGGTTCGGCCTCGGCGCCGTCGCCCTCGTCTGGGTGCTCGGCTCCGGCGTGCTCGACCGGCCGGCGCGCCGCCCCGCCGTACGCCCAAAGGCCCGGACGGAGGCCGCCGGGGAGAACGGGCCCGTGGGCACGGTCGAGGGCGGGGACCGGCGCAAGGCGGGGCGGTGAGGGCTGTCCGCAGCGGTAAAGGCTGTCCGCGGCGGAAGTATGGAGTGGACGGACCGGACACCCTCCACTCACCAGCTCAGATACCCTTTCCCCATGGCGAAGCTCGCATATCTGGGGCCTCAGGGGACATTCTGTGAAGCCGCCCTGCGCCGCCTGCAGCCGGACGCCGAACGCATGCCCTGCCCCAACGTGGGCGCCGCGCTCGACGCGGTACGCAACGGCGAGGCCGACGGGGCCGTGGTCCCCATGGAGAACTCGGTGGAAGGCGCGATCACCGAGACCCTCGACGAGCTCGCCTGGGGGGCGCCGCTGCTCATCACCGGGGAGTACCTGCTGCCGGTCGAGTTCTCCCTCCTGGCCCGGCCGGGGACCGAACTCGGGCAGATCAAGCGCATCCTCACCCACCCCGCCGCGCACACCCAGTGCCGCGGGTTCATCGAGAAGGAGCTCCCCGGCGCCGTGGTGATCGCCGCGTCGTCCACCGCGGCGGCCGCGCAGGAGGTCGCGTCCCCCGCCTCGCCGTACGACGCCGCGATCAGCCCGGCGATCGCCGGCGAGTACTACGGCCTGGTCGAGCTCGCCAGCAACATCGGCGACCGGAAGGACACCGTGACCCGGTTCGTCCAGGTGAGCCCGCCCGGCCGGCTGCCCGAGCCCACTGGCGCCGACCGCACCTCGCTCGTCGCCTTCCTCCGCGACGACCACCCGGGCGCCCTCCTGGAGATGCTGAGCGAGTTCGCGGTGCGCGGGGTCAACCTCTCCCGCATCGAGTCCCGGCCCACCGGTGACGGCATCGGCCGGTACTTCTTCCACTTCGACTGTGAGGGCCACATCGCCGACGCCCGGGTCGGCGAGGCGATCTCCGGCCTGTACCGGCTCTGCTCCGGGGTGCGCTTCCTCGGCAGCTACCCGCGGGCCGACCGGGTCGCTCCGAAGATCAAGCCCGGCACCACCGACACCGACTTCGAGACGGCCGCGGAATGGCTCGCCCGCATCCGCGCCGGTCAGGTGTGAGGCCCGCGGCCCGGATGTGAGCCCCGCGCCGGGGTGTGAGCTCCCCGGCCCCGGGATGAGGTCTGCGGTCTGGGTGTGTTTCACGGCCTTGGTGCGCGGCCGCGGCCCGGGCTCGCGGGTCGCGGCCGGAGTGTGTGGGTCGCAGCCGGAGTGTGCGGGGCGCGGCCCGGGGTCGCGGGCAGCGCGGCGCACGCGCGGGGATCGGCGCACTGAGGGGATGCCGTCGGCGGCGAGCTCCGGCAGCGGCGCACGCGCGGGGCTCGGGCTCAGGTTCGTGGATCTTCGCGCGACCCGGTGCGCGGCTCGCCGGGGAACGTCACTCGGGAGTGCGGTTCTTCACGCGGGCCGAGGATCTCCGCCCGGGCGCGGCCGGTCCGGATCACGGCCCGGTGACCCTTTCCACGGGTGACGGCGTGGGCCGTACGGCTCCGGTAGCCTTTGATCCGTGATTGACCTGCGTACCCTTCGCGAGGACCCGGACAGACTGCGGGCGTCGCAGCGCGCTCGCGGCGAGGACGAAACGGTCGTCGACCGGCTGCTCTCGCTCGACGAGCGCCGCCGCACCGCGCTCACCCGTTTCGAGTCGCTCCGTGCCGAGCAGAAGCGGCTCGGCAAGTCGGTGTCGCGGGCCTCGGGGGACGAACGGCAGGCGCTGCTCGATCGGGCCAAGGAGCTCGCCGCGGAGGTGAAGGCCGCCGAGGCCGAGGCGGAGGCGCTCGGTCAGGAGCTCGACGAGCTGCTCATGACCGTGCCGAACATCGTCGAGGAGGGCGCGCCCCAGGGCGGCGAGGACGACTTCGTCGTGCTGGAGCACGTCGGCGAGCCGCCCACCTTCGACTTCACGCCCCGCGACCACGTCGAGCTCGGCGAACTCCTCGGCGCCATCGACATCGACCGGGGCGCCAAGGTCTCGGGGGCCCGGTTCTACTACCTGACCGGCGCAGGCGCGCGGCTCGTGCACGGCCTGCTCACCATGGCCATGCACCAGGCCATCGAGGCCGGCTTCACCCCGGTGATCCCGCCGGTGCTGGTGAAGCCCGAGGCGATGGCGGGAACCGGCTTCCTCGGCGCGCACTCGGCCGAGGTCTACCGGCTCGAGGCCGACGACCTCTACCTGGTCGGCACCAGCGAGGTCTCCCTCGCCGCCTACCACGCCGACGAGATCCTCGACGCCGCCGCGCTGCCGCTGCGCTACGCCGGCTGGTCGTCGTGCTTCCGGCGCGAGGCCGGGTCGTACGGCAAGGACACCCGGGGCATCATCCGCGTCCACCAGTTCGACAAGGTGGAGATGTTCTCCTTCTGCCGGCCCGAGGACGCCCACGAGGAGCACCTCCGGCTGCTCGGCTGGCAGAAGCAGATGCTCGACAAGATCGAGGTTCCGTACCGGGTCGTGGACATCGCGACCGGCGACCTCGGCACCTCGGCGGCGCGGAAGTACGACTGCGAGGCCTGGCTGCCGTCCCAGGGCCGGTACCGGGAGCTCACCTCCACGTCGAACTGCACGGACTTCCAGGCCCGGCGGTTGCGCGTCCGCTACCGCGACGAGGACGGCACCACCCGGCACGTGGCCACCCTCAACGGGACCCTGGCCACCACCCGGTGGATCGTCGCCATCCTGGAGAACCACCAGCAGCGCGACGGCTCGGTCGTGGTGCCCAAGGCCCTGCGCCCGTACGTGGGGCTCGACGTGCTCGAGCCGGTCTCCCGCTGACCAGGGCGCTCGTCCGCTGACCCGGTCGGCCCCTGCGGTTCCGCTGACCGGCCGGGTTGATCGGCCGCCGGGCGCCGATCGGCCGGGTGGCCATCCTCCCGGCCGCACCGGGAGGTTCACCTCACGCGCCCTGCTCCGCCGGCGGCCGGCCCTGCTCCGCCGGCGGCCGGGATGCTCCGCTGACCGGGGAATGAGCCGGTGGCGTGGTCGCCGCGCCGGGGCGCAGCTTGGGTGCGGATGAGGTCGTGCGCCGATGGCGGCCCGCTGCCCTGGGGAACCGCCCGCGCGGTGACGTGCGGCCAGGCGCGCGGCCACATGCGGTGCCGTGCGGCCAGGCGCGCGGTGGTCATATGCGGAGGGCCGTCCCGGCCGGGGCGTCGTTCCGGGGCGTCGCCCGTCGCCGCAGCGGTGCGTCGCGTTCACGCGATACGCCGGCGGCCGGCCGGAGCGTACGCGGAGCCCTGCGGCCGGTGCCATCCTCCGGTCGTCCCGCTCGACCGCCGTGGCATGGGCTTTCCTATGCCCAGCTTTGGCTGTCCCTCGGTGGCGGGCCCGCCGCGGGCGGTGAACACGCGAAGAGGCGGCACCCGCTGATCGCGGATCCCGCCTCATCTGGCTGTTGCGAGGTCAGATGCCCCGGACGTTCGACGCCTGCGGGCCCTTCGGGCTGGAGACGATGTCGAACTCTACGCGCTGGCCGTCCTCGAGGTTGCGGTAGCCGCTCCCGATGATCGCCGAGAAGTGCACGAAGACGTCCGGCTCGCCGCCGTCAGGGGCGATGAAGCCGAAGCCCTTGTCGGGGTTGAACCACTTGACGGTCCCCTGAGCCATTCGATTCTCCTTGTGAAACTGGATTTCTGGGGACCACACCGCGCGGACCCCGGTGTCGTACAGCTCCCCGGGGTGGTGCACAGTAACACTGGTTCACTACGGGAACAGCTAATACAACTCACTGATTAAAACACGGAACCGGCCCGGGATGTTCCACCCGGCGCCGATTCCCCGGGCGGCGACCCCGTGAGGCCGGGGTACGGCCGCGGTGGGGCACACTGGTACCTGCCATGACCCTCCCCCGCCTCGTCGCCACCGACCTCGACGGGACGGCGCTGCGCTCGGACGGCACCATCTCCGCCCGGACGGCCGCCGCCTTCGCCCGCGTCGAGAAGGCCGGTGCCACGCTCGTCTTCGTCACCGGCCGCCCGCCCCGCTGGATGCACGAGGTCGCGGGAGCCGTACGCCATCACGGGCTCGCGATCTGCGCCAACGGCGCGATCACCTACGACCTGCACAACGAGGAGGTCGTCGAGGCGCACCTGATCGAGCCCGGCATCCTCGAGGAGTGCGTCCACCGGCTGCGGACCCACCTGCCCGAGCTGCGGTTCTCCGCCGAGTACGAGAACCACTTCGGGTACGAGCCCGGCTTCCGGATCGGCGTCCTCGACTCCCGGCACAACGCGGGGGCGCAGCTGAAGCTCTCCACGCTCACCAGCCGGCCGTGCGCCAAGCTGCTCGCCCAGCACCCGTACCTGCCCTCGGACGAGCTGTACCGGCGGACGCTCGACCTCGTCGGCGACCTGGTGACCCCGACGTACTCGAGCGATTCGGAGACGCGGGCGCTGATCGAGATGAGCGCGCACGGGGTGACCAAGGCGACCGCGCTCGCCGCGTTCGCCGCCGGGCACGGGATCGACGCCGCCGAGGTGGTGGCGTTCGGCGACATGCCGAACGACGTGCCCATGCTCACCTGGGCGGGCAGGTCGTACGCGGTCGCCAACGCGCACCCCGAGGTGTTGGCCGCCGTCGACCACGTCACGGCGGCCAACAACGAGGACGGGGTGGCCCTGGTGCTGGAGGAGCTGTTCCCCGAGTGAGCCCGCGAAGGTAGCCGTCAGAGGTAGGGACCGCCGCCGCCCCGGTGGTGGTCCTCCTGGTGGGACTGCTGCTGGTGCGTCCCACCACCCGGGAGCGCACGCCGCATCTGCTCGAGCTGGGCGCGAGCGGCCATCTGCTGCGCGAAGAGCGTGGTCTGAATGCCGTGGAAGAGGCCCTCCAGCCAGCCGACGAGCTGAGCGTGCGCGATGCGGAGCTCGGCCTCGGTCGGCGGGGAGTCGGGGTCGTCGCTGAACGGCAGCGAGAGCCGCTCCAGCTCCTCCACCAGCTCGGGCGCGAGCCCTTCCTGCAGCTCCTTGATCGAGCTCTCGTGGATCTCCTTGAGGCGCTTACGGCTCGCCTCGTCGAGGGGAGCGGCGCGGACCTCCTCCAGCAGCTGGCGGATCATGCTGCCGATCCGCATCACCTTGGCAGGCTGCTCGACCATGTCCGCGACGGACCGCTCTTCCCGCTCACTTTGGCGGCTGTCGCCGCCGGCGACCGACATGCCCTGCGGTCCGACGACGACGATCTGGGGGGCACCCTCGTCTGCACTCATTGATCGTTTACACTCCCGACTGGCTTCGCTGGCTCGGGCCCTGGATCACGAATTCCGGCTCACGAATTCCAAATTAGCTCACCGCACCAGCAGGATCTTTCCGACATGCTCACTCGCTTCAAGCATGCGGTGGGCGCGTGCCGCCTCCTGCAGCGGGACCTCCGCGTGCACCACCGGGCGGATCCTGCCGGCGCCGATCAACGGCCATACGTGCTCCACCACCTCACGGCAGATCACGGCCTTCTCCGCCACCGGGCGGGCCCGCAGGCCGCTGGCGTGCACCGATGCGCGCTTGGCGAGCAGCGTGCCGAGGTTCAGCTCGCCCCTGGTGCCGCCCTGGAGCCCGATGACGACGAGCCGGCCGCCGGTGGCGAGGGCCGCGATGTTCCGCGGGAGATATGCGGCCCCGATTATGTCGAGAATCACATCGGCCTGGCCCGCGAATCGCTCGGCGAAATCCTCCACCCGGTAGTTGACGCCGTCGTCCGCGCCGAGCTCGAAACAGCGCTGCAGTTTCTCCGCCGACCCGGCGGTCACCAGCACCCGGGCGCCCCGGGCCTTGGCGAGCTGGATCGCGAACGTGCCGATGCCGCTCCCGCCGCCGTGGACCAGCAGGGTCTCGCCCTCCCGCAGCCCGGCGGTCATGAACACGTTCGACCAGACCGTGCAGGCGACCTCGGGGAACGCCGCCGCCTCGGTGAGCGAAACACCGTCCGGGATCGGCATCACCTGCTGGTACGGCACGGCCACCCGCTCCGCGTAGCCGCCGCCGGCGAGCAGGGCGCAGACCCGGTCGCCGACCGAGAACCCCTCGACGTTCTCCCCGATCTCCGCGATCACGCCCGAGCATTCCAGCCCGGGAATCTCCGAGGCGCCCGGTGGCGGCGGATAAAGGCCCTGCCGCTGCAGCACGTCGGCCCGGTTCACCGCCGACGCGGCGACCTCGATGACGACCTCACCCGGGGCGGGGTGCGGATCCGGCATTTCCTGCCAGGTCAATACCTCCGGGCCCCCGTGTTCCGGAATCACGATCGCGCGCATGGGTCTTAACGTAGCGCGTGGGTCTTAACGTAGCGCGCACCGAACCTGGCGGTTGACCGCATTCACCGCATTCCGCCACGCTAATCTGCTCGGTGATTGCTGACCGATAACCCGTCCCGAGGGGGTACCCGGTGGCGAGGCGAGATCGTGAAGATCCCCATCTCGAAGACCAGCTCGCGTGGTTAGACGCGATCAAGGAAATGCCGGACGAGGTGGAGATCACGATCACCTCCCCTTTCTCCGCGCCTGCCCCGTCCCCTCAGGACACCCAGGAAATCGCCTCGCCGTACCCGAAAGATCCTTGGCAGTTCGTCCCTAAAGACCCGCTTTCCGGGGCGCTGTTCCGCGGCACCGCCGATACCCCGTACGGCCCGGCACCGGCGAGCGGCGAGGCCCGTGAGGGCACCGCGGAGAGCGGCATTCCGGGTGCGGCGGACCGTGCGGGCGCCGGCGGTGCGGCCCCGGCCGGGGAACCGGTTCCGGGCCCCGGGCCAGGCGGTGATGCGGGGCATCCGGATACGGGTGTGGGCAGCGCCCTCGGGCCTGCCGCCGGCGGTGCGGCCGGCCTTGCTTCCGGCCCCGTGGCGGGCTCTGTTTCGGGCCCGGCGGCCGGTCCTGCTTCCGGTCCCGCGGCCGGTCCTGCTTCGGGCCCGGCGGCCGGCCCGGAGAGCGCGACGCCGCCTCGGGCCGGCGCGCCCGCGGGTGACCCGGCGACCGGGCCGGTCACCGGGCTGTCCGGGGACCGTGTGCTCGGTGAGCCGGGCGGCGCGGCGGTCACGAGCGGCTCCGCGGCTGAGCAGCGGCATGAGCGAGGCGCTGAACCCGGTGATCCGGCCGGCTCGGTGGACGAGGGCTCGCCGGGCGGTACGGCCTCGCCGGGCGGTACGGCGGAGCGCGGCGCTGACGCGCTGAGCGGGGCCGCGGCCGGCCCGGGCGCCGGGCCGTTGAGCGATGAGGCCGGCGGCGCCGGTGGGACGCGCACCGGTGACACCGGGATCGGAACCGGCGGCACCGACCGGACGGGCACCGGGGATACCGAGTGGACCGGCGGCGGAACCGGCGTCCGCGGCGGCGCTGAGCAGATCGGCACCGGAATCGGTGCCGGCCGTGACGCTGATCAGATCGGCGCCGGGACCGGGGTCGGCGGTGGTGCCGATCAGATCGGTGCCGGTGGCACGGATGAGCCGGTGTCCGGGGCGCGGTCGCTGCTCGACGCCGCCCTGCCGTTGCCGCCGAAGCCTCCCGAGCGGTCCTTCTCCTGGTTCAGCGGCCCGGTGCAGCCTGCCGAGGAGGGCGGCCGGCGCGAGCCCGGCCAGGCGCGGAAGGATGAGCCCCTGACGGGGGCGGCAGAGGGTCTGGCGGTGCCGCGGGACGGCGGCGCCCCCGGTGCTGCGCCTGCTCCGGCCGGGCCAGCAGGGCCGGAGCAGACCGCGGAGCCCGTTTCGGCGGACGAGCCGACCCGGGCCTGGTTCACCTCCGGCACCTTCGCCGAGACCATGCCGGTCGAACCTCCGGCCGAGGCCGCCTCCGGCTCGGCGGGCGCCCCGGCGGAGTTCCCGGCGGCCGTGCCCGCCATGCCGCCGATCACCGGGCCCGGCACGCCGCCCGCCACCGGGACGGTGGGAAGCTCGGTGGGCTCCGATGGTCCCGGCGTGAGTCAGCCGTCCTCGTCCGTCCCGCCGGGCGACCCCGCCGAGCCGTATGCCCCGGGTGCGCAGACCGGGGCCGCCGCCGAGCGGGAGCCGTACCAGACTGGGCGGCGCGCGGCCTCCTCCGGCGTGCCGCTTTCCGGGAGCGGCCGGCCGAGCGCGGAGAGCCTCGACCCGGACACCCTGCTCAAGGGCCGGAAGAAGGGCCCGAGCCGCGGGTGGCGCCGGGCGGTGTACACGATGTCCGGCGGGCTGATCAACCCGGGTGAGCCACCGGACGTCCGGCGGCGCCATGAGCTCATCGCCCGTGCCCGCACCCCCGTCGCCGGTGGGCACCATCGCGTCGCCGTGCTCAGCCTGAAGGGCGGGGTCGGCAAGACCACCACGACCGTCGGGCTCGGCGCCACGCTCGCGCAGGTGCGCGGCGACCGGGTGATCGCCGTCGACGCCAACCCCGACCGCGGCACGCTCTCCGACAAGGTCGAGCTGGAGACCTCGGCGACCGTGCGGGACCTGCTGAATGAGCGGGCACAGGTGAAGAGGTATGCCGACATCCGGGCGTTCACCTCGCAGACCCCGTCGCGGCTGGAGATCCTCGCCTCCGACCGGGACCCCTCGGTGTCCGAGGCGTTCAGCGGGGAGGACTACCAGGCCGTCGCCGAGGTGCTGGAGAACTTCTACTCGATCTGCATCACCGACTGCGGCACCGGCCTGCTGCACTCGGCCATGTCCGGGGTGCTCCGGCTCGCCGACCAGATCGTGCTGGTGAGCTCGCCGTCCGTCGACGGGGCGCGGGCGGCGTCGGCGACCCTGGACTGGCTGGAGGCCCACGGGTACGGCGATCTGGTGCGGGCCGCCACGGTGGTGCTCTGCAACGTGCGGCCGCGGTCCAAGTCGAAGGTGGATCTCAAGAAGCTGCAGGAGCACTTCGCCGCGCGGTGCCGGGCCGTCGTCCGCGTGCCGTACGACCCGCACCTGGAGGAAGGGGCGGAGATCGACCTGGAGCGGTTGCAGCAGGCGACGCGGGATGCCTACCTTGAACTCGCCGCCTGTGTGGGCGACGGCTTCGCCGGTCCGCGGTCGCAGCGCGGCCTCTCCCCGGCCCTGCAGCCGTCGTGACCGGTGAGTAGGAGACGGATCGTCCTGGTGAGCCCGGAGGTTACGGGTTTGCGGATGGGATGAGTCCGGATTATGGTCGCGGCACCGCCGGTGTGGTGCCACACTATGGTGCGTGGAACGCCCCTCACGGGCGGTACGTGTCAAGGAGAGCTCGCCTAGTGGACGATGGCGGCGGTCTTGAAAACCGCTAGGCCGGGTGACCGGCCTCGTGGGTTCGAATCCCACGCTCTCCGCTCAGCCCGACGAAACGGCGTCTGACCTGCGGTTTCGCACCGGTCAGGCGCCGTTGATCGTTTCCGGGGCATGCAGCCATGCGCCACCGTGGGCACCCCTCGGCCGCTGGTCGCGGAATATATGCGAAATGATCTTGATGTGCTGCCGTAGGTCATCATCGTCGGGTACGAGCGTGTGCTCGTCCTCAGCCGAGCTGCGAGGGAGCATGATGCCTCCGCCCGGCTGTGGTCTGGCAGGACCCGCAGCGCCACTGTGACGACGAACAGACTCGATGACGACAGCCCTGAGCGAACGCCAGCGTGACATGCTCACGAAACACGGCCATTGGGTTATAAGGACCCTACCAATTTAGTTGTGAAGAACCTCGTGAACGAAGGCAGGAGAAGTTTCTTATACCTGCGTTCAGGACTTCTCTCAGAAGTTCGCTAGTGTGGACACGTAGCCCCCGATTGCAGTCGCGTTGACGTGCACAGAGGTTGTGTGCGGATCGCGAGGGGGACACATGCAAGGGTGGGCCCCCGGCGGGAAGGGCCCGTACTCCGCGCCGGAGGCCCGAGGTGGAGGGGGTCCATGTAGGCCTTCAGCTACATGGACCCCCTCCACCAATTGATGAGAGTCAGCACTGCTCTGATAACGAGCAGGAGCCACTCTCGAGTTTCGAGGTGATCCCTCTCATTCCGGCTGTATGGCCGCTTCCGTCGGCGGGACATGAAGCCTCCCTGTGTTGGATCTGGGCGGTCTTCCACTCGGGAGGTTCACCCCGCCCAGTTGGTCAACCTCCCCGGGGGTGGTTGACCTTCGGGAGGCCACGGCCATTCAGCCGGTGGCTCTTTACGGCCAGCTTAATGCGTCTCTACGCGAAGATTAGGAGGATTGCCGTTCCGGGCTTGAGTATGGGGTAGAAGAAAACTACTTCCGATAAGAATTAAATTTATCCCGTACGACCTCAACCTGGCATATCGGAGCTTCGCAAGTCCTCCAGGTAGAGCCAGCACCGATTCCCTGCTATTCCCGTACCATTACTGTGGGTACATGCCATGCTACTTATGGTAAAAATCTCGGATCCGAGGCCTTTCTTCTATGTGGGGTACCGGTCTTAGAGCTGGCCGTGAAGCGGTAGACCTGCTATTCCGGGATACCTCTCTGGTGCGAACCGGAATGCGGGGAGTGAAGCGGGGTATCATGCCGGGCAAGCAGGCGGTCATGCCAGTCGGTGATGTCCCCGCGGCCGGGCAGTCCCATCGACAGGCCCAAGGCACCAATGTTTAGCGTTAGCTTGTAAGTCAACCCCAGGAAGACGGGAGCATGGCGAACACCCGCTCTGACCTGGGTTTTTCTGTCAAGACGGACCCAGCGTCGCCCATCAACGCCCGCGGTCGTTGTCACGCAGTTTGTAACGCAGGAACAGGCCTGCACGCGGCCGCCCAGTCCTGATCTTCCCGTCTGCCGTCGACCCGCCCCCGGGGCAGCAGGCCGGTGACGAAGGGTCAAGCCCGGCTTCGCGTGTACCTGCTCCCGTGACCTTCCATGCGCGCTGGTTTCCCTGCCTGCACAGCCGGGCTTGACCCGTAGGAGGCGGTCTGCTGGGCTCTGCCCGGGTCGATGGCGGGAAGATCAAGGGCCCTACCGCCCCGCACATTTGGGCACGAGTCACGTGCTCGTTCGGATTCTTGGAGGCTTCCCGGAGCCGGAGGCCCCGGGGTCTGGGGCGGAGCCCCAACGTCCAGTCCTCGTGCAGTCGGTTGCGATTGCGCAACGGAGATCACGTGTGCCTTTGTTGCCTTCTAAGAGATAGGGCATGAGCAGTTTTCGTCGGATGCTCCTGGTGTTCGGTGTGGTCGGTGTTGTCGCAGTAGCCGCGGCGGTGGCGGCCCTCACCGAGGACGCGAGCACGGGACCCGTGATAGTGGCCGTGATCGGAGGTTTCGTAGGTGTGGTCACCGTTTTCGGGCCGACGGTGCTTGACCGATTCCAGGAGAGGAAACAGGCTCGGGCTGCTGCTGACAATACGGCCGAACTGGTACCGCAAGGTCCAGCGACGCTGCTTCACCCGGTGCGGGGTGTGGTGCCTTTCCAGGGCCGGGAACGAGAGCTTGCCGAGCTGCTGGAGTGGTGTGCTGATCCGGATGCTGGGCGGGTGCGGCTGCTGACCGGGCCGGGCGGGGTCGGCAAGTCACGCCTGGCGAAGGAACTTGCTGATCGCCTTAGGCCGAAGTGGAGAGTGCTGGAGGTCCGGGACGACGCCGAGGGTGAGGCGTTGTCCCGATTGCGTGAGGTCGAACCGCGCCGGCCGTGCTGATCATTGTCGATTACGCCGAAACACGAACCGAGCTGCGAGCACTCTTGCAGGAGGTGGCCGCCGATGAACGACGGGTGCGAGTGCTGCTGCTGGCGCGTAGTGCTGTCCGTGGCCATGTAAAAGTAGCCGCAGGTGGCCGGGTTGAGGTCACCGCTGGTGGCCAGTTTCAGTCCCCACTCCTGTTCTGCGCGTCTGCGTGTCGTGGGGAGGGGTGTGCCCCTGAACGGTGA